>Ga0247813_10000003_pt1 | contig 764258 bp, 674 predicted proteins | sample UWRJL169409C1_FD_180719 | JGI IMG/M metagenome (GOLD analysis project Ga0247813, IMG submission 180719) | Plant litter microbial communities from Arlington Agricultural Research Station in Wisconsin, United States - UWRJ-L169-409C-1 | ecosystem: Environmental > Terrestrial > Plant litter >... | reverse complement strand
ATCCCGAACAGAGAAGTTAAGCCCGCCTGCGCAGATGGTACTGCAATTTGTGGGAGAGTATGTCGTCGCCTTTCTTTTGAAGACCCTTACAGCTAAAACTGTAAGGGTCTTTTGTTTTTATGGGGGTTGAGAATTAAAAAAGCAAACCATAAATGGACCTGCCAGGCTGATTTTGTTATCAAACTAGAATACTATGATTCTATTTTTATTTATCAAGTCTTCAACAATGGTTGTAACAGCTGAACTTGAATGGTTTGTCAAGTAATCATCAAATAAATTGGAATCCTGCTTGTTGTTGAAGAATTCATTTATCAGTGCAATTGCAATTTTTTCGGGCTTATGATCAAGCCTGTTCTTGTTTATGAATAATGTCGCGGGGTAATTTGCATCCTTGTAACTGAAGAGATTATTCTTTCGTGTAAAGGGAAGTGGGCCAAATAAAACTATTTCGAATGGAGTATCTTTATGAGATGGAAAATTCTTGTTTAAAGGATTACATTCAGCAATTCTATTCTGGAAATCGTAGTTGGCAAGTATCCAATTGGCATTATGGATTGCGGAATCGATTAGGGGATTTCCTTTTTTGGTAAAAAAACTCATGACCTTTGTTTTGCATTTGTTTTACTATATACGCAAAAAAACTTCCTACGGTTTATTGTATTTTGTAAATAATGCAAAAGGAAATATATAATATTTGATCTTTCTGAAGAGAACGATTGAAGTAAAATTCGATGGGATTGATAAGCTAATGCTTTAAATACCCTTTTATAAAAAATAAGAAGCCAATGAACACAAAAAATCCTAAAAGGATGATATAGCTTCCCTTGTAGAATTTTCTATGGAGCTTGATATCTTTGCGATAGGAATAGATCATTGCAATTATAAAAACGACAACAAAAAAAGCTGCAAATATTAATTGGCCTTGGCTGAACATACTAGTAAAAATTTTATGCAAAAATAGCCATTAATTGTCAAAAGTTAGTATTTTGCACTACCATTTAACTAGATAAAATATGCAAAAGCAACTCAACTCCGTAAAAGAATTTCACGAATCATTCAGGATAGGTTTCAGCGAAAATCCAAAAGCAGATTTAGGAGAAATTAAAAATATTCTTCGCTATAATTTGATGAAGGAAGAAAATGAAGAATATTTGGAAGCTGTCCAGAATAATGACATTGTTGAAATTGCCGATGCCTTGGGAGACATGCTGTATATCCTCTGCGGAACAATTATAGAACATGGCCTTCAGCATAAGATCGAAGAAGTCTTCGATGAAATCCAACGCAGCAATATGAGCAAGTTGGGGGAGGATGGAAATCCCATCTACAGGGAAGACGGAAAGGTATTGAAAGGCCCAAATTATTTCAAGCCAAATTTTGCTGAAATTTTAAAATAATAAAAAAGCTCGAAATTCAATTTCGAGCTTTTTTATTCACTTATATTTTGACAGTCCAGCCAAAAGTATCGTCAGCTAATTTATATTGAATTTTAGTCAGTTTTTCTTTTAATTGCAATGCGAATGAATTTTCCAGTTTTGGCAATTCATAATAAGTATCCTGGTAGGAGAAACCAACGATAGGATTTACTACGGCAGCAGTTCCTGCTCCAAAAATTTCCTTCAAGGATCCATTTTTTGCAGCTTCAATTATTTCTTCTACAAGGACAGGGCGAACGCTGACATCCATCCCGTCTCTTTTGGCGAGGTCGATGAGACTTTTCCGGGTTACACCATCTAAAATCCTTTCGCTCGTTGGGGCAGTATACAAGGTGTCATTAATCCTGAAAAAAACATTCATGGTTCCTGCTTCTTCAAGCTTCGTATGTGTGGCATCATCTGTCCAGATGATTTGCTGGAAACCTTTTTCATTGGCCAATTTTGTAGGATAGAATTGAGCTGAATAATTTCCGGCAGCCTTTGCAGCACCAATTCCGCCATTTGCAGCACGGCTGTAATGTTCTGCTATGATTACTTTAACTTCTCCTGAATAATAGGATTTTGCTGGAGAAAGTATGATCATGAAACGATATTGCGTTGAAGGAGCTGCGATTACGCCAGAACCGATTGCAATCATGAAAGGCCTGATGTATAATGTATTGCCCAGTCCTTTTTTTACCCATTCACGTTCCAAATCGATCAATTGGTGAAGTCCACTCATAAATATTTCTTCATCCACTTCAGGCATTGCCATTCTTTTTGCAGATTTATTGAAGCGTTCAAAATTTTCTTCAGGTCTGAAAAGCCAAACATCATCACTGTCATCCTTGTATGCCTTCATTCCTTCAAAGATTGCCTGGCCATAATGGAATACCTTGGCAGATGGATCTAGAAGGAAAGGAGCATAAGGTTTTATTTCAGCTTTCTGCCATTTTCCTTCTCTAAAATCGCATACAAACATATGATCTGTAAAAGTTGTTCCAAAGGTAAGACTGTCAAAATCTACTGATTCTATCCGGGAAACCGGAGCTTTTACTATATCGATTTCGTGAGTGAATTTTGAACCCATTTAGTGTTGTTTTTTATATTAAATTTAAATGGTAAACAGTTGATAATAAGTTGTTTATTGGATAAATTTAAATGATGGATAAAATAGTTTTAGTTTTTGGCTAAATTAATAAAAATTGACATGATTTGTGGACTGTAAAGAAATAATTTGGTGCTTTTTCTAATTTCGTTGGTTACCACTTAAAAAATTATAAAATCGGTAAGAATAATTGAAAATTAGTAATAGAATGGTTCAAAGTTCCAATAAACTCTTATTTTTGTAACGTCATTATGTAGAATCATTAAAATTATAAAAATGAAAAAAATAGTTGTTTTAGTTTGTTCATTGGCTGTATTGATCAGTTGTAAAAATAAATCGGAAGAAGTAGAGATTGATGAAATCAAAACTGAAACCCCTGCTGATACGATCGCCCCGAAAGATACTTTGGCAATTGCCCCTCAGGAAGCAGACGAGCCTGAAGCAATCAAGAATGAAAAAATTAATGAGCAAGATATCAAGGATGTAAAAGTTGAAACAAAGGAAGCCAAAGTCGAGTATGCATCATTTGGAAGCAAATTCAAGGAGAACAAAGCATTAACGAAAGAGGAAATGCTCAAGAAGTATAAATCTATGAAGAAGGGAGATACTTTGGCAGTTCAATTCAAATCCAAGATAAAAGACGTCTGCAAGAAAAAAGGTTGCTGGATGTCAATGGATTTGGCAAATGAGAAGGAATCCTTTGTACGATTTAAAGATTATGGTTTTTTTGTTCCGTTGAATGCTGATAATTCAAATGCCATTGTTACGGGAAGGGCCTATCTGGACGTAATCACTGTTGATGAGTTGAAGCATTATGCCAAAGACGGGGGAAAATCTGAAGAAGAAATAGCCAAGATTACGGAACCAAAAATCACTTATGCATTTCAAGCAGATGGTGTTTTAATTGAAAAATAATGAACAGGATCTTATTATTTGTCTTCTTCATCGCGCTCACTTCTTGTGACAAGAAGGTTGAAAAGATAGAAATGATTGAAGCTTCTGTCGAAAAAGCTCCGGGAAAAAAAGAAGACAAGAAATTTGAGATGTATGAAATGTCTGAAATGTCGCTTTTGATGGAGCAGATGTATGTTGACAATGAGCGTTTGAAGGAAAGGATCAAGAAAGGCGATACAATTGGAAAATTCCCGAATCATTTTCTGAAAATTCACAAGGCTGTTATGACCGACGATAAGGAAAATGATGCCTTTTTCAAGGAGCAGGCGGCCAATTTTATAAAAGCCCAGCAAATGATTTACGAAGACCCAAAAAATGCAAAGGAACATTTTAATAAAGGGGTTGATGCTTGTTTGAAATGTCATCAGGTCAAGTGCGGCGGGCCAATTCCAAGAATTAAAAAATTATACATTGAATAATTTATTCAAATGAAAAGAGAGATTGTTCAAACTTCTGATGGTTCAACAACCATCCATCTGCCGGAATGGAATGAAAATTATCATTCCAAGCACGGGGCCATCCAGGAAGCAAAACACGTATTCATAAAAAACGGACTTTCCCTGTTCAATGGGAAGTCCGTTTCAATTTTAGAAATAGGTTTTGGAACCGGTTTAAATGCATTCATAACTTTTCTAGAAGCGCAAAATAACAATCAATCGATTGATTATGTGGGTGTGGAGGCCTATCCGGTTTCGTTTGAAGAAGTAGAACAGATGAATTATGTTTCGGAACTTGATGCGGAAAGAGAAGCTGCAGTTTTCAGGAAAATGCACGAATCGGAATGGGATATAAATGTTAAAATTTCTGACACTTTTTCCTTGACAAAAAGAAAGCAGTTCTTTAATGAAATTGCTGATGTCCAACAGTTTGATTTGATTTATTTTGATGCTTTTGGGTTCAGGGTGCAACCTGAATTGTGGAGTACCGAGATCTTCCAGAAGATGTATGATGCCTTGAAAGACGGGAGTTATCTGGTAACCTATGCGGCAAGAGGTGTCGTAAAAAGGAGCATGATGGAGGTAGGCTTTGCTGTTGAAAAATTAGAAGGCCCTCCAGGGAAGAGGGAAATGTTCAGGGCTTACAAAAAATAGATTTAACAAAAAAGATAGTTTTTATTAACTAAAACGTTTTCGAAGCTATTGATTTATTTTCTAAATTTGGTAAAACAAATACAAAAAATAGGTTAAATTCATTTTATGAAAAAGACTATGTTTAGTTACACCAAAACGATACTCGAAAGAGTGAGTTTTGATCCATTACTTTTTTGTAAGGAAGTAGAAAAGGCATTAAAGATACTATTACCTTATGAAATAGAACAATTAACAGATTGGCTGTTTCAGTACACACAGGAAAAGCCTGAATTGCAACATTGCCAATTATTACTAAATCAATAAAAACTAAAGGAGCTTAAACGGCTCCTTTTTTTATTTTTTGCTCAATGGACTTATAATCTGTACATTTTGAAAAACTATAGCTCCTTTCACGACTCCAGCAATCGTATTTCTCAAGGCATTGATAATATGTATCTTGAGTTCCGTTTTAGGAAAAATCAAGCTTACTTCCCTTGCAGGTTTTGGTTCCACAAAATGATGCAATTTGGTCTTGTCTTTTTCATTAAGATCAAGGGTGTGCAGATACGGAAGGAGTGTCGTTCCCAAGCCTTCATCGGCTAATTTTATTAAAGTTTCAAAACTTCCGCTTTCCAGTTGGAAGGAATTTCCAGTACTTATCCCATTGCTCTTGCATAAATTCAATATTCCATCACGGAAACAATGGCCGTCTTGAAGAAGGAGGATTTCTTCAATATTCAGATCTGAAATTTCGATTTCATCCTTGTGGGCTATTTTGTGATTTTCAGGAATATAGGCTACAAATGGTTCAAAATAAAGTACGATTTCCTTCAACTTTTCTTCCATCAATGGCGTAGAGGCAATTGCTGCATCCAGATGTCCATTTTTCAATTTAACGATAATCTCATCAGTATTCAATTCTTCAATTATCAGCTTGACTTTTGGATATTTCTTGATGAAATTATTCAAAAACATGGGCAGCAATGTTGGCATGATGGTCGGAATTATCCCTAATCGGAATTCTCCCCCTATGAAACCCTTCTGTTGTTCAACGATATCTTTTATACGATCTGCCTCTATTACGATATTCTTGGCCTGATTGACAATTTTTTGTCCGATATCTGTAAGCTGGATCGGCTTTTTTGTCCTGTCAAAAATTTGAATGCTGAGTTCTTCTTCGATCTTTTGTATCTGCATGCTTAAGGTAGGCTGTGTAACAAAGCATTTTTCAGCAGCCAGTGTAAAATTTTTGTGCTCTGCAACAGCAAGGACGTATTGTAGTTGGGTGATTGTCATTATATAAATGTTTGATGCAAATTTAAGAAAACAATAGGTTTTTATTATAGTTGGAGCACTTATTTTTCATTAACTTTATAGTAATAAAACTCAAAAATAAATTTTATGAAAACTAATATTTTAGGCCTTCCCGTAAAGGAGTCACAATTGATTGTAACAGAATTGAATACGTTATTGTCAAATTTTCAAGTTTATTACCAAAACTTGAGAGGGATTCACTGGAACATTCGTGGAAAACGCTTTTTTGATCTTCACGTAAAGTTCGAAGAATTGTACAATGATGCACAGTTGAAAATAGATTTGATTGCTGAAAGGGTGCTAACGATAGGTGGAACACCATTGCATACTTTTGAGGATTACATCCAACATAATAAGTTGGCTGTTGGAAAAAATATTTCGAACGATGAAAAAGCGGTTCATCTGATCGTCAATTCATTATCGGACTTGCTAAAGATTGAGAGGGAAATACTGAACAAGACGGATGAGATCAATGATGAAGGAACAAATTCCATGATGAGTGACTTTATTGCAGAACAAGAAAAAACCATTTGGATGATGAGAGCCTGGTTGGAAGAAAGCTTGTAATTGTCATCAATATTTTATTTGAAAGCCAAAATTAACAGTTTAATTTTGGCTTTTTTATTGTTGTTAAATTTTAATTAAATTACTACTTTTAGTTTTTAATTAGGGGTGTTTCCTACTATTTTTGCGGATATGAAATTAGCAGTCAAACTTGTACTAATAATGTTTATCACATTTTTATCAGCTCCAACCATCGTGAGCCTGATAAAACACAATTGTGATACGACTGTTTTTTACAGTATGTCTGAAGAAGAACAAGTCCATAAGGAATTAAAAGAAATAAAAGCAGAGATAAAATTTACTACGATTGATCTGTTCAAGATTTCAAAATTAACTTCAAGCCTTATCATTACTGAAAATTTGCTGAAACACGATAATGTTTCATCTTCTATATTTTCGCCCCCTCCTAACGTTTGATACATTTTTAAATTCAAAACCTTATTTGAATTTACAGCCTTGTTTATAAATGAGGTTAAAATCAATGTATTCAATTTTAGTTAGGTATTTATGACAAAAAAAATTAATCTTTTTGCCAACCTTAAATCCGATTTCGCATCCGGTTTAGTGGTTTTTTTGGTGGCACTTCCACTTTGTTTGGGAATAGCTTTGGCTTCCGGGGCACCTCCTTTGTCCGGTATTATCGCTGGTATCGTCGGAGGTATCGTTGTTGGATTTTTAAGCAAATCCCATCTTAGTGTCTCCGGTCCAGCTGCAGGTTTGACGGCAATTGTTCTTACGGCAATCACCGATTTGGGAGCGTTCAATATTTTCCTGACTGCCGTTTTAATTGCGGGCTTTCTTCAGTTGATACTTGGCTTTGTAAAGGCTGGCAGTATTTCCAACTATTTTCCGACAAATGTTATCGAGGGGATGCTTGCCGGTATCGGAATCATCATCATCCTGAAACAAATTCCCCACGCAATCGGATATGATTCAGATTTTGAAGGAGATGAAAGTTTTCTTCAGAATGATGGCGGCAATACGCTTTCTTCACTGCTAGGAGCTTTGGATTATATTCAAATCGGTTCTGTCATCATAACCCTTATATCACTGGCCATTCTTATTTCTTGGGACAAATTAAGCTTCTTGAAGCGGTTGAAATTAGTCCCCGGAGCCTTGGTTGCCGTAATTGTCGGAATCTTGCTGAACGAGTTCTTTATGGCTTCTGGAAGTTCACTGGCGATTTCAAAGGATCATTTGGTGTCATTGCCGGTTCCTTCAAGCTTGGAGGATTTTAAAAGCATCATTGTTTTGCCGGATTTCACAGGTTTTTTAAACCCTAAGGTTTGGATCGTGGGTGCAACTATAGCAATTGTAGCGTCGATCGAGACACTTTTGTGCATAGAAGCTGCCGACAGGATGGATGCCCAAAAGAGATATACCGATACTAACGTTGAATTGAAAGCACAAGGGATAGGAAACATGCTGAGTGCCATTCTGGGAGGATTGCCAATGACATCAGTCGTGGTAAGAACTTCTGCCAACAATAATGCTGGAGCAAAATCTAAAATGTCAGCCATCATACACGGTGTATTGTTGCTGATCAGTGTCTTGTCAATTCCTTTCTTGTTGAATAAAATTCCATTGGCTACATTGGCGGCAGTTCTTTTAATGGTAGGTTATAAATTGGCCAAGCCTTCCATAATCATGCATTTCTGGCACAAGGGAAAATACCAATTCGTGCCTTTTATTGCGACTTTGCTGGCTGTTGTTTTCACCGATCTGTTAAAAGGTGTTGCCCTGGGTATCATCATCAGTATCATCTTTATCTTGAGGGGGAACTTGAAAAGGGCCTACCGTTTCAGAAAAGAAAAATTTGAAGATGGAGATGTGATCAGGATAGATTTGGCACAGGAAGTTTCATTCTTGAACAAGGCTGCCATCAAGACAACCCTGGCAGAAATTCCAGAAAACTCAAGGGTTGTGATCAATGCTTCAGATACGGTTTATATTGCCCACGACGTATTAGATTTGATATACGAGTTTGCAACCATAAAAGCATCCGAAGAGAATATAAAGGTAAAATTGAAAGGTTTCAAGAAAGCCTATGCGCTGGATGAAGTAGACGATGAAACGAATCACGTCTTTTTCGAAAGCTATGAGCAGGCAAGAATAAGAAAACAGGCGAAGGAAGATTACAATCAATGTATCGCACTCCTTGAAGAAAAAAGAAAAACAGAATAAATTACAATAATAATAGAACTATAGAATCTGATTTAGATCATTAAAAAATTAAAGAAATGAGCGATTTTTATAAAAAAATATTAGACGGAAACAGAAAATGGGTTGCATCAAAAATTGATCAAGATCCAGAATATTTTGAAAAACTGGCACAGGGACAATCTCCGCCATTGTTATGGATTGGATGCTCTGATAGCCGTGTTCCCGCAAACGAAGTAATTGGGGCACAACCGGGAGAAGTTTTTGTACACAGGAATATTGCCAATATGGTCGTGCATTCTGATATGAACATGCTCAGCGTGTTGGATTATGCCGTGAACGTCTTGAAAGTGCAGCACGTTATAGTTTGCGGACACTATGGTTGTGGAGGAGTAAAAGCGGCCATGGGTAATGACTCTATCGGTTTGATCGACAATTGGATTCGTCATATCAAAGATGTTTACAGGCACCACCACACATTTTTGGATTCAATAATCGATGAAAAAGACAGGTTCGATGCCTTTGTGGAATTGAATGTGAAGGAACAAGTTTTGGACCTTGCCAAGACATCGATCGTACAGAGTGCTTGGAAAAACGGTCAGAACCTTTGTCTTCACGGATGGGTTTACAGGTTGAACTCAGGTCTGGTAAAAGATCTGGAAGTAAATCTGTGTGGCAATGAAGATCTGGATACTGTCTATCAATTGCAGTTCTAAACGATAAGCAATTTATAAACCGATTTATAATAAATGAGCCCGATACAATTCGGGCTCATTTCTTTTTAGGTCAAGTAGTTTTTATTGAATCAATCCTCAAAACAATCTGTAAGCGCAATATGTTATTCCTTAAAATCTACTGATAGCGAATTCACGCAATAACGCTGTCCTGTTTTCGTAGGTCCGTCATCAAAGACGTGCCCAAGATGTCCGCCACAATTCGCACAAACAATCTCCGTACGGATCATTCCGTGTGTCGTATCCTTGATGTATTCCACTTTTCCGGGAATGGATTCATCAAAAGACGGCCATCCGCAATGGGCATCAAATTTCGAATCACTCTCAAACAAAGGTTCGCCGCAAGCACCGCAACAATAGGTTCCTTTCTCATAGTGAAGGTTGTATTTTCCGGAATGTGGAAACTCGGTTCCTTTTTGGCGAAGAATCTTATAACGTTCCAAGCCCAGTTCGGCTTTCCATTCTTCTTCTGTTTTTTTTATCGGATATTCCATGGTTCTTTATTTTTTAGGAGCATTACTTTAGGGTTTATTGGGAATCCTTGTTCCCGCTTTTCACGCTATCTTTTGTTTTTTAAAGAAAAAAACAAAAGGATATTTGCTTCAATCGGGGCTAGATGGGATCAAAACGCATTCTTTGATCCTTATTTCTTGACAAATTCAATCGAAACGGAGTTGGTGCAGAAACGCTTTCCAGTAGTTTCTTCCGGTCCGTCATCAAAAACATGGCCCAGATGTCCGCCGCAATTGGCACACATTACTTCTGTGCGTTCCATTCCAAACGAAGTATCCGTTTTATAAATAACGGAACCTTTTATGGCTTTGTCAAACGAAGGCCAGCCGCAATCCGATACAAATTTTGCATCAGAATCAAACAACACATTGCCACAGGCAGCGCAGACATATTTTCCCTTTTCAAAATGGTTCCAATATTCGCCTGTAAACGGACGTTCTGTTCCTTTTTCACGCAACACATTATATTGTTCGGGCGTTAGTTCCTTTTTCCACTCTTCATCAGTTTTAATTGCCGGAGTGGTTTTGGCCTCAGCCATATTCTGCTTGTTTTGCTGGCTTTGGCAAGAATTCAGGCTCATTAGAACCATCAATACTAATACAATCTTCTTCATTTTCTTTTCCTTTAATTTTTAATAAATTCTAATGCAGCTTCAATTACTTTTTCATCTCCAAGGATTTTTCGGTGTCCCAGTCCTCTTGTGATCATCAGTTGTCCGTTTTTCAGGAATTTATGAATATGGATTCCTGCTTTTACGGGAATATCTTCATCGTCATTATCGTGAATCACCAGAACTGGAATGTCAATTTCCTTTGCCGATAGATACGCAGAAAAGCTTTCCATGGTTTCCCCAAATTTGTTTTCGAAATGAACACGCATCATATTGCTTACTTTGTGTTTCATCCGCAATTTATAAGTAAAATCGTCCATTATATCCTGCACTACATCGCCACTTGCTATGGTTACGAGGCGTTTCAATTTCAAGCCTTGGCGCATTGCATTCAATAAGGACATTCCACCAAGGGAATGGCCTATGGCTGCTTCAAAAGGGCCAAATTGTCTTTCTAATTCCAATATGGCAGCAATGAATTCGGGCATCAAAGTTGTCTTCCCACTAGATTTTCCGTGTGCAGGAGCATCAAAACTTATGGTGGAATAACCAAGTCTCAACAACTCGTCTGCAATCTTGACCAATTGTGTGCCTCGGCCAGACCATCCGTGAACGAGCAGTATTTTTCTTGCAGAAGTGCCATAATGATAGACCATGACTTCCTTTGAAATGGCAGGTATCAGTACTTTTTCCTGTCTGCTCTTTTCGTTCATCTCGAATTCACGTTTGGGAATCTTGTGCTTTATTGGGGTGGCAAATAGTCGTGCCCCAAAGCGGGTGACGAGTTTTAGGGATATAAATTGTAAAATCTGTACTGTGACAAGAATTGACTTCGGAATGTTTAAAGATTGCTTTCGAATTTTGGAATTCTTTGCCATTTCAATAAATTTTTATGCAAGTTATTATATTCTGTAATTTTTATTAAATTTAGGAATCATAAAAAAAGCATAAATATCAGTAGATCGTCCAAAAATCAAGTGGATATGTGGTATTTTGGTTTCTTTATTTGAAAGGGAGAAGTGATCATCCGCGAGCATTAAAACAAAAATATTATGAGCAAAATTACATCACATTCTCTTTTTACTGATTTTGATATCAGCCTTTTCAAGGCTGGAAAGCATTTCAGGCTGTATGAAAAATTAGGAGCACACCTCATTGAGGTCGATGGAGAGAAGGGCGTTTATTTTGCGGTTTGGGCACCATCGGCCCAGAGTGTTTCGGTAATCGGCGATTTCAATTCTTGGGATGGCAGCGAATGCGAGCTTGAAGTGAGATGGGACAGTTCAGGAATATGGGAAGGCTTTATTCCCGGAGTTCAGAAAGGGGCTGTTTATAAATACAGGATACGCTCGTACAACAACAATGCACTGACAGAAAAGGCAGACCCTTTTGGTCTGTATTGTGAGCATCCGCCACAAACGGCTTCGATTGTCTGGGATTTGGACTATAAATGGAAGGATGACAAATGGATGAAGTCAAGAAAAGAGACCAATGCCCTTGACAAGCCGTATTCAGTTTATGAAGTGCATCTCGGTTCTTGGAAGCGGCATAAAAAGGAAAACCGTTTCCTGACGTATCTTGAGTTGGCGGAAGACTTGGTGGATTATGTAAAAGAAACAGGATTTACGCACGTCGAGCTGATGCCGGTTATGGAATATCCATATGATCCTTCCTGGGGCTACCAGCTGGTCGGGTATTTTGCACCAACGTCCCGATTTGGGACACCACAGGATTTTATGTACCTCGTGGACAAGCTGCATCAGGCAGGAATTGGAGTGATCTTGGATTGGGTACCGTCGCATTTTCCTGACGACGGACACGGTTTGGGCTATTTTGATGGTTCAAATCTATACGAACATCCCGACAGGAGAAAAGGATATCATCCGGACTGGAAGAGCCTGGTCTTTAATTACGGAAGGAATGAAGTCAGGGCTTTTCTAATCAGTAATGCTATTTTCTGGTTGCACCATTATCACGCAGATGGGCTCCGTGTCGACGCGGTTGCATCAATGCTTTATTTGGATTATTCCCGTGACGAGGGCGGATGGGAACCTAATATTTTCGGCGGAAGGGAAAACCTTGATGCGATCAGTTTCTTGAAAGACTTTAATGAAGCCGTCTATGCCAATTTTGAAGGTGTTCATACCATTGCAGAAGAAAGTACCGCTTTCCCTATGGTTTCAAGGCCTACTTTTCAAGGCGGACTTGGTTTTGGAATGAAATGGATGATGGGATGGATGCACGATACGTTGCAATATTTCAAAAGGGAAACCATTTACAGGAAGTACCATCAGAACGATTTGACATTTTCGATGACATACGCTTTTTCCGAAAACTTCATGCTCCCGATATCACACGACGAAGTGGTGCACGGAAAGTATTCGGTTTTAGGCAGAATGCCCGGCGATGAGTGGCAACAATTTGCAAACCTTCGATTGCTTTACGGCTATATGTTCATGCATCCGGGAGCCAAGTTATTGTTCATGGGTTCGGAATTCGGACAAAGGAGGGAATGGAATTTTGAAGGAAGCTTGGATTGGCATTTATTGGAATCCAGGTTCCATACAGGTATAAAAAACGTGATTACCGACTTGAATGCGCTTTATAAATCGCAACCTGCAATGCATGAAAAGCAGTTTGCTCAGGAAGGTTTCGAGTGGATCAATCATGACGATCATCAGAATGCGGTTATTACCTTTATGAGGAAAGGAACTGATTCCAAAGGCGATGTAATCGTGGTTTGCAATTTTACGCCAGTAGTGCGAACGGATTACAGGATCGGACTTCCGAGAAAAGGAAAATTGATCCAGATTTTTAATAGTGATGACGAAAGGTATTGCGGTAGTGGGGTCACGAATGCAGCCAAAATAAAAATTGACAAGGAAGAATGGAACGGAAGGTCTTTTTCAGCATCATTGGTGCTGCCTCCTTTGGCTATTGTTGCTTTTAAAATTTCATAAAATAATGATATAAGTTGCAAGGTTAATGCTCTTATATGGTAAAATACGAATAAAATGCTAAAAAAAATTGTTGCTTTTATTGTCTTGCTTTCTTCAACGCACTCTTTTTCGCAGGGAAATGACACTGTAAATTCTTTTAAATTGCAAAGGGAGGCAGAATTGGAAAAGATGCTTAAAAGAGGGTTCAAGCCGCTGAACGATTTGGAGAACCTGTTCAATGTGACGGAAGCAGAAAAGTTACAGGAATTGCTTGTCGAATTCAAAAAACAAACCCGGATTGAAATTTCCATCTTCACCATTGGAAGCGAATTTACTTCAAAAGAGAACTTTGAAAAATTCACCTTGAGCCTGACCAATTTTAACACTTCCAATACCGATTTGAAGATGAACATCAATATTTCAAAGGAATTTAGAAGAATCAGGATTCATAATTCGGAAGAACTTATCAAATTGATATCGGATGAGGAAACAAAAGAAAAAGTAAATTCCTATTTTCTTTCAAGTTTTAAAGAAGGAAAATATTTCGAAGGAACTTTTTTTGGTGTCAAGTCATTGATAGAGTTGATCAACTCAAGGATTCAAAAAACAAAATAGATAGCAACAGCCGAAAACGTTATCGTTAAAAACTACTTGCTTTCAATCCGTCAAAGTAGGAAGCAACTTTGTAAATTTGACATTTACCACTTAAATTTAAAGTATGATATTAAATCAAGAATTAGAAAATAAAGGAGATTTATACCCATCCAAGATAATTTCGTTTGCACAGGAAGTCAATTCGGTCGATTTTCATACTGACAATAGTGTGATTTTAAGGGTTACGGTTTTAAGGGACAGCCTGATCCGTTTCAGGTATACTACAAAAGGATATTTCAGCAATGATTTCTCATATGCAATTGATAAGGGACAATCCCATGGCTATAATTTTCTTGAGGTATTGGAAAGCGATGACGTTTACCAGATCAAGACCAGCAAGGTGATCTGTATCATTCAAAAGAAAAATCTGAAAGTCGCCATCTTTGACTTGGATGGAAAAAGCATCCTTGAAGATGAACTTGGTTTTCATTGGGAAGAGAATTACAGCTTTGGTGGAAACATCGTAAAGATGAGCAAGGTTTCCAAGGATGGAGAAAGTTTTTACGGATTGGGAGACAAGGCTTCGCATCTTAACCTTAAAGGGAAAAGATTAGAAAATTGGGCGATGGACCAATATGCATTCCATAAAGACCAGGAACCTTTGTATAAAGTGGTGCCATTTTATATTGGCCTGCAAAACAATATGGCGTATGGGATTTTCTTTGACAACACTTTCAAGACGTTCTTTGATTTTTGTGCAGAAAGAAGGAATGTGGCCAGTTTTTGGGCAGATGGGGGAGAGATGAACTATTATTTTATCTATGGCCCGCAAATGGAAGACGTGGTAACAACTTACACACACCTGACAGGAAAACCAGAATTGCCTCCACTTTGGGCTCTGGGCTATCATCAATGCAAATGGAGTTATTATCCCGAAAGCAAGGTCAAGGAGGTTGCAAGCAAATTCAGGGAGCTTCGCATTCCATGTGATGCCATTTATCTGGACATCGATTATATGGATGGCTTCAGGTGTTTTACATGGAACAATGATTATTTTCCGGATCCTAAAAAGATGGTGGCTGAATTAGCAGAAGACGGTTTTAAGACCGTTGTCATCATCGACCCTGGAATTAAAATCGATAAGGAATATTCGGTCTATGCTGAAGCATTGGTAAATGATTACTTCTGTAAAAGAGCCGATGGTCCTTATATGAAAGGAAAAGTTTGGCCTGGAGAATGTAATTTTCCAGATTTCACGAATCCAGAAGTGAGAGAATGGTGGGCTGGATTATTCAAGGAATTGATCTCGGACATTGGTGTGAAAGGAGTGTGGAACGATATGAACGAACCCGCCGTAATGGATGTTCCGGGGAAGACATTTCCAATGGATGTTCGCCATGATTACGATGGAAATCCTTGCAGTCACAGGAAAGCACATAATATTTACGGAACACAGATGGCACGTGCCACCTACGAAGGCGTCAAGAGATTTTCTTATCCGAAAAGGCCTTTTATCATCACGCGTTCCGCTTATTCTGGAGCACAACGCTATACTTCGTCCTGGACGGGTGATAATGTGGCAAGCTGGGAACATTTATGGATTGCAAATATCCAGATGCAACGGATGTCGATTTCAGGAATGGGCTTCACAGGATCCGATATTGGTGGATTTGCAGAACAGCCTTCCGGCGAATTATACGCAAGATGGATCCAGTTGGGCGTTTTCCATCCTTTCTGCAGGACGCATTCTTCCGGAGACCACGGAAATCAAGAACCTTGGTCGTTCGACGAGGAAGTGGTTGACATCACAAGGAAATTCGTTGAATTGCGCTATCAGTTGCTTCCTTATCTGTATACGATGTTTTGGGAATACATCAATGATGGCGTTCCGATGCTGAAGCCTTTGGTTTATTTTGACCAGGCAGACCCGCAGACGCATTACAGGACAGATGAATTCATTTTTGGGAATCAAATCCTGGTTTGTCCAATTCTGGAACCAAATGCAATCGGACGAAGAATGTATCTTCCTGTTGGAAATTGGTACAATTACTGGACGGAAGAAGTAGTTGCAGGTAAGAAAGAGTTCTGGGTTGGCACGGATTATGACCAGATTCCGATTTTTATAAAGGAAGGAGCCATAATTCCTAAATATCCGGTACAGCAATATGTGGGCGAATTGGAGTTTGAGGAAATTACGCTTGACGTTTATTATAAGCTGGGAAAAGAGAAATCGATGCTTTATGAAGATTCGCAGGACGGATATGATTACAGCAAGGGAAGGTTCAGCTTGTCGACTTTCAATTTGAGAGGGAAGGAGAACGAACTCATCATCCAGCAGCACATTGAAGGGAAATTTGAAACCCATTACAAGAAATTCAAGATTGTCTTGCACGGTTTGCCTTTCGAAATTGCCAAAATCCAGTTTGATAATGATGAAACTTCATTGGAAAGTGCACAATTTGATGGAAAAAATACATTGTTTATTCATAAAGATTTCACAGAACTTCATATTGTTGGGAAATAGAAAAAAGTGTATTTTTACATAAAAACAAAACATATGAAAAAGTATATTTATCTAGGAAGCGCTATTACCCTGTTGGCCATTGCATTTTCTTGTGCAACTAATCCGGTAACAGGAAAAAAAACGATGGCATTTGTATCCAACGATGAAATTTTTGCTTCTTCTTTCAGCCAATATGGTACTTTCTTGAAAGAGAACAAGGTGATTTCTGGGACAGCGGATGCCAAAATGGTTGAAAGAGTAGGAGCCAAGATCAGGGCTGCTGCAGAAAAATTGCTGAAAGCAAGAGGAACTTCGGATGCCCTTGAAGGTTATGCCTGGGAATATAAATTGGTTGACAACAAGGAAGTAAATGCATGGTGCATGCCAGGAGGAAAAATTGTAGTGTATTCAGGAATACTTCCAATAACAAAGGATGAAGCTGGTTTGGCAACTGTTATGGGGCATGAAGTAGCACACGCTTTGGCCAATCATGGCCAGCAAAGGATGAGTGCCGGATTGGCCCAGCAGTTGGGAGCAGGAGTAGCGCAGGCTGCTGTTGGTAATAAAAGTGCAGAGACCCAGGCATTGGTAATGCAGGCGTATGGAGTTGGTAGCAATGTTGGTGGAATGTTGCCGTTCAGCAGAAGCCATGAATCAGAAGCTGATGAAATTGGATTGACACTTATGGCAATTGCAGGCTATAATCCAGACGTTTCAGTCGCTTTCTGGGAAAGAATGTCGGCCAAATCGGGTGGAGGTGCTCCGGCAGAGATTTTAAGCACGCACCCTTCGGATGCAACCAGGATTGCGAACCTGAAAAGACTAATTCCAAAGGCCAAAGCAGATGCTGCAAAATTTGGAGTTACATATAAATAAAAATATTATCTTCGAGCCACGCAAAAAGCGTGGTTTTTTTATGTCTAAAATTTGCATCTATGGCACATCTTGAAAAGGGAAGTAAAAAATTAATGAACGCCTGGGCTTTCTATGATTGGGCGAATTCTGTTTATACGTTGGTTATTGCATCGGCTATTTTTCCCCTTTATTACGGAGCGCTTTTTAAAATAAAAGGCACCCATTACATAGATGTTTTTGGAACGACCATAAAAAGTTCGGCATTGATAAGTTTCGTAACAGCGGGAGCTTTTCTGGTAGTAGCCATCATATCGCCTTTACTCTCGGGTATTGCAGATTATGCAGGAAACAAGAAAACGTTCCTGCAATTTTTCTGCTATTTGGGAGCCTTGTCGTGCATAGGATTGTTTTGGTTTGATCTGGAACAGATATACACCAGTCTTGCTTGTTATTTCTTTGGTTTGATCGGGTTCTGGGGAAGCATTGTTTTTTATAATTCCTATTTGCCTGATGTTGCCTTTCCTGAACAGCAGGACAAACTGAGTGCTCGAGGATATTCGATGGGATATATAGGCAGCGTGATCTTGCTGCTGTTCAATCTGGCAATGGTCATGCTGCCGGACACTTTCGGGTTTACAGGAACTGAAGGGGAAATGGCAATGAAAGCAATGCGTTTTTCATTTGTTACAGTGGGATTGTGGTGGATTGTATTTGCACAGTATACTTTTTATTATCTGCCAAAAGGAAACAATGGCAACAAGATCACAAGATCGGTTGTCTTCAACGGCTTCAAGGAATTGAAGAAGGTATGGAATCTTCTGGGGGAAAACCTGATGCTCAAGAAATACCTGTACAGCTTTTTTGTCTACAGTATGGCGGTCCAGACTTTCATGCTTGTTGCGACCTATTTTGGAGAACAGGAAGTTTTATGGGGTTCTGATAGTGAAAAGACCAGTGGCTTGATCACGAGCATCTTGCTCATCCAGCTCATTGCTGTTCTGGGTGCCATTTTAACATCAAGAGCCGCTGCCAAATTTGGAAACGTAGCCGTACTGATCTTTATCAATTTTATGTGGTTGATCCTTTGTGTGACGGCTTTTTTCATAGAGACTCCGGTTGAATTTTATATAGAAGCCAGTTTTGTTGGACTGGTTATGGGAGGAATCCAATCACTGTCACGTTCCACCTATTCCAAGTTTTTGACCACTACAAAAGATACGACTTCTTTCTTCAGCTTCTATGATGTTTCAGAAAAAGTAGGAATTGTAATAGGTATGGCAATTTTTGCGGTTATTGATCAGATTACGGGAAGCATAAGAAGTGCTGTCATATTTTTAGCCCTCTTCTTTATCATCGGAATATTTTTATTATTCAGAGTTCCCAAAAAAGCACTGCAAGAAGAATAAAAAAATTATATTTGAAGACTAAATTTGACCTTAAACCTTGTTACATGAAAAAAATTAAATTTTTATCGGTTTGTTTTGTTTTGATCACATCATCAATTTTTACTTCATGTTCAACAGATGTTGAGCCTCTAGATCCTGCTGTTGTAGTCGATCCGGGAGAAAATGGAGGTGGAGAATCTACAGGAGATTATTGGCCGATGGCGATCAACAACTCATGGACATTTAATGCGAATGGAGAAGGCGAACCGCCAATGAAAATTGTTTCTTCAGAGCAAATAAACGGAAATACGTATTACAAATATGAAAATTTTCTAGGAGCTTCTACAGCTGGAACAGGATTCGAAGCTACGGTTTGGACACGAAAAAGCAATGGTAACTATTATGCAAGACAAGGAGCTTCTTCAGCCGGAGGCGAAGGTGTTCCATCGATAACAGTCGAGCCTTTTGAAATCATAGTTCTTAAAGATTTTCTTGCAGTGAATGAAACTTGGCAGCAGACCGTTAATCAAACGACCATAGTTCAGGGATTCCCGCCGATGGTAACTCCTGTGAATATTCAAGGAAAAATTCTGGAGAAAGATGTTACATTGACTGTGAATGGAGAAGAATTTCAAGACGTGATAAAAGCAGAAGTCATCCAGAACACCCAGGGCGTGACAAATACCAATTACTATTGGTTCGCAAAAGACGTTGGAATCATCAAGTATCAGAATATCTATCAGACTTTCAATACCACCCATGAAATTGTTTCCTACACCATAAACTAAAAAACAGGGAATCATAAAAGAAACCAAACCGTCTTAGCATGGATAAGACGGTTTTTTTATGGCATAAAGATTGACTTTATTAATGGAATATTAAACTAAAATCATTAAATTAGGTTGATATTCAATGAGTAAACATCATTATTATATTAAATTTATAGTAACAGATGTTTTTTGTTTAATGACAAAATGACTTAAATACTATATGTCGAATCAAAAAATAATAACCATTGACAACTTGTCACTACAAGAGTTCGATTCTGAAGCTGAATTAATTCCATTATTGACGCCAGAAGATGAAGAGGAAATGAACAACGAGGAACTTCCTGAGGACTTGCCAATCTTGCCATTGCGAAACACCGTTCTGTTTCCAGGTGTGGTAATTCCGATTACTGCCGGGCGTGATAAATCAATCAAGTTGATTAATGATGCCAATGCTGGAAACAAGATCATCGGAGTCGTTTCTCAAAAAAATGAAGAAGATGAAGATCCCACCCAGGATGATATCAATACGGTTGGTACGGTAGCAAGGATTTTACGCATCCTTAAAATGCCTGATGGAAACATTACCGTTATCCTTCAAGGGAAAAAGCGTTTTGAAATTGATACCGTTACAACCGAAGTCCCTTATATCAAGGCAACCATAAAGGAAGTTCCGGAAAAGCGACCTAAAAAAGGCGAGAAGGAATTCAATGCAATTATAGACTCTTTAAAGGAACTGGCAACCCAGATTATCCAAGAGAGCCCAAATATTCCAACGGAAGCTACATTTGCCATAAAAAATATAGAAAGCCAATCTTTCCTGGTAAATTTTGTTTCTTCCAATATGAATTTATCGGTCAAGGAAAAACAAGACCTGCTTGCCATCAATGATTTAAAGGAAAGGGCTTTGGAGACATTGCGTTTCATGAATCTGGAGTTCCAAAAGCTTGAATTGAAAAATGACATCCAATCAAAAGTTCGTTTCGATTTAGACCAGCAGCAGCGTGAATACTTCTTGCACCAGCAGATGAAGACCATCCAGGAGGAACTTGGAGGTGTTTCGCACGAGGAAGAAATTGACGAGATGCGCCAGAAGGCGAAAACCAAAAAATGGGACGAGAAGACACAGAAGCATTTTGAGAAGGAATTGTCGAAAATGCAGCGAATGAATCCTCAGGCCCCAGATTTTGGCATCCAGAGAAATTATCTTGAATTGTTCCTGGAATTGCCATGGAATCATTACTCAAAAGATAAATTTGATTTAAAGCACGCTCAAAAAGTCTTGGACAGGGATCATTTTGGTTTGGAAGACGTAAAGAAGAGAATGATCGAGCACCTCGCAGTTTTGAAATTGCGTAACGATATGAAATCGCCGATCCTTTGCTTGACGGGACCTCCGGGAGTCGGGAAGACTTCAATAGGGAAATCAGTTGCGGAAGCTTTGGGAAGGGAATATGTGCGTATTTCCCTGGGAGGCCTGCGTGATGAAGCAGAAATCCGTGGACACAGGAAAACCTACATTGGTGCAATGCCGGGAAGAATCATCCAAAGCTTGAAAAAAGCCGGGACATCCAATCCTGTCTTTGTATTGGACGAGATCGATAAATTATCAAGCAGCAACAGTGGTGATCCGTCATCAGCTTTGCTGGAGGTCCTGGATCCGGAACAAAACAAGGAGTTTTATGATAATTTCCTTGAAATGGGGTATGATCTATCCAAAGTAATGTTCATTGCCACATCGAACAATATGTCAACCATCCAGCCTGCCTTGAAGGACAGGATGGAAGTCATCAAGATGTCGGGGTATACAATTGAAGAAAAAGTTGAAATTGCCCGTAAGCATCTGCTGCCGAAACAATTAAAAGAGCATGGATTGAATGCGAAACAATTGGTTATCGGAAGAAAGCAATTGGAAAAAATAGTGGAAGGCTACACGCGTGAATCAGGTGTAAGGGGATTGGAAAACAAGATTGCACAGGTAATCCGCAATGCAGCAAAATCAGTTGCAATGGAAGAAGAGTACAATATCAAGTTAACGGATGAAGATATCATAAAAGTGCTTGGTGTTCCAAGGATGCAACGTGATAAATCGGAAAGCAATGAAGTGGCCGGTGTTGTAACAGGATTGGCCTGGACAAGTGTTGGTGGAGACATCCTATTTATTGAATCCCTTATATCAAAAGGAAAAGGCAGTTTGACAATGACAGGAAATTTGGGAACGGTTATGAAGGAATCAACAACGATTGCCTTGGAATATATCAAAGCCAATGCTGAAAAACTTGGCGTTGATCCTGAAGTACTGACGAAGTACAACGTTCACATCCACGTTCCGGAAGGAGCAACTCCAAAAGATGGGCCAAGTGCAGGAATCGCAATGCTGACTTCCCTGGTTTCTGTTTTCACGCAAAAAAGGATCAAGAAGAACCTTGCCATGACAGGAGAAATCACATTAAGGGGGAAAGTGCTTCCAGTTGGCGGAATCAAGGAAAAAATCCTTGCGGCAAAAAGAGCCAACATCAAGGAAATCATCCTTTGCCATGAGAACAAGCGTGATATCGATGAGATCAAGCCGGAATATGTCGAAGGCCTGACTTTTCACTATGTGAAAGAAATGAGTGAAGTCTTGGCAATAGCCATTACGGACCAGGATGCAAAAAATGCCAAAATATTGAATTAAGATTGAAAGATTGTAATCAATTGTAAATATGTTTTTTTAAATTCCATCACAAAAAGACTAAAAAAGTTTAATCCTCACCGGTTAAACTTTTTTGTTTTTCCTATAATTTAATAAATCAACTTTATTTTAAAAATAATATCTTCGCATTTCCGTTATAGGAGAAGTAAATTGGTAAAACCTCTTATGTTTAAAAAACTATCTGTTGCTGTTTTGATGCTTTTTTGTGCTGTAAGTTACAGTCAGATAGGCGGTAAATCAGTTTACCAGTTTCTAAATCTGATTACTTCGCCAAGACAGGCTGCACTCGGTGGCAAAATCCTGACCATCTATGATTACGATGTCAATCAGGCGATGTACAATCCGGCAACCATCAATGCCGAAATGGACAATCATCTTTCGATGAACTACGGAAGCCTTTTTGGGGAGGTGACTTATGGAACTGCCAATTATGCCTATACCTATGACCGACATCTGCAGACTTTTCACGCAGGCGTGAACTACGTCAACTATGGAAATTTTGAAGGTTATGATGAAAACGGGAATTATACTTCCGATTTTACTGGAAGCGAAACCGCTCTTTCTTTTGGATACGCATTCAATATTCCGCATACAGATGTTTATCTTGGAGCTAATGCAAAACTGATTTCCTCAACACTTGAAAGTTACAATTCTTTCGGAGGTGCTATAGATCTAGGTGCTTTATATGTCGATGATTACAACGATATAAACATAGCTTTAGCCATCAGAAATATCGGGACACAATTCACTACTTACGCGGGAACACGCGAAAACTTGCCACTCGAGATAATGGCAGGAATTTCCCAAGAGTTGGAGCATGTGCCCTTGAGATGGCATCTTACATTGGAAAACCTGCAGCAATGGAATCTTGCCTTTTCAAATCCGGCAAGGGCGGAAGGCAATATAGATGGTGGTCAAACCGAAGAGAAAGTTTCCTTTTTCAACAATGCATTGCGTCACGTGATAGTCGGGGCGGAATTGTTTCCGGAAAAGGCTTTCAATCTGAGGCTGGGCTATAATTTCAGGAGAGGCGAGGAGCTCAGGATTCTCGACCAAAGAAATTTTTCTGGAATTTCTGTAGGTTTCGGACTGCGTTTCAACAAGATAAAGTTCGATTATTCCTATTCGCGCTACACCTTGGCAGGAAACACGAGCCTGTTCGGACTTACGATTAACTTTCAGGATTAATATTGGGCAGAAAAACCCAAACTATTTAAAATACTACTTCTTCCTTTTTCAAACTTTATTTTATCTTTGCGGCCTAGCGCCCACGTGGCATGTAAATATGAAAAAAATCACAATTGCCATCGACGGATTTTCTTCCACAGGAAAAAGCACCTTGGCCAAGCAGCTGGCCAAACATCTAGGATATGTTTATGTGGATACCGGAGCAATGTACCGTGCCGTTGCCTATTTTGCAATGGATAACGGTTATATCAACGAAGAATCCTTTGACAAGGAAACGTTGATAAATGCCTTGCCTGACATCAATTTGAAATTTCAATTCAATCCCCAATTGGGCTTTGCCGAAATGTATCTGAATGAGGTGAACGTCGAAAAGGAAATCCGTACCATAGAAGTATCAAAATTCGTAAGCCGCGTGGCCGAAGTTTCGGAGGTCCGTGCCAAATTGGTGGAACAGCAGCAGCAAATGGGAAAGGACAAGGCTATCGTAATGGACGGAAGAGATATAGGCACCGTGGTCTTTCCTTATGCCGAACTTAAAATATTCATGACGGCAAGCGCTTCAACAAGAGCACAAAGACGTTTTGATGAACTGCAGCAAAAAGGCGACAATGTATCGTACGAAGAAGTATTAAAGAACGTTCAAGAAAGAGACCATATCGATACCCATAGAGAGGATTCTCCTTTGGTTATTGCAAGCGACGCCATAGAAATTGATAATTCCGACCTCACCAGGGAAGAACAATTTGCTACGGTTTTGGAACTTGTGGAAGAAACTACGAAAACCTTGTAAATTTTTGTTTATCTCATTTTTAATAGTAGATTTACGGGCTGTAAAATTTTCAAGATACAAAAAGCAATAACATTTTTATGGGAATAAAGAATAGATTGATTTCAATGAGTTTCCTTCAGTTTTTCGTTTGGGGAGCCTGGTTAATTACGATTGCAAATTATTGGTTTGGAACCAAGCAATGGGAGGGAACCCAATTTGGACTCGTATTCGGAACAATGGGAATAGCCTCCTTGTTCATGCCAACAATCACCGGAATAATTGCAGACAGATGGGTAAATGCTGAAAAACTATATGGAATTCTTCATATCTTGTATGCGGGCGTTTTATTCTATCTCCCACAAGTTACGGAACCAACCACATTCATCTATATAATGCTCTTGGCGATGTGTTTCTACATGCCGACCATTTCATTGAGCAATTCCATTTCCTATACTTCTTTAAAATTAAGCAACAAGGATGTGGTAAAGGATTTTCCCCCGATCAGGGTCTTTGGGACAGTAGGTTTTATTGTTGCCATGTGGATTACCAACCTGACAGGAAACAAAGCGACTGAATATCAATTTTATATAGCCGGAATCGCGGCATTGCTTCTAGGTTTTTATGCTTTTACCTTGCCAAAATGCGAACCCCAGAGGCTTACGAAAGAAAATGCATCCTTGACGGAAACATTAGGATTGGAGGCATTCAAGTTATTCGGAAATTACAAGATGGCCTTGTTTTTTGTCTTCTCGATGTTTTTAGGAGGAGCCCTGCAATTGACAAATGCCTATGGTGATGTTTTCCTGGATGAATTCAAGCATTTTCCAAAATATGCGGATTCTTTCGTGGTGGAATATTCTACCATCATCATGTCGATTTCTCAGATTTCTGAAACCTTGTTCATCCTTGCAATCCCGTTCTTCTTGAAACGATTTGGAATCAAGCAGGTAATGTTGATCAGCATGCTGGCCTGGGTATTGCGCTTTGGATTGTTTGCATTCAGTGATCCCGTGCAAGGTTTGTGGATGATTGTATTGTCGTGCGTGGTTTACGGAATGGCATTCGATTTCTTTAATATCTCTGGGTCATTGTTTGTTGAAACAAACACGGAACCAAAAAATCGTTCTTCAGCGCAAGGCTTGTTCATGATGATGACAAACGGTTTTGGTGCCATACTTGGAAGTTTCACTTCAGGTTGGGCCATTGACAAATACTTTACAAAGACTTTTAATAATACAACTGAGCTTTCTACTTATCTTCAAACAGAGCAATCCAATACTTTGATGTCGGAGTTTGTAAAGGGACACGGAATTACAATTTCTGCTGATGGTGTTTTCAGCAATCCTATTTTTATGAAGGACTGGCACAGCATCTGGATTTCCTTTGCAGTTTATGCTTTGGTGATTGCAATTGCCTTCGCGGTTTTGTTTAAACACAAGCACAATCCGGAAGAAGTTGAAAACGTGATGCATTAAAATAGTACAATAGTATGAAACCCTTTTTTCTTTTGGAAAAAGGGTTTTTGTTTTTTAGGAGAAATACAAATGCCCAGCAGCCCCGGCTTGAGGGAAAATCCTTTTTGTTTTTTCTTTAAAAACAAAAAGATTTGGAAGGAAGGCGGGAAAATGGATTCCATGAAGTGCCCAAGCGTTTCGCTCCCGAAACTTCGGGGTAAAAATCTAAACTATAATATTTTGCAGATTTAAAATTATTTATTACTTTTGCAAACCTTTTGGCAGAGAAGAGTTTCCTTTAGGTATCAACTATTTATGTAAAACAACTTCTGTTTTTTCTATCGCTTTCAGAAACTCAAGAAAATGCAGAATACAAATTTTTATCAGAACAAATGTCTGAACAATTAAAATCACAAGAAGAGTTTTTAGCAAATTTCAACTGGCACAATTTCCAAGAAGGTATTGATGCTGTTGATGAGAAAAACTTGTTAGAATTTGAAGAATTAGTAGCTAAGACTTTTATAGCAACTGATCAGGAAGAAGTAGTGGAAGGTGTTGTTGTAAGAATCACTGACAGGGATGCTATCGTTGATATCAACGCTAAATCTGAAGGAGTTATTTCTTTGAACGAATTCCGTTACAACCCGAACTTGAAAGTGGGTGACAAAGTAGAAGTATTGATTGACATCCGTGAGGATAAAACAGGTCAGTTGGTATTGTCTCACAGAAAAGCACGTACGATCAAGGCTTGGGATAGAGTTATCTCTGCAAACGAAACAGGTGAAATCGTTAATGGTTTTGTGAAATGCAGAACCAAAGGTGGTATGATCGTTGACGTTTTTGGTATTGAAGCTTTCTTGCCAGGATCTCAAATTGATGTTAAGCCAATCAGGGATTACGATGTTTACGTAAACAAAATGATGGAATTCAAAGTTGTGAAAATTAACCACGAATTTAAAAACGTTGTTGTTTCTCACAAAGCGCTTATCGAAGCGGATATTGAAGTACAGAAAAAAGAAATCATCGGTCAATTGCAAAAAGGACAAGTATTGGAAGGTGTTGTTAAAAACATTACTTCTTATGGTGTGTTTATTGACTTAGGTGGTGTTGATGGATTGATTCACATTACTGACCTTTCTTGGTCAAGAATCAACCACCCAAGTGAAGTTCTTGAATTAGACCAGAAATTGAATGTTGTTATCCTTGATTTCGATGATGAGAAAACAAGAATCCAATTAGGTTTGAAACAATTGAACGCTCACCCATGGGATGCTTTGAATGCTGACTTGAAAGTTGGTGACAAAGTAAAAGGTAAAGTAGTTGTAATCGCTGATTACGGTGCATTTATCGAAGTTGCTGAAGGTGTTGAAGGTTTGATCCACGTTTCTGAAATGTCTTGGTCTACTCACTTGAGAAGTGCACAGGATTTCGTGAAAGTTGGTGATGAGGTTGAAGCTGTAATCTTGACGCTTGATAGAGATGACCGTAAGATGTCATTGGGTATCAAACAAATGACTCAAGATCCATGGACTGATATCACTTCTAAATACCCAGTTGGTTCTAAACACACAGGTATCGTTAGAAACTTTACAAACTTTGGAATTTTCGTAGAATTGGAAGAAGGTATCGACGGATTGATCTACATCTCTGACCTATCTTGGACCAAGAAAATCAAGCATCCATCTGAATTTGTAAACGTTGGTGAAAAACTTGACGTTGTAGTATTGGAATTGGATGTTGAAGGACGTAAATTATCTTTAGGTCACAAGCAAACTACTGCCAATCCTTGGGACAAACATGAAGATGCTTTCGCTGTTGGAACTATCCACACAGGTGAAATCTCTGAAATCGTTGACAAAGGGGCTACTGTAGAATTTGGAGAAGATGTTGTTGCTTTTATTCCAACTCGTCACCTTGAAAAAGAAGACGGTAAGAAATTGAAAAAAGGTGACTCAGCTGAATTCAAAGTGATCGAGTTCAACAAGGAATTCAAAAGAGTAGTTGCTTCTCACACTGCCATCTTCCGTGAAGAAGAAGAGAAAAATGTGAAAGCTCAATCAGAGAATAACAATAATTCATCTTCTAACAACAATGCTTCTGCATCTACATTAGGAGATAACAATGATATTCTTGCTGAATTGAAAGCTAAAATGGAAAAAGGAGGAAACTAATCTTTCTTGATCTCAATATAGGAAGCCCCGTAGAAATACGGGGCTTTTTTTGTTTATATTTGAGTTCTAAACCCCTCTTATGAAAAAAAAATACATTCTTTTGATTTTTCTCTTTACCGCATTTATTGGTCAGGCACAGATTATTAATTTTCCTGATCCAAGTTTTAAGGCAAGGTTAGTCACATCCAGTGTTAATAATGGTGTTGTAACCGATTTTTCGGGTAATTATTTTCATCTTGATGTAAATAATGATGGACAAATACAAGTCAGCGAAGCTTTACTGGTTAAGGAGATGAATATTGGTGGACAAGACGGAACTAATATGTACTATAATATGGGCGGTATTGAATATTTTACCAATATGGTATCGCTGAGATGTTCTAGTAATCCTATAACCAGTTTAGATGTTTCTGGTTTGCCACAATTAAAGGAGTTAAACTGTTGGGGAACTGAACTCACTTCTTTAGATTTAACCAATCTGATAAATTTAGAAGTACTCAAATACGGTGCTAATCCTCAACTTACCAATCTTACCGTTAGTAGTGCCAATATTATCAAAGAGCTTAGTTGTGATGGGAACAATCTAACTACATTGAATTTATCCCTTTATCCACATTTAAAATCTTTGGATTGTAGTTATAATCAGCTTACCAGTTTAGATTTGAGTAGTTTTCCAAATTTTGAAAGCTTAGATTGTTCTTTTAACCAATTTAGTTCTTTAAACATAACAGGATTGACAAATCTTAAGCATATAGACTGTTCGAATAACCTCCAATTGCCCCTTATTGATTTTAGCCAATACTCAAATCTGGAGTCAATAAACTGTGGATATAATCCTTTGCAAAGCTCAGTCAATGTAACCGACTTATCCAGTCTAGAATATTTATTTTGTAGCAATCTAAATCTTTCGAGTTTAGATTTATCAACCAATTTGCAATTGACTTGGCTTGAATGTAGTAATAATCAATTGACGTCTTTAGAGTTGAATGACCATATAAATATGCATTACTTGAATTGTAGCAATAATTTGCTTGACACCTTGTTCATAAAAGGATTGACGATGGTTTTTTTGGGAATGGATGATGTGTCTTTTGAAAACAATCCCAACTTGAGTTATATCTGTGCAAATGAATCAATGTTAGATTACATTCAGTATAAAATAAATTCATATAATTATGCTAACTGCTCTGTGAATAACTATTGCTCATTCACTCCAGGGGGAACTTATTATACGATACAAGGAAGTAATAAATATGATGAGAATAATGATGGATGTTCACCTTCAGATATCAATTACCCATTTTTAAAATTATCTATTTTTGATGGAACTAACACCGGAAATTTAATTTCAAATTATTCCGGAAGTTATACACTCCCAATTGTAGCAGGAACACATATAATCACTCCGGTATTGGAAACCCCATTATATTTCAATATTTTTCCATCTACAGCAACAGTTGTTTTTCCAACAGCAGCAAGTCCGTTTGAACAAAATTTTTGCATATCTCCAAATGGAACTCATAATGATTTAGAAGTTACAATTTTGCCCTTGAGCGTATGTCAAGCTGGTTTTGATGTCAAGTACAAAGTTGTGTGTAGAAACAGGGGAACCAATGTGCAATCGGCTCTGGTAAATTTTAATTTTAATGATGCTATTTTGGATTATGTATCTTCAATTCCAATGGTTTCTACTCAGGATATGAATGTGTTTACATGGAATTTAACCGATATAGCTCCTTTTGAAACTAGAGAAATCGAATTGATTTTAAATTTGAATTCTCCAATAGAAACTCCGCCAGTAAACGAAGGGGATGTTCTTAATTTTACTGTATCTATTTCAGGCTTAACCGATGAAACACCTGGTGATAATGTATTTACATTAAATCAAACGGTAGTAAATTCATTTGATCCAAATGACAAAACGTGTCTTGAAGGGGCTGCAATTACGCCGGATATGATCGGGAAATATTTACATTACATTATAAGATTTGAAAATACAGGTACTGCTGCAGCACAAAATATTGTTGTAAAAGATGTCATTGATACCACAAAATTTGATATCAATTCTTTGGTTTCGCTCACTGGAAGTCATTCTTTCGCAACGAGAATCTCTGACTCAAATAAAGTAGAATTTTTATTTGAAAACATACAACTTCCTTTTGATGATGCCAATAATGATGGGTATCTAAGTTTTAAAATCAAGACACTCCCTTCTTTGGTTGAAGGCAATGCAATTGAGAATACTGCAAGTATATACTTTGACTATAATATGCCAATTGTAACAAACACGGCGGTAACTACTATTCAAGATTTTTTATCAACATCAGAATTTAGCGAAAGTAATTTTATAGTTTATCCAAATCCAGCAAATGAGGTTATATATGTGACAAATAGCGATTTAACACATAAAATAACCTCTGTTGTTATCTATAACATATTGGGTCAACAGGTGGTAATGGTTACAAGTTCCGATAATATAGGCACGGTTGATGTTTCAAGCTTGGCTTCGGGTAATTATCTTATGAAAATCAAAACCCAAGCAGGAACTTCCATTGCTAAGTTTTTAAAGAAATAAGTTTTTCAATACATCGATCTGAATATGCAAAGCCCTGTAGTAATACTGGGCTTTTTTTGTTTGAAATAATCTATTGATAATGTTAAAGAAATACAATTATAAAACCATATCGATTGTTATGGCGTAAATGAATTTATAAAACTTAAAAAATAAATTATTATGAAAATCACCAAAATTTTATCAATCACGTTATTTGCATTTACAATGATGGCAGGAACATCAGTATCTGCCCAGAAAGAAAAAACAGTAATAGTTGGAGGTGCAGCGATGTATCCATCCAAAAATATTATTGAGAATGCAGTCAACTCAAAAGACCACACCACGCTGGTTGCCGCTGTAAAAGCTGCCGGATTGGTTGAAACATTGAAAGGAAAAGGCCCCTTCACGGTTTTTGCGCCAACCAATGCAGCATTTGACAAACTGCCAAAAGGAACTGTTGAAACCTTATTGAAACCAGAAAATAAAGGAATGCTGCAATCTGTCCTGACCTATCATGTTGTGGCTGGGAAAATGAATGCTTCGGATATTGCAAAAGCAATCAAGGCCGGAAATGGGAAAGCTGTATTGACAACTGTCCAAGGAGGTAAATTAACGGCTTGGATGGATGGAAAAGATTTATATATATCCGATGAAAATGGAGGAAAAGCCAAGGTAACAATTGCTGATGTCAATCAATCCAATGGCGTGATCCATGTCATTGATGGCGTTGTTACTCCTAAAGGATAATTGTTTTTGGTTATTATTTATGTTGCAAAAAAAAGAGGCTCAGAAGGCCTCTTTTTTATATTTATATGAAAGAACTATCTCAAGACAGCTCCCAATTCTGCTTCAAAACTTTTCTGCAATTTACTCATTATCTTGTCAATCTGGACATCGGTCAATGTCTTGGTGGCATCTTGGATGGTAAAACTTACCGCATAGGATTTTTTGCCTTCCGGGAGATTGTTTCCTTGGTAAACATCGAAAAGGTTGATGCCTTTCAACAATCCTTTTTCAGATTGTCTTGCGATATTGTAGATGGCATCAAACTGTACGCTGTCATCTACCAAAAGGGCCAAATCACGACGAACTTCCGGATATTTGGGAATTTCAGTAAATTTAATTTTATTCGAAATTAATTTTAGAATTCTATTCCAATCGAAATCTGCATAGAAAACTTCCTGCTTGATATCGAATTCTTTTGCTATCGATTTCTTGATGGTCCCAAATTCAACGATAGTTTCATTTCCTAGAGCGATGGCAACGCCTTCAGCAAAAACATCTGACTCAGCAGGTTTGTTTTGTGTTTTCTCAATGCCCAACCTTGAAAGGATTGCATTTACATATCCTTTGAATAAAAAGAAATCCGAAACCTTTTGATTGCTTGTCCAGCTTTCGGCCAATCTATTTCCTGTTATGAATAACGTCAAATGTTTGTGCTCTTCATAACCGGAAGGAAATTTATGGTAGGATTTTCCGAATTCGAATAATTTCAAATCAGCATTTCTCCTGTTGATGTTGAAAGAAATCGCTTCCAGGCCTGAAAACAATAATGATTGTCGCATTGCCGATAAATCCTTGCTTAACGGATTCAACATCATCACATTGAAATCTGCATTCAATTTCTCTGACAATTCCACATAATCAGGAGTCGTAAGCGAATTGGCCATCATTTCGTTGAAGCCAACCGAAGTCAATTGATTGGCAATGATATTCTGGATCTTATAATCTTCCGTCCTTGGAGAATTGGAAACGGAAGCATTGAATTTCTTGGTAAAGTTGATGTTATTGTATCCATACACCCTGAGGATTTCCTCGATGACATCAATTTCTCGTTGAACATCAACCCTGTAGGACGGAATGGTAAGCCCCAAGCCAACATCGGAAACACTGTTGATCTTGATGTCAAGTGAAGCCAGGATTTTCTTGATGGTTTCTTTTGGCAACTCCTGCCCAATGATTTTTGCCGTCTTGTTGAAATTCAATACCACTGAAAAATCTTCCAGCTTTTTAGGGTAGATGTCCACCACATCGGAAGTGATTTCGCCCCCGGCAACTTCCAGGATCAAGATGGCAGCTCTTTTCAAGGCATATTCGGTAATGGTTGGGTCGATTCCTCTTTCGAATCTGAAAGACGCATCCGTGCTCAGGGTATGTCTTTTCGCTGTTTTTCTAATCGTAACCGGATTGAAATAGGCGCTTTCTAAAAAGATAGAACTTGTAGTTTCAGTAACTCCGGAATTTTTTCCACCGAAAACACCTGCAAAACACATTGGTCCGTTTTCATCACAAATCATCAAATCCTCTTCGTGCAAGGTCCTTTCCACATCGTCAAGCGTGGTGAATTTTGTTCCGGCTTCAACCGTTTTTACAATTACCTTGTTGCCTTTTATCTTTGATGCATCAAAGGCGTGAAGTGGCTGTCCCAATTCGTGCAAGACATAATTGGTAACATCCACGATGTTATTTTTTGGTGTCAATCCGATCGCTTTCAATCGGTTTTGCAACCATTGTGGCGAAGGTTTTACCGTAATGTTGGAAATAGTAATACCGCAATATCTCGGCGCCAACTTTGAATCTTGAACCGAAACGTCCATCTTCAAGGTTCTCTTGTCGATCCTGAAATTGGAAATCGAAGGCGTGATCAATTCGGTTGAAATATTTTTCTGCAACAGGCCTGCTCGCAAATCCCTGGCAACTCCCATATGGCTCATTGCATCGGCACGATTAGGCGTAAGGCCGATTTCAAAGACTTCGTCATTTTCAATATTGAACACTTTTGCGGCAGAAGTTCCAGGTTTCAAATCCTCATCCAGGATCATGATTCCGTCGTGGCTTGTTCCCAGACCCAATTCATCTTCGGCACAGATCATACCGTGGCTTTCCTGGTCGCGGATTTTTCCTTTTTTAATCACAAATGAATTTCCATCCTTGTCGTATAGCGTAGTCCCGATTGTGGCAACGGGCACTTTTTGTCCGGCAGCAACATTGCTTGCCCCGCAAACAATTTGTACGGGAACACCATCGCCCAGATCAACGGTTGTAACTTTTAATCGGTCGGCATTTGGATGTTGGACACAGGTCAAAACGTGGCCTACTACAATTCCTTCCAATCCACCTTTTACAGATTGATATTTTTCTACCGCTTCAACTTCGAGACCCAGGTCCGTAAGCAAGGCAGATGTTTCTTCAGAATTCCAGTCGGTTTTAATGAATTGTTTTAACCAGTTATAGGATATTTTCATTTTTTAAAATAATATTTTGGATGCTTAAATTTTGAAAGCAAATATAATCATTGAAGTTTGGAGTAGGAAACAAAACAAAAGCTTTTTTGTCGGCTTGAACACCAATATTTTACAAGTTTGAAAATAATAATTTGTTAAAAAAACACACTAAATTTTGTTAATGTAATAATAAATAACCCTTAAATAAGCATTGTTGAATGTTTTATGCTATCAATTGAATGATTAGTGCTATTGTTGTTTTTATATTGAAACTAATTTTGAGAGAATCTAAAAAATAAAATTATGAGCAATGTAACGGCACGGCCTGAATTCAAGGCAAGATATGATAATTATATAGGAGGAAAGTTTGTTCCTCCAGTGAACGGCAATTATTTTGATGTATTTTCTCCAATCGACGGAAAAGTATTCACACAGGCGGCACATTCTGACAAGGAGGATTTGGAATTGGCTGTAAATTCGGCTCACGAGGCTTTCAAGACCTGGGGCAGAACTTCTGTAACGGAAAGAAGCATCCTCCTTAACAAGATTGCGCAGGTCATGGAAGATAACCTCGAATATCTTGCTACTGTGGAAACAATCGACAATGGAAAACCAATCAGGGAAACACTCGCGGCCGATATGCCTTTGGCAATTGACCATTTTCGTTATTTTGCGGGTGTGATCCGTGCTGAAGAAAGTTCGATAGCTGAATTGGATTCCCAGACCGTTTCCATCGCCTTGAGCGAACCCTTGGGAGTTATTGCACAAATCATTCCTTGGAATTTTCCAATTTTGATGGCCATCTGGAAATTGGCACCAGCCCTGGCAGCAGGAAATACAGTTGTCTTGAAGCCAGCCGAAAGTACGCCGGTTTCTATCATTATCTTAATGGAGCTCATCGGCGATATCCTGCCTCCCGGAGTTGTAAATATCGTGAATGGTTTTGGTTCTGAATTAGGAAGAGCCCTGGTTACGAACAAGAAAGTTTCAAAAGCAGCCTTTACAGGTTCGACCACGACGGGCCGTTTGGTGATGCAGTATGCTACTGAGAACATCATCCCCGTAACTTTGGAATTGGGTGGCAAATCACCGAATATATTTTTCCCTTCCGTGGCAGACCACGATGATGATTTCTTCGACAAGGCCATTGAAGGAGCCGTAATGTTTGCCTTGAACCAAGGAGAAATTTGTACCTGTCCTTCAAGATTGCTGGTCCACGAAGCCATTTATGATAAATTCATGGCCAAGGTTATCGAAAGGACTGAAGCCATCGTTGCAGGTAATCCGTTGGACAAGTCTACAATGATTGGAGCACAGGCTTCCTTGGTTCAAAAGGAAAAAATCATGTCCTATCTGAAATTGGGAAAAGAAGAAGGTGCTGAAGTGCTAACCGGAGGTGACGAAAATAATCTAGGTGGAGACATTGAAGGTGGTTATTATATCAAGCCTACCATATTCAAGGGGCATAACAAGATGCGTATTTTCCAGGAAGAAATTTTCGGACCCGTTTTGGCCGTGACCACTTTCAAGACTACTGAAGAAGCGATCGAACTTGCAAACGATACGATGTATGGTCTGGGTGCTGGTGTCTGGACACGTGACGCACACGAGATCTATCAGGTTCCCAGAGCCATCCAAGCCGGACGTGTTTGGATCAATCAATACCATTCCTACCCGGCTGGCGCACCATTTGGAGGATACAAGCAATCCGGTATTGGCAGGGAAAACCATAAAATGATGCTGGGACACTACCGCCAGACAAAAAACATGCTGATTTCTTACGATAAAAAGAAATTGGGATTCTTTTAAATTTAATTTGTTGGAAAAGGCACTGCATTCTTTATAGTGGTGCCTTCTTATTTTAAAAATTATACTGACATGACAAAAATGAAAGCTGCACGTTGGCACGCTGCAAAAGACATCAGGATAGAAGAAACAGATATTCCTGATACGGGGAAAAAACAAGTGAAGATAGAAGTACAATTTGCCGGAATCTGTGGTTCGGATCTTCACGAATATACTCACGGACCAATGTTGATTCCGGTTGACAAGCCCTATCCATTGAACGGGCACCAAGGCGTGACCACCCTGGGACACGAATTTGCTGGGATCGTCAGTGAAGTTGGTGATGATGTGTCAGGAATCAAGAAAGGGGACAGGGTAGTGGTCGAACCACTTTTCAAGAATCCAGAAAGTCCATTCATTACAAATGGAGAGTATAACCTTTCAGAGCCATTGGGTTTTGTCGGCTTGACTTCCAATGGAGGTTTTGCAAGATATACGGTGGTTGAAGATTACATGGTGCACAAGATTCCAGATTCCATGAGCTTCGAGCAAGGCGCGTTGGTTGAACCTGCTGCGGTTGCCGTCTATGCCGTTTTGCAGAGCGGCTTGAAAATCGGACAGACTTGCCTGATCTATGGAGCCGGGCCGATCGGACTTTTGTGTGTTCAAGCGGCCATTGCTGCGGGAGCGACAGAAGTTATCGTGGTGGATATTGCTGAAAAGCGTTTGGAAAAAGCCAAAGAAATCGGAGCAACAACCATCATCAATGGTAAAAGTGAAGATATTCCAAAACAGATCAAGGCATTGACAAATGGCGGTGTTGATGTTTTTCTGGACGCGGCCGGTGTCCAGGCTTCCTTTGATGGGGGAATTGCCAGTTTAAAAAATGGAGGAACTGCCGTGTTGGTGGCGTTGTTTGGAAAACCGGTCACACACGATGCTTTTGACCAGGTAGTGCGGGAAATCACGGTAAAGGGAATTATTGCCTATAGGAATATCTTCCCCCAGGTGATTGAACTGATCAATCTGGGAAGAATGCCTGTCGAAAAACTCGTGACCAAAAGGATTAAATTGGATGAGATTGTAACCGAAGGTTTTGAAGCTCTTGTCTCCAATCCGTCACAGGTTAAGATATTGATCGATATTAACGGATGATAAAATCACCAACCTTATAAAAGAATGCAGCTATGGATGATCAAGATTCATGGCTGTATTTAAACCATATTGTTATGACAAAAAGAATTGGAGCTACACAAAAGGCAATCGAATTGATTGCAATCTTGAAAGAAAAGCATGGGGAACTGATGTTCTATCAAGCAGGAGGCTGTTGTGAAGGAACCCAGCCGCAGTGCTTCGAGAAAGGAGGATTCTATCAGCGTATGGGGGATGTCTGCATCGGAACAATAGAGGATACCGAATTCTGGGTTGACAAGGATTTGTTTGAATATTGGAAGCACGCCCATTTTACACTTGATGTGATCGATGGCTTCGGAGTGGGAGGTTTTTCGTTGGAAACACCCTTGAAGAAAACCTTCCGGATAGAATACAGGATATTTACGGAAGAAGAAGAGAAAGACCTGGAGCCGGTATATTATATCGAATAAATCTTAATTGATGTACAAGAGCTGGTATTGCTTAGGCGTGATGCCTTCATACTTTTTAAACAATCTTGTAAAGTAATTTGCGTCCTCAAAGCCAGACAAATAACAAACTTCGTTGATTTGGATGCTTGGGTTTTGAAGCAGTTTTTTGGCACATTTTATCTTTTCACTGATTACAAATTCAATGGGACTCATTCCCAATTCCCTTTTGAAAAAGCGATAGAAGGAAGTGGTGCTCATGCTTGCTTTGTCGCTCAGGCTTTTCAAATTGATATTCTCCTTCAAGTTCTTCCGGATGTATTCCACTATATAATTGATGGGATTGTTAGGATCTAAAACTTTTTTGTCATCAATTGATTTAAGGGTTTGCGATTGGATTATCCGTATTAATAATTCCTGCAGGGTCAGATCGGCAATGGCATCTTTTGTCAGTGAAGTACCCATGCATTCCTTGATGAGCTTGTTGATTGTGGCAGCCAGGTCTACGTTATTGTAAAAGAAATAATTCTGATGATTCAGTTGCCAATAATGGTCGGCTCCTTCTTTCGGATAACGCTCGTTTAGAAAATTCAACGTGTCCGAAATCTTGGTCTGATCGATTGCCAAGGCCAGGCATTGCGTGGGGTTTTTTCTTGAAGCTTCCGGGAAATCAATCTTCATTCCGACATTTGATGGGATAACAACGGTTTCCCCAGGCAGATAGTCAAATCCTGGATCGTCAAAAAGGTGCATTACTTTTTTACCTCTGAGCATGCTTGTTACCACCAGATCATTGAATTTCAGGGGAACAAGTTGTGATTCCTCATAGGTTTCAAAAAGATTGAGTTCGCAATTGTTCAGGGTATAAACGGTACGGTTTTCGACCAGAGTCTTAAGCGATTTTTCTGAAGAAAGCAAAGGTGTGTCCAGTAACGTTTTTTGAGAATGCATAAGATAAAACTTTAAAAAAGTAAGTTTTAAATTTAATGAAAAATCAGCAAACAAAGGCCAAACAATTGCCAAATTTTATCTTCTCAAATCAATTCCTCAACGTGTTTCTTTATGTTTTCAGAAATCTTTCTTGTCGGCAGATCGTTTTCATCGTCTCCGAAAGGATCTTCGATTTCTTCCGCAATCAATTCCAAGCTCGCCAGTACATAAAAGATGAAAACCACTACCGGAACAACGTAATAGCCAAGGCTGAAAGCATATCCGAAGGGAAGTGTCATCACATAGAAGAAAATAAATTTTTTGATGAAAGCACTGTAGGAATAAGGGATCGGTGTATTCTTGATTCTTTCACAGGCACCACAAATATCCGTAAACGATATGAATTCATTGTTCAAGACAATCAATTGATCACCTGAAATTTTTCCTGCAAGATACAATTCGTTTATCCTTTCGAACATCAATTTTGCAACCTGGTTGGGCTTGTGCTTGTGGTGGTCGATTTCCAGATCCAAATTGTCAAAGAGTTGCTTCGCGGTGTCGCTGTCATGAAGGTGGATATGCAAGACCGAGGCAAAATTGGGAATCATCTTGCGAAAGAATGCCTTGTCGTCATCCTCTTTTAATATTACGGCTAATTTCATCGCAATATTTCGACTGTTGTTCACCAATGAACCCCACAATCTCCTGCCTTCCCACCAACGATCGTAGGCGGTATTGGTCCTGAAAACCAACAGCAATGAGATTACGAAACCTAGCATTCCGTGCATTATCGTAATGTTCTTGATGTAATTGGTATCGGAAAGCTTCCAATATTCAACTTCGAGATAGCCTACACTGCCGGAATATATTCCAATGGCAAGCATTATCGGCAATAGTTTCCTGAAAGTATCAGCCTTGTGGAAACGGAAAATAAAGGTAAACCAGTCTTTGGTGTTGTACGAAACCATCTAGCGTTGAATTTTATCAAATTTAATTGAAAAAATGATTCATGCAACTATTCGAAATTAAGATTTCCAGCCAATTCTTTCAGGGCAATTTCAGATATTTTTGCCTGAAACTGGGCATTGCTGTTTCTTACTTTTGCATTGATATAATTGAGCTGTGCAGTCCTGAATTCCAAAGTAGTCGTGGTGATGGTCCCGATCCTGAATTTTTCAAATGTAATGTCCATGTTCTGCTTGGCAATTTCTTCGTTTTTGGCTTCCAGCTTGCTTAATTGCAGATTTGTCATATAGGTCTGGTAGGCGGTAGAAAGCTGTGTATTCAAGGCCAATTTCTGCTGGTCGATAAGTATCTGGGAATTCTCGACCTGAAGTTTTGCAATCCTTTCATTTCGATTCTGCAATCCTCCATTGAATATGTTCATCGTGGCATTGATTCCATAAACCAACCCTTGCCCGGACGATTGTGTGATAAATCCCAAGGAAGCTTCGGAACGGGTAAAATTGTATCCGGAACTTATGTTCACGGTTGGATATCGATTGCCTTTTATCTGCTTCAGTTCCAATTCGGCCACACGTTTGTTTATGATTTGTGCCTGCAATTGCGGGTTTTGTTTTTCTGCCAGGAGCATCAAATCGGGCAGGAGCAGGTTATCATCAATCTGAACTTCTTCCTTGACCTTGAAATCTATGTTCGGATCTCTCGCAAGGATCTGATTCAACAGGATCTTGGTATTGGCATACAATTCTTTTTGTCTTAAAAAATCGGTTGTATCCGTGTTCAAGTCAACTTGTGCGTTCAGGACTTCCAGTTTGGAAGCTTTTCCTATCGTATATCGGTTTGTTGCCGTCGTAACCCGGACATTGGAAATGATGATCGTGGTGTCCAAGGCTGCCAATTGCTGCTGCTGTTGGACGATATCATAATAAGTGGTGATGACGTCGCTGATTTTGGTCAGGATGGTCAGCTTTAATTCGGCATCGCCTAATTTTTCCAATTCCTTCAATTGATTGTGTCGTGCAAACATCCTCATGCCATCAAAAACCGTCCAATTCAAAGCAACCCCGTAAGTAAGGCTGAGGTTTTTGGCATTGTCCAATTCCCTTTCGGTTCCATCTAGCTGGGTTTGCTTGGTATCCAGGATGCTATTGTTGTTGACAATGTTGGCACTCAGGTTAGGCAGCAAACCGGCATTGGCCAAGCTCACATTTTGCTGGTCTATCTTCAAATCATTGGAAGCAATCTTTATTTCATAATTGTTTTCCAGGGCAATCTTTACAGCATCTTCTACAGTAAGCATTTCTTGCGATTGCATGCTGGAACCAGCCAGAAATAGTACAGCAATACTAAAAATGATTTTATAGGTCATCGCATTATTCATTTTCATATTCTTTTATGTTATCAAATTCTGGCCGGTGTTTTTTCTCCCTCGACCACATATAATAGATGGCCGGAATGACAAACAGGGTCAGAATCAAGGAGAATAGCGTTCCTCCAACAATTACCACGCCCATTCCAATCCTGCTTGTAGAAGCGGCTCCAAGTGACATTGCAATAGGCAAGGCACCCAATGCAATAGCCAGACTGGTCATCAAAATAGGACGCAGACGGGATTCCGAAGCTTCCATGATTGCTTCCATCTTTGGTTTTCCCTGTTCCCGGAGCTGATTTGCAAATTCGACAATCAAGATACCGTTCTTGGTTACCAGGCCAATCAGCATGATGGTTCCAATCTGACTGAAAATATTCCAAGTCTGTCCAAAGAGCCATAAGGAAAATAAAGCCCCGGCAACTGCCATCGGAACGGTCAGTATGATGATGAACGGATCAATGAAACTTTCAAACTGTGCCGCCAGAATCAAGAAAATAAGCAACAAGGCGAGTCCAAATGCGAAAGAAGTATTGGAACTGCTCTCAACAAAATCCCGGGATTCACCACCTAGATCGGTTGTAAAACTTTCATCCAAGACTTTTTCCTTCACCCTTTCCATTGCTTCAATTCCATCACTGATACTTTTTCCGGGTGCCAGGCCTGCAGAAACCGTAGCCGACATATAACGGTTGTTGTGGTACAATTGGGGCGGGCTGCTTTGTTCTTCAACGCTTACCAGATTATCCAATTGTATCAGATCGCCATTGGTATTTCGCACAAACATCGAAGTCAGGTCCATTGGAGCATCACGGTCCTTCTTGTCAAATTGCCCCATCACCTGGTATTGCTTTCCATTCATCATGAAATATCCAAAACGTTGTCCGCTCAAGGAAAGCTGTAATGTCTGGGCAACATCCATGACCGAAACACCTAGGCTTTGTGCCTTTTCGCGGTCAATTGTAACATAAATCTCTGGTTTATTAAACTTGAGGTTGACGTCTGTAATAGAAAAGGTTGGATCGTTTGCCACTTCATCCATGAATACAGGAATCTTCTCTTGCAGTTTTTGAAAATTGGGTGCTTGGATGATGTATTGGATCGGCAATCCACCACGACGGTTGACGGCAATTGTCGGTGTTTCAGAAACCGAAGTCTTCGCTTCAGAAAATTGCTTGGTCCATTTCGTCAGGTTGTCTGCAATTTCTTTTTGGGAACGTTCCCTGTCACCTGGTTCAACCAATGCAATCCGGGCACGTCCGCTGTTCACAGAGGCGGACCCGAATCCTGGGGCAGTAATGATAAGGCTCACTTTTTTCTCAGGAATGGAATCGTTGATCAGCTGAGTCAGTTCCGTCATGAAACGATCCATGTAATCATAAGAAGCCCCTTCCGGAGCAGTAATATTTGCTGTTACGAAACTCCTGTCGTCATAAGGAGCAGTCTCTTTTTGCAACGTGCTGAAAAACAAAACGATCAAGCCGATACATCCGATCAGTATCGGAAAGCTCAACCATTTTCGCTTCATAAATTTGCCTAATGATTCCGCGTATCCTGAGTTTAATTTCAAGAAATAAGGCTCGCTCCAATTGTAAAATTTAGATTTCTTTTGTTCGCCGCCTTTCATCAGATACGCGTTTAGCATTGGGGTCAGGGTCAGGGATACGAAAGCGGAAATTAAAACCGCCGCACCAATGACGACGCCAAACTCCCGAAACAGTCGCCCGACAAATCCCTCCAGGAAGATTACCGGCAGGAATACTGCAGCCAATGTTATGGAAATGGAAATTACTGCAAAGAAAATTTCGTTAGAACCCTTGATTGCTGCTTCAATTGGCGACATTCCTTCCTCGACTTTCTTGAAGATGTTCTCCGTTACCACGATTCCATCATCCACGACCAGACCTGTTGCCAATACAATTGCCAGAAGGGTCAATACATTTATAGAGAATCCGAAAAGCCACATTATGAAGAATGTTGCAATCAAGGAAACTGGGATATCAATCAGCGGACGGAAGGCAATTGCCCAATTCCTGAAAAAGAGATAGATGATTAAAACGACGAGGATAATCGCAATCAATAAGGTTTCGGCAACTTCGACAACTGCTTTTTTTACAAAAATAGTATTGTCGATTGCAATATTCAATTTGAAATCAGCAGGCAAATCTTTTTTTAATTGTTCGTATTGTACATAAAAAGCATCTGCAATTTCAAGATAATTCGTTCCCGGTTGTGGAATAATGGCCATACCAACCATGGGCTGGCCCGAATCACTCAATTTGGTTTCTAGATTTTCAGATTCCAGGGAAGCTTTTCCAATATCGCTCAAGCGGACTATTTTTTCACCTTCTGCACGTATGATGATGTTATTGAATTGTTCTTCGTTGGAAAGGTTTCCTAACGTCTTTACGGTCAATTCGGTATTCGCACCTGTCAATTTTCCTGATGGAAGTTCCACGTTTTGAGCATTCAAAGCATCCCTGACATCAGAAACGGTACAGCCATAAGATGCCAATTTTACAGGGTCAATCCACAAACGCATCGCATATTTTCGCTGTCCCCAGATTTGAACGCTGCTCACTCCGGGAATTGTCTGAAGCCTTTGTGCGATTACGTTGTCGGCATAATCTGAGAGCTCCAGGACATTCTTTTTATCACTCTGGACCGTCATCGTGATGATGGGTTCCGAATCGGCATCAGCCTTGGAAACAACCGGTGGGGCATCGATATCCTGAGGCAAGCTCCTGATGGCTTGCGATACCTTGTCGCGAACATCATTCGCAGCCTCTTCAAGGTTCTTGTCCAGATTAAATTCAATGGTAATGTTGCTCGAGCCTTGATTGGAGGAAGAAGTAATATTCCTGATCCCGTCAATCGAGTTGATTGCCTTTTCCAATGGTTCTGTAATCTGCGACTCAATAATATCAGCATTTGCACCCGAATAGGTGGTCCTTACGGAAATTTGCGCAGGGTCAATTGACGGAAATTCGCGAATTCCCAAGTATGTGTAACCAATGATCCCAAACAGGATAAGGGAAATATTCATTACGATTGTAAGAACCGGTCTCTTTATGCTTAAAGTGGATAAACTCATTAGATTTTAGATTTTAGACTTCATATTGGGATTGGCCAAACTGAAATCTATTTTTGAATTTTTACCTTTACCGGACTTCCGTCTTTCAAGGTCATTACACCAGAAGTAAGGACGGTATCCCCAGCTTTCAAACCCGATGTGATCAAGATGTCCTTTTCGGTTCTGGCACCGGTTTCAACAATTACTTCTTTGGCCTGGCCATTTTTGGCTACAAAGATCTTCTTTCCGTTTTGAATTGGAATCAGGGCTTCGGTAGGAACGAGCAGTGCATCCGTCAGCTTTTCCAGTGGAAGCGTCACATTGGCAAAAGTTCCCGGGAATAGTTTTCCTTCCGGATTTTGAGCGATGGCACGAAGTTTCAAAGTCCTTGTTGCAACTTCAATCTCTGGTTCCAAGGCATAAATTTTGGCCGTATATTTTTCTTTTGAACCTGCTGTAGTGAACGAAAGTGTATTGTTTACTTTCATCTGGGAAGCATACTTTTCTGGAATTGAAAAGGTGATCTTGAGTTGATTGGTATTGACTAGCTTTGCAATCAATGTAGTCGGCGTCACATAAGTTCCTTGTGAAATATAACGCAAGCCTATTTTTCCTGAGAACGGAGCTCGGACTGTTGCCTTGGCCAGTTGTGCCTGGATGAGCTGGGCCTGTGCTTTCGCAGATAAAAAGTCGGCACTTGCAATGTCGTATTCTTCTTGGCTGATGGCTTCCTTTTGCAGCAATAATTTGGCCCTCCTTTCATTTTCGGAAGATAAATTCTGGGCCGTTTTCACTTGTGCCAATTGTGCACGAAGTTCCATATCATTTACCTTGAAGAGGATTTGTCCTTTTGTAACCGAACTCCCTTCCGTGAAATTGATGCTTTCCACAATTCCTGAAACCTCACTCCTGATGTCAATCTGCTCATTGGCTTCAATTGAACCGGAAAGGGAAAGATTATCAGCAAATTCCTGAGGTTGCAATACAATTCCGCTTACACCGGTGGCTTGTTTCTTGTCACCTCCCTTATTAGCGTTTTTTTCTGTTTGACTGCTGTTTTCAGTAATCCTATAAGCAATAAAGGCTCCAATTCCCACTATGATTAAAGTGTAAACGATATATTTTATTTTCATGATGTTATAAAGTAGGGATGATGTTTAGTTTTGAACAAAACTAATTGTTATGAAGCATACTATTTATTGACGTTAAATTTTATTTAACAGTTCCTTGTGTTAAATTTAAGATTCAAAAAAAGCTAACTGATGTAATTCCAGATGTTCTTCTTTTTTGAAAGCTCAACAAATACTTTCCGCAAGGTTTGATGTTCCGGTTTTTCCATTGGAGCATCATCCTTCAGGATTTTCATGGCGTGATGCCGTGCAAGTTGCAAAATATCCTTGTCCCGAACAATGTCAGCTATTTGAAGATTTAAAACGCCACTTTGTTGAGTTCCCATCAAATCACCCGGACCACGAAGTTTCAAATCAACTTCGGCAATTTCAAAACCATCATTGGTACGAACCATTGTTTCCATACGGATCTTGCTGTCATTGGAAAGCTTGTGCGAAGTCATCATGATGCAATAGCTCTGTTCGGCACCACGGCCAACGCGGCCACGAAGCTGGTGCAATTGTGAAAGGCCAAAACGTTCGGCACTTTCAATAATCATCACGCTTGCATTTGGAATGTTTACCCCGACTTCAATAACCGTAGTGGCCACCATGATTTGTGTCTTGCCTTTTGAAAAGCGTTCCATTTCGGCATCCTTTTCGGCGGGTTTCATTTTTCCGTGCACGATTGAAATGGCATATTCAGGCAAAGGAAAATCCCTCGAGATACTTTCATAGCCGTCCATCAAATCCTTGTAATCCATTTTTTCTGATTCTTGAATCAATGGATACACAATATAGATCTGCCTGCCTTTTGCAATCTCATCCTTGATGAATTTCCAGACTTTCAATCGGTTGGAATCAAATCGGTGGACGGTTTGGATAGGTTTCCTGCCAGGAGGCAATTCATCAATAACCGAAATGTCCAAATCGCCATACAAGCTCATTGCCAAAGTCCTCGGAATTGGTGTTGCCGTCATCACCAGGATATGGGGAGGAATGTCATTCTTCTTCCAGAGTTTCGACCTTTGTTCAACCCCGAAACGATGCTGCTCGTCAATTACGGCAAGGCCAAGATTATTGAATTTTACCTTGTCCTCCAATAAAGCGTGGGTTCCGATAAGGATGTGCAAAGTGCCGTCTTCCAGCTCTTCGTGAATTGTCTTCCTGTCCGCAGTCTTGGTTGAACCTGTCAGTATTTTTATATTGATGGCTAATCCCGAAGTTTCAGGACTGAGCAATTCTGCAAGTCCTTTGAAATGCTGATTGGCAAGAATTTCCGTTGGCGCCATCAGGCACGCTTGGAAGCCGTTATCCAAAGCCAGAAGCATGCTCATCAAGGCCACGATTGTTTTCCCTGAACCAACGTCTCCTTGAAGGAGACGGTTCATCTGGGCATTGCTTCCCATGTCATTGCGGATTTCCTTGATCACTCTTTTTTGAGCATTCGTCAAGTCAAAAGGCAAATGATTCTTGAAGAAATCATTGAAATTTTTTCCCACCTTGTCAAAAGGATGCCCTTTGATCTTGTGCTTCCGAATCAGGTTTTTCGTGATCAATTGCAATTGGATAAAAAACAATTCTTCAAACTTCAATCGGAATTGGGCCCTGGCCAGGATGGCGGCACTCTTGGGAAAATGAATGTTGAACAAGGCCGCATTCTTCGGAATCAATTTTAGTTCATCTACCAGATAATCAGGCAAGGTTTCGCTGAACAAAGCCTGGGTTTCCAGAAACAATTGTTGCATCATTTTATTGATGGCCCGATTGCTGATTCCTCTGTTGGTAAGTGTCTCGGTCGATGGATAAACGGGTTGCATTGCCGAGCGGAGGCTTTGTTCGTGTTCCGAAAGCAATTCGATTTCGGGATGTGCCATATTGAACAATCCGTTAAACGAAGTGCATTTTCCAAAAATAACAATGACAGCATTCAGTTTCAAGCTTTCGCGAATCCATTTATGACCTTGGAACCAGACGAGTTCCATTTGTCCCGTATCGTCCACGAAAGTGGCGACAAGACGTTTTCCTCGCTTCTGCTCAACGGTTTTGATGTTGATGATTTTTCCAATAATCTGGACTTCGGCATTATTGTTCTGAAGTTCATTGATCTTGTAATACCGGGTCCGGTCAATATATCGGTTTGGAAATAAATTGATCAGGTCCTGGTATTTGTGGATCCCCAGTTCCTTTCGAAGCAATTCGCCGCGATTCGGGCCAACGCCTTTGAGGTATTCGATTGGAGTCTGGAGGAGATTATTGGACATTTAGTTGATTTGAAATAGGGTAATTTGAAATGAAACAGGAGCATGAAATTTATTAAAAGCGAAGATAGTTTTTAATTGGGAAATTAGAAAATGGAAGTTTGTCCAAACCTTCACGGGGATCAAGTTGAATCAAGCCTTAATTTTCTTGATCTGTTGATGATTTGGATTTTTTTATGATATATTTGGAATTCAAAATAAAATTCAAAAAATGACAACTCATCTCGCATTGCTACGTGGCATCAATGTTTCCGGACATAATATGATAAAAATGGAAACGCTGAAGACAACCTTGGAAGCTGCAGGTTTTCAAAATGTAACCACTTACATCCAGTCAGGAAACGTTTTTGTAGATACGGAGGAAGAAAATGCCCCGAAGGTCGGTTTCTTGATCAGACAGGAAATATTCAAGGTTTTTGGGCACGAGGTTCCCGTTATCGTCATTGGCAGGGAAGATTTGTCCGCTTGTCTTAAAAACAATCCTTTCTTGAAGGACAAAGAGGTTGACATCAAGAAACTGTATGTTGCCTTTATCTCGATTGAATTGAAAAAGGAAAGCATAAATGATTTAAAAGTAAGTCAATTCAAGCCCGACGAAGTTGCCATCGATCAGAACAGGATTTTTATAAAATATGCGGTTGGTGCCGGCAAGACACGTTTCGATCAAAAATACATTGAGAAGAAATTAAACGTTACGGCAACGATCCGGAATTGGAATACGGTTACCCAGCTCTTGAAAATGTTGGAAGAAAGATGATTTCCAATCACTTTTAGAAGCCTTTTCTCAAAATCATCTGATTGTTTTTCATCAATTAAAATATTCTAAAAAAGGATAAAGTTTTTTGCAAACCTTTGTAACTTTGGAATCCAGATATTTTTCATAATGAAGCAACTCCCCATTTTTATACTTTTTTTTCCTCTTTTCCTCTTCGCACAACAAACCAAATCCGTTGACTTTAAAAGCGTAAATGCCACTATTACCGTGGATCCGATTGATAAATCAGTTTCAGGCAGCGCAGAGTATGTTTTTGAAGTTTTATCGGCTATTGATACGATACGGCTTGACGCGAAGAAGATGAATTTTAGCAATGTCAAGATAAACGACAAGATGTACAAGTTCAGCGACTCGGAGAAAGAATTATTGATCTATCAAGGTTTCAAGAAAGGTAAAAACACCTTGAGTTTTGATTATTCCGCCCATCCGAAGCAAACAATGTATTTTGTCGGAGAAGGGGAGAAGCTGCAAATCTGGACACAAGGGCAAGGGAAATACACCAGTCATTGGTTTCCGAGTTTTGACGATATGAATGAGAAGGTAATTTTTAACATGACGGTGAGTTATGATAAAAAGTACGAAGTGATTTCAAATGGAGTTTTGGAGGGTAAATCCGAAAGCGGAATAAAATCCATCTGGAAGTACAAGATGAAAAAGCCGATGAGCTCTTATCTATTGATGCTGGCCATTGGAAAATTCGAAAAGCAGACCTTGACTTCGGCTTCCGGAACTCTTTTGGAAAATTATATTTCACCCGAAGATGTTTCGAAATTTGAACCTACCTACCGGCACACCAAGCAGATCTTTGATTTTTTTGAAAAGGAAATCGGTGTGAAGTATCCGTGGGAGATCTACCGTCAGATTCCGGCAAAGGATTTCCTGTATGGCGGAATGGAAAATACGACTTCCACAATTTTTTCACAGGACTATGTGGTGGATGAAACCGGCTTCAACGACCGGACCTACATCAACGTAAATGCCCACGAACTGGCACATCAATGGTTTGGTGACCTCATTACGGCAACTTCTGGAAAACACCACTGGCTGCAGGAAGGTTTTGCAACCTATTACGCACTCCTGGCAGAAAAGGAGCTCTTTGGAGAAGACCATTTTAATTGGGAGATGTATGAAATTGCCGAGCGTTTGCAGAAAGCTTCGAGGACCGATACCATTCCAATTTTGAATGAAAAAGCAAGTTCCCTGACCTTCTATCAGAAGGGAGCCTGGGCTCTGCACGTCTTGCGTGAAAATGTAGGGCACGAGAACTTTCAGAAAGCCGTAAAAAATTATCTGAAAAAATATGGTTTTTCAAATGTAGATACGGATAATTTTTTCTCCGAAATCAATAAGGTTTCCAAGTTTGATACCAAGAATTTCCAAAAAGTCTGGCTGGAGAGCCACGTCTTCCAAGTAAAAGAAGCACTTGGGATTTTAAACAGGAACAAGTTCATCCAGAAGTATTTTGAAGTCTCGGAGCTGAAGGAAATTCCCTTGAATGAAAAAAAGGAGGCAACTGAAAAGTTATTGAAGTCGGATGTCTTTTATCCGATAAAGGAAGAAATCATCTATCAATTACAGGATCTGCCTTATGAGGAAAAAGCCGATTTCTTGAAAATCGCCATGCAGACAAAAGACTTCAAGACCCGTCAGGCGATTGCCAAGACAATGCGCAAAGTCCCAGCTGATTTTAAAACTGAATATGAAACGTTCCTGGAGGACGATTCCTATATAACGAAGGAAATAGCATTGAATGTATATTTTTCTGAATTTCCAGAGAATCAGAAATGGCTTTTGGACAAGACAAGGACCTGGGTGGGCTTCAATGATAAAAATCTTCGAGTGCTTTGGCTGACGCTCGCCTTGAGGGCAAAGGATTATGAACAAGAGAACAAGACGCGGTTTTACGAGGAATTGTTGCAATATGCCTCACCAGATCATGAAAGCACGCTTCGCCAGAATGCCTTGACAAAACTTCTCTATCTGGATAAGAATGACATCAATCCGATGAAATACTTGGTCAACGGATTGGTGAGCCACAGATGGCAATTCTCTAAATATGCAAGGGATAACATAAGGGCATTGCTGAAAAGTGACAAGCATAGGAAATATTTTGAATCTATCGTTTCAGAAATTCCGGAGAATGAACAGATTCAATTGAACCGATTACTAAATGAAAAAATATGAGAGCATTGGTAATTTCGGGAGGTGGCAGCAAAGGTGCTTTTGCAGGTGGTGTTGCGCAATATCTGATGCAGGAAAAGAAGTATCGATACGATTTGCTGTTGGGAACTTCAACGGGAAGCTTGCTCATTCCGCATCTTGCTTTGGGAAATATTGACAAGATTTATGATATTTACACGAACGTAAACATGGAGAAGATTTTCAGCATCAATCCGTTCGTGATAAAGCACAAGAACGATGTTGATATTGTAACCATCAACCATTTCAATGTAATCAAGCAATTTTTCAAGGGAAGGCGTACATTCGGCGAAAGCCAGAATTTGAAAAAATACATCCGTGAGAATTTTTCGATTTCGGAATTCAACCAATTGAAATCTTCCAACTGCAATATTGTCATCACCGTCACCAATCTGTCCAGGAATGATGTGGAATACAAATGCATCCGTGATTTTGAATACGATGAATTTTGCGACTGGATTTGGATTTCCTGCAACTATATCCCGTTCATGAGCCTGGTTACGAAAAACGAATGCGAATACGGCGATGGTGGATTTTCAAGCCTTGTACCGATAAGGGAAGCCATCAATCGTGGCGCTACGGAAATTGATGTGATCGTTTTGGAAACCGAAACCCAGACTGCGCCGAGGACAATCGGGAAAAATCCATTCTCACTGATGGTCGACCTGTTCCAAACCTTATTGGATCAAGTTGAAAAACACGATATCACGATAGGGAAATTATCTGCAAAAAATAAAAACGTCAAGCTCAATTTATACCATACGCCAATAAAACTGACCGATAATGCCTTGATTTTTAACAAGAAGCAGATGAAAAAGTGGTGGCACGACGGTTATGAATATGCCCAGAATAAAAGTGAAGTCATGAGTGAGAACAAACTACCATAATTCACCCACCTCATTCTTGATGTACGCCAAGGCGGCATTGCTTGGAACTTCCTTTTCAAACAATTCTTTCAGGATGATTTCCCTCAATTGATTTGCATCTGAAACATTTTCTCCTGCAGCTGCTTTCCTGATCATCTGGATGGTCGCATTTTTAGCCGTCGAGATATAATTCCAACAGGCATTTGAAATATAGATCTGCTGGGTAAGATTGTGTTCAAATTCCTGTTCGATTTGTGCAATGATATAATTCGCATAGTCGTTTTTATCATTTGAAATTGGAGCCACCCTTATCAATAATTTGGATGGATTGATACGTTCCAAAAACAACGACAACCTTTCGTAAGCCTGCAGGCGCAAAGGCAGGGCATCTTTTTGAGCCTCTTTCTGCAACAACCAGCGTCTCGTGTTCTGCTGGTCCTTGAAATAGGAATTGAATAAAAAGTAGGCAACACCTCCGGTAATTATTGCAGGTAGAGTATAGCTTAGCAATTCGATTATTTTTGTAGTATCCATTTTAGATTTTGATTTGAAGCAAAAATATAATTTTAGTTGATAAATCCCTATCAAATTAATTGTAATAACGACCGAGTAGTATTAATTTTGAAAAAATTAAAAATCAGAATGCAGAAATATATTAGCCAGCTTAATGACGCACAGCAGGAACCCGTTTTGCACAAGGACGGACCAATGATAATAATAGCTGGTGCAGGTTCAGGAAAAACGAGGGTTTTAACCATCCGGATTGCTTATTTGATGAGCCAGGGAGTGGATGCCTTCAACATTCTGTCATTGACTTTTACGAACAAGGCTGCCCGTGAAATGAAGAAACGTATCTCGGATATCGTGGGTACGACGGAGGCAAAAAATCTTTGGATGGGAACTTTTCACTCGGTTTTTGCGCGAATTCTTCGTTCGGAAGCCGATAAATTGGGCTATCCTTCCAATTTCACCATTTATGATACGCAAGATAGTGTGCGATTGATCTCGTCCATTATCAAGGAAATGCAACTGGACCGTGATGTTTACAAGCCAAAGCAGGTCCTGGGAAGGATTTCCTCTTATAAAAACAGCCTGGTTACGGTAAAGGCCTACTTCAACAATCCAGAATTGCAGGAAGCCGATGCAATGTCGAAAAAACCACGTATCGGGGAAATCTACCAGCAATATGTGGAACGTTGTTTTAAGGCCGGAGCTATGGATTTTGATGATTTGCTGTTGAAAACCAATGAATTGTTAAATAGATTTCCAGACGTTCTCGCCAAATACCAGGACCGTTTCCGCTACATCCTGGTGGATGAGTACCAAGATACCAATCACTCGCAATACTTGATCGTCAGGGCTTTGTCGGATAGATTCCAAAATATCTGCGTGGTGGGAGATGATGCGCAAAGTATCTATGCTTTCCGTGGTGCGAATATCAACAACATCTTGAATTTTCAGAAAGATTATGAAGGGGTGAAGACCTATCGTTTGGAACAGAATTACCGTTCTACAAAAAATATCGTGGAAGCGGCGAATTCCATCATTGATAAAAACAAGACCAAGCTTGACAAGATTGTCTGGACGGCCAATGATTTCGGACCCAAGGTAAAAGTGCACCGCAGCATGACCGATGGAGAGGAAGGTCGTTTTGTGGCTTCCACGATTTGGGAACAAAAGATGCAGAATCAACTCGGAAATGGTCAGTTTGCCATTTTATACCGGACGAATGCACAATCCAGGGCGATGGAGGATGCCTTGCGCAAACGCGATATCCCGTACCGAATTTATGGTGGGTTGTCGTTCTATCAAAGGAAAGAAATCAAGGATGTCTTGTGTTATTTGCGATTGGTGATCAATCCGAAAGACGAGGAAGCATTGATTCGCGTCATCAATTATCCGGCCCGTGGAATTGGCGACACAACCGTTGAAAAATTGACGATTGCCGCCAATCATTACAAGCGTTCGATTTTTGAAGTGATGCAGAATATCGACCGGATTGATTTGAAGTTGAATGCGGGAACAAAAAATAAACTGCAGGATTTTGTCACAATGATCCAGAGTTTCCAAGTGATCAATGAAAATCAGGATGCCTTTTATCTGGCTGACCACGTGACCAAGAAAACCGGATTGATCCAGGAATTGAAGAAAGATGCCACTCCGGAAGGGATTGCTAAAATTGAAAATATAGAGGAACTTCTTAACGGTATCAAGGATTTTATAGAAGGCCAGAGGGAAATTGACGGTGCAAGGGGAGCCTTGTCGGAATTTATGGAAGATGTGGCTTTAGCTACTGATCTGGATAAAGATACTGGCGATGACGACCGTGTGGCCTTGATGACCATCCACTTGGCCAAAGGATTGGAGTTTCCTTATGTTTTCGTGGTTGGAATGGAAGAAGATCTGTTTCCAAGTGCCATGTCGATGAGCACCCGAAGCGAATTGGAGGAAGAACGCCGTTTGTTTTATGTAGCCTTGACCAGGGCTGAACATCAGGCCTATCTGACGTATGCCCAATCGCGCTACCGTTGGGGAAAACTGACGGATAGCGAGCCTTCACGTTTCATAAATGAAATTGAAAGCCAGTATCTGGAATATCTATCTCCTGAAGAAACCAATTACCGTTATAAACCAATGATTGACAGTGATATTTTTGGTGATGTGGACAAGTCGAAACTGCGTCAGATGAAACCGGTTAGTGGAACTCCTCCCAAGCACATAACGGGCAATGAACCGAAACCAGATTTGAATATCCGTAAGTTAAAGCCAATTTCCGGCCCCACAAAAACGGGAGCCAATTTATTTGACAGTGGCTTGACTCAAGGTAATATCGTGATGCACGAACGTTTCGGAAAAGGGGAAGTGGTAAACATAGAAGGGGTAGGTGCCGACAAGAAAGCAGAAATCAAGTTTGAAATTGGCGGGATCAAGAAATTATTGTTGCGATTTGCGAAGCTGGATGTGATTGGGTAATACCATATTGATAAAATCATTTAGATGCCTTTATTTTTCTTTGCGACTTTGCGAGTCATTATTAACACGCAAAGTCGCAAAGAAATAGTAGTAGATCAACATTCTTTAATCCTTATTCCCAACCCACTTTTTAACCTCATTCTTATAGGTTTCCCCAATCGGAGTTGATCCCAATGCGTGGTAAATCATGTTCCCATCAATAGATTTTATTTTATCCAATTGAATGATATACGATTTATGGATCCGCATGAAATCCTTTGAAGGAAGCTTGTTGATGAAATCTTTCAGGTTATCCAATACAATCAGGCGTTCGTTTTGAAGATGGATCCGGATGTAATCGCTTAACCCCTCGATGAAGTAAATGTCTTCCGGATTGAGCTTGACCTGCTTTCCATCGACTTTTACGAACAGGTGGTTGGAAGTTTCTTTTGCTTCGAGGGTGACGAAATCGGTAAATTTTGCCACTGCCTTATGGAATTTATCAAAGGTGATGGGCTTCAATAAATAATCCACGACCCTGTAATCATAGCTTTCGAGGGCATAATTCGCATAGGCAGTCGTGACGATAAAATAATTATCCCTGTTGAACATCTGCATCAATTGGATCCCGGACAATTCAGGCATTTGAATGTCAATGAAGATCAAATCAACGGTTTGTTTCTGGAGAAATCCAATTACTTCAAAGACATCGGTCGTGGCCAGCACCACTTCCAATTGCAATAGTTTTTCAGCATAATTTTTTAATAGCTCTACAGCAAGAGGTTCATCGTCCAGGATGATGCATTTTATTTTTTTCATTGTAACTCTATTTCAAGATGGCTTTTGAAATTTACCCCATCATTTATAACATCGAATTGATATTTATTTGGAAAATAATGCGCCAATCTTTTTCTCAGGTTCGAAACACCAATTCCCGAATGGGCATCTTTCAATTTGTTGTTTGTTTTATTTTCAACGTCAATAAAAAGCTTCCTGCCATCCAATTTGATGGAGAAGATGACCGGATTTTCTTTGTCGTTCAAAACCCCGTGCTTGATGCAGTTCTCGATAAAGGGCAAAAGCAGATAGGGTGGAAGCATCTGATTTTCATTTTCGATTTCCGTCAAGAGCTGGATGTGAATCTCTTTCGTGTTGCGTATTCGTTCCAGATCGATAAAACTTTCGATGTATTTGATTTCGCTTCCGATTGGAATCAGTTCTTTCTGGGTTTCATAGGTTGTAAAACGCATGATTTCGCTCAGTTTTTCAATAGCCGGCAATGCTTTCTCTGATTTAAGGAAAACCATCGAATAGATATTGTTCAAGGTATTGAAAATAAAGTGCGGATTGATTTGCGACTTTAAAAACTGAATCTCGGCGAATTTTTTTTCTTCATTCAAGACCACCTCTTTCTGCAGAGTCCTGATAAAATTGATGACGATCCAGATGATCGTACTTGCAAAAATCGGTGCCGAAGCCCAATGCAGATTGTCAAAAATATAATATTGGAGCGTGGTTCCTTCAAAATAATTTCCAGTTCCGAATAAATGCAGGAACAAGACCTCTTCGAGCAAATAGCGGAACGTGATGAAATAAGCAAAGATTAAAAAGAATCCAATCAAAAATTTGCTCAACATCTTGACATCAAAAAACTTCTTCATTATGTACAGATAATTGAGGTAGAACGTCGAAATGTTGATGAGCAGATTACTTATGCTAAAAAGCGTTATTTCATCAAGACCAAAAACAAAATCTTTTTGGGGTTGGAGTTTTATAAAAAAGCCGACTATAATAACCAGCCAATACAGCAGGTGGACGATGATTTCTTTTTGTCTTGAAAATAGCTTCATAGCGATGAATTTCGTTTTGGTAAAGGTACGGGGGCATTTTTTGAAACCAAAAAGAGTTGACCGATAATTATGGGGTGTTCATCGAAAAGATTCGATTTAAAATCGGGAAAGATTGGAGTTTTGTATCAAATATTTAAAACTAAAAATTATGAACAAGTTATTCTTACTCCTTCAGATGTTAATCGTTTCGCAACTTCAAGCTCAGCAAAAGCCACTCTATGACGACAAATTTCCAGATGCCGTCCAGGTACTGAATTTTGGAACCTTTCACATGGGTTTTACTTCTGATGCAAACAGTGTTGAATTTGACGAACACAACAAGAAAAATCAAGAAGACGTGCACAAGGTTGCCAAAATGCTGGCTGAATTCAAACCAACTGTAATAATTGTTGAAGATATACCAGAAAATAACCATTTGGTTCAGAAAGCCTATCAGGATTACCTCAACAATCCAAAAATGAAGTTTGAAAATCCATCAGAAATTGAACTTTTGGCTTTTGAACTTGGAAGATTAAGCAAAACCACCCGCATCTATGGCATCGATCACCATATGGGGTATAATTATATGATTGGCAACCAGGTCAAGGGAAAAGTCAATGATGATAGTTATGAGAGATATTTTGCCATGGTTGAAAGCCAGGAAAAGAAGCTGGACTATGATAATCTTTCGCTGCTGGACAAATTAAAAGTGGACAATCATCCCCAATACCTTGACTTCCTATTGAATGTGAATGCCGATGTATTGACTTATGTTTCCACCAAGGGAAATTTTGAAGGAGCCGATGAAGCTTCGAAATATTACCACAGGAATCTGAGAATGTATTCCAACCTCAACCAGATTGAGTTTAAGGCAGGCGACCGCATTTTTATCTTGATGGGTGCGAGCCATACTGCTTTTTTTAATGATTTTATGAAGAGAAGTCCACGATACAAGTTGGTTGATCCATTCCTGTATCTGAAATAAAAGCTAAATAATCCTACTATTTCTTTAATTTTGCGTAACTTGAAATAAATTAAAGGAAAAAGATGGCCCAGTTTATAAAAATATACGAGGACAAACCCAGCGAATCTGCAATTGCAAAGGTCGTAAAGGTTTTGAAGGAAGGCGGCTTGGTAATTTATCCGACAGATACTGTTTACGGTCTGGGTTGTGATATCACCAATACCAAGGCCTTGGAACGCATAGCCAAAATCAAAGGGATCAAATTGGAAAAGGCAAATTTCTCATTTGTCTGTTCCGATTTGAGCAACCTTTCTGATTATGTGAAACAAATTGACACGAGTACTTTTAAATTATTGAAGAGGGCCCTGCCGGGAGCGTATACCTTCATCTTGCCGGGAAATAATAATCTCCCGAAGGAATTCAAGAAGAAAACGACAGTCGGGATCCGTGTTCCCAATAATTCAATTGCATTGGAAATCGTACGCCAGTTGGGAAACCCGATTGTTTCCACCTCCATCTATGATGAGGATGATGTGATTGAGTACACGACCGACCCGGAATTGATTTTCGAAAAATGGCAGAACCTAGTTGACTTGGTGATTGATGGCGGATATGGCGACAACCAACCTTCAACCATCATTGATTTGTCCGGACATGAGCCGGTTTTAATCAGGGAAGGCAAGGGCGACGTTGCTATCATTGATTTCTAAAATATATTTTTAGCCACGGATTTGCAGATTTTGATCCTTACTTCTGCGAATCCGTGGCTAATTTTTTCCATGTTTCCTATACCTGTAACTCAAACAACAGCACCTGATTTTTCAATCTTTCGATCAGCAAAGACATCATTCTCTTATTGAGATCGGATGAGTTCTGGATATACCTTGAATATTCCTCGACCGTAAACAATCCTATGACGATTCCTTTCAGGGAATTCCTGAATTTGATGTCGCGTTGTATGGAGTTCTCAATAAACTGCAATTTCTTTTCCATGCTGAAATGATAGAAATCAGTCTTGCTTTTGGCAATATAGTTCCTGAAAACTTCAATAAAGATATCATTTTGTAATTTCAGGATGGGACGCAGCGTTTCGTTCTGAAAAAATTCATCCGCAGACGATTGGCTGTTGATGGTTCCAAGCATTTCTCCTCTAAATTCTCTGATAAATTGGTCTCTTGTGCTCATTTTCTTTTAAAATTACGAAGAAAATACCAATGCAATTTTTAATTTTTGAATAGTTATCAAGAATTTAATTAACCATATGTCCAATAATGCCTTACTTGGAAAATTATGCAATTAATATAGAATATATTTTTTTATTGCTTATTCTGTAAGTATAATACTGTTTATGTTTGGCAATAGTTCATTATAGGTGTGTTATGTGTATAATATTAACATTTGCTGGTTTTTTTATCATTGCAAATTGCTTAAATTTACTATAACCTAAAATTATTGCCCCACAATAATTTTAAAAAAAACCTACTAATGAAAAAGAACTACTCTCTTGAACTAAGGGTATGCATTGCCCTATGTTTATTTTTAATTTGCAATCTTTCCTCCGGGCAAACAACGACTGTATTTAATGATGATTTTGCAACACCCAACGCTGCAACCTATACCATTGCGAATGGGCCCGTAAGCGGGTCTGCAACTTGGACAATGTCCAGGAGTGGAGCAGATTTTGGATCGGCAATATCAAGTGGGCGTCTTATATTGACAAATGATGGAAGCAGTGGCTTTAATTATAGCGGATGGGTTTTGGCTTCAACAGTTGGAACCAATTTTTCAGCTCCTTATGCAACTACTCTTGCTTCCAATCCGGGTGCCGTCACCTGGACATTCAACCTGCGTCAAACGAGGACCAATCCATCAGGATTCGCCGCTTCTGGATATGGTACTGCCTTTATTTTGGCGGGTACTGCCGGAAGTACCAATCTTACAGGTTCCGGATATGCAATAATTCTTGGAAACAGTACCACCATAGACCCGATCAGGCTGGTGAGATATACATCTGGTATAAGGAATTATACCAATCTTTTGGCTTCTTCCACTACGGGATTGACTGACTTTGGGAACCAATATCTCAGTGTCAAAGTAGTGTACACGCCAACCACCAATACCTGGCAGCTTTTTGTGAGGAATGATGGTACGACTGCTTTTGCAGATCCAAATTCAGGGACACTGACATTGCAGGGCAGCGTCGTAAATAGTGCTTCTACCGGAACACCATTGCCGATGTTGGGAGCTTATTTCAATGCAGGGACTGTTGCCAATCAGACAGCTTTCTTTGATAATGTAAGAGTGACTGTAGGAGTGCCGTTTATCACTTCGATAGCTCCGAATTCCAAGATTGCAGGGACCGGAGCATTCACACTGACGGTAAATGGCCAGAATTTTATCCCTTCAAGCATAGTGCAGTGGAATGGCAATAACAGGACGACAACTTATGTTTCACCTACACAGCTCACGGTAAGCATCCCTGCATCAGACATACTAACATCGGGTACCGCATTGGTAACGGTGACCAACGGAACGACGATTTCCAATTCAAATGTATTTACAATAGACCCGGCAGGAGTACCCACTTTGACAACGTCTACTGCCTCAATAAATCTAGCCACAGCAGTAGCGGGTACGCCTTCCGCGGCCACAACCTATACCATCACCGGAGCCAATCTTACGGCAGATCCTGTAACGATCACGGCACCAGCCAATCTGGAGCTTTCAAGAGATGGGATAACTTATGCAACTTCTCTTGTACTTACGCGGGCAGGAAACACTCTTACCGGACAACCAGTCACAATATATGTTCGAACAAGGGCAAGTGCAACCGCAGGCATTTACAATACGACAATAACCAATACTGCCCCAGGAGCAGTCACAAAAACAGTAAATGTAAATGCAACAATACTGGCCACGCAACCAACGACGCAATCAACAGGTATTAGTTTCAGCAGTATTACATCAACCAGTTTCACGGCAAATTGGACCAATGGTAATGGTGCCCGAAGATTATTGCTCATTCGTCAATCCGGTGCCGTAAACACGCTTCCGGTTGATGGGCAGGAATATACCGCCGCGTCGCAATTTGGCAGTGGTTCCGAAATTGGAACCGGAAATTTTGTTGTCTATTCTGGAACCGGAAATTCTGTTACTGTAACAGGACTCAACCCATCAACTGCTTATCACGTTTCAGTTGTGGAATATAACGGAAGTGCGGGTACTGAAAATTATGCTACAAGTGGACTTGCAGGTAATACGACAACATTGGCCACTCCGGCAGGATGGCAGATTTATGCAGCCAATGCAGTAAATACGATTACATTTGATGCTACTGTTGATGGTGTCAACAATGATGTCTTTCAGGCAGATGGAATAGCACCTGTTCCGCAAGTTGGACAATTGAGTTCCAGGGCTTGGGCATTCACTGGTTTTAGCGATGGTGCAGTAGCGTTTGGAGGAACAAGTCCTGAAGACAGCGATTATGACCAAGGTGCCTCGAATGGAGCCGTCAGTGAAACGGGGGTATATGCTTTCGAGACGCAACCTGATAATTTTTCTCTCGGAATACAACCGGGAACAGGCGATTTTGCACCGGGAACCATTACACTCAAATTGCAAAACCGGACAGGAGCAACCATGACTTCCATAAATGTGGGATACAAGGTGTACATTTATAATGATCAACCCTCTTCAAGTAATTTCAATTTCAGCTATTCTGCCAATAATTCCACCTACACTGCCGTACCTGTTTTAAATACGATCTCACCTGCGGCCGCGGATGTAACTCCGGAATGGAAAGGATATTATCGTGTAACAACCATTACAGGATTAAGTATTACTCCTGGATCTGATTATTATCTCAGATGGGAAAGTGCTACGGTATCAGGCAGTGTTGATTTTGATGAATTTGCTTTGGATGATATCTCGGTAGTTATAAACCCTGTTGCTAATTTCGTACCCTTCAGTGGCACGGCCGAAAGTTTTGTATTGAATGGAAACGCAACCATGTCGGGCAATTTGGATGTTACAGGCAATTTAAGTTTTAATAATAATGCAAAACTGGGAATAGCTTCCAATACATTGACATCAAACGGAAGCATAACAAACACTACTGCTGCGGGAATCAGGGGAAGCGCTACGAGTAACCTGATAGTAGGAGGGACGTTGAATACTACATTGAGTTTTGATCAAACCACACCAAACACCACCAATTTGCTTGGCAATCTCACCATTGCCACGACAGCGAATAATACCACTACGGTTGGAAATGCACTTGCGGTAGGGGGCACCTTGAACATAGCAGCCGATCAGATATTGGATATGGGGACAAATGCTTTGACAGGCGCCCTGTCAGCGGCTATAATAAACGGAACCTTGCAAACAAGAAATACTACTGCATTGCCCATACCAGCCGGAAAGAACTGGTCGGGCAATGGAACTGTCCATTATAATGCAGCGAGTGCCGCACAGACAGTCGTTGCGGGAACCTATAACGGACTTACCGTTTCTTCAACCGGAGGAGCTGTGGCCGGAGGAGCCTTGACCGTTAACGGAACCTTGCACCTTCCATCTCCAAACCCTTCTGCAACGGTAGGAAGTCTTTCGATGGCTACTTATGAATTGCTAATGGGAGGAGCAGCTACCAATACGGGAGACGGAGACGTCACGGGAGATGTCATAAGAAATAGCATTGCGTCCAATGTCCTATATACTTTTGGACATGCGCATACTTCCATTATTTTTCCAAGCATAGGGACCTTGCCAACTTCCATGGGACTCAGGATCCAAATTGGTACGGCACCTACTTGGCGTCCCAGCCCGATCCAAAGGAAATATGATTTTAAGCAAACAGGTGGAACCGGTACGAAAGCCATTATAAAAGCACATTATCTGGATAGCGAACTTAATGGAAATAATGAATCGGCATTGGTTGACTGGGCCCGCATCATAGCTTCATCAACTACTTTGGAGCAAGGAAGGTCCAACTACAACACTGTAGAAAATTGGGTGGAACTTACCAATGTAAACGTCGGTGTCTTTTTTCAACCAAATTTTGGACAAGTGGAGCTTACCCTCGATGAATACGAAGCGGCAACCCTGACGTGGAATGGTATTACAAGTACTTCCTGGACTACTGCCACGAATTGGACTCCGAATGGAGTTCCTTCCAGCATTACCACCGTTATTATTCCTGATGCGGCAACGACTCCTAATGATCCTATCATCAATCCTACGACAGATGTAGGAAAGTTAAACATCAATATAGGAGGTATCCTTAATGCCCCGGCTGGTTCACAATTCAATATTCATGGTGCTGGAGGAGCATGGATCAATAATGGGGTTTTCAATCCTACAGCAACCAGCACGGTCACTTTTATAAACCTGGACGCAACGATAGCGGGCGAGACTACTTTTAATAATCTTACCATAGCTTCAGGAGCTGGGCTCAGGCCGCTGACAGGAAATATAATGCATATATCCGGTACCTTCAACAGGATAGGAATTTTCAGCCCGGGGGCAGTTGAGAATACGGTTGACTTTACAGGAACAGGCCAGATTATCCCGCAACTTACTACTGGTTTGATGGCCTATAATAACCTTACGGTTACAGGACCCGGCGCAATCGTGCCTACGCCCTTAAACATTACAGGTAATCTGACTTTAAACAATACCGTGAATTTTGCAGGAAACACAATTGTCATGAAGGGTACCGTTCCGCAAACTATAGCTGGTACTAACAGCCCAACTTTTAATAATCTGGTGATAGAAAACGGTAGTGTTATCCTTGGCATAAATTCAACCGTAAGCAACACCCTTACACTAACTTCAGGTCAGCTCATTGTTGATGCCACTATCCTTACTCTTGGTGCCGCTCCTGTTGCCGGAGGTCCTTTTGACGCAACAAAAATGATCGTAACGGGGAGTACTGGTGAAGTGAGGAGGCCTTTTACAGCAGTTGGATCATATTTATTTCCAATAGGAGAAAATACAACTCCTGCTTATTCGCCCATCCAGGTCAATGTTACGGCAGGTACTTTTGCAAGTGCCTATGTGGGCGTATCGGTCAAGGATGGTATCCATCCGAATAATTACAGCCTGCAAAATAATCTTTCAAGATATTGGACCGTCAATCAATCCGGGATCACGAATGCTGTCGCATCCATAAATGCAACTTATTTGCCTGCTGATGCTTCCGCAGATGTTTCTACGATTGCAGCAGCGCAGTTAACGGGTACTTTTAATGTCAATACCAATCCTTGGGTAAAATACGGCCCTCTATCAGGTACGACATTGGATGTAACAGGTGCCACGCTAACAGCTGGACAACCCAATGTCTTCACAGGAATCAAAGGCGAAGACTTTAGTGTCATACTTTCTGGCAGTGGCGAATTCTGTGAGGATGATGCAGTCACCTTAACGGCTGTGACCTCAAACGGAGATGGTCCTTATTCTTATGCTTGGTCAGGTGGGTTAGGTAACCAGGCAACTGCAACGCCCCCCACGGCACTACCAGGAACAATCAATTACACAGTTACGGTTAGAGATGCAAACGGCATTGTTGCAATTGATGATGCAGATGTTACCGTGCTTACCGAATCTTTGGGGGGGAGTCTAAGTCCTGATCAAAATGTTTGTTTGCGAACAGAACCAGGGGATATTACCTTGACCGGTTATACTGGAAATGTGCTTTATTGGCAGCGTTCCGAAAATCCTAACTTTCTTACGGGTGTCACGAATCTCTCCAATATAACAAATGTCTTGAGAGGCGAAGATGCAGGGATTATCTTGGGAACTACCTATTTTAGGGCAGTCATCAGCAATGGGAATTGTGGTGAAGTTTATTCTGGTACCACCAGCGCCATCATCCAGACTACAACTTGGAATGGCAGTACCTGGACAAATGGTATCCCTACGCCGACCACAAACGTCATCATCAACGATGATTTTCCAGTAGACACTAATTTTACAGCCTGCAGTATTACCTTGCAGAACAATGCCAATGTCACTGTTTCAACGGGAGTGACCATTACAATCAATGGCGCCCTTATCATCAATAGTGGCAATTTTACAGTAGAAGATGATGCAAGTCTTCTGCAAACGGATGATTCATCACAAAACGTAGGTGCGGACTTCACGATGAAAAGATTTACCGAACCGATGTATCGATATGATTTTACGTATTGGTCATCGCCCGTGCGAAATCAAACGCTGCACGACCTATCCCCAATCACGCTATTTGATAAGTATTTCGGATGGAATCCTAACACCCAGACCTGGATACCCTATCCTCTCGGAAATCACATCATGCAGGCAGGAGCAGGATATATCGTGAGGGCGCCACAAAATTACTCCACTGATCCATCAATCGTGGTTCCATTCGAAGGAATTTTTACAGGAACGCCGAATAATGGCATCATTACTATTCCTGTGGCGGGCAATAATGATTACAACTTATTGGGCAATCCCTATCCATCTGCAATAGATGCGGACTCGTTCATTTTGGATGTGAATAATTCAAATATGGATGGTACAATTTACCTTTGGACACACAACACGCCGATAGCTCCTATTGGTGATTCGGCTTTCAGTTATTCGGCAGATGATTATGCTGCTTACAACCTTATGGGAGGAATCGGGACCTATGCCGCTCCTTCGGAAACTTCCTTGGATCCCATCTACATTCCAAGCGGATTCATCGCAACGGGACAAGGTTTTTTCATCAGGGGAATTACCGCTGGTACGGCAACTTTTAATAATTCGATGAGGACTGACGGAAACAATTCGCAATTTTTCAGGAGTCCTTCACAAACCGGAAAGCACAGGATTTGGGCCAGTATCAGCAACACAAGAAGTTTCAAGCAATTGCTGATAGGATATGCAACAGGTGCAACAAACAATTTCGACAGAGGATGGGATGGCGCACTGATGGAAAACAACATACTTGATTTTTATACTTTCGTGGATGATCAGAAACTTTCCATCCAATCCCTTGGGATGCCATTTGATGCTACTGCAACTGTTCCTGTAGGATATAAGACTGTTGTTGCCGGAAACCACAGCATCAGGCTTAACGGCAACGATGGGCTTTTTGCAGATCAAGACATTTATTTGCACGACAAGACATTGGAAATCATACACGACCTGAAAGCGGGCAATTATGAGTTCGCGACACAGGCAGGAACTTTTGACGACCGTTTTGAAATTGTATATTTCAATGCCGCCTTGGGAAATCCCGAACATATCGCCAAAAACGGACTGTTGATCTATAATCAAGAAAATACGGTATTCGTAAAATCCCCACTTGAAGAAATCAGCACGGTAAGGATAATTGACATGCAGGGCAGGATAATATATGCCCTGGATGAGGTAAACGCAAACCAGGCAACACTCGAGCTGAATCTTCCAAATCAGGTACTCATAGTTTCGGTGACAACCAAAAAAGGGTCACAATACAACAAAAAAATAGTACGTTGATCAAATAAATAAAAGGCCCCCAAATAGCATAAAGCATATGGGGGCCTTTTTAAATAAAAATTATAATGTTATCAGTTTTCCAACCAATTTTTCAAATCATGGAAGTTTTGAGGTGAAACCCCATGACCAATAGGATATTCCTTATAAACTGTTTCAATTCCTAATTTTTCAAGAATTCCGGGTGCTTTTTTGGCCCAATCAACTGGAATGACCTGATCAACCGTTCCGTGTGAAATGAACATTTTCAAGTTGCCGAAATCATTTCCTTCAAAGCCATCTTTTATAATTTCCTCATTTAGATAACCACTCAGAGCCACAATTCGCTGTAGTTTTTCAGGATAAGACAATCCAACTGCATAGCTTAGGATAGTCCCTTGGCTGAAACCGATCAGGGTTATGTTTTCCTTGTCAATCGGATAATTCGCAATCAATTCATCAATAAATCCAGCGATCAGATCGCGTGAAGTTCTGGCTTGGTCGTGGTCGGAGAATTTATTTTCGTCCGCATCAAAATTGATGGCATACCAGGCATGGCTTCCGTATTGCAGATCATAAGGCGCCCTTGCAGAAACCACAAAATATTCTTCTGGAAGCTCGCTTGCAAACGAAAACAGATCTTGCTCGTTGCTGCCATATCCGTGAAGCAAAAGCAATAAGGGGTTTTTCTCTAATTTTATTTTTGGTTCCCTGACGAGATGAAATAAGGATAAGTTCATTATTGTATTCCTTTAAAAAGTTTCTGGTATAATTCTCCAACGATTGGAACGATTCTCATTTTTCCTTCCAAAGCGCCCAGGAAGCCGTATATCCATAAGATAAAAATAAAGACCCAGAAGGCGGAAGTAATCATCCAGCTGTCGAAATAGCCAATAAAATAGCCGAAAGCAAAAAACGTTATGAAAATTCCCAAGGATTGCCTGATGTGGAAATAAGCAAATGCATTTTTCTTTTCGCTGTTCATGATCAAGGCGATCACGGAACCAATTATAGTAATATAACTTACTATGGCAATATTTTTTCCTTCTTCTATACTGTTCATACCGATGAATTATTTGTGAATACTTAATTTCCCCTTGTTGAATATTCCGTAAACTTTGCCCTTCATCTTTGTTCCGATAAAGGCTGAATTCTTGGATTTTGAAATGATATCTCCTTTTTCAAAAACCCAATCCGCTTCAGTTGAAAACAAGGTGAAATTAGCTTTTCTTTTTTCTTCTATCGTTTGATTTTCAATTGAAAAAACACTTCTGCCTGAAGTAAGCTTTTCTATGATGATTTCTACAGGCAAGACCGTCATCAAGGCTCCAAATGTACTTTCCAAGCCAATCGTGCCGTTTTTGGCCAGATCAAATTCCATCTTCTTGTGTTCGATGTCGATAGGATTATGGTCGGATGTAATCATATCGATTGTTCCATCCTTTAAACCCTTGATAAGGGCTTTTCTGTCTGATTCTGCACGAAGAGGTGGCGTTACCTTGAAACGTGTATCAAAATCATCCAGTTTTTCATCGGTCAAGACCAGATGATGAACGGCGACACTGCAGCTCACTAGCAAGCCTTTGGCTTTGGCTTCTTTAATCAGTTGAACCGATTTTGCTGTTGAAATGGTCGGGATGTGCAATTTTCCACCTGTATATTCCAAGATAAACAAGTTTCTTGCTATTTGCAATTCTTCGGCAAGGGCCGGAATTCCTTTCAAGCCAAGTCTTGTAGAAACAATTCCTTCATTTGCAACCCCGCTTCCTTTGATGTTTGAATCCTGGCTGTAGGCAATAACCAGGCCATCAAAATCCTGTACATATTGCAATGCGATTTTCAATAGATTAGCATTGTCCAAATTCTTGTTGTAATCGCCAAAGGCTACAGCTCCGGCATTTTTCATGTCAAAAAGTTCTGCCAAATCCTTTCCTTCGCTGTTCTTGGTCAGGGCTCCGATTGGAAAAAGTTCCGTTGCAGCATCATTCGCCTTGGATTTTACAAAATTTACTTGTGATTGATTGTCGATGATCGGGGAGGAGTTCGGTTGCAGGGCGATTCCGGTAAAACCACTTTTCGACGCTACATTCAGCCCGTTTGCAATGGTTTCACGATCTTCAAAACCAGGCTCTCCAAGCGAAACACTGCTGTCAAACCAGCCTTGCGAAATATGGAGATGGTCTAATTTTACTTCTTCGAACTTGTCGGTATTCTTAAGTTTTGATCCAATCTTTTTAATGATACCATCGGCAATTTCAAGATCTACAACTTGATTGTTGAAAGGGCTTTTTGAATCAATAATTTTAGCTTCTCGGATGATTAGGTTCATTTTACAAATTTTTGAATAAATAGTTCAGTGACTAAAAAGAGCAGGGTCAGGATGACAAACCATTTCCAGATCTCATTGTTGGTCCTGTCGGTTTGTAGGGTGTCAAATACGGTTTCAATGGAATCAATTACTTTATAATCGTCAAGCAGGTCGGTATTCGCGGAAGTGACATCGCTTTCGGTCCTGTCGTAATTGAAACTGATATTTTTTAATAGTTCATCTTTCTTGTAGATGCCAAAATTACCGGCAAGCTGTGGATAATCGTTAAAGGTCAGCTTTACCTTGTTGTTCAATACCTGTTGTACTGGAACGAAATTCTCTTCAGTATTTTTTACCGAAACGATTTCGTCCTTTGCCATCAAGGCATCCACCAGGAATGGAGTGCTGTTGCCAATCTTTATGGCTGTAACACCCGTTTTCTGACTGCTTTGCGCCATATTGTAGAATGTAGGAACAATCAGTGGGGAATTTTGGAAATTACTGTTTGTTTTGTTTATCGGAGCTGAAAAAACATAAAACGAAGCAACCTGATTTTGTACTGCCGTCAAAAAGGGACTTTGGTCGGAATAGCCTAGAACAGCAGGAGCATTGCTTGCTATTTGGAAGCCGGTTCGGGTATTGGGATATTGGAAATTATCAATTTTCTTTTCAAAAACACTCGCATATAATGGATGATTGAAAGCAATCTTCGTTATCGTCTTTTCCGTATCCTGCAAGGTCTTGAACTGGATGTTGCCAAAATTCGAAACAAAGCTGTTGAGGTTTGAAGTGGAACTTTCTTCCGAAGGAATCAATACGACATTACCTCCTTTTTCAATAAAAGACTTCAAGGTGGTTTGCAGCGCCTGCGGAATTTCCTTCAATTCATTCAACACGATCGCATCTTGCTTTTCAAGCAGGTTATAGTCCAATGCGTTTAATTCAAAATTAGAATACGTAAATTCCTGGGCCGTGTAAATTTTAGATAGAAACAGACTCTTTGTGGTACTTCCGATACTGATGACATTTGTTTTCTGGGGCTTTGTTATGCTGAAAAACAATTGGTTGTCATATTCCAGGGAATTGTCTGAAACCGAAGCATATCCGTGAAAATCTTCCTTTGGAATGGTAAAATTGATTGTTTTTTGTTTTTCATTGAACTGTACCAATGTTTTGGCAATCAGTTTTTTATTGTTGTACAGGGCGATCGGAGTTTCAGTGGCATTTTCGCCATGGGCTGATAATGTTACACCGATCTCATAAAAGTTGTCCAGGGTATTTTCGATGAAAACGCTGTCGATGGAAATATTGTTTTTCTGCTCTCCTTTCGGATTTATAAAATAAGTATTGAATTCAGGACTGATGCTTTTCAAATCTGCAGCTTCCAAGCCAACAACATCCGAGATGATGATGACATCCTTGTTATAGGGAGATTTTCTGGACTTGACTTTCGCCATCAGGCTTTCCAATTGAAAAGGAAAAGCACTGTATTTCAAGTTCTGGAGTTCCTTCTGGATCGATTTTATATCGGTATTCCAAAAATTTTCAGAGTTGGTGATCAAGGAGAAGGTCTGGTTTTCCGGAGCGTGTTCCAATAAATCTTCCACGGCTCTTTTGAGCAGTTCGCCTTTTTGTCCTTTGGCCTGCATGCTGAAGGAATTATCAAGAATGATATACATTTCATTGGTGGTATTGTTGCTGTCTTTTGCCTTGAAAAAAGGTTGGGCAAAGGCAAGGACAATACAGGCAAGAATCAGAAGCCGGGTAGCCAGTAGCAACCATTTCTTGAGCTTGGAACTTTTTCGGGTTTGGATGCTGAGCTCTTTAAGGAAGCGGACATTCGTGAAATATTCTTTTTTGAAGCGTCTTAATTGAAATAAATGAACCAGAATTGGAATGAGGAGCAAGAAAAGAAAATAAAGAATTTCTGGATGTTTAAACTGCATTCTGATTTAAGTTTGTCAAAAATACTACTTTTTATGTTTTTGAGCGTTTAAATTTTAAATTTTAAATCATAAAAATTTGTAAAAGCCGTTCGTAGAAGTATATCCAAGCTTGCAAAAAACTATTTTTGTTGTTCCATAAAATTTATAAAAATGAAAAGACTTCCTTTTGTACTGATGCTGATTTTAATGTCTAAGAATGTTCTTGCCCAGCAGAATAACCTGAATTTGATTATCGGCACCTACACCAATTCTTGCGAGAGCAAAGGTATTTATGTGTATGATTTTAATACAGAGACAGCCGATTTCAAGTTGAAAGCTTCCACAGACAAGGTCATTAATCCGAGTTATCTTGCCGTTTCGGAGGATAACAAGTTTGTTTACAGTGTAAACGAAAACGGAAAAGAAAGTACGATCAGCTCTTTCGGATTCAACAATAAAAAAGGAACGCTGACACCTTTGAACAAGCAAAAGGCTGAAGGAGAAGACCCGTGCTACATCTTGAATGATACCAAAAATGTAATCACGGCGAATTATTCTGGCGGAAATATTGCTGTTTTCAAGAAAAATGCCAATGGAAGTCTCACTCCCGCAAAACAGGTCGTGCAGCACAAAGGAAAAAGCAGGAACCAGCAGCGCCAGGAAAGCGCACACGTCCATATGGTGCAGTTTACGCCAGACAGGAAGTATGTCTTGGCGAACGATCTGGGTACCGATAAGATATATGTGTACAAATACAATCCGGATTCCGAAACAAATATCCTGGAAATAAAGGACAGCATTGGTGTAAAAAGAGGAAGCGGGCCAAGGCATTTGACTTTTAGTCCAAACGGAAAATTCGCCTACCTGCTTCAAGAGCTTGATGGCACGATCACGGTTTTCTCCTATAGCAATGAAGAATTGATAAAACTGGAAGAAGCCCAGGTCATTGAGGATGACTTCAAAGGAGAAATCAGTGCAGCTGACATTCATATCTCGCCGGACGGAAAATACCTCTATGCTACCAATAGGGGTTCGGTAAATGACATTACCATTTTTGAAATAATGAGAAATGGCAAACTAAATTACAAGACAAATCTTAAGACGCAAGGAAAAGGACCAAGAAACTTTGTTATAGACCCTTCCGGTAATTTCCTTTTGGTCGCCCATCAATATACCGATGATGTTGTAATCTTTAAAATTGATAAGATGACAGGAAAGCTGACTGACACAGGAAAACGCATCACTTTATGTGCTCCGGTTTGTTTGGTTTTTGCTCCTTAGAAATATTGAAAACTCATAAAATATAATCCAAAAGGCATAATTAAATGTCATCTTGTCATAGTAATTTTAACAAGAACTGACAATTTACTTTGTTTCCTGTAATGGCACAGTCATTGCTTTTAGACGATTCAAGTTTGAACAAATAAAAAACTAAAATTAAATATAATAAAATGGGTAAAATAATTGGAATCGATTTAGGAACAACAAACTCTTGCGTTTCTGTAATGGAAGGTAACGAGGCAGTGGTAATTCCTAACTCGGAAGGAAAAAGAACAACGCCATCTATCATCGCTTTTGTGGAAGGTGGAGAAATTAAGGTAGGTGACCCTGCTAAGAGACAGGCGGTAACCAATCCTACAAAAACTATTGCTTCTATCAAACGTTTCATGGGACACAGCTTCTCTGAAACTACTGCTGAAGCAAAAAGAGTACCTTATAATGTAGTAAAAGGAGACAACAATACACCACGTGTTGATATTGATGGTCGTTTGTATACTGCACAAGAATTGTCAGCAATGACACTTCAAAAAATGAAAAAAACAGCTGAAGACTATTTGGGTCAGACTGTTACGGAAGCAGTTATCACTGTTCCTGCATACTTTAATGATGCGCAACGTCAGGCTACAAAAGAGGCTGGTGAAATTGCTGGTTTGAAAGTAATGCGTATCATCAACGAACCTACGGCTGCAGCTTTGGCTTATGGTTTGGATAAAAAAGGAACGGATCAAAAAATTGCAGTTTACGATCTAGGTGGTGGTACTTTTGATATCTCTATCCTTGAATTGGGAGACGGAGTTTTTGAAGTATTGTCTACAAATGGAGATACTCACTTGGGAGGAGATGATTTCGACCAGACGATCATTGATTGGTTGGCTGACGAATTCAAAAATGAAGAAGGTATTGACTTGCGTCTAGACCCAATGTCATTGCAACGTTTGAAAGAAGCTGCTGAAAAAGCAAAAATCGAGTTGTCGTCTTCTGCTGAAACAGAAATCAACTTGCCTTACGTAACGGCTACGGCTTCCGGACCAAAACACTTGGTTAAAAAAATGTCACGTTCTAAATTTGAGCAATTGACAGATTCTTTGGTAAAACGTTCTATGGAGCCAGTTGCTAAAGCATTGAAAGATGCAGGTCTTTCTACATCTGATATTGATGAAGTGATCCTTGTTGGAGGTTCTACAAGAATGCCAAGAATTGCTGACGAAGTTGAAAAATTCTTCGGTAAGAAAGCTTCAAAAGGAGTTAACCCTGACGAAGTTGTAGCAATTGGAGCTGCAATCCAAGGTGGTGTACTTTCTGGAGATGTAAAAGATGTATTGTTGTTGGACGTAACACCTTTGTCTCTAGGTATCGAAACAATGGGTGGTGTCTTGACAAAATTGATTGAATCAAACACAACGATCCCAACTAAAAAATCGCAAGTATTCTCTACAGCCGCAGATTCTCAACCAACAGTTGAAATCCACGTATTGCAAGGTGAAAGAGCAATGGCTGCTGATAACAAGACTATCGGACGTTTCCACTTGGATGGAATTCCACCAGCACCAAGAGGAGTTCCTCAGATTGAAGTGACTTTTGATATCGATGCCAATGGTATCATCAAAGTTTCTGCAACTGACAAGGGAACTGGAAAATCACACGATATCCGTATCGAGGCTTCTTCTGGATTGACTCAGGAAGAAATCGAAAGAATGAAAAAAGATGCTGAAGCTAATGCTGATGCAGATAAATTGGCAAGAGAGAAAGCTGAGAAATTAAACGAGGCTGATTCTATGATTTTCCAAACAGAAAGTCAATTGAAAGAACTTGCTGATAAATTATCTGACCAGAACAAAACAGCTATCGAATATGCCTTGACAGAATTGAGATTGGCTCACGAGAACCAGGATCTTCCTGCAATCCAGACTGCTCTTGACAACATCAATGCAGCTTGGAAGACCGCTACTGAGGCAATGTACGCACAAGGTGAAGCTGGACAAGCTCAACAAGATGCTCAACCGCAAGGTGAAGCTCAAGGAGACAACGTTCAAGACGTTGACTACGAAGAAGTGAAATAATTGAGCAATCAAATTTTTAAAATAAGGAAACCGGATTGGAAAACAATCCGGTTTTTTCATTTTTATCAAAGAAATTATCCTTTTTGTGAATTACAAAATGATATGTGTAGTATTGAAACCTCTTTATTATTTATTTGATAAAATAATTATACCTTTGAAGCTCATTAAAGTTTCAAAAGATGATTTCTACAGAAAGCAAACCAAAAACCGAACTGGAAGTATATTTTCAAAAATTCAGGGAAAACATTATTGGCATCAATCAAGAATTCAATTCGCCTTTCGGCATAAAAAAAATCATCTATACGGATTGGACGGCAAGCGGAAGATTATACCGCCCGATAGAGGAGAAATTGATGAACCAATTTGGTCCTTTCGTCGCCAATACCCATACCGAAACTACGGTTTCGGGAACTGCAATGACGATGGCCTATCACGAGGCAAGACACATCATCAAGAAACATGTCCATAGCAATCAGGATGATGTAATCATTACTGATGGAACAGGAATGACAGGGGTCATCAATAAATTCCAGAGAATTCTTGGTTTGAAAGTACCTGAAAATTTAAAATCCCATATCAATATCCCATCCGAAAAGCGACCGATAGTTTTCATCACCCATATGGAGCATCATTCGAACCAGACTTCCTGGCTGGAAACAATTGCCGATGTAGTGGTTGTTCCTGCTTGCGAGAAGGGACTTTTCTGTTTGAATAATTTCAAGGAGCTATTGGATAAATACAAAGACCGGCCGATAAAAATTGCTTCCATAACTTCGTGTTCGAATGTTACGGGAATCAAGACGCCTTATCACGAAGTGGCAAAAATCATGCACCAGCACGATGGTGTATGCTTTGTGGATTTTGCCTGTTCAGGTCCTTATGTGAAAATAGACATGCATCCTGAAGATCCGGAAAGCTATCTGGATGCGATATTCCTTTCGCCTCATAAATTCTTGGGCGGTCCTGGAACTTCCGGTGTGCTGATCTTCAATAAGAAGTTATACAATAACATGATTCCCGATAATCCGGGAGGAGGAACCGTCAGTTGGACCAATCCTTGGGGGGAACACAAATACATTGACAATATTGAAGACAGGGAAGATGGCGGAACGCCAGGTTTTCTTCAAGTCATTAAAACCGCACTTGCCATCCAATTGAAGGAAGAAATGGGAATCGACAATATCCTTGCCAGGGAAAATGAAATCGTTGCATTTGTTTTTGAAGAATTGGAAAGTGTTTCCAATATCAAGATTCTGGCCAATCAGCACAAGAACAGGTTGGGAGTGATTTCCTTTTATATTGATGATTTGCACTTTAATCTTGGCGTGAAATTGTTAAACGATAAATTCGGAATCCAAACACGCGGAGGCTGCAGTTGCGCGGGAACCTATGGGCATTATCTGCTTCACGTGGACCAGGAAACATCACACAATTTGATCTGTCAGATCGATTCGGGAGATTTGATTCAAAAGCCGGGATGGATCAGGATGTCCATACACCCAACGACTACAAATGCTGAAATTGAGTTTGTCTGCAACAGCATAAAGGCTCTGGCGGAAAACCACGAGGAATGGGGCAAGGAATACGATTACAACAAGGATTCGAATGAATTTGTCCACAAGGAAGCAAAATCATTCGAAAAGGAAATGGTGGCTAGTTGGTTTTCTTCGTTTTAGGAGCATTTGCCTTCTTGCCGATATGTTTCCAGCGCTTGTGCGTCCAGAAGTAATATTCGGGCTGTTCCAGGATTTGTTTTTCAACTTCTCTCAAGAAGATGCTTGTAACTTCATAATCCGGATAATCCCTGGGATTGTCAACCAAAGGCATTATGGTGGCTTCATAGAAGCCCCTTTTTACTTTTCGGACCCTTACAAAAACCATGTTCATGTCCAATCTCTTGGCCAGCATTTCGGCACCCGTATAAACCGGAACCTCATAACCCATGAAAGTATCCCAGTATTTGGCTTTCATAAGCTGCGGTGATTGGTCGCTTGCAAAACCGTAAAACGCTTTGATGCCGCGGGCAGCATTGTATTCCATCAACTCGACTGTCTTCTTGGTTTCTACCAATTCAGCATCCAGTCTTGAGCGGATGTCGCGTATCAATTTATCAAAGTATTTGTTTCCAATTTTCTTGTAAACGCCGATACTCCTGAAGTTGATCTTCTTGGCAATATTGATGAGCCATTCCCAACTTGCATAGTGGGCACACATTAAAACAACGCTTTTTCCTTTTGCTTCGTATTCCGCGATAAGTTCAATGTTTGTGATCACAAATCTCCTGTTGATTTCCTTTTCGGAAATGGTCATGGTCTTGATCATCTCCAAAAACAAATCGCACATGTGGCTGTAGAATTTCTTCTCGATTTCCAATCGTTCCTTGTCGGAAAGGTGGGACAGGGTCATGGCCAGATTTTGGCGTACCGTTTTTTTTCTGTAACCAAAAATGCGGTAAACGAAGAAACAAACAACATCAGAAAGCTTGTAGAAAATAGGGAAGGGTAATATTGAAATGCACCATAATATTGGATATATCAATAAAAAGGCAAGTAATTGCATGAGGGATATTATTTTTGTGCAAATATAAGGCTAATTCTCGTAATTTGACAATTTCTGTAAAACTGTTGGATGTAAAAACACTAAATTTGTAAATAAATATTTATTTAATGAGCATAGTTTTAATAGCACTTATTTTGCTGAATGTAGTGGTAAGTTTCAAGGGTTTCAATGATATTTCGTTCTTCAGGAAATATGAGTTCCATATTGGCAGCATACGTTCTGGCGACCAGATCAGGATGTTTTCTTCGGCTTTTCTTCATGCAGATATCTCGCACTTGTTCTTCAACATGCTGACACTGTATTTTTTTGCACCGGTTGTAATGGCTTATATGGGAGAACTTTCTTTCCTGCTGGTCTACTTTGCAAGTTTGATTTTCGGAAGCTTATTGACGCTGCTTCTGCACAAGGACGATTATAGTTATCGTGCCATTGGAGCTTCGGGAGCCGTAACGGGTGTCTTGTATTCGGCCATATTGTTGCAGCCGGATATGATGCTGGGCATTTTCTTTGTGATACCGATGCCGGCTTATATTTTCGGTATCCTGTATCTTTTATACTCGATCTACGGAATGCGTGCCAAAAACGACAACATTGGTCACACCGCCCACTTTGGAGGTGCCGTCGGCGGATATCTGATTACTTTGGCAAAAGAGCCCCATATGTTTGCCGATAACACGCTGATGGTCGTTATCTTAGCCATTCCGATCGTAATTCTTTTCATAATGGCGAAGCTTGGCAAGCTATAATGGCACAGCTTTTGAATATCCATAATCAATCTTAACAAATAAAAAAAATCACAATGAAAAAAACAATCTTAATCCTTATGACAATGGTCATGACTGTTGCACAAGCACAAGAATTCAAGCAGGTTCCTTTAATCTCCGTTTCAGGAGAAGGAAAAGTAAAAGTGGCTCCGGACCAGGTCAGTATTGCAGTTTCAGTTGAAACCAGGGGAAATAATTCTGCCGAAGTAAAAAAACAGAACGATGAGAAAATTGATGCTGTCATCAAGTACATCAAGAAGGCAAACATAGCCAAGGAAGATTATCAGACACAAAGAGTTTCGTTGAATCCACAATATGACTATGAAAAAAAGAAAACTTCTTTTTACGCCACCCAGACCATCCAGATTTTATTGAAAGACCTTAACAAATATGATGAATTGATGGAAGGCTTGGTAAGTTCAGGAGTAAATTCCATCGGAAGCATTGAATTCAAATCGTCCAAAGTAGAACTTCACAAATCGGAAGCACGAAAATTGGCGATGAAAGATGCAAAAGCGAAAGCCGAAGACTATATGTCTGTAACATCCCAAAAAATCGGAAACGTTTTCAATGTTACGGACAATACGCAAGCATATTACCCAAGACCGATGTACGCCGAAATGAAATCTTTTGATGCAGCGGCAGGAAGTGGAAGAGAAACATTGGCAATCGGAGAAATCGAGATCATTGCAAATGTCAGCGTTAGCTACACGATAACAAACTAACCATACAGCTTTTCAATAAAAGCATCTAAAAAAATATAGAATGCCCTCAGAAGTCATATGCTTTTGAGGGCATTTCATTTAGGAGGATTTTATTCTTCAGATTCCAAATTTTCATTGAATGCCGAAGGCAATAACCGCGGAATAAATTTTATCAGGATTGGCAGCAGCAAGCTGCCTCCGGGCAGGAGAAAAATGGTCAAGGATGGAATGGTCTTGCAAATTTCCAACAACTGCTTCTTGACCTTTTTCTTTTCCTTTTCATCCAGGTCCCTTTTTGCAGAATGTGCCAGCAATAGCATCAATTCGCCACTTTGGGAGATCTCCTTCATCAGCCTGTTTTTATTTCTTGTAATCAATACAACGACCGTCTGGGTAGCCTGGTCGTAGAAATGCTTTACAGGATTCGAGTAATTGAAATAAGGAATTTCTTTTTTATGTTGATGTATGAAAGCATCAGTGGTCGTAATGCTTTCCGCAACAAAGCGTTTAGAAACCCCCATCAGATCTGCCAATTGGTAAAGGAATGAAGCTTCATCTTTTTCCATGTTCTCGTCATTCCATAAGGCCAGGCCGGCCATATCAATCAGGTAATATTTCTCCAGATCATTGCTGAAATAATCCAGACCCAGAGCTTCCAGGTTCTGGACATTCACTTTGGAAAATTTTGTAAACCTCACGGAAGCCTCAAATAATTTAATGAGCAATTCATCATACTTGGACGGATTGTTCTTGGTTTTGAGTGCCAGCGAAACAATACTCACGATCGTTTCTTCCAGCTTCTTCAAATAATTATGGGGAATGGCTCCATTGATCAGGTATTGCCTGAAAGCCAATACATCCTCAAAGAGCAAGGCATTGGTAACAATGTGCGAAAAGTTCTTGCTGATGATATTGTCATTGGTCTGGACCCTTTCGCCAATTACTTTTTCCAGTTCGTGCGAATAGGAGCTTCCAGGAAGCACTTTCTTCAATAGATTGAATCCTTCCGGATGCATCTCCTTGTAAAAGAAAACCGCTTTCTCAATAAAAAGTTTAGGATCGCTTTCGTGTGTAACCATTCCGAAGACGCTGTACAAGGTATTCAACAGCGCTACTTTCGAAATCTCTTCAGATGTCCAGCCTTTTGAATTTATAGGATGTGTCGTGTCAAAAGAAACGATATGGCCATAGACGAAGCCCGTTTCACGAATCTTCTTGTAAAATAAATCAGAATAACCTACGACAGGAAGCAGAAGGGGTTTCTGCTCTGCAAAGAATTTATCAATCCAGCCGTTTGCCGAAGCATTAATCATTTCGCATTATTTTTTGCAAAGCTATCTCTTTTTTTGAGAAATTCGCAACAAAATCAATCTCTTTTACCCTTGTTTTTGTATTGTCGCAGCAAGGTTTTATTAAAGTCGTCCTCGGCCTTTTTGAGTTTTAGAATTTTCACCGGACTCAGGACCGTTTTCAAGCTGGCCATGAATTTTTTCCGGTTCTGATACAAGTCATCTTCAACACTTTCAATCTGGCTGATCATCGTCGAAGCTTGCTTGTCTGTAAGGTCATCAACAGATTCAGCATCCAATTTATCCTTGATCATCTTCATCTTTTCGTGTCTCAGCTCAAATTGCTTGTCATCGTAAGCATTATAAATCGGCCAGAACTTCTCTGCTTCGGCAGTCGTAAGCGATAAATTATTGGTCAGATAGGCTACTTTCAAAGCTTTTACTTTTTCCTTTTTGGGTCCTTGGGCATAAAATGAAAAGGAAATGAGGAGCATCAAGGCCAGTATAAGTTTATTCGTTTTCATAAATATAATTTTCAAGGTTAGTAGTGTTTGTCAAAATATCTTCAATTGTCTTGTCTTCCAAAGCCAGATCCACATCAAGGCTCTGGATGTCCTCGTTATCAAGCAGGTTGATCAAATCATATTGGGAGATATTCGATTGATAGGAAAGGTAATTTTCCATCGAGACGGCATCGATTTCTTCATTTTTGTTATAGAAATTATTATAGGCAGGAACCATCAGTGCCAGAACCAAGACAGCCGCGGCGCTCATTATCCATGTCCTTCTTCTCGAAAAGATAGAAATCACTTTCGGTTCTTCCGGTGCAGGCAAATTCTGCATCATTCTCACTTGAAAATCATCAAAATAACCTTCCGGGGTTTTAAAGCCAGAACTAATTTTCGGTTCCCTATCCAATTTAAAATCATTCATATTCATAAGACATTTATTTGTGGCAAAGGTTTAATCCCTTTTCATAAAATCCTCAATTTTTTTCACCGCGTGAAAGTACGAAGCCTTCAATCCGCCAACCGAGGTTCCCAGGATATCCGATATTTCCTCGTATTTCATTTCCTGGAAATATTTCATCTTGAAGACAAGCTGCTGCTTTTCAGGAAGCTCAACAATTGCTTTCTGGAGTTTCAAATGAACAGCATCGCCATCAAAATAATCATCAGCCCGCAAATTCTCCACCTGTTTCTGCTGGAACGCCTCACTCGTTTGTCCGTTTCTTTTCGCCCTAGCATTGATAAAAGTAATTGCTTCATTGGTTGCAATCCTGTAAATCCACGAAAACAACTTGCTGTCGCCTTTGAAATTTTTCAGATTCTGATATACCTTCACGAACGTATTCTGCAAGACATCATCAGCATCATCGTGGTTCAAGACAATATTCCGGATATGCGAATAGAGCGGTTTCTTAAAATCAGCCAACAGCCGTTCAAACGCAATATTTTGCGTCTTCGGGTCCAGCAGCGTCTTGATAAAATCCTTCTCGTTCTCCAAAAGAAATAGTTTTCAATTTGACTAAAGATAAGCCAAAAGGTTTAATCTGATTGATTTTTGCCACAGATTCACAAAATTTCATCTTTAAGATTAGCTTTTATTTAGAAGACTTCAGCACAGAATATTCAAAATCAGTGGAATTTAGTGCACAGTATTTTTAAATAGAATCTGTGAATCTGTGGCAAAAAAAATAACAAGCCAATAATCCCTTGTCATTAAAATTTCCTTAAAACAACATCAAACAGACTTCCTGTTCCGACAAGAAATCTTAATTTTGCCTCCAACAACACACGATAATGATAAAAACTGTAATCTTCGACATGGACGGCGTAATTGTCGATACCGAACCCGTTCATCGATACGCCTATTTCAATCATTTCAACGAATTGAATATTGAGGTAACCGATGAAATGTTTGCAACCTTTACTGGAAAATCCACGCGGAATGTTTTCCAAAAGGTAAAAGATATCTTCAACCTGGAACACGAGGTAGAAAATCTGATCCAAAGGAAAAGGGACATCTTCAACGATGCTTTCGATAGCAAGCAGGATTTATTCCTGCTGGATGGAGTGGAGGAACTGATCAAGGATTTGCATCAGAATGGCATCCAACTGATTGTTGCTTCCTCCGCTTCAAAAGTTACAATCGACAGGGTCTTCAAGCGCTTTCATCTGCATCAATACTTTTCAGATATTGTCAGCGGAGAGGATTTTCCAAAATCAAAACCGCATCCCGCCATCTTTGAACATGCCGTTTCGCTTTCAATGGCACCAAAAGAGGAGTGCATCGTAATTGAAGATTCTGCCAATGGGATAGAGGCTTCACTAGGAGCCGGAATTTTTTGTGTAGGTTACAACAGCGAGCATTCAAAACTGCAGGATTTATCAAAGGCAGATCTGATAGTCAATCATTTCAACGAATTATCAGCCGAAAAAATTAAGAATTTAAAATAAGATTTCCCTATGGTCAAAACCGTAATTTTCGATATGGATGGCGTGCTGGTCAACAGCGAGCCATTGCATCACGAAGTAAGCCTGGTACAATTCAAAGACTTGAATATAGAAGTAACCGACGATATCTTTGCCACCTTCACGGGCAACTCCAACAAGATGATCTATCAGAAGCTGAAAGACAGATTCCAGCTTTCGCACAACATAGAAGACTTGATTACAGCCAAGAATACTTTATTTATTGATGCTTTCGACAAGAAGGAAGATTTGCATCTGATGCCTGGAGTAAAGGATTTGATTGTCGATCTGTATGAAAATGGCGTGCAATTGATTGTAGCTTCCTCTTCGGAAATGGAAATCATCGACAAGGTTTTCGAGCGCTTTGATCTGGATCAGTATTTCACGCACAAGGTCAGCGGTAATGATTTCCCGGAATCCAAGCCAAATCCTGCGATTTTCTTGAAGGCGGCCTCTTATTCGAAGGCGCCGATCGAGGAATGCATCATTATCGAGGACAGTACCAACGGAATCAAGGCTGCAAGAGCGGCAGGTATTTTTTGTGTTGCCTATAAAAGTGAAGATGTCGATTCCCAGGATCAATCGTTGGCAGACACCATTGTTTATGATTACAAGGATTTGGATTTCGAGAAGATTTCAAAACTAAACGAGTAATTGGTTAACCAACGGCTGCCTTATACACTTGCAAGCAGCGTTCCCTGGCTTCCTTATGGTCTACAATGGGTTCCGGATATTCCAGCGTTTCCAATTCCGGAACCCATTTCCTGATGTATTTCAAATCCTTGTCAAACTTCTTTGCCTGTTCGGTCGGATTGAATATCCTGAAGTAAGGAGCCGCATCAACACCAGAGCCGGCAGCCCATTGCCAGTTGCCGACATTGCTGGATTGTTCGTAATCCAGGAGCCTGGTGGCAAAATAGGTCTCGCCCCAGCGCCAGTCAATCAATAGATGCTTGCATAAAAAACTCGCCACCACCATCCTTACGCGGTTGTGCATATGTCCGGTGGCATTTAATTCTCTCATTCCTGCATCAACAAAAGGATAACCCGTTTTTCCTTCACACCATTTTTGAAAAAGATCTTCATTGTTTATCCAGACGATTGCATCGTATTTTTCCCTGAAGCTTTTGTGGATGGTATGCGGAAAATGCCATAATACCTGCATGAAGAATTCACGCCAGATCAATTCATTCAAGAACGTTTCATTTTTTTCTGCCAGGGCCCTTGCAACCATTTTTCGAATACTCACAGCTCCAAAACGCAAATGGGGGCCCACCATAGAAGTTTTATGCAAGGCAGGAAAATTCCGGGTTTGCTCGTAGTTTGCAATCAATTCAGCTGAAACATCAAAAGGTCGCACTTTGATTCTTGAGATTTCAAAACCAATGTCTTTTAAACCCAGGAAAGGGTAGGAGTGCCCAATTATATTTTCAATCAAGGTTTCTGATTTAAAAGCGTTCAGGTATTCCTTTCTAAAGTACTGCTTCCATTTCTTGGAATAAGGGGTATACACGACATAAGGTGAGTTGTCTTCCTTTGCGACTTCATCTTTTTCAAAAATGACCTGGTCCTTGCAGGTTTTAAAACCAATATCATTTTTCTTTAGGATCTTAAAAATTTCAAGATCTCGTTTTCTTGCATACGGTTCGTAGTCGTGATTGGTATAGACGTTTTCAATCTTGTTTTCTTGAATCAATTTTTCGAAAATTTCGGATGGTTTTCCGTAAAAAACGGCAAGAGATTTACCTTCTTTTTTCAGTTGCTCATTCATCTGGATCAACAAATCACTTATAAAGGTGACTCTAGCATCATCCTTTGGGAGTTCATCCAGGATGGCCTTGTCAAAAATAAAAACGGGAAGCACTTCGCCATTAGCTTTCAAAGCTTCAAAGAAGCCTCTGTTGTCGTCAATTCTCAAATCACGCCTGAACCAGAATATATTCATGATTTTAGTTGGTTTGTATTTTATATTCTCCAAATAATTCAATTAGTTTTTTTTGCCTGTATTCGAATATTTCATCAAGTTTTGGCTTCACAATGAGAGGATGGGCGAGTTGTCCCAGGATTCCCATTGGAAGTTTGTAATCTATGATGTCTTCCATTTCTACACCTCCTGCGATTTCTTTTAGGAAATGTTTGTGGTGCCACAGTGCATAAGGACCATAACGCTGTTCGTCAACAAAATACTTTTTGTCCTCAACGTGTGTGATCTCCGTTACCCATTTGGTCTTGATGCCAAAAACAGGTGTTACGATGTATTGGATGATTTGACCTGGAAACATTGTCCTGTCTGCACCTGAAATGATATCAAAACCCATATAGTCCGGCGTGATGGTTTTCAGATTCTTTGGGTCCGATAAAAAGCGCCATGCTTCATCAACACTTATGGGTAGATTTTGTTTCGAATGCAAAGTGTAGATTTTCATTTTCTTTTAGTTGTAAAGGTATTAAATGTTTAACTGATTTTTATTTTTGTTAAACAAAACTGATTGTTTTTATATTTATTTTAACATTTAAAGGAATATTGAAATATTATCTTTGGGGCAACTTAAAATTTATAAAAATGAAAAAAATACTAGCTTCAATTACGCTATTTTTAGTTTGCCTCCCATCATTTGCACAAGTGAGGACTCCACAAGCAAGCCCCAAAGCATCTGTTACCCAAACCGTAGGATTGACAGAAGTTGCTATTGATTACAGCAGGCCAAGTGCAAAGGGAAGAACTATTTTTGGAGATCTTGTCACTTTTGGAAAATTATGGAGAACTGGAGCCAACCAGAATTCAATGGTTACTTTCAGTGACGACGTGGTTATTGATGGCAAGACTTTGAAAAAAGGAAAATACGCCATTTTTACAACTCCAAAGGCAGACAGCTGGGAAGTTTTTTTCTATACCGATACTCAGAATTGGGGAAATCCTGAAAACTGGGATGAATCAAAAGTAGCTTTGAAAACAAGCGTGAAGCCGGAAAGCCTGAACAGGAATGTAGAAACTTTTACAATTGCGATCAACAATCTGGATAACAATTTTGCTCATCTGGAAATCTCCTGGGAGAAAACAATCATTGCGGTGAAGTTTGAAGTTCCTACTAACAAAACGGCCATGGCAAGTATTGAAAAAGCTTTGAATGGTCCATCGAAAGACGATTACTTTGCTGCTGGAACTTATTTTTTCCAATCAAACGGAGATATGAACAAAGCCTTGGAATACGTTAACAAGGCACTTGAAATGAGTACTGAAAAACCGTTCTGGCAATTGAGACAAAAATCCTTGATCCAAGCGAAATTAGGAGACAAGAAAGGTGCAATCGAAACGGCAAAAGCTTCTTTGGCTGCTGCTGAAGCTGCAAAGAACAACGATTACGTTAAAATGAACAAGGACAGCATTGCTGAGTGGAGCAAGAAATAATTCACTCTTCTATAAAACTAAAACACCGACTTGATTGTCGGTGTTTTTTTATACCAGGACTTCAGTTTCCTTCTTTGGCAGTATGTATTGAAACAATACGGATAGTACTATGGTCAGCATGGCTCCGATAAAGTTCAACCATAGATAACCTAGTTTTTCATCGCCACTTGGGTAGATGTGGATCGCGTAATAATAAATAAAGAATATTGTGATTTGACTTACTACGGCTCCCCAGAAAATGGCTTTTGCTTTTACATACTTGATATAAAAACCAACCAGGAATATTCCGAGAACCGTTCCGTAGAAAATGGAACCAATTATGTTGACCAATTGGATAAGGTTTTCAAACAAGGTTCCTATGCAGGCAAATAAAATAGCAATGATTCCCCATACAAGCGTGAAAAATTTGGAAGCATTCACGAAATGTTTCTCTGATTTCTCGCCTTTTAGATTTCGCTTGTAAATGTCAATTACCGTTGTGGATGCCAATGAACTCAAGCCAGAAGCCGTTGATGACATTGCCGCACAAAGTATTACAGCCAACAGCAATCCTATGAAACCCCTTGGAAGATAATTGATTATGAAATGTATGAAGACATAATCGGCATCACTTGTTTTGTCTTTCTTGTCGGCCTTGCCAATCAAGACTTTTGCCTGGTCGCGGATGCCTTTTTCTTTTTCGGCCAGCGCCATGATCCTGGATTTCAGGACTTTGTTTTCCCTGTCAATGTTCAATTGATTGGCGTAATCCAAGGTGATCTGCTTTTTCTCCTCAGAGACAACAACAAGCTTTTCCTCCAGGCTCTTGTATTCATTTGCATAGATGGAGCTTTCTATCTTTTTCTTGCTGTTTGGATTGAAGTTGATCGGAAGGGTTTGAAATTGAAAGAAAACATACACCATGACCCCGGTCAGCAAGATAAAGAACTGCATCGGCACTTTCATCAATCCATTGAAAACAAGTCCCATCTGGCTTTCCCTGATGGACCTTCCGGATAAATAACGCTGTACTTGTGATTGGTCGGTTCCAAAATAGGAAAGTGCCAGGAACAAGCCTCCCGTGATACCACTCCAGAAGGTGTAACGGCTTTCGGGATTGAATGAAAAATCGATAATGTTCATCTTATCGTTCGCACCTGCGATCTGCAAGGCATTTCCGAAAGTAACCCCTTCAGGCAAATAGCTGATGATCAAGTAAAAAGCGATGAACATTCCAAGCATTATGATGAACATCTGTTGCTTCTGGGTGACGTTCACGGCTTTTGTTCCTCCCGTAAACGTATAAATGATGACCAGTGTTCCGATCACGATATTCATCTGGGTCAGATCCCAACCCAAGATGGATGAAAGTATGATTGCCGGAGCGTAGATGGTCAATCCTGTTCCCAAGCCTCTTTGGAACAAGAATAGGATTGCGGCCAAGGAGCGGGTTTTCAGGTCAAAACGTTGTTCCAGATACTCATAGGCCGTATAGACCTTGAGTTTGTGGTAGATGGGAATAAAAGTATAGCAGATGATGACCATCGCCAGTGGCAATCCGAAATAGAACTGTACAAATCCCATTCCGTCGTTGAATGCCTGTCCAGGTGTGGAAAGGAAGGTGATGGCACTCGCCTGGGTGGCCATTACGGAAATTCCTACCGTGTACCATGGTGTCTCGTTGTTTCCTAATATGTAATCGTTTACGTTTTTACTTCCTTTGGTTTTCCAAACACCATAAAAAACGATAAATAAAAGTGTCAGGATTAATATAGTCCAGTCTAATTGCTGCATCGGCTATGAAAAGTATTGCATTAGGAAATAAAAAATCAAAATATAAACCGCATTGGCTACAAGCACCAGCGTGTAGTTCTTTTTCCAAGCCTTTATTTTTTTATCGTCCATAATAGTATTATTTTTTTTCTCCTATCGAAATCATATTGGCAAGCAACCTGTAAGCTCCAGGAACTCCGGCAGGCAATTCCCTGAAAAAGCTTAGGCCTGTGTAAATATAATATCCTTTTCCATAACTAGCGACTAATAGTGCTCCGTTTTTTGGATTTTCACCATTATCATTCGAAGACAGGATAGGAGTAAAGGTCTTGTCCCATTCATCCGGGTAGTACAAACCTTGTTCCTGAACCCAGCCCGTGAAATCATTGGTTGTAATTTTATTTGGAGTATTTAATAGTTTATGATCGGGTTGCAAGAATCTGACCTCCGCATCTTCCTCCGTTACACGATCCCTGGAAATCCTCAAAGGGTAAGGAGCAAGCTCTTTCGTTACAAATTTGCCCGTGGTATTGTATTGCACAATCATTGTCTTTCCCTCCTTTACAAAATCAAATAAGATCGATTGCTTGAATTCCAGCTCGTCGATGGTGTTATAGGCGCGTATTCCTATCATTGCCACATCAAAAGCTTGCATTTTTTCCTTTGAAATTTCTGCGGGTTTAACGATGGTCACATCATAGCCCATTTGCATCAGATACTCCGGCACTTCATCTCCGGCGCCCATTATGTACGCAATTTTCTCATTTCCGGTTTTGATGTCAAGCTTGATGAATTTTGCAGAAGAAGTCTTCAAGACCTGCTGGTTTGAAATATGTTCGTAGTTGATGATGATCTGCTCCTTGTCGAACCTTTTGCCGTCTATGACAGCAATTGCCCTTGCATCAATTTCGCTGGCCCTTGCAGGTGGCGTTATCTCAAAAGTTACCGTTTGTTCCGCGCCCTTCCTGATCAATTCAAATGGAATTTCTGCAGGTGACACTTTCCATCCCGTTGGCAATTCCAAATGCAAATTACCTTTTACATTGTTCTTGCCTGCCTTTATTTTAACTCCAATCGACTTTGATTTGTTGGCATTGAATATTTTAACCTTGTCAGAAAAGGTAGTGGTTACATCCGGAACGATATCAAAAGGCTTGTACACTTCGCCCTTTACTTCATCATTGTATTTGTAAACTACAAAACGCTCATACGGTAAGGTAACACCATTTATAATAATGGTGAACTCTGTTTTGATTTCCCGGATGATATCCGCAACACCGATATTTTTTTGTTCGTCTACACGATACATGCCGACAGTCCCTTCTTTTTTAAGCCAGTAAGGATCAGTGTAAGAGGCATTTTGAGGAACGGTGATCTCAATTTCCATGTTTTCATCACTGTTCTTGTTCAAGGCTTTATTCTGCAGGAACTCTTTTCCTTCAGGAAATATCCTTACGGAAGCCAGATCCATTTTCACATCACTCCTGTTGATGGCTTCCAATCTTAATTTGATTGCACTTCCGGGAGTTGCCTCCTGATGCTCGGCTACAGCTTCAAGATACAAGCCGGCACAAGCAGCGATGATTTCTTTTATTTCTTTTGATTTTATCGCTTTCCAATGTTCATCTTCCAATTTTTGAATCATTGAATAGGCTTTTACCAATTCGCTGATGCTTGCCGAAGGATTTCTGAAATTGAAATTCTTTTCTACGTTTTGCAAAACAGTTCCAACGGCATTTCCACCCTTGATCCTGTTCCATGAAGTATCAATTCCCTCAAAGAGGTTGTTCTTTTCTTTTGGAGCATCTCCTTTTATCAATTCCATATACTCGATATCGTCACCACGACTTCCAGTACTGCCAAAGCCTTGTGATTGATGACGGCTCCTGCTCAGGGCGGCAATTTCCTGATTAGATTTACCTAAGGATGGGTAGTAAACTCCGGTTGGCAAATTCACCAAGGCTGATTTATCGGCCTTGTCGAATTTATCTTTTCCACCATAAAACCAATAGGAAGTATTGAAAAGCAATCGTTTTGGCTGCCAGGTCTGCACCAATTCCAATTGCCCAGGATAGCTGTTCTTGTCGATGGCAATGTCAAATGCTTCCTGCGAGAGCATTGCCGAAGAAGTATGATGCCCGTGGGTGGTTCCGGGTGATCGATGATCAAAACGGGTGATGATGATATCAGGCTGGAAATTTCTGATCACGTACACCATATCGCCCAAAACCTGATCCCTGTTCCAAACCTTCAAGGTTTCATTTGGTATTTTAGAATATCCGAAATCGTTGGCACGTGAGAAGAATTGCTCGCCACCATCAATTTTTCGGGCTTCGATCAATTCCTGGGTTCTTATGACACCCAATAGTTCTCTTAATTCTGTTCCAATAAGATTCTGTCCGCCATCGCCTCTTGTAAGGGATAAATAACCCGTGTTGGCCTTTTGGCTGTTGGCCATGAAGGAAATCAATCGGGTATTCTCGTCGTCGGGATGTGCGGCAACATATAACACGGAACCAAGGAAATTGAGCTTTTGGATTTGGCTGTATACATCTACTGCTGTCGGCTTCTTGGGTTGTTGTGCGTTGCTGTTTTGAAAACAAAAAAGAAAGGAAAAAAGAACTAGAATGGAAAGCTTCTGCATTGATGAGGGTTTAATTTGCAATGGCCTCAAATATACTAATAATATAAAACTGAATAATACTTTACAACTTGTTTAACAATTGCGTATAAAAAAAGACCCGTTCAGGGTCTTGATTCTTTAGTGCTTGTCTTTTCCGTGCTTTTTATGGTGTTTTCCACCAGGTGCGTGAGGATGGATTTTCTTTGCCTTTTTTGCAGGTTTTATTCCAATTGTCTTTTGTGGTCCTCCTTTATAGCCTTTGTAGTATTTTACTTTGTGTTCTTTGTAATGGATGTAAGGAGATGGCCCGTGATAATCCGTCAAGACAACCTTGTATCCATTATACAGATCATATGTCCTGTATTGGCGGGGAAGTCGGGATGCCCTGATCCATCTTCCATTTCCATTGTAGATGAATTCCGAAGACCTCACATCGTAATAAGCTTCCACATCGGGAAGGTAATAATATTCTACTGTCTCATAGCCAGCCGGTCCCCATGCAGGTGGTGTTCCAACGTTTACATTGATGTTTACTTGGGCTTGAGCCAAACCAGAAATCATCAAACTGATTCCTAACAATATTAATCTTAGTGTCTTCATAATTTTAAATTTAAGGTTAATAGTTTTAAATATCCTAAGCCAACAAGTATGCCAAAAAAACTTTTTTTTAACATAATTATGAGCAACTGCTATTTGTAAATGATGGTACGTGGTTTCCCAAGTTCGAAATCCTGGAAACCAAAATCTTCGCTTTGAAAGGAATTGGTGTTGATAATATTGGTTCCCTGTCCGGGAATGCTGGGATAGTAGGACAATGAAAACTGGAAGGAGTTGAAAACCAGAAAATCATTGCTGATGATAAGTCCCACACCAACGGAGGAGTAGAGCCTGCTTTGCGTGATGCCTCTTTCTTCGGTACCGAGCATTGCACCCGTAAAATTAAAGTAAGGATTGAGCCTGAAGCCCCATAGGTCCCAAGGCGAATAAAATTGTGTCTGAAGGGAAAGCACCACCTTTTTGGTCCCGAAAACCGCACTGTTGAAGCCTTGTATTCCAGCTCCATTCAGTCCAAGGTTTCCAGCTCCAAAATTGCTTTGAAAATGCGTATCCTGATTGATGGTGAGATAATCGCCGGTAGTGGGAAGCCTGTTGGTTCCCAAGATTACCTGGGGTTTTATAAATTGACGCATCTTCCATCTCTTGCCAAGCTCAATCAGATTCGTAAAATAATTTGCCTGGAAGGTAAATGCCGTTTGTTCCGCTTTTGAATCGCGAAAGAAAGTCCCGTATTCAAAATTGGTACTCAGGTATCCCCATTTGAAATAATTTCCATAGGAAGCCCTTCCACCGGCATACATCCTTCCGATGCCATTCTTGATTTGATAGCCACCGGTCAAGCCATAAACCTTCCCGACAGGTACATCCTCAATGATGCCATAATTGAAAAGATATTCATCTTCCACATATTGCCTGGAGGAAATACCAATACCCGCCAGATAGAAATTTTCGTTGGAGTAAAAATTGATGCTGTCATAGGCAATGGAAGGTCGTTCCTTGTATTTCACGCTCAAGGCCCTGGCAGAGATGATCAGGTTGGAAGTCCTGTCGTCTTCCGTATTTCCCTTGAAAATCCTGAAGGAATGTCCACCCCATGCATCTTGCGAATCAAATTTGAAATTTTGAAGTGCAAAATTTCCCTGGGCATCGGCCAAGGTATCCCTCCTTAAGAGCTCTTCAAAATAAACACCACCAGCCCAGCGCGTGAAAGGAGAGAAGAAGGTCCTCTCAATGTTCAGGCTTTTGCGGTAATTGCTGGCAAGGTCGTTTTCATACAATAGTGTTGTCTGGATGAAAGTGTTCATGATGTTGGGAACCTTGTAGATCATCCGATAGGCATTTTTCCCGTCTTCGTTGCGGTTTGAAAAGCGGTTGTTGAATTCGTGTCCCGAGCCCAGGAAATTACGTTCGTTAAGCTCTATTGTAGTTCTTGATGTAGAAACGGAAGCCTTTGGAATCAAGCTCCAGGAATCAAGCACGCGGATGAAAACATCTACAGAATCAGATCCTGCAGCTATTGGTTGCGCAGTTATCACTACCTCACGCACATATCTCTGGGAACGGATCAAACGCTCGCTTTCTCTTACCAGAAGCGAATCCAGGGGTCTGTTTCTCCTGATTAGGATCAGGTTCTTGATCGCCAATTTGCTGGTTTTGATATGGATCCGATTACCAGTCCTTTCCGTCCAGTTTCTTGCTTTTCGGGTAGTATCGCTAACGGAAAAACCAAAAGGATCCAAGGTCTGGATTTCAATTTTTCGGACAATCTTCCCTTCGTAATTTTTGTAGATTCTTTTTTTGGGTTCCCGGATCGGGTTGGCCTTTTTCTTTTCAGTAGGTTCAAAGACCAGCTTGTGCAGGAACTTGGTGAAACCTCTTTTCTTGGAATACTTTTCGATGTTTCGGTACATCTTTGCCGTATCTTTCTCCGTTGGTTTTACTTGCGAAAAACCAATACTGCAGGTGCAGAAGATCAGAATAAAGATAAGATTGAATTTGGAATTCATTAGCAGCAATTAGAAATGGATATTAAAAACATCATTACTATTTCAAAAATAATGTATTTAGTTGTGTCTTTTACAAGACAATGGTGGTTAATCGTATTTACGGTTAATTTAACTAAAGACAATTTCTAATTGCTTGATAATGAATACTTGTATGTTGTAAGGTAATTATTCTCTATAATCTTGAGAGTCTTGAGGTGTTGGTATCTTTTTCATTACAAAGCCTGAAACGGCAGCCTGGACTCCCATTCCCAGAAGTTTTTTGAAAATACCGCCTGAAGATCCCACAATCAATTTTTTGGTAAGGAATCCGCTTGCGAGGCCTACGCCAATTTTCAAGGCCTTGCTCTTGAAACTTTCAGAAGTGACCGTTTCTCCAATGGAGGAAACTGTTTCACTGAATTTTTCCTTGATAATGTTCACTGGATTCAAATGATCCACGGTATATTCGAAATGCGCTTTAAGCAAATTCAATTCGGCTCTTTGCTGGTTCTCCATAACCCTGATAGCCTCGGCCAGGGATAGGTCGTCTTTAATTACTTGCATTTTTCTTTTCTTTAAAAATTTGATTAATGAGGTAATCGTTCATCTTGTCTTCCAGCCATTTCTTTCTGACGGCTATCAATACAAGTCCAAAAACAGCATAGAATAGGGCAAGAGCGAAAAAGCCATAATAGGTTTTTCCCAACAATTCACCTAGATAAAATGCCAAACCAACAGTCAATAATATAAAAAATAAAGCAAATACAACCAATATTGCAACTCTAGAAGCCACAGTTGCAAAAACATCCGTGACCTTGTCTATTGTTTTCAACTTATAGAGTTCCAAGGTCGTTTTGGCATATTGCTCTGCTTTTTCATAAAGCATTTCAACTAAAATCACTTTATCTTTCATAATGTTTGGTTTTAATTTTAAAAAAAAAGCAAGCCCGCCAAGCATTCCCAAAGGTTTGCTTGAACGGGCATTACTATTATTTTACGTTACTTTCAACAGTTCTTTTCGCGTCTGCTGCAAGTTCCTTTCCTTCGTTGATGTAATTTGAAGCTTCGCTTTTGGCGCTTTCAAATTTAGATGCAATGCTTCCAACAACATCATCGTATTTCTTTTTGATGTCATCAATGGATCCTTTGCCCTTGTCGGCAATTTTCTTGCGTGTGTTGGTTCCTTTATCCGGTGCGAATAAAATTCCTAAAATTGCTCCTGCAGCCAATCCTGCCAATGCTCCTAATACTACTTTACCTGAGTTCATATCTAATTGTTTTTAATTAATAATTTATTTATTTTAAATTGTTGTAAAAGATATAGCGGTCTTTTACGATTTTTTCTTTTTCAAATAGCAATTCTTCCCAACCCGTTTACATGAAGGTATAACCTACGGTAAATTGGATTACTTGATTCTTGTATCTCAAGGTAGATTCATCACCGTCTTTATCGGTCTTGCTCAAATCCCATGCGGCTCTTCCTGAAATAACGAAGTTCTCTACGTTAAAATCGATACCTGCAGATAATCCGAAAACACCTTTCTTGTAGTTGTCTCCATTGATTTCCTCTTCTGAACCTCCTGTAAATCCGTTAAGTTCGGTTTCTGTATTCAACAGATAAGAAAATTGCGGACCTACAAGGATCGAAAGGTTTTCTACCGGTTTGATCTGGAAATGGACAGGAATATCAATGTGAGAGGTTTTTCTTTTGAACTCATAGTCGGCCCCCAAGAAACTGCCTTCAGATTTGAATCCTTTTTCAGAATATAAAACCTCTGGTTGGATACCCACGAATTTTCCTAATGGAATGGAGAAGAAGACACCTCCGGCAAAACCTACTTTGCCATCCGCAACCAATTCTTCATTTTCTTCGTCATAGACGTTTGACAAGTTGATACCGGCTTTTACACCAAATTTAAAATTCTCTCTTGTGTCAGTGGATGATGTTGTGGAAGTACCATCCTGGGCGAAACCTGTCGTTGAAACTGCCATAGCAAATAACAGTGCCGTTGATCTTAAAATCTTTTTCATAGCTTTTTTCTTTTTGTTTATGGATTACTTGTTATCCGATTCGAAATCTCTTTCGATTGCATTTGCCGTACTGTCAACATCTGCTTTGAAAGCTTCCCAAGTATCAGCACTATAAGTTGTATATTGGTCCAGTTTCGCTTTCAATTCGCTATTTTTAGTTTCAAGTTTGGCAATTCTTTCATTGTGACGTTTTTGAGCATCAGCAGATCCAGTCATTTTCTTAACCTTCAAATCGGCGATTTTCTGCTCGTTTTTGGTAATCTTTTCATTGATTTCCATTTTGTAGTTTTCATATTCCTGATTGGCCTCATTCTGTGCTTCGGCTACATCTTGTTTTGCTTCCAAGACATCTTCTTGAGCATCTTCTACTTTAGCTTCTTTATCCTTGCAGCTTGTCAATGTTCCTGCAAAAAGCATCGCTACCATTCCTAATGTTAAAATTGATTTTTTCATAATAATTATTTGTGTTTAGTTTACATTACAAAGATGCCACAGATACAATAGGATTCTGTTACAGTACTTTTTGTATATTTTACAATATTCACATATAATTCTTACAAAGGCTTGTTTTATTGGGGTTTAAAGCTGGTCTAGGATTATTATTGCGTTTTTAATTGGAATATTTGTGGGGGAGTGGGCCTTGAATTACTAGAACTCTTTTAGAATAGGCTTGATCCATCAGGCAAGATCGTGTTGATCAAGTCTGTCCAATTTTGCTATTTGCAATAGGAGGTTTTGAGATACTATTTGTTTTTTATAACCGGACAAAAAAAAACTACATCCGCAGGAATGTAGTTTTTAATTTTCAATATAATTTTATTTCTTTTTCTTGGCTTCCTTTGCAGCAGCTTTCTCGGCTTTTTCTTTCGCCTTTTCAGCTTCTTTCCTGGCTTTCTCTTCTTTTTCCGCGGCTTCCTTTTTCTTCTTGGCTTCTTCTTTCTCTTTTTTCTTGAAGTAGCCCCTTAGGAGGAAGTTATGTTTTGCGGCTTCCATATTTTCATCCAGGCCTTTCGAACTGCTTTTCAGGTTGCTGATGGTCTGGTCGATGTCTTTTGCCATGCTTTCATCGTTGATCAGTCTGCCCAGGGTTCCTTCACCGCTGTTTATCTTGATCAGGATCTCTGCAATCTCGCCTGAAGCAACTGCCGCATTATCAGATGTCACCTGAAGGCTTTGGATGATGGCATCGGTTTCTACAGGTTCGGTTGACGCAATCCTCTGTCCATCCTTTACAATCTTTGCATTTGGATTTCCCTGGGACAGCACCACTACTTTATCACCAATGATTCCTTCAGAACCAATTCCGGCCTTGCTGTCTGACTTGATGAATTTTTGGACATCCTTCTTGATGAGCATGTCGACTTTCACCATCGAGTCGTTTATGATCCTGATGTTGTCAACCGTCCCGATGTTGATTCCCGAAAAACGAACCGTGTTGCCTACTTGGAGTCCGCTGACGTTTCTGAAATCGGCTGTAACTTTAAATACAGGATCAAAAAGGTTTTTCTGTTTTCCGATGATGAATATTGCAAGGAAAAACAGTATGATTCCTACTATTATGAATAATCCCAGACGTACTTTGAAATTGTTGCTTTGCGTTTCCATGTTTTATGATTCTTTTGGGTTTCTACTATTTTGACTTTGGAAGTAAGAATTGACTAATTCATCGTCGGTGTTTTCAAATTCATCGAGTTTACCTTCCTTGTAAACCTTTCCTTCCTGAAGCATGATCAACCGATTGGCAACAGTCCGGGCACATTCTATATCGTGCGTGATGATGATCGAAGAGGTTTTGTATTTCTTCTGGATGTCATTGATGAGCAAGCTGATCTCGTGTGATGTAACGGGATCCAATCCTGTCGTAGGCTCGTCATAGAGCATGATGGCCGGATCGACGATTATGGTCCGAGCCAGACTGATCCTTTTTCGCATTCCACCGGAAAGTTCCGATGGCATCTTGTCTATTGCATCCGGCAGGCCGACATTTTCCAATGCTTCCTTGATCTTGGTTTGAATTTCCTCATCCGAAATTTTTTCCTTCATCCTTTTCAAGGGAAATTCAAGGTTCTGCCTTACGGTCATCGAATCATACAAGGCACCGCTTTGAAAAAGAAATCCGATCTTTCTTCGAACGTCTTCCAGTTCCTTGTATTTCATTCCGTTTACCTCGTCTCCCAGGATGTTGATCATTCCAGAATCGGCTTTAAGCAAGCGGACAATGCATTTGATGAGGACTGATTTTCCGGTACCCGATTTTCCGAGGATCACAAGATTTTCACCCTTGCGAAGTTCAAGCGTCAATCCATCCAGGACCTGCATTGCTCCAAATTTGATGCTGAGGTCCTTGATTTCAATTACGTTTTCAGTATTTGTAGTTGCTTCTGTCATATTATGTCTGTTATTTGGACTGCAATCAAATCAACAATAATTACCAACAGGGAAGACATTACCACGGCGGAATTGGCTGCAATTCCTACGCTTTCGGTTCCTCTTCCTGCATTGAATCCCTTATAGCATCCTACCATCCCAATCACGGCTCCGAAGAAAAAGGTCTTGATGATGGCTGGAAACAAGTCGATGAATTGTACATCTCCAAAAGCCTGGGTAATGAACAATACAAAACTCACATCCCCTTTGATGTTGGCTGCCAGCCAACCGCCCAGGATTCCAAGCGCATCTGCATAAAGTACCAATATGGGCAACATTAAAGTTGCGGCAAGGATTCTTGGAACAATCAGGAACTTTATAGGGTTTGCCGAAGAGACCTCCATCGCGTCAATTTGTTCGGTAACGCGCATCGAGCCTATTTCGGCCCCCATGCTGGAACCGATCTTGCCTGCGCAAATCAAGGCTGTGATCACGGGACCCATTTCCCTGATAATGGAAATGGTAACCATGCCCGGAAGCATTGTCACGGCTCCAAAATCAACCAATACAGGTCGCGCCTGGATGGTCAGTACCAATCCGATGATAAGTCCTGTAACGGAAATCAATCCCAGGGACTTGTTTCCTATCTGAAAACACTGCTTGAAGAACTCCCTGAATTCGAAGCCCCGGCCAAATGTGTTTTTGAATACGTTGGCAATAAACATGAACACATCTGCAACATCAATCAGAAATTTTTGGATACTGTTCTTCTGGTTGATGGTTTCATCGGTAAGGTCTTCTGTTTTTTTCCTTGCGTATGTTTTAATCTTTGTAATCGGTTGTTTCATTTGAAGGGTAGATTTTTAAAAGATTAATGTTATTCGTTTTTGTTTTCTGGATTTGTGGTGGTTTCTGTGAATATAGTTTTTGTTGCTTCTGCTGTATTTACATTGATGGTATCAGAGGAATTCTCAAAATTATACAGAGGAAGCCTGATATGGCGCCACTCATAGGTCTTGGGCAGATCATCACCCACCAGGTAGCCCCAGGCCTGCAAGCCTTCTATCCTGTCGAATATTACTTTCAATATGGCAAGCATGGGAATGGCCAGGAACATTCCTGCAACTCCTGCCAAGGACCCTCCAACGATGATGCCGACAATGGATACAAGAGCATTGATCTCAACCTTGGAGCTCACAACCATCGGTACCAGTATATTGTTGTCGATAAATTGCACTACGGCATTAACAATCAAGACGCCCAGGACCAACGACAAATCAGGAGAGCCTGTCAGTGAAGCAAAAATACTGATGACATAGGCAAACATGATTCCGACGTAGGGAATAAGATTCAGTATTCCTGTTATCACACCCAGAAGGATGGCATATTTCACACCAACAATATATAAACCGATGCTCGTTAGTGTCGCAACACTTATAAGCTGGATGCTCAAGCCAACGAGATAGCTTTTTACAGCCACCTTCACATTGCCCATTATGTCTTGCAATCTTTCGTGGTGTTCCGGCTTGAATAATTTGCAAAGGAATTTTATGAAATGTGTCCTGTACAAGAGGAACAGGAACATATAAATAGGAACCAGGGTAAGGTTGAATAATGTATCTGTAAAGGACATCAGGGTACTGCCCAGCATTTCCTTGCCTGATTTCATTGAATCGGCTGTAGCAGAATTGATATATTCTTCCTGTTCTTTGGTACTGATGTTGAAGTGATCCCTCACATACATCTGGATATTGGCGATATGTATTTTTATATTCGTTTGGATTTTATCCCAATCGCTTACAAAATCGCTGATCTGCCAAGAAAGGAAAGTAATGATTCCGATTATAAATAGTACAAACAAGAGTACAGAAACAATGACCGCCAGGATGTGTGGGAAACGAAGTTTTTCCTTCAGGAACAACATTATCGGTCGTAGCAAGATGGCAAACAGAACCCCCATCAATATCGGAATGATAATTCCTTGTGCGATGTAGAAAACAAAGAAGATGGAAATCAAACAGACTAAGACAAATGCTAGTTTAGCATAGAACGGAAATTTGTAAATTTCATTCATATTTATAAGCTATTATAAGTAGGGTACTTAATGTATAGCAAATATTATATTAATGAAAAGATAACACGTTACAGTTATTGGTTAATAAGTTATAGGATTTACACGTTTTAATACGACTAATCTGTAAATTCCTTCTCTTCGAAAGTATGGTGCTTGATGATGGAAATCCCTTTCTGGAGCAGCAAGGTATTTGGATACGTAATCATTTCTCCATCCCTGGTTTTCAGGTAGGTATGGAAAGCCCTGATGTCTTCGATTTCGGCTTCTATGGGGAAGTCCTTGTCATGGATCTTGATGATGTCTCCAATCTTGAATGGAAACGAAAACAATAAGATGATACCGGAAGTGATATTGCTTAAAATTGACCATTGTGCAAACAGGGCAACCCCAATTACCGTCAAGACAGAAGAGACGGTCATGAACAAGGCCTTTGTTTCAACGCCCCAGATAATAAATAAAGCGGTAAAGAACAATATGGTCAGGAATACGCTGATGTATTTGATGATGAGATTGGTCCTGTGCTCCAATATCTCGCTGGTACGAGAATATCTTCTCACGAGCTTGGTACTTCCAAGGCGCAAGAGCAATGCAATAACGATTACAATTCCCGTTGAGATTATTTCAACAAAATATTGATTGATAAATGACATCATTTTTTTTCTTTTTTAAAATCTGTTCAGGTAGTCGTACACTTTGTCAACTGGCAATCCCATTACATTCGCATACGAACCTTCAATCCTTGAAACCCCGATAAAACCTATCCATTCCTGGATGCCGTAAGCTCCAGCCTTGTCATAAGGCTTGTAGTTTTCAAGATAATAATGAATGGCCTCGTCTGATAATTCATTGAAGGTAACTTTCGTGAGTTCATAGAATACATCCGTGTTTTCAACTGTCTTGATGCAGACCGAGGTAATGACATCATGCGTCGCATCCGAAAGTGATTTCAATATCTGGAACGCGTCGTTGTAATCCTTTGGTTTTCCCAGAGCCTTGTCGTTGAACCAGACTATGGTATCGCTTGTAATAAGTACATCGTTTTCTTTCAATTCGGCTTCAAATACATTGGCTTTCAGTTCGGCCAAGAAATTGGTGATTTCTTCCGCTTCCAAGCCTTCAGGATAAATTTCTTCTATGTCTTTCAATCGGATCTCGAAATCCAAATCAAGATCTTTCAGGAACTGCTGTCTTCTTGGAGAACCCGACGCCAATATTATTTTATGGTTTTTAAACTTTTCCTTAAGCATTCATCTGGATATTTAGGTTTACAATCAGGGCAGACAGGATTCCGAAGAACAGCACAAACTTCAATACGAGACTTAAATGATGGAAGTCCTGCTTGTTTTTTGCCGAAGCACTTTTCACGGTGAAATAGATAAGCGGTGCCACGATCAGCAACAGGCAATATAAGGTTGCAATATACAATTCATTTATGAAATAGTATTCGTTGATATAGTAAAGCAGGATTATGATGGGAACAAAACTGATCAGGAAAACCACTCTTGCAGTCCTGGTAACGCCAAGTGCGATGGGCAAGGTGTTCATTCCCTGGTTGTAATCTCCGTTCACATCTTCCAAATCTTTTACGATTTCCCGTATGAAATTGATGATGAAAGCAAACAGGGCATAATCCAGAAGTACTTTGAAAATCACCCCCAGGAACGCCTGGTTATCTGGCGTGATCAATGGATATAGATTAAAGATTCCAATAATGATTACGGTAAATGAGGTAAGGATGGCAACAATCACATTTCCAATCAGCAAGCTCTGTTTCAAGCTTGAAGCATAAAGATACAATACGGCAGAAATCAAGATGAACATTAAAGCAAAGGCAGGCTTTCCTATAACATTGGCCAAATAAAAACCTATTCCGACTCCAATGATGTTGAATGCGATGTACGCATTGAAGGCCTTGTCCTCTGTAATATATTTCCCAACTATGACATCATCAGGCTTGTTGATGTTGTCGGTTTCCTTGTCGACTATATTGTTGATAAGGTATCCGCCTCCGGCAAGCAGTACGGTTGTGATGATCAATAGCAGGTACTGCCAATCGTTCAATGCAAGGGGGATATGCTGCAGGTCAAAAAAGCCATATTTGAATATCAATTGCATCAGGGCAATCATCAATAAATTCTGATAACGTATCAATTTCAAAAATTTCATCGGAAAATAGCGTTGTTTTTAATGTTGTTCAAAGTGTCAAATTGTTCTTTTCAAAGCATCTGCAATGATGCTGTACCGTCATTTTAAGACCACCTAAAGATAATTTCTTTACGGTGATTATCTAATTTTATTTTTATTTTTTTAACAAAAAAGCCCGAAAGTGATTTCGGGCTTTTTATAGTTCATGAAGTTTCAATTATCCTCTGGAAGAAGAACCTCTCTGGCTTGAACCACCATTGCTTCTGGTGTTTCCGCTTTCAGACCTCTGTGTCCTTTGTGGCTGGCTCACGTTTTGAGTTCTTGCCGGAGCACTCCTTTGAGGTTGTACCGCCGGTGCCGTGCTTCTTGTTGGCGCAGCATTGGGCGTGCTGTTGGTTCTTGTTTGTGTCCTGACCGGCTGGGTTCTCGTTGGAGCTGCGTTGGTTGCGGGACTGACAGTTTCCGATTGAGTCCTTGTTGGCGTTGTGGTCCTCACGGTATTATTGCCATTGTTTCTAACGCTTCCAGATTCACTTCTAGTTGAAGTTGCCGGCCTGGTAGTCCCATTGTATCTTACGCTTTCAGATTCCTTTCTCACGGAGTTTGTTCTGACTGCATTGTTTCCTCTAGTAGTGCCACCCGTGTTGTTGCGGGTCGCCGTAGTAGCCGCGTTGGCATTTCTTGTACCATTGTTGCTTCTGGTTGTATCATTTCTTGTACCTCCAGTATTTCTTGTCCTGTCAAGTTCATATCTGTTCGTCACGTTGTTGTTCCTTCTTGTGAAAGATTCGTTTGGATGCTGTCTTTCATATCCGTTGGCGCGTCTTGTGCTGTGCATTGCAACTGCCCTGTCACTTCTTCTCACGTTGACATAATTGTAGGTGTTGTACTCGTGGATGTGGACGTGGACATTGTTCCTGTATCTGTAAACCGGGTAAGGTGCCCAACCGTAATAGTATCCCGGGTAATAATTCCAATAGTACGGAGAATAGTAGGGACGATAGGAAGCACCCCAGAATACTCCAAAGATAACAGGCCTTGTTACGTAAACCGGTTCATAAATATAGTTGCTTCCGTACATGTAAACGTCTCCGACTACTTGAACCTGGACGTTATTGTTGCTGCCCCTTTCCACTTCGATCGTGGCAACATCCTGGAAGACATCCCTTTCCAAAACCGCTTGAAGGATGATCAGGTGCGTATTTCTTTCAACAGATTCTATAACCCTCAGGTAATCGACCTGACGGTCGTTGTTCAAGTCAAGATTGGAGATCTGGTTCTTCGGATCGTTCAGTCTTCTTTCAAAGTCTTCCAGGTTTTCAGAATCTCCAAAGATGGAGGCAACTGCTCTCAAATCCAGGTTGTCACTGATATCAGAATTTTTTGCGTTAACCGTGGTCACATCTTGTGCCTGGGTTTCATTTGCAAATAAAAATGCAAACAGGGCGAGGGTAAGTATTTTAGTTTTCATAACGTGGAAATTTAATGGTTAAAAGTTTTTGGTTTTTTCTTATAACCGTAATTCCAACATCTGTGCCACTAATTTTATTTTAATATTTAATTAACTAAATCACTGATAGGTTTTCAGGAACGCGGAAGGGGTGAGGCCGGTCTTTTGCTTGAAAAGTCTTGAAAAATAAGCATAATCTTCATACCCCAGTCCGATTGCAATTTCGGAGAAGCTTTTGCCCGTATGAAGCATGCTTCTTTTTGCTTCCAACAAGATCCGGTCCAGTATGACTTCGGAAGTAGTCTTTCCGATGACGCTCTGCGTAATCCTATTGAGGTGCTTTGGAGTGATGTTCATCATCGAGGCATATCTTGAAGGAGATTTTTCAAATAGGAAATGTTCCTCGATGAGCTTTTCCAATTCATTGAATTTCTGCGAATACAAGCCGTGGTTTATGACCTGTTCCTTTTCATCCCCGAGGTAGATTCTGGAAAGCTTGGCATATAGTATATCCGAATAGCTTATCAGGACCTGGTGCTTCAGTATTCCTTGCTCTTGATATTCAGACAGCAGCGATTGAAAAAGCTGAACAATTTCCAAGGATTGGCTTTCTTCCAATTCAATCAGCGGACTGTTCTGCACGGATTGAAAAAAGGGAAAATTAGAAATCATGTTGTGGGAATAATGCAGATCGTAAGCGTCTTTCGTATGCGTGAAGATAAAGCCATCCACGTCATCCGAAAGTTCCCAGTGATGCGTCTTTCCTGGAGAAATAACAAACAGGTTATCCGGCTTTACGACATAGGTGCTGAAATCAATTTCGTGCGTGCCAATTCCTTTCGTGAACAGGATGCACAAATAAGAATTGTGCTTGTGGGGTTTTGTAATCTTGCTCTTGTTCTGCCGTATGTGATTGCGGAGCGTATTGACATAGAAGTCTTTTTCATTTTCCTGATTTTGGAGCTGGCTTATGTCGAGAATGTTGATCATAGGTTGCATCTGATTGAAGGCAGGTAAAATTAATCAAAAAAGTTGAATGTCCGAATAATCCAAAAATGAAGAAGCCACCGATTCAATCAGTGGCTTCTTGTATATCAATCGATTCGTTTCATACAGATCCTTTCGGGCGGATGCAATACCATCGGGAATTTTTCAATCTTCACCGAACTACTGTCCAATCCAAAAGCCTTCTCTTCCGACAAGCTTAATTTCTTGATCAGGAAATAGGTATTCATGATCAGTTTCTCATCCCATTTCATATCACTGTCGTTGGAAAGGAACTTCTCTGAAAGTACAAATTTGAAATCGCCCAGGATGTTGTTCTTGTTCAACGATTCATAACGGCTTGTAACGTCAACCTCACCATTCTTCACCATATTCTTCAGGACTTCCTTGAACATTATGTTGATCTTGGTAGGTTCCCTGAAACCAAGATTGAAATCAATCCGGATCAGATCATCCTTGATTATTTCGGTAACCTTGTATTCGGTCTTGTAAGGCTCGTTCAGGATGTTCACATGTATGAACCAATACAAGTCAGCCCTTTTCGGCCGCTTTTGCAGGATGGAATACAGTACTTTTTCTTCAATCTCATCCACACGTCCGGCATTGGTCATGTACACCAGGTGGGTGGCATATTTGGGAATGCTCATGTCACTGCTCAATTCCATAAGGACCTTCTTGTAATCATCAATCTTGACCATCTTGGTATAGGCCTTGCTGATTTTCTTGGCCCTGAACCAAGTTGCCATCAGGATGATCAATACAGCCGTGATTGCCAATGTAAAGTTACCTCCATCGCTGAATTTCTTCATGTTTGCAATAAGGAAACTGATCTCGATTGAAAGGTACAACAGGATGATTCCAATGATCGCAAAACCAATTACCCTCTTGATCAGGAAGTAATAGGTAAGCAGCAGCGTGGTCATGATCATGCACAAGATGATTGCCAGGCCGTAGGCCGCTTCCATTCTTGCTGAAACCTCAAAGTGTAAAACGACTCCGACACATCCCAGAAACAACAACCAGTTGATGGAAGGGATGTACAATTGTCCTTTCAGTTCCGTAGGATACTTTATTTTTACTTTTGGCCAGAAATTCAAGCGCATGGCCTCGTTTATCATCGTGAAGGAACCGCTGATCACTGCTTGTGAAGCAATTACTGCAGCAGCCGTGGCAATTCCGATTCCGATGGGATGGAACCAATCCGACATGATGAGGTAGAATGGATTTGCAAATTTACCGCCCAATTCCTGCAAGGTCTTGCCTTCCTGCATGATCAAGTAGGAAGCCTGTCCGAAATAATTCAAGAGCAGGGTGGTCTTTACGAAGACCCAGCTTACGCGGATGTTCTTCCTTCCGCAGTGTCCCATATCGGAATACAGGGCTTCGGCTCCCGTGGTACATAAGAATACGGCACCAAGGACAAAGAAACCTTCCGGATGGATCGACAAGAGATGGTAGGCATAATACGGATTGATCGCCTTGAAAACTTCCGGATGGTCCACGATCTGGATGATTCCCAAAGTGCCCAGCATTCCAAACCAGATCAGCATCATTGGCGCAAAGAACTTTCCAACCAGCTTGGTTCCGAATTGCTGGATCGAGAACAGTACGAACAGGATTCCAACAACAATAGGAACCGTGTTCAGATCCGGATAAAAGGAGCGAAGCCCTTCAACGGCAGATGAAACAGAGATAGGAGGCGTGATGATCCCATCGGCCAGCAAGGCGCTTCCGCCAATAACGGCAGGAACGATCAGCCATTTCACCTTTGTTCGTTTCACCAAGGCATACAGCGCAAAGATACCTCCTTCACCATGGTTGTCGGCATTCAGCGTTATGTAAACGTATTTGATTGTGGTTTGTAGTGTCAAGGTCCAGAAAATACAGGAAACGCCACCCAGGACAATGTCTGCCAGAATAGGTTCTTTTCCAATAATCGCCTTCATTACATACAAGGGGGAAGTCCCGATGTCACCGTAAATTATTCCCAAAGTGATCAATAATCCTGCTAGAGATAATTTACTCAGATGACTCTTATGCGAAGCACTCATAAAATGATATTAAAGGAGCAAAATTAATTAAATTTTGTATAGGATTAACATTTTAACACAAGCGAATATTTTCTATCTGCTTTTATTTCATTCATTTAAAAAAAGTAAGTTTGCAATTCCAATAAAATCGAAATGAAAAAAATAATTTTTGTACTCTTAAGTTTCTCATTGATAATCTCTTGCAAGAAAAAGGAGGTTGAAATAACTGAAAATGAAGCGATTCCGTTTACTTCTGCAACTGTTGATAACATTTTTACGGACAGCATTTCCATAAGGGCGATTTCAATTGATTCTGGGAAGGTCTGGTATGCCGGAAACAACGGCAAATACGGTTATTTTGACTTGGAGAGTGAAAAAGACTTCAACGGGCACATAGCAAAGGATACTTTGAAATTGGAATTCAGAAGCATCGCGAAAACCTCCTCGCATGTTTTCATCCTTAATGTGGGAAGCCCGGCCTTGCTGTACAGGATTTCAAAGGATGGCTCCGAAATCAGATTGGTCTACCAGGAGAAACACGAGAAGGCATTTTACGACAGCATGCAGTTTTGGAACGACAGGGAAGGGATTGCAATGGGCGATCCGACAGCTGATTGCCTTTCTGTCATTATCACGAGAGATGGCGGAGCAACCTGGAAAAAACTTCCTTGTGATAGGCTTCCAAAAGTAACAGAAGGAGAAGCGGCATTTGCTGCAAGCAATACCAATCTGGTGGTAAAAGGAAATGATACCTGGATGGTTTCCGGTGGAAAAAAGGCGCGTGTTTTCCATTCATCCGATAAAGGGAATTCCTGGGAAGTATTAGATACGCCCATTGTTCAAGGAGAAGCCATGACCGGAATCTTTACTGCCGATTTCCATGATTCCAAAAACGGATTCATTGCTGGAGGGAATTACGAAAAACCAGATCAGGACTTCGGAAACAAGGCCATAACGAAAGATGGCGGAAAAACGTGGACTCTGGTTGCAGAGAAAAAAGGATTCGGTTATGCTTCCTGTGTCCAATATGTTCCGGGCAGCAACGGAAGGCAATTGGTTGCAGTTGGAGCTTCCGGCTTGCATTATTCCTCAGATTCGGGCGAAAACTGGAAACAATTCCTGACGGACAAGGATTTATTAACGATCCGATTCCTGAATGATTCAACCGCAATCGCAGCAGGGAAGAACAAGATCGTCAAGGTACACTTCAAAACAAAAGCATGATGCCAAGATATGGGTTTCAAAACGGAAAAAGCCTGGAACGATTTTTTCGCTCCAGGCTTTTATATTTTTCTTCCATCTTCCAACTAATCAATACCAGCGTTTCTTGTTCTGTTTGGAACCCGCCGATTTTCTGGATTTATGGGCGCCACCGCTCCTGTTTGAATTTTTTGGCGGGGCAGCCTCTGCTTCAGGGCTTCCGGCGTGCCAAGGATAGGGATGGTCGGTAATCGTTTGGACGTCTACCTTGATCAGTTTCTGGATGTCTTTCCAATACGGATGTTCGTCCTTGCTGCAGAAGGAGATTGCAATCCCGCCGTTTCCGGCACGACCCGTCCTGCCGATCCGGTGCACATACGTCTCAGGAATATTAGGCAGGTCAAAGTTGATCACAAAAGGCAATTGGTCGATGTCGATACCACGGGCGGCGATATCGGTTGCCACCAATACACCCACTTCTTTTGCCTTGAAGGCATCCAGCACGCGTTGCCTGGCACTCTGTGATTTGTCTCCGTGGATGGCTTCAGCTGCAACGCCGTGCTTGCGCAATGCTTTCACCACATTGTCTGCACCGTGCTTGGTTCTTGAGAAAACCAACAAGTCGGTCAGTTTTTCATTCCGGATCAAATGGTACAATAAATTTCTTTTTTCAGTCTTGTCGACAAAATAAATGCGCTGCTCCACATTTTCGGCAGTCGAGGAAACAGGAGAAACCGAAACGGTCGCAGGGTCTTTCAAAAACATTTCAGCCAGTTCGCGGATCGCAATCGGCATCGTTGCGGAGAACAATAACGTCTGGCGGTTGTTTGGCGTAAGCTTCACGATCTTCTTTACATCATTCACAAAACCCATGTCCAACATTTGGTCGGCTTCGTCCAATACCAGGGTATGCAAATGGTCAAGGTCAATAAAACCCTGCTTGTGCAAATCCAATAAACGTCCCGGGGTTGCCACCAGGATGTCAACGCCTTTGCGTAGAACATCCACCTGGGGAACCTGCGAAACGCCACCAAAAATGGTCAGCTGTGTCAGGTTCGTGTATTTTCCGTAAGAATCGAAATTCTGCCCAATCTGTACGGCCAGTTCCCTTGTCGGCGTGACCACGAGACAACGGATCTGCTTCGCCTTTTTGGTCGAACCTACAATCCTGTGCAATTGGTGGATGATGGGAATGGCAAATGCTGCCGTCTTTCCGGTTCCTGTCTGGGCACAACCTATGAGGTCCCTGCCTTCCAGAACCAGCGGAATAGCTTGTTGCTGTATGGGTGTTGGTTCCAAATATCCCAATTCATGAACCGCTTTTTGTATACTTTTTGATAGTGATAAATCTTCGAATAACATATAAATAAATTCTTTCAAGTGCTCTGAATTAAGCACAAAGAGGTTGCAAAGATAGGTTTAATATTTGTAATGTGTGGGATAGTGGCCGTTTAGGTTGTTTTGAGGAGCCAATCCCGCTTTCCATTGCAATCTTTTTGTCCCGAACCCCGGGACAAAAAGGATTTCCGCTTCAATCGGGGCTAGCTGTGCCATTGGAAACTTTAGCTTTTGGAATAATCGTTTGGTAAACAATTTAGATTACCATTTCCAATCCAAGTCTGATTTATAATTTACGTTTAATTTTTGGGATAAAATTAGTAGCTCCTGCTTTACTTGGTTAACATCGTCTAATTCATCTTTAGGAATAAAAATAGAACTTGTTAGAAGTCTAATATAATAGAACTTACCCGTTTCAATTATTGTTTCAACCGTTTCAATTTTGAATTTCACTTCTTTGTCAATATATATTACAGAAATGTAAGCATCATCAATTTTTAAATTTACATCTTTGTCAAATTCATTTTTATGTACTTCAATACCTTCTTGGTATCCTTTGAAAATACTTTCTTTTATTCTAGAAGGAGAAAAGATTAAAGAAAGTAGAGCTGCTAGTGGAAAAAAATATCTAAAAGGATTATCAAATCCTCTGAATGCTAAAACAGAAACTATAGAAAGTATGATAAACCATCTGAAAGCCCCTCTTGTAATCTGTTTCCTTACTCGACCTTCAGCCTTTGCAAAATACAATTGCAATTGCAAGTAACCATTTTTTCTTAATTTATAATTCAAATCCATAAGTTATCCCCTCTCAAACAATCCCAGAGTTCCGCCAACCCAATCCTTGTCCTTGTTGAATTTCACGCCAATCATTTCACCACGGCTCAGGCGGACCAGGTTGCACAAAAGGGTAGGAGCCTTGTCTTCTTTTCTCCAGACGCAAAGCACGCGGACTTCCGCTTTTACCTTGCCATCAGGCGATTCCACGATGGGAATGTAATTTACTTTCTTCTGAAGGATATACAATTCCTTTTCCTCCACCGCTTCAATATCTTCCTTCTTAACGTGAAAAATGACACCGCTTCCCGAAAAGGAGAACAGCGGCTTCAAGACGTAATTTTCCAAATCTTCCGGAATTTCCTTCAAATCACTCAGCAGGGTGGTTTCAATAAAGTATTTTCCTTTCAGGAAGGGCAGGATGAATTTGCTGATCCTGAAGAACCAATTCGGATGCCCGGCCCATTCCACCTCCAGATCATCCGAAAAGCTGAAGTCCATCTTCAAGTCCTTCCGCAATTCCAATTCGTCAAAAATGACACGGTTGTAGATGCGTTTTACTTCGATTTCTGTTCCGGCCTCATTCCTATAGTATAACTTCCGGCCTTTTTTTATCAGTTCCGTTACGCAGACAACCGGAATACCGATATCCCTTCTGCAATAGTAAAAATCAATCTTGGTGTTTTGCTTTTCAGGTTCTATTTCCAAAAGGATTACATTCTCCTTCGGATGATGGTTGCGGATTGCTTCGTCGATAATCTTCAAATACTCTTTCGGAGAAATGTCATTTATAAAAGGCGTCAGCTCTTCAAGGAAAGGATAATGTGCTTTGAATTTATCATACAGGATGTATTGATAATTGAACAGTGAAGGAAATCCCTGCACTTCAATCAGCTTCGGAATTATCGTTCCCCCTTCTTCACAGATTCCAAAATCAATCGCCAGGAAAGTACTGTGTTCATCTTCGTTTGGAACTTTGCTGTTTACTTCTAATGATTTATTGGTCAGGTCTTTAAAGTTATTCTCCTGAATGAATTTAATAACATCATTACAGCCCTCCAAAAGTTGCTGCTTCAGTTCTTTCGAAATAAAAAAGGGCGTTTCGGCCATCCTGAAAGTAGGGAGGTAATCAAAATCAGAAGCAATATCGTCTTTGAATTCCTGGTATTTTTCAGGAGTAAAACTATCGTTGAAAAGTTGTCTGTATTTTGGAATCATTGTGGGTTTTGGTTAGTTGGAAGTAAAAATGGCCACAAATTCAAAATGAAATTTGTGAATTCGTGGCCGTTTTTTTTTATGAAAATAAATGATGATTAATTCGATAAAATCTTCTTGGTACGCATCAGGTCATTGATGGCAATCCTAAGGAAGTTGGGAATCAAGGTTTCATTGGTCTTGTAGATCTTGTCCTCGTCCAGCAGATCCTCCAGCATGTTCCTGAATTTTCGCTTGCCTTTCATCTTCTTGATTTTTTCCCTTCGTTCCGTATTTTTCATATTGGCTACAAAGCTGATCGGATCCGCTTCGGGATGGAATTGGGTGCCGACCATGTATTCTGAAAAGCGGACGGCCATGATGGCTCTTTCGTACTGGACGTGGTCACGGATCTTTTCCAGGGAAATGATGGTGGCGCCTTTCTTGGCAAAAATATTCAGCTTCGGCTGCACCACTTGGTAATCACGGGAATCGATTCCATAAAAAGGGTCCGAAAGGCCTTCAAAGACAGGATCGCTGGCACCTTCTTTTGTCTTGTGGATCGTCATCACGCCAAAGGAAGTATCGTTGCGCTTCGTGATTTCGGCCAGGCCAAAATGCTTGCAGGCCATCTGGAACGAATGACAGATGAAAAGGACGTGCTTCTTGATGTTGTTTTCCTTGTTCCAAATGGTCAGGGCATCAATGAAATCATAGTATTTCAAATCCCAGTTGCCATCGCCTTCCAAGGGATTTCCCGGTCCTCCGGTTGAAATGAAAATATCGTATTTCTTGATGTCCGGCAATTCTGATTTTCCCCTTACATCAAAAATCTTGAAGGTCACGACCTGGTTGAACCGGTTGATGATATCGATAATACAGCGCATTCCCTGATTCGGTTCTCCATCATACATGTCAAGGATTGCAATTTTTATGGATTGGTCACTCATTCTGTTTCATTTAACGGGTTGCAAATTAAGCGCAAAGATAAAATATTAATTACAAACCCTTGGTAAACTCGCCCGTAATAAAGTCAACAACCTTGGTCAGGTCGTTCGTCTTTTCGAATACGGCAAGCTGCTTGTCGGCTCCGGTTCCCTCAGCCATGATCTTGTGCACGTAATTGATCTCGTCACGGCTTCCCAGCTCATCCACTACATCATCGATAAATTCCAATAGCTCAAGGATCAACATCTTGGTTTCCACTTCTTTCTGCAGGCCAAAATCAATCATGTGGTTGTCTATCCCATAACGCGCGGCGCGGAATTTGTTCTCCTTGATCAGTGCAATCCTGTAGATGTTGAAGCTTGTGTTCTGCATGGTCAACTTGTACAGCTTCGCCACGACCGCCTGGATGATGGCCACGATGCACATTGCCTCGTCAACCGTCAGGCTCATGTCGCAGATCCTGAATTCGATGGTGTCGTAGAAAGGATGCAGCCTCAAATCCCACCATATCTTCTTCGGATTGTCGATGCAGTTTGTCTTCACCAATGTCTCCAGATAATTGTCATAGGCCTGGACGCTGTCGAAATATTCCGGCAGGCCCGTCCTTGGGAATTTGTCAAAGACCTTTGTCCGGAATGATTTATAGCCGGTCTGTCTTCCTTCCCAGAAGGGAGAGTTGGTGGAAAGTGCAAAAATATGGGGCAGGAAATAACAGGCCTGGTTCATCAGCTGCAATCCTATTTCGCGGTTTTCAATCCCGACGTGGCAATGCATGCCGAAAATAAGATTGGAACGAGCGGCATCCTGCAATTCGTTCACAATGGTATGGTACCGCGGATCGTCTGTAATGGGCTGGTCCTGCCACCTGGAAAAAGGATGTGTTCCGGCACCTCCCACGACAAGGTCCTGCTTTTCAGCAAGTTCAACGATTTTCTTTCTCAGGAACGTAATCTCCTCGCGTGCTTCCTTGACACTCTTGCAGATGTTTGTTCCTACTTCTACAACCGATTGGTGCATTTCGGCCTTTACTTGCTCGTTCAATATCACTTTCGCACCGTCCACAATCTTTGACAGGTGTGAACGGAGATCCCTTGTGACGGGATCTATAATCTGGTATTCCTCTTCAACTCCAAGAGTAAAAACGGGTAATTTTTTCGTCATTTTGGTTTTTGTTAATTGCAAGCGTCAAGATACTAAACTTTAAGATTCAACCGCTTGACGCCCGTGACTTTTATTTTGCGGCATTTTTTATGAAGGTTCCCCAGGTCAGGTTCATCTCTCCCGGCTTTTGTTTCTTGGCTGCAGCAATAGCCATCTTGGCCGCTTCTTCAACCACCCAGTCAAAATTTTCCTGTCCAACGGAATGGATGTCTGCGTCCGGGGCAGGATTTCCAAAGTCTATGGCATAGGGAATTCCATCCCTTACGGCAAACTCTACCGTATTGAAATCATATCCCAAGCCCTTGCATAACCTGAGCGTATAGTCTTTTATGGTGGCCAATAGCTTCTTGTCGGTATTTGGATTTTCAACCACGTACCTCAAATGGTGCGGATTCCTTGGTTCGTAGGGCATGATCCTTACGGCTTTTCCGCCAAGGCAATACACGCGGTAATAATCCTGGAACACGATTTCTTCCTGCAGGAGCATTACCAGCTGTCCGGTTTCACGGTGCTTTTCCCAGAATTCCTCCTTGTTTTCCAAACGATATACGTTCTTCCAGCCTCCACCTGCATAGGGTTTCATATAGGCAGGAAATCCGATATAGTCAAAGATGCCGTCCCAATCCAATGGGAAGGCCAGGTTGCGGAACGATTTTCCGGTTGTATCTGTAGGATGTTCCGCTGACGGAAGAATCACGGTATTGGGTAGCGGAACACCCAGCGTATCGGCCAGGGCATTGTTGAAAAACTTGTCATCCGCACTCCACCAGAAGGGATTGTTGATCACGTTTGTCCCGGTCAGGGCGGCGTTCTTGAGATAGGCACGATAAAACGGCACATCCTGTGAAATCCTGTCGATGATCACGGCATATTCGCCGCCCTTGTTTTGAATTACCTTGTCGATCGAAACGGCTTCGGCAACAATTCCCTTTTCATTTTTTGAGTTCACCCTGTCTATAAAAGCTTGCGGAAAGGTATCTTCCATTCCAAATAAGATTCCAATTTTTTTCATACTATTTTCGTGTTTTGTTTTGATTTAATGCATCCTAGAAAAACTTGATTCTTGACAGATAGTGGGGAAACATCTCTTTCCAGACCGGCCAATCGTGTTTCTGATTCGTGCGGATGTCCAGCCAATGTTCGATGCTCCTATTGCTTAAAACCTTGCTCATGTTCAGGTTGGCATCCAGGCAGATGTCCCAATTTGAAGTTCCGAGGACAATGTCCATCTGCCATAGGTTGGGGTCGTTCAATCCGTAAAGGAAGTCTTCCGGGCTGTTGAAAAAGACATCGTCGTTATGGAAACCGTCCATGAAGCTCTTGATGTTGAATGCTCCGCTCATGGAGAACATGTGGCTCACATAGCCCGGATGTCGAAAGGCGAAGTTTGCGGCGTGATAGCCTCCAAAACTGCAACCTGCAACGACCACTTTTCCCGTACCCGTATTGTGCCTGACCCTCTCAACGATCTCGTGACAGATCATCTTGTCGTACCAGACGTGGTTCTGGATACGATGTACGGGATGGATTTTCTTGTTGTAGAAACTATCCTTGTCAATGCTTCCCGGGCAAAAGACCTGGATCAGGCCTTGCTCGATGTACCATCTCGCGGATTCAATCAATCCCTGGTCCTTGTTCTCGTGATAACTTCCCATGGAAGTAGGGAACAGGATCACCGGATATCCGGCGTGTCCAAAGACAAGCATTTCGATTTCACGGCTCAGGTTGGGCGAGTACCACTTGAAGTATTCTTCTTTCATAAACGGGCTGTTTTGGTTCTAAATGGTGACTTGCAATTGACAGTATTTAAAGGTTATTTGAAACCTTTGACCAATCTTGCAGTTCAAAATAAAATATATAAACAATTATACTGAAAATATTCAGTATTTATAACGCCTTGTTGGTGTTTTTACAAAGAATTATTATAATGGTTATATATTGTAATTTATATTAACAAAACAATAATTAATAGTTGAAATAAACTTATAGATTAAATTTTAAGCAATAAAAGGGGCGTGGTTTTTGCTGATCAGGTTAAAGTTCAGCATTTTATTTCCAATAAAAATATAATTTTTAGTTAATTTCGGTATTTATGGCCTGAAATAAGGGCTGTAATTTTTACATTTAGCCCATTGAAAAATTGATTCTTCCAACATAATTATGAGATATTTCATTTTACTGATCTTTACGGTTTTTCTTTGCCCAGGCGTGCAGGCCCAGGATATCATCAGCAATCCCAAGGCGATTCCTGCCATGCCGGCGCCAACTCCAAACCTTCCAAATATCACCCCTGAAAAAAAGCCAAGCATTTTTGATGTAAAACCCAAGAACAACGTTCCGGATCTGTGGAGCGACAAGAGCAAGGTGGAATTCAAGAAAGAAGAGTTTGCAAATCCGGCCGATCGCTACACCAAGAAAATGAACAATAGCATCAACACGGAAGGAAACGGTGATGCAAAAATGTTCAGGAGGGACCAATATTTTGGAGATTTCAAGACCAAATCGGAAAGCATAAAAGTGATGTACCGTGATCCGCAGGCCGTGGATGGCGATTTGTTGAAAGTCCTGCTCAATGACAAGGTGGTGATGGACAATATCTTCCTGGAAGGGAGTTTCAAGACCCTGGAGATCAAGCTTGCCACTGGTTTCAACAAGATTGATTTCGTCGCCTTGAACGAAGGACAGTTTTTCCCGAATACGGGTGCCTTCATTATTATGGACAAGGGAGTACAGCTTTACTCCAGTGAATGGAACATGTCCACCGGATTCAAGGCTTCCTTTATCATTGTAAAGGAGTAATCAGAACCATTTTCGTGTAAAAAGATTCACCAAAACGCTTGGACTGAACGTTACAATAAAACGTATTTTTTCCTGGTAGTTCTTGTCGGCTATCTCCCAGCCGTTGTTTGAATAAACAGGGAAGTACAATTCAAAATAATCGGTAACCAGGTTCAAGCGGACACCACTGTCGTAAACAAAGCGCTCCTTCTGGCCCTTGTTCTTCATGAATCCGGCATCGCCATAGAGTTCTACCCAATTCCAGATATTAAAGCTCGCATTCGTGGTCACGATCCATTGGTTGGCATACGGATCTATCAGTTTGGATTTGAAGCCGCCTTCTGCAATGATGAGCTGCTGGCTGAAGAATCCGGTACTTTCCGACCTTCCATAGTAATTATAGTCAAAAAGATAATCCGTCGGACGGTCCAGGGCAAAGCTGAAATAATCAGAATCCGTCTTGTTGTACAAGAAAGCGCCTGCAAACAAACGGACATTGACCTGCCGGTTGTCGTCAAATAATTTCCTGTAGCCCAATTCAACGGATGATTTCCCGAACTTGCTTGCCAGCTGCAGATCGGTATTGAAACTCAGGTGCTGGGTGATTTCCGTTTTCGTGTCAAAGTACTTGGCATTGAAGACACTGTAGTTTTCGTTGATGTCGTTGAACGTCACATCGTAATTGGTCTTTTGCATGTTGACCATCACCTGTCTCACGAACAGGCCACGCTTCCTGTTGTCGCGGAAATCCTTTTCCCTGAAACGGAAATTCAACGTGGGATTTATTTTAAGATACGTCGCATCGGGCGCATAGTGCATGAACGTTCCATTGATGGAATAGCGCATGTTGTACATGTCGCTTTTCCTGTTGTACTGGTTTACGGCAAACGAAAAACTTCCGATCAGCGACTGCGTGTTGGGCGAATAGCTGGGATTTACGTCAAAATTGAAAGGCTTGTCCAGTATCGTCTTGTTGTGGAACCTCAATCCCGGAGAAAGTCCGTCGTAGAGGTTATAGATTGCAGTTGGAACATACAAGATCTGGTTATAATAAGGGTCTTCAAGGTCCTTCATCAGCACGAATTTGAAAGGCCTGTTGTTCGGATAGAAAGGTTTCATCGATTTCCAGTTGTTCCTCAAGTTGAATTCGGGAACTTCATTCTTGTAATTGATCACGATCTTGTCCGCATCCTTCCTGTCCACCGTAAAAGTGCTGTCGGTACGGATGTTCTCGTACCATTCCTTGAAGACGATCTCCTTTCCTTTTAATCCGTAGACGGGAATAGGAACCGTCGTTTTGGTCCTGTTCCTTATCGTGAAAGTAACGCTGTCCTGTGTCTTGGCAATGTCGCTGAATTTATAATCCACGATCTCCCTGGAATCAATCATGGTGTCAAAAAACCAATCGATATTTTTTGAAGCATTGGCCTGCAGGATATTTTCGAAGTCTTCACGGTTGCTTTGCTTTTCCTTGTTGAGCTGGTAGAAATCCTTCAGGCTCCTGTCCACCCTGTTGTCTTGAAGATAATGGTCCAGGTATTTGAAACTCAATCCTGCGCGGTATTTTCCTGCAATCTGTTCGTTGAACTTGATGAACGTATTCTTTGGATCGCCTATCGGCTGGTCAAGGTTCTTTCTGGCCATCAGCATGTAAAAATAGCTGTATTGGTCGTTGAAGGGCAGGTTCGTCAGGTTGTAGCCCTTCAACAATCTGAATTTGGAAACGCTTCCCATCATCTTGCTGTCGGGATGGAATTCATCGATGTAACGCATCATCACGTACATCTGCATCCCATCGTAGATCCAGTTGTCTTTTCTGGGGTCAAGCCTCAGGCTGGTCTTCAGGTAATTGTTCAGGTAGGTCTTCAGGAATTTTATCTCAAACAGGAAATCATCCTGGAACGGACTCAGGAAAGAAGGCAGCTGGTTCAGGCCGTAGAAAGGATTCCGTTCATAATCTGCCTGCGAGACCACGATCTTCCCGTGGGGATATTGTCCGATGTTTTCCTTTACGAAGTCCATCATCTGGTTGATCAGCAGGGCTTTTCGAATTTCGTCCAGGTTGTTGCTTTTCAAATTGGTAACAACTTCCATATCTGCTTTCTTGAAGCTGTGAAAGTTGCCGCCCTGTTCCACATAAAGGCTGAAGTCGGTCCTGTTTTTTCCGGACAGCTTGTAAATTGCACCAGTCTTCCCAATGGTCTTTGTCGAAAGAAGGTCCGAAACAACTTCAAAGGATGTCGGGACGATTACCGTCAAATCAAAGTCTGAAGTGGCGTTGGCAATATCATCGAGGTTGTTGTTGCTGTATCTTGCAAAACTTCCATCTTCATATCGGGCAGGGGTGAGGAACCAATTCCTGAGGTAGAGTTTTCCATTTTCGCCATAGCCATAGTTCGTAAAACGGTCGCTTGGAACTTTTACACTGTAATAGAGCACAAACGTGATCTTCTGGTACGGGAGAAGTCCCTGTGGCAGGGAAACCTGGATCAGGTCGGGCTGGTTGTAAAGCCTGTTCCAATCGATGTTCTTGTTATTGGCATCCACGATGCTTACCTCATTGGTGCTGCCGCGTTCCTCTTCTTTTGCAACATGGAAACTCCTGACGAATTCATCGGAGAATCGCCTGGCTAGGGGAGTGGTCTTGGAAGAATAGGCATTGTTCCAATCGTTCAGGAGTATGGTGGCCAACGTATCATTCGATTGGTTGTAAAAAGTCAGCTCCTGCCTTACGGCAAGCGACTTGCCTTCAGGATTTACAGCAACTTCAAAGACGGAATGATGCTGTGCGTGGAAGCTTGTTGAAACCAACAGCGCCATACAGGATATGATCTTAGGAATATAGTTCAATGGTTTCTTTTTCAAATTTCAATAGCAATAACACTATAAGATGTAATTTATTGTATAGGTTGCCTCGTGCTTCCCTTAAAAAGCAAAAGTCCACAAAGAAAAACAAAATATTGCATCCTTGTGGACTTATACGTACAAGCTTTCCCTATGGTTTTAGAAGTTGGGGCTCAGATTGTATTTCTTGTAGAAATTATCCAGGACTTCCACCACTTCTTCCTCGGTATCCACGATCTTTATCAGATCCAGGTCGCCCGGACTCACGTTGGCGTATTTTTCTACCAGGACGGTCTTGATCCAATCCATAAGGCCTGACCAGAAATCACGTCCCACAAGGATTACGGGGAACTTGGCCACTTTCTTGGTCTGGATCAGGGTGATCGCCTCAAACATCTCGTCAAGCGTGCCAAAACCTCCCGGCATTACCACGAATCCCTGGGAATATTTTACGAACATTACCTTCCTTACGAAGAAATAATCGAAGTTGAGGTTCTTGTCCCTGTCGATATAGGGATTGAAATGCTGTTCAAAAGGCAGTTCGATGTTCAGTCCAACCGAAGTACCGCCGCCCAGATGGGCACCCTTGTTTCCGGCTTCCATGATTCCGGGGCCTCCACCGGTAATGACGCCATAGCCGGCCTTGCTGATCTTGAAGGCAATCTTCTCTGCCAACAAATAGAAATGGTCTTCCGGTTTCGTCCTTGCCGAACCGAATATGGAAACGCATGGACCAATCCTTCCCATTGTTTCATAACCGTTTACGAACTCTGCCATAATCTTGAAGATGGCCCAGGAATCGTTGGTTCTTATCTCATTCCAAGTCTTCTGCTTTAATCGATCTTGGATTATCTTGTCCTCGTCATTGTCAAAATCTTCTAATCTCATTCTTTACATTCAATTTACAATTGCCTCCAAGGCAATCAGGTTCTACGATTATTATGCTGCTTGTTGTGTTGTCATAGTAATCATTGGCAATATAGAAAAACTTTATTGTTTGGCGGTATTATTTTTACACTATCAAATTAATGCAATTCCTTCTTTAAAAATTGGGCCGTATAACTTTTCTTGACCTTGGCCACTTCTTCCGGAGTTCCTTTGGCCACGACCGTTCCTCCGCCTTTTCCGCCTTCCGGGCCAATATCAATGATATAATCCGCTAGTTTTATAACATCCATGTTATGTTCAATAATCAAGATGGTATTGCCCTTGTCGACCAATTTGTTGATGACTTCCATCAGGACACGGATGTCCTCGAAATGCAAGCCGGTTGTTGGTTCATCCAGAATATAAAAAGTATTCCCTGTATCTTTCTTGGCTAATTCTCCAGCCAACTTGATCCGTTGTGCTTCTCCTCCTGAAAGGGTAGTGCTCTGCTGTCCCAGGGTGATGTATCCCAAGCCCACATCCTGCAGTGTTTTTACCTTGCGGTAGATCTTCGGAATGTTCTCGAAAAACGGGACGGCTTCGTCTATCGTCATGTTCAAGACATCCGAGATCGATTTGCCCTTGTATCGGATTTCCAAGGTCTCCCTGTTGAATCTTTTTCCCTGGCAGGTCTCGCATTCCACATACACGTCGGGAAGAAAATTCATTTCAATCGTTCGTACACCTGAGCCTTCACAAGTTTCACATCTTCCGCCTTTTACGTTGAAGCTGAAACGTCCTGCCTTGTAGCCACGGATCATACTTTCTGAAGTCATCGTGAAGAGGTTTCGGATCTCTCCAAATACTTCCGTATACGTTGCCGGATTGGAACGCGGCGTCCTTCCGATGGGACTCTGGTCGATGTCGATTACCTTGTCGATGTGTTCCAGGCCTTCGATCTTCTTATAGGGCTGCGGCTTTTTCACACCGTTGAAATAATACGCATTCAGGATCGGGTAGAGGGTCTCATTGATCAGGGTTGATTTCCCGCTTCCGGAAACTCCCGTCACGCAGATCATCTTGCCAAGTGGCAACTCTATGGAAACGTTCTTGAGGTTGTTTCCCGTGGCTCCTGAAAGCTTCATCGACTTGCCATTGCCTTCACGGCGTTGCTTAGGCACTTCTATTTCACGTTCGCCGTTCAGATAGGAAGCGGTAAGCGTGTGTTCTTTCAATATTTCCGATGGTGTTCCCTTGCTGATGATCTCGCCACCGTATTTTCCCGCCTTCGGACCTATGTCAATGACATAATCGGCACGTTCTATCATGTCCTTGTCGTGTTCCACGACCAGGACGGAGTTTCCGATGTCCCGCAATTGTTCCAACGAACGGATGAGCTTTTCATTGTCCCGCTGATGCAAGCCGATGCTTGGCTCGTCCAGGATGTACAAAACTCCGACCAGTTGGGAACCAATCTGGGTCGCCAGCCTGATGCGTTGTGCTTCTCCGCCTGAAAGTGACTTCGAGCTCCTGCTCAAGGAGAGGTAATCCAATCCAACGTTCATCAGGAAGGCCAGGCGGTCCTTGATTTCCTTGATGACTTCCGTAGCAATGCGCTTCTGCTTGTCGGTCAGGTGGTTTTCCAGGTCGTTGAACCAGTTGGTCAGGTCCGAGATGTCCATCGAAGACAATTCGTGGATGTTTTCGTCGTTGATCTTGAAATACAGGGCTTCCTTCTTCAATCTGGAACCTTCGCAGACCGGACATCTTATCTCGTCCATGAATTCCTTTGCCCAGCGCTTGATGGTGGTGGAGCCACTCTCGTCGAACTGATTCTTTATGAAATGGGAAATGCCTTCGAATTCGATCTTGTATTCCTTCGTGATGCCCAGGACCTTTGATTCCACTGCAAATTTATCCTTGCCACCGTTCAGGATCGTGTCCATCGCTTCTGTCGAAATGGATTCGATCGGATCGGTGATCTTGAAACCGTATTTTTCGCCTATGATTTCCAATTGCTTGAAGATCCAGGTCGATTTGTATTCTCCCAGGGGAGCGAAACCACCTTGCTTGATGGACATCTTTGGATTCGGAATGATCTTCCTGATGTTGATCTCGTTGACCGTACCCAATCCGTTGCAATGTTCACAGGCTCCTTTCGGGGAGTTGAAAGAGAACAAGTTGGGTTCTGGGTTCTGATAGGAGATGCCCGTTGACGGACACATGAGGTTCCTGCTGAAATAGCGTACTTCCTTGCCGTCCTGTTCCAATACCATCAGGACGTTCTCGCCGTGGTACATCGCGGTGTTGATGCTTTCCATCAATCGCTTCTCGCTTTCCGCGCTGTTGTCAGCCACAATCCTGTCAATGACGATCTCTATGTCGTGCGTCTTGTAACGGTCGAGCTTCATTCCGGGCGTGATGTCCTTGATGTCGCCGTTGATGCGGACCTTCAGGAATCCCTGCTTGGCAATCTGCTGGAACAATTCGGCATAATGTCCTTTCCTGGCACGGATCACCGGGGCGAGGATGTTGATGCGCCTGTCCTTGAAGTCTTCCGAGATGAGGTCCTTGATCTGTTCGTCGCTGTAGCTGACCATCTTTTCCCCGGTATTGTAACTGAAGGCGTCGGCACCACGGGCGTAAAGCAAACGTAGGAAGTCGTAGATCTCCGTGATGGTCCCTACGGTAGAACGCGGACTCTTGCTCGTGGTTTTCTGCTCGATGGCGATGACAGGGGAGAGCCCGTCGATCTTGTCCACGTCGGGACGCTCCAGTCCGCCGAGGAATTGCCGGGCATACGCAGAAAAGGTTTCCACGTAGCGGCGTTGTCCTTCCGCATAGATGGTATCGAAGGCAAGCGATGATTTCCCCGAACCTGAAAGTCCGGTGATGACCACCAGTTTTTCGCGGGGGATTGAAATGTCTATGTTTTTGAGGTTGTGGACGCGAGCGCCCAAGACTTCTATGGTATTGTCTGATTCTAGCATATTTTTTGGCATTCCGAAAATGGGTAACAAAGTTACTGTTTTTGGTTTGTTTTTCTATGCAATGGATGCAAAAGAATAATTGTTCACAAGGGCGCCAACATGCGGGGTAGGATTTCCGAATCAATTGGAGGAAAGGTTTGTTCAGAAGGGCAGGACTGGTTCCGATCAGATAGGGGAGTCAGCTTCTTCCTTGTCCCATGCAAAGGCCTTCAGGATTGCAGAAGGATGCAGCTGCTTGCTGTTCAGGCGTACCGGGCCTACGAGATTGTTGCCCCTGTAATAAAACAGCGCGGCACTTGCAATGGCAACCTGTCCTTCCCGCAGGGCTGCGGTGGTCCATTCCTGTGCAGCAATGGCATTGCCGTCAAGTCGAAACGGACATTGGAATAGTTTCGAATAGCTTTCTTCTCCATTGTGGGGATCAAAGGCCGTAACCAGGAATACCAGTATGGCATCTGTCGCCGTCTCCACTTGCGCAACGTTCTGTCTGGAATTGAAAGATGCAGTAGTTATCCGGATTTGCCCCTGTCCGTCAAGGACGGCCTGCACCTGCACCCGGCAATATTTGGAAAAGGGGCTGGCAGAGTTGAACTCGAAATGGGCCAGGTCCTCCAGATTCCCGTCCAGGAGGGTGCGCTTGCCCTTGGGCAGTGAAGTGCAGCCGAGCAGCACCCCATAGAGGGCAGTGGCAAAACGGTTGTACATTTTCGAATCCGACAAGTCCTGCAGCAGCGGGTAAAGCATTTCCCGTACCTGCCTGGCTAGTGTATTGGCTGTTCCAAACTCTGAAGCACTCGATTTCGTGGCGGCTGTCTGCTTTACGCGATTCCTGCCCGGTTTGCTTTGTACTATTGCTTTCCCGTTCAGGACCCTGAAGGAATAATTCCCCACGGTTCCCGACAGCATTCCCTTTGTGTTGATTCTTGCCATGGTCGTAGATACTTAGGATTATGTTCGTCTTAAAAGTAAGATTTTTATGGGACATATCTGATACAATAACGTTAATAATGCATTTTTGACGGACTTATTACGGACTCACCACGGACTTGCTAGGGACTTATGCCGTTCCATCCTGCTTCAAGATTCGAACAATGCTGGGTAATCCTTTAACATAATGACAATAAAAAGACAGTATTTTCGCTGCCAAAAGCCTTCTCTTTAATGGTTATGTTTCCTTTAATCAGAATATTGCAAGGAATAATTGAAATTTGCACAATAAAATTATAAAGTTTATGTTTGTTAATATTAAATTAAAATTTAACAATTTTTACGGAAAAGCCGTAACGGGCTTCCATCACGGCCTGCTATTTTTACGGCCGGATATCCAGGACAATTGACAAGAAGCATAAAAACCAAAAACAAGATCAGATGAAACACCTCTCCATCGGCCTGCTTGCAGGCCTCGGCATCCTGCTGCCCGGCGGTGCCGCCCATGCCCAGGACATCCTCTGGGAGAAGTCCTTCGGGGGGCGCCATGCCGAATACCTCACCGACCTGCAGCCCACGGCCGACTACGGCTTCATCCTGGGGGGAAGTTCCCTCTCGATGAAGTCGGGCAACAAGACCGATCCCGGAAGCGGCGACCTGGACTACTGGATCTGGAAGATGGACGAACACGGCAGTGCCGAATGGCAGAAGAGCTTCGGGGGCGGTGCCAGTGACCTGCTGCAGGCGATCAGGACCACCCACGATGGCGGATTTCTGTTGGCGGGCACCTCCAACAGTCCCAAGGGCTACCAGAAGTCTGTCGAGGGACACGGCGGCAACGACTACTGGGTCATCAAGCTTGATGCCAATGGCGAACAGATGTGGCAGAAGTGCTACGGGGGTATCGGACAGGACGACCTGCAGACCGTGGTGGCCACCCGGGATGGCGGCTACCTGCTTGCCGGAACGTCCAATTCCTCGGCACCTCCAAAGAATGGAACGATCACGGCAGGCACCAAGAAGGAAAATACCAGGGGCAGCACCGACTACTGGCTGGTGAAGATCGATGCCGATGGCAACGAGCAGTGGCAGAAGACCTATGGCGGGCAGTATGCGGAGCAGCTCCGCGATGTGGAGCAGACAAGGGACGGCAGCTTCATCGTGGCGGGCTATTCCAACAGCACCGCCTCTGGCGAGAAGGCGCTGGAGAACCTGGGACAGGGCGGTGATTTCTGGATCCTGAAGCTGGACGACAAGGGGAACATCGAGTGGCAGCAGTCCATCGGCGGATCGCAGGACGACCAGCCGTATGCCATCCGCCAGACGGCCGACCTTGGCTATGTGGTGGCGGGCAGCTCGAACAGTACGACCAGGACCTCCAAGAAGGGGACCGACCTCTGGGTGGTGAAGCTCGATGCGACAGGGGAAACCCTCTGGGAAGAGGCGTATGATATCGGCCAGGTGGACATCCTGACCTCGCTGGTGGAGAATCCCGACGGCACGTACCTCATAGGTGCCTGCAGCCCTATGGCATCCGCCGATGCGGAAGGCACCGAGGGGATCAACGACTACGTGGCGATCAAGATCTCGGACAAGGGCGAGGAACTCTGGCGGAAAGGCATCGGAAGCGACGGCGAGGACATCCTGCGCAAGGTGGTGGCCTCGCGCGACGGCGGCTACCTGATGGCAGGCACCTCCGACCCCGAATTCAAGGGCCACGCCCACAGGAGAAAAAACAAGGGAAAAGATGCAGGACTCAGTCCGCTTGACAATAGCCAGCAATTGGCGGGAGCACGAAAGCTCCAGGAAGGAATGGACAATGCCGTGAATGATGCGGCTTCCAGCATCAACGATGAGGTGTCGGGTCATCTTGCCTCGGCAACAAACAGCATCAACGATGCCATAGGCAGGAACAACGATTCGGCCTTCAAGGTCGGCGTGGACTCCCCGGTGGGCGACCTGCTGAATCCGACCAAGTCAGGCGGAAGCAGCGGCGCAGGACAGCCAGGTGCTTCGGCAACTGAAAACCTGGGTCCGAAGCCCGGAGCCAGGATCTCCAGGGACAAGAAGATGAACTACGGCGGAAAAGATTTCTGGGTGGTGAAGCTCAAGGACAGGGACAGGCCGCTCACCGAGAAGGCCAAGATCGAGGCCATCCCGAATCCCGTGGTCAGCTATACCAACGTGATCGTCGGGTTTGATTTCGAGACGGGCACGGCACGGCTTTACGACATCGGGGGCCGCGAGCTCCAGAAGTTTGCCATCGACAGCAGGACCGTCCCGGTGAACCTCTCGGGATATCCGATGGGCGTGTATATCGTGAACATCAAGACCAACAAGGGCGAGGCAAGCGTGAAGGTGATCAAGAACGAATAATCAAGACAAATCCAATTACAATGAATACAAGGACAAGACTATACAGCATCGCATTATTTATGGCAGGGGCCTGCAGCCACCTGCTCAGTGCACAGGAAATGCCAAAGGTGATCCCTCCCTCCCCGGAGGCATCCACCATCCTCCAGCACTCCCCCGTGAATGTTTCACTCTATACGGGAACCCCCAACATATCGGTGCCCTTCCATACCATATCCTATGGCGGGGTCCAGGTACCCATCTCATTGTCATACAATTCGGATGGGATCAGGGTCAACAGCATAGCCTCAAGGACAGGGATGGGATGGTCGCTCAGTTCAGGCGGACTAGTGTCCAGAACCATCAACAAGCTTCCCGATGATGTTTCCGAAGGCTATATGAACACTCTAAAGCCAGGTTATGGAGGCTATACGGTATTGGATCTCATGTCAAGGAATCCTGACGGCACGGGAACACCCGCCCATCAAAATCATCATATCAGTCCTGACCTGGGGGTTGGTAATTACAGGGATTATGAGGCCGACACCTTCAATTTCAGCTTCCTGGGTTATTCCGGCCAGTTCTACTACAACCAGCAGGAACAGCAGTTCAACCAGGCGCCATTGAGCAGGCTCAGGATCGAAACCAGAAATGGGGAGAACAACAAGATCATAGGCTTCATCATCACCGACGAGAATGGCGTGAAATATTATTTCGGGGAACCCTATACCTCGGCAACCCATCCAAGCCGCCTTGCGGCCCGCGAGACGCTTGTCGATGCGAAATCAAAGACGAACATCAACGGTAGCATCTTTGAATCTTCGCCCACCTATTCGATGGGGGCCTCGAATGTATTCCAATCGTGGATGCTGATGGATATTGTCTTCCCTACTTCAAATGAGGTCATTAAATTCTTCTATACAAGCGAGAATGCCGTGAAGACCCATATCCTGACCGGCCAGGACTTTATCAGGTGTGACGCCGGAGACTCTGAAAACCAGACGAGCTACCTGCTGAGGGAATTCAACCAGCCTGCCATTTCAAGCATCGTTTTTCCTTCCGGCAAGATCCTGTTTGAAAACCAGGCCACCGCAAGGCTTGACCTTCCGAACTCGTATGCACTTAAAAGTATGACCCTGTTCGACAAGAACGATGGGTTCGTCAAGAAGATGGTGCTGCACACCTCGCAGGTGACCAGCACCGACAACCAGACGTATTTTTATGATTCTGCCCAGGGAAAATACAGACTGATGCTGAATTCGGTTACCGAGGAAGACCAGCTGGGCAGCATCAGCGGGCGTTACAGTTTCGAGTACAACAATCCCGAGACCCTGCCCAACCGGTTTTCAAGGGCAATAGACTATTTCGGCTATTACAATGGAAAATTCCTGAATACCACCCTCGTTCCCTTTACCTATGTAGACAGGCTGGATGCTTATTTTGGCAGTGCCGACAGGACAATCGATCCTGCAAAGACCCAGACCGGAATCCTTACCAAGCTGACCTATCCAACGGGAGGCTTTGACAAGTTTTATTGGGAGAACAATGTTATCGGCAGGTTCGGAGGAGTTATGGACAGCTACAAGGACAATCTCAAGAAAGGCGAAACAAAGCTCGAATCTGCGGATTATCTAAGCAACTTTGCCAATAACAAGTTTACAAGGACTTTTACCGTTCAGCCGAACGTCAGAGGGAAAGCCTACTTCAACGTTTTCCAGATGACAGGCTGTCCAGGACCCAACCTCAACCAGGTCGATTGCCATTTTGATATCAAGGTCGAGTCAACGGACGCCGGCTCAGGTTTTGTACCCTTGCTGATCCACCAGTCAAGATTCTATCATAACCTGCCTTCCGGCAACTACAAGATAACCGCCACGCCAAAGGGAATCTGGACTCCGCCAACGCAGTTGCAGGATCCAAACGCAAAATCATTCCAGTTCTTCATCAGCTGGGAATACGATGATACCCCCAATGAATGGCTGTATTCTGGACTGCGCATCCAAAAGATCGAAAGCTATGATACGCCAACAAGTCCGGCCTTTTCAAAGACCTATCATTACAAGGGGTTTGTCAACGGAGTTTCAAGTGGCAGCACGCCCAATATGTACGACTGCCTTTTCAAATCTTTCCTCTATTCCAAAGGCAGTATTACCACCACTTCCCAGGGCAGAAGGGGGATCAAGCTCTCTGGTACCAGCCTGGCGCCACTAGTTTCAACCCAAGGTAGTCTGGTGGGCTATGAGAACGTCACCGAACTGTTCAACGGCGGACTGCAGGGACGCAAGGAATATACCTACAGCTATACCGACAACTATCTGAGCCAGTTGGAGCTTTCACCTAGGAACTATTACAACAACCCCCATATTCCAACCAATTTCCGGAACAATGTGTATTGTGACTGGCTCCGAGGAAACTTGAAAAAGGTAGAGACCTTCAGCAGGGACAGCAAGCTGTCCACGGTGGAAAATGTTTACGAATCGTCAGGCACCAAGCCGATCGTGGATTTCGGATTGCAGGCAATTATATTCCCTCCCGAACCCTATAACCAGATCACCTTATCCCCATTGGGGCTGAGCTGGTATTCGGCGGTGACCGAGTATCACCGCCTGGCAAGCAGCACGGAAACCAATTACCTGGATGGCAGCCAGGTAACTGTCTTGAAACAATACACCTATAACGCATTGTCGCAGCTCTCCCAGGAGCGCACCTATGACAATGGACAGCTCGATACCAGGACCAGCTATTCCTATCCGTCGGATCAGTCGATGTCGGCCAAGCCCCATGCCCTGGCCTTGAAGGAGCAGAACAGGATCGCGATGCCCCTTGTGACCACCACTTCCGATGCGGCCGGGGAATTGTCCAGCCAGGAGACCGTCTACAAGGACTGGGATCCGACAACGGCAGCATACCTTTCGCCGGAGCTCGTTATGAGCAGCAAGGGAGGAGCCAGCCTGGAAACCCGTATAAAGTATAACGAGGTCGACATCGCCACCGGCAACCCGTTGGAGGTGGAACAGGCAGGCGGCACCAAGATCAGCTATCTGTGGGGCTACAACAAGGCACACCCCATTGCCAAGATCGAGAATGCCTCGAATGCAGAGATCAAGACCGCATTGGGAGTTGCCGATCTGACGTTGGTAAATGAAGCGAACTGGACAGCCATCAACAACCTCAGGACCTTGCTGCCCAATGCGATGGTGACTACCTACACCTATATGCCATTGGTTGGCATTACCAGCATCACCGATGCCAAGGGCGACCAGGTTACCTACCATTACGACAATTTCAAAAGGTTGGAAGTTGTAAAGGACAGCCAGGGTCGCATCCTGGGCGAGCACAAATACAATTACAGGACACAAAACTAGGAAGTAATGAAACAGCTACTCTATATTTTATTGCTTTTGCCTGCAATGGCATTGGCCCAGAGCACGAACCAGAACTACGTGAAGAAGGTGGCCTACAAGCAGCCCGTGACCACAACCATAGCCGCGCCCACGGCGGCGCAGGCCAATGTAAACGTTACCTATTTCGACGGCCTTGGCCGTCCGATGCAGCAGGTGGACAGCAGACAGTCGGCCACCGGGATGGACATCGTGACCCCGATCACCTACGATAAACTTGGCAGGCAGGTCCTGGACTACCTTCCGTATGCCGCACAGACCGCCACCATGGCCTATGATGCCTCGGCAGTCTCCAAGGTGCAGGCCTTCTACAATACGGCTGCCTATGAGAACACCACCAATGCTTATAGCGAGAAGCGCCTGGAGGCCTCGCCCCTGAACAGGGTTTTGGAACAAGGGGCGCCGGGACTGGCCTGGGCGGTTGACACACTGAGCGACAACGACCACACCCTTAAATTTGAATACAAGTCCAACGCCGCCAACCAGGTCAGGATGCTGAAGGCCACTGCGGAGTGGGACTCGATCCGGAAGGTGTACAATATTGCTGCCACAAGCAGCGGCTATCATCCCGCCAACACACTCTACAGGACGATCACAAAGGACGAGAACTGGGTTGCAGGCTCGACAAGGCATACCACTGAGGAATTCAAGAACAAGCAGGGACAGGTCCTGCTCAAGCGTACCTACAATACGGTAGGCGCCGTGGTGACGGCGCACGACACCTACTACCTGTACGACCAGTTTGGCAACCTGACCTATGTACTTCCACCCCTTGCCAACGGGAGCACGACCGCGACCACCATAGCCAACCTGTGCTACCAGTACAAGTATGATGCGCGTAATCGCCTTGTTGAAAAGAGGCTGCCTGGAAAGCAGTGGGAATTCATCGTGTACGACAAGCTGGACAGGGTGGTGGCCACGGGACCTGCCCATTCTCCTTTCAACAATCTGGATGCACAGGGATGGCTTGTCACCCGGTACGACTCCTTCGGCCGTGCTGGACTCACGGGCTGGTACCAGGCACCGACCTTTAATTCCACCACAAGGAATGCCCTGCAGCAGACCTACAGCGGAACCGTTGTCAATCTGGCAAGGGGTACCTCCAGCATTGACAATATTGCGACAGGATATGCCACCACATCGCTTCCATCGGGCTTCAAGCTGCTCACGGTCAATTATTTTGACGATTACACCTTCCCGGGTGCGCCGGCGGCCTTCTCCCTGGTGCTGGACGGCCTTGAAAGGGTTCATTACAACAATTCGAACAGGAAGCCGAAAGGGCTTCCGACAGGTTCGTGGATCAGGGTGCTGACCACCACGACTTCCACGGCAGGTGAGACTTCCTACACGCTGTACGACGACAAGGCCAGGCCGGTCAGGAGCCATACGGCCAACTATCTCGGAGGCTACACCCGTACGGACAGCAGGCTGGACTTTGCAGGCAAGGCGCTTTACAGCACCAATTACCACAAACGGGAACAGTCCAGCGATGAACTCGTTACAAGGGAAGAATATACTTATACCGACCAGGATAGAGTCCTTACCCATACCCACAGGATCACGTTTCAAGGCATCACAAAGCCTGTGGAGCTTATAACCAAGAACGAGTACGATGTGCTGGGGCAAGTCAAGAACAAGCGTGTCGGAGGTCCTGCCGCCACGCCCGTGGGACTGCAGAAGGTGGATATGACTTACAACGTACGCGGCTGGCTCAAGGGTATCAATGATAGCGCAAGCCTTGCCCAGCAGGGGGATCCTGCAGACCTCTTTGCCTTCAGGCTGAACTACGATACGGTGGAATACAGCGTGGGCGGAGCGGTAAGGCCGCTGTACAACGGCAACATCTCGGAAGCCTTCTGGAAGACCTCAAGTGACAACACATTGAGGAAATACGGCTACAGCTACGACGATATGAACAGGCTTACCGAGGCCATCTATCAAAAGCCCGACCTGGGCGGTTCCACAGCGGTACAGGTGACCCGTTCCTATGATGAGCATATCGGATACGACAAGAACGGCAACATTACCGGACTCTCGCGAAATGGCTACCTGGATGCCCCAGGCGGAAGCATCTATACCATCGACCAGCTGGAACACCAGTACAACTACAACCAGCTGATAAGGGTTGTCGACCACTCCAACAGCATTGATGGGTTCAGGGACGGCCAAAGCCCGGATGGTCCCAGTGCACCCGATTACAATTATGATCTCAATGGAAATATGACCTCGGACTGGAACAAGGGCATCCAGCAGATCACCTACAACCACCTGAACCTGCCCAAGCGGATCATCTTCAGGGTGGATTCCGGGGATAAATTTATTGCCTATATTTACAACGCATTGGGACAGAAGGTCGCCAAGCAGGTGATCCACCAATCGGCCACCGCGCAGGTCAACGACAATACGGACTATCTGGGAGGCTACCAGTATGCAAAGGGTGTACTTCAGTATTTTCCCACGGCGGAGGGTTATGTGAACGTGACCGGTGGCAACGCCTTCGACTACGTCTACAATTATACTGACCACCAGGGCAACATCAGGCTGAGCTACAGCAAACCCAATGGAGGCACGATCGGAACGCTGGAGGAGAACCATTACTATCCCTTCGGGTTGAAGCATTTGAATTATGGCTCGGTGCGGAACAATTATGAACGTGATGAGGAGTCCGGTGGCACTTATGCGGTGCTCAGGCCGGTGGATCGGAACAAGTACCAGTACAAGTACAATGGGAAGGAGTATCAGGACGAGCTGTCACTGAACTTCTACGACTATGGAGCACGAAATTATGACCCTGCTATTGGTAGATGGATGAATATGGATCCGCTGGCGGAGGTTTCAAGACGTTGGTCGCCTTATACTTATACTTTTAATAATCCGCTTCGTTTTATAGACCCTGATGGAATGCAAGGACAAGATGTAATTATTATAGGAAAAGGAAGGGATAAAGCGTTTGAACAATTACAATCTTCAACCAGTATGGAATTACAGATGGACAATAAAGGAAAAGTAACTACGAACAGTTCACCAGAGACATATGCTGATAAACAGTTATTGTCCGCTATTACTGATAAAAATGTTACAGTTCAATTAAATGCGCATTCAGAATTAGAATCGGAAGATGGGGGTGGAATACTTGCAGATTCCTTTAATGGAAATCTGACTCGTAATAATAAAACACTTGCTTTTCAAGAAATTAATGTAGATGTAGCTGCAAGAATGGATGCTGCTTCTGAAGCACCAGGTGCTTTAGTTAAGCATGCCGTAGTAGAGGCATTTGTAGGTGGTTTGATTGCAAGGGACAGACATGATATAAGAGTATCACAAGCAACTCAAGCGGATAAAAAAAATAAGAATAGTGTTTATAGTATGGCACATGAAGCAGCTCCTTATCAGGGTGCTGAAGGCAAAGCACAGTATTATGACCCAAGAGGAAATTCAGGTAGAATTTATGTATTTGATAAAAAAGGTAATCAAGTAAATATACAAACATGGCCAAAAAAAATGTAATTATCAGTATTTTAATGTTTTCAATTTTATTGATTTCATTATCATGTAATTCTTTAAAAAATCAATCAACCTATATAAGTTACAAAGTAATTAAGATTGATTCAATTTCAGACGTTTATGTTGTACACGCAATACATAAAAAGCAATATTTTAAAATAGTTTCACATAAAGTTGAATCCAAAGATTCAGATTGTGAAATGATAAAAGTTGGTAAGAAATATAGATTAAATTTAAAATCGCTATTTCTAAATAAGAAGAAATTACCATTAAGCGTTAATGGATTAGATTTTTACGGACAGACAATAAATATAGAAGAAGATTCAATTTTTGATATTCATACTACAAATAATCTAAAAGGTTTATGCTTAGTTAAGGATTGAAACAAATATTATAAGTACCACTTTAAAATTTAGAATAGAGACGTTAATGTTTCAGATGTGTTTGTTCGACTCAGATCGAAACAGCTATCTAATTGACAACTTGCAGTACTTGAGAGGTACCAGTACCTGAAAGGCGTACTTCAGTATTTTCCCACGGCGGAAGGCTATGTGAACGTGACCGGTGGCAACACCTTCGACTACGTGTACAACTATACCGACCACCTGGGCAACATCAGGCTGAGCTACAGCAAGCCGAATGGCGGCACGATCGGTACGCTGGAGGAGAACCATTATTATCCCTTCGGGTTGAAGCACATCAATTATGGTTCGGAGCGGAATAATTATGAAAGGGATGAGGAGTCCGGAGGTACTTATGCGGTGCTCAGACCAGTGGATCGGAACAAGTACCAGTACAAGTACAATGGGAAGGAGTATCAGGACGAGCTATCACTGAACTGGTACGACTATCAGGCACGAAATTATGACCCTGCAATTGGTAGGTGGGTGAATATTGACCCGTTGGCGGAAAAATACTATGGTATTAATCCTTATGCTTATGCAGGTGATAATCCTATCCTGTTTATAGACCCAGATGGTAGGCATATTGATACTTCACACATTTATGCTAAAAATAAGGATGGTGAATACAAAGACCCAGCTTTAGTTAAGGCTTTTAATAGTTTTGCTCAATCAAAAGAGGGTATTGCTTTTTTGTCAAATTTTGCGTCAAAAGGTCAAACAATTGCAGGACATAAATATAAAGAAGCAGGTAAGTTTGATAAAAACGATACCGATTTAAAATTTGGAGGTGAGACAAGGGGAGCAAATGGATTAACTACCCATACACTTGAGAATGGTATTTGGAAATCACTCTTAATGTGAGCGGTGGTACAAGAGTTGACAAAAATATTGAAGACATAGCTCATGAGGCTTTCTACCATGTTGAAAAATATGGTGAGGATTATCTAAATGATAGGAAGCTTAATTCTTCAAATATTGATAAAGATATTGTCAGAGATATTGATACTTGGCTTGATAAGTCTCAAAATAGGCAGTATAAAGGATGGAGGACAAATTATCTTCATCACAATCAAGGAGAAAGGGATGAAATTGATGAAAAGAGAACACTGCCAATCCTTAAACAATATTTTAGAAGTCAAGGGTCAAAAAAGTCAGAAGAACAAATAAAGAAAGGAATGAGTCATCATATGTAATAATTATGAAAAAAATATTAATAATATTAACATTCGCTTTAATTGTAGGATGTAATAAAGAAAATAAATCAACTGTAGCTTACAGTAGTATTGATTTAAGTGTAATGTACAATAATTCAATCAATTCTTATAAAATTGAAGTTGATAGTAGTGTAGTAATTCTGTTAAATACAAAGGATGAAATGGGAAGGCTTTACAAGTCTACTTTAAACAAAGTACAATTTGAAAGTATTCAAAATGAAATCTCTCAAATTTATGATATACCATGTGATTCAACCACTAACCATTATGCGGATGGAATGAATTACGTACTTGTTATTAAACGGAATGGCCAAAAAATCACTCTTGTTAGTAATACATGTGATAAATATGAAAAGATAGATAATTTTGTTCTGCACTTAGTAAAGATGCTTGATAAGCAGAAAAAGCATGAATTTTTTGAGAGTGTTATATTACCACCTCCACCACCTCCAGAATTACCATAGGCACTGAGTTTAAATAATACTGAAACCACCTAAAATTTGGCTCTATTTAGTGTTTGCATTAGAAGGGTAGTGTTTCAGAGTTAGTGATATTAGATTTTGCATTTATAAGTTTTGGCGGAGGTTGCACGGAATAATTATCAGTATAAGTTTCAAGGGGAAGAATACCAAGACGAGCTGGGACTTAATGTTTACTCGTATGGATGGAGAGATTATGACCCTGCAATTGGTCGATTTAATAAGATTGACAGATTTGCTGAAAAGTATGTAGATGCTTCCCCATATCATTTTACTGCTAATAATCCAGTAGCTTTCAGAGAAATGGCAGGTGATAGTATCAGAACTTATTTTTATGATTCACGAGGTAAAAGGTCAAATTCAATTCCGTCCGAAGTTCAAAATATGTTCAAGAAAGAATTTGTTATAACTGTGAGTTATAATTCTAAAACAAATATGTTATATTATGAGGGTACTTCTGATACAGAATTATCTCAATCAGAGAGTGCAACAAATGGTCTTGTAAGTGCATTAAAGGATGAAAACACAGGTAAAAATGCAGACGAACACGGTACGTTTGGTTATAATATGCGTGGTGTGAAAGGAGGTGATGTCGATGGTGGCCAGTGGCCAGTGGGATAGAACGGGGGGTGTATATAATAATGGTGTGACCCAAATAGATTTAGCCGATTTTGACTCACAAAGAAGGCTTAAAAATATGGATTACAGCTCCGCTCTTAATCCGAGAGCTTTCAATATGGCAAGAATTTTTGAGCATGAATATTTGGGAGGGCATCAAAAGTTATTTGTTGGAGATGGAGGAGATGGAGGGCAGTTTACTATGGGTAGGGTTGTTCAAGGAACAAATTTATTTGCAAGAGAGCGAAATCTTTCCGAAAGATTACATTATGGTTCAGGCGTTATTTTCTTTGGGAATACCTCAAATTATCAAAATGCTGGTGAGCAAAGGAGGGCAGTTAAAGCTATGGTGAATGGGACAACTGCTAATACATTATTTGTTAAACCAAAAAAATAAAATTATATTATGAAGAAGATACTTATACTTATGTTATTTGTAACAAGTATTGTATATAGTCAAAAAAAGGATTCTATTTATCGAATTGAAGGTAATACAAAAGATGCGGTTGGCTATTCATACTTTGTTAATGTTTTAATTTTGAGTGAAGACAATTTCTATACACTAATAGAACAAGAGTACGTTTCTAAAAAATTTGCAAAGCAAAATATTCCATCCAAATTTATTAAAACTCAAGGAACTTATACAGTTACTAACGGAAAGATAAAGCTTGATGATAATGGAAAGGAAACAATTTTTGTTATAGTTGATGACAAAAGAATAGACAAGTTGTTTAATAATCAAGATAGAACAAACTTCTATTGGAAAAAAGTTAGAAATTAATTGCTTGTAACTTAATGATTAAATAGTTTGGTAGTGTTTCAGAGTTGGTGATATTAGATTTTGCATTTCTAACCTATTGAAGTAGAATAAATATTAGGAATAAATATTTAAAGATGAACAGTAATGCTCATCCGTTTTAGAGAAGAGAGACAGCCTTAGTGCTGTCTTTTTTAGCGATAAACTTTATAATCTAAAATTATTTAATCGTTTTACGGAAAACTGTAAAAAATAGAATTGGTAAAGGATTAGATTTGGTTTCTGTTTTCAAATTAATAAGCTATTAATAAAATTGTATATTTATCCCACCAAAACAAACAAAACATGGACTTTTCTAATAATACTACCCAAATCATTTTGGCTATAATCGCTATTTTCGCAGTTGGAATAGGAGTTACTATTACTGTAAGAAAGAATAGTAAAAAAAATATCACCAAAAACAACTTAAAAAATGTTACTTCTGGAGGTGATATTGTTTTCGGAGATAAGAAAACCAAAACCAAATAATGGAAACTGGCCACAGTTTAAAAGATGTAAATGCTGGAAATGATATTGTTTTTGGAGATAAAAAAACAGTTGAAAATCATATTCATCAAACAAATAAAAGCAGATTATCATCTTTATTCGAAAAATTAAATTCTGAGTTTGATAATAAAGAAGAAATAGTAGGTTTAATTGATGATTTGCAACGTTATACAGTACAACGTGATGTTATTGGCTTGGAGCAGAAACTACTTGAAGGTAATCGGAAAGATTTAATAGATGATGCTATCTGGCTTAAGGAAGAATATTATAAAAAACTTACCAAATATCAATTATATCAATCTGCCCAAAAAATTCAAGCACATCTGTTAGCGAGTATTTTAGAGCGTTTCAGAAATAAAATCTATCCTCTTATTATTTCAGAAGCAGACGATATTACAGTGAGTTCAGCTATTTCTGAAGAAATTGTAAGACCACTTGTTTCTCTTATCGAGCAAGAAGGCTTAGAGGACAATATCCTCGGCTTTTCAGCAACAGATATTGAAGGTATGATATATTATTTAACTGGTCGGTGTCACATAAAATGGACTTAATATGTTAGTTTATCACTCTGCTTTTGATATGTACCATTCTGTTTACAGAATGATACAATTACTGAATAATCTTAAACGAGATTATGTAGAATTGGAAAGATTAAGGATTTGGGACTATTATTTGGCATTTCCCAACGAAATAAGGAAAATAAAATTCCAAAAGGAAGCAAACGACATAAAGAAATTGTTTCCTGACAAGCCAAATCCTTATGAATTGGTGCTTGATGGGAAAATTATTTTTGAGAAAATGAGACCATACCAAATGACCGCCATAAAAACTCTGGCTTCTCATGGTCTAATAGATAAAAATTATTTATCGGAAAATAGAGTAACAAAAATCCAAACGAATCTTTCTGATGAAATATTTGGAAAATTTGAAGAGCTTTCTGACAGAGAGGATAATATAATAAAAGTGATGACTACATATTTTCAAAACATGCCATTATATGGTGATGGCGGTTTGAAAGAAAGAACTAACCTACTTGAATACCGTTATGATGCATAATAACCTTTTCTTAAATCGATTGGTAATTTTTACTCACCCAGGCCAAAAGGCTTATGATGAAAAATTTAAAAAAGGCATAAATATTATCCGTGGAGACAATAGTAGTGGAAAATCTACAATCGCACATTTCATCTTTTATGCACTCGGCGGTAGCTTCAATTCTTGGACAAGAGAAGCCAAAAAATGTTCATCTGTTTATGCAGAAGTTGAAATGAATGGAGCTGTTTTAACACTCAAAAGAGAAATTAGTGAATCACGGATAATGCCAATGTATATATATTGGGGTGTTTATACGGATGCTATAAAAACTACGATTGAGGGACAATGGCATAAATTCCCATATAATGTATCTGATAAAAGAAGCTTTTCAAATATTCTTTTTGAACAATTGGATATTCCAATCGTTGTTGGTGATAGTAATATTACTATGCATCAATTGTTACGTTTAATGTATGTTGACCAAGATTCTCCAACAAACTCTCTTTTTCTTTATGAACAATTTGACAGTCCTTTAACCAGATTAACAGTATCAGAGCTATTATTAGGTGTTTATGATGATACATTATATGAAGATAGGATAAATAAGAAAGAGCTTGAGAAAAGATTAGGAGCAATAAAAGGTGAAATTGATGCTATAAGAAATGTTTACGATGACAAACGTTTACTAAATATAATTCATATAAATACGTTACTTGCAAATGCTGAATTGGAGAAATCAGAAATTGAATCACAAATTATCGAGTTAAAAAACAATACTAAAAGAGTAAATTATACAGCTAAAACCAAATTGAACTTTGAAGAACTAAACAAACAAGCATTAGCTCAAAGAAATTTGGTTAATAAATTAGAATCCGACATTCATAATTTGGAATTGGAAATGACAGATTCCAATTATTTTATAGAAAGTTTAAATCATAAAAAGAAATCACTCAGAAACTCTGTGACCACAAGAGAATATTTAGGCAGTTATCCTTTAGACTATTGTCCTGAATGTTTATCAAAACTTGAACCCGTAGAAGGTGTTTCTTGTAGGCTTTGTAAACATAGTATAGATGATAGTTTTGGAGTTTCTCAAGCAAGACGAATGGAACAAGAAATAACGTTTCAGATTAGAGAGTCGGAAAAGCTAATGAAAATTCGAGGAGAAAATCTTACATCGATTAAAAACGAATACAATGCTGAAAAGGGTAAATTAAATGAGATACAAACAAGAGTCAACTTTGCTTTAAGCGACGTTACTTCGGTACGTGATGAACGGATTGATTCTTTATTGATTAGAAAAGGTGAGTTGGAGGGAGAATCTAATCAATTTAGAACTTTTCTTGAAGCAGCTGAAAAATATGGTTCATTAAATGGGGAAAAAGACAATGCTGAGTATCGTATCAAATTTCTTGGAGACTCAATTACTTACAAAGAAAATTTACAAGTAAAAAGAAAGGACGAAGTACGTACTTTTGTTGAGTCTTTTGCATTGAACTTCTTAAAGCAGGATTTTGAACGTGAACAAGACTTTAAAAATGCAAGGAAAGTTGATATAAACTACTATGATAATGCTGTATATGTTGATGGGGATGTGAGAAATTTTTCAGCGAGTTCGAATTTCTATTTAAAGGTAGCTTCTCGATTTTCAATATTCTTTTCTTCTTTGGAAGTTGAATCGATGCGCTATCCGAGATTTATATTATGTGATAATATGGAGGATAAAGGAATTGAGAAAGAAAGAAGCCAACATTTTCAGGATTTAATTGTTGACACTGCTCAAAAATACCCGACAGAAAACTATCAAATAATTTTTATGACCTCAATGATTTCAGAGGAACTTAAGGAAAGTGATTATTTGATTGGAGAGCATTACACAGTTTTGAATAAGACTTTAAAGCATGTATAAGAGATTTGAGAATCTTTTATAACAGAGGTATTACGATTTAAAAAATGATTTATTTATATCTCAAAACTTATCTATGGAAGTAATAAATTCATTTTGGGACACGGTGAAAGAACGAACTACTAACCCTTTTTTCGGCACTTTAATTGGTGTATGGATTATAAGGAATTGGATATTGTTATATACGATATTTAATTTCGATTCTGGAAGTAATTTAGAGATTAAGAGAAAGTATATTTCTGATTATTTTGCCAGTCAAAATACTATTCAAGAATTAGGAATAAATGTTGGACTGTCAATTGTTCTTTTAATCTTTGGATATGTTTTAATGATATTTACAAGAGTAATTATTAATGTTGCGAATCATAGAATTACTCCATATTTGAATAGCAAAACTGTTAGCAAATTGGTAGTGAACAAAAACAGATTTGAAACGGTAAAAAAACAACGTGATGACTTCTTTTCACTATTAGAAGATGCTCAAGAGTCTATAATTAATTTAGAGCAACGTAATTCTTTATTGAGAAATGAGAATGCAGAAATGGAGACTTTAAAAATTGAAAACAGTAATAATCTCAATAAGTTGGCTACTGCTGAACACGAGATAATAGAAAATGCTGAAGAATTGCGAAAAACAATAAAAGACCTTACAAAAAACAATATGGAAAGAACAACGCTTGGTAATAATATTCAAAAGTTAACAAGTGATGTAGCAATTCTTGAAGAAATACTTTACAAGGATTTTGTTGGTTATGAAGATATGAATCGTGACCAACAGAAGATTCTTGAACAAAGAATTCCATCGATGTTGACTAAAACGTACGAAAATTTTAAAAATTTAAGCCTTCACATTCAGTTTTTTAAAATTGCAGAATATGTTGAAAGCGAAATAGATATTCATCCGGATGTTAGGATAGATGAAGATAAAATAAGAAGCCTGATTGCTATGGAATTAATTACTCAAAATAATACTACAAAAGGTTACACATTGGATAATCTCATACTAACAGAATTTGGCAAAATTATTTATAAATTTAGTTCTGCACTTGATTCAGTTTGGGCTGATAAATATTTACCTTTCTAACTAATTATTGGAAGCATAATGATTCCAAATCCTTCGAACCCCAACAAAAAGCATTAGTACCAACGCTACAATCATCTGCAAAATCACACCAATTATGCTCAAACATCTACTAAGGAGAAAAAAGGTGGAGGTATGCAAACTACTATATTATTATCGGATAGTGGATTTAGTGTAGATGGTTATATAAATGATATTGGACATGAAGGATTCATCCATGCTGAAAAGGATGGAGAAGACTATGCTGACAACAAAAAAATGGACTTATCTAATTTAGATAAAGATGTAGTTAAACAAACTGATAGCGATATTAAAAAAGGTTGTCCTGCTGGTTACAGAGCCAGTTCTGCACATCATTATCAAGAGAAAAATAATCAAACACTCAATAAACGGTTATTACCAATGCTTAAAGCATTTTACAAAAGCAAAAACATTAAGAAAGATGAAAAAACACTCAATAGAATGGTCAATGGGTACACCCAATAACATTTACAAAATGAAAAAAATTGCAATTCTAATTTTATTGGTATTCAATGGAGGATGTAAACCATCAACGGATGATGAAAGTTTTAATATTGATATAACTGCTGTTTACAAGAATAATATAAATTCATATAAAATCGAATCTAATGGTAAGGTTTTGGCGTTATTTAATAAAACTTACGAATATGGAAAGGTTTATGAAACGGAATTTACCAAACAGGAAATGGACAGCATTCAAGTTGAGTTAAAGCGAATTACTTCAATAAAATGCGATACACTGATAAATCACGTTTCCGATGGTTTACGTTACGCAATTACTTTGGATAACCAAAAGCAAAAAATCTATTTAAGTGGAAATCTGTGTGCAAAATATGAGAGTTTAGATAAGTTAGTTAGCTCAATTGTTAAGAAGGTGGAGAAAAAGGATAAGAAAGAATTTTATACTAATATTAGTAGAATGGCTCCGTCTCAGGATATAACAGATAGTATTGAAGTGAATAACTGACCGATTAAGGAGTAATTTAGCAGATGATTGGTGGCTAACTATTTCATCCGACATTTGCAGTAAATCAAGTATTAATAATATTATCGCAGTCAAAAACTAAACAACCTTCGGTTTTTTTTTATGATATATAGTTTTTAATCGAATAAAATGGCTTTAAGTAGGACTTGGTGTTTCAGATGTGCTAGTTTATTCCTCGGTTGCTAAAATTTGTCAGATCGACACCTGCACACCATTAGAACTAAATTAGCTGATCAGGGTTGTCGACCACTCCAACAGCATTGATGGGTTCAGGGACGGCCAGAGTCCCGATGGTCCCAGTGCACCCGATTACAATTATGATCTCAATGGAAATATGACCTCGGACTGGAACAAGGGCATCCAGCAGATCACCTACAACCACCTGAACCTGCCCAAGCGGATCATCTTCAGGGTTGATTCCGGGGATAAATTTATTGCCTATATTTACAACGCCCTGGGACAGAAGGTCGCAAAGCAGGTGATCCACCAATCGGGCACTGCTCAGGTCGATACCAACACCGAGTATCTGGGTGGGTACCAGTATGTAAAGGGTATCCTGGACTATTTTCCAACGGCGGAGGGTTATGTGAATGTGACGGGCGGCAACACCTTCGATTATGTCTACAACTATACCGACCACCTGGGCAACATCAGGCTGAGCTACAGCAAGCCAAATGGAGGCGCAATCGGGACGCTGGAGGAGAATCATTATTTCCTAAAATGAACGCAGATAATATTCAGAAAGGTACAAGCTTGCGAAATTTCGCTCTGTCAATTGATTGGAAAGCAAATTTAAAAAAATAATTATAAAATTATGAAAACAACTATTTATACTATTCTAATTATATTGATTTTATACTCTTGTAATAAAGAAACAAAAGGAGATATGTCTCTAAAACCAAATAATGAGATGTTAAAAATAATGGATTCTTTCGTTGCAGAAAATTATTGTGAAGATTGTATTTATGAACTTTACATTGATAAAATCGACCCAAATATTTATACAACGATACTTTATACGGGTAAACAATCTTTAACAAATGAAGAAAATTTTAATAATCAACAAGAAGCTGTTAATATTGCTAAAACTACTAATGGTAAGATATTTAAAATTTATACAGGAATTGAATACTACTTTAGAAAAAAGTCTAATAATCTAAAAATTGAAAAAAATGACGAATACGATAGTACTAAAAATGCAATCTTAATTGTTAAAGATAGTTTTGGAAAATTAACTACGATTAAACAAACCTATGCTTATCCATTTATGCCACTTCCTAAACCAGATGTGAGTATAAAAGATATTATTATGACAAAAGACACTGTAAAATAGATAATGGAAAATTAGAGTAGTTTCCAGAGATTATCGTTTTGGATTTAGAAGAGAGACAGCCTTCATGCTGTCTTTTTTGGCGATAAACCTAATATCTGAACTTATTTAATCGTTTTACGGAAAACCGTAAATAATAGAATTGGTATAGCATTAGATTTGTTTTGGTGCTGAATAAAGAGAGACTTTATTGAGCAACCATTAACCAATTAATATAAATATTATGGAAACAATTGAAGCAATTAAACCAGGTCCGAAACCAGACAAAAAAGATGGAACGCCCGATGAAAGAAGACGAGTTAATCCTCCAAATAAGGAAAAGCATCCTGATTTAAAACCTCACAAGCATAAGCCTAAAGATTGATTCTTTTACCAATAGAGCCATCCTACGGATGGTTTTTTTATATTTGATACCTGGTTATGGGGAGAAATTTGGAATTGCCCTGAAATTCAAATGAGCGGTAGATTAGGTCAAGACTAATCTGGTATTGATGTCTTTGGCATTCCATCAGGAGAATCTGTATATTATGGAATTCAGTGTAAAGGCAAGAGTGGTCATTAGGAGCAACTCAATCTGCGCCAGAACTTTCACTAGATGTTCAAGGGTTTCAAAATGATAAACCGTTAATTCCAAATGCAACTTTTGAGCCAAGAAAAACCAGGGGAACATAATTATACACATAAATAAATTATTATGAAAAATCTATTAGTAATTTTTATAGTATACAGCATATCAACATTTAGTCTTTATTCTAAGAGTAAAGTCATTCAAGGGCGGATAATTTCTGAATTTTTGGAAACGATGCCTGGAGTGTCAATTATAATTAATGATTCAGTTGAAATTGGTAAAACAGATTTGGATGGTTTTTTCAAAATCGATATTCCTGTTTCTATAAAAAAAGTATTCTTTAAATCTGTTGGATTAGAGCCAACAACCATTGAGCTTGGAGATAATTGTGGTGAAGTTGAGATTGTAATGATGCTAAGCGGAACTTATGATTTTACAACTCTTAAGAAGGTAGACAGGCTTCGAAAAAAGAAATTTAAGAAATTACCAGAATTACATAAAAAAGCTTTTATCAAAGCTATATTTAGAACAGATAAGGCTTGCTATACGCAAGATTTTATATGTTATCATACTAAAAGACGAATTGAGTAATGTTTCTCATTAGGTATTTTTCAAAATACAAACGTAAACCCTCGAAAAATACTACCAAATCTTAATTTTTGGAAAAATTACAACAGACGACTTCAATGAAAAGTTGCAATTACTTCGTAGAAACTACAAAATGAATGAAATTACAGCACTAAAAAAGAACATATTTAAAAGAGCACAAAAATTTATTGAAGATATGGGACTATTTGCTCCATTTGGCGCTAAAATCTATGAAAATAAGGTAGTTGATTTTATGGCTTATGAAGAGTTTGAGGATACTATCAATGGAAGTATACTTATTGATATGATGAAAGGTAGTATTATGAAAGAGTTTCAAAATGGTAAAGTTGATGCTGGCGCAATAGCATATGATGTTGTTATTAATGTGGACAACGAAGAAGGCGTTCAGGTTAAAAGAGATGCTTTGTGCCTTATTTATAGTGTTGATGGAAAAAATTGGATTGACGAATACTACCCATATCTAATCGTGGACAATCAATGTATTTGGACTTAAACTATATCTAAAGAAACTGTTTTGCTGCATTTTAATAAATGATCGGAGTGAAATTATGCAATTAGTAGATCCCCCGCTACCGCTCGAATCCCTTTGCGTGGCCAGCTATATTATCTATTCAAATTTATTTATTAAATTATGCTTTTTATATCTTTGATGAAAAGAAGGGTAGAGATTATAAAATTCCATAATCCCAAAGGACTCTATTTTGTAAGTTTTGCTGTTTTAAGTTGGTTGGATGTTTTCACGCCCAATGAATACAAGGATTTATATTGTCACTACAACAAACCCATCGAGTTATGGAGCAATTAAGTAATTCAACAAAAATTGATTACATTCATAACAATCCTGTCGGGGAAAGAATGGTATTAGACCTGAAGATTAGAAGTAAAGTAGTGCTTCACATTACGCAGGGGTCAAAGGAATTTAGATGGCATTTTCATTTTTCACAACTTAAATTGTATATGCATCCACGCGAAGGGATTCGAGCGGGAGCGGGGGGATTATTCAGATTTTCAAACGACGTGACAAACCATACTCACAAATAATGAAAGTACGATAAAAATGATTGAAGAAGGAAAATAGTCAAGTAAGCAAGAACGGTATTATCAATCAAAATCAGATTCTGTACCGTTAAAAGAATTATGTTTTATTTTTGTAAACAATAATATTAAAGCAATTATTTGAAGTATTGATTGTATTAAATTTATAGTTCCATTAATTGGGTGGGAGTTAAAATCGTCTATTATCATTGGTAGTCCAGTAAGTCCTAAAAGTACTAAACACAACAAAACATATCTTATCCAAGTAATTCCCATTCTAACAAGTAATCCAAGTCCCAGAATAATTAATATAGTAATTACACCAACGACTATGGCGAAAGTTGATACAAGTATGTCAGGGGAAAGTAAGAGATTGATAAAACCAATCGCTCCAGATAAATAGAGTAGGTTTGATGATTTTATGTAATTCGGGTTTGAAGAATTCCTCATTTTAATTTTTATAAATGTTGATTGTAAAATAATATACTTTATAAAAAAAATAAAATTTTTTAAAGGCCAAATATAGAATGAATTTGCAAATATTGATTGAATATTTTTGAGATATTAATTTTTAAATTAATTCATTTTGTAAGCGTTTTCGAATCCATCTGACCTTTAAGCACCGCATTATACCCCGCTACCGCGCGAATCCCCTCGCGTGGTAGATTCATTTGATTACAAGATAACAGAAATTATAAATTCCATAACCCGAAGGACTCAATTGGCTGTCTGATAGGATAGCTTGCCCTAGTTAAAAGAATCGATAAGATAGGCAAAATGCATCCTCGCAAGTTTCAGAAGCACATCAGAAGTGGAGAAATTTATACAAGTTTAATTCCCATCTCTCAACTTCTTCCCATTTACAGCATAGTTAGAGTATGGATACAGTATGGATAGAGTATGAATGTTAAAATTCAATCGATGAGCATAAAAAGGGAAAAGAGAGGACAAATATATCCTTTCGGGACACAGCGTTAGGGTTTCTTTATCGTGCAAGAGTCACGCCAACAAAAAATCCCAAGACAAGATGCCCGTCTTGGGATTTTCAACAATAAAAACCAAAATCAAATCAAATTTTAAAGCTGCTGCAAGAACTTGCAGGAAACAGGTTTGCATGTTCCGTTTTGCGTTGCAGGATTGCAATAACAGTACAAAGGAACGCATTGTTTTTGTGAAGCCTGCAAAATAAATTGGATTTGAGGTAAAGGGGAGGAATGTGGCGGTAAAACTATGGAAGATGTCGTTTCCGTATTATGGATTTATCCCGGCAATCAATTGCAGCAGTCCAGAAACATCCAGGACATGATCGGGCGAAGTATGCATTACCGCATTATTGGGCATGAACGGCATGTCGGCAGTTTCGGGTTGCTGGACGACGATGGTTCCACCGGCATTCTTAATGGCAATGAGTCCGTCGGTACCGTCGGCATTCGCGCCTGATAACAATATGCCGACAAGTGCCTTCCCGTAGACATCTGCTGCAGATTCAAAAGCGACGTCGATACTCGGGCGGCTGTAATTTATCTTTTCAGAAACATCAAGCGAAAGCAGGTTGTTCTTTTCAAACAGCAGATGATAATCGGATGGTGCGATATAGATGTTGCCCGATTCCAGTGCTATCTTGTCTTCCACTTCTTTTACCGGGATTGCAGTCTTTACGGCAATCAGTTCCTCCAGGGTGGTGTCGTCGGTCGGCTTCCTGTGAAGGACAATCACGATCGCAAACGAAGGAACCTTAAGGTGGGGCAGGATCTTTAGAAGTACGTCGAGGCTTCCGGCGGAACCGCCGATGATCAAGACCTTGCAGCCCGAAATCAATGCGTCTTTCTCCATATCTTTTCTTTTTCAAACTGTTTGTACCGCTTCTGCATAGAAGTGTACTTGATGGTTTCCTTGGTGCCAAGTGCCAAATAACCGAGCTTTGAAAGGCTGTCGTCGAAAAGATGGAAGGCCCTTTCCTGCAAGTCCTTGTCAAAATAGATCAGCACGTTCCGGCACAAGATGAGATCGAATTCATTGAACGAACGGTCCGAAACCAGATTGTGCTGGGAGAAGACCATCTTGGAAGAAAGGTCCTCGCCAAACTTTGCGAGTCCGTAATTGGCGGTATAATAATGCGAGAAATCCTTCTTACCGCCCGAAGCCATGTAATTCTCGGAATACTGCTTCATCATCCGCAACGGAAAAACGCCTTTCCGGGCCACATCCAGAACCATCGGACTGATGTCGGTTGCATACAGCAGCGACTTTTCGAGCAGGTTGGCTTCCTTTAGCAATATGGCCATTGAATAGACTTCCTCTCCGGTGGAGCATCCAGCGTGCCAGAGCCGTATAAAGGGCTTGGTTGCCAGGACCGGCAATATCTCGGCGCGAAGCACCTTGTAGAAATGCGGGTCGCGGAACATCTCGGTGATGTTGACGGTAATTTCTTCCACCATGCGGCTGAAATAATCCGAGTCGCCGGTTATCTTTTCCAGGAATGCCGGAAAATTGGTGAAACCGTCCAGCTGGTAGAGCCTGTCGACACGCCTTTTGAAGGAAGCCATCGAATAGCCACTGAAATCGTATCCGTAATTTTCATAGACCTCATTGATGAGTATTTCCAGCTCGCGATCTTTTATCATCTTGGTTTATATAATGCTTAATATTTGGAACAATTTGTCGATGTCCACAGGCTTCGATACATACTCATCGGCTCCCGCCTGAAGGCATTTTTCCCTGTCGCCAAGCATTGCCTGCGCCGTGACTGCCACAATGAGCGTGGAGTTCCTGTGCGGGATTTCCTTTATCAGGGGGATGGCATCATATCCGTCGATGTCGGGCATCATCATGTCGAGCAGGATCGCATCAAAATGATCGTCGCCGTTCAGGATGCGCAACGCTTCACGGGCACTCAGGCACGAAATACATTCGAATGACCTCGAACGCATCACGGCCGAAAGCGCAAAGATATTACGGGTATCGTCATCTACAATCAAGACTCTCTTTTTCATTGTTTACATCTAAAGCTTAAAAGAAATGCATTAAAAACGATCGTACAGCCAAACCCTCAAGAGTGACAACAATTGGTCCACATCTACTGGCTTTGTGATATAATCTGAAGCACCCGCATTGATGCATTTCTCCCGGTCGCCTGTCATCGCCTTCGCAGTAACTGCAATCACGGGGAGGTTTTTTAATTTAGGGTTCTGTCTTATGATCGTGGCCGTCTCGTAGCCGTCCATGTTTGGCATCATCATGTCGAGCAAGACCACATCGATCTCAGGATGCTTGTCCAGTGCGGCAATGGCTTCCGTTCCATCGATGGCGGTGATGATGTTCATCTTCAAGGCCTCGAGAGCCTTTGTCAGGGAATAAATGTTCCTCACATCGTCGTCGACAACCAAGACCGTCTTGTCGCTCAGGATATTGTTCAGCAGGTTGCGTTTCTTTGGTGCGGATGCGCCTTTGTTCTCCTCCATGAGGTGCATGAAAAGCGATACCTCGTCCAGCATCCTTTGGTAGGAATGGGCCGTTTTCACCACGATGGAATCTGCATATTTCTTGATCTTCAGTTCTTCCTTCATTGAAAGGCTTTTTCCGGTAAAGACAATGACCGGAAGGTTTTCCAATTCGGGATTCTTTCTTACGCTTTCGAGGATCTCATAGGCCTGCTTGTCTGGAACGCCCATGTCCAGGATCACGCAATCCACGTCAGACTTCTGAAGGGCATCCAAGCCTTCGGATACTTCGCTTTTTATTTCTGAGTTGATATTGTACGTTTCGAGGAAATAGGCGAGGGCCTTGGCATGCTTGGAGTTGTCCTCTATTATCAATACCTTTTTCGATTCACGGTTGATGATGTGTTCGATCCTCTTGAAAATTTCCGGCATCTGCTCGAAGGCAACAGGCTTGTCCAGGAAATTGACCGCTCCCTTCAGAAGGCTTTCCTGTTTCAATTTGTGGGAAGACATGATGTGGACCGGAATATGCTTGGTCTGCGAATTGTTCTTCAATTCTTCCATCACTTCCCATCCGCTTTTTATGGGCAATTGGATGTCCAGCAGGATTCCCACAGGCTTGTAAACTATGGCAAGGTTCAAGGCGTGGTCGCCGCGGACCGTAATGATGCCCTTGTACTGGCGCTGGCGTGCAAACTCCAGCAGTGATTTTGCAAAATTCACATCGTCTTCCACGATCAGGATCACCCGGTCGCCTTCCTGTATCATTTCCCTGTCATCCGGAACATCTTCCGGGATATGGGCACTCAGGTATTTGTTGTCTTTTGGCTGGCTGCTGCTGGTTTCCTCGACAGTTTCTTCTGGTTGGGAATAGGAGTGGTGCTTGTCCACCAATTGCCCGATTGAAGAACTGACAATCGGAATCGACAAGGTAAATTCACTTCCCTCGTTCACATTGCTTGAAAGTGTTATCTCGCCTTTCAATAGCTTGGCCAGTTCACGGCTGATGGAAAGCCCGAGACCGGTTCCTCCATATTTGCGTTTTGTTGAACCATCTGCCTGCTGGAAGGCTTCAAAAATAAGCGGCTGCTTTTCCCTTGGAATACCAATTCCCGTATCCCTTACGATGAAGGAAATGAGTTTCGCATCTTTGGGATTTTTCTTGATTTCCAGCGTCACCGAACCTTTTGAAGTAAATTTAATCGCATTGGAAATCAGGTTCTTCAAGATCTGTTCCAATCGCATCTTGTCGGTCTTGATGACCATAGGTGCTTCGCTTGAAATGATCTTGAACTCGATTCCCTTCTCCTTTGCCACTTCAGCAAACAGGTCGTTCAGGCTTCCTGTAACTTCATTGACGGCAATGTCCATCAGTTCAAGCTCCATCTTTCCTGCTTCGATCTTGGAAAGATCCAGGATCTCATCAATAAGTCCCAGCAGGCCATTTCCAGAGCTTTGGATCACTTTTGCAAACTCAATCTGCTCCTCGTTCATATTGCTGTCGTTGTTCTCGGACAGCAGGCGGCTCAACAGCAGGATGGAGTTCAAAGGTGTCCTCAATTCGTGCGACATGTTGGCCAGAAACTCCGATTTGTAACGCGTGGTAAGCTCCAAATCTTCGGATTTCTTCTGGATTTCCATGTTTTTTTCTTCCAGAAGGACGCTTCTCTCGGCAAGTTCCTCGTTGGTTTGCTGCAGCTCTTCCTGCTGCACCCTCAACTCCTCCTCGGAAGCCTGCAATTTTTCCGTCTGCGTTTCCAATTCGGCATTCATGTTTTCCAGCTCGCTATGCTGCGCCTGCAGTTCTTCCGACTGTGCCTGTGTTTCTTCCAGAAGTTCCTGGAGGCGCTTCCTGTTCTGTGCCGCCTTTATGGCAATACCTATATTGTTGGCAACACTCGACAAGAATTCAATGTCAAGTGCTGTATATTCTTTCAATGTGGCCAGTTCAACCACGCCGGTTGTCTTTTCATCCACCAATGGAACGGCAATCACGTGCGCAGGCCTTATTTCACCCAAGGCGTAGGATATTTTTATATCCGTTGGAGCAATGGATTTCAATTCCAAAATCTGTCCCGACAAAGCGGCCTGCCCGGTCAGTCCTTCACCCAATTTAAAGTTTTCCCTGTCTTTTGTAGAAATATAGCTGTAACCGGCAACGGTATGCAGATAATCGCCTTCCATCAGGTACATCACGCCTGCATTGCTATTGGTGTAAACAGCCAGGTATTCGATGATGTCCTTGGTCAATTGATCAATTGTCTTTTCTCCAATCATTACCTTGTTGAGCTGCGCAACACCGGCCTGCAACCACTCCTTATCCGATAGCGTTGTAAAAGAACCCTGCAATGAATTGGCCATATTGTTAAGGGATTCACCAACACTACCTAAAGCATCACTTTCAGTAGCATCTACTCGTATTTCATAATTGCCTTGTGCTATCTGACCGGCGATTCCACTGATGACCCTGATCCTTTCGGCAGTATCTTTCTCACTTTTTTCAAGTTCCTTTTGAAGTCTGACCCTTGCAGTAAAATCATTCAGGATCCTTACAAAGAACAGGATGCTGATGATTATGGCAATCAAAGCGGCAGCAATAATCAAGATCAGGCTGTAATTTCCATATTGCTCGGAAGAAGACACCCTTTCCTTCAATAGTGCCTGTTCTTGGTTTTCCATACGCCTGAAAAGCGTCCGTATATTGTCCATGTACCTTCGCCCTTCATCAAGCTCGGAGGCTCCGACGGTCTGTCCTTTGCGTTTTTCGTCTATGCGGATCGCGAGATAATCAAAGAACAATTTCTTCAATGGTTTTAATTCTTCGAGGCTTTTTTGCTGTGCGGCATTGTCTTCCGTCAGGATTTGAAGTTTCTCAAGGTAGATTTCCGCGTCGTTTTCGGCATTGGTATAGCGTTTCAAGAAATCTTCCCTTCCTGAAACCAGGAAGCCGCGCATTCCGGTCTGTGCATCCACCATGACCATGGTGGCACTGTTCAGATTATAGATGACCTCGTGCGTGTGGTTTACCCAGCGGTTGCTGTCCAGCAAGCTCCTGATGCTCAAATAGGAAGCCGTCGAGCTCACGATCAATATGAGCATCGAAACACTCGAACTAACTAATAAATTTCTTTTAAAATTGCCATTCATATAAAAATGCGATTAAATTATAAGGTTTTAAACAGGTAGGATGATGATAAAGCTGGATCCGATTCCCGTCTTGCTTTTTGCCGTTATCAACCCGTTGTGTTTTTCGATTATTTTTTTTGCGATTGCCAGGCCTATTCCGGTTCCTTCATAGCTTTGACGGTCGTTGAGGCTTTGAAAGATGATGAAAATCTTGTTCAGGTAATTTTCATCGAAGCCGATCCCGTTGTCCCTTACGATTATCCTGCAATATCTTCCTGTTGGAGACGGCTTGCTTTCAAAATCCTTTTCTTCGATAAATTCGGAGCTGATTTCGATTTCCGGAGCAATGTCCTTTTTCGAGAATTTGAGCGAATTCCCGATCAGATTCTGGAATACCTGACGCAATTGGCTAGGAATGCTGTTTATTATCGGCAGGTTGTCGACCTTGATCGTCGCGTTCTTTTCTTCCATCAGATAATCAAAATCGGCAAGGACTTCATTCACGATCACGTTCAGGTCCATTTTTTCAAAAGGTACGTCTGCGGATAGCCTGGAATAGTCGAGCAGGTCGGTGATAAGTTTCGACATCCGGCCGGCCGATGCCAAGGTACGATTGACATAATCGGTTGCCTTCTCGTCGTCCACAAGGTACTTTTCCTTCAAGAGCTTGATGAACATTTCAATTTTCCGGACCGGTTCCTTCAAATCGTGCGAGACCACCCAGGAAAATTGCTGCAGTTCGTGGTTGCTGAATTCCAATTCCTGGTTCTTGGCGATCAATTCCCTTGTGCGTTCCGAAACTTTTGCCTCGAGGATTTCGTTGGCGAGCTTTTGTTCCTGGATATCGGTGAAGGTTCCCACCCAGCGGGTGATGTTTTCGTGGTGGCGTATCGGAAGGATCTTCATTTTGAAGTAGCGAAACTCATTCGTGCTCAAATGACGGATCCTCATTTCGCAGGCAAACTCTTTTCCTTCTGCAAAATGTTTCTCCCAGCTGTCGCACAAATGATGGTCGTCCGGATGTGGCTCCGGAAAAGCTTTAGGGTCGCTCGAATATTGAAACCATTGGTCGTTTACATAGTCAATCGGGCCTTCCTTTGAAATGATGAATGCAATCTCAGGCAGCGATTGGAGTACGGAGCGAAGTTCTGCCATCTGATGGGAAAGGTTTTCCTGGGCTTCCTTCCTGATCTCGATCTCCTTTGACAGGATGTCCTGGATGTTCTTCAATTCCGTTTTCTGCTCCGATAGTTTAAGGAAGGTCTTCACCTTCAGTATGAACAGATCAGGATCTACGGGCTTGGTGATATAATCAACACCTCCCGTTTCATATCCTTTCGAGATGTATTTTTTTTGCTTGTTGATCGCAGACAGGAATATCACGGGAATGTCCTTGGTCCTGTTGCTTCCGGATAAGGTTTCAACCACTTCAAAGCCATCCATTCCGGGCATCTGCACATCCATGATGATCAAGGAGTAGTCCCTCTTGAGGATCTTTTTCAATGCTTCCTCTCCAGATTCCGCAGTATCGACAGGCAGGTTATGAAGTTCAAGGATTTTTTTCAGTGCTATGATGTTGGCCCTGATGTCATCGACAATTAAAATCATGATCCGGACTTTTTATTTGTGCGGGAAAATAAATACCCCGGACAAGGATTTTCTTCCAATCTGAAGGTACTGTCTCTTGAACATTTTTCTTGATAACAACTCAAAGTTAGATGCATTATGGTGGGGTAAGGTTGGGGTAATTTATTTGGACTTTTCTTGAAAATCTTTGCGTTCAAAGTCATCATTCAAAAGTATTAAAAATTGTTAAAAATTCAAAGCATTCAAAATATTAGTCTTCTTTAAAAATCAAAAATAATATATTCAATGGCAATCCATTTTTTAATCGTATGCAAAAAAGGACCTACTAGTATACCTCTAAACCCCTGTTTGATAAGGTTTTTAATACACATCAAGGTTCAAGAATTATCTTACAGCTGCTTGATGTGTTGATTCTGAATATGGGAATGTTGTAACAAATGCAAAATATGTTGTAATATTTTTTTTCGGTTAAAATGATTTTTTTTTTGAAATTGCACAGGTAATCTTGATCGGTTGAACAATTGTTAATTATTTGTGGCAATTAAAGATCATGCCCTAAAAAAAAACCTATATAATATGCTAAAACACAATCAAAAAATAATAAAAGTACTTTTGGCTGATGATGATCCGGATGATCGCAATTTTTTTGAAGAAGCCATTAAGCAATTAGATTTTGATTCGAAGGTTGCTACTGTAGAAAACGGAAAGGAACTTCTGGAATATCTGGAAACTTCCGATCTTCCCCACATCATATTCCTGGATTTGAACATGCCGATATTGAATGGACTGGAAACGTTGAAGAAATTGAAGCAAAATCAGAAATACAACAATATCGCCGTTGCCATCTATTCGACCTCTTCCGCAAACAAGGATATTGAAAACACGCTTGCAAATGGCGCCAACTGCTATATCGTGAAACCAAACGATTTTCAGAATCTGAAGAGCACGCTGAAATATGTATTGAGCCTCCAATGGCAATACCATACCAGCAATGGTTTGGACATGTCAAATTTCTTGATCTCGGTATAGGAAAAAAGCTCCCATAACAAAAAACCTCAAAGCCACTGGCTTTGAGGTTTTTTGTTTGAAGGATGGTTCCGATTACAAGACCAATTCTTCAAACAATCTTTTGATGGTGTCGTCCAGATTGGCTGACAATCCAGGATGTGGCCTTGACGTCTGGATTACAGAGCTCCGGACAGCCGTGAGCCATCTGAAACGCTCCGGTACTTCCATTGCAGCAATCGGTCCGCCATCTTTTGCACCTTCGCCGATTTTTTGGAACGACAGCAGATTCAGCTCGAGCTGGACAATATCGATTTCAGGGCAAAAACAGCGCAGTTTTTCCACATTCAATTCAAATAGTACTTTTATGAACCGTGATTTCTTGCAAAACAAAATGATGCCCACATTCACGAATTCTTCACGTTCAACCCTTGGCATCACGCGAATCACGGCATATTCATATAGATTTCTGTCTTGCATCTTGTGCTTCTTTTATAAAGATTTCTGAATGGGCCAATCGTGTCAGTAAAAAATCGGTGTATACCTTCCTGATCGCTTCGGGGGTTTCATCCGATTCTTCCCAATGCAGCCATTCATCCGGTATCAGGTTTACGATCGCCTTGATTTTTTCTTCTGTCAGCAAGGTCTTGAAAGCCTTGTCCGTTTCTTCGAGCAAGGAAGCCTTGGGCAACAGGACATGGTCCTTTATCAAGGCAAAAGGGCTCTTGGCGTGGCTTTCCCAATTGGTAAAGGAATGGTGGAAATAGAAAGAGGCACCGTGGTCGATCAGCCAGAGTTCCTTGTGCCAGATCATCATGTTGGTATTCCTGAAAGTCCTGTCGACGTTGGTCACAAAGGCATCAAGCCAGACAATCTGCGAAGCCAATACGGCATCTACAGCCGTGACCACAGGGTCAAAATTGATCGCTCCGGACAAAAAATGAAGTGCCAGATTCAATCCCTGGCTTCCTTGGAGCAGATCCTGGATTTCCTCATCGGCCTCGGTTCTTCCGAAATCTTCCGAGAGATGGGCAAAAACCAATTCTGGAATTCTCAAGCCCAGTGCCCGTGCGATCTCGCCACCAAGCAGTTCGGCTATCAAGGCTTTCACGCCGTGTCCGGCTCCCTTGAATTTCAGTACATATTTGAAATCGTCATCGGCTTCGGCCAGGGCAGGCAAGGAGCCACCTTCTCGCAAAGGGGCAATGTATCGGGTAACGTTTATCGTCCTCAATTGGGGTAGATTGTTCATAGGCAATTTTAATGTATCGTAAAAATACACAAATAAAAATAAAAAAAGCCCCAAATAAATGGAGCTTTAGTCACACAAATCACATAACAAACCAATCATTATAAAACTACTCGTGCTTCTTTCTGTAGGCATAATAAAACACCTGCGGTAAAACGGTAAGGGACAAGATCATGCAGATCACGATACCTCCCACAATCATGATGGCCAGTGGTTTCTGAATCTCAGAACCCATTCCTGTGGACAAGGCCGCTGGAAGCAATCCCAGGGATCCCATCAGGGCAATCATCACGACCGGACGAATCCTGCTGTGCACGCCTTCCGATATGGCTTTCCGCAAGCCCATCCCGGCTTTCAGATTTTCCTTCATCACCCCGATCAGGACGATTCCATCGATGGCGCTGACGCCAAACAGGATGATGAATCCGATTCCTGCCGAAATTCCGAAAATGGTCCCGGTTGCCCAGAGAGATAGAAATCCGCCGATAAAGGCATAAGGCATCGTGCTCAAGGCAAGCAAGGTATCCTTCACGTTTCCGAAATTGAAATAGAGCAGGAACATTATGAATATCAAGACTACCGGAACAATCATGGCCAATTGCTTGGAGGCCCTTTCCTTGCTTTCGAATTCACCCGCCCATTTCATCGTATTCTGTTTCGGAAGCTTGACTTCCTTTGCCACTTTTGCCTGTGCCTCGGCAATCGTGCTTCCCAGATCCCGCCCTTCGATGGCAAAACCAATGGCAATGTAACGGCTGTTTCCTTCCCTGTAAATGAACGTGGGTCCGGTTTTATAACTTACCGTTGCGATTTCTTTCAACGGCACCTGTTTCCCGTCCATTGTCGGGATCAGGATCGTTTCGATCTTTTCCTTGGAATCACGGTATTCCTTCAAGAATCGGATCCTGATGTCAAAAGTTCTTTCCTGGTCGTAAAATGTTGATGCCGCCTGTCCGCCAATGGTCATTGCGATAACAGCCTGAGCATCGGCAGTCGTGACTGCATATTTCGCCATCTGCGAATCGTGCAATTGGATCCTCAATTCGGGGAGGCCTATGTTCTTGAACACATTTATGTCTTCAATGCCTTCCACGGTCTTGATGGAATTGGCCACCTGGCCCGCATATTTTTCCAATTCTTCCAAATTATCGCCGAAGATCTTGATCACCAGCGGACTTTTCACGCCTGCCACATATTCCTCCACATTGTCCTGGATGGGCTGGCTGAAGCCGAAATTGATTCCCGGATAATCATCCAAGACGTCCTTTATTTCAGCAATCAAGGCCTCTTTTGACAGACCGCGTTTCCATTCCTTCTCTGGAATCAACTGCACGTTGAATTCAATATTGAAGAAACCGGTAGGATCGGTCCCGTCGTTTGGTCGCCCGGTCTGTGTCAGGATGAACTGTACTTCTTCAAACTTCTGCAATTTTGCCTTCATCTCCCTTGTCAACCGCACCGATTCATCCAGGTTGATGCTGTTGGGCAAGGTCGCACGGATGTAAACCGCACCTTCATTCAATTTTGGAATAAATTCGGAACCGTAGAAGGCAAATTTTCCGGCACAGATGGCAAGTATGAGCAGGAAGGCATAGATCGTTTGTTTTTTTCTCCGGGCACTGAAATTGAAAAGCTTGAACAGATTCTCCCTGAAGAATCTTGAAATCATGTTTTCCTTTTCCACGATATTCTTAGTCAGCAACACTTTACACATTGCAGGAACGTACGTCAAACTCAGAATCAATGAGCCAAGCAAGGCATAACCCAAAGTAAATGCCAATGGCGAGAACATTTTTCCTTCCACTTTCTGGAAAGAGAAAATCGGCATCAGGGCGACAATCAGGATGATCAGGGCAAAGAAGATGTAGGTAGCCACGCTGCCGACACTTTTCTTGATCAAGCCCATTTTGGACATCTTGTTGAATTTTTCCATCCCGACCTTGTGCGCCTTCTTCTCGAGAGAGACAAAAACCTGCTCCACGATGACGAGCGTACCTTCCAGCAAGAGTCCGAAATCCAGGGCACCCATCGAGATCAGGTTCGCCGGAAGTCCTTGTATCTTGAGCATCGTGATGGCGAAAAGAAACGAAAGCGGAATGACGGAAGCCACGATAACGGTGGTTCTCCAATTGTACAAGAAAATAAAGACAATCAGCGAAACCAACAGGATTCCCTCGACAAGATTCTTGGTTACCGTATGGACGGTCGTGTTGACCAATTCAGTCCTGTCAATAAAGGGAACAATCTGGACACCTTTAGGTAAGACCCTCTCGTTCAAGTCATCGATCCTCAGCTTCAGGTTTTCAATCACCTCACTCGGATTTTCACCGCGGAGCATCACGACAATTCCTTCGACCAGGTCATCGTCATGGTCAAGTCCGACTTGTCCCAATCTTGGTTTTGCACCGATTGAAATTTCGGCAACGTGTTTGACCAAGACGGGAGTGGAGCCTTTCACCTGGATCAGGATGTTCCCGATATCTTCAATATTGTCAAGCAATCCGACACCGCGGACAACATAAGCCTGGTCGCCACGCTGGATCACGTCACCCCCCACATTGATATTGCTTTTTGAAACGGCTTCATAGACATCTAACGGGGAAAGTCCATAATTGACCAGTTCCGTGGGATTGATTTTTATCTCGTAGACTTTTTCCTCGCCTCCAAAACTCACCACATCGGCCACTCCGGGAACCGAGACCAATTCCCGCTCGATCACCCAATCCTGAATCGCCGTCAATTCCTTGATGGGCAGATCGCCCTTCACCACATATCTGAAGATTTCCCCGGTTGCCCCATAGGGAGGTTCGATGGAAACATCGCTTCCTTCGGGCAGATCAATGCCTGCCATCCGGTTGGAAGCATATTGCTGTGCATAAAAATCCTCAACGTCGTCTTCAAACAATACCGTAACCACAGACAATCCAAATAATGAAATGGAACGGACCTGCGACTTTTTCGGGATCGTGTTCATTTCTTTTGAAATCGGCAGGGTGATGAATTTTTCCACTTCCTCGGCACTTCTTCCCGGCCATTGAGTGATAATCCTGGCACGTGTATTCGTCACATCCGGGAACGCCTCGATGGGCGTGTGGATGTAACTGTAGATTCCGGCCGCAAGCAGGAGTCCCGTTGCAAAGAACACGATAAGCGAATTCTTCAGCGAAAATGCGACTAGATTTTGTACAAACTTTTGCATATGATTTTAAGTATTCTTGTCATTCCGGCGAAGGAGTACTCCTCGCATGTTCAATAACGGAAGGAGATTCCTCCTTTGGAATGACAATTATGTGTTTAACTTTTGATTTTAAAACAATTATTTCAAGCTCTCGTAAATCAGCAGCTGGTTCTTGGTAATGATCTTTTCGTTTTCCGAGATTCCTTTTTCAAAATAGATGCTTTCAGAGTTCTGGGTTGTCGGTTGCACCTGCCTGATTTCCAAATCGCAATCGCCCTTGTAGACGATCACGAAATTCACATTGTTGTCAAAAATCATTGCCTTGGTGGGAATCGCAATCATGGGTTCCGTAAATTTTGTTTCCTTGTTGAGCAAGATATCTGCCGACATTCCAGGTTTCAATTTCAAGTCCTTGTTCTTCATCACGATCCTTGCCTTCAAGACACGTTCTTCCGAATCAAAAACTTGCGAAAGGGAGGTGATCTTTCCGGTAAAGATTTCATCCGGATAGGCCAGTGTCTTGATCTTGACCTCCATGTTTTCCCTGATGTTCTGCATATCTGTTGCATAAATATTGACCATCACCCAGACCTCGTTCAAATCTGAAATCGTAAACAACGGTTCGCTTCCTTCCGAAATCTGCATGCCCGAACTCATGTTCTTCGCCACGATATAGCCGTTCGAAGGCGCCTTGATCTGGAAAACGGATTTCTCCGCGCTTGCGCTGTACAAGGCCAGGTTCGACTTGATGTTTTCCAACGAAGATTTCAAGACATTCACTTCGCTTTCCGCCTGGATCAAATCCTTCTGGGAAGCAATCCCGTCCTCATACATCGATCTTGTGGATGCCAATTGCCTTTGGGCCACCAGCAATTGTGACGCCAGCGATTTGTTCTCCGATTGCAATCCGTTCAGCTCGGTACTTTTTATTTCAGCCAGGACTTGTCCCTTCTTGACATAGTCGCCCAGAGAAAAGAAAGTATTGTTCACGATTCCGTTAACCAGGCTTGTGAATTGTACCACGTTATCGGCATTATACGTCACGCTTCCGGTCAAGGAAAAGGTTTCTGAAACGGCTTCCTTCCTCATTTCCTGGATGGTGATTTTCTTCTTGATGTCCTCGTTCAGGCAGAACTTGTCGTCTTTTTGAACCGCAACTTCCTTGTCGTGGCAGCTGAAAATGAAAAGGATTGGTACTAAGTAATAGGTGTATTTCATGATTATCTTGGTGTGTTTGTATTAAAGTTCTTTTCCAACCACAAATTGCAGTTCCTCAAAATGCTCGTTGAGTTCTTTCTTGGAATCCAGGATGATGGTCTTGTTTTGAAGATAGGCTTCCACGAAGTCGAGGTATTCCAGCATGCTAGTGTTCCTCTGGGCAAAATTCCTGAAGTAGCTTTCCAAGAGCGTGTCCAGGTCTTTTTCATAGTCTTCGCTGCTTTTCTCATACATCTTCCTTGCTACCAGTACATCTTCGAATGCCTTGATCACTTCATTTTGTGCCTCGTTGTTTTTTTCTTCCCTTGCATGCTTGCTTTTGTCGATATCAAACTTGGCAATCTTGATGTTTCCTTGATTCCTGTTGAAAAAAGGCAGGTCCATTGAAAATCCTATTCCCACGAAATCATTCATTATGTTTCCGCCGCGGTCATAGTTGATCCCGAACGTGATGTCCGGTGTACGTTGTGCCAATTCATACTTGTATTTCCGCGTGTTGTATTTTTCCTCGAGCACCGAAACTTTCACGTCAGGACGATTTTCCAGGGCGGAAGAAGTGAGATCGGCCAGATTGATGTTGTCCAGCCTTGATACTTCAGGGACAAATTTTTCACCAGTGATTTTCAGATAACTTGCAGGAGAAATGTTCATCAGGGTTTTCAGTTCTTTCTGCAAGAGGTTGTTTTCTTTCTGCAAATCGCTTATCTCCTTCAGGAATTCCAATTCGGAAGCTTTCAGCCTTATGAATTCGCTCCGGCTGATGTTGCCCTGCTTGGCTTGATTTTCATACGCCTTCAACAATTTCTGCATTGAATTCAGTTGCTTCCTGTAGATGTCCTGCTTCTGCTGCACATATTGCAGACCGGTGAGGTTGTTGCGGAATTCGACTTTCAGGATCCTAAGGAAATCCTTGAAATATTCTTGTGCCATTTCAACGCCCACCTTTTCCATCGCGATCATCTTTTTCCTTTTTCCGGCGGTCTGCACCAGCTGTTCGAGGCTCACGGCTACTTGCGATGTTTTTCCCCAGTTGCCGGAAATGGGAGGGAGCTGCTCAGAATAAGCGTTTGACCATAGGTTGATCTCGCCGACTTCAAGATTCGGATTCGGCCATAACCCGGCCTGGACCACTTGCGCTTCCGCCTGGTCAATGTTGAGTTTTTCTGAAAGGAGCCTCAGATTGTTCTTCAAGAAAATCGTTTCGGCTTCCTGCCTGGAAATAGTCAGGGTGTCTTTAGGGATCCTGTCCTGTGCATTCGCCTGAAGGCAAAATCCAACAAGAATTCCGGAAAATAATGCTATACGTTTCAATGTGCGTCTTTTTTATGACTGCAAAGCTATCTTGTAAAGATTACAGCCAAATTTGACCTGCGTTAAGAGTGGATTAATGCCACATTAGAAAACGATTAGAGTTTTGGGAACAGCAAGGAGATCTGGGTTCCCAGGTTTTCTTCGGAAGTGATTGAAAACCGGATGTTGTGCTGCTTGAAGATGATCGTGGCAAGCGACAATCCAATTCCGCTTCCCTTGATATCGCCGACATTTTTGCCCCGATAAAAGGTCTGCTGCACCAGACTCAAATCATCTTTCTGGATACCTTTTCCGTAATCCTGGATGGTGATCTGAAGCTGGCCGCTGGTTTCTGAAAGTGAAATCCTGATTGGATTCCCGTCAGAATATTTCACTGCATTTTCAATGAGATTGTAAAGCGCGAGCTGGATTTGCATTTCACTTCCCCTTACCGAAAGCAGTTTCTCGTCTGAAACTTCCAAGTCGATCTTGATTTCCTGGTTGTCATGGGCTTCAAAGATCTTGTCGTTGATGTTCCAAACGGTTTCGTCAATCCTGAACGTTTCATTTTCGGAATGGATCGTCTTCAAGCCCGAAAGCATCATCAGGTTGTTTAGGATTTCTTCTATATGATAAACATTTTCCAAAGCTTCCGAAGTCACTTTCTGGTATTCTTCCGGTGTCCTTTCCTTTTGCGCAAATACTTCCAGATTGCCGGAAATGGATGCCAGAGGGGTCTTGAATTCGTGGGAAACATAGTTGATGAAATTCTTCTGGATGGCAAAAGTATCGGACAGTCTGCTCAGCAGATTGTTGAAAGTGGTAATGAGATCCTGGATTTCGTCATTTGTATTGGAAGATGAGATGGGCTTGTCCAAGGAGTTCAATTCCATTGTATTAACCTGATTTATAACCTGAGTGATTGGCCGGTAGGCAATGTTGGAAAGCAATCGGCTCAGCAGGAAGATCAACAGCAAGCCGCCGAAAAGGACGATGATCATGATGACCAATAATCGGTTGGTCTGGGAATTGAAGACCTCGCTGGTCGTTTTCACAAAGACCACAAAATCTCCCTGGTTGTCGTTGTAGAAGATGCCGTAGTAGAAATGATTGTTCGATTTGAAACTCAGTTTCTTATTCTTCCGGATGAATTCCAGGTTCTTGGCGTTGATGTTCCGGTCTGCCTGCTTGTTTCCAAAAGCGATCCGATTGTATTCGTCGTACACGCGGACGATGTCGTTCTGGATGTTCTCCTCGAACTGTTCCTTGATTGCAGAGTGCTCGTAGTTGGGAAGCTCGTCCTTTTCCAGGTAGTAGATCGCCGAGAGGAGGCAGGTCTTCTGCAGTTCCTTGAACACTACTTTCTCTGAACTGTTGTAAAATGAGATATAGATCAGAACCGAGGCAATGATGAAAACGAATCCGAAAATGGCGGATGAGATCAGCGTTAAACGGTTTCGGATTTTCATTTTTTGTGATTTTAAGATTTAAGGATTGAACGATTTAAAAGTTCAAGATCCAGTATGGGCCTTAGTCTTTGAGCATGTATCCTGTTCCCTTGATGGTATGGATGAATTTGTGCTGGTTTTCGTCAATTTTATTTCTGAGATAGGAAATGTAAACGTCAACCACATTCGTATTGTTGTCGTAATTGATTCCCCACACGGCATTCAGGATCTGGGTCCTGGAAACGACCTTGTTTTTGTTTTCCAGAAGGAAAAGCAATAATTTATATTCCCTGGGTGACAAGTCAATGGGATTCTCGTTTTGAAAAACAGAATGTTCATCAAGGTTTACTTTCAAGTTGTGGCAGATGTACACCTGTTCCTTTTCCTTGTAATTGAATTTCGTCCTCCTGGTCAGGGCGTTTATCCTTGAGATCAGTTCCTTGAAATGAAACGGTTTCACAAGGTAATCATCGGCTCCGCTGTCCAAGGCTGCAACTTTGTTGTCGGCATCGTCCAGGGCGCTCAAGACGAGGATAGGGGTGTGGTTCTTCTTGAAGCGGATCAATTTTGTTAGCTGGATGCCATCGATTCCCGGAAGCATTATGTCCATCAGGATGATGTCCCATTCACTTTCGGATACCATTTCACGGGCGATTTCCCCGGTAATGGCAAGGCTTACGGAAAACCCGTTTTCTTCCAGGCCTTTGATTACAAAGTCGCTTATCCGCTTGTCGTCCTCAATGAGCAATAGGTTCATTTATTCTTCTTTATGGTTGGCCTTGATGAAATCGGTTACAAGATAGCCAATTAATTTTCCGATGAGATGGTTGTTCTTTTCTTCTCCCAGATCTGGTGCACCTTCGCAGATGTGCAGATAGCAGGCATTCTGATTCTGGGCAAAATAACTGATGAACAAGCGCAATTCTTCCACGGAATAACCGCTCATTGTCATGGCACTGCTCGCGATGTTTGGAATTGCATCCAGATCTATTTCAATTCCGAAAGGGTCGTTCTTGATGAAATTCAATGCCTGGAAGAGTTCCTGGTCGAAGTTTTTCTGTTTCCGGATATTGACTTCGTCATAGGTGTTATAACGGACGCGGTCTTCAATTTTCTTGATGATGTCCAGGACGCTCTTCGAGGTGTAGCTTTCGTGAAGCCCGAAAATAAAGTATTTTTTCAGGAAACCTTCTTCAAAGGCGTAGGAGAATCCATTCCCGCTGTGTCTGCCTTCCAGGATCCTGAAATCGGAATGGGCATCAAAATTGATGGCATTTATCGGTTTCCCCTTTGCCAGTGCCGAACCTTTTATGTTGCCATAGGCATTGTTGTGACCACCGCCGATGACGATCGGAATTTTTCCAGCCTTGACGATAGTAAAGATTATATGGGCAACCTCCTTGTCGATTTTTTCCACCGTCTGGCTTAGTTTTACCCGGTCTTCCGAAATGGTGAAATCCAAATCCTTAACGAATTCCATTTCCTCCTTTACGTCAAGCGAACCAAGAATCAGCAACCTGCTGCCTTTGCAAAAGCGATTGTGCTGGATGTTGGCAATGCTCCTTATGGCACTTTCCCAGGCAGAAGCTGCGCCAGGGCGTCCGTAATTGGCACGGACTCCAATGTCCTCCGGAATACCAAACAGCACGTACCTTGCCTCACAGGTCTTCAGGAATTCCATAGGGGTCATTTCCTTTGGAACCGTGTGCATCTTTTCCCCGAATTTAATTTCCCCACTTCGATGATTGGTAACTTTTGCAAGGTCTGCAAGCGTAAAAGGGATCAACTTTTCCATAAATTTATTTTGTGCGTCAAAAATAATATAAAACTATAAACTTACGTTAATAAGATTGAAACAGCTTAATATTATTTTAAATTTGTTAAAAAGCATTCCAAGAATTAATCTCTATTTATTAAAACTTACACTTTATGGAAAATCAAAAAAATAATTCGAGCCTGAAAGCGATCGTTGTTGTCCTGGCGCTGCTCCTGGCCGGTAGCTTGGCCTATATTTTTAAAATGACCACTGATGCGAACAAGCTTCAAACGGAGTTGACGGCAGAGAAAGGTGACAAGACAAAGGTATTGAACGAGCTTGAAATTCTTAAGGCTACGTACGACAAGGCAATTGAAGAAAAGACGGCCTTGTCGGATGATCTGGTTGCTGAAAGGGAAAAAGTGATCAACTTGATAGCCGACTTGAAAAAATCCAAGGGAGATGCCGCTTCGATGGCAAAATACCGTGACCAATACAACAAGCTTCAAAGCAATATGAAGGTTCTGATTGCTGAAAACGAAGAGCTTAAAAGGCAAAATCAGAAACTTACAACCCAGAGGGACAGTACGATCCTGGTTCTGGGCGATGCCAAGAAATACAATGATACCTTGGTCGTGCAGAATGAAAATCTTGCCAAGACGGTTGAGAAAGGTTCAAAACTGACAGTCATGAACTTGAGAACGCAAGCCATCAAGGTGAGAAGTTCCGGAAAGCAGATTGAAACTGAAAAAGCGAGAAGGGCCGACCAATTGAAGGTTTGTTTTGCCGTGGCCGCGAATTCGATTGCAAAATCGGGAGACAAGAAGTATTATGTACAGATCATCGACAGCAAGAACAATGTGCTGGGAGAGAAGAAAACGGAGAATTTTGGAGACATGTCGCTGACGTATAGCTTTACGACTACCGTTGCGTATAACAATGAGGCAGTTGATGTTTGTGAATTCCTTGACGGAAAAGGGGTTGATTTTGAGAAAGGAACGTATTATGTGAATATTTTCGACAAGGCGGAATTGGTTTCCAAGACAAGTTTCAGCCTGAAATAAGAATTTAGTTAGTTATTTGATTCAAAACCAAAAAGAGTTCGTGCAAGCGAACTCTTTTTTTTGTTTTGGGTTGTTCTGGATTGCTAGGTTTATCCAATATGTCAAGTTCTGGAAGTTCCGTCGTGGCTATATTATTTCCCCATTGATGATGACATCCTGGATCAAGTTGCTTCCAAAAGCATACGGCAGTTGATAGAAGGATGTTATTTGTTTAGTGATGATAAGATTCGCCTTCTTTCCGACAGTTATACTACCGTGGGTTTCCGAAAGTCCCATTGCGTAGGCTCCATTGAGGGTGGCTGCGTTGACGGCTTCTTCGGGGGTCATCTTCATCTTGATGCAGGCTGTTGCCACTACCAGGTTCATGTTTCCCGATGGTGTAGTGCCAGGGTTGAAATCGGTCGCCAGGGCCAATGGCAATCCGGCATCCAGCATTTTTCGCGCAGGCGTGTAGGGAATGCTGATGAAATAGGAGCAGGTGGGCAAGGCAACCGGCATCGTTTCTGAATTTTTCAACGCTTCGATGTCTTCGTCGGTGACTATTTCCAGATGGTCGACTGAAAGCGCGTTGTGTTTCACGCAGGCCTCGATTCCGTTGATGGCGGTAAATTGGTTGACGTGGATCTTGGAACGCAAGCCGTATTTCAAGCCTGCCTCCATGATCCTTTCGGTTTCTGCAACGGAAAAATAGCCGGTCTCGAGGAAAGCATCTATGTAATCCGCAAGCTTTTCTTCGGCAATCCTTGGCAGCATCTCGTTGATTATAAGATCGATGTAACCTGAGTGGTTTTCCTTGAATCCGACAGGGAAGGCGTGTGCCCCGAGAAATGTCGCCTTTATTGCGATCGGATAATCTTCCTTCAGACGCTTGATGACACGCAACATCTTGAGTTCGCCTTCGACGGAAAGCCCGTAGCCCGATTTGATTTCAACGGCGCCGGTTCCTTGCTGCATCACTTCTTCCAAACGTAATTTGGATTGGTTGTAGATTTCTTCTTCGGAGGTTTCATTGAGTTTCTTGGCTGAATTCAGGATTCCGCCTCCGCGATTGGCAATTTCCTCGTACGATAATCCGTTGATCCGGTCCACAAATTCCTGTTCGCGGCTTCCAGCATAGACGATATGGGTGTGGCTGTCGCACCAGGCCGGCAGGACCGTTCTTCCCTGGCAATTTATCTTCTTGTCGTATTCGAAATCAGGAAGGTTTTCCATCGAACCGAAGTCTTTTATGATTTCGTCCTCGATTATTAAATAGGCATTTTTAATTGTTGGAAGGGTTGCCATTTCCGAACCTGATACCTTTTGGATATTGGCTTCCCGGATTTGAAGGAGTTCTTGTATGTTGGTCAGGAGTGTTTTCATTTTTTGAAGATTATAGGTTGCAGGTTTTTCCTTTGATTGCGGATGATTGCGGAAAACTATTTTTATTTTTTTAAGTTTAAAAGTAAGCCTTTGATGTTCCAATAGCCCTGATGGTGCTATTGTTTGAGCTCTTGTGCCTGCCATCAGGCAGGACCAAAGCGAGTAGCTGCAGCAGGAAAATGCATCCAGGAAAAGCCCAAGCATTTCGCTGCCAATCGTGCTGCTGAATTTATTTTGTAAATGTAAAATGGAAATTTAAAAACTCCTATCTTTATGACAAATTAATGTGCCTTGAGAAGAATAAAATACAAGAAAGTTAGAAAGGTCCAGCCGAATTTTTTTGAATACACGGGCGTGCACACCACGGATGCCGTGGAAATGCAGTTGTTCGTGTATGATGACCTGGGATATGAGGAGTACAAGAAGGTATCGCTCGACCGCGTGAAAAAGGAAATTTCGGATCCGTTGCAGGCAGGGGACGTGAAATGGCTGAATGTGCACGGGCTCCATGATGTGGAATTGGTCAAGCAAATAGGGGAATTCCTGGATGTGGAAAATTTTATCGTGAGCGATATCCTGAATGTTTCCAGGCGTTCGCGAATGGAGGAACTGGACAATGTCTTGTTTTTCAGCATAAAATCAATCTTGCAGGAAGAGGGCGACCTGATGAAGGTGGAGCAGATCAGTTTCCTGCTGAAGGACAACCTGCTGGTTTCGTTCCAGGAAAAGAAGAGTGATTTTTTCACGCACATCCGCGAGAGGATCAAGACGCACAGTGGAATCGTGAGGAAGAAAAAGAGCGATTACCTGCTTTATCTGCTGCTGGAGGCGGTGATGGAAAATTTTTACATCACGATTGAAAGCAATGAAACTTCCATCGAGCAGCTGATGATCGAGGCGAAAAACAACCATAAATCGGTTGTACTGGAGATGATCGAGAAGGAACGGGAGAGCTTGAGTTTCCTGAAACGTGCGATCGTTCCGCTTCGGGATGCATTGTTTAATTTGAAAAGCGTCCGGCAGGACGAGGAATTTGGTGGAATTGAAGAAACGAATTATACGTTCTTTGCCCGCCTGCATCAGAAAAGCCTGGAAATCCTGGAGCAGATTGAGTATGACATCAATACCTTGGAGAGCGCTTCGAATATCTTTTTTTCCTCGCAAAGCCAGAGGATGAACCAGATCATGAAAACCTTGACGATCTTCTCGGTTATTTTCATGCCGCTGACCTTTATTGTCGGGGTCTATGGGATGAACTTTGAGAACATGCCGGAATTGAAGTCTGAAAATGGTTATTTTATTGTCCTGGGCGTGATGTTTCTGACGGTTGTGGGAATGGTGTATTACTTCAGGAGGAAGAAGTGGTTTTAAAGAATCTTGCTGAAATTATTCTTGTGAAAGTGGCAAAGATGCAAGTATAAGATTGATGATTTAGAGTGCATTAAATAGTCAGGTTTTTTATTGATATAAAGGTGAATATGGAAAATTTTATTAGTGATATCTCCGGGAAGCAATATTCGGAAGCAGAGAAGGTTTCGGCGAAATTGGTCCGCAAATCCATATTGGATTTCATACGCGAAAAGCATCCTGACTTCGAGGGTGAGAAATGCATGTCGATGAGCGAGCTTCATTCGTTCCGTGAAAAGTACATTTCTGAAATGCTTGTAAAGGAAACAGGAGAATTATCGGACTTGGAACAGGCGGTTGTGAATGCCTTGAGCGATAATGCCACACTTTCTGACAAGCTGGATGATGAAATCCAGGATTTTACCTTTGGTCAGAAAGTGGCTGACAAGGTGGCCACTTTTGGTGGAAGCTGGACTTTTATCATTTCGTTCCTGTCGTTCTTATTGATCTGGATCGCGGCCAATGTCTACATCCTGGCCAATAAAGGGTTTGATCCGTACCCCTTTATCTTGCTGAACTTGATCTTGTCCTGCGTGGCGGCATTGCAGGCCCCGGTCATTATGATGAGCCAGAACAGGACCGAAGAAAGGGACCGTGACAGGGCCAAAAAAGATTACATGATCAACCTCAAGTCTGAATTGGAAATCAGGATGCTGCACGAAAAGATCGACCATCTACTGTTGCATCAGGAGCAATCGATGGTGGAAATCCAAAAGGTGCAGATGGACATGATGCAGGATATCCTGGCCAAGATGAATGAGAAAAAAGCTTAATTATTGATTGTTCGGGTATTCCTGGATCCAATGGAATCCAGTGTTTACGAGCTGGTAATCCTCGATGTTTTTCTTAGTGAATTCAGCCTGGATGTTGTTCTTTCCAAACTTTCCTTTCAGAATGAGTTGCCTTGGTTTTTTTTGTTCGTAAGCCAGTATTGAAACATTCGCGGTGTCCTTGTATGGTTTGAATGAAATGGTCTTTTTTATCGTATCGACTTTTGTTTCATAATAGCTTTTGTTTCCGGCTTCGCTTGTAATGCTTCCATAATTGCCCGAAATGGTCATTTTTTTCCACCGCTGCTCCTTGTCTGTAATTTCGTGCAGGGAATCGTTTTCAGATTTAAAAAATGATAACGGATGATAGTTTCCTTTCATGGGTGGTTTCGGAGAAAGTGACCCGTATTCGTACATGCCCTCGATACCACTGAAAAGTATGAAGGCACTGAATGCAATAATCAAGGTCCCCTTGCCAATTGCCCTGGTTCTTACTTTCCACTTGTTTTCAAAAACAAGCCTGCAATGGTCCAGAGTCTCGGTCTTGTTCAATACGAAGAAATTGTAGAGTTTCCCAAGATTGGGAGCCAGGATGATAATGGAAATCAAAAGCAGATGACTGGAAAATAATTTGACAGGCACGTCAAAACAAAAATTCATCAGCACGACATTGCTCATCACCGCTACGGAAAGTAAAGCTCCGAGCGTTTTTGTGTTGTTGAACAGTATTAAAAAACCGGCACCAGCTTCGACTATTCCAGTAAAGCCTGCGTATATTTTTGAATGTCCCATGAACGTCCAAAGCAATCCCATTGGGGTTGAATTGCCGTAAGTTCCTTCCAATCTTTCAAAATCATGGAATGAAAATTGGCCTTCCACCAATTTAAACAAACCGTAAACAATCAAATACAATCCCAGATAGTATCGTGCATAAACGATGAACCAATAATACAATCGGTCGTAATTGATTCTCCTCCTGTCTGCAAAAAATACGATTATTGTAATGACCAAGGCCATCAAGACATAGGTAAGGAGCCTGACATAATCAAAAGTCGTGTCACCGCTTCCCGTATTGGTAATCCTTCTAAAGTTTGGGATATGCAAAACATTGGTCCCTAGAATTTCGGTAAGGAAATTAATTGCCTTCATATATAATTCAGCAATGAAACCGGGTCCTGGAATCTGATCTATTGGAAATGGAAACATGACCAGGAACAGATAGGACATGCATAAAATGGCAAAAAAACGTTTTGTCGGCGACCATTTCTTTTCAGTCAGGGGATGTGTTTTTATCATTGTATCAGTTTGTTGGCTGCTAAGATAAAAATTTTGTCAAAAAGAAAAACCTTGCGAATGCAATTGCAAGATGTTTAACCAATTGCCCTAAAAAAACCTGAAGTTTGCGCTTCAGGTTTGATATGTAGATCAACTTAATAAATTGAACTGTATGATTATTTAAGGCTTCCAACCATGTCTTCTGGTTTTACCCAGGCATCAAAATCTTCCGGAGTAACATATCCCAGGCGTACAGATTCTTCTTTTAAGGTCGTTCCGTTCTTGTGCGCGGTCTGGGCGATTTCAGCTGCCTTGTAATAGCCGATTTTTGTATTCAATGCGGTAACCAGCATCAATGAATTGTCCACCAATTCCTTGATCCTGGTGTAGTTTGGTTCTATACCTTGGGCACAATGCTCGTCGAAAGAAACGCAGGCGTCTCCCAGCAGACGGGCTGATTGCAAGAAGTTTGCCGCCATCAAAGGCTTGAAAACATTCAGTTCATAATGACCTTGTGTTCCCCCGATCGTAATGGTAACGTCGTTCCCCATGACCTGGGCGCAGACCATTGTCAAGGCCTCACACTGCGTAGGATTTACTTTTCCTGGCATTATGGATGAACCTGGTTCGTTTTCCGGGATCAAGATTTCGCCGATTCCTGAACGTGGCCCTGAAGCCATCATTCTCACGTCGTTGGCAATCTTGTTCAAGGAAACAGCCAGTTGCTTCAATGCTCCGTGTGTTTCAACGATTGCATCGTGTGCAGCCAAAGCCTCGAATTTATTCGGAGCCGTAACGAAAGGGTGCCCTGTGAATTTTGCAATGTATTCAGCCACTTTAACGTCATAACCGGCCGGAGTATTCAATCCGGTTCCAACGGCTGTTCCCCCTAAAGCCACTTCTGAAAGGTGGGCCAAAGTATTTTTCAATGCCTTCAAACCGTAGTTCAATTGTGCCACATAGCCCGAAATTTCCTGGCCCAGCGTCAATGGAGTAGCATCCATCAAATGCGTTCTTCCTATTTTGACCACGTTCTTGAAAGCTTCTGCTTTTGCATGAAGCGTATCTCTTAACTTTTCAACACCTGGAATCGTAACTTCTACCACTGCCTTGTATGCAGCAATATGCATTCCTGTTGGATAGGTATCGTTTGAAGATTGTGATTTGTTTACGTCGTCGTTGGCCTTGATGAATTGTTCGCCCTCGCCAATCTTGTGTCCTGCCAAAACTTGGGCCCTGTTTGCCACAACCTCGTTCACGTTCATGTTGCTCTGTGTTCCAGAACCTGTCTGCCAGATCACCAATGGAAATTCCCCGTCTAATTTTCCTGCCAGGATTTCATCGCAGACTGCTGCAATCGCATCTCTTTTTTCAACAGGCAATACGCCTAGATCGTGGTTGGCATAAGCAGCCGCTTTTTTCAAATAGGCAAAACCTTCGATGATTTCTTTTGGCATGGAAGCCGACGGACCAATCTTGAAGTTGTTTCTTGAACGTTCTGTTTGAGCTCCCCAGTATTTTTCAGCAGGAACTTTTACTTCACCCATCGTGTCCTTTTCAATTCTGTATTCCATTATGTATATGTTTGTTGTTTGTTATTATAAATGTTGATTTTATTAAAATAAGCCCAAAAATAAGGATTATAAGTAGGTTTAAAAAATGATTTTAAAATTATTTTGCCTGTTTTTATTGGTCAAAAGTATAATTCCGCTTATCTTTGACGGGTATACAAAAAAATCCGGAAAACATGTTTGAATTTCAACAGTATTTAGGTTTTATCCTCTTTCTAACCATATTGACCACTGGTTTTTGGTTGATGATTTTCTTGGTAGGTTTCGTTCAATATTGGATTGGCGGTGCTATCATGGAGCTTGTCAAGGAAAAGAGAGCTAAAAAAAGAGAGCAGGCAATCTAATAATTGTTTGTTTTTAAAAAAAGGAAGCCGAATGGCTTCCTTTTTGTTTGGTCTTGGTGCAATGCCCGTAATTTTTTAATTTACTTGCTACTTTAAAACCCCTCTTATTTTAACTGGTCCAATAAACTTTTGCTGGAGGGAAGTTCGTAGATTTCCAAATCGAAATAAACTACCGAGGCAATGATGTGGTCGAAAATATCGGCCATGACATATTCGTAATTGATCCAGGTCTTGTCGCTTGAAAAGGCATAAATCTCCAAAGGGACACCGAATTCGTTGGATTGAAGCTGGCGGCACATCATGATCATGTCCTTGTTCAGGCCGGGATGCTGTTCGAGATATTGGTTGATGTATTTCCTGAACAATCCAAAATTGGTAAGGTTCCTGCCGTTCACGGAAAGTGTCTTGTCGATATTGTTTGCAAGATTGTATTTCTTGATGTCTTCCTGCCTTTGGTCGATGTAGCGACTGATGAGCTGGATCTTCTTGAGTTCCGTCAGTTCTGATTCCTGCAGGAAGCGAATGCTGTTTGCTTTTATCAGGACGTGCCTCTTGATCCTTCTTCCATCGGAATTGAACATTCCACGCCAGTTCTTGAAGGAATCCGAAATCAGGCTGTACGTTGGAATGGTTGATGTGGTCTTGTCGAAATTCCGAACCTTCACGGTTGCGAGGTTGATCTCGATGACATCGCCATCGGCACCAAATTTTTCCATCGTGATCCAGTCTCCAATCCGGACCATGTCGTTGACCGAAACCTGGATGCTGGCGATGAATCCCAATATGGTATCGCGGAAAATCAACAAGACGATTGCAGAAATTGCACCAAAGGTGGTCAACAATGCCTTTGCGGAAATATTGAACAGGTAGAGGATAATGGCCACAACACCAAACGTCCAAAGCACGATCATGATTACCTGGATGTAGCTGTCAATCGGCTTGTCGCTGTATCTAGGCTGCTGCTTGAGATAATCCCTCAAGGCATTGAAGATAGTCCTGATGATCCACAAGACCAACAAGACGATATAGATTCCGATTAATTTTCCGAAAACACCTTCCCAATAGATGAAATTCTTAAGAATGATCGGGACTGCCTTGTAAATGAAAAGCAACGGGATCAGATGGGCGATGTATTTGGCGGTTTTATTGGAAACCAGCAGATCATCAAATTTCGTATTTGTCCTTCTTGCAATCAAGATCATGGCCGTAACCAATGTGAATCGGAAGACGAGGTAGATGGCATAGGAGAGAAGGCAAAGCAGGACAATATCCATGCACAAGCTGAAGTAGGAGGCAAGGGTATCGTTAAAATCCCATCCCTTCAAGAGCCTGTAGGTCCAGCCGAAGATATTTTCTGCAATTTCACGCATTGTTTAAAGGTATTTCTTCTCGATGTAGAAGGTTCCGAATGGCAAGACTGATGCTATTGCAATGATTCCGAATTTTTTCCAGCTCCAATCCAATTCAAATTTCAGCATCGTGGCCAGGACAAGGTAGGCTATGAATAAAAGACCGTGTGCCATTCCGATGGGAAACAAGAGCATCTTGTAAAGTTCCATATTATTAGGCTTGATCAAAAGCATGTTTGCGAATAAAGCCAGGTACGAAATACCTTCCAGGATAGCGACAATTTTAAAAAATCTAAGCATTTGTATTTAAGTTATTTATGTTTAATTGTTTATTGTTTTTGTTTAACAGTATAAAGCCAGAAATTCCTCCAATTGCAGAAGCAATAAAGATGCCCAATTTGGCCTGCACTTCATAGCCAGGATGATCGAATGCCAGGTTGGTAACGAAAAGCGACATGGTAAAACCTATCGAGGCCAATAATCCGATCCCGAATAATTGCCTGTGGCTTATTCCGGATGGCAGATCGGAAAACTTCAACTTTATCATCAACATTGAAGTGCCGAAAACACCAATTACTTTTCCAATGACCAATCCAAAAACAACTCCCAGTGTCACGTTGCTTGTCGTCTCTGCCAGGATATCATTGGAAAAGGTTACTCCTGCATTTGCCAAGGCGAAAAGAGGCATCACAATGAAACTGACCAAAGCGTGCATCCCGTGTTCCAGCCGCTGCAATGGTGTCATTGCATCCTTCGTTGTAATCCTTATGTGTTCCAGAATGTGCAACTGCTCGTCTGTCAGCGTGGGAGCGTTATTGGTATCTGCACTTTTAAATTGATCCAGGTACTTCTTGATCTTACCTGTAAAATGCAGCTCATCGACTTTCGAGTCTGCCGGAATTGTAAACGCGACCAGGACGGCGGCAATCGTTGCATGCACTCCCGACAAAAGAAAAGGCAGCCAAACGCCAAATATCCCGACAATTGCATAAAAGATGGTATTCCTGATCCCGAAAGCCTTGCTCAATAACAGGAAGGCTACAAAACCAATCCCGGTAGAAAGCATCGGGAAATTGATTTCAGCAGTGTAGAAAAAAGCAATCACCAGAACTGCTCCCAGGTCGTCCACGATTGCCAAGGCAGTAAGGAACACCTTCAGGGAAACAGGGATCTTGTCGCCTAACAGGTATAAAACCCCCAAGGCAAATGCGATATCGGTTGCCATAGGGATTCCCCAGCCGTGGGAAGATGCAGTGCCGGAATTAAAGCACAGGTAGATTATTGCAGGAAAGACCATTCCGCCAATCGCGGCCACAATCGGCAAAATGGCCTTTTTTGGATTTGATAATTCACCACCGATTATTTCCCTCTTCAATTCCAATCCGACAACGAAAAAGAAAATCGCCATCAGGGCATCGTTCACCCAATGGTGCAAGGAATAATCCAGATAGGTTTCTCCGTCAAAGGTCAATCCGATCTTATGCTCCCAGATATGATGGTACCAGTCTGATAAAGGGGAGTTTGCCAAAACAATCGCGATCAATGCAGAAATAAACAATACGATCCCGCCTGTTGTAGATTTGCTGATAAAACTATTGAAAGGATTGATAATCCATTTTTCAGCCGGAGTCGTTTTCAGGTCACTGTTCATTCATTGTTTTTTGGAAATGACAAAATTAAGTATTATCATTGATTTTAATAGTACGAAAGAGGTAATGATTTTTAATAAAATTTAGATGAGCAAACGCGATTTAAAAAAATATCTGGTTTCGCTGGACAAGCAGCAAGTGGAAGAACAATTGCTGGAATTGTATGATAAATTCAGTGATGTGAAGGTTTTTTATGATTTTGTTTTCAATCCAAAGGAAGAAAAGCTTATCCAGGAAGCAAAGGTCAAGATTTCCAACGAATATTTTCCTGCGAAAAGCAAGCGTGCCAAATTGAGGCGTTCTGTTGCCCAAAAAATAATCAAGCACTTCCTGGTGCTGGGCGTGGATGCTTTTGCCGTTGCGGATATAATGCTGTACACGATTGAAGTGGCAATGAAATATTCGGCAAAGCGGGAAGTGCGGTATGCTTCTTTCTTCAAGAGTATCCAGAATTCATTCGAGCAAGTCGTGCAGTATGCCATTGCAAACGGAATTGCAGCCGACTACAAAAAACGCCTCCTGGATGTTTATGATGAAGTAAATCGACAAAAATGGGAGAATCGTTACGAATTCGAACGCATAAAAGACCAACTCGACTAAATTCTTAAAATTAACTTTAAAATAGCCGGAGAACTCTTTTTTAGGTGTATTTTTGCAAAAATCCCAAAAAAGATAATGCTTTACAAAGACGCAGAAACGGAAATCGAAGACAGGAAAGAACTGTATGCTTATCAAAAAGGAGACATTGACGCCATTTTTGAAAGGATGTCCAATGCAGCTCCCAACTATCACCTGTTGTATCAATTGCCAACCGGTGGCGGGAAGACGGTCATTTTCTCTGAAATTGTACGTCGCTATCTGGCCGAACACAATAAAAAAGTGGTGGTGCTTACACACCGGATCGAACTTTGCAAGCAGACTTCCAAAATGCTCAAGGGTTTCGGCGTGAAAAACAAAGTCATCAACAGCAAGATAAAGAAGCTGCAGGACCAGGAAGAATATTCCTGTTTTGTGGCCATGGTTGAAACCTTGAAGAATCGTCTCAACGATGAATTGCTTGAAATTGAAGATGTCGGATTGGTCATCATTGATGAGGCGCATTACAATTCTTTCCGGAAACTATTCGGTTCCTTTAAAAATTCCTTCATCCTCGGTGTCACGGCAACCCCATTGAGTTCCAACATAAAGATGCCGATGAACGAAAATTACAATGAATTGATCGTGGGCGACACCATCTCTTCGTTGATCGACAGCGGTTTCCTGGCGAAAGCTGTAACGTACAGCTATGATGTTGGATTGACTTCCCTGAAAGTGGGGATCAACGGCGATTATACCGTGAAATCATCCGACGATTTGTATTCTAATATGGTGATGCAGGAGAAATTACTGCATGCCTACACCGAGAAATCACTGGGAAAGAAGACCTTGATCTTCAATAACGGAATCAACACGTCCTTGTATGTGTATGAAACGTTCAAGGAAGCGGGATATGACATCCGCCACCTGGACAACACCAATAATCCCGAAGAGCGGAAAGAAATATTGACGTGGTTCAAGCATACTCCGGATGCGATCCTGACTTCTGTCGGAATCCTTACCACCGGTTTTGATGAGCCGACAGTGGAAACCATCATCTTGAACCGCGCCACGAAATCGCTGACGTTGTATTTCCAGATGATTGGCCGTGGTTCGAGAAAACTGGAAAACAAGGATACCTTTTCTGTTATCGATCTAGGAAACAACGCCGCACGTTTTGGCCTTTGGAGTGAACCTGTCAATTGGCAGCACATCTTTAAATCTCCCGAGTTCTACCTTGAGAATCTTCGTGCCGATACCGAAATCGAACTGCATTTCAAGTACCAGATGTCACCCGAATTGAGGGCGAAATTTGCCAATACGCCGGTCGTGACCTTTGATGTCGACGAAGAACACAGGATTGCCATTTCACAGAACCTGCGCTCCAAGGTTGTTTTGGACAAATCCATCGAACAGCATGCCGAAATGTGCGTTTACAATACCGAAACCCTCAATGAAGCCCGATTGCTTTCGAAAGAATTGAACGATGACATCGAATGCCGGATCAGACGTTATTCCAACTGCCTGAGCCATTGCAGCAAGAATTACCGCGAATGGCTGGTGGAAGATTACAAGCAAAAACTCACCTTGATGATTGGTAAGAAATACCGCGAGAAGATCTTTAATGAGGATTAATTTTTAGCGGGAGCAAATCAAAAGGCATCCTTTAAACCCTATTCCCGCTGCTGGAACTCGCTTCAAACCTCTTTGGTTACAGGTTTGAGAGCTCAGACAATTCCAGCATCGGGGCTGGAAGAAAAGCTTTAGGATGGCTTTGATCTTTTTGCCTAAATCCTTAGTGCAAATTTGGAACATCCGTTCCTGATTGTACCGTAACTTTTTTGATATTTCTTTTCCCGATCGTTAAAATCAGCAGGGCCAAGGAAGATGAGGCCAATAGGATGACCGTTATCGGCGTCATTGAATCCTTGACGAAAATTCCAACGGCAATCGAGGCAACCGAACCCAGTATCATCTGGACGGCGCCCATCAAGGCCGAAGCACTTCCTGCATTCTTGGCAAACGGGGCCAGAGAAAGGCCAGCTGTATTCGGACTGGCCAATCCGAGGCATGAAAGGAACAAGAAGAACATCGCGATTATTCCGTACAGGTTGAATGCATCGTTCATTACTCCGGCCAGGAAAATAACACTGATGATGGATTGCGAGATCAAAGCGGCACGCACCAGCTGCTCGCTGCTGTATTTTCTCAAAAGAATGGAATTCAACTGGCTTGAACCGATAAAGCTCACCGAAAGCAGGGCAAAAATCCACCCGTATGTTTTTTCATCCACCTCATAGATGTCCATGAAAATCATCGGGGAACCGGCCACATAAGTAAACAATCCGGCAAATGCCACGGCTCCGGTAAAAGCATACGTATAGAACTGGGGCTCTTTCAAGACCATCAAAAAGTTGCTGATGATCGGTCTTGGCTTCAACGAAATGGAGGTGTCGGGCTTGTAATGGCTGGGCAAGGCAAATCTAACGGCCGTCAAGATGGCAACCCCCATGAGCGTAAGGATTATAAAGACGGCGTGCCATCCGAAATCTGCAGTCACGTAACCTCCGATTGTTGGTGCCAGCATGGGCGAAAGTCCCAGAACGAGCATCAATTTTGCAAACACCTTTGGATTGTCCTTTACGGGAAATAAATCGCGGACCATGGTCATTGCTGCAACCGATGCCGCACAGCTTCCGACCGCCTGGATAAAACGGAGGATGATGAAACTGTCGATATCCGTTACAAAAACGCAGCAAAGCGATGCCAATATGTAAACCAGAAGGCCAATGTACAATGGCTTTTTCCTTCCAAAGCGGTCAAGCAAAGGTCCGTACAGCAATTGTCCGGCAGAAATTCCGATGAAATAGCTGGACAGGGACAACGAAACACTGTTTACGGTTGTGTTCAAATCTTTTGCGATTGCACTAAATCCGGGAAGATACATGTCAATTGAAAAAGGACCAAGTGCTGTAAGCGAACCCAATACAAGGATAAGCGAGAAATACTTTTGTTTTGTCATTAGGAGAAGAGAAGGTGTTTTTAAAATGCAAATATAGCCATTGCAGGTGTCGATTCAGAATTATATACAACTTTATGAGTTTTGATTCCATTATTGAAAAAAAACCGATGCAAATATAAATTGGAGAATTACAATTGCTGAAAAAGACGTGTTTTTCCTAATTTTACAATAAAACTTCATTGTTTTTGAAGAGGCTGTCTATTTTTTTTCTAACTTTAATAAGTGAATTTTTGTCAATTCAAACAACTTAAAAAGTGGGCAAGAATTGCTAATTTAATTTGATTTTTATGAAGATAGTAATCGTAGGAGGTGGATTTGCAGGGATAAATCTGGCAAAGGAACTGGGAAATGTTAAAGGTATAGAAGTAACATTGGTCGACAAGAACAATTATAATTTTTTCCCCCCTTTGATCTATCAAGTGGCAACAGCCTATCTGGAGCCATCAAGTATCAGCTATCCGTTCAGGAAGTTTTTTGCAGGCAAGAAGAATCTTGATTTCCGCCTTGGAGAAGTCATCAAGGTAAACCAGGAACAAAATACCATTGAACTCAACAATGGGGAATTGAGTTATGACCATCTGGTTTTTGCCACCGGGGCCGAAACCAGCTATTTTGGAATGGAAAATGTAAAGAAGAATGCCATTCCGATGAAAACCCTCAACGATGCCATCGAAATGCGGAACAAGCTGCTCCAAAATATGGAAAAAGCCGCGATCTGCAAAGACATCCGGAAAAGAAGAAAATTACTGACCATAGTCGTAGCTGGAGGAGGACCAACCGGTGTGGAGGTTTCAGGGATGTTTGCCGAAATGAGGAAAGGCGTCCTGTTAAAGGAATATCCTGAACTTGCCACTTCGGCAAGCAACATCTACCTGGTTGATGGGGGAGACGCGCTCCTTTCGCCAATGAGCAAGAAATCGCAGGAGGACACGCTGGATGCGCTGACGAAAATGGGAGTTGTCGTAAAACTCAATACGCGAGTGGTTGATTTTGATGGTGATACGGTGTTTTTTGCAAATGGCGAATCAATCGATACCAAGAACCTGATCTGGGCTGCCGGGGTTTCTGCAAAGGAGTTTGAAGGAATTGCTCCTGAAAGTTACGGAAGAGGGAAGAGGCTTGCCACGGATGAGTTCAACAAGATACAGAATACGAGCAATATCTATGCGATTGGCGATACCTGTATCCAGACGACCGACAAGAATTTTCCAGGCGGACATCCCCAAGTGGCGCAAGTCGCGATACAGCAGGGAAAGAATCTGGCCAACAATTTCATCTCGATGTTAAACAACAAGCCCTTGAAGCCTTTCACATATAATGACAAGGGTTCGATGGCAATTATTGGAAAAAACAAGGCCGTTGTGGATATCCCGAAACCCAAGATGCATTTCAAAGGTTTCATTGCCTGGATGGTATGGCTTTTCATCCACTTGATTTCCCTGATCACCTACAGGAACAGACTGCAGACCTTCTACAATTGGATGGTGGCTTATTTCGCAAAAGACCAGTCGTTCAGGATGATCATCCGGCCTGAAAAACGTGCCAAGAATGCAGATGCAAAAGTGTGAATCCTATAACAAATAACAAAAATAGTATAAATACGATTTACTCATAATTTAGAAATTTGCAGTACTATTAAATTCAATATAGAATAATATTGATGGCCCCTCAATATTATCCCCGCGGAAAAGTGGAGTAGTAATTAATTGACTGCTCCACTTTTTTGTTGGACGCATTGGTTTTAAATTAAACTATTCAATATTAAAGCATTAAATTGAAACATCATTTTTTATTGAAAGGATGGATATAAAATAAAACTTTTAGACCTCTGTAAAATAAAAAAAAATGTATATATTTATACAACCAAAAACAACAATTACTTAATGAAACTGTATGTAAAATATGACATCAACCTGGCCTGCAGGATAATCATGCAGGAACAGCTTGAAAGATTAGCAATCAAATATGAACTTTTAGAATTCGGAGAAATCGAAATAAGCGATTCTGTCTCTGACGAAAGTTTCACCGAACTTCAGAATAGCCTTGAGCGCTATGGCATTGAAATTATAAACAATCAGAAAAGCCAGCTCGTTCAAAGGATCAAGGACACTATCATTGAAATGATCTATGAGAAGGACAAGCTTCCGACTTCAACCATTTCCAACTATCTGGCCGACAAGCTTAATTTGAGTTACGGCTATATTGCGAACGTTTTTTCGGAATATACCTACACATCGATTGAAAATTTTATTATTATTCAAAAAATTGAAAGGGCTAAGAAGTTAATCGTGGAAGATGGCTTAACTTTGACCGAGGTTTCATATAAATTAAACTACAGCAGTGTTGCCTATTTGTCGGCACAATTTAAAAAAGTAACCGGATTGACGCCTTCCATGTTCAAGAGGATTGTGGACAGACGTAGAAATTTAAACCAATAACAATTAAACTTCAGGAGCAATGAATTCGGATAGTTCACAAATGCGCATACTTTTGGCGGAAGATGATGAAGACGACCGTCTTTTTTTCAATGACGCCATCAATGAATTGAAAATGAACAACAGGTTGACTATTTTTAAGGACGGACGTGATTTAATGGATTATTTGGAACATCCGGAAACTACATTGCTGCCCCATATACTGTTTCTGGATTTGAACATGCCTTGCAAGACAGGGGCCGAATGTTTGAAAGAGATCAGGGCAAATCCTAAATTCAAAGATTTGACCATCGCCATTTACTCGACTTCATCATCTGACAAGGATATTGAAGAAACCTTTATTGGTGGGGCAAACATCTACATCAAAAAACCAAACGATTTCTCAAAACTTAAAAAAGTAATCAAGGATGTCGTGAACATGAACTGGCAATATCACACGTCTGGATTGAACAAGGAAACTTTTTTCTTGAGTATTTGATAGCATAAATGAAATTCCTGAAACAAAATAAATACGTCTTTTTATTAAGGATTGCTTTAGGAATTTCAATCATTGCAATCGGCTATCTTACCACCATGTTCTATTTTCAAATGAAAGATCTGGATTCTTCCTTCCAGTCCATTGAGAATACAAATGCCACCCAGAACGAGCTGGAAAACCTTTTTTCCATACTCAAGGAAGACGAAATCAAGCTTTCAAATTTGATCATTGCAGATGATGTGGCTTTTTCAAAAGGCATTTTCAGCAGGGAAGGGGCTGACACCAAGATTGCCACACTAAAGGACCTTTCCAAGGACAAGACGTTTTTCCATCAAAGCATCCTCAATCTTGAATCCCTGGTGGACAAGAAATACATCCTTTTTGGTGAAATTGTTGCCCTGGCCAAGGCTGTTCCTTTTAATGAGAGCGCATTCAAGGAGAAACTTTTTGAAAACAAAAGATTCAATGACCATCTTTACGACTTTTTGGAAAACGATATAAAGCCAAACCTTACGGGCTTGAAATTACAGAATGAAAATTATGCTGAAAAGATCAGTTCTACGCGAAAAACGGTCTTTATATTGGCAGTAGTTTCCATTCTCATCTTTCTTTTGTCGTACAGCAAGATGAATGATAATTTGCTGATCTTGAAGAAAGTAAATGATGATTTGAAGCTGCTGAATGAAACCTTCAACAATGCGGAAAAGATTGCAGGATTCGGGTATTGGAAAGTTAATCTCGAAACGAACGATCATACCTTTTCGGATAATTTCTATCGGCTTTTAGAGGAAGAACCCAGGCATTTCAAGCCAAATTACGAGAATCTTGTAAAATACATCCATGCGGAAGATTATGAGTATGTTGTAAAAACAGACAGAGATTCAATTGAAAATCAAATTCCAACATCAATCCTATACCGTTACGTTTTGCCATCCGGTGCATTGAAATATGTGATATCTACTGCCAATTTCAGAACCAACAATAAAGGAGAAACCTTCAAGATTGGTGTAATACACGATGTTACCGAGCAATTCAAGAAGACATTCGAGCTGGAAGAAAACAACAAGAAACTGATTGCAATAAATGCTGAATTGGAATCGTTCAACAATATTGCAAGTCATGATTTGCAGGAACCCTTGAGAAAAATCCAAATGTTTATTTCCAGGATCGAATCCAATGACCTGGAGGCAATTTCTGAAGCAGGAAAAGGATATTTTGACAAGATAAAGCTTTCAGCCAACAGGATGCAGAATCTTATGATTGACCTGGTTAATTATTCCAGGACGATCAAGAGTGACAAGGTCTTCGTTAAAATTGATCTGAATGAAATCCTCAAGGATGTCCTTGAAGAACTTGCCATCAGCATTGAAGAAACCAACGCAAAGATTTCTATTGACGAACTTCCGGAAATCTTTGGAACGAAATTTCAAATACAGCAATTGTTTGTCAACCTGATTTCAAATTCTCTAAAATACACCAAGCCTGATGTGGTTCCGGAAATTGAAATCATTACAGTAGATTTATTTGCAGATGATTTAAAAGATGCTGTAAACGACAAGTCGGACAGGATCATTACCAGCAAGGATTATTATAAAATCATTGTAAATGATAACGGGATTGGTTTCAACCAGGAATACTCGCACAGGATTTTTCAATTGTTCAGACGTCTTGAGACTGAAATTACTTATACAGGAACTGGTCTGGGTTTGGCCATCTGCAAGAAAATAATAGAAAACCACAATGGCTTCATCAAGGCTGAAGGCACATTGAACGTGGGTGCCAGATTTATTATGTACCTGCCAAAACAGCCGTAATTAAGTTATATAATATTCGCACTATAATTTATATTATGTAAAATAGAGTATTTTATGATTTAGTGTCCTTTTGGCTGGCCTGGCATAAAAAAAAACACCACTTTCGTGGTGCTTTCTGTGTTGTGTAAATAAAATTTATTTTACGCTGATTGGAATATCCCAATTGTCCCAGCTCAACGTAATATTGTCCTTGTTGAATTTGTAGACCAGCTTTTCCGTTTTTTCCTTTTTGGCAACTGGTTTTACTTTGACCCTCAAGGCATCTTCCTTTTCATTGTAATCATAAGCGCCCCATTGCTTGGCCACCTTGTTGAAAATTACCGTGGCATTATCCTTTTCAGGAATTATGAAAATTGAATATTTTCCTGCTGGCAAGGTTTTTCCTTCTACGGTCAGATCCTTGTCGGTTTCAATTGTCGTGGCATCATTGGCTCCGGCACGCCAGATCTTGCCATAAGGTACCAATCCGCCCCAGATTTCTCTTCCTTTTACGGATGGGCTTCCGTAATTTATCGTAACCGCCGCTCCTTTGAATTTCCCTTGGGCGGTTTCTGCCGGACTGGCGGCCTTTTTTTCCTGGGCACCAGCAATTGCAACTGTCATTGTAAAAAATACAGCGCAAATTTTGTTTTTTAATGTCATGATAGTATAGGTTAATTGATTAAGTAACGTAAATATAATCACAACGCTTAAAATACCTGATGCAATTATAATACATTTAAGAATTTCGAGTATAAATTTATGACTTTCAGCATTGTTGAAATCATTTTAATTTTCACGGCTTCATAGTTTCGTATTCAGGTTTTAATTTATTAATTTTAGACTTTATCTACGTTATGAAAAATAGTATTGCTGAAAGAATTGCTGATTTTCTTATTGTCCATCCACCTTTTTCAGATTTATCGCACGATGAATTGACGGACATTGCGTCTGAAATCAGGGTTTTGAATTTGGAAAAGGGCAAGACGCTGTTCCAGATCAACGACTTGCTGCATGAGAATTTCTATGTCGTGGCTTCCGGCGTCATCAACCTTTCTGTAATTTCGGATGCCGAGGAAACTTTATTGAACAAATGCGTTCCCGGGGATATCCTGGGCCTGCGCCCATTTTTTGCCAAGAACAATTATATGATGACGGCAAAAGCGCGTGAGGAAAGTGTCATCTATGCGATCCCTATCGATGTTTTCAGACCATTTGTTGCCAAGAATGCCAACGTGCTGGATTTTTTGCTCCAGAGTTTCGCGAGTACTTCCACCAACCCTGTCGAACGTTCAAAGGGGAAATTATTGAATGACTCCGTAAGGCAGATCGACAATCAGTCGGAAATACAATATTTTCAATCCTTGGATTACAACAAGAAGCCTTTGACCACCTCGCCCCACGCGATTGTTCAGAATGTTGCACAGATAATGACGGACAATCTTACAGGCTGCGTGATTGTGGAAGAAAATAATCTTCCCGTGGGAATTGTTACCGATACCGATCTGCGTTCTAAAATTGCCACAGGGAGATTTTATATCACGACGCTCGTCAGCAATATCATGTCTTCGCCTGTCATAACGGTTCCCGAAAACCTATCGCTTGCCGAAGCACAGCTTTTCATGCTCCGCCATAATGTTACGCACCTGTGTGTCACGGTTGATGGTTCGGATAAGACGGAAATCAAAGGGGTTATTTCCCAGCAGGATATTATTTCGGCCCAGGCAAACAATCCTGGAATATTGATCAAGGAGATAAAGCGTGCCCAGAATCCGGACGAATTGAAGCGCCTGCAAGAAAAGCTGGCTGAATTTATCCGTACTTCGATTGATAAAAAAATTCCACTTTCGCATATTAACACCATTGCCGGAGAAGTAAACATGGCCATCATAAAGAGGTCAATTGATCTGGCCATTCTGGAATTTGGCTCCCCTCCTGCTCGTTTTGCCTGGTTGAGCATCGGAAGCCAAGGCAGGAAGGAACAACTGTTATTGACTGATCAGGACAGTATACTGGTCTTTGAAGATGTTGCTCCGGATAAATACAGGGATGTAAAAGAGTACTTTTTGAAGTTAGCCAAAAAGGTAACTGCAACGTTAGAAAATGTCGGATATCCATTCTGTCCCTATGGACATATGGCAAGCAATCCTGTTTGGTGCAAGTCATTGACTGACTGGAAGAACCAATACAGCAATTGGATGAATACTCCAGGTGAGAAAACCGATGAGATCTGCAGTATTTTCTTTGATTATGAAATTGCTTTTGGTGAAATCCAACTTGAAGAAGCGCTTACGGAACAAGTCTTCAAGAATGCGGAAAAGAATAAAAAGTTCTTTGCATTCCTGGGTACGGATTCGCTTAAGAAGCCGGCCCCTCTGAGTTTCTTCAAGCAATTCAATCTTGAGGAAGAAGGTGAAAACAGGGATAAATTTGATATCAAGACGCGCGCCATAATGCCGTTGGTTGATGCTGCAAGGGTCTTGATCATAAGCCACAACATCAGGGGAATCAACAATACGTTCCTTAGGTTCAAACAATTGGCCATTACGGAACCAAAATATTCGGAAGTCTATTTGAATGCAGCTGAAGCTTTCCTTACCTTGTCAAAATTCAGGACGCAGGAAGGTCTGAAAAATGGAACAACTGGTCAATATGTCAATCTTGAGGAACTTTCCAAATCGGACAAGGAAAAACTGAAAAATGCACTTCTTCCTATGAAAGATCTGGAAGAAATTATAAAGAATAAATTCCAACTTACTTATTTCACATAAAATATGCTCGATTGGTTAAAAAACATCAACAAGGATCATCCTGAATTCTGGAAAGAATATTTGTCAAAGTTCGAAAAAAAATCGAATAGATTTGTCGTGCTGAGTACTGAATCCACCGGTTTGGATGCCAACAAGGACGTGATCCTTTCCATCGGTGCGATAGCGATTGAAAACAACACCATATTGATTGGCGATTGTTTTGAAGTGGTTCTTTTGCAGTATGTGTACAACCACGATCATGGCATTTCAAATGAATTCATAATCGAAAGCAAACAACCAAAATCTCTGGAACCACAGGCAATTCAAGCTTTTATTGAATATCTGGGAAATGCAGTCTTGATCGGGCATCGTGTTGATTTTGATGTGGAAATAATCAACAATGCATTGGAGAAATTGAAGTGCGGAAGGATCAAGAACGAAGCACTGGATATTGAAGTAATGTACCGGAAATGGAAGGAGCTCAGTGATGACAAGGAGTTTTCATTGGATGAACTGAGCACGCTGTTCAAGATTGAAACCAGCGACAGGGTCTCGGCTTCGGAAGATGCCTATACCATTGCATTGCTTTTCCTCAAGCTGAAATCACGTCTGGGAATCAATTGATTTCCAAAAGGATCCGCCTGTCAAATCTGCCGTGATGGGTGATCGATATTGGACCGTGATTTCCATCAATATATGGGATTCCGCTTTTCTTTATGATTTTCAAATCCCTGTTGAATTCTTTTACATCTTTGAGAGAATCTTGGCAGACCAGTGCAATCGTATAGATGGATTCTTGCGTCACTTCAGTCCTTGTAAAGTAGTCTTTGCCGAAACACCTCACTTTTCCTGAAATTTGTTCTTTGGAAAAGTCCAAATCACATTCCAATTGCAATGGAATAAAACACCTGTCGAGTGTTTCCCGGTTGTAAATCTTATAGGCGGATTCCTTGCAGCTCCATAAGATCCACACCATTTGTTCCGGGTTTTCCGCAAGCCAGATGATCTCCTGTTCACTTTCTGTGAAGATCTTCTCCAGGAAGCCCTTCCGTTTCCAGTTGCTTTCCGTCTTGGCCAGTTCCAAATCTATGATGTCGTTGCCAATCATTTCTTTGCCAGTTCCGTTTCAATGATCAGCAATGCAGCTTCAACAGTGAGCATCTTTTCCATTGCCTCGTTGTCGATCACAATGTCGAACGTTTCTTCGATATCCAAGACGATGTCTACCAGGTTGGCTGAATTAATCATCAAATCATTTATGAAATCTGTTTTTTCATTCAGATCATTTAAGGCCTCTTCGTTTTTTACGTAAGGTCTTATGATAATCTTGAGCTTGTTGATCAGGTTTCCTTCTTTCATAATTATAAATCTAATATTTTTTAAAAATAATGCATCCGTTTACATCGCCAAAGCCAAAACTTGCCTTGGCTACGATATTTATTTCCTTGTGGATAATCTGCCGTGGAATCCTTGAAAGATCAACAATGTCAACTATTTCAGGATTCAAATCTTCACAATTTATATTCGGGAAAATAAATCCGTGATGCAATTCCAGAATTGAAGCGACACTTTCGATGCTTCCCGATCCGGACAAGCAATGTCCGGTTGTTGCTTTCAATGAATTGATGTAAGGAAATGATCTTCCATTCAAGCCCAAGGCTTTGCTCCAGTTGGATATTTCCAGACTATCCTTGGTGGTGGCAGTTAGATGCCCGTTGATAGCATCTATTTCTTCTGGCGCAATACCAGCGTCTGAAACAGCGTCCCTGATGCATTTTTGAACTGCAGCAGGATTGGGTGCCGTCATCGTTCCGCCTCCTCTCTGGCCTCCGGAATTAATGTTTCCGCCCAGGACTTCAGCGTAAATTCTTGCTCCCCTCTCCAAGGCAGATTCCAAATTTTCGAGCAGGAGTGCTCCTGCTCCACTTCCCGGAACAAATCCTGAAGCGCTCGAACTCATTGGCCTTGAACCTTTTTCAGGATTGTCATTGTGCTTAAAGGTGCAAACTTTCATTGCATCAAATCCGCCCCAGATGTAAGGTCCCGAATCGCTCGTGCTTCCGGCAAGCATGCGTCTTGATTTGCCTGATTTGATCCTTTCGTAAGCCATAAGGATTGCCTCCGTCCCCGTCGTGCAAGCGGATGAATTCGTGGTCACTTGGTTTCCCAATCCCAATTTTCCGCCAAGATAGGCACTGATGCCGCTGTTCATGGTCTGAGCAACAGCGGTGCTGCCAAGCCTCCGCGTCTGCAGATCATCAATCTTGTAGATGCTGTCACGGAATTTTTCTATACCGGAAGTTCCTGTTCCAAAGATGGTTCCACTGTCCCAATCGGGTTCTTCATTGTTTCCAATTGACAATCCTGCATCTTTCCAGGCATCAATTCCAGCAATCACACCGTATAAAATTCCGGTGGCATTGAAGTTTCGCAGTTCGAGTTCCGTAAAATATTCCAATTTGAGACTTTCAGAAATTTCCGGTGTTCCTGATATCTGGCAAGAAAATTGCAAATCGGCCAATTGCTGGTCAAATCTTATTCCGGATTTTCCAGTTTGAATTGCTTCTAAAAATGCGTCGATCCCAACCCCGTTTGGAGCTACGACACCAAGTCCTGTTATGACGACTCTTCTCTGCATGATTGGAAAATTAAATTATTGATTCGGATTGATTATCATTCCTGAAATTATTCCAGTACAAACCTCTTCTCCTTTTTCATTCAACATCTTCACGTTGCATTTTAATTTGTTGAAACGGAAGTACACTTTTTCTGAAACAACCTTTACTTTTTCATTCGGAAATACAGGTTTTATAAACTCCATACTACTTGATGTAAAGGATATTAACGTATTTTTATTCAATTTATCATTTAACAAAAATATTCCCAGGCATACCACTCCAATTTGCGCCATCGTTTCTGTCAAGATTACTCCGGGAGTAATTGGATTTCCTTTGAAATGGCCCTTGTAGAAATCCAAGTCTTCATTAAAAAGATACGTTCCTTCCACTCCATTCTCATCGATCCTTAGGATCTCATCCACGAACAAAAACGGTTTTGAATAGGGCAATAGTGCTATTATCTCCTTGCTTGTCATATTCTTCTATTAAAATTGCAACAAGACCCTTTGTGCCGTGAATCCAGGCCCAAAGCTCAGCATCAAGCCTTTTTCTCCTTTCCTGGGTTGTTGTTTCATAATACTATCCAAAACATACAAGACGGTCGCACTAGACATGTTTCCATATAGACGCAAGACTTCCTTGGTAGCATCAATGTTCTTGCCCGAATCTGTAAACAAAGCTTCCACGGTCTGTACGATCTTTTTTCCACCGGGATGAAAAATCAAATGCTCGATATCGTCTATTTCAAGATTGTTTTTAGCCAAGAAGGGATGGATTATGGCAGGAAAATGAGCCGCAATCGTATCCGGCACTTCAATGTCCAGAACCATCTGCAGGCCTGAATTCGCAAGCTTGAAACCCATCATGTGCTCGTTGTCATAAAAATGATACATTTCTTCCGCAAGAATTTCCGGACCTTCGTCATTTTCATCAGAAGAAAGCAAGACACAGGCCGCGCCGTCTCCAAAGATGGCCGCACTGACAATGTTTGCCATCGAGAAATCATCCAGCTGGAAAGTGGCGGTTGGACTTTCAACTGCAATCACTGCTGCCCTTTTTCCGGGATTGGATGCTAGGAAATTCTTTGCATAGATAATTCCAGAAACTCCGGCCACGCAGCCCATTTCTGTTACGGGAAGCCTTACAATATCCTGGCGCAATTTCAATTTGTTTATGAGATAGGCATCCAATGATGGAATCATGATTCCCGTGCAGCTCACGGTAATTATATAATCCAGGTCACCAGGTTTCCAGTTTGCTTTTTCGAGTGCCTTCTGGAGGACTTGTTCTCCGAGAACGACCACTTCCCTGCTGTAGATGTCATTCTTGTCCGCAAAGGAAGTGGCGGTAAAAACCTCGGAAGGCTCCATGATGGAATATCTTTTTTCGACTGCCGCACCTTCAAAAATCTTCTTGACCTTGCGGATGAAACGCTCTTGCTTTCCAAAAAGCCAACTGTCGAGGAATGGAATTATTTCCTCCGTTGTCCGGGAATATTTGGGCAATTGCTTGGCGACTGTTACTATTTTTACATTCATATCTTTGAAATTATCCATTGGTACCGGAAGGCCCATTTCCATTGGATCGTATATTTTTTAAAATTTAATTTTTCAGAAAAGAGAACGAGATCTTCTTTTTTAAATCCTCTCAATATTGAAACCAATCCGTCCTGTTCGGACATCCTGTTCAATTTGAAAATGGCGCATAGAAGCTTGAATAGTTTATAAGCCATGGCACTTCTGTGCAAATCATTGATGACGATGCCGATTTTTGCCTGCCTGTTGAAAATATTGAGTAGGTAAGTGATTTCATCGTCCTTGAAATGATGAAGCGTCAACGTGCATAAAACAATATCATATTCCAATTTGCGAAAGGAAACATCAAAAATATCTTCGCATCTGTAGCTGATGTTGTCATATCCTTCAGACAATTTTCTTGCATAATTTATAGTGAATGCATTTGCGTCTATTCCGACAAGATTGAAATCATGGCCTTCTTCGTTTCCAAAATCTGCCAATGCTCTCAGCATATCGCCATTTCCGCAACCAATATCTACAATCGTGATTTCTTCTTTTTCAGGAATATCCTTCAGAAGCTGCTTTACGCCCCCTAAAGTTAGCGTATTGCCTCCAAGTAATTGATTGATTCTTGCGATTTTATCAAGCGCATCCCGAAGTTCTTCCCCTTCCAGTGAAAAATCATCCATAATTTCAGGAGCATTGCTGCGGTATTTGGTATCCACTTTCATATCGTAAGGGGTTTTCCGTGCGTTCTTCGGATTATTTTAGGCAAGAGAGATGGAAAGAAAACAATCAGCCCCAATATTCGTTCCGATAGATTCCTGTGTTGCAAGATCTTTGACAAGATCCTTCCGGTCTTTAATCTTGATCTGAAATTTCTGGTCCATTCGGCTTTATAATTTTGCTCAAGAAGTTCCCGGTTGATTGCACCGGAAAGATATTGGGAAACGTGTTCGGAAACCATTTTGGCACTGTGGATTGCCATTGCCATCCCGTTACCACATAAAGGATGAATGAGTCCGGCCGTATCGCCAATCATAAGAATGTGATTTTCAATGCATTTCTTGTCTGAGAAAGAAATCTGGCTGATTGCAAGCGGCTTGTCGAAAATTGGGCTAACCTTTTCAAGAACGGCTTTTAATGATGGATTTTTATACAAGACAGCTGTCTGGTATTCGTCAATATCCTTGTATTTTTTGAAAGTGGCATAATCAGCCAGATAGCAAATGTTTATCGTGTTGTTTTCGACATTTGAAATACCACAATAGCCTCCCTTGAAATTATACAATCCAACCAGGTCTGAAGGGAAATCTCCTTTGAAATGACCTTTTACGGCCAACCAAGGGGATTTCTTGCCTATAAATTCCCGATCAAGTTTCTGGTCCATGTTCGAGCGTTTTCCAAAAGCGCCGATCACAATTTTTGATCTTACTTCTCCTTCCGATAATTTCACTGTAAATTCATCGTTTGAGAAAATGATTCCAGTAGCGGTATCTTTTATGATCCTGCACTTATTGTCAAGCGCTTTCCTATACAGGAAATGATCCAATTCGTATCGGCTTATGCCAAAACCGCCGAGAGGCAATTTTCCGGAAACGCTCTTGCCTGATTCAGTCGAAAACAGAAAATTGAAAATGGATCTTGGTTGCAGTGAAGCGATATCAAGGCCAAGCCAACCCAAGTATGGAAGGACTTCATTGGAAATATATTCTCCACAAACCTTATGCTTGGGAAAATCATTTTTTTCGATGAGCGTGACTTCAATTCCAATCTTGGAAAGATGAATGGCTGCCGTCAAACCAGCCAGGCCGCCTCCGATTATGATTACTCCATTATTTTCCATAATGAGTAAATATAGAGATTTGGAAGCAGAAAGGCTTTGTGTTTTAATTTAAAAACTTACAGGATTTTAGGCTTAGTAAAATAAATTATATTTTAAAAAGGCTTTTAGCGATCTATATCAAAATAAAGTATATAAGTTATAATTTATTACATTTACAAAAGAAACCAAATCCAAATAATTATGAAGAAACTTTACATTCTTTTTATAGCCCTATATAGCTCTGTAAGTTTTTGTCAATCTTCTGAATTATTTGATGAAACGTGGCATCTAGAAAAGCTTGTCAAAGATGGAGTTGATGCTTTTCCTCCTTCAAGTGTCACAGTTCCTTATGTAACATTGACATTTTATGATGAAACAAGTCTTTCAATATCTGTTTGCAATACCGGCTATGGATTGATTGAATTTTCAGAAGAAGATACATTTACTATTGATGGAGGCAATTTTGCTGTGACATTGATGCTGTGCCAAAATCCATCAGATCAATATTTTGAATATCTTTATCTGTTCGATTATTTTATGTATAATGCAGTTGGTGAATTTTCCTATTCCATCACGACTATGAATGATGGATTGAAACAACTAATCTTAACGAATGAAGATGGAGACCTGGCTGTTTACTATAATCAAAATTTATCCAATTTTACTTTTAAGAAAAAGAATTGGAGCTTTTATCCAAATCCGGCAAGAGATATCATGTATTTGAAAAATGAAAATATTGAGGAGGTCAATATAGAGATTTATGATATGGTTGGAAAGTTGTGCATCAGCAAAAAACTTTTGACAAATAATACGTCCATAAATACGGATGTTCTATTGAAAGGGATTTACTTGATCAAGATATTTAATGAAAATGGAAATTCTCAGACAAATTTATCAAAGAATAACCTTATCTGCTTTTGAATTTTTTATCCACCGGATCACTTTTGACCTTGGAAGTAATCAATTCTCTTCTAATAAGGGCAATCATAAAGAACAAGGCACCCAAAACGCTAACAAACAACAACAAGACTCCGAATAGATTATCTGCTTCCATCATACTAATAATTAATACTGACAAAAATAATTAAAAGGCCGGTTGCAGCTTTTTTTTGACTGTAGATATAAAACTACACGGGTATGAAATATTTATTACAAAAAAACTGCCGTATCGTGATGAGATACGGCAGTCCTATAATAATATGTGCTTATTTAAGGTGTTATAACCTTCCCTCTTTTATTTCATCTACAATTTCAGGATTCAATAAAGTGGTCGTATCGCCAAAGTTTGAAAAATCTCCTTCGGCAATCTTGCGCAGGATCCTTCGCATGATCTTACCAGAGCGCGTTTTGGGCAAGCCTTTTACAAATTGGATCTTGTCCAATTTTGCTATCGGTCCTATCTGGTCGGAAATCATCTGATTGATCTCGTTTGAAAGGTTTTTCCTGTCACGGCTTTCTCCAGTTTCCTTCAAGATTACATAGCCGTATAAGGCGTTTCCTTTGATGTCGTGTGGAAAACCAACAATTGCAGATTCTGCAACAGCAGGATGTTCGTTGATGGCATCCTCGATTGGTGCCGTTCCCAGGTTATGACCCGAAACGATGACAACATCATCCACGCGGCCGGTTATCCTGTAGTAGCCTACTTCATCCCTCAAAGCTCCGTCACCGGTGAAATATTTTCCCGGGAAAGTCGAAAAATAGGTATCCTTATATCTTTGGTGGTCGCCCCAGATGGTTCTTGCGATTCCGGGCCATGGAAATTTGATGCATAAGCTTCCGACAACTTGATTGCCTTCGATCTCATTGCGTTTTTCATCCATCAGGACGGGTTGGATTCCAGGCAATGGCAGGGTTGCATACGTTGGTTTTGTAGGCGTTACAAAAGCAATTGGCGATAACATGATTCCACCCGTTTCGGTCTGCCACCAGGTATCCACCAATGGGCATCGTTTCCCTCCCACGTGGTCATTGTACCAGTGCCATGCTTCCTCGTTGATAGGTTCTCCAACCGAACCAATCACTTTTAGAGAACTCAAAGGAAATCTTTGTACAAAATCTATGCTTTCTTTTGCCAACGAACGGATAGCCGTGGGCGCCGTATAAAATTGCGTAACCTTGTGTTTTTCGATTACTTCCCAAAACCTGCTGAAATCCGGGTAAGACGGCACACCTTCGAAAATAACGGTTGTTGCTCCATTCAAAAGTGGTCCGTAAAGGATATACGAATGTCCGGTAATCCAACCAATATCGGCAGTACACCAATAGATATCGTTTTCTTCGTAATTGAATACATTTTTGAATGTATAGGCAGTATACACCATGTATCCGGCCGTTGTATGTACCATTCCCTTTGGTTTTCCGGTAGATCCGGAAGTGTAAAGGATGAATAGTGGATCTTCGGCATCCATGATTTCCGCCACATTATTATCGGAAGCTTCATCCAAAAGAGGCTGCAACCAGATGTCTCTTCCTTCGGTCATGTTGATTTCAGAATTGATCCTCTTTGCGACCAAGACCGTCTTAACAGATGGGCAAGTCGTCAAGGCTTCATCAATGATTCCTTTCAAATCGATGGTCTTGCTGCCACGGTATCCACCATCTGAAGTAATCACCATCTTACAGTCTGAATCATTGATCCTTGTGGCAACTGCAGAAGAAGAAAAACCTGCAAAAACGACGGAATGTATTGCTCCTATCCTCGCACAGGCCAATACGGCAATCGCCAATTCCGGAATCATTGGAAGATAGATGCAAACCCTGTCCCCTTTTACGATTCCTTGCTCCCTCAACACATTTGCCATCTTGCAGACACGCTGATGGAGTTCGTTATACGTAATGTGCTGTGCTTCTTCTTTTGGATCGTTTGGTTCGAAAATGATGGCAGTCTTGTTTCCGCGTCTCATCAAATGCCTGTCGACACAATTCTTGACAATATTAACCTTTGCACCGCTAAACCAGCTTATTTCTGCTTCAGCCATATTGAACTCCACCACTTTGTCCCATTGCTGGTACCAAGTGAAATTTTCTTCGGCAATCTTTCCCCAGAATTTTCTTGGTTCGCGGATGGATTTATTATAGTGTTTGAAATATTGTTCCAGATTTTTGACTTGATAATAGCTCATAATCGTCTTATTTTTTTATTGTATTGATATTGTAAATATAAATAACATTACCTTAAAAACCTATGTATATATGCTAAATAAATATATACAAATTTTTAGTTATGAAGTAATTCGTTTACTTGTTCCACAAGTTTTTTTACAGAAAATGGTTTTGTTATGTATAGATTCGCTCCCAGCGAAAGTCCTTTTTCGATATCTTTTTCCTTGTTCTTTGCTGTCAGGAAAATGACTTTTGTATCTTTCAAACGTTCATCTTTCTTTATTTGTTCCAATGTATTGTAGCCATCAACGTTAGGCATCATGATATCCAGAATGATGATGTTTGGCTGTGCATTTTCTAAAATATCCAATGCTTCCTGCCCGTCGCGGGCTATGAAAACCTCGAAATTATTCTTCTTGAAGGTATATTCCAATGACATTACAATGTTGGGTTCGTCATCGACAATTAATATCTTTTTCATATCTTGTTTGTTTGCCACACTTTGCAACTGTTGAAAAATCTATGAAGATCATCTGACCTGTGGCTTTTGTATTTGGCTTAAGTTGTTGCTTCTCTATAGTATTTTGGAATTGTAAATATAATCCTTGCTCCTGATTTTGGAATATTCACGGCCCAGATCTTGCCCCTGTGGTGTTCGATTATTTTTTTGCAGATAGCCAAGCCCAAGCCACTTCCCACGGGTTTCCTGATGTTCTGGTTGGATGACTGGTAGAACTTGTCAAATATGGCTTCAAAGTCGTTTACATCAATCCCTTTTCCATTGTCTTCTACTCCAACTTCAATGATCTGGTCGGTTTCCTTAATAAAGATAGTGATTATTCCATCTTGTTCCGGGCAAAATTTTATGGCATTTGACAATAAATTGTTGAGTACTTGCGTGATCCTGTCCTCATCGTAATAAGCCTTTACGATATTCTTTTCGGAAACAATGTCGACCTTGATGTTCTTGTTTTCAATAAGCTGGTTCAATTGCTTCAATGTTTCTGAAATGGTGTGGTAGATGTTATTCCGGGTAACGTATATTTTCTGTTTGCCGGAATCAAATTTTTCAAGATCCAGGATTTTCGAAATCAGCCTGTTCAATCGATCGGATTCCGTGATGATGTTCTGAAGGAATTGTTTTTTCATCTCGTGCGGCACATCATCATCATCGTGCAGGATTTCGGTCGCGGCCCGGATTGCCGTAATCGGCGTGCGCAATTCGTGCGAAATCGTATCCAAGAATTCATCTTTCTGCTTGTCCTTGCTGATCAGATTCTCGTTGGCCTTTTTTAATTGGGCCGTGATTGCATTCAATTCCCTGGAAGTTTCGGTCAATTTTTTATTGATGATGATGTTTTCCTTTGATTCTTCAAGGATCTTCAAGACTTCAGGAAGCGATACTTTTTCTTCCTTCACCACACTTGCAATCAATATCTTGGCGGAAGCCGTCCCGATGTGTCCCGTCAATAAATTTTCGGCAAATTTTATCAATCGGGCATCGGCCAATTCCTCGGTCTTTTCGACATTGTATTTCAATCTGAAAAGATTCAGCGCCCTTTTCGTTCGCTCCTCGCCAAGGAAGCGATTCAGTACTTTTTGAATATCGCTTGTATAAGCCGTTCCCTTCCAGATGAATGCGTTTTCGTGCATCGTGATGTATTTGTCGATGTCTACAAACATTTCAGCATAATTACGTTCCCTGTAATTGCCTTTGAAGCTTACAGAGACTGCCAGATAAGTCAAGGTGTTAAACAGGATGCTCCAGAATAAAGCCTGTGGAACGGGGTCCAGATAGTCAATTCCAAACAATTGGAAGGGTCTTAAAAGTTCAATTCCAAAAAGGCCATTGGTGATGAAGCTGTTGTCAAAATTTGTAATTCCGATGGCATAAGGAATCAACAAGGTGTAAGTACAAATAATAAATCCCAAGATCATTCCTGCAACAGCGCCATCTCTCGAACCCCTTCGCCATAGAATGGAACCGAAAAAAGAAGGAGCCAATTGCGCAATGATCACGAATGAAACCATTCCGATAGAAAACAGGTTGTATTCCAAGACGAAAACCCTGTAGATGAAATACGAAAGGATGATGAGCGAGAATATCCCCACTTTCCGGATGTTGACAATTTTCTTGGTATTGGTTTCCTGCACATCACTCTGCAATCTTCCCAAGAATCCATATGGAATCAAGACGTTGTTGCTCAGCATTGTGGAAAGTCCGATGGATGAAACCACGATCATGGAAATCGCTGCAGAAAATCCTCCGAGGAACACCATCACCGTGACGATTTGATTATTGAAAAATTGCGGAATCAATAATGAGTAGGTGTCGGGATTTACAGATTGCCCGTCAAAAAGTATATTTCCTCCCCAGGCAACCGGATAGACAAAGACGTTAAACAGCAAAAGGTATAAAGGGAAAAGCCAGATGGCTGTCTTCACATGACTTTCACGGTTGTTTTCAACCACGGACATTTGAAATTGCCTCGGCAGAAGGAATATGGCAAAGAGCGACAGGACACATAAAAAGAACCAGTTTATGGCTTGTGGGATTCCTCCTATCGTATTCTTTTCCTTGAAATTTTCCAAAAGGCTTGCCTGTGCATAAATGTCATCAAACCCATCAAAGACAAAAAACGTAACGTAAATTCCGAGCAGGATAAAAAAGAACAACTTCAGTATGGATTCCATTGCCACGGCAGTTACAATTCCTTTTCTTTTTTCGGAGGCATCCACGTACCGGGTCCCGTAGTAGGAAGCAAACAAGGCCAATGCGATTGCTACATATGTTGTTGTATCATTAAAGACATTGGAATGTGTCGATGTCTTGGTGACGACGTGGAAAGTTTCGGAGATTGCCTTTAACTGCAAGGCAATATAAGGCAGGATTCCAAAAATACAGATCAAGGTGACCAGGGCCCCCAAGAATCGGCTGTTTCCGTATCGAAGGGAAATAAAATCGGCAATGCTCGATATCTTGTTTATCTTGGAAATGCGTATGATCTTTCTCAGGATGATGATCCAGGCCGGAATTATGATGATCGGACCAATGTAGATGGGAAGGTAATTCAGCCCAGAATTGGCCGCAACACCAATGCTTCCGTAATACGTCCAGGCACTGCAATAAACTGCCAAGGACAGGGTATAGATGTAGGGATTGTTGGTCCATTTGGAATTGCCCCGTTTCTCTGCCCAATGTGCAATCACAAAGAGCAAGGCCAGATAGATGGACAGTATGATCAATAATCCGATGCTACTCATAATATCTTTTTATAACCAGCAGTGAGATCAGAACGGAAAATATCCAAAGCGAAAAAAAATACACATAGATAACAGGAATTCCACCAACTGACGTCGAGCTGTCAAAAAGCAGCAGCAGCGGCATGTTGAAGCAAAGCAACAATAAAAGGGAAAGGATGATTAATTTCTGTTCGTGTCTTTTCTTCATTTAGGATATTGGCTGTAGGGCTTGAGGTTCTGGTAAAAAGTCCAAAAAAGCTATAGCTCCTGAAAAATCCAGGAGCTACAACTTCAACTAAAAACTATTATTATTTCTTATCGTCGTATTCGCCTATGAGGGCAAAATATCCGAACGCTCCAAGTCCTAAAACAATCAAAGGAGTAAGGACAAAGAGGATGATTATTCCAAAAACCAAATCTTCCTGTTTACCGGAAACGAATTTTGGATATCCAAACTCAAAAATACAAAAATAAGCTGCTGCAAGGGCCAAGGCCAGCCAAATTATACCGAGAAATCTTTTAAGTGCGTTCATGTTTTATCGTTTTATTCGTTTTCAATATTGTTTTTTCTTTTCAAATAAACCATTCCTATACAGAAACTTATGGCTGCAATTACAATCGGATACCACAAGCCTTCCAGATAGAATTCCGGATTTCCGCCTTCCTTTGCATTGGTTACAAAATAGGTTGAGATGGCAGGAAGAAGTCCACCGAAGATACCATTTCCAATGTGATAAGGCAAGGACATGGACGTATATCTGATTTTCACAGGGAACATTTCTACCAAAAATGCCGCAATAGGACCATAAACCATGGTTACGAATATCACCTGGATAAAGATCAGCCAGATTAGCGACCACCTGTCAGATGAAGTGATGGTAACGGTTGTTTTGGTATCTGATTTTGCTACTCCTTTTTCATCCAATATTGGATTCCCATTTTCGAGATGAAGTGTTTTGACCTGCTGCCATTTTGTACCATCTGCAAACTCTTTCGTAGCGGTATAGATGGAATCCAATTGCTGATGGCTGTTTTCTTTTGTAGCAGCTACAACTTTTGCATTTTCCACGATTTCGGTCTTCAAGCTGACATCTGTCGTCTGATACATTGCCTTATAAATGGGCCTGTAAAGCAAGATTGCAAGGAGCATCCCTCCCATCATGATTACTTTCCTGCCCACCTTGTCACTCAACCATCCGAAGAACAGGAAGAATGGGGTTCCGAACAACAAAGCCAGACCTAATAGTCCATCCGCCTGGGAAGAATCTACAAACATTACGGTTTTAAGGAAACTCATGGCATAGAATTGCCCCGTATACCAAACAACACCTTGTCCCATTGCGGCACCAAACAAGGCCAGCAAGACGAATTTCAAGTTGTATTTGTTTCCAAAACTTTCCTTCAATGGATTCGTACTTGTTTTTCCTTCAGCCTTGGCTTTGGCGAAAACAGGCGACTCGTCCATTTTCTTTCTGATGATGTAGGATACGAAAACCATCAGGATGGATACCCAGAACGGTACCCTCCAGCCCCATTCGTCAAATTGTTCAGGAGTCAGCACGCTTCTTGTCAAAAGAATCACCATAAGCGAGATGAACAAACCGAAAGTTGCAGTTGTCTGTATCCAGGAAGTCCAATAACCGCGTTCTCCGAGTGGTGCGTGTTCTGCCACATAAGTTGCAGCTCCTCCATATTCTCCACCAAGGGCCAAACCTTGCAACAGACGTAAAATCAAAACCAAAAGAGGTGCCATAAAACCAATGGTTTCATAGGCTGGAACGCATCCGATAAGGAAAGTTGCCCCTCCCATCAATAAAAGCGTCACCATGAAAGTGTATTTTCGCCCAATAAGATCGCCTAACCTTCCAAAGAATAGGGCTCCAAATGGTCGAACAACGAAACCTGCGGCAAATGTTGCCAATGTAGACAAGAAGGCTGCCGTTGGGTTGTCGGCTGGGAAAAATTTGGTAGAAATTACCACGGCCAGACTTCCGAAAATATAGAAATCATACCATTCTATCAGTGTTCCGAGTGAGGAAGCGGTGATGACTTTCCAGATTCCCTTTGTAGATGTTGTACTCATATAATCTTGTTTTTAATTTTATAGATAAATTTGCAATTGAAGCGTGAATTCTCCTTTTGAAGTCTTGGTGTCAGGAGCCGTATAAACCGGCCTTGTTGAATATTGTGTCGTGATTTTGGCGTGATGGCCGTCTATGAAGAAATTTGCACCAATATCAAACTGACTGCTTGAAGCTTCCAAAGCCTCGAAGTTTTTATACGTATAAGCTCCGTATGGCTGGATCCTGACTTTAGGTTTTTCCTGTGAAGTTGGAAGCAAAACTCCGGCCTGGGTATACCAAATGTTTCCTGAACCGATTGTCGGTTGAAGGTTTCCGGCTCCTGCCAAAGCCGTAGCTCCGACGAAATCAGGATTTGGAGTTCCAACGTTCATGATGCCCAGATTTCTCAAATAGTTTGGACCAAAATCATAATCGTAGAAGACGCTGTAAGCCGTAATGGCCATTTTCTTTTCGGGTTTCCCGATTGGCATGTCCACGAAAACGTCGGCAGAAAGCAAAGTGATATCGTGTTTTTCAACATTGCCGGCAACCGAAGTCCTGGTTGCATCAGGAGCATTGTAGAAACCAGCTCCAACGTTGAACACTTTCTTGGTTCCAAGATAAGAACCTACCTTATAGGGAAGTAAATTGGATTCCACATCTAAAAACTGGTATTCAAAATAGCCTGCTTTTGACCATTTCGTGTTTCCGCTATTGTCAACCGCAACAGCCAAATCCGCAGAAGGTACATCTGTTGGAGCCAAATTCGTGGCGAAAGGTTTATTGTAGCTCACCCGATATTCGAATTTTCCATATTTTCCTTTGGCGAATAATCCGCCCTGACGGGCAAACTGGTCAGAGTTTTCAATCAATGGCCAGTTGAAGATCGGAGCGTCAATTGCAAGATAATTTAAAGTTGAAGACATCGTCATGCGCGAAAGCCCCATATAGTAGTGCAAACCACCTCCTACAGAAAGACTGAATTTTTTATCGGCTTGAGGAAGCACCAAGGCATATTCGTTCCAGGCATCATGAAAAAACATTCCTGGTTTTTTCCCTTGTCCATAACCTCCGGTTCCTGTAGTTCCGGCAGCACCACCATTTGTAAAAGTTTGGTTGTTGATTCCGAAATGCGTCACGATCATGTAGCGTGGAGAAAGCTGGGCGTGCAAGAGGATTCTTAGTCGCCTGTTCCCAAAGTCGGTGCTTGAAGAAGCTTCTTCACCATTGATCATTGTTCCTGGGTTCATTTCTGTAGAGCGTAACCAGACCTGGTTCCAAGCCAAAACCCTGAGGTATTTGGAACCGTCTTCCTTCAGGTTGAACTTCATTCCTGAACCGTAATCAGGTGAGCCTTGCGAGAAAGCTTTCGCTGTGAAGCAGACCAAGGCTGCCATCAGATAAATTCGTTTCATAATGCTTTTTGGTTAACGGGTTAATGTCTTTCGACAGCACCAAATTGCATAATTATATCGTTGTAGGAAAATTTAAATATATATAATTGTAAAGTGGTATAGTTAATCCTTGAAACGCTCCCATTTTATCAGCATAAATTTGTCACCAAGCTCTGTTATGATCATACCTGCGCCTGATAATTGTTCCTTGTTTTTGAGGTATTCCACCAATTCCAAATGGTTGAAGATCTTATAGGTAGGATGATAATCTGCCTGGGCTGGTTTCCTGATGTTGAATTCCTTGATCCAGTTGCTTACCGTAACATGTGAAACGCCGATAATACGTTCGATTTCGCGAAAACTCAAACCTTCCAAATAAAGCTGCAAAGCTTTGGTCACGTAGTAATTGTCTATCTTTTTTCCGATCTTGTTGACTGTAAAAAAATAGTTGCATTTTTTGCATAAATACCTTTGCCTGTCTTTGATTACACCACTTTTTACGATATGATTATCCTGACATTTCGGACACGCTAAAATCTCCATATATATAAATTTTGCATAAATATACTATTTTAGCAAATATATAAAAAAGAAAAGTGTAAAAAAGATTTGTTATTTTTATGCAGTACGTAATTTTAATGGTAATTTTTTATTAAAACATTAAGTTTTGTCTTTAAATGAAAACGGACAGAAAATTCTCCCTGTCCGTCTTGAAATATCTAAATTCAAGTTTAATCAGCCACCGCTCATCAGCCTTGTCAATAACAAATCAAGATTGACACTCGCAAAACCAGAACTATGATCCGATAGTCCGTAAGGAATTATCAATTCCCCATTATGAACAATTGAACCGCAGGAATAAACAACATTGGGAACATAGCCTTCCCGCTCATCCGGATTTGGCATGATTAACGGTTCTTTCAACCTGCCTATTTCTTTTTCTGGATGTTCGAGGTCCAACAACGAGGCACCGATGCAATAGCGTCTCATTGGTCCAACCGCATGCGTCATGACCAGCCAGCCGTGCTCGGTTTCAATTGGCGAACCACAATTCCCAATTTGCACCAATTCCCAAGGATAGAGCGGGCTTTGAATTTTTATGGGATTGTCCCAGACATTGATGTTATCAGAATACATCAGGTAGTTGTTCCAGCCATCAATACGTGACATCATCACAAACTTGCCATTTATTTTCCTGGGAAACAGTGCCAGGTTTTTATTTTTTGCACCTTCACCATTCAAAGGAGAAGTTTTAAAATCATAAAAATCGGTGGTCTGCAATAATTTCGGCATAATATGAACGCCATCGTAAGCGGTATAAGTTGCATAATAGACTGTCTGGCCATTCTCTTTTGTAAACTTGACGAACCTGGCATCTTCAATGCCTTTGCTTTCAAAGTCGGATATGGGAAAAATAACCCTGTCACTTATATCAGTATCCCTTGAAAAGCTGATTTTTCTATAGCTATCGGAAAGTGACAGGATCTGATTGTATTGCTTGATGGTTTTCTCGTCCTTGGTTTGTTCCTTGGCTTCCAGGACTAATTTCTTCAGGCTTTCATAATCAAAACGTTCTTGGAGCTTTTCATCGACATCTTTCAAGAAATCTCCATTGATGTCGGCTTCTTCACCTTTTTTCAAGAAAAGGCTCTTTTGATAAATCATCTGGTGCATCTTTTCCGCTTCATCTACATAGTTTCCGGCAGGAATTACTATTATGTTGTTATTCTTGTCGATCATTGCCCGACGGAAAACCACTGATGAAATATGGCCCTCACCTACCGCCCTGAAACTTATGATCAGTCGAGATTGTCCATCTTCCAGATGACTTTGGTCTGGATCCAAAATAATAGAGGGATTGAAAAAGGCAGCTGATTCAATGGAATATTCATGTGTGAAATAGGCCCCGATCAAATACTTGGTGTAAATGTTCATCTGTTCAAAATCAGCACCATTCTTTTCGATGCAGCGTCTTACTTTTTCGCAATGCTTCAATAGTTTTTTGGTAATGTTTCGATGTCTTTTGGAAAAATCCTGAAGCAATGGCGAAACGATTGCAAACACTTCTTCATTGCTCATCTCTAAAATCTTGCCTATCAAGAATAACGCTCTTTCTTCGCCGTTAAAAAAATACCGTGCAATAACTCGTTTCGGATCTGGATATACTTTTACCTCTTTTCTTTCAATGGATAATCTCATACGGAAAATGATGTTTTGTGTTAGGAATAATTAATCTAAAAAGACTTAGTGATTCTAAATTACAATTAAATTTTAACAAACACCTGAAGTAATTTGCTAAAAGTTTCCTAATTCACGATTATCACGAATCAGCAATATTCAAATGGAGGCTTTACATTGTTCCTGCATCTTCAAACCATTGTTTATTTTTTTTAGATTACAATTACCACATTATTGGATGATAGGAAGAATTACGTGAAAGGAAGCTCCGTTTTCTTTTTCGGATACCGCAAAGATATGCCCTCCGTGATTTTCAATTATCTTATGGCTTATGGCCAATCCGATCCCGGTTCCCACATAAGCTTCGTTGCTGTGCAGTCTTCTGAAAATCGTAAAGATTTGTCGTTCATATTGTTGTTCGAAACCAATGCCGTTATCGGCAAAAATGATCTCGTAATAGGAAAGTTCTTGTTTGAGAACCGGATAATTCTCGACTTGCTTCGCTGTTAATTTTTTCGATGTGATGTGTAGGAATGAATTCTCAGTTCCGGAAAACTTCAAGGCATTGCTGATGAGATTGTAAAACAACTGATTCATCTGCAATGGAATTCCCTTGACAATAGGCAGGATGCCACTTTCAATCTTTACCTTTTTTTGATGGATCAGCAATTCAAAATCGGTCAGTATATTTTTAAGGACCTCGTTAAGATCGGTCGTAACAAACAACGCATCATCATTGCTCAGATAAGAATAAGCCAACAAGTCGCTTATCAGGGTTTTCATCCTGTTGGAGGAATTACTGATCTTGGTCAATATGCCAACTGCATTTGGTGGCAGATCATCAATATTGCTTTGCAAGACGCTCACAAACATCAGGATTTTTCTCAAGGGTTCTTGTAAGTCGTGACTTGCAATATAAGCAAACTGTTGTAGTTTTATATTGGCCTGGTGCAGCTCCTTAACGGAATTTCCCAATTCATTATTGGAAGTCAAGAGTTCAGCTGTTCGCTCCTTGATCTTGGTTTCAAATCCATCCGAAAGTGTCTGCAGCCTCCGTTCAATGTTTTTTCTTTCTGTGATATCTTCAATTGCAAGCAGGATCAGTTGTTCCTTGCTTTCTTCATTGGTTACCTGTTTGGCATTAAGCAGCATTATGCTTTCTCCATAAGGCTGAAGATTCACGGCAATCTGGTAATCATCCAATTGCATTTTCTGTGGCAATATTTTCTCAAGCATCGAGCGCATCGGGGAATTGTCAAAAAGATGATTTTGGATCTCGTAAATTAATTTTCCTTCTGCCTCCTGCTTGGTAATATTGTATTTTTTGGAAAAGGCCCTATTGATGTTCTTGATGCGAAGTTTTGTGTCCAGAACTACAATTGGTTCTCGCAAAGTAGCTACGATTGCTTCCGTATAATTCCTGGAAATATTGATCTGGTCTTGCTTGTTCAAAAGCTCATCGTTGATGATGATCAGTTCCTCGTTACTGGATTGGAGTTCTTCTTTTGATGTTTCAAGCTCTTCATTAAGACTTTGCAATTCCTCACTGTTGCTCAATAATTCCTCGTTTGTACTTTGCAGTTCTTCGTTGGAGGCTTCCTGTGCTTCAGCAATTGCATTCATGTCTGCGTGAGTTTGGGCAAGCTCCTTTTCCAGCAAGGTAATCCGTTTCAGATTGACATCATTGTTTATCTCTTGTTGCGTCAATCCACTTAAATTAGCTTCGGCTTTCCGGATGGGCGTATTATAAAAAATGACAAGAAAATAGGTTTCAATTGTATCGACCAGCGGTCTGACCTCAATTGTCACTTGAATGTTTGTTCCGTCCAATACTACTTGTATGCCTTCCTTCAAAGTCTGGGTGTTTGATTCCTTTGCCTTGTGGATGGCATTTCTCAGTTCAAAACTTAACCCTTGCCTTGCAATTTTTAAAATATTAAATGTTGGCTTTCCGGGCAATATTTCAATAAAAGATGAAATATTTCCATTGATGTGCACCACATCCAAATGTTCATTTATCACGACGCTCGCTGGCGTAAAGGCGGACAATAACATTTTTTCGGCACTTTTGATGAAATCTGTCTTCAAAGTTTCCTGTCTTGATTTTTTTAGGTTTGTTTCTGTTTTCAATTCTTCCTTGGTTTTCATAGCGTGATGAATAAATCGCCCCGTAACGGATTTTCTAGTATAAATTTTCCCAGATTTTTCCAGAGGGATAAAAAAATCTTTTGCGGGAGACGTGGTTTCTGATTTGCCAAGCAGCAGGAAACCTTCATTGGAAAGTGCATAATGAAAAGTGGTCAAAGCCTTTTTTTGCAAGAAGGTATCCATATAGATTAATACGTTCTGACACGTGATAATATCCATTTTGGCGAATGGCGGGTCTTTCAAAAAATTGTGGACTGCAAAAATGCATTTGTCGCGGATCTGTCTGTTGATTTGGTAACCGGAATTCTTTTTGGTAAAATATTTTTCCAGGAATATTTCAGAGATATTTGCCACCTGCGTATCACTATAAAATCCAATCCTGGCTTTTGCAATCGAAAGCTCTGATACATCGGATGCAAAAATCTGAATTTCAATACCGTTGGTGTTCTCTCCTAAGAATTCATTCAACAGGATTGCAAATGAATAAGCTTCTTCCCCGGTAGAACATCCGGCCACCCAAACCCTTATTGAATTGGATTGCCTGTTCATCAGTTCAGGAAAGACTATATTCTTGAGACCACTTATGATCTTGGGGTCTCTGAAAAAAGTAGTGACTGGAATCAACAGATCATTGAATAAGGCTTCAGGGGCCAATTTATCATCTTTCAAGAACATCAAATACTCTTTCAGGTTGCTGGCCTTGCTCATTGCCATCCTCCTGGCAATCCTCCTTCGGATGGTCGTTTGCTTGTAATACGTGAAATCAACACCACTGTGATTGTACAAAAGCAATATGATCTTTCGGAAAATCTCTTCCTCATTTTTGTTATTTGGTTTCAAAAGGCCAAAATCATTCGCCAGCATCACTTCTAATAATTTTGCAGGAATCTCAGAGGGAGCCAAAACAAAATCCGCCGTTTGTGCATTGATTGCATTTTGGGGCATTTCGCCGTAAGCAGCCGTCTGGTCTTGTGCAAAAGTGATTCCACCGTGTTGTTTTATCGATTTTAAGCCAAGTGTTCCATCAGACCCCGTTCCAGAAAGAATAACACCGGCAGAAAGATTGAGATGCACTTCGGCCAGGGAGCTGAAAAATATATCTATCGTAGGAGTCGACTTTTGCTTTTCACGGGATTCGAGCTTGAGAACGCCGTCAATCGAGGTAAGTATCTTGTTTTCAGGAATTACATATACATGGTTTGGCGCAAGGTGGATATCATCCGTAATTTCCATTACAGGCAGGCTCGTAAAACGGGAAAGAATTTCGGGAAGTATGCTGTCATGGTTGGGATCAAGATGTTGTACGAGGACATAGGCCATACCGGAATCTTCAGTTACGGCACTTAGAAATTGCTTGAAAGCCTCAAGACCACCTGCTGATGCGCCAACACCTATTATTGGGAAATCCTGCTGGGTTGGAACTGGTCCCATATTGTCTTTTCTTGTATTCATAACTGAACTGGACCGCCTCTGGATTATAAAAGAACTTGAGGGTTTCTCTTGAGGTTTGTGAAGGTAGTCATTTGAAAATGATTTTGGGGCAGATCTGGGATTTGTTTGGATTTCTTCCAGTCCCTACCATGGCCATGCAGGAAACAAAAAAGCCGCTACAAAAGTAACGGCTTTACAAAGTACAGCTTTTTAGGAAACTGACCTTAACTATAACAAACTAGATTCTAAAAACTCTTTTCAAAAAACATACTTCGTATCAAGCATATTGCCTTGTCTTGCGGGTAATGATTTCCGCAATTTCTCCTATCCTCCATGGAAATGCATTTTCTTCTTCTTCGTGATAATGGTCGGAATTGGAAAAGTTGATCTGATTTCCCAGCAGGGCTATTACATGAATCGTTTCATTTATAAGCGTGTTGACTGCATAAGCCGTAACGCTGCTGATTTTTCTACGATTGACTTCAAACTTGTATGAATTCAACGTTTTCGTGGCTGCACCAAAAGGATTCCAATAAGTATGGATGACGATCCTTTGGTTGGTTGTCTTTAATATTCGTGCAATTTCCTGCGAGGATAATGTCGTGTTTGACATTTGCGGAAGCGCTGCTATCGTTTCATAAAAAGTATCGCTCGCAAGGATTTCATTTGCTTTTTCGACGGCCTTCATTATAGAGGTGCTTCGTCCTGAAAATAATAAAGTAATCATGATAAATCTTTTTAAGTTAGCTAATGGGGTATTTTGCTGATGTAAATTTCGTGTAAAGTATTGATATTCACAATACGTATAAATACGGTTTTTTCAAAAACTTGCAAAAAAAAAGAAATTAGCTGTTAAAGATCAAAGATTTACGATCTTGTTTTGAATTGCAAAGACAACCAGACCGGCAACGTTTTTTGTCTGTGTCTTCAAAAGCAATGTATTGCGATATCCTTCCACGGTTCTTGGGCTCAAGAAAATCTTTTCTGCAATTTCAGCCGTGCTGTATTGAAGGCAGATCAGTTCCAATACTTCCCTTTCACGGGAGGAAAGGAAGTCATTGCTGAGAATGTTCAGGATTTTTTTGTTGGGAGAAAAATTGTCGCTCAAGACCTGGAGGACATTTTCGTTGTAATAGAATCCCTTTTCGGCAACTTCATTGATCGTTTTGATCATTTCATCAGGATGCGCATTCTTTATGAGATAGGAAGCAGCTCCCTCCTGTATCATATTGGCAATAAAAAGTGGTGTGTGGTAGCTTGTGAGTGCTATGAGTTTGATTTCTGGAAAGTCTTTCCTGATTGTCTTGGTCGTTTCAACACCATTTAGATTTGGCATATTGATGTCAATCAAGATAATGTCAGGAAGTGACTGGGTTGTCCGGAGATACGCTATGAGTTCTTCCCCGTCTCCGGCCTCGTGCATGATATTTATATGATTTTCCCTTTGGAGCAGGAAGATGATGCCTTTACGGAAAAGGACTTCATCGTCTACCACTGCAATCTGGATCTTTTCGGGCATCAGAATGATAATTTAGCCGTTATACCTTCGTCCTTGTTACTCTTGATTTCAAATTTTCCATTCAAAAAGGCGGTCCTGCTTTTTATATTTTTCATTCCGATGCCGTTTCTGGCTTCAGCTTCCTTTATGTTGAACCCGATTCCGTTATCCGAATAATGGATATGGCAGATATTATCTTCATTTTTGACTTCAATCCTGATTTGTGAAGCTCTTCCGTGCTTGATGGAATTATTGATGAGCTCCTGGATGATCCTGAAAACGTGCAGATGTCCTTTTGAATCAATCTTTTCAAAGGCCAGCTGTTCCTTTGAATTGTTATAAGTGACCTTCATGATGTCGCCGTGGCAATTGGAATGACAAAGTTCCTCAAGTGCGGCATGAAGTCCGAAATTATCGAGGATGGGAGGCAACAGGTCATGTGCAATGCGACGGGAGTTTTCCAGGACTTGTCCCGTGACAGAAATTATGTTCGTGCTGATTTCATCAAAATCCTTTTCCGGAAGGTTCTTGCTTGCAAGCAAATGAGCATTCAAGGAGATTATGTTCAATTTTGAACTGATATCATCGTGAAGATCCCTTGCGATGCGCTGGCGTTCTTGTTCTTGTGTCAGCAAGGTAGCTTCCAGCAGTTTTAGCTGGTGTTCCAGTTCCAGGTCTTTTTTTTCCAATTCCTTCTTCAGGATCTTCTTTCTGGAAAAATAGAAAAACAACAATAGTGACAACGCCATCAACACAAAAGCCATAAATGTATAGACGACTGCCTCAATAAATTGTTCCGCGTTTGGGATAGCCTGCATTGTTGTGCTAAAGGGAATTTATAAGTGTTAAAGATATAAATTTTATGGATATGTCAGCGACCTGCAGCCTGCAGTTTGTGGCGCGCTCTAATTTTCTTTTCTGATCCTCCTCCATTCAATGAAAATGAATATTTGATAGACGATATAAAGCAACCCATTCAGCGTATAGATGATCTGTCCGTAGGACCTGTCAATCGTGCTCAATATGTCACCGGACATGAAAAGCACCGTACTCCCGAAGATGTAGATGAAAATGCCCGTATTCAGATAATAGTATTGCCTGCTTTCCGTCAGGATGTTATAGAAATGAAACAAGCTGTATATCAAGATCAGGAAGGAAGTAATGAAGATTTCCAATAGATTGAACGTATGAAAAAGCGAGGGATCAAGATAATATTGGATTCCCAAAATCGTAAAACATAAGATCAAACCCGCCGTCACGCATCTTTTTTGTGAAACAACGGGCAAGATCGTCCTGTAAAAAAAACTGAGGATTACAAATTGTGAGACAAAATAAAAATGCGACAAGAATAAATTATTGAGACCATTTCTACTGTAATACCTTGTAGTCAGCTGGATAACAGCAATGACAAGCATATAGAAAGTGAAAATCCTCAGAGCCTTGTTGTATCTCTTGAATTGGGTTACCAACAGGACGAGGTTGATCAACATCAATAAATAATTGAAATCAGCAATATATTTTGACACGATAGATTGTTAAGGGCGGTTAATGTGTGATGGGGCATTGTTGCAATTGCTTGGGCAAGGCTCAGAAAAATCATAGATATGGTATCCTTTATCAGGATCAATCATGTCATCCCCCTTTGCATCAACGCCCACGATGATCAATGTTGGCTTTCCGTCGTCCTTTATCGCCATATAAACTCTCACGTCAACCGTTCCGGGCTGTTTCATTATCGAGGTCACATTTGAACCCAGGATCTTGAAAGCTTTTATCCCTTTTAAAGCATTCAAATTCTTGTTCCATCTTTCAGCCCACAATTGGGCCACATCCAAGGCAATCGTATTTTGTAACATAGGTTTTAATTGTTCTTGGTTAATTTTTTGGTGAAATTGGTAACAAAATAATGCTATTAAATCTTAAAATCAAAAGGACTAAATAAAAACAGGTATTTATACGTAAGAGTATTTCAGCTGTCAATAGAATAATAAAAATAAACATTCCTTATTTTTTCTGCTACAAATAACAAAAATCATTAAAAATGATTCATAAAATTTTCTTTTATTTGTACAAACATCAAACAATATGGAATTCAATCCTGACGACCTGGATCAAAAAGCCATTTACAAACTACTTACCGGTGCCGTGATTCCACGTCCTATCGGCTGGATATCGTCCATCAGCGAGGATGGAATACTCAACCTTGCCCCCTTCTCTTTCTTCAATGCCGTGGGAGACGACCCGCCCCACGTGATGTTCTCTGCTTCTGGTTCTCCAAAAGCGAACAGGGATACCCTGAGCAACGTGCTGGCCACCAAACAATTTGTGGTGAACATGGTAACCGAAGAATTGGCGGAACAAATGAATATGACCTCGCACTCCATTCCATCTCTCGAAAGCGAATTTGACCACGCAGGTGTCACGCCTGTTGCTTCTGTTAAAGTAAAGCCACCGCGTGTAAAAGAATGCCTGATTACGATGGAATGTGAGCTTGTACATCATTATACGCTTGAAAACAGCCGGTTTGGCGGACAAACCATAATGGTTGGGAAAATAGTGATGTTTCATATTGATGAGAATGTCCTGCTGGATGATTTCAAAATCAACATGGAAACCTATGCCCCAATTTCAAGGCTTGCAGGTTCAGGTTATTCAAAATTAGGAGAAGTTTTCTCCATCAAAAGAAATTAAGATGAAAATTACAGTCATAGGTGGAGGCCCGGGAGGACTTTACTTTTCCATACTTACGAAAAAAGCATTGCCCGATTGCCAGATTGATGTCTACGAACGTAACAAGGCCGATGACAGTTTTGGTTTCGGGGTGGTATTTTCCGACGAGACATTGGGGGAATTTTTAACGCGGGATACAAAATCATACGATCTGATCAGAAGTGAATTTGCCTATTGGGATGATATCGTCGTGGCACGAGATGGCGAAACCGTAAATGTTTCCGGAAACGGCTTCTGTGGCTGCTCCCGAAAGACATTACTCCAATTATTACAGCAAAGATGCCGGGAAGAAGGCGTAAACCTTCATTTCGAACATAACGTGGATGATTTGAACCAGTTCAAGGATTCAGATTATATTGTGGCTTGTGATGGCATAAATAGTGCCATCCGGGATAAATTTGCATCCGATTTCGGAACAAGGATCGAATTGAAGAAGAACAAGTTCGTCTGGCTGGGTTCCACAAAACCACTCGATGCATTTACCTATTTCTTCAGGACAACGCCTTACGGGACATTCGTGGCCCATACTTATCAGTACCAGAAAGGAATGAGCACCTGGATTTTCGAATGCAGTCCTCAAACCTGGGAAAATGCTGGTTTTGAAACCACAAACGAAGAAGATACGATTGCAAGGATTTCTAAAATATTTGCTGAAGAACTTGACGGCCACGGACTGATTTCAAACCGTTCCCATTGGCGTGAATTTCCTGCAATTACCAATGATGCCTGGCATAAAGACAATATTGTCCTTCTGGGCGATGCCAAGGCTACTGCTCATTATTCAATTGGTTCGGGAACAAAACTCGCAATGGAATGTGCCATTGCCTTGTCCGATTCAATCGTTGCATTTGGAACCGACAAGGAAAAGGCTTTCGCCAACTACGAGCAGTTGCGTCGGAACCGTGTAGAAATGATCCAGCACGCGGCAAATGTGTCACTGGAATGGTTCGAAAATATGGACCGCCACATCAAGAACGATTTCTATCAATTTGCCTTTGGCGTAATGACACGTGCCAAGAAGGTAACTTTTGAAAATCTTGCACTTCGAGACAAATCGTTTCCCGAAAAGGTCTTGAATGAATTCAATGCCAAGCGTGGAATCGAAAACCTAAGAACACCAGCTGCCTTCGCTTCTTTTTCATTGCGAAAAATGGAACTCCAAAACAGGATCGTGATGGCTCCGATGGGTCAATATTCTGCCGAAGATGGAATTATAAATGACTGGCACTTTACCCATTATGCGAACCGTGCAATCGGAGGCTTGGGATTGATCTTGACCGAGATGACCGCCATTTCGGAAACAGGAAGAATTACTTCAGGTTGTACTGGAATATATACTAAGGAACAGCTAATTGAGTGGAAAAAATTAGTCAATTTTATCCATAAAAATACTACTGTAAAAATAGGTATGCAATTGGGACATTCTGGTCGAAAAGGAAGCATCAAGAAACCTTGGGAAGGAACCAATGAGCCTTTGGAAAACAGCTGGGATTTGATTTCGGCTTCGCCAATTCCTTTCAATGAAAAGTTGTCCGTTCCGAAGGAAATGACCCTTTCCGATATGGATGAAATAGTTTCCCAATTTGTCCAAGCGGTAAGGAATGCAGACGAAGCAGGATTTGACATGGTTGAACTGCAAGCGCATCACGGTTATTTGCTGGCTTCTTTCCTGTCGCCTCTCACCAATATCCGAACTGATGAATTTGGTGGAAGTATTGGAAACAGATTGAAATTTCCGTTGAGGGTCTTTACAGAAATGAGAAAAGTCTTCAATCAGGACAAGCCAATGTCTGTAAGGATTTCAGCTTCAGATTGGGCTGAAAACGGAATAACAGAAGAGGATGTTTTTGCAATTGCCGAAGCTTTTAAAATTGCGGGAGCAGATCTGATAGATGTATCAACAGGAAATACGGTCTCCTATCAAAAACCGGCAATTGGCAGGATGTGGCAGACGCCCTTCTCTGAAGCCATTCGAAATACGGTTGATGTCCCGACGATAACGGCAGGATACATCCAGGATATCGACCAGATCAACACCGTCCTATTAAACGGGCGGGCCGATCTGGTGGCACTGGGGAAAACATTGCTTCTGGAGCCCAATTTTGTCAGAAATGCTCAAGCATATGAGCAATTTGAAAGCCGCGATGTCCCGAATCAATACAAGATTGCACTTCCCCATTTTTACCCGATGAAAGCCGGAGAACGGAAAATGGTCGAAGGAATGAAGAAGGCATTGAAACCGAAATCACACAAATAGAGCATCAAGATGAGTATGTCAGGTTTACTATTCAATTTTTCGACTTCGTGTCCTACGAGAAATCAAAAATAAAATGAAACACTACGAAGATAATTTTGCCCATTTTCATTTGCCCTCAGAAGATCTGCAGCCTGATTACATCTGGAATCATCCTGATTTTGAATTTCCTGAAAACCTTAATTGTGTCAATAAGTTACTCGATGACCACATCAAGGAAGGTCGTGGAAATGCCATCGCGATCCAGACTTTTGGTGAGAAATGGACGTTCCAGGATCTATATGAAAAATCCAATCAGATTGCCCACGTCCTGGTGGAGGATCTAGGATTTGTTTCGGGTAATCGCGTCCTGATCCGCTCTGCAAATAATCCCATGTTTGTGGCGTGCTGGTTTGCGATTCTGAAGGCAGGTGGAATCGTGGTAGCTACAATGCCCCTTCTAAGGGAAAAAGAATTATCGGTAATGATAGAAAGTGCCGAAATATCCCACGTATTTTGTGATATCAGATTGTGCGACGAAATGAATCTTGTAAGATCTCCCTTTCTGAAAAGCGTCTGCACCTATGATGGCTCGAATGAAAACCCGTCCGAATTGGAACGCTTGATGGCTTTGAAGCCCAAGACTTTTCAGAACTACCATACACTTTCAACATCAATCTGCCTGATAGGATTCACATCGGGAACTACCGGAAAGCCCAAGATGACCTCGCATTATCACAAGGATATCTTGTTGATTTGCGAAGCTTTTCCAAAATATGCACTGCAGCCCACATCTTCTGATATTTTTACCGGAAGTCCGCCTTTGGGATTCACTTTTGGATTGGGAGGACTTGTCCTGTTTCCGTTTTATTATGGTGCCTCCACCTTCCTGATTGAAAAGCCATCTCCTGAACTTTTACTGAAAGCGATTGAGGAATATAAGATAACCATCTGTTTTACGGCTCCAACAGCCTGGAGGGTCATCACATCAAGAGTAAGAGACTTTGATATCTCTTCGTTGCGAAAATGTGTTTCTGCCGGAGAAGCTTTGCCCTTGAAAGTTTGGGAAGATTGGTACGAAGCCACAGGACTGAAGATTATTGATGGCATCGGTTCAACCGAGATACTGCATATCTTTATTTCATCGAACGAAGAAAACATGCGAAAAGGCGCCACGGGCCTGCCAATCCGAGGCTACGAGGCCAAGATTGTCGACAAGAGAGGAAAAGAAGTTGCCGTAAACGAACCAGGCAGATTGGCTGTCAGAGGAATCACAGGTTGCAAATATTTGAATTCCATAGACAAGCAAAAGGAATACGTCCAAAACAAATGGAATATTACCGGCGATATTTTCCGAAAGGATGAAGACGGTTATTTCTGGTTTGTGGCACGTGGCGACGATATGATCATTTCATCGGGTTATAACATTGCGGCAATCGAGGTTGAAAGCGTCCTGCTTACACATGATGACATCGCCGAATGTGCCGTTGTAGGTTTGCCAAATGAAGAAAGGGGAATGCTGGTCTGTGCCTATATTGTTTTGAAGGACCAGGCAAAAGCAAATCAGGAGTTTGCCAGACACCTCCAAGACTGGTTCAAGGAAGTCGCCGCTCCTTACAAATATCCGAGGGAAATACATTTTATTGAAAGTCTTCCGAAAACGGAAACAGGCAAGATCCAACGCTTTAAATTGAAGAATAAAGCGTAATTTTAGCACATTCGTATTTTGTGATTCAAGAACAAGGAAATGAGAAAAGTATTTGTAGTATTTAGCATAACATCGTTGGCCATTATCGCCATCATAACGTATATCAATTGGAAATCTTCTTTCCTCCTATTGATATTCCTGCCATTGATCGTGATGGGATTCTACGACATGTACCAATCCAAGAAAACCATCAGGAGGAATTTTCCATTGGTTGGAAGGATGCGGTATTTGCTGGAATCACTTGGTCCAGGCGTCCGCCAATATTTTGTGGAAGGCGACCTGGACGGAAAACCCTTCAACCGTTTGGAGCGAAGCCTGGTGTATCAGCGAAGCAAGAAAGAAACCGACTCCAACCCTTTCGGGACCCAATTGGATACGTACGATGTTGGCTATCAATGGATCAACCACAGCATAAAAGCCATTCCTTTTTCGGCTGTCAACAGTAATCCAAGAGTAAGGATTGGTTCATCACAATGCGAAAAGCCCTATGAAGCCAGCTTGTACAACATCAGTGCTATGAGTTACGGCTCGTTGAGTAAAAATGCCATTATAGCCTTGAATACAGGTGCCAAGCAAGGAGGCTTCTATCATAATACAGGCGAAGGAGGACTCTCCCCTTATCACTTGCAAGGCGGTGATGTCGTTTGGAATATTGGAACGGGCTATTTCAGCTGCCGGGATGAAAATGGTGATTTCAGTTATGAGAACTATGCCAAAAGGGCCCAATATGAAAATGTAAAGATGATCGAGATTAAATTCTCCCAAGGCGCAAAACCTGGCCACGGGGGAATCTTGCCGAAAGAAAAAGTAACCGATGAAATTGCTGCCATCCGTCTGGTTGGACGCGGACACGACATCATCTCTCCTCCAACCCATTCCGCTTTCAAGACGCCACTTGAACTTATGGATTTCATAAAGCTCCTGAGAAAGGGATCTGGTGGAAAGCCCATAGGAATTAAAATTTGTATTGGGAACAAGTCTGAATTTATAGCCATCTGCAAGGCGATGGTGCAAACGGAAACCTATCTGGATTTCATCACCGTGGATGGTGGCGAAGGCGGTACGGGTGCGGCTCCCCAGGAATATTCCGACCACGTTGGAATGCCGCTCCGGGATGCCTTGGCATTTGTGTATGATTGCTTGAAGGGTTTTGGCATAAAGGACCAGATCAAGATCATCTGCAGTGGCAAGATCATTACCGGCTTTGACATCATCAAGACACTTTCCACCGGAGCTGATCTATGCAATTCTGCACGTGGGATGATGTTTGCCCTGGGTTGCATCCAGGCATTGGAATGCCACGCGAATACTTGTCCGACAGGTGTCGCGACACAAGATCCGAGATTGGTGAAAGGACTGGTTCCCGAAGAAAAAAGCATCCGGGTGGCGAGATTCCAACACGAAACCGTAAAAAGTGCGATGGAATTGATGGCTTCGGCAGGGATATCACATCCGGATGATGTGGACCGGCACGTAGTGAGCATGCGGGTAGACAGGACCAAGATCCAAACCTTTGCGGAGACCTATCCAGAACTCGAAAACGGTTGCCTGCTCGATCAAAATGCCATCCCGGAAACATTCTTGCACCATTGGAAGAAAGCTACCGCAGAAAGTTTTTAATAATCAAACCAGTATCCATCAGTCCAATCTGGTGGTAAAACATAAAAAATATGAACCAACCGTTTGTCAAAAAAGAAAAAATACGCTTCAAGCACGTCGATTATGCCGGCATTGTCTTCTATCCAAGATTTTTGGAGATGCTGAACGATCTGGTGGAAGATTGGTTTGAAGAAGCCCTGGAACGTCCCTTCTCCAAAATCCACGAAACCAATGGGATTCCTACGGTAGACTTGAAGGTGCAATTCAAAAAGGCGGCCCGCTTGGGAGAAATCCTGACCAAGTCACTCTGGGTAAGCAATATTGGTGGTGCTTCACTCCTATGCGGCTTCAAATTTGAAGATAATGAAGGAAATACGTGCCTCGAAGGCGAAGTTACACTGGTAAATGTTGCCTTTAAAGACAATCGTGGCGGTATAAAGGCAGAAGCGTTTTCGGAGGAAATGAAAGCGAAAATAGCAAGATTCATCATTTAAAACACACCAAAATGGAATTTAAAAAGTTCAAAGCCGCGGCCGTCCAAACTTCTCCCGTTTTCCTGAACGTAGAAAAGACCATTGAAAAAGCGGTTTCTCTTATAAAAGAAGCGGCTTCCAATGGGGCTAATCTTATTGCTTTTCCTGAAGTATTCGTAGCGGGTTATCCCTATTGGAATTGGATCATGACTCCCGTACAAGGAAGCAAATGGTACGAGGAATTATACAAAAGTGCCGTAAAAGTTACAGACGAAGCAATGCAGCCACTGTTTGAAGCTGCAAAAGAATACGATTGCCACATTGTGATCGGCATCAATGAGCGTGGCGACAGCTATGGCGAAATCTACAATACCAACCTTGTTATTGACAACAAAGGCGAAGTAATCGGAAAGCATCGGAAATTGGTGCCGACATGGGCCGAGAAGCTGACTTGGACAAGTGGAGATGGTTCTTCCCTGAAAGTATATGATACTGAGATTGGTCCGATCGGAACCTTGGCCTGTGGCGAAAACACCAATACCCTGGCACGTTTTACCCTGCTGGCCCAAGGCGAATTGATTCATATTGCCAATTATATATCATTGCCGGTCGCCCCACCCGATTACAACATGGCGGAGGCAATCAAGATTCGTGCAGCAGCTCATTCTTTTGAAGGCAAATTGTTTACAATCGTTTCCTGTTCGACGATTTCTCAAGAAATAAAAGACGCATTGCGTGAAGATGTTCCAAATGTCGATGAATTGCTGACAAGGAAAAATTCGGCCTTTTCTGGATTTATTGGTCCGAATGGAGCTGTTATTGGAGAACCCTTGATTGATGAGGAAGGAATCGTATATGCTGATATTGATCTGACAAAATGCATACAGCCGAAACAGATGCATGATATCCTGGGACACTACAACCGTTTCGATATCTTTGATTTGAGGGTGAACGTTGCGCCTACAAGAAAAATTACTTTTGTGGACAATCACGAGGATTTCAACAAGAGGTGATTCATAAGGTTGCCAAAACCATTATCATTCAAATAGCCCCGATTGGAGAAAGCAGCTTCTTGTTCCGCGTTACGGAACAAGAACTACTTCGGAAAGCGGGAATATGGATTCTGAAAAAGCCCGAGCGATTTGCTCCTAAACGATAAAAATTATGGAAGGAAAATATAACGACGATGTGATTGGAAGAGCGAGAGTTCAAGATACTCCGGAGCTCGAAGCTTACTATAAGGAGTTGGAAACTCTTGGTGCCGGTGCCTTGTGGACAGTCGCCAATGATATCGAACCATGGGAACCGAGAACATCATCGGTGCCAATGCTTTGGAAATATGATGATCTGAGGGATCTGGTGCTCAGGTCATCGGAATTGGTAACACCTGAAAAAGCTGGACGCCGCGTGGTGTATCTGGTCAATGACAAGCGAAAGGATGTCTCGGCAGCGGTTGGCTGGTTGTATACCGGAATCCAGGTTACAAGACCAGGCGAGAGCACCTCGGCACATCGTCACAAGGCTTCCGCCCTGCGTTTTATCATGGAAGGCGAAGGCGGATATACGGTCGTGGATGGCAACAAGATTACTTTTGAAGTGAATGATTTCGTGATTACGCCCAATTCAACCTGGCACGAACACGGTGTTGCCGAGAATGGAAAAACGTGCATCTGGCAGGATGGATTGGATATACCATTGGTAAATGCCCTGGAAGCAAATGATTATGCGGTATTCGACGGAAAGCAACCATTGGAAGTGCCAATAAATTATTCTCCAATCACTTACGGTGGTTCATCTGGATTATTACCTTCAGATCAGAAATGGGACAAGGACTATTCCCCATTGTTCAAATATGCTTGGAAAACCGTCTATCCGGCATTGGTTGAAGCTTCAAAAATCAAGGAATGTTCCCCTTTTGACGGAATATTGATGAACTATTCGAATCCATTGACCGGTGGCCACGTGATGCAAACCATGGGCGCCTCGATGCAATTATTGCCAGCTGGTTTCAAGGGCAGGGCACATAGGCATACGGGCTCATTCGTATATCAGTGTGCCAAAGGAAAAGGCTATTCCATTATTGGAGGAAAGCGTTTCGACTGGAAAGAGCGCGATATTTTTTGCGTTCCTTCCTGGGCCCTGCACGAGCACGTGAATTTGTCCGAAACGGAAGACGCCTGCCTGTTCTCCTTCAACGACCTGCCCGTTATTGAAAAATTAGGCTTGTACCAGGAACAGGATCATACTGAAAACAACGGCTTTCAGATCATTGCTCAATAAATTACACCAAACCAATAAAAATATATGACTACAAATACTTTTAAACCTTTATTTGGAATAGGACTAGCGTTGCTCTTTGTCCTTTTGGGATTTTATCTGATAGAGAAAGACAGCCAATTGGCAATTATCGTTGGCTATGTCAATATTGTCTTTTGGTCAGGCTTGATCCTGCTGGCACTTTATAAGTTCATAACAAAAAAGAAAGCTTAATATTTTATAATGAAACTACTTACTTACAAAACAACAACCTCAGAACCAAGATTAGGATTCCTGCACGACAATCAAGTTGTGGATATGGAAGATTTTGGTGAAATCGTAAATTTTCCCCTTCCATCGGACATGCTTGAACTTATTGACATGGGACTCGAAGTGATTCCTGAAATCAATGAATTCCTGAGTGGGATCGATGCCGAATCTTTAGCAGAAGTTTCCTATTCTATGGATGAAATTACCATCCTCGCTCCTATTCCGACACCCCGAAAGAACATAATCGGTATTGGATTGAATTATACCGAACACGTTGCAGAAAGTGCGCGGACATTGGACACTACAGGGAAATTGCCTCAAAAGCCAATTATATTTTCAAAACCACCAACAACCGTAACAGGAACAGATACGAACATTCTATTAAACAAAAAACTGACCCAGCAACTGGATTGGGAAGTCGAATTGGCTGTTGTCATAGGCAAGAAAGGAAAATACGTTGCCAAGGAAAACGCAATGGAGCATGTTTTCGGTTATACCGTAATCAACGATATTTCGGCACGTGATTGCCGCCGAGAAGGACAATGGATTGTTTCCAAGGGGCAAGATACGTTTGCTCCAATGGGACCCTATCTGGTTACAGCTGACGAAATTGAAAATCCTCATAATTTGAATCTTTCTTTGAAAGTGAATGGTGTTGAAAAACAAAACTCAAACACAAAATTCCTGCTTTTCAACATCAATGATCTGATTGAAGATTTAAGTACCGTTTTCACCATTGAGCCTGGTGATATCATTGCAACGGGAACACCTTCGGGTGTTGGTGCAGGAAGAGACCCACAGGAATGGATGTGGGACGGTGATGTCGTGGAAGCAACTGTCGAAGGAATTGGAACGATTATTAATACGGTAAAGGAAATTTAATCTTAAGTAAAAGCTTTGTGAACCTTGCGAATTCCTTGTGTCTTTGCGGTTAAATGAAAATTATGAAAAAATACAGAATAGGACAAATAGTCCCCTCTTCAAACGTAACAATGGAAACCGAGATTCCTGCTATCTTCAGGTCAAGGGAAACCATCCTGCCGGAACGTTTCACCTTCCATTCAAGCCGGATGCGAATGAAGAAAGTAACCAAGGAAGAACTCGAAGCAATGGATGCGATGAGCCTGAAATGTGCCCAGGAACTCTCAGATGCCCATGTGGATGTCATGGGATATGCCTGCCTGGTTGCCATTATGAGCATGGGACGTGGTTATCACTGCGTTTCTGAAGTGAATCTGCACCAGGAAACTGTAGCAAACGACTTTCCTACTCCGATTATAACTTCAGCGGGAGCGCTGATCAATGGATTGAAAGTTCTTGGCGCCAAGAAAATATCCATCATTACACCCTATATGAGACCCTTGACGGACATGGTTGTAGATTATATCGAGCATCAAGGAATTGAAGTAAAGGAAAGCATAGCACTTGAGATTCCAGATAATTTAGAAGTTGCCGCGCAGGATCCGATGAATCTATTGGAGATCTACAAACGATTGGATTTGACCGGGATTGATGTGCTGGTAGTTTCCGCCTGCGTGCAGATGCCATCATTGGAAGCAATTGATCTGATCGAAAAGGAAATCGGAATTCCAGTTACGTCCGCGGCAGTTTGCACCACCTACGAAATGATGAAAAAATTGGGAATCGAGGCCAGGTCGGCAATTGGAGGAAGCTTGTTGAGTGGAAAATATTAACCTGCTTTGAATCCTATAACTTTTTAAAAAAACTCTATAAAGTAATTCTTGTCCAGTTTGATGAAATTTGTAATGAACCTCAAAATACTAAACATATGGAAACTATTTACACTTCTTTTGACTCCGGACACGAACTAGACGCTGACTTGAACAACATCATCAGCATTAACGATAATCACGACGATGACGAGATGGATTATGATTTGGATTACGATCCAAATGAATATTTCTACGAATTGGAACGTCTGAACAACTAAAAGGTTATTCCAACCTTATTAAAAGAAAACCTACAGGATCCGTCTTGTAGGTTTTTTTAATTGTGCCAAATCTAATTGTATAACATTTGGGTAAAATTGCATAAGGCATTTTGCTATACAGTGATTAATTTTATAATTATATAAATTAAAAAACTATGCTATGGGAACTTTAAATAATGGTTCGGGCGGGAAAGGAAATCCTGCAGGACAAAATCACGACGGACAAAAAAACTACCAACACTCGAATCAGCGAAATCCTGACAACATCAGGAATGCTACCAGGGACAAGGAATACAAGGAGCACGACGAAACGTTGACAAACGATGAAAATTATGATTTGGATTCCAAAGAAATCAAAGGAAATCCAGATTTTGATGACAAGAATCAAAACGTGGACAAGAATCAATAAACAACACAACTAAAACAAAGACACTATGAACGGTTTTTTCAAAACAATACTTGCAGGATGGGGCGCCAAGAAATTAGGCGGCGGATGCATTGGTACTATTATAGTATTCATCATCATCTACTATCTTCTAGGTTATTTATAACATTTAAAATTCAAAAGCTATGGAAAGACATAAATCAAATCCCGATAGCCATGACACCAAAGACAAGGGTGATCTTCTTGGAAAGGTGACCGATCATCCGGAAGATGTTGATTCAAAAGTGAATCTGGACTATTCCAGTAAACCCGACGGAAAATCATTGACAAATGATGAAGATGCAGATACTGATCCAAACGAAGTAGACAATAAGCCTACATTTAACGGTAACAAATAAAAATTCAAGAGTCATGGAAAATTTAGATAGATTCTTTTTCAGTGATGATAAAGAAAAGAGAAAAATAGATGATCCGCTGCTTAATCAGGATTCACCTTATGATCCGAATGAAGATTTCGACGATACGGATGATTTTCATAAATACGATGATACGGCCGAAGATGATACTTCTGAGTCAGATGATAAATAAAAAGCGGGCAACATTTAAAAATGTTGCCCGCTTTTTTTAATCACATTTGTCTATACAGAGCACGTTGGCTCCTATATATCCTTCATATTTTCGTTCCAAGGTTTGGTCATGGACCAGGATCATGATCTCTAGCGAACCCGTTCCGACAGTCCCGCTCAAGATATGGCCTCCAAAAGCGTTGAAATTCCGATCCGTTACAACTCCATGAGCATGGATCGAAACTTTTCCTTTCTGCCAGGCAATCGTGCCGTTCATACTGGCCAGCTCCATGTCTTTGAATTCTTTCGGGTCGAATTCTTTCTTCTTGAAATCAAAAAATCCAAAAGTTATGTCCACAAAACCCATTCCCGTGAAATTGGCTGATGGAATTTTTTCCACAGCAGCAAAATTTTCCAGCTCTTTTAGAATATTGTCGCCCTGAAGCAAGACCATCAAATAGCCTTCCGGAACTTTGATGTACCTTTTTTTGGATTTGTCTTGGGCCATACTTCCTATTGAAAAGAACAAGGAAAAAAGAACAAGGAGCAATTTATTGATTTTCATATTTTTTTAACCCTAAGATACAGTTTTTCAGACAATCTTGTTCGTTTTATAGACTATAATCGGATCTGCCAAAAGTTCGGAAGCCCTTGCCTTGAAATTTTGAAAATAAGATTGGGTTTCGTGCAAGGCCAGGCCAGCTTCATTTTCCCAGATTTCGTGGAATAGAAACAAGGTTGGATTTTCATTGTCCTGATGCAAATCGTATTGGATGCAAGCTTCCTCCTTTGCAGAATCAACTGCCATTCCAGCCAGCAGTTTTTTGGTTTCCTGAAGGGTTTCCGGTTTGCTTTTTACGATTGCGGTTATGTTTATTTTCATTTTTATAATTTTAATCACGTGGATTAGTCCGTGATGATTTGTGAAACCAGTGTTCAGTTTAAAAACAATTTTGTCAAATGTTCCCTGTACAATTCCAAATCTCTCGGAACATCTGCATTTTTTTCGATGTCGTGAAAGTGCATCGTTTCCAACGGCTTCATTCCCGTAAAGGCATTCATCCTGTGAAAACCAAACAATGGTCCTTCGTCGACGCTTTTTTCAGAGAAAAATTCCCCGGGCAATGTGAAAGCTTCTTTTGGCGCATTCCAAGAGGTGGTCAACAAATACTTTCTGCCGTGCAGGGTTCCTCCGGTCCCATAATTGATTGCCGGATTTTTAGAAGAACGTCCGTCGCTGTTGTAAATTCCCTTGGCGTGGCCTTCCGTAAACACGACATCTATGTATTTCTTGAAGCCGTGCGGCAATTGAAACCACCAAACCGGTGTGTGGTACACAATTACATCCGCCCAGACAAATTTCTCCACTTCTTCTACCGGATCATAATCGTGGTTGACATCTGTTGTCCTTACTTCAAAAGCTGGATTGTCCTGAAAGAAATTCAAGGTTTCTTGTGCAATCGTCTCGTTGAATTTTCCTCCTGAATGGCCAAATTTTTGACCTCCGTTGATGATAAATATTTTTGTCATGATCTTATATTAATTTGATGAGGCAAATTTACGTCACCCTTTACTATTATTAAAATAACTTAATTCATACCTTTACATCAGAATTATAATAGATAAATCATGGTAAATCTGGAATGGTATCGGACGTTCAAGGCAATTTACAAGACCGGAACACTGACAGGCGCTTCGCAAGTGTTGTTTATTTCACAGCCGGGAGTCAGTTTGCACTTGAGTTCCCTGGAAAATTATGTAGGCTATAAGTTATTTGACAGGACTGGACGAAAGATGGTGCCGACCGAAAGAGGAAAAGTGCTGTACAACTTTACCATTGAAGCCTTGTCTAAATTGGAAGAAGCCGAAAAAAACTTCCAGCGAAGTACTGAAAAGCATACGCCAACCATAAGCATCGGAATGTGCTTTGAAACATTCCAGATTACCCTGGAGCAATATATTTCCTCCCTCCCATTCAATGTCATCATCCGTTTTGGAGAATATCCAGAAATGGTTGAAAATCTTGAAAAAGGAATCCTGGATATCATCATTACGCCACAGATGGTTCCGAAAGCTTCGATCGATTACCAACCATTTTCATCCGAAACTATCGTGATCGTTGGAGGAAATGCCACTGATGAGAAAGAGTTTCAAGCTATTGAAAGATTGGATGATATCGAAGCAATTGAAAGTTGGCTCAAGCAGGAAAAATGGTACGGAACCACCGGCGATATGGAACACCTGCGAAGGTTCTGGCAATTGAATTTCAACAAATATCCAGACTTTCGTCCGAATTATATCGTACCCAATTTGAACTCGATCGTAAGATGTCTGAGCAGCGGCCAAGGTCTTGCCGTGATTCCTGATTTCTTGTGCAAGAAAGAATTGGAATCCGGACAAATCAAATTAATTTGGAAAGGAAAAGTTCCACTTGAGAATACTTTGCACTTTGCCACAAGGAAAAAGACAATTTATGCCGATGAAATTGAATGGATCAAGAAAATATTCATCGACGAGATGGCCTGATTATTTCTTCTTCTTTTTGATGTTTGGATTGAACGAAAAGCCCAGGCTGAAATAGCCTGTCCCGTCTTGCTTGGAAGAAAAGATGTAATCATTGGTGTTTTTACCTCTTTCCGAAACCCTGGAATTGAACACATTTGCAAATCCGGTTCTGAAACTGGCAATGATGGAGTTGCTGAAACTATGCTCGTAAGTCAAGCCCGAATTGATTTCCAAGACCCTGTAATCGTATACTTTTGCAAATCCAGGTTGGTTTACATAAGTGTAAAACCCGTTGGTATTGAGTTCCGTTCCAAGAGAAAGCCTTCCGTCTTTGAACAAGTTCCTCTTGAACATAAAACGCTGTGGCAGAATAAAATCAAGTTTCCACGGAGAATCTTTGAATTGGTGCTCCCATATAAATGTTGGTGCTGCCGGAACCGGAGAAGTTGGGTCTACAAGCACGATCAGACCTACACCGATTGTTGTTCTTTCCGTTTTCTTTAAAATTATCGTGGCTCCGAAAAAACCTTTGATCCTTTCTGCCTCTTTTTCCGTTCCATCCACGATTAAACTGGCATTGTATAGGAATGGCTTATTGAATAGTTTAGAGAAATAAGTAAAGCCCAAAGCCCCGGAAAGGTAATGATAGTTATATTTTTCATTGTAGATTGGAATTGTATTGTCCAATCGATTTGCAACATCGTTCAATTCAAAAGCCTCATATCTATAGCGCAGAGAAGTCGTGATGTTCCATTTTGGCTTCATGATTACGGGAAGATTGGCACTTGCGCTGAAACGATAATGGTTCTGGATTTCACCCTTTTCAAATGGTGCATCAAACAATTCAGAATCAAAATCTGCAGGCAGATATTGCTGGTATTGCAAGTCAAAAAGACGTGTGGTCGGAAAACGATTTGTCACGGCCTTGGTGGCATTTTCCTTGACGCTTGGTTCTTCCTGGGCATTTACCAATGAGCACATAAAACCTGTTAAAAGTAGAAACTTTAATTTCATTTGATTGATGATAAAGGGTTGATCTTATTTATATTTTATCGGGAATATTCTTCCCCAGATATTGTTCGAGGAATTTTTTCCGGAACACTTCACCGATGGGTATTTCGGTGGTTTTGATATAGATGGTATGATTGTCAAACGACTCTATGTGGCTGCTGTTTACCAGATAGGATTTGCTTACCCTTATGAAAATATTCTCGGGCAGATGCTGTGAAATCGTTTTGAGGTTCATTGCCGTAATAATCTTCGAATCATTTACATAGAGCACGACATAATCCTTCAAGCCCTCTACATAAATAATATCCTTGAACAAGATCTTGTGGAATTTCCTGTCCGATTTCACCAGCATGTAATCGGTTTCAAGACTTTCAAGCGTGCTCTTTTCATCCTTGTTTGATAGAAGTTCTCCATACGAGAATGCTTTTTTTACCGATTTCTCCAATCGTTCCTTGATGATCGGCTTTACGAGATAGTCAATGGCATCCACTTCATAGCTTTTCAGGGCATATTGTGAATAAGCAGTCGTGAAGATGATAAGTGTTTTCTCGGAAATGGATTCTGCAAATTCAAGCCCGTTGATTCCTGGCATTTGAATATCCAGAAAAATCAGGTCGACTTGATGGGCAGTCATAAATTCCTTTGCCTTTTTCGCTCCGTTGAAGCATCCGATGACGTTCAGTTCTGGAATGTCCTGAAGCAATAAAAGCATTCCTTCCCTTGCCAATGGCTCGTCGTCAACTATTATGCAGTTCATATTGGTAGTGTTAGGGTTGCGGTATAATTTCTTTCGGTATCTTCGATTTTCAGTTCGAAATCCCGGTCATATAAGAGTTCCAGTCTTCGCTTGACGTTTACCAAACCAAGGCCTCCCTTTTGACAATGCTCAATTGGTTCCAAAGGTTTTGTGTTGGAAGAAATAAAGACCAATTCCTTTTCATGCATCTGAAACAGAATTTTTACTTCGGAAGGATTGTCAAGGTCGACACTGTGCTTGATGGCATTCTCTATAAAGGTGATGAACAAATTTGGAGGCAGGACCAGCTGTGAGACAAAATCTTCATTTTGTGTTTTGTTTTCAATCGACAAATCAAAGGAGAATTCATCCCGCCTGATCTTTTCCAATTCCATAAAATCTTTCAAGAATTGGATTTCGGACATCAATAAAACGGAATCCTGATTGTTGTCGTACAATTGATAGCGCAAGAAATCAGAAAGTTTCAAGATGGTCATCGATGCCTTATCCGGATCCTTGCGAACCAAGACATTCACGTTATTCAGCATGTTGAAAAGAAAATGCGGATTGATTTGGTTTTTCAATTCCTTCAATTCCAGTTGCATCGAGTTTTTTTCAAGCTCGTTGATGCGCTGGGTATCTCGAGCCCATTGCTGGAATAATTTTATGGAAGTGGATGAGAAGACAAGAATGGTCAGAAGATTCGTTGTTGCCAGCATTTCCCTGAAAAAACTTGAAAAGACCCGCCTTTCCACAATCCTGTATTTCTCGAAATAAGTCACAGCCAAATACTTCATGACCAGATAACTGCAAACAATAAGCAAAACCAGGCTGAATATATAGGTAATGTATTTTGCCTTGAAGAGAAACCGGGGAACTAGCAGGTACATGTTCACATAGACCATGATTAAGAAATAAGCAATCCACAACCATTTTAAAATGTAATGGAATTCACCGCTGTATTCTTTAATCTCTCCAGAATCGTAGGAGAACAGTAGGATGTATACGATGATAGACAAATGCCTATAGACCCTGTATTTCGGATCAATCAAAAATTGGATGAAATTATTCTGTGAACACGTATTTCTCAAGGCTCAATTATTATGGTGCGAAGTAAGGTTAAAAAATTCCAGAATGAAATTAATTTATACAAAACCCTGTTTTAATTATACAAAATAAAATTCGCAACAGATTTGATACTTTAAATAACGGCTTTTGTATAAAATAAGTTTGTGTTGGTATAAAAAAAACAGGATGCTTCCTGCTTACTCCTATTTTTGAGAAAAATAAGTCATGAAACATTTGCAGCAAATAGAGGATTGGATAGAAAAGATCGAGGGATCTGATTTGAAACCTGGAATCAAAAACCAAACGATCAATACATTGATTGATATATGGAAATTCATCACTTATTACGATGAGACGATTTTCTTGAAATCAGAGCATGTCATTGCCATTGAAAATGAAAATGGAATCCAGGAAGACATCTGCTTCACGGTAAAAGATTTGCTCTTGAGGCCGTCGAATGTAATCCAGGATGTCCTTTCGGAAACCGAACTTGAATTGAAAAAATACGGCAGTAATTACAATGGAAAATACAATATCCAGTTTCAACGCTCAGAAGAAAATTTCTGTTCCCAAAAAATTATTTCATTGAAGCAAGAGATCCTCTCCATCGTAAAAGGAGAAATGATCTGTTTTGAACATATCGATTATATCCATAAAAATACATCCGACAAGATTGAGCTTTTCAATACGAATTTGAAAGTGGTGGAATGTGAAAAAGAATCCATCCAGCAAGCATTGGACAGGGCTTCGATTCCTGACAATCCAAACAAACAATGGTTGTTGTTGGTCTTGGATCATCTCAAAAGCAATTGCACTACGTTCTTAATCCAGGACCATATCAGGGACTGCACTTTCAAATCTGATTTTGACAAGGTTTTTCTTTTTGACTTTTATAAGGGTCAGATCATCGAATTGAATTTGGAACGCTAAGGATATCATTAAAAACAAAAAACTCCAGAATTTCTGGAGTTTTTTTATGCTTGATAGTTTTGAAACTACTTGATGAATTCTATTTTTTGTGCTTCTTCCGCATTTACGCTATCAAAGAAACCTTGTTCGTGCATCCACTCATCACTGAACACCTTGCTCATGTATCTTGAACCGTGGTCGGGGAAGATGGCGATTACATTGCTTTCTGCCGTAAATTCTCCTTCTTCTGCATATTGCTTGATGGCCTGAAGGACCGCACCGGAAGTATACCCTACGAATAAACCTTCCTTCTTGGCGATTTCTCTTGTCGCGTGGGCACTTTCCTCATCGGTAACCTTTGTAAATTTATCGATGATGTCAAAATCCGTAGCCGATGGGATCAGGTTTTTTCCCAAACCTTCAATCCTGTAAGGATAGATCTCGTCGTTGTCGAACTCTTTTGTCTCGTGGTATTTTTTCAAAACAGAACCAAAGGCATCAACGCCTAGAATTCTGATATTTGGATTTTGTTCTTTCAGGTATTTTGCAGTTCCGGAGATGGTTCCTCCTGTTCCGCTGCAAGCAATCAGGTGGGTTATTTTTCCGTTTGTCTGTTCCCAGATTTCAGGACCTGTAGTGTTGTAGTGGGCATCAATGTTTAATTGGTTGAAATATTGATTGATATAAACCGAACCTTTGGTTTCCTCGTGAAGACGTTTTGCCACATTGTAATAAGAGCGTTCATCATCTGCAGAAACGTGTGCAGGGCAAACGTAAACTTTTGCTCCAAGGCTGCGCAACATGTCAATCTTGTCCTTTGATGATTTTGAACTTACGGCCAAAATACAATTGTATCCTTTTATGATACTTACCATCGCCAAACTAAATCCTGTGTTACCCGATGTAGTTTCAATTATGGTATCGCCTGGAGTCAAGATTCCTCTCTTTTCGGCTTCTTCAATAATATATAGTGCAATTCTGTCTTTTGTAGAATGTCCCGGGTTGAAAGCTTCTACCTTTGCGTAGAAATTACCTTCCAGACCTTCGGTAACTTTATTTATCTTAATAAGTGGTGTGTTACCTATTAATTCCAAGACGTTATTGTAAGCTTTTATTTCTTCTTTCATAAAAAAATAGTTAATCAAGGCTATTCATTGATTTTTTGACTGACCTCAAATCCTTGCAAATTTAACAAAAAAAATCGAATTACTTTTCAATTCCTTCTAAATCTAATAAAAAACTGAATTCCTTCGCCAATTCCTTCAGTGCTTCAAATCTTCCCGAAGCTCCTCCGTGGCCGGCATCCATATTTGTATCTAGAAATAAAAGATTTTTATCTGTTTTTGTGGCACGCAATTTTGCCACCCATTTGGCTGGTTCCCAATATTGTACCTGTGAATCGTGCAATCCCGTGGAAACATACATATTCGGATAAGCCTTTGCGGTAACATTGTCATAAGGCGAATACGACTTCATGTAATTGTAATACTTTTTATCATTCGGATTTCCCCATTCGTCATATTCTCCCGTGGTCAAAGGTATCGAATCGTCCAGCATCGTAGTCACGACATCCACAAAAGGCACTTGGGAGATGACACCGTTGTATAATTCCGGTGCCATGTTCACGATGGCTCCCATCAATAATCCTCCTGCCGAGCCTCCTTCTGCATATAGGTGCTTGGAAGAAGTATATTTCTGTTCGATTACATACTTGGAGCAATCAATAAAATCAGTAAACGTATTTTTCTTCTTTAATAATTTCCCGTCTTCGTACCATTTTCTTCCCAGGTCTTCCCCGCCCCTGATATGGGCAATGGCAAAGATGAATCCCCTGTCCAATAAACTCAAGCGGGTTGATGAGAAATAAGCATCCATGCTCATCCCGTAAGAACCATACGCATAAAGCAACAATGGGTTTTTACCATCTTTCTTCAATCCTTTTTTATAGATCACGGAAATGGGTACCTTTGTCCCATCGGTTGCGGTCGCCCAGATTCTTTCTTCCGTATAATTTTCCTTCTTGAATTTTCCACCCAGGACTTGCTGCTCTTTCTTCACCTCTTTCTGCTTGGTTTTCATATTGAAATCAATAACTGAAGAAGGCGTGTTTAAAGACTGGTAACCGTATCGAAGTATGTCGGTGTCAAAATCTACATTCGTCGTCGTATAAGCAGTGTATGTTTCGCTGTTGAACGGCAGATAATACTCTCCTTTCCCACTCCAAGGCATGATCCTGATTTTGTTCAGGCCATCGTTTCGTTCCGAAACTACCAGATAGTCCTTGAAAATATCAATATCTTCCAACAGGACATCATCCCTGTGGGCGATTACGTCTACCCAATTTTTCTTCAGCGTTGCATTTTCAGGCGTCTTCATCAATTTGAAATTCGTGGCCTTGTCCTTGTTGGTCAAGACATAAAAGCTGTCGCCAAAGTGGGAAATACTGTATTCCAGGCCTCTTACGCGTGGCTGGAAAATCTTGAACTCTCCATCAGGAGTATCTGCCAGAAGCGTCCTGTATTCAGAAGTCAAAGTGCTTCCCGACTGGATGACAATATATTTTTTGGATTTTTCCTTGCTTACAGAAACATCAAAAGTGTCGTCTTTTTCATCAAAGACAAGTACGTCCGCTTTTGTTCCCAGCTTGTGCTTGTACACTTTGTCAGAACGGAGGGTAACCTTGTCTTTTTTGGTATAAAAGAAGGTCCTGCTGTCGTTTGCCCAGGTTCCACCACCCGAAGTATTGTCGATCTTATCTTTTAGGATTTCCCCAGTTTCGAGGTTTTTAATGTATAAGGTATAAATTCTTCTTCCTACGACATCCAAGGTAAATGTGGCATATTTATTATCAGGACTGATGCTTATGCCACTCAATTGGAAATAGGATTTGTCTTTGGCCATCTCGTTGCAATCGAACATTATTTCTTCTTTCGCATCCAGGCTGCCTTTTTTACGGGAATGAATCGGGTAATCCTTTCCGGTTTCAAAACGAGTAATGTAATAATAACCGTTGTATAGATAAGGAACCGATTGGTCGTCTTCCTTGATCCTGCCCTTCATTTCCTCAAACAATTCCTTTTGGAATTCTTTTGTATGGGCAGTCATTTTATTGTAATATTCGTTTTCCTTGTTCAGGTAATCAATCACTTCCGGATTTTCCCTGTCATTCAGCCAATAGTAATTGTCGGTCCTGACATCGCCGTGTTTTTCTAAGGTTTTAGGAATTATTTTTGCTACAGGCGCTTGTATGTTTTCTGTCATTTTTTGGTCGTTTTTTTTAGAACAAGAAGTTGCAAAAATAAAGCAAACAGTCCCTAAAACATATAGGTTTTTCATTAAATTATTTTATAGTTTATAACAATGCAATTTAATAAATTTGTATTATAAATTATTTTAAAATTATAAACATGTTTGGAGACCTGATGGGAATGATGGGCAAATTAAAAGAAGCCCAGCAAAAAGTAGAAGAAACAAAATTACGCTTGGATACGGTATTGATTGACGAACAAAGCAACGACGGATTGTTCAAAGTAACCTTGACTGCAAATCGTAAAATAAAATCGATCCATATTGATGATGCCTTGTTGGAAGACAAGGAACAACTGGAAGACTATTTCGTGCTAGTTATGAACAAGGCCATTGAAAAAGCAACCGCAATAAACGAAGCCGAATTGGCTGCTGCCGCAAAAGATGGAATGCCAAATATTCCTGGAATGGATATGTTCAAATAAAAAATGGGCAGTACATCAATACTGCCCATCTTATTTATTTTAGGATCAACTTTTTAGTTGAACCGGTGCTTGTTCTTAAAAAGTAAAGACCACTTTCAACGCCTTGCATGTCAATTTCTTGTGAGAGATTGTCAGAATCCAGCTGTTTTACAATCTTCCCTGAAACATCTGTGATCACGATGTGACCAATTGCTTCATCCTGGGCGATTGTGAATTTTCCGCTGCTGGGATTTGGATACAGCTTGAGTTGTTCCTTTCTTGCAAAATCTTCCGTGCCCAGCCATTCAGTCCCAAACAGCTGTACTTCCGCGATCTGAATCATCTGTTCGATGGTGTTGCATTGTTCAGAAAAAATAAACCTGTAGTAACTATAGCCTTCGGTATTGTCAAAAGTATAGCTGGTGGTATAATACCGTTCCGGATCGCAATAGATCTCTCCAACCGTGATCGAAGTAAAATAGGTTCCATCATTCGAACCGAAAATTTCAAATATCGTCGGATCCCTTTCGGCTGAATCATTGGCTGTCGTGAAATCCATACCGGTTGCAACGGTTTGATAACCGTTCAGGTCAACAGTAAAACCAAGTCCGTCATAGTAATTGAAATCCAAGAATTTTGTTTCAATATCCCCGTCAATGATGTTGTAATATTCTTCATTACTTGGAGAATAAACAGATCCGTATGGAGAAATTGTAGAACTTGCATCAAAAAGCGCATATTGTGCATTTACACAGAAGCTCGCCATTAATAATAAGATAGGTAGTTTTTTAATCATAATGTAGTTGTTTTAGGGTTCCTACAATATTACCTATAATATTCTATGAAAATTATTAAATTGCTGTTTTATATTTGTTAATGAAACTATATAAATGTGTATTTTACAACAGTTTAAAATTTTCAAGTCAATTTCTGCAAAGTCTCAATCACATAAGTATGCATCACTTCCTTGTAGTCAAGATGCGTCACGATCCTTAATTTTCCCTGCCCCATCGAGCTGATATAGATACTTTTCTGCTTTAATTTTTCAATGAGAAGGTTATCGCTTACGCCTGCCTTCAAAGTAAAAATGATGATGTTCGTCTCTATCGGTTCTACTTTTTCCACCCAGGGTAATTTTTGCAAGACGGTACCCAATTCCTTTGCGCGCCTGTGGTCGTCAACAAGCCGGTTGATGTTGTTTTGCAAGGCGTAAATTCCTGCAGCGGCCAAGTATCCTGCCTGACGCATTCCGCCTCCAAATATTTTCCTGATCCTGAAAGCCCTGTCAATCGTGGCTTTATCTGAAACCAAGACCGAACCGATTGGCGCTCCCAGTCCTTTTGAAAGGCAAACCGAAATGGTATCAAAAATTTTCCCGTAGTCCTGTGGATTTTCTTTTTTATGAACGAGTGCATTCCATATCCGGGCACCATCCATATGGAATTTCAAATTATTGGCATCGCAGACCTGCTTGATCCTTTTCAATTCTTCCATATCATAACAAGCCCCGCCTCCCTTGTTGGTGGTATTTTCCACGCAAACCAGACTGGTCAACGGACTGTGGTAAAACTCAGGATTGTTGATTGCTCCGGCAACTTGCTCGGCCGTGATCATTCCACGGTCTCCATCCAGCAAGCAGCAGGAAACCCCGCTGTTGAAGGATACTCCTCCCCCTTCATAGTTGTAAACGTGTGCCCATTTGTCGGCGATCAATTGCTCGCCAGGTTGTGTAAGTAGTTTTATTGCCGTCTGATTGGCCATTGTCCCCGACGGAAAGAACATCGCCGCTTCCATTCCGAAAATCGAAGCCACCATGCTTTCAAGTGCATTTACTGTTGGGTCTTGTTTGTAAACATCGTCACCAACCTGGGCCTGAAACATATAGCGAAGCATTTCCTGTGTAGGCTTGGTTACGGTGTCACTAACTAAATTTATTTCCATAATATCAAAAGGATATCTTATTTTTGTGAATCTAAAACGATATTTGTTTTTTGCAGGATGGCCTAGCCCCGATAGTAGCGGAAATCCTTTTTGTCTTTATTATAAGACAAAAAGATTGCAACGGATAGCGGGATGAGCTCCTTGAAAAAAGGTATCACAAAATTACACTAATTTATGACAACTACCGAACAAATTAAAGGTATTGTGGAGCGCCTTGGTGCGTTGAGGAGGTATCTTTGACGTCGATAAGAAATTAATCGAAATCACAAACGAGGAGGAAAAAACCCTTGCTCCTGATTTTTGGAACAACCCGAAAGAAGCAGAAGCTTTTGTCAAGGTATTGCGTTCCAAGAAGAAGTGGGTAGAAGATTACGACAAGGCAGTCCTGATGACAGACGAGTTACAAATTGCCTATGAATTCTACAGGGAAGGCGAATTGACCGCTGAAGAATTGGACGAGCAATACAATGCGACGAATTTGCACATCGAGAACATCGAATTCAAGAACATGCTTTCGGATGAAGGCGATTCCTTAAGTGCTGTCTTGCAGATCACGGCCGGAGCCGGCGGAACGGAGAGTTGCGACTGGGCTTCGATGCTGATGCGGATGTACATGATGTGGGGCGAGAAAAACGGCTACAAGATCAAGGAACTGAATTTCCAAGAAGGCGATGTTGCCGGCATAAAAACCGTTACGCTCGAATTTGAAGGAGATTATTCTTTCGGATATTTGAAGGGTGACAACGGAGTGCACCGTCTGGTGAGAATTTCACCTTTTGACAGCAATGGGAAACGTCACACTTCCTTCGCTTCTGTTTACATTTATCCCTTGGTGGATGATACGATCGAGATCGACATCAATCCGGCTGATATTGAAATCATCACTTCCCGTTCGAGTGGTGCCGGAGGACAGAATGTGAACAAGGTGGAAACCAAGGTGCAATTGTTTCACAAGCCGACCGGAATCCAGGTACAGTGTTCGGAAACGCGTTCCCAGCAAGACAACCGACAAAGGGCGATGCAGATGTTACGTTCCCAATTGTATGAGATCGAACTGAAAAAGCAGATGGCCCAGCGTGCAGACATCGAAGCCGGAAAAATGAAAATCGAATGGGGCTCGCAAATCAGGAATTACGTGATGCATCCCTACAAGCTGGTCAAGGACGTCCGGACAGGATATGAAACGAGCAACGTTGAAGGCGTCATGGATGGTGATATCGATGCGTTCTTGAAAGCCTATCTGATGATGATGGGACAACAATCCGAAGAATAAAAAACAAAACCTGCATTTCATTGATCTGCAGGTTTTTTCTTTTTCCTATTTTTATAAATTAAAGATCCATCATATGAAACTTCTGAAAATTGTATTTCTTCTTGTTTTTATAAACGCCAACAGTCAGGATTTAAAAGTGATCACTTATAACATCCGTTATGACAATCCGAACGACGGCGAAAACAAATGGGACCTGCGAAAGGATTTTCTGAGCAAGCAAATACAGTTTTACGAGCCGGATGTGTTTGGAATACAAGAAGGAAAACTACATCAGCTGCACTACTTGGATAGTACCCTCATTGATTATAAATATATTGGCATCGGAAGGGACAGTTCGCCCAGCCAGGGAGAATTCAGTGCTGTTTTCTACAACCATAAAAAATTGCGTTTGATCAAGGAATCGACTTTCTGGCTATCGGAAACTCCGGAAAAAGTATCAAAGGGATGGGATGCAATGTTTGAGCGAATCTGTACCTATGGTCTTTTTGAAGATATCAAGACCAAGCAGAAATTCTATCTTTTCAATACCCATTTTGACCACGTAGGCGTTCTGGCCAGAACCAACAGCGCCAAATTGATGGTTGAAAAAATAAATGGGATCAACAAGGAGAAATTACCTTTTATTGTTACAGGTGATTTTAACAGCGAAACCGGAAGTGAGGCCTACAGCTATCTTTCCTCCCACTTGAATGATTCCAGGATCATAAGCAAGAGTGGATCTTTTGGTACTGTTGGAACTTTCAATAATTTTGAATTTCACAAACCTGTAACCTTGCTTATAGATTTCATTTTCACAAGCAGGAATAATATCGAAGTCATCAAGCACGCTGTCCTAAGTGATTCGAAAGATTGCAGGTATCCATCCGACCATTTGCCGGTCTGTGCCGAGATCCTGTTCAAGAAATAATAGAAAATATCTTATAGCCATTCTATCAACGAAACCCCTATTCCAATCGTAGTCTGCACATTGTTGTAATCGATCAGGGTTTCGCCAAATCCGTGTGAAATCTGCAGGTGTCCTTTCAGGTTTCCCTGGATTGGATATGACCAAGAGAAGGTTCCACTTCCACGAAGCGTTTTGTCAAAGTGAAGATTGTGGCTGCCTATGAAAGAAAATACGTTTCCATTCTTGGTATAAATCACATTCAAGTCCCCTCGTCCTATGTATTTTGAAATATCGGGATTGTCATCTTTGGTAGCCCTCAGCCTTAGCCACGGTCTGACATAAAAACTCCAATCGCCACTTTCAAAGCCTGCGTGGAAAATTATCCTGTTCCAGCTTCTTGAAAACGGAAGGCTTTTTCCATTTGATTCGTGGTTGAAGGCAACTCCGAACATCCTGGCCTGTATGCCCAGGAAATTAAAATTCATTGGAAAATTCAAGATGATTTCAGGTTCGTAGTTGATTTCCCTGAAAGGCCTTGATAGGGAATTGTTGTACAATTGCCAATGTGATTTTTGCGTATATGCAACCCACAAATCACCTCTTCCCCATAAGATGCTCTGCAATACCTTTGTCTTGAAGCTCAATTGAAATTTGGCTTCAATATTATTGTAATTCGTCCCCGGTTCGGCTACATAGTCAGGACTTCCATTGCCTGAATAAGGTGTTTCGTTGGGAAGTGAGGACCATCTGACGGGCAAGACAAAAATAGGCTTGTAAGGTGTGACCAGAAAGGTGCCTCGAACGGAAGTGGTGTCCAATTCCCACCTTTCGGTCATCGTACGAAGTTCTGCCTTGTTGCTTACCAATGCCTGGATTTGTGCATTTGCTATCATTGGGAAAAACAACAGCAGAAAGCTTCTTTTTATAAGATTCATATTGAAGTAGGGTATTTTTAACAAAAATACTATTTTTGGGTAGGATTTTTTTTATAACATTTTACTAATTAGTATTAATTTAATGCAATGCTTCCCAATTAATTTGGAAATGCAATACTAATATGGTTTATTTGGTGAAAAATAATCAAACCAATTTTCCATTATATGAAATCATTCACGATTCAAGAAATAAACGACCTTCTAAAGGGGGAACTTATCGGGAATACGACCCAGCAAATAAGTTCACCGGAACAATTAGAAATGGCGAAGAATAATGAGATTTCATTTATCGGGAATAAAAAATACGAAAAACTTTGGGAAACGTCCAAGGCTTGTGCTGCAGTTGTAAACCAAGATGTTTCAATTGAACCTGGAGACAACAGGGCTTTCATAAAAGTAAGAAATGCCGATTTGGCGATGTCGCAGGTATTGGAGCTGTTTGCTCCTGCTCCTCCCGCTTTTCACGTGGATGTCCATCCCAATGCCGTAATTGATGTCACGGCAAAAATCGGAAACGGTTCCAGGATTGGTGCCGGATGCTATATTGGTCCTAATGTTACCATTGGCGACAATACCACGATCTATCCAAATGTTACCATCCTGGATGAATGTAGCATAGGAAACAGGACCATCATCTGGTCGGGTACCGTGGTCCGCGAAAGATGCCATATCGGAAATGATTGCATACTTCATCCCAATGCGACCATTGGCGCAGATGGTTTTGGCTTCAGGCCTTGTTCGGAAAGAGGATTGGTTAAAATTCCACAAATAGGAAATGTCATAATAGGAAATGGGGTTGAAATTGGAGCCAACTCTTGTGTGGACAGGGGGAAATTCAGCTCGACCGTACTTGGCGATGGCTGCAAGATTGACAATCTGGTCCAAATTGGGCACAACAGCAGATTAGGGAAGTTTTGTATCATGGCCGGAAACAGCGGTCTTGCAGGCTCGGTGACGTTAGGAAATGGCGTCATTATTGGCGGAAGTGCTTCCATAAAAGATCATACTACTATCGGGGACGGAGCAATCGTTGGAGCCGGTTCCGGCGTAACAGGAGACATTCCGGCAGGAAAAACGATGCTGGGCTATCCTGCAATCGAAGCAAGGGATGCCTTGAAACAATGGGCCATACTGAAAAGGCTTGTAAGGGAATCTTGTAGCAAATAAAAAACTTTGCGGGCTATCATTTCTTGCAAAGGCTACAAGGAAGTTATGGTTTTATAGAGTTTTCTGACATAAAAAAAGACATAAAAAAATCCGTTAGAAATAACGGATTTTTTTTATACTTGTAAATGTGTTCTTTTAGAATAAGCTGATGATGTAATAGACCAATGCTGCTATTATGGCGGAAACAGGAATCGTCAAGATCCAGGCCCAAAGCAAATTGATGGTTACCCCCCAACGGACTGCGGAAACACGTTTTGTAATTCCCACACCGATGATACTTCCCGTAATGGTATGTGTTGTTGAAACAGGAATACCAAAATGTTCGGAAAGGTAAAGTGTCATCGCACCGGCAGTTTCAGCACTTACACCTTCCAGGGAAGTTACTTTTGTAATCTTGGAACCCATTGTCTTCACGATTTTCCAACCACCACTCATCGTTCCCAGACCAATTACCGTGAAACTCACAAACGGAACCCAGGCATAATCGTTTACGAAATATTTGAATGTATCCGGAGCATTTACATAGTTCGGATCCATATCAATCTTCAAGTGGTAGTAGATAACTGCCGCACCAATAATACCCATTACTTTCTGGGCATCGTTTGCACCATGTCCCAAACTGAACAAGGCGGAAGAAACCAATTGCAATCTTTTGAACCATTTGTCGGCCTTGCTCGGATTGGCCTTTCGACAGATATTCATAATCAATATCGTGAGGAAATAGGCAATCGTCATACCTATCAAAGGAGCCAAAAAGATAAAGGCAATTGTTGGCAATACTTTCACATAATTTACAACATCCACTCCATTTACAGCCAAGGCACCAGCGTGAGCCAGTGCAGCTCCCATAAAGCCTCCCAACAAGGTATGTGATGATGAAGATGGAATTCCTAATTTCCAGGTGGCAAGGTTCCAAACGATGGCGGCAATCAAGCCGGCAAAGATAACCTCAAGCGTAATGAAATTCTCGTTTACGGATTTTGCAATCGTGTTACCAATTTTAAATTCCCCGATCCAATATTTTGAAATAAAATAAGCAAGGAAGTTAAAGAATGCCGCCCAAACAACAGCTTGAAAAGGCGTCAGTACTTTTGTTGCAACAATTGTTGCTATAGAGTTTGCAGCATCGTGAAAACCATTAATGTAATCAAAAATCAGAGCAAGTACTATAATGATGATAAGTAGCGTCATAAAAATAATTTCAGGATGAAATTGATCGTATTAAGAGTGTTTTACAGCGATTGATTCCAAAACGTTGGCTGCACTTTTACATTTGTCTGCTGCAGTTTCCAATACGGAAAGTACTTCCTTGTATTTGATGATGGTTTTTGCATCCGTTTCATTTTCGAAAATATCGGCAACCGCCTTATCGTAAACCGTATCCGATTTATTCTCCAATTTATTGATTCTTGCACAAGCATCCGTAATGTTCTTGATTTTCTTGAAATTACGCAATTCTTTTACGGCAACGTCTATGTTCTGGCATGCTTCAAGGTTGATTTCTGTTAACTTCCTGATTGATTTTGTAATCTTGTCAACGTGGTACAATTTCATCCTGCTTGCCGCACCGTGGATGTTTCCAGCAATGTTATCAATTGCAGTAATCAAGGAATAAATGTCTTCCCTGTCAAAAGGAGTGATGAAATTACTGCTCAATTCTAGGTTGGTCTGTCTTGCAATATCCTCTCCTATTTGTTCTAATTCTTCAATTTTTTGAAAAAGTTCATTCCTTTGTTCCAATGGAAGATTCACCACTTCGTGCAAAGCAGTTGCCATCAAAATTAAATTACTGGTAGCTTGTTCAAACAAGGGAAAGAATTTTTTATCTTTCGGAACAAAATACTGGAAAATGCTGTTTAGAGACATAAATTTAGTTTTTTTTACGGGGCAAAGGTATTCTTTCAATGTTAAGCTAACATTAATTTAATATCAATTACTAGTTACGCGATCAAATAAATTAACATTTGCATCTATTCCATTCAATACTTTTATATTTCAAACGTTTTCGTATTTTAGCATTCCTAAAATTATCCCATAAAATCGCGGATTATAACACATTTAAAATATTACATAAAATCAATATGGACATCAACTTCAATAAGAACGAAGATCACAACAGGCTATTATTATCTGATTTGAAGCAAAAATTTGCAAAAGTAAAATTAGGCGGAGGCGAAAAGAGAATCGAGAAATTACACGCCGAAGGCAAGATGACAGCCCGTGAACGTATTGATTATTTGCTTGATAAGGACAGCAGGAGTATTGAAATCGGTGCCTTTGTTGGAGAAGGAATGTATGCGGAACACGGCGGTTGTCCTTCGGGCGGTGTCGTAATCAAGATTGGTTATATAAAAGGAAAGCAATGTGTCGTGGTTGCAAATGATGCCACCGTGAAAGCAGGAGCCTGGTTCCCGATTACAGGAAAGAAGAATCTTCGTGCCCAGGAAATCGCGATGGAAAATCGTCTTCCTATTATTTATCTGGTAGACAGTGCCGGAGTTTACCTGCCCTTGCAGGATGAAATTTTTCCAGACAAGGAACATTTCGGAAGAATTTTTAGAAATAACGCTATAATGAGCAGTATGGGAATTACCCAGATTGCAGCCGTCATGGGAAGCTGTGTTGCCGGGGGTGCTTATTTGCCCATCATGTCGGATGAAGCTTTGATCGTAGACAAGACTGGAAGTATCTTTCTTGCCGGAAGTTATCTTGTGAAAGCTGCAATAGGCGAAAATATCGATAATGAAACGCTTGGCGGAGCAACTACGCATTGCGAAATATCCGGTGTTACCGATTACAAGGCCAAGGACGACAAGGATGCCTTGGACAAGATCAAGAATATAGTCGACAAGATTGGTGACTATAACAAGGCCGGCTTTAGCCGGATCAAAGCTGAAAAGCCTGCCCTGGATGAAAAAGAAATTTTCGGCATCCTGCCAAAGGCAAGGAACGAACAATACGATATGATGGAAATCATCAATCGATTGGTTGATAATTCGGAATTCGAACCTTACAAGGACGGATACGGTCAGACGATCATTACGGGTTATGCCAGGATCGACGGCTGGGCTGTAGGGATTGTCGCCAATCAAAGAAAGGTGGTAAAATCCAAAAAAGGGGAAATGCAATTTGGTGGCGTAATCTATTCGGATTCTGCCGACAAGGCAACCCGTTTCATAGCCAATTGCAACCAGAAGAAAATTCCGTTGGTATTCGTACAGGATGTAACCGGATTCATGGTGGGTTCAAAATCCGAACACGGAGGCATTATCAAGGATGGGGCCAAGATGGTGAATGCCGTTTCCAATTCGGTTGTACCAAAATTTACTGTAATTGTAGGAAATTCTTATGGTGCCGGAAATTACGCTATGTGCGGAAAAGCATACGATCCCAGATTAATTTTTGCCTGGCCAAGTGCTGAGTTGGCCGTTATGGGTGGTACGCAAGCCGCTAAAGTTTTGGCTCAAATTGAAGCTTCCTCTCTTAAAGGAAAAGGCGAAGTGGTTGATGAAGCAAAAGAAAAAGAACTGTTCGACAAGATAAAAGCCAAATACGATGCCCAGGTTTCTCCTTATTATGCCGCTTCCCGACTTTGGACGGATGCCATAATTGATCCATTGGAAACCCGGACTTGGATTTCAATGGGAATCGAAGCGGCCAACCACGCTCCTATTGAAAAACAATTTAATCTGGGCGTGATCCAGGTTTAGATTTAAAACAACTGGATAGAAATGGTTTTCGAAATGCAAATGTATTCTGAAAACCATTTTTGTTTATTTTTGATGCAACCATCAAATCAAGAAAAGCGTCTTGGAATTATATCAATACCGCATAATATGAAAAAATATCTATTGGCTTCGTGCCTGGCCATAATCCTTTCAAGCTGCTCGTCGGTTGAAAACCACAATAGGAAATTAAACGACCTCAAATCGGAAAAGGATCTAAAGAAAGATGTTGATTATACGTACAAGAAGCTGAAAAAGATGCATCCGAATCTGTATTGGTACATCAGCAAGGAAAAGCTGGATTACAAATTTGACAGCCTGAAAACGACCATCACGCAACCAATGACGAGTTTCGCTTTCTATAAAAAGATTGCTCCTGTTGTCAATGAAGTCCGCCAAGGTCATATGATGGTATATCCGGATACGAGACAATTTACCAAAAAGGAGACCAAGGAATTGATCAAGAAAGGAACCGGGCCATTTTCACAGTTTGAGTTCCAAATTTTTAACGATAAAATGTATGTCGTTAAAAACAATTCAAAAGACAAATCCATCCTGCCAGGTTTTGAAGTGGTTGCCATTGATGGTAAAAAAGCCGATGATCTATTGAAAGATTACAAGAATCTCTTCACTTCGGATGGTTTCAACAAGACGTATTACAAATACAAATTGGGCAAAGGATTCGGAGGTTTCTATACCAATGAAAACGGATTGAAGGACAGCTTGTTGTACAACTTCAAATACAATGACTCCGTCAAGACCGTCTGGATCAGGCGAAAAGCAAATGATACCGCAAAAGTTGCCGTAAACGATACGGTCAAGACAGAAGTCGCAAAACCATTGGAAAAAATCGTCCTGACGAAGGTTCAGAAGAAGGCTGCAAAGAGAAAGAAAAGTATTTTCGGATACAACGAGGAAACCAAGCTTTACAACAGGAATTTGAAATTTGTTGAAGCCGACAGCAGTGTTGCCGTCATGAAGATCAATGCATTTGCCATTGGAAATTATTCCACCTTCTACAAGGAAAGCTTTGAAAAGATAAAGAAGAATGGTGCCAGGACCTTGATCATTGATTTGAGGAATAATCCCGGCGGAAGATTGAGCGAGATTGCCGATCTGTATTCCTATCTGACCGATACCACGATGGTCTTTGCCGATAAATCCGAGGTTGCCACCAAGACCAGCCTTCTGAATGGTGATTATTTCAAAGGCGGCGGAGCTGGAATCAAGGTTTTGAAAGGAGTCTTTTATCCACTTTATGTCGGCTATACTTTTTTCAAGGTGAAAAAGGCAGAAGACGGAAAGTATTATTATTCCACGAGCGAGTCAAGACCGCAGGAGAAGAATCCAAATGCCTTTGATGGTAAGATATACGTCTTGATCAATGGGGGAAGCTTTTCTGCCTCATGCATCCTGTCTTCCAACTTGCAAGGTTCAAAAAGGGCAACCTTCGTTGGAGAAGAAACCGGCGGAACCTATAACGGAACGGTTGCCGGGAGAATGCCATTGATAAAACTGCCAAATTCCAAATTAAGAGTTCGTGTTGGCTTGATGCTGGTCGCTCCCCATTATAAGACCGATGTCGAAGGTCGTGGCATCTTTCCAGATGTTGCCATCCTCCCAACTTTGGAAGACAAGCTTAAAGATATCGATCCAGAAATGAATTGGGTGATTGAAGATATCAAGAAGAATAAAAACATTGGGCAAACAGCCAGTAACAACTAAAAATGAAAAAACTATTCGTCATAACTTCTGTAATCCTTGCAAATTATGTTTCCGCGCAAAATTTCACCCGCCGGGATTCACTCCAGGGTGGCTTTTCGTTTGAAAGGACTTGCTATGACGTGCAACGTTATGATTTGAATATTGCCATCAACCCTGACGAGCGTTCGATTGTTGGCTATAATGACATTACCTTCAAGGTCATAAAGGAAACAAAAACCATCCAGCTTGATTTGTTCGAGAACATGCAGGTTGACAGTATTGTTTTCGAACATGAAAAACTTCCCTACAAGAGAGAATTTGGTGCCGTTTTTATAAATTTCAACAAGGGTTTGCTGGTTGACGGTTCTGATAAGAAACTCCGTTTCCACTATTCAGGAGAGCCCATTGTTGCCAAAAATGCTCCCTGGGATGGCGGCTTTGTTTTTGACAAGGATAAAAAGGGAAAGCCTTGGATTGGTGTTGCCGTTCAAGGAACCGGTGCCAGCTTGTGGTATCCCGTGAAAGATTCCCAATCGGATGAACCCGATCTTGGTGCTTCAATAAAAGTGGCCGTTCCGAATGGCCTGATGAATGTCTCTAACGGTCGATTCATCGCAAGTGAAGCATTAAAAGACGGTTATACTTCCTGGCTCTGGGAAGTAAGGAATCCTATCAACACGTATAGTATCACGGTCAACATTGGCGACTATGTCCACCTCCACGACAACCATAAAAATCTCGATTTGGATTATTATGTCCTACGTGGAAATGAAGAAACGGCCAAAAAACATTTTGAGGAAGTAAAACCGATGATGGATTGCTTCCAATCCAAATTTGGAGCATATCCCTTTACGGAAGACGGCTACAAGCTTATTGAAACCCCTTATTTAGGTATGGAACACCAAAGTGCTGTTTCCTATGGGAATAAATACAAAAAAGGATATAACGGTCACGATAATTCAGGTACCGGGATCGGGATGCTTTTTGATTTTATCGTGATACATGAAACCGGACACGAATGGTTCGGCAACAGCATTACTTCCCGGGATATTGCCGATATGTGGATACACGAAGGTTTCACGACCTATTCTGAAACAGTCTTCGTGGAATGCCTGTATGGGTATGAGAAAGCAATGGAATACATAAACGGGCAAAAGAAACTCGTGGAAAACAACCGGAAAATAATTGGTGCCTACGGGGTCAATGACGAAGGTCCAACTGATAAATATTACAAGGGATCGCTTTTGTTGAATACCTTGCGCCATGTTGTAAATGATGATGAAAAGTGGTGGGGCATCATTTTGAAATTTGCCGAAAACTACCGTCATAAGATTATTGACACCAAAACGGTTGTTGCCTTTTTCAATGCTGAAAGCAAAATGAACCTCTCTCCTATTTTCCAGCAATACCTGGATCATAAAAATATTCCGGTTCTTGAATTCCAGAAAAGAGGAAAAGATCTTGCCTACAGGTGGAAGACTGATGTTGCTGATTTCAATATGCCCGTTGATGTTGTCTTCAACAACAAGGACATCAGATTATTTCCAAGCAACAATTGGAAGAAACTGGATTTAAAAGCTGTCAGAGCAACAGATATAAAAGTGCTTACGGATCATTTTTTTATATCGGTTCGCTATTAGGTTATGAAGTAGCACCAAAAAAAATGCTCCGGATTCGGAGCATTTTTAGTTGTATCATTTCTGATATAAGACCGTTTCCGCTACTTCAAAGGAAACCGTCTTGTCATCGTTTATGAAATATTTTATGATGGCCTCGCCCCAGAGGCTTCCGTTATTGAAATCAGCAATAATCCACCTGTGATTCAAGACTTTTGCCTTGTTGATGATGAACTTCTGGTCGGACATCTTATCAAAACCCACATAGGGATTTCCTGTTGGCAAGTCATTGAAATCTTTCAATTTCTCAACCACAAAGGGAATCAATTTTTCATAAGCCAGAAATTCCCCGGTTGCACTATTGGAAAAATAATCTTGTGCATTCTGGTTGGTTTCCAAGGCAAAATAATTCGCATCATACAACTGATTGGTAACCAATTTCAAGCTGTCCCTTAATTTTGTATCGAGTTTTGCATAGCTTTCCTTCTCGAATTTTACCTGCTTGTTGTAGTACATGTACGTAAAGACATTGAACAGGAGTGCCAAGATGAAGAGATAAAGCAATATTGATTTTTTCATTGTTAAAAGGTTAAATGGTTATTTCCAAGTTGTCGTAGGCCAAAAATACGTTTTCCGGCAAGTTTTTTTCAATTTCCTGATGAAAGCCAAATATATGGCTGATATGGGTGAGGTACGTTTTTCCAGGTTTGATCACCTCAATAAAGCTTAATGCTTCTTCAAGATTGAAATGGGTATCGTGAGGCTCAATCCTCAAGGCATTAATGACCAATACCTTCAACCCTGATAGTTTTTCGATTTCACTTGGCGTGATGGTTTTTACGTCGGTCAGGTAGGCAAAATCATCAATCCTGTAGCCGAAAACTTGAAGATTTCCGTGCATTACATCAATCGGGACAACCATTTTTCCGCCTATCGGGAATGATTTTCCCTTTACGACTTCATTTAGCTGGACCGATGGAGCTCCGGGATATTTGTTTTCCTTTTCAAAGATATAATCGAATCTCTTCGTAAGATTTTCCAAAACGCGCCGATGTGCAAATACGGGAATATCGCCCTGCTTGAAATAAAAGGGGCGAATATCATCCAGGCCGGCAGTATGGTCGGCGTGCTCGTGTGTAAACAAGATGCCATCCAATTTCTGGCAATTCGAAGTCAGCATCTGCTGCCTGAAATCAGGGCCGCAATCAATCACATAGGAAGCATCTTCCCAGGAAATCCAAACGGAAACGCGAAGCCTCTTGTCTTTTGGATCAGTGCTTTTGCAAACAGGATGATTGCTCCCGATTACCGGAATGCCTTGAGATGTACCCGTACCTAGAAAATAGACCTTCAATTGCGTTAATTTTTTACAAAAATAAGATTAATTCTCTTTCGGAAAAGTCCTATTTTGTTAACTTTGTCATTATTATAATCCTAAAAAAATAAATGGATACCGAAATAACATTAAAAGGTGACAAGGTTATCGAGCAAATTCCTTCCATCAAAGACAAGGCACTTCGAATAAATCTTAATGAAAACATATACGGGACTTTCGCTGAGATCGGAGCCGGCCAGGAAACGGTAAGACATTTCTTCAGAACCGGAGGATCTTCAGGAACTATTGCAAAAGCCATGTCGGCCTATGACAAGGATTTCAGTGATTCCATCTATGGCATCGAGTCAGACGGAAGATATGTTACCGAAAGCCGTTTGAAAAAGATGTTATCGCACGAGGTAAACCTTATTGAGGATCGTTTGAAGAGGGAAAAACATCCAAGCAAGATGTTCTTCAGTTATGCGAACACGGTTGCCACGATCGATTTTGCAAAACAATTCAAGGGACACGGATGGGTCGGTATCAAATACCAGATCGAACCGGATGAGGATTATAATGAGATCATCCTTCACATCAGATTCAAAGAAACCGATGCCCGTTTGCAACAGGAAACGCTTGGTATTCTTGGTGTTAACCTGATTTACGGTGCCTACTATAAATACAATGATCCTAAAAGATTGCTTCGCTATCTATACGACCACTTGGACAAGGACCAGTTGGAGATTGATACCATCAACTTCTCCGGACCCCGTTTTGCGGATGTTGACAACCGCCTGATGAGCTTGCAATTGGTTAAGAATGGAATGACAGATGCAGTAATGTTCAATCCTGATGGAAACAACATCCTGCCGGCTTCCATCCTTTACAAGAAAAATATTCTTGCCTTGAGGGGAAGTTTCCGTCCGGTTACTAAAGTAAACATGGACATGTACAAGAAATCGCTCAAGATGTTCCTGGAGGAAAATAAAGTAGAGAAAGACAATACATTGGTCGTTTTCGAGATAACCCTTTCCAATCTTCGTTCGGATGGAGAAATTGACGAGCGGGATTTTATGGACAGGGCTGAATTGCTTTGTTCCCTAGGCCAGACCGTAATGATTTCAAATTTCCAGGAATACTATAAAGTGGTTGAATATTTCTCCAATTATACCAAAGCAAGAATGGGATTGGCAATGGGTGTCAACAACCTCATTGATATCTTTGATGAGAAATACTACCGTCATCTGAGTGGCGGAATCCTGGAAGCTTTCGGGAAATTATTCTACCGGGATTTGAAAGTATTCCTCTACCCGATGCTTGGAGAAGATGGAGAAGTAATCAATTCAGAAAACTTGAAAGTACATCCAAGGATGAAAGAATTGTATAAATTCTTCAAATTCAACGGAAAAGTAATCGATATTGACGATTTCGACCAACAGCATTTGGAAATTTTTTCAAGGGAAGTATTGAAAATGATCAGCAAAGGAAAGCCAGGTTGGGAAAAATTGCTTCCTGCAGGTATTGCAGAGCTTATCAAGAAAGACCAGCTTTTTGGTTACGATCCCAATAAGATATTAGAGACAAATTAATAATAAAAAAGCCGGATAATTTCCGGCTTTTTTATTTCTATAGAAAATGCTACTTTAAAATCTGCGAAGCGTGTGCTTTGGTCTTTACATCCGAAATCACTTCCTCAATAATCCCATTTTCATCGATTATAAAAGTCACACGATGAATCCCGTCATAGGTCCTTCCCATAAATTTTTTTGGTCCCCAGACTCCGAATGCTTCAATAACCGATTTATCTTCATCTGCCAAAAGCGGAAAAGGGAATTTAAACTTGTCCTTGAATTTTCCCTGGGCTTTTTGAGAATCGGCACTTACCCCCAGGAGCGCATAATTGTTGGCTTTGAAACGTTCAAAATTATCCCTCAGATCACAAGCTTCAGCCGTGCAGCCCGGTGTATTTGCTTTTGGATAGAAAAAAACAACCAATTTCTGGCCCTTGTAATCTTCCAATTGATGAAATTTATTGTCCTGGTCAAATCCTGAAAAATCTGGAGCCTTGTCGCCCTTTTTTAATGTCGTCATAACGCTTATATTTGTTAGGTTAAAAATATACAAAAATGACCAAAGAAGAACGTGCGACGTTTGTTATTAATACGTTAAAAGAAATCTATCCTACAATTCCGATTCCGCTGGACCACAAAGATCCTTATACATTATTAATTGCGGTTCTGCTTTCAGCACAATGCACGGATGTCAGGGTGAATCAGATCACGCCCTTGCTTTTTGCGAAAGCTGACAATCCTTACGATATGATAAAAATGTCGGTTGAAGAAATCAAGGAAATTATCAGGCCCTGTGGTCTATCTCCGATGAAATCAAAGGGAATCCACGGTCTATCCCATATCTTGATTGACAAATATGATGGAGAAGTTCCACAAAGTTTTGAAGCCTTGGAGTCATTGCCCGCTGTTGGGCACAAAACTGCCAGTGTTGTAATGTCGCAGGCTTTTGGAGTTCCTGCATTTCCTGTCGACACGCATATCCATAGATTGATGTATCGCTGGAATCTGACGAATGGCAAAAATGTGGTTCAAACCGAAAAAGATGCCAAACGGATATTTCCGAGAGAGCTGTGGAACGATCTGCACCTGCAGATCATCTGGTACGGAAGGGAATATTCTCCTGCAAGGGGCTGGAATCTGGAAAAGGACATCATCACCAGGACAATAGGAAGAAAATCTGTCTTGGATGAATATTATAAAAAAAATCCCGCCTCGTTATGACGAGACGGGATTTTCTTAATTAGCTATGGTTTCAATTTTCATCTTACCCACTTTAATGAAGCTTAACGCTTTTGAGTAATTTAATAAAAAAGATATCGTTTCCTTTTTAGGTTTCATTGTTGACTTAGCTAACGTTTTTTTAGAGTAAATTTTTGCCATATAGAAAGGGGTTTTTCTTTATAACGCAAACTATTCCCTGATATTGTCAGTTCGTCAATATAATTTGATGTTTTTCGATCACTTTTCTCAAATTCATCAAGGCATAACGCATTCTTCCAAGAGCCGTATTGATGCTTACGCCTGTCAATTCAGATATTTCCTTGAAACTCAGGTCCTGGTAAATTCGCATCACCAGAACTTCCTTTTGGTCATTCGGAAGCTCATCTATCAATTTTTGCAAGTCATTTTCCACCTGGTGCGTGATCATCTGTGCCTCGATGTTCGGATTGTTATCGGTCATGATTGAAAAGATTGAAAACTCCTCCGTTTCCCTGAACATTGGCATCTTTTTGTTTTTTCTGAAATAATCCACGATCAGGTTATGGGCAATACGCATTACCCAGGGAAGAAATTTCCCTTCCTCGTTGTAGGAGTTCGATTTCAAAGTTTTGATGACCTTGATGAACGTATCCTGGAAGATATCTTCAGAAACATCCTTGTCACCCACTTTTGAATAGATAAAGCCGTAAATTTTCGATTGATGCCTATTGATTAATGAAGCCAAAGCGTTTTCGTCTCCTGCGACATAATTCCTTACCAATAAAGCATCGGGGATTTGAACATTAGCCATAAAATTAACTTTTTAGTTTTTGGTTTAAGATTTCGAGAATGTCTCTAAAAAGTAATTTTTTGGTATAGGCAAATGTTAATTAAAGATTAAATAATACCCAAATGTAACATAAAATATTTTTAACATCCAAATGTAAATTGAAAATTTAACATTTTTCGTACAATAAACACCAAGAATAAAGCTCTTTTATGTCAAAAACACTCGAGTTTACTTGATTATACTGTACAATAAGCATACCAATCTGAATTTCAAAAATTATATAATATTTGACATTTGCCACGCAATAAATCTAAATGCAGAATGATTACCTTTGTAAAAATTCACTTTTTCTAATGAAAATAGATATTTCAACTCTCGAGCCAAAGAAAAATATAATCATCAAGGGAGCCCAGGTACACAACTTGAAAAACCTTGATGTCGCCATACCAAGAAACAAGCTTGTCGTGATCACGGGACTCTCGGGTTCTGGGAAATCCAGCCTTGCATTTGATACTTTATACGCTGAAGGACAGCGTCGTTATGTTGAAAGCCTGTCTTCCTATGCACGTCAATTTCTCGGAAGGCTGGACAAGCCAAAAGTGGAATACATCAAAGGAATCGCTCCGGCAATTGCCATCGAGCAGAAAGTAAATACCACGAATGCCCGTTCAACGGTTGGAACTTCCACTGAAATATACGATTATTTGAAATTGCTTTTTGCCCGTATCGGAAAGACCTATTCTCCTGTTTCCGGACTTGAAGTCAAAAAAAATACCGTTACCGATGTCGTCAATGATGTGAAGACCTTTGAAATTGACAGCAAATGGTTGCTCCTCGCTCCCATCCACGTTGAAAAAGGAAGAACACTTGAAGAAAAATTAGGCGTCCTCTTGCAGCAAGGTTTCTCCAGGATATTGGTTGACAATGAGACCATCCGACTTGATGAATTTGCGGAAGCGATTGAAAAGATAAACAAGTTGAAATCCAAGAAAGAGGTTTATCTTATCATTGACAGGATCGTCGTAAAAGAAGAGGAAGAATTCTACAACCGCCTTTCAGATGCCGTACAGACTGCATTTTTTGAAGGAAAAGGTGAAAGTTTCCTGCAAGAATTAAACACTGATAAAAGATATACGTACAGCAATAATTTCGAATTGGATGGCATTTCCTTCCTTGAGCCAAACGTGCATCTGTTCAGCTTCAACAATCCTTATGGAGCCTGTCCGGTTTGCGAAGGATACGGAAATATCATTGGCATCGATGAAGAACTGGTGGTTCCGAATACCGCCTTGTCCATCTATGAAAATGCCGTATATGCCTGGCGTGGCGAAAGCATGGGCTGGTACCGTGATCAACTGGTCAATTCGGCCTATCTGTTTGATTTTCCCATCCATAAGCCGTATTATCAATTTTCCGAAGAGCAGAAAGACGTGCTTTGGAAAGGAAACAAGCATTTTACAGGCCTGAATGATTTCTTCAAGGAATTGGAGGAAAAAAATTATAAGATTCAAAACCGCGTGATGCTGTCGCGTTACAGGGGCAAGACCAGATGTTATGCCTGCAAGGGAAAACGTTTGCGTCCGGAAGCTTCCTATGTGAAGATTGCAGGGAAAACCATTTCCGACCTTGTTGATTTGCCAATCAAGAACCTGACTGCCTTCTTCAAGGAAATGGAACTGTCCGATTTTGATTTGAAAGTGGCCAAACGCCTATTGATAGAAATCAACAACCGATTGAGTTTCCTAGTAGAAGTCGGTCTGGATTATCTCACCCTGAACCGTAATTCCGCCACACTTTCCGGAGGTGAATCACAACGTATCAATCTTGCCACTTCATTGGGAAGCAGCTTGGTGGGTTCGATGTATATCCTGGACGAGCCAAGTATAGGATTGCATCCCAAGGATACCGAAAGACTGATCAACGTCTTGATTTCATTACGTGACCTCGGCAATACCGTTATCGTGGTCGAGCACGATGAGGACATTATGAAATCGGCCGATATGATTATCGATATTGGTCCGGAAGCGGGAACTTTCGGAGGAAACCTTGTCGCCCAGGGAACATACGCCGAAATCTTGAAATCGGATTCGCTGACTTCCAAATACCTGAACGGAAGCCTTGAAATAGAAGTGCCAAAGAGCAGGAGGAAATCTGGAGCCTATATAGAAATATTGGGAGCCAGGGAAAACAATCTGCAGAATGTGGACGTTCGATTTCCGTTGGAAATTTTAACCGTAATCACGGGTGTTTCGGGAAGCGGAAAAAGTACCTTGGTCAAGAAGATCCTGTTTCCTGCAATGCAGAAAAAACTCGATGGCGTTGGCGAAAAAGCCGGACAATTCACCGAAATGCGAGGCCATTACCATAAGATCCACCATATCGAATATGTGGACCAGAACCCAATCGGGCGAAGTTCGCGTTCGAATCCGGTGACGTATATCAAAGCGTATGATGATATCCGCGATTTGTATGCAAAAGAAAAATTATCGAAAATAAGGGGCTACCAGGCCAAGCATTTTTCTTTCAATGTGGATGGCGGCCGTTGCGAGACCTGCAAGGGAGAAGGCTCCATAAATGTTGAAATGGTCTTTATGGCCGACGTCCAATTGCCTTGCGATACCTGCAACGGAAAACGTTTCAAGAAGGAAATCCTTGAAGTCATGTTCGAAGGAAAAAACATTGATGATATCCTGACGATGACGGTTGATGATGCATTGGCCTTTTTCAAGGAGACCAAGCAAGCCAAGATCGTACAGAAACTCCAACCGCTGCAGGATGTTGGATTGGGCTATGTGCAATTGGGTCAGTCCTCTTCTACCCTTTCCGGTGGCGAGGCACAGCGTATCAAGCTGGCTTCGTTCCTCGTAAAAGGAAGCACGAAGGAGAAAGCGCTGTTTGTTTTTGATGAACCTACCACGGGCTTGCATTTCCATGACATCAAGAAATTGCTGACTTCCTTTGATGCCTTGATTGACAAGGGCCACTCGATCATTGTGATCGAGCACAACCTCGACATGATAAAATGTGCCGATTGGATCATTGATCTTGGTCCGGAAGGTGGCGAAAATGGCGGACAGATCCTCGCTGTTGGAACACCTGAGGAAGTGGCCAAAAACAAAAAATCAATTACAGGAAAATATCTTAAGGAGAAACTCTAGTTTTTATATGACCTTTTATGTACTACTTGGAAGAAAAGCAAACCATTCAAGACATAAAAGGTCATTTTAATAATTTGATTTAAACTTTTATCATTTAACCAATCGAAGCTTTGAAAGTACCAAATTCAAAACATAATTGATATCCGATGAAATCTTGAAGCTATAATTCAGAAACAGATACAATAGTGTCACCAACCCTGATTTCAGTATGATATTCACAATTGGGTGAAACGGAAATTCCCAGAAATAAAAAGCCAGAAAGCACCCCAGGATAATCCCCAAGGAAGTGATGGTGTTTTTGGTGAACGGAAACAGTTTCATCTTGAAAACCACAAACATCAACTTCGAAAGACTGTAAAAGGCAATCGAAATCAAGGTCGCAATCGCGGCACCTTCGATTCCGAAATTGGGAATGAAATACCGGTTCAAGCCTACCACCATAAAAAGCAGCATCAATCCCAGGAACAACACCGTTCGGTAATATTTTGAATTGAAGATGATGGAATTGTTGTTGCCCAGCATCAAATCGAAGAATTTGGAAATCGAAATGATGAACACCACCGCAATTCCGCCGCTGTATTTTGCTGGAAGCAATTCGTAGAGCTGGTTGACATTCACAAAAATGGCCAAGAGGATCCATCCTCCAATCACCTGCAGCGTGATTGATGTCTTCTTGTATAATTTGTTCAATTCATCGTGTTTCTTTCGAGCCATCAGATCCGTCGTGATCGGATGCACGATCTGGTGCATCGCCCTCATCGGCACCGAAACCGTCAAGGCAATATAGATGGCAACCGAATAATAGGCATTCTCCTTGAGATGGGCATATTGACCGATCATGAACTTGTCGATTTCCAGCAGCATCACTGCGATACCAGCAGAAAAGATGATGAAGCTTGAATAGATCAAAACATCTTTCTTCTTTTCCGGAAGTCTCAGATGAAAGGCCGGCCTTCTGACTTTAAAGGCTGATATGGCCATCAGGACCATCAGGATGAAATAGATCAGCACCAGACTGTAGACAAATTCTACAGGTGTCATCCATTTGAAATAAACCGCAAAGAGAAAGATGGAAATCAATATCCGCAACAGTACTTCCTTGATGAAATTGCCGTAGACGGATTTCATGTGTACTTTTACCCAGGCATAAAAAATCTCGAAATAGGCCATGAACAGACCTATGAGCGGAATCATCCAGGCATACGTAAAAATGATAGGGTTTTCTTGAGAAATTAACGACGCAAGCTGGTCATAAAAAAGATAAGAGAGTAGGAAAACTGGAATTGCAACTAGTAGCGGTAATACCAATGTAAGGTTTAAGAACCGGGATTTATCATCTTCGGATTCGTGTTCGGCATAGAATTTTATCAGCGTATTCTGGATGCCAAAAGCCAGCAAGGGCATTATCATATTGGAAGTTGCCAGCAGGAAGGAAGTCAATCCGTAGAAATCTTCACCCAGAAAATTGGTATACATATAAAGCGTATTGATCGCACCAATTCCAAACCCCACAAAGGTGATGATGGTGTTGCGGATGGATTGCTTTATGACGATTCCCATTTTTAAATTTAGAATTTAGAATTTAGAATTGAGGCCAACTTTTCGGTTAATTTTTTCCTACTGTATTGTTGCAGGCCAATTGCGTCTGCTTTCAGCTTTCCGTTTTGATATTGCGTATAATAAGCTAGAATTGTGCTTTTAAGCTTTTCGATTTCATCGTATTGATGAAAAATTCCCGTATTGGTATTCTTAATGATTCCGGCAAAGTCAGAACCTTCCGGTCCTATTGCAATTATGGGTCTTTCGGAAATCATATATTCGAACAATTTGCCTGGAATGATGCTCCTGGTATCCTCTGAATCGATTTCAATCAATAACAGGACTTGCGATTTACGCTGGTGGACAACGGCCTCCTTATGGGAAACATAGCCCAGGTTGTTCGCGTACGTTTCCAATCTGAATTCGGCAATCGTATCCAGCACCTCCTGGCTTACGGCTCCAATCAATTTCAGTTGGAAATCAGCCTTGAACGAAGGATTCTCCTTGATGAGTTCCTTCAGGCATTTCCACAAGATTCTCGGGTTTCTTTCGGACAAGAAGGAACCGATGTGGGCAAGCGTGAATTTTTCATCCAGGGATTGCCTTTCGATTTTTTCTACATCAAATCCGTTTGTTATTACTTCAATCGGTCTTGAAGTTAAGGCTTGGAATTCAACTTTGGTTGTCTCGCTTGTTACCAGCACAACATCAGCCGTATTTAAAACTTCTGATTCCAATTCCTTATGCTTTTTCGATGCCGAATCGGACAACTTTAAAGCCTTGTGATAGCCTATGGTCGTCCAAGGATCGCGGAAATCTGCAATCCAATTTATGTTTGATTTCTGCTTCAATTGCAAGCCTATAAGATGCAGGCTGTGAGGTGGTCCGGTTGTTATTATTGTTTCAATATTGTTTTCAGCAATGTATTGCTCTAAAAATTTAACAGAAGGTTTTACCCATAGAATCCGAGCATCAGGAATGAACATGTTTCCCCTGATCCAGAGAAGCATTTTCTGGATAAAGGATTGCTTTTTCTGATTCGGAATTATGCCAGAGCTTATCTTCCTGGTATTCTTTTTTGAGAAGAACGAAGCAAAGCCATAAGGCTCCACGATCTTCCTTTTGATGACCGTGGCCTTGTCGGAAACTTCATCCATCAAGCCTTCATCAATGATTGGATACGTTGGATTTTCAGGAACATACACAATCGGCTGGATGCCAAAATCAGGCAGATACTTCACAAACTTCAACCATCGCTGGACACCGGGACCTCCTGCCGGTGGCCAATAATATGCTATGATGAGGACTTTTTTCAAGATCATGATGTGAATTATAGGTTATGATTTAAAACCACAACCTAATTTTTAAATTCTGAATCTGACTTTCTTCTTTTATTTTCAAAATAGATGCCGGCAAGCAGGAACAAGACGATTCCGATGGAACTGAACAATGCAATGGTACTTCCCGTCTTTACCACCTGTGGTTCAAACTTGAATTCGATCGTATGCTTTCCGGCAGGAACTTCCACGCCCCTCAAGGTATAGTCAACCCTGAAATGCGTGGCTTCTTTTCCGTCGATGGTTACATTCCATCCTTTCGGGTAATAAATTTCGGAGAACACCGCCAAGCCTTTATTGGCATTATTTGAAGTATATTTCAAATAATTCGGCTTGTATTGATGCAAGACAATCGTTGCCGTGCTGTCCTTCTGATAGGAGGCAACATTGCTCACTTTGAATTCTTTATTGTTGATCACCGCCTGGTTCTTGCTATCGATACTGTCCAAGGCCTTCATTTCTTCATCGGCAGAACTTACAAATTTCACTTCCTTCACAAACCAGGCATTTCCATTTGCATCCGGATTGATAGCGGGAAACTCCTGCCCTTTTTCATCCACCTGTATTACATATTTTGTATTGAGCATGTTCAACACTTCGAGATTGTTCTTGTCGATCTGATAGGCAAAAAGTTGCTCGATCCTCCTCGGCCTTACAGCGCTGTAGCCCGATAATGACTTGTGGAAATAAGAAGTTCTTGCCTGCAACCTTCCGTTGATCTCATAAACCCTGTAATGCGTGGTATCTTGGAGGATATGCAAATCCGAAGGGGTAGCTTGGAAAGGTTCTTTTACTTCCCTTGCACTCACAAATCCACTGGTGTCTACATATTTCTTGTCAACCAATACCAAATCCCCGACCATAAATGCCCCGACCAAGATAACGGCAAGTGTCTGCGATAATTTTTCCTTGGTATACAACCATAAGAGTCCAAATGCAACAACGATCAAGAATCCTGAACGAAGGAGATCTGCAGAATATAAATCCCTCCTGTCGGCTTTCAAGGCATCCATGAATTCATCCGCAAAAGTCGGATCGCCCATCTGGCTGAACATTTGAATCAATCGGTCGTCGATAGGTCCTGAAAAATCAAAAAGCCCTTTTGCTATAAACAATACTACAATCAATCCCAATGCAACTGCACCTGATTTCCACAAGGACTTCCATTGTTCCTCCTTGTCCGATCTGAAGAAACTCTGCAGTCCCATGATCGCCAGAACCGGAATACACAGTTCCAAGATCACCTGTATCGATGAAACGGCACGGAATTTATCGTACATCGGAATGTTTTCGATAAAGAAGTTGGTCAGGAATGGGAAGTTCTTGCCCCACGAAAGCATCAAGGCAAAGATTGCCCCTGCCAGGAAAGCATATTTTATTTTTCGTCTGTCATTGAACAGGGCCAGGATTGACAAAAAGAAAACAATGGCACCGATGTAAGCCGGAGCGGCAACAATTGGCTGGTCGCCCCAATAGGTCACGCCATAGTTTTCTGTGAAATCTGTCGCTTCTGCCGGTGAAGCTCCCTTTTTGGAAATGAATTCATAAATATGGGATTGATTTCCCAATTTTTCTGAATTCGAACCTCCGAACAGTCTCGGGGCTACCAGATTCAAACTTTCAGAAACACCATAGCTGTATTCGGTTATGTATTCATAATCCATTGAAGTCGTGGTCTCATTTTTGGAACCATCGGGATTAAAAGTAAGCTCGCTTTTTCCCCTCATGCTGAAATCAGCATATTCGGAAGTCGCCATAAGACTCGTTGCATTGGCACCAAGTGCAAATATGGAAGCAATTGCAAAAGTTCCCAAGGCATATAAAAGTGGCTTGAATTCTTTCGCTTTTATATAGTTGTAGCTAAAATATCCAGCAATTATAAAAAGAAGGAACAAGAGATAATAGGTCATTTGAAAGTGATTCGCATTGATTTCCAATGCAGTGGCAATCATCGTGACCAGCCCTCCAACTATGAATCTTCTCCTGAAAACCAAAATCACGCCGGCTATCACCATTGGCATATAGGCAATGGCGTGCGCTTTTGCATTATGGCCAACTCCGAGGATGATGATCATATAAGTAGAAAATCCAAAAGCCAATGCACCGAAGAAGGCCTTGAGTGGATCGGTCTTCAAGACCAATAGCAAGCCATAAAAACCCAGGAAGTATAAAAACAAGTAATCCGATGGACGAGGTAGAAAACGCAAGGCATCGTCCAGGGCGCCTATCCAATCGTTTGGGTAATTGGCTCCCATCTGATAAGTTGGCATTCCTCCGAAAGCAGCATCGGTCCAATAAGGCTCGGCTTTTTCTTCCGCACGAAAATCATTCTGCTCCTTCGCCATACCTGTAAACTGGGCAATATCCGACTGATACAGCTGTCTGCCCTGCAGGACGGGATAAAAATAAATAAGGGAAATTACAACAAAGCCAAGAATGGCCAATAGATGTGGATAAAACTTGTTCAGGAATTTCATTGATCTGGTTTAAAGTTTAAAAGTTTAAAGTCCAGCATAAGATTAAAACCGTAAACTATAAACTGAACAATGCAAACTTACTCAATTTCTTCATAATCCACATACTCCCCGACTTTTTTGGTCTCCCGGGGTTTTGTAGATCTTGCAGTATCGTAGATGATTTCATCCCTGTTGGAATTTTGATACTGGTTTTGTTGCTGATTTTGATGGGTATATTGCTGTTGGAAATTCTGTTCTGCTTTCTGAACCACTTTTTTTACAAGCACGGGTAAAAACAACTTTGCCAGAAACTTAAAGGCATAATAAAATACAACAATGTAAAAAATCGTTTTTATCAAGGTCGAAAAATTTGCTGTCTCCATTTATGAAATAAAATTTGTCAAATTTAACAAATCATAACCTTAAAAATAAATTATGAGTCTTAAATAAATAATAAATTATAGTACATTTGGGTTTACATGCTTGCAGTCATCCTAAAAAAATAATCATGCTCAAAATCAGACTATCAGCTTTGACGGTTGCTGTTTTTTCATTTGCAACAAGTTATTCCCAACATACCGATGTTATAAATTCCAACCGTCCCGGAGAATCCCAATCTGCTTTTTCTGTCGGAAAAACAGTTATCCAAGCCGAAACGGGAATTTATGGAATTACCGAGGAACATAATTTATTGGGTACAAAAACCAATGGTTTCGGATTTGATCTGAACTTGAGATACGGTGCCTTCCTCGAACAATTGGAGTTCAATATCGAGTTGCAATACCAATACGATTCTTTCGAAACCGACTTCAGCAGGCAGACCAGAAGCGCCTTGAAGCAAACCACGATTGGAGCAAAATATTTGATCTATGATCCGCATAAGAATTATGAAGAAAAGATAAACATTCACAGCTGGAAAGCCAATCATCGTTTCAAATGGAGGCAATTCATACCTGCGGTTGGTGTTTATGCCGGAGCTAATTTGAATTTCGACAGTCCTTTTGCTTTTCCGGAGGAACCTAGTTTTTCTCCCAAGATAATGGCCATCACGCAAAATCAATTCAGTGGTGGTTATGTCCTGGTTATGAATTTCATTGCTGATAAAATCGGCACCGATTTTTCGAGCTACGGCTATGTGATCACGATGACAAAGGGATTCAACGAAAAGTGGTCGGGATTTTTAGAAAATCAGGGATTCAAAAGCGATTACTATTCGGATTCAATCCTTAGGACCGGTGCTGCTTACCTGATAAAGGAAAACATCCAGATTGATGCCTCCATCAGTGGAAATTTCAAAGATACGCCTTCCATATTTTATGGCGGTGTTGGGCTTTCTTGGCGTTTTGACAAGAACTACAAGCCGGTGCTGATCAAGAGCGGAAAGGAAAGCAAGGAAGACAAGAAAAAAGAGAAAGAAAAGAAGAAGAAACGCAAGGACGAAGTTGAAATAGAACCAGTACAACCATAATGATCACAATAAAAGAAGCCGTTACAAGAAAGGACCTATTAGAATATATAAAATTTCCCTTTTCATTATACAAAGACCATCCGTACTGGGTTCCGCCCTTGATAAATGACGAGTTGGAAACTTTCGACAAGACCAAGAATCCAGCCTTCAAAAGCGCTGAAGCAAAATTCTATATTGCCTACAAGGATGGAAAAATTGCCGGAAGAATCACTGCCATCGTCAATTGGAACGAAGTAAATGACCAGGGGAAAAGAAAGACCCGTTTCGGCTGGTGGGATGTCATTGACGATATTGAAGTGACAAAAGCACTTTTGGAAAAAGTTGCCGCGTTTGGAAAACAGCATCAATTGGATCATATCGAAGGGCCCATGGGATTTTCCAATCTTGACAAGGTTGGCGTCGTTACCGAAGGTTTTGACGAAATGGGCTCGATGATCACCTGGTATAATTATCCGTACTATTTCAAACACCTCGAACAATTGGGATACATGAAAGAGAAGGAATATGTTGAAAACAAGTTTCCTTTTGAAAACGTAAAACCTGAATTTTTCTTCAAGCTTAATGAGCTGATCAAGAAACGATACCAGCTCAAATCCTTGAATTTCACCAAGACGAAAGACATCATGCCCTATGTGGACAAGATGTTCGATCTGTTCAATTCCTCTTATGCCGACTTGTCTTCCTTTGTCGCAATTACGGATGTTCAGAAAGAATATTTCAAGAAGAAATACATCAGCTTCATCAATCCGGAATATATCAAGTTCGTGGAAGATAAAGATCATAACCTGGTTGCCTTCAGCATCGTGATGCCGAGTTTTTCGGAAGCATTGCGCAAGGCCAACGGGAAGCTATTTCCTTTTGGATTGTTCCATCTCCTTAAAGCCCGGAAAAACAGCAAGGATGTGTTGTTTTACCTCATTGGGGTTGATCCTGAATACCAGAGCAAAGGGGTTACGGCATTGATCTTCAACGAATATTATGAAACCTTCAGGCAGAAAGGCATCGAGAATTGCATCAGGACGCCGGAATTGGAAGACAACCTGGCGATCCAGAATTTATGGAAACACTTCGACCCGGTGATTTTCAGAAGAAGGAGGACTTACACAATCAAGATTTAATTTAGCCCAGCCATCCTTCCCTATCCAAGCTCCTGTACTGGATTGCTTCGGCGATATGGGATGCTTCTACTTTTTCCGAAGCTTCCAAATCTGCAATTGTCCGGGAAACCTTCAAGATCCTGTCGTAGGCCCGGGCAGAAAGATTCAATCGTTCCATGGCAGTCTTGAGCAATTGCTTTGAAGTTTCATCCAACACACAGAATTCTCGTATCTGCTTGGTATTCATCTGGGCATTGTAGTTCACCTTGTCAATCTGTTCAAACCGGATGGATTGTATTTCTCTTGCATTTGTAACCCTTTTTCGGATGTCGGCACTGCTTTCTGCCTTCCGTTCTTCCGATAATTTATCAAAGGGAACCGGCGTAACTTCTATATGGATATCAATCCTGTCGAGCAAAGGGCCTGAAATCTTGCTCATATAGCGGTTCATCTCGTGGGGGGAAGATCTTGATGGCACGTCCGGGTCGTTAAAGAATCCGCTCGGACTCGGATTCATACTGGCCACCAGCATAAAGGACGAGGGATAGGTTACTGTAAATTTTGCCCTTGAAATGGTCACTTCCCTGTCTTCCAAAGGCTGCCGCATCACTTCGAGGACATCCCTTTTGAATTCGGGCAGTTCATCGAGGAACAGGACACCGTTATGAGCCATCGAAATTTCTCCGGGCTGCGGATAACTGCCGCCGCCTACAAGTGCGACATTCGATATTGTATGATGCGGGCTCCTGAAAGGCCGTTGATTCATCAATCCGACTTCCTTCAATTTTCCTGCAACGCTATGGATCTTGGTAGTTTCCAATGCTTCCCGCAAGGTCATCGGCGGTAGGATACTTGGCAATCTCTTGGCCAGCATTGTTTTTCCTGCTCCTGGAGGACCGATCAAGATGATATTATGTCCACCAGCTGCTGCGATCTCCATACATCTCTTGATGGACTCCTGCCCTTTTACATCGCTGAAGTCGAATTCTGGAAAATCCAACGTCTTGTAAAACTCTGCCCGTGTATCAAATATAGTTGGTTCCAGGGTTCCTGTTCCTTCAAAGAAATCAATGATTTCCTTTAAATTTTCAATGCCATAGACGTCCAAGCCGGAAACGATTGCCGCTTCCTTTGCATTCTGATTTGGCAGGAAAAATCCCTTGAAGCCTTCTTCCTTGGCTTTGATGGCAATCGGCAGGGCACCTTTTATGGGCTGGAGGCTGCCGTCAAGCGAAAGTTCGCCCATGATGATATAACGGTCAATTTCCTCTGCCTTGATCTGGGCCGATGCAACCAGAATACCCATGGCCAAAGTCAGGTCGTATGCAGAACCTTCTTTCCGCAAATCGGCTGGCGCCATGTTGATGGTGATTTTTTTGCCAGGCAGTGCAAAACCATTGTTTTTTAAGGCTGCAGCAATCCTGTAACTGCTTTCCTTGATGGCATTATCGGGCAGTCCGACAAGGTGGTAACCAATTCCCTTGTCTATGTTTACTTCTACTGTAATCGTCGTGGCTTCAACGCCGAAAACGGCGCTTCCAAAAATTTTAACTAGCATGGCGTGTAATGTTTAAATTATTTTTAAAAATAATAAATTTTCGCTAACTTAAAAAATCTTGTTTCTATTATTCATAATGTTTACTTAATGGTGTATCTCAGACTATAATTTTCAATTAAATTTAAGACACAAATAATCAATTATATGAACTTGAAATCTGGATTGCCTTTCTGGCTGATAAAGAATGGGCTTGCACCCGAATATAAAACTTTGGATGAAGATATTGAAACAGAGGTCTTGATAATTGGTTCGGGCATTACGGGTGCCCTGGCTGCTCACTTTTTATGTGAAGAAGGAGTAAAATGCATAATAGTGGACAAGCGGATGGAATCTACGGGAAGCACGACTGCAAGTTCTGCCCAGCTTCAATATGAAATTGATGTCTTCCTTTTTGACCTGATTGAAAAAGTCGGAGAAGAAAATGCTGTCAGGGCTTATGAATTATGCCTCGAATCAATTTCTATTTTACAGAAGATCATCAAAAAACTAAAAATTGAAGTTGATTTTACAATGAAATCCAGCTTGTATCTTGCCTCGGACGCAAAAGGAGCTGCCGACTTGAAGAAAGAATACGAGACAAGAAGAAAGTACAAGCTTCCGGTTACTTTTTTAACCCAGAAACAATTGAAGGCAAAATTCAACATCAATAGGAAGGCTGCCTTATATAATGATGTTTCTGCGCAAGTTGACACCTATAAATTGTGCCAGGAAATTTTAAATTACCATAAGAAACATTCCGGATTGGTGGTTTACAGCCATACGGATGTCATCAAGATAGAGAATAAAAAGGATTTCATTGTAGCGCATACTGAAAAGAAAAACACCATAAAGGCCAGGAAAATAATTGCTGCTCCAGGTTTTGAATCAGAAACATTATTGGATGAAAAAGTGATGGACCTGAATTCGACCTATGTCCTGGTGAGCAAACCCCTGAAAGAGGAAGATTTTTGGAAGGAGCGTTGCCTGATTTGGGAAACTGCCCGGCCTTATATCTATGTAAGGACAACAGAAGACAACAGGATCATGGTGGGTGGTTTCGACGAGCCTTTCCAAGATCCAAAACGCCGAGACAAGCTGATGGAAAAGAAAAATGACGCCATCTTGAAACGGTTTAAAAAACTATTCCCGGAAAGCAAGATTGAATTGGATTTCTATTGGTGCGGCACATTTGGCGAGACAAATGACGGCCTGCCTTTCATTGGGGAGCATAAAAAGCATCCCAATATGTATTTTGCATTGGGATATGGCGGCAATGGCATTACTTTCAGTGTGATAGCAGCTGAAATGATCAAGGACCTGTATTTGGGAAAATCAGTAGAAAATATATTTTCTTTCGATAGATAATCATACATTTACAGTCTAAAAATAATTATAAAATGGGACTATTTAATGCCATCCTGGGTAATGCATCGGAAGCAAGTGTGGAAGATGTTTCAAAAGAATTCGGGCCACTCCTGATTGAAGGTGAAACGATTGAAAAGGCGTTCAAGCTGATCAAGGATATGTTTGTTTTTACGAACAAGAGATTGATCCTGGCCGAAAAACAATTGGTGGGTACAAAAGTTGATTATTTGTCGATTCCATATTCGAGCATCAAGAAATTTTCGAAAGAAAGTGCGGGAATATTGGATCTGGATGCAGAATTGAAAATCTGGCTCAACCATGACAATGAACCTATCAAGAAACAATTTGGCAAAGGAGGCAACAATATCAATGAAGTATATCAGATCTTGAGCAGGCACATCCTGAAATAATACCAGATTGACGATTTAGAAATGCCCGGTACTTGATGTGTCGGGTATTTTTTTTATATTCATGCAAATGAGTTTTTATTATGAGCAAACCAAAACTAGTGATTATCGGTGGAGATGCGGCTGGAATGTCGGCTGCCTCGAAAGTGCGAAGGGAAAATCCAGATTACGAGATCATCGTTTTTGAAAAATCAGGCTTTACCTCCTATTCCGCCTGTGGAATTCCTTATTTCATATCTGGGAAAGTAGGTACCTATGAGGAGTTGATCGTAAGATCTCCGGAAGAATTCATAAAGGAATATAAAATCGATGTAAGGATTTTTCACGAGGTCATCGAGGTTGATACCCAAAACAATCAGGTGCTGGTTCGTAACCTGAACGACAAGACCCAGTTCTGGGAAGCCTATGGACAGCTATTGATTGCAACAGGTGGAAAATCCTTTTGCCCGGAAGTTGAAAATCGTGAAGCGGATGGAATCTTTGGCATTCAAAGTTTGAAAGGAGGCATAAAGCTGGATAATTTCATCAAGAAGAACAAGCCCAGAACGGCCGTGATTGTTGGCGGAGGTTATATCGGACTTGAAATGGCCGAGGCTTTGATCATCAAGGGACTGAAAGTCATACTGATCAACCTGACGCCTGAAATAATGAATACATTGGATCCGGACATGGGAAAGATTGTCAACAAGGCCATGACCAATCTTGGCGTGAAGATTTACCTTGAGGAAGCATTGAGCCATTTTGAGGCAGACAATGATAAAGTAACCGCTGTCGTTACGGACAAACGGACAATCAAAACCGACATGGTGATCTTGGGAATGGGAACCAGCCCGAACACTGCCTTCCTGAAGAATTCCAAAATCAATCTGACCGACAAGGGTGCGATAAAAGTCAACCGGCAGCAGCTTACGAATGTAAAAAATATCTGGGCTGCAGGAGATTGCGCAATGACCTATCATCTCGTAAGCAAAAAGCCTTTCTACATCGCCTTGGGAACCGTTGCCAATAAAACAGGATTGGTTGCAGGAAGCAACATTGCTGGAAAAGAAGCGAGATTTCCCGGCGTAGTTGCAACAGCAGTCTGCAAGATCTGCGTGTATGAAGTGGCACGGACAGGCTTGCTGGAAAAGGAACTCGGGGAATTAGGAATCGACTATGTACAAGCTATGATCAAGACAAAATCCAGGGCCCATTATTATCCTGATGCAAAGGACATCTACGTAAAATTATTGGCCGAAAAAGGAACAGGAAAACTCCTGGGCGGACAAATTATTGGCGAGGAAGGTGCCGCAAAGAGAATAGATGTCTTGGCTACAGCCCTTACAAACAAGCTTACCTTGCAGAATATTATTGACCTGGACTTGTCCTATGCACCACCTTTTTCTCCGGTTTGGGATCCCGTGCAGACTGCCGCAAGAAAATTGATAAGTGCTATTTAAAAAAAAATGCACCAAGATTTTTTTTGGAGCATTTTTATAATTTATAGGATCAGTATTAATAGGCCAGCAATTCGTTCAGGGCTTCTTCAAATCGGCCCCTGCTCAGGAACTGGTCTTCCAATGCTTTTGTAAATGGTATTGGAGAATCCAAGCTTGCCACACGTTTCACGGGACCGTCAAGATATTCAAAGCATTCTTCCATAATCAGGGCTGAAATATCGCTGGCAACACCGCCAAACATTGTATCTTCCTGCAAGATGATTGCTTTTCCTGTTTTCTTTACCGAGGTAAAAATAGCTTTCGTATCCAAAGGCTGCAATGTCCTCAAGTCCAATAAATCTGCTGAAATGGCCGTATTTTTTGCCAAGGTATCCAAGGCCCAATGAACGGCAGCTCCGAAAGCGATGATGGTTACATCTTTCCCTTCTTTTAGCAACGATGCCTTTCCAAGAGGCAAGGTATAATAATCTTTGGGAACATCCTGGTAGACGCTTCTGTACAATTGCTTGTGTTCGAAAAACAACACCGGATTTGGATCATTGATCGAGGCATTCAGAAGTCCTTTCGCATCATAAGGAAATGCCGGATAGACTACTTTCAAGCCTGGAGTCTTGGTAAACCAAGCCTCATTTGTTTGCGAATGGAAAGGTCCTGCCTGGGTTCCGCCACCACAAGGCATCCTTACTACCACATCAGCATTCTCCAGCCAGCGGTAATGTGATTTTGCCAAGAGATTCACAATTGGGTTGAATCCTGTAGAAACGAAATCAGCAAACTGCATTTCTACAATCGCCTTGTGTCCGTTGATGGAAAGTCCCATTCCTGCTGATACCACGGCACTTTCGCAGATTGGTGTGTTGATTACCCTTTCCTTTCCGAATTGGGCTACAAAGCCATCCGTGATTTTAAAAGCACCACCATATTCCGCGATGTCCTGCCCCATTATCACCAAATTCTCGTGTCGCTCCATAGATTGCCTCAAGCTGTTTGAGATGGCATCAATCAGACGGATGTTTTCTTTCTCTTCCGAAGGATCGATTGCTTCAAATTCATATGGCTTATAGACGTCGTTTAATTCTCCTTCATAGGTGGCCATGATTTCTGGTTCGGTTTGAACCAGGGCCCAATTCTCATCAATCTCCTTCTTTATCTCGGCACGGATTGCTTCATCATTTTCGTTGGAAAGCACTCCTGTTTCTGCCAGATATTTTCTGTAATTGTCAACGGGATCCTTGATCGCCCACATGTCCATCAGTTCCTGTGGAACGTATTTTGTTCCGCTTGCTTCCTCGTGTCCACGCATCCTGAAGGTTTTGAATTCCAATAAAACCGGACGGGGCGTTTCAATCATCGAAGCTTTCAGTTCCGATAATTTATTGAAGACTTCCAAGATGTTATTCCCGTCGAGGATGTGCGATTCCATTCCGTAACCGATTCCTTTGTCGGCCAGGTTCTCGCAACGGTATTGTTCATTTGTAGGAGTTGAAAGTCCGTAACCATTGTTTTCGATCACAAACATCACGGGCAATTCCCAAACAGAAGCAATGTTCAAGGCTTCGTGAAAATCCCCTTCACTGGTTGCTCCTTCTCCCGTAAAAACTGCGGTAACTTTTCCGTTTTTCTTTAATTTATTGGCAAGGGCGATTCCATCGGCAACACCTAATTGTGGACCCAGGTGCGAAATCATTCCGATGATCTTGAATTCCTGGGTGCCGAAGTGGAACGACCGATCACGACCTTTTGTAAAACCATTTGCCTTTCCCTGCCATTGCGAAAATAATCGATGCAATGGGATATCCCTTCCTGTAAAGACACCGAGATTCCGGTGCATTGGCAGGATGTATTCGTCCTTATCCAAAACGGCGGTCACCCCGCAAGCGATTGCCTCCTGTCCGATTCCTGAAAACCATTTGGATACTTTTCCCTGACGGATCAGGATCAGCATTTTTTCCTCAATCAGTCTAGGTTTCAGTATTCTCTTGTACAAGTCTAATAATTGTTCGTTGGAGAGATTTTTTCTGTCGAAATTCATAATACTACGAAAAGGTTTGCGTGATTTTTTAGCTCGTCCAAAATTATAAAAAAAAGGTTGCTTTGGACTATATTTATCACATAATTTTCAGTCATAGTGAAATAAAAATACATCAAGTATCAACAAGGCTATTTCTATAAAAAAAAAAGCTAATACAATGATTGTTCTCATTGCATTAGCTTTAATACTCCTGAAAAAACCAGAAGAAAAAGATTGTTTACTGATTAGAAAGCTCCGATATAGTGATTTCCTGGTTTGTTGACCAATTTGGCACCTTTGGTCACAACACCGGTCTGGCTGTTGATGATGTAGATGTTTCCATCCTGTCCAACCGGAGCGAATGTTACATATACATCAAATCCATCTACGACGAAACCTTGGTATTGGAACAAGTATAGATCCGTATTGTAAGGCAGGTCGATCTGTTGTGCTGTTTTGGCATTCAAATCCACACGGGCGATGAAACTTTGAGATTGACCTGTCAAGGCAGATTCAACAGCACCATCGTGGGTGTACATTACGATGGCAATACCATTTCCAACGTATCTCCAGTTTTCGATATAAGATCCTGTAACACCCAAGGCGGCATCAAGACTGAAAACAAAAGAATTGTCGTATTGGTTGTTCTGGTTGATTCTCAAGATATGGGAACCATCTGCATCTCTTTGGGTAGCCTGATAGATATTTCCGTCATCTCCCAGGAAGCTGTTGAAACTGCGGTAACCGCTTGTATCGCCAAATCCTACTGTTGAAGTGATGATTGTTGGATTTTCCAAGGAAGGATAGTCGACTACTACCGATTTGGAACCTAAACGCTCAAATTCAGCTTCGTTAGCACCCGTAACAGGATTCGTCTTGCGCATCCAGGTACCGATGATTAATTTATTCTGTGCCTTGTTTAGAACTGGGGCATCCAATCTGAAGATGTGATGACCCAGTGCTTCTTCTGCAGCAGTCAAAGCGATTTCATATGATTTTGTACCAGAAATTAAAGCGTTTTGCATGTCCAACGATAAGACAGTTGCAGTTCCCCTGGTATTGATGTAGGTTCCATCTTCGGCAGTTTTTACTACTGGGGCCGTCACGTTTACAGCAACTCCTGTCTTGTCTCCGTCGAATAATTTCACCCATCTCGGATTGGCGCTTGCATATTGTGCAATGCTTACCACTCCGCCTGTTGGTGTAAAATTCTGTCCTCCACCAACGATGTATTTGGAAAATTCTCCACCATTTCCACCACCGTAAGCGATGTTGAAGAAGGTAAAACCATCTTCTGATGATTGCAAACGTGCAGTTCTGGCAGATGGTACAACATATCCGTTTTCAAAGACGTCAATCGTTTTGTTTGGGTTCTTGGCATCCTCCTTGCTTACAGAATAGATCAATGTTCCTCCGTTACCATCACCTGGAACTCCGTCGGTTGTTCCCATGACTGCTCCTGCCACGGTAATCCATCTGCCTTCCGTAATAGGCGGTTCAATTGCACCATTGCCTTTAGTATCGTCATCACTGCAACTTGTTGTGAAAATCAAAGCACCCAGAACTGTAGAAAAAGTCAGAAATTTGAAAAATTTTCTTTTCATTGTGTATATATTTAGAAATTATTGAATACGTAATTTAGTTTGAAATAAAAAGCTCTTCCTGGCTTTTGCACTCCCATATTGTCAAAGACTTGTCTATTGGTAATATTTTTAGCATCAAAACTGGCAATCAACTTTTTGTTTGGAAATACATAGCTCAATCCTACATCGTGAATGTTTTGCTGAGGAATATCAAAGAAGCCAAGACCGGCAACATTACTGCTTGGCGGGAACAGGAAGTTGAATGTATCCACAAACAAATAATTGTAAAAGACATTTAATTGCGAATTCTTGCCCAACAGGTCTTTGAACATATAGCTTGCACCTGCATTCATCGTTAAAAATGGTTCGTTCGGAAGATCTCTTTTTCTACCGTAAACATCCGTCGTGGTAAGGTCAAACTTGGAAGTATTAAAAGTGATATTCAAATTCTTGTCGAAAGTATAATTGAACTCAAAATCAAATCCCTTCGACTTGGCATTTCCTTGATTGGCAAAACCTAGTACTTCTACATTATTGTTGATCATTCCCGTCAATGGACGTCCAATCCTATCGGTTATGTCCCTGATAAAACCATTGACAGTAAAAAAGAAGCTGTGCTTCCTAAGTTCGAATGTACCTAATCTGAATCCGAAATTTAAGTTCTCGCTTGTCTCGTGTCTTAAATTAGGATTCTCAAGGGTATTTTCTGTGGCATCTCCAAAAACCTCGTTTTCATTTGGCAATCTGACCGCTTTTTCAGCAGACGTCAAAACCGTAACTGAAGGTAGTATTGCATAGGAAACAGCTATCCCATAACCTTCGGCCTTTTTAATGCTTTTTGCAACATCTTCCACCCTTGTATTGACACCATTGATCTGCTGAACCAATGGATTCATGCGTTCCAGTTTCTGATGATAGTATTTTCCGAACAAGGAGGTCTTCAGTCTATTCTCAAAACCAACAAACTCATAGGTCAGTGCCGTAATGGATTTGGATAAATCCCTTGTTCCCATGAATCTTCTCTCCAAGACCGATTTCATTTCATCATCATCTTCCCTTGCAATAGTATTCACAACATTGTTCAATAAAAACTTGTGATTATCATTGATGGAATAGGAAAGTCCAGATCTTAAAGAAAATACCTCCCGTCTGATATTCATAATCGTGGCCGCTCCTTGCTGGGCACCAGTATTACTGTTAACAGGATTTCCGTTGATGTCCACAGCTCGATCTCCACTCCAATTGTAAACCCCCTTGACAGTATCGTTTACCAGACGGTTTCTCTTGCCGTAAATTCCGTGCAGATCAAAATCCAATCCTTTGGCCAAGAAATCCTTCTTGCTATAAGTTAAATTGAGTAACTGGGCATCGGCCTCCGTAAACCTTCCCTTGTAAGGAATTGTCATGAAAACACCATGCTGTACTTCTTGGTACGAATCAGAAGCAGTAAATCCGACAAGAAAATTATCAGCCCATTTTACATCGGTATAGCCGACTTCAACAACCCCGCCTATCGATCTGTACGTGTCATTGAATCTTCGGGCGGTGATATGTTCCCTTCTTCCGTTTGGCAAGACATTATAAACCATTTCGCCCCAGACCTTGTAATCATTATCGGAATAATTTAAAAACCCAGAAGCCTTTACGGTAAAGCCTGATTCCTTGAAACGATACAGTCCGCTGAAATTAGTTTGGGCGGTATTGAAAGAACCATAGGAAGCTGAAACATTAAAATTATTCCGCATTCCTTTTTTGAGCACTACATTGATGGCACCTCCCAAGGCATCATCAGACAAGTGTCCCGGAAGAACTCCCTTATAAACCTCAATTCTTTCAATAATTGCTGGTGGAATACTGTTCAGATCAAACGAAGAGCCATAGTTTGAAGCGGGAATCCCATCGATAAAGATCTTGATTGCATTACCTGACATCCCATTGATATTGAAGCTGGCATCGGAACCCATGCCACCATTTTGTCGAATTCTTACACCAACGGTCCTATTGAGCAATTCCATTGTCTGCAGATTACGCAGACCTGCTTCCTTGGTTTCAATGACGTTTACCGCAAAGCCTTTTTCTTCTATTTGCTTCTTGATGGATTCCTTCTTGATGACAACTTCCTTTAGTTGTTGATCTTCTTTTTTACCCAGTATTACCGGAACATTTTGCGAAGGAGTGTCAAGCTGGATTGTTATGGATTTATTTTCGGCTTCAAGCGAAGTGAATTCCAGTGTATATTTTCCGTAAGGCAGTCTGTCTATTGTAAATTTTCCATTTTCATCTGAAACAGCAGATCTTTTAATTTCTTTCAGTAAAACGGTAACACTGGCTGAAGGTGTGTTGTCCTCAAATTGGATGGTTCCTGAAATATTGCCCGTTTGAGCATAACTTACTAATTGATTTACAAGCAGGATAAACAATAAAAAGCACTTTTTCATATGGTAATCTTAGTGGGGTAGATATTAATTTCGGTGCAAATATAATTCCTTATTTATATTAAATCCAAATAAAAATTGTTTTTAATATAATAATATTCTTATGTTTTGTGTGTTATATAACTTCGTCATGTTAACAACTTTTATAATTTTTAAAACAAAATATTTGATACATTTGTGACAATAAGGCGTGACGCCGAGCAAAGTTATTAACATCTATTTTTAAAAGAGTATGCAAAATATTCCTAGTGTTGACTTGCGTGATTTCCTTTCGGACGACCCGAAACGTAAACAAAAATTTGTAAATGAAATCGGAAAAGCTTTTGAAGACATTGGCTTCGTTGCTTTAAAAGGTCATTTTTTAGATGACAAATTGGTAGATGAATTGTATGGCGAGATTCGAAACTTCTTCTCGCTTCCATTGGAAACCAAATATTCTTATGAAATCCCAGGAATTGGCGGACAGCGTGGTTATGTTTCCTTTGGAAAAGAGCACGCAAAAGGCAAAAAGGAAGGCGATCTGAAAGAATTTTGGCACTTTGGACAATATGTGGACAAAGATTCAAAATGGGCTTCTGAATATCCTGACAATGTTGAAGTTAAAGAATTGCCACGTTTTAATGAAGTTGGAAAAGAAGCCTACCAAATGCTTGAAAAAACAGGAATTTATGTTTTGAGAGCGTTAGCGTTGCATTTAGGTCTAGACGAATTTTATTTCGATGATTTCGGAAAAGAAGGAAATTCAATTTTGAGGCCTATTCACTACCCGCCGATTACACAAGAACCAGAAAATGCAATTCGTGCTGCAGCACACGGAGATATCAACTTGATTACGCTTTTAATGGGCGCTCAAGGTAAAGGTTTGCAGGTTCAGAATCACAATGGCGAATGGATTGATGCGATCGCTGAACCAGACGAATTGGTGATCAATGTTGGTGACATGCTTTCGCGCCACACCAATAACAAACTGAAATCGACCATTCATCAAGTGGTAAATCCGCCGAGGGAATTGTGGGGAACTTCCCGATATTCCGTTCCCTTTTTTATGCATCCGGTAAGCGATATGCGTCTGGATTGCCTTGAAAATTGCATTGACGAAGAGAATCCAAAATTATACGAAGACATTTCTGCGGGAGAATTCTTGCACGAACGCTTGGTAGATTTGGGATTGATCAAAAAATAATACATTTAAATTCCAATAATCAAATTCCAAATCCCAATAATAAAATTCCAAATTCCAACAGTTCTCTTTGGAATTTGGAATTTGTTTTTTGAAAATTTTAAAAAATATGGATTTACAAGACCAATTAAAAAATCTTTTTCCGGACCACGAACCGTCAGAAGAAATCAAGGAAACATCGGCAGAACCAAAAGAACTCTGGGTTCAAAAGGAACCAATGATCTGCAAATACGAAAAACGGAAAGGAAAAGCCACTACCATAATCGAAGGTTATACGGGTTCCGAAGAAGATTTTAAAATCCTGGCAAAAGAACTCAAGACAAGATTAAGCGTCGGCGGAACATTCAAGGACGATTCCATCATCATTCAGGGAGATTATCGTGACAAGATCATGCATATCCTGAAAGAAAAAGGATTCAAGGTAAAGCGTGTCGGGGGATAATTTTCAACAGCAATTACAATAACAATTAAAACGCAGCAAATCAAAATGATACAATCATCAGAATTAATATTAAACCCGGACGGCAGTGTCTACCATTTGAATTTAAAACCGGAACATATTGCCCACGACATCATCTTCGTTGGCGACCAAAATCGTGTGGAGAAAATAACCCAATTCTTTGACAAGATTGAATTTTCCGCCCAAAAAAGAGAATTCAAGACGCAAACGGGAATCTATAAAGGAAAAAGAATCACGGTAATGTCAACCGGGATCGGCCCTGATAATATTGACATTGTCATAAATGAATTGGATGCCCTGGTCAACATTGACTTGGACACACGTCAACCGAAAGAAGAATTGACTTCATTGAACATCATAAGGATCGGAACTTCAGGTTCCTTGCAGGAAGACATTCCTGTCGACAGTTTCGTGATGTCGAAATTCGGTCTGGGATTGGACAACATGCTCCGCTCCTATCTGATCGATGACGTTTCCAATCCAGAAATAGAAGAAGCATTTATCAAGCACACCAGCTGGGATGCAAGAAAAGGAAAACCGTATGCAATAAAATGCAGTGAAAAGCTGGAACAACTGATTGAAGGCGAAAAAATCTTTAAGGGGATCACGGCAACCGCTGGAGGATTCTATGGTCCGCAGGGAAGGGTTTTGCGCCTTGAAATTCAAGATGCCGAATTGAACAACAAGATGGATACTTTTAAATTCGAAGACACCAGGATTACAAACCTGGAAATGGAAACGGCCGCCATCTATGGACTTTCCTCTTTGCTGGGACACAACGCCTTGTCGCTAAATGCAATCATCGCAAATCGTGCAAGTGGAACTTTCAGTTCTGATCCTTATAAAGCTGTTGATGAATTAATTGCTTACACTTTGAATAAACTGTCAGGCAAGTAAGATGCGAGATACAATTGATAAATTTGAAAGCCTGCTTGCTGAAAGCCTGGCCTATTTCAAGACCTTGAAAGCATCAGTGCTGGAAGAAAAAACCGACGAAGGAAAATGGTCCAAGAAAGAAATTATTGGGCACCTGATTGATTCTTCCCTGCACAACTTGGTGCGGTTTACAGAAATCAATTATGCTGAAAAGCCTTATATTTACAGGACGTACAATCAAGATGATTTGATCAGGATCAACCAATACCAGGAAATGGAAAAAGAAGCATTGATACAGCTTTGGTATGCCGTGAACAATCAAATCATCAGGATTTTCAAAGCTGCAAAACAGGATGCATTGGAATACAAGATCCAACTGGCCGATAATGCTATCATAGATCTAAGATTCCTGATGACCGATTATGTGGCACATTTGGAACATCATATCCATCAAATTAAAAACAATTAAGATGACTATCAGATTTGCACGGCATACAAACGATCTAAATGCTATAAAATCATTCTATATTATAGTTTTGGGCTTTGAATTGCTGGGAGACTTTGAAAATCACGATAATTACAACGGCGTCTTTCTAGGTTTTCCAAACGCCGATTGGCATTTGGAATTTACAACCTCGGATGAAAAAGCTGACCATCACTTTGATGAAGATGACATTTTGGTCTTGTATCCAGAAAGTCAAACAAGATATGATTCCTTGCTGGAAAAATTAGCTGCAAACAATATTGCCCTGGTACCTTCAAAAAATCCTTATTGGAATGAAAATGGCAGGATGTTCCTGGATCCGGATGGATACAGGATTGTCCTGTCGCCTTTAAAAATCACAACTTTAAATGAAAAAAATAAAAATCGCAGGAGTTCCGGAACACTTCAATCTGCCTTGGCACCTATGTATCGAAAATGGAGCATTTGAAACTGAAGGAATCGACCTTCAATGGACCGATGTTCCAGAAGGAACCGGCAAGCTATGCCAAATGCTTCGCAATGAGGAAACGGATATTGCCGTTATCTTGACCGAAGGAATCATCAAAGACATTGTGGCCGGAAATCCGAGCAAGATTGTCCAGGTTTATGTGCAATCGCCTTTGATCTGGGGAATCCACGTTGATGCAAAATCAAAATACGAGAAGCTTTCTGATTTGGAAAATAAAAAAGTTGCCATCAGCCGGATTGGTTCCGGATCGCAATTGATGGCCTATGTAAATGCGCATGACCAGGGCTGGAAAACGGAAAATCTGCAATTCGAGATCATCAATACCATCGATGGAGCCGTAGAGGCATTATCAAACGGAACTGCCGACTACTTCATGTGGGAACGTTTCATGACAAAACCTTTGGTTGACAAGGGAATCTTTCGCAGGATTGACGACTGTCCTACTCCCTGGCCTTGCTTTGTCATTGCGGTTAGGAATGAAATTCTGGAGAATCATCCTGAAGCCATCGAAAAGATACTGCAAATCATCAACCAGACGACTTTGGAATTCAAGGAAATTCCAAGCATAGACAGGACACTTTCAGAACGTTACCATCAAAAATTGGAAGATATTCAGGAATGGCTTTCGCTCACGGAATGGTCCCAAAAGCAAATATCGGAGCAAATGTTAAACAAAGTCCAAAATCAACTGCTCGAACTTTCTATTATCGATAAAAAAGGTACTTTTGCTGATATAGTCAGGATCTAGAAAGCTGTTGCCGTTTTGGTATATGATAAACTTCAAAAACATTAGTATTCAAGGGATAAAAAGCAAGCTCCAGGTCAAGAAACCTTGGGACAATGTGATCATTTTCCTGTTGAATGTACTGATTGCAATACCCGTTTTTATCATCATCCACCAGAACATCATCGACCCTGAATGGCCCTTTCAAATCGACAGGATCCTTCTTTTTATCGTTTTGATTGTCATAATCCAATTAATTTTAAGAGCATTAAGGACCATCATCATCATTTGCCTGGCACTTTATCTTGTCGCCTTGATTTATGGAAGCACCTTTGGAAACTATGGTTTCAATGCCGTTTACGAAGATTACCGCTCGATGATGTACACAATGCTTGACGATCCAAATCCGCAGGACATCATCATTGCCAAACTGCTTCCTTTTCCCAACAAGTCCAAGATCTTGAATGCCATAGATTATACCAATCCAAAGGTTCGAAATTTTGCCCTGATGGCGACCACAAAAAACTTCCGCAATATAAAAGGGCACAATCAATACCGCGTCACCATCCAATGTTTTGCGGTTTTCAAGGAAATAAAGAACAATTGGAATTACGTAAACGATCCTAAAGGCCAGGAATACATTGCAGCGGCAAGCGAATCCATCCAGCACTTTTCAGGCGATTGTGACGATCATGCCATCCTTATGGCTGCCTGCATCCGGGCAGTTGGCGGAACCCCAAGGCTAATCCACACCGGCGGACATATTTATCCGGAAATGCTGATAGGAAACAAAAAGGATCTGGAAGCCGTGAATTATCTCATCAAGGAAGTACTTTTCAAGCAGGAAAGCAAGGGCAAGGAAATCCATTATCATATAGACGAGCGAGGCCAGATCTGGTTGAATCTTGATTATACCGCACGATATCCCGGCGGTCCTTTCATGTCGGAGGAAATCCTCGGGGCTTTGACGTTGAACTAATTGTTTGGAGCGAAATTTCACGTCAGCAAGTTCTTATGGAAGATCTACCATTCGATTTCGTTTCTTCCTTTCGATCTCAAATAAGCATTTGCCTTGCTGAAGTGTTTGTTTCCAAACCACAAGCCACGATTGGCACTCAATGGAGAAGGATGGCCGGTTTCCAAAACCAGGTGTTTTTCCCTGTTGATTTTCAATCCTTTCTTCTTGGCGAATCCACCCCAGAGCAGGAAAACAACTTCTTCATTGCTGTCCGAAACTTTTTGGATCACGGCATCCGTAAAGGTTTCCCATCCTTTGTTCTGATGGCTTCCTGCTTCGTGGGCCCTGACCGTCAAAGTTGCGTTTAACAACAAGACACCTTGCTTTGCCCAGCGTTCCAGATTTCCCGTGGATGGAAAAGGTTTTTCCAGGTCGGTTTGTATTTCCTTGAAGATGTTGACCAGCGAAGGCGGAAAAGCAATTCCGTCGTTGACAGAAAAGCACAGTCCGTTTGCCTGACCAACACCATGATAAGGGTCCTGTCCGATGATCACGACTTTCACATTATCAAAAGGACAACTATCGAAAGCTGAAAATATCTGCGGTCCTTTTGGGTAACAGGTATGCTGGCTGTATTCGGATCTTACAAATTCTATGAGGCTCTTGAAGTAAGGCTTCTCGAATTCGTCTGATAATATATTTTTCCAGGAAGGTTCTAGGTTGATCTGCATTGGGATGATTTTGATTGCAAAGTTCGCAAAGTTTTCCGTCTTATCAGCTTCTATTGGAGAAAAAGGACCAAAAAAAGCCCAAAGTTTTCTGCAAGTCCTGTCAAGCGAATCGCTTTTTACAGAACAAAAACAATCGACGAAAGCGGGAATACGGATGGAACAAATGCTCAAATTTTTGCTCCTAAATTAAAGCCAAAGCAGATTCATTAATCGTGTGAAACTTTGTAACTTTGAGGCTTCCCAACTTATTTCGGAAAATGATATCCATAACAGAAAAAACATTACAAGATTTACAATTTCCTACCGTCCTGGAGACCGTTTCGGGGCTTTGCAATACCGATCTCGGGATGGAAAAAGCAATGAACATAACGCCTTTCAAGGACAAGGAAAGCCTGATGGAAGCCTTGAGGCAGACGTCGGAATACGTTTCGTCTTTCCAGAACAATAATGCGATTCCGAATCACGGTTTCGATTCGATTGCGCACGAGATAAAATTCCTGGCGATAGAAAACAGTACTTTGGAAGTGGGCAGTTTCAGGAAAATTGCCAACATTTCGGATACGTCCAATACACTCCTTCAATTTTTCAAGAAATTCGACGATTATTATCCGACGCTGAACAATAGGGCCTCGGAACTTGAACTGACGAAAGACATCATCAAGAAAATTGATGTCGTCGTAGATAAATACGGCGAAATCAAGGACGATGCCTCTCCAAATTTATTGGGGATCCGGAAGGAAATCAACTTGGTTCGGGGAAAAGTAAACCAGAGCTTTGGCCTTTCATTGCTGCAATACAGCGGATTGGGCTATCTGGACGACATCAAGGAAAGCTTTGTGCAGAACAGAAGGGTCTTGGCAGTCTTGGCGATGTATCGCAGGAAGGTCAAGGGTTCGATCCTCGGAAGTTCCAAAACGGGAAGCATTGCCTATATTGAACCTGAAGCGACTTTGAAATATTCACGCGAATTGAGCAATCTGGAATACGAGGAAAAAGAGGAAATCGACAGGATCTTGAAGCAACTTTCAAATGATATCCGTCCGTTCCTGCCTTTAATCATCCAGTACCAGGATTTCTTGAGCGATATTGACGTGGTTTCCGCAAAGGCCAGATATGCCAACAAGATCAATGGCATCCTGCCGAAGATTTCGGAGGAAAGACGTTTGTATTTCAGAGAAGCATTTCATCCCATCCTATATTTGACGAACAAGCAGAAAAAGGAAATCACGTATCCGCAGACCATCGAATTGCATCAGGAAAGCAGGATCATTGTAATTTCCGGACCAAATGCCGGTGGAAAGACAATTTCCCTCAAGACGGTCGGCTTGCTGCAATTGATGCTGCAAAGCGGAATGCTGATTCCTGTCCACGAAAGAAGTGAAACCTTCCTGTTTGACAGGATCCTGACCGATATTGGCGATAATCAGTCGATTGAAAACCATCTGAGCACGTACAGCTATCGTTTGAAGAATATGAATTACTTCCTGAAGAAGTGCAACAGCAAGACGATGTTCCTGATTGATGAATTCGGTACTGGTTCCGACCCTGAATTGGGTGGCGCCCTGGCGGAAACCTTCCTGGAAGAGTTCTACCACAGGGAAGCTTTTGGGATCATCACGACGCATTATTCCAATTTGAAGATGCTGGCCAACGAATTGCCTTTTGCCACGAATGCAAACATGCTTTTCGATGAAAAGTCGCTGGAACCAATGTACAAATTGATCCTTGGGCAGGCAGGAAGCTCGTTTACGTTTGAAGTGGCGCAGAAGAATGGGATTCCATTTGGATTGATCAATCGTGCGAAAAAGAAGATCGAAGGTGGGAAAGTCCGTTTTGACAAGACGATTGCCACCTTGCAGAAGGAACGTTCGAAACTCGAGAAAACTTCCCTTAATCTAAAGGAAGAGGAAACAAAAGCGAGGGAAGAAAGCAAGAAGATGGAAGCCACCAATGCAAAAATCAAGCAGAAGCTGGAAAGCTATCAGGAATTGTACGACAGCAACCAGAAGATTATTTACATTGGCCAGAAAATTGATGATATTGCGGAAAAATATTTCAACAATAAAAACAAGAAGGATCTGATTGGTGAATTCTTGAAAATCATCGAGATAGAAAATTCCAAACGCAAAAAAGCGACTCCAAAGGAGATCAAAGTCAAGCAGGAGCTTAAAAAGGAAATAATCAAGGAAGTTACTGTCCAGGTTGAAGAAATCCGCCAGGAGAAAAAAGAAAAGAAAATCAAGGCTTCGCTGGTTCCGGAAAAACCGAAGCGCGTTTTGAAACTGGGTGATCGCGTGAGGATGCTCGATGGAAAATCCATCGGAACCATCGACAAGATTGAACGAAACAAAGCCATCGTGAATTATGGTGTCTTTACATCAACCGTCAGTCTTGATTCCTTGGAGTTTGTGGAAGCTAAAAAATAAAGGCAATGAATCTACCAAAAGATAAAAAGATAATCTTGTTTGACGGTGTTTGCAATTTGTGCGATTCATTCGTGCAATACGTCATCAAGAGGGACAAGAAAGACGTGTTCAGGTTTGTTGCCCTGCAATCTGAGCTCGGACAGGAGATCTTGAAACACATTGGGATTGACACCAGGAACATCGACAGCATTATTCTATACGAACCCGGAATCGCCTATTTCTATAAATCATCGGCTGCGATTGAAATAGCAAGGCATCTCGGCGGCTTTTTAGCATTGGGTGTTGCCTTTAAAATTATTCCAACCTTTCTGAGAAATCCTATTTATGACTATGTGGCCAAAAATCGCTACAAGTGGTACGGAAAAAAAGATGCCTGTATGATTCCGACACCGGAATTGAAAGCAAAGTTTTTATAAAAAGGACATAAAAAAACCTGTTCAATTTGAACAGGTTTTTTTTTATTTAAGCTTGGGTATTGTTATTCTTTGATAGTTGCTTTTAAAGCTTTTGCCTTGTCAGTCATTTCAAGAGCATTATAGACACTGACCAAAGTAGTTTTGGCTGCAGTATTTTTATCATCCAGACTGATTGTCTTCTCAAGATGACCCACCACTACTTGCAATATGGCATCTCTTTGTTTTTTCAGTGCTTCATACTTTTTATTGTCAGCCGCCGAAGTTCCTAATTTATTCATCTGTTCGAGCAAGACTTGGGATTCATCAATCTTTAGGGCTGATAAATTAAAATAAGCATTTGCGTAGTTAGGATTGATCTCAATCGCTCTCAAGTAATATTTTTCAGCCGATTTAGGATCTTTGTTATTGTTGCTGATGACACCCAGGTTGAAAATCAAATCAACATTGTTTGGATCTTTTTCTAGAACTTGATTGATGGCATTCTTGTAAGCTTCCATATCATTTGTCTTAAGATATAGATCTGCTTCTGACAGTAACAGGGAAGCATCATCCGGATTGGCTTGTCTGGCATCGATTACTGCTTTTTTAGCTTCTTCGGTTTTACCTTTCTGAACCAATATCAATGCGATATTCTTGTAGATCTCCCCTCTTTTTGAAGGTTCTTTTTCTTCTCTTGGAGCAGTATGGGTTCCTACTTTCACATAACTGTCCCTTGTGGCTTTATCTGCAAAAAAATCTTCCTGCCCATTCGCCTTGTTTTTTGCATAATAGTTGGTCTTTTCACCAGAGAAGTTCAAAGTCTTCAACTCTTCGTAATACTTCAAGGCAGTATCATAATCTTGTCCATTGACAGCATAGCTTGCTGCATAGTACAATTTTTCCTGATCCTTTGTGTCCAATAGGTATAAATTGTGCAATACGGCTGCTGCTTCGGTATATTTCTTCTTGTTGCCCAGTTCAACAGCATAGTTCAAAAGCGTAGGCTTGTAGAACGCTACCGTTTGATTGATATTGTCCGTATAGACTTTTTTTCCTGTCCTTTTTTCGTAATCCAATACGCTATTTGCCGCAGTGGTAAATTCTGCAACAACAGCTGGAGTTATAAATCTTGCCATTTGCTCAGGAGTGGCAGCTGGTCCCAAAGCTTTAATTTCCATTACCGGAGTCATTGCCTTGAAGAAAGAAGCATAGATCTTATCACCTTCCTCTGATGCGACTGGTGTCAATTTTACAACATTTGCCTTGTAATCAATTACATCTTTGGCAGACGGTGCATCTTTCGTATATAACTTTTTAAGATTTTTTAATTCATCTTTCTGTGCAAAAGAGCTTACCGAAATAAGCAATGCTGTTGCAAGTAGTACAAATTTATTTTTCATAATTGTTGTGTTTAAATTATTATTCTTCCGATTCCTCTTCGTCAGAGTCATCTTCTTCTAATTCTTCATCTTCGATTTCCTCGTCTGCATCATCGTCATCATCTTCGGCTCCGTCGTCCTCCAGTACTTCCAAGACTGGTTTCACCCTTTCGATAGCTTCCGTTTCGATAATGTTTCCTTCTTCATCAACCACTACTTCGGCTACATCATCTTTCATGACTTTGGTTACGGCTGCGATGGAATCATTCCCTTTTATGTTGATTAATTTCACACCTTGTGTGGCACGCCCCATCACTCTCAAGTCTTCAACCGCCATCCTGATGGTCAATCCTGATTTGTTGATGATCATCAGATCATCAGCATCCGTAACGGCATTGATCGAAATCAATTTACCTGTTTTCTCAGTGATATTAAGGGTTTTTACTCCTTTTCCACCACGATTCGTGATCCTGTATTCATCAAGGCTGGAACGTTTCCCGTATCCGTTTTCTGCAACTACCAGGATTTCGCTACTCATATCATTTACAGTAACCATACCAATTACTTCATCCGTATCATCTTTTAACGTAATTCCACGAACTCCGGAAGCAGTTCTTCCCATCGGACGCGTTTTGGTTTCTTCAAAACGAACCAGTTTACCTGACTTGACGGCCAGAATGATCTGGCTTTCGCCATTGGTTAGTTTAGCGGCCAATAATTCATCACCTTCCTTGATTGTAATTGCGGCAACTCCATTTACCCTAGGCTTGGAGTATTTCTCCAAGGATGTTTTCTTGACCTGTCCTTTCTTGGTCACCATCACAAGGTTATGACTGTTGATGTAGTCCTTGTCTTTTAAATCTTGCGTGCAGATAAAAGCTTTCACCTTATCATCGCTTTCGATATTTACCAGGTTCTGGATCGCTCTACCTTTGGCAGTCTTGCTTCCTTCAGGGATTTCATAAACACGCATCCAGAAACATTTACCTTTCTGGGTAAAGAACATCATGTATTGGTGGTTGGTGGCAACATACATATGCTCCAAGAAATCCTGGTCTCTTGTTCCGGCGCTTTTTTGTCCTACTCCACCCCTGTTTTGTGTCTTGTATTCCGTCAGAGGCGTACGCTTGATGTAACCTGCGTGCGAAATTGTAATGACTACATTCTCATCGGCAATCAAGTCTTCAATGCTTACATCTCCACCCGAATATTCGATGATGGAACGACGCTCGTCTCCATATTTCTCACGGATTTCTGCCAATTCTTCCTTGATCAATTCCATTCTCAATTCCTTGCTTGCAAGCAAGGCTTTCAAATGATCGATCAATTTCATTATTTCCTCGTATTCAGCTCTCAACTTATCTTGTTCCAGACCGGTCAATTGACGCAGACGCATTTCAACAATGGCTTTCGATTGGATTTCGGATAATTTGAAACGCTCCATCAATTTCTCCCTGGCTTCGTCTGTATTTTTAGATGAACGGATCAATGCAATTACTTCATCGATATTATCCGAAGCAATAATCAAACCTTCAAGGATGTGGGCTCTTTCTTCCGCTTTGCGCAATTCGTATTGTGCCCTCCTGATTACCACTTCGTGACGGTGTTCCACAAAGTAATGAATCAATTCTTTCAGATTCAACATCTGTGGCCTTCCGTTTACCAATGCAATATTGTTTACACTGAAAGAAGATTGCAATTGGGTATATTTGTATAGGGTATTCAATACCACGTTTGGTACGGCATCACGTTTCAAGATGTAAACGATTCGCATACCGTTTCTATCCGATTCGTCACGGATATTGGCAATACCTTCAATTTTCTTGTCATTAACCAGGTCGGCTGTTTTTTTGATCATGTCAGCCTTGTTCACCTGGTAAGGAATTTCAGTAACGATGATCGATTCCCTTCCGTCAACTTCCTCGAAGCCCACTTTGGCACGCATCACGATCCTTCCCCTTCCGGTCTTGAAGGCTTCACGAACACCTTCGTAACCATAAATCACACCTCCTGTCGGAAAGTCAGGTGCCTTGATGTGGTTCATCAGCTCATCGATTTCAATATCTTCATTCTCGATATAGGCCAAAGTTCCGTTGATCACCTCTGTCAAGTTGTGGGGTGCCATATTGGTAGCCATACCAACAGCAATTCCAGAAGCTCCATTGATCAATAGGGTTGGAACCTTGGTAGGCATTACTTTTGGTTCATATAGGGTATCATCAAAATTCAATTGGAAATCGACAGTTTCCTTGTCGATATCAGCCATGATTTCTTCTGATATTTTTTTCATTCTTGCTTCGGTATAACGCATTGCTGCAGGACTATCACCATCCACGGAACCAAAGTTACCTTGCCCATCTACCAAGAGATATCGCAAACTCCATTCCTGTGCCATACGGACCATCGCATCGTAAACCGATGTATCTCCGTGTGGGTGATACTTACCTAAAACTTCTCCAACAATTCTTGCTGATTTTTTATGGGCTCTATTCGAAAGAACTCCTAATTCGTACATTCCGTAAAGTACTCTTCGGTGTACTGGTTTCAAGCCATCTCTAACATCTGGAAGTGCTCTTGATACAATAACTGACATCGAATAATCGATGTAAGCTGATTTCATTTCGTCCTCTATGTTTATAGGAATTAACTTTTCTCCGTCAGACATATTCTATAGTTATAATTAAATTTAATTTGTTTAAAAAAATCCTGCTAATATAACCTTTCTGGCTCATTTTTTACCTATTAATCACTACAAATTTCTTTGATTTATTAACAAAGTAAAACCTGATTTTGGTTGATAAGTTAATAGAGATTTAACTTTTATTTTTAATTATTTTTTTGTCACTTAGCTGACAGTAGTAATGACAGGGTATGATTTTTGCAATTGGACTACATTATTATTAAATTTACATCAGCAATTTATATATTATGGATGATAATTTTTCACCAAGAGTCAAAGATGTTATTACTTACAGTAAGGAAGAGGCCTTGAGATTGGGTCACGACTTTATTGGTACTGAGCATCTCATGCTGGGTATCTTGAGAGATGGTAATGGTAAGGCTATAAACATACTTAACAATTTATCCGTCGATCTGGACCACCTGCGCAAGAAAGTAGAAATTCTAAGCCCCGCCAACCCTAACGTAGAAATCAGTAACGAGAAGAAGAACCTTCATCTTACCCGTCAGGCGGAAAGAGCCCTGAAGACAACCTTTTTGGAAGCCAAGGTATTCCAAAGCAGTTCAATAAGTACCGCACATCTTTTATTGTGCATTTTGAGAAACGAAAATGATCCCACAACCAAGCTGCTCAACAAGATGAAAATCGATTATGATGTAGCTAAAGAACAATATTTAAACATGACGCCAAACGAAGAAGAATTTTTAGAGAACTTGCCCAAAAACGAGTCATTCAATGATGATTCAGGACAAGATGACAGTTTAAAGGAAGGTAATTTCAACAACCCTACCAATAAATCCAACAAGAAATCCAAAACGCCCGTCCTGGATAATTTCGGAAGAGATCTGACAGAAATGGCCGAGGAAGGAAAATTGGATCCCGTTGTAGGACGTGAAAAAGAAATCGAGCGTGTATCGCAGATCTTGAGCCGTAGAAAAAAGAACAATCCACTGTTGATCGGAGAGCCGGGTGTTGGTAAATCTGCCATTGCAGAAGGATTGGCGCTGAGGATCATCCAGAAGAAGGTATCCCGCATCTTGTTCAACAAGCGTGTGGTTACACTTGATCTGGCGAGCTTGGTTGCCGGTACAAAATACCGTGGACAGTTCGAAGAACGCATGAAAGCCGTGATGAACGAACTTGAAAAGAACGACGACATCATCCTTTTTATTGATGAGATCCACACCATTGTCGGAGCTGGAGGAGCAACGGGTTCCCTGGATGCTTCCAATATGTTCAAGCCGGCTTTGGCAAGAGGCGAAATCCAATGTATTGGTGCCACGACTCTTGATGAATACCGCCAGTATATTGAAAAGGACGGGGCTTTGGAAAGACGTTTTCAAAAGGTGATCGTGGAACCGACTTCTGTTGAGGAAACAATTACGATCTTGAACAACATCAAGAATAAATACGAAGACCACCATAACGTAATCTACACGCCGGAAGCAATTGAGGCTTGCGTGAAGTTGACGGATAGGTACATGTCAGAACGTTTCCTTCCGGACAAGGCGATTGATGCTTTGGACGAAGCAGGTTCCAGAGTCCATATCACGAATATCGATGTTCCAAAACAAATCTTGGATCTGGAGCGTCAATTGGAAGAAGTACGTGAACTTAAAAATACTGTAGTTAAGAAACAGAAATACGAGGAAGCAGCTAAACTCAGGGATGATGAAAAACGTATCGAGAAAGACCTCGCAATTGCACAGGAACAATGGGAAGAAGATTCGAAAAACAACCGCATCCAGGTAACTGAAGACAATGTTGCGGACGTGGTTTCGATGATGTCAGGAATCCCTGTTAATCGTATTGCCCAGACTGAAAGTAACAAGTTAGCCAAACTGCCTGAACTTATTCAGGGCAAGGTGATTGGCCAAAATGAAGCTGTAATGAAAATTGCCCGTTCAATCCAAAGAAATCGTGCAGGATTGAAAGATCCAAACCGACCAATTGGTTCGTTTATTTTCTTGGGGCAAACCGGTGTCGGAAAGACACAATTGGCAAAAGTTATTGCCAAGGAATTGTTCGATTCGGAGGAAGCCTTGATCAGGATCGACATGAGTGAATACATGGAAAAATTCGCCATTTCAAGATTGGTTGGAGCGCCTCCGGGATACGTTGGATACGAGGAAGGCGGTCAGTTGACTGAAAAAGTGAGAAGAAAGCCTTATTCAGTTGTCCTCTTGGATGAGATTGAAAAAGCCCATCCGGATGTATTCAACATGATGCTCCAGGTTTTGGATGATGGATTCCTGACAGACAGCTTGGGACGTAAAATCGACTTCAAGAATACGATTATCATCATGACGTCCAATATTGGTGCGCGTCAATTGAAAGATTTCGGACAAGGTGTCGGATTTGGTACTGCCGCAAAAGTTTCTCAAACGGATGAAAACTCCAAAAGCATTATCGAGAACGCCTTGAAAAAAGCCTTTGCTCCTGAGTTCTTGAACAGGATTGATGATGTGATTGTTTTCAATGCATTGGAAAAAGAACACATCGATTTGATCATCGAAATAGAATTGAAGAAATTGTATGCCCGTGTGAAAGAATTGGGTTACAACTTGAACCTTTCTGACAAGGCAAAAGCCTATATAGCTGAAAAAGGTTTCGACAAGCAATTTGGTGCAAGGCCATTGAAAAGAGCCATCCAGAAATATGTCGAGGATGCTTTGGCTGAGGAAATCATCACTTCAAAAATTGGAATGGGCGATGAAATCTTCATGGACATTGAAGAAGGCGGCCAGGAGTTGACCGTTACCGTACAGAAGGCAGAAGAGCCAACAAATTAATATCATATTATCTTTATACTATTTAGACCCGATAAATTCAATGTTTATCGGGTCTAATCTTTTTAGGATAGTTTGATGTATTTCCAAAACAAATAGTATTTTTGATATAGACAAAATAATATCTCATCAATCAAAAAATATGCTACAAGAAAAAGTTATCGTAGGAAGTGAAGAATGGTGCTCCTTCCCTATCTTGGGTATTCCAACGATCAAGGCACGTGTAGATTCTGGTGCAAAAACTTCTGCATTGCACGCCATCAATATTGCACCATTTGTAAAAGATGGAGAAAACTGGGTCAAATTCGACATCAATCCGATACAGAACAACGTCAAGACTGTTATTCACTGTGAATCGAAATTGGTTGACAAGAGAGTCGTAAAAAGCTCAAGCGGATTTCGCGAACAGCGCTACGTTATTGGGGCCGAACTGGAAATTGGTGGACAGCATTGGTCGATTGAAATCACCCTCACCAACCGTGACTCGATGGGGTTCAGGATGCTGTTGGGCCGCGAAGCGATGAATGGCCGTGTCCTGGTGGACCCTTCGCAAAAATATTTGCTGGGGCAACCTACGACTGACAGTCTCAAGGAACTCTACAAGACCTCCGACAGGGCAAAGACGGGTTTGAGAATCGGCCTTCTGGCAAGTAATCCGGAGCTTTACAGCAACAAGAGGATTATGGAGGCTGGTGAAATGCGTGGCCACGACATGCAATTCTTGAACATCAAGGAATGTTATATGAAATTGGATGCCACAAAACCTGAAATCCACTACAGGGGAGGAAAAATCCTTGATAATTTTGACGCCATCATCCCCAGGATCCGTCCGAGTATTACTTTCTACGGATGTGCCTTGACCAGGCAATTCGAGGCCTTGAAGGTTTTCTGTTTGAATTCTTCTTCAGCCATTACGCAATCAAGGGATAAATTATATTCATTGCAATTATTATTGAATAATGGCGTCGATATTCCTACCACAGGATTCGCAAACTCTCCCTTGGACACCAATGATTTGATAAAAATGGTTGGCGGACCGCCATTGATTGTGAAATTATTGGAAGGTACGCAAGGAAAAGGTGTCGTTTTGGCAGAGACGAAGAAAGCTGCAGAAAGTGTAATCAATGCCTTCAAAAGTTTGAATGCAAACATCTTGGTGCAGGAATTCATCAAGGAAGCCAACGGCAAAGATATTCGTTGCTTTGTAATCGACGGAAAAGTGGTTGCTGCAATTCAACGCGAAGCCTTGCCGGGGGAATTCAGGGCCAACATCCATTTGGGCGGGACTGCTTCCATAATCAAAGTGACTGCCGAAGAAAAACGTATTGCCATCAAAGCGACAAAGGCAATGGATTTGAAAGTGGCGGGTGTGGATATCATCCGTTCCTCAAAAGGGCCATTGTTGTTGGAAGTAAACTCTTCGCCAGGTCTGGAAGGCATAGAAGGTGCAACGAATAAAGATATTGCCGGAGAAATGATCCTGGCAATTGAAAAGAATTTCAAACACAGGCAATTGTGAACCCCTACCTAGATGTCATACTCCGCAGTGCAGCCGTATACTTGTTCATGGTCGTCGCACTGCGGATTTTTGGCAAGAAGGAACTTTCACAACTCAATACCACCGATGTCATCCTGATCTTGCTCATCAGCAATTCGGTGCAAAATGCAATGGTCGGAAGCAATACTTCGCTGTGGGGTGGTCTGGCGGCAGCTACGGTACTGTTTGCCATCAATTTCATCCTCAAGAAACTGATGTACCGCTTTGAGGGTTTTGGAAATTTGCTCCAGCAGAAACCCGAAATATTGATCCACGATGGCAATCTTGATTTCAAGACCTTGTCCAAATTGAATATTACTTCGGAAGAACTCAAGGAGGCAATGCGGGAACACGGCATTGAATATTTCAAGGATGTAAAGCTGGCAATGCTTGAAATAGATGGAAACATCAGCATCATTTCTGGAGATGGTTCGCTGAAGCAAACGCATTACAAGCGAAGAAAGAATCGCAAGAACCTGACACGGATGTCTTGATCTTTATTGCTTGATCAACGTCAATGTATAAAATTTCCGGGTGACCAGATCTCCCACCTTGCTCCTAACTTCATCCGTATTTTCCTTTATTGCGGTTACTTCAAAACCGGCATTTTGGGCCAATTCTTCAATTTCGGCCGTTTCATAAAGATTGAAGACATATTTGGTAAACGGAAGCTTCTCCATGAAAGATTTGTCCGCCAACGTGATCAGAAACTTTCCTTTCTCGTTCAAGACACGATAGATTTCTTTAAGGAATTCTTGAGGCTCTTCCCAGAAATAGATCGTATTCACCGTAAAAGCCGCATCAAAGGTTGCAGCATCAAAAGGAAGGGTTGTTCCGTCATAAAGAACAAAATCAACATCTTTGCCTAAAAAAGGGCTATTGATTTCCATGGCTTGTTCCGACATCAAGGAAGAAATTTCCAAGCCCGTATAGTTTAAATTGTCTGCCTTGCCCAAAAGGTAATGGAGATGCCCGCAATTGCCATGTCCTATTTCCAAAACCGAAGTACTGTCTTTCAGATCGAGTTGATCAATGCAATCGGAAGTCATTGTGAAATTGGTGGCATGCATCATCTCGGCAACTTGGATTCCGGATGCTCCATCGGGTTTGGAGAGTTGATTCGCGATGTTCTTTAAATCGTCTTCATTCATTTGGATAGATAATTATTCCAAAGATAAAAATTAAATGAAAGATAATCCTCATCCTTCTTGCCATAAAAAAAGAGAGACCTTTTTTTAAAAAAAAGATCTCTCAATTATAGTTTTCGCTAATTTATTCCTTCGGTTTACGTTGACAGTACTTTGAGGCTAAAGAATTTATGTAATACTTTATAATAAATTTTACGACTATAGTAAAGCTACAAAAAAAATATTTATTAATTCGTTGACTTTATGTGTTTTATGGTTCTTTTAACATTTGATCGTGCACTATGATTCGATATCCAAATAAGCTCTTCCAAGATAGTCCGTAATCGTAGAAGCAATAAAGGCATGGTGTCCTGTTTCGGGAAGGGCAAGATCCGCGGTCAATCCGTGGAGATAGACTCCAAGTATTGCTGCATCCGCCGGCTTGTAGGATTGTGCCAACAACCCTGTGATGATCCCCGTGAGCACATCGCCGCTTCCTGCTGTTGCAAGGGCAGGATTTCCAGTGGTATTCTTGTATGTGGAATCGCCATCGAAAATATGGGTTGGGGCGCCTTTCATCACGATAATGACTTCAAGTGTTTGGGAGAGTGCTTGAGTTTTCTCGAATTTTTCTTCTTCGGATTCCCACCTGCCAATCATCCTTTCCAGTTCTTTCAAATGAGGTGTCAGGATTGTTTTCTTGGGCAACTGCAAGAGCCATTCCCTGTTGAGTGAAAGGATGTTCAAGGCATCGGCATCAATAACCAAAGGGGAAGTATTGTTTTTTAGAAAATGATAAAGTGCTCTTTTGGTTGGACGCTCCTGCCCCATTCCGACACCGATTCCGATAGCGTCTGGAGCAAAACCGAGACGGATCTTGGAAATGAATTCTTCATTGGCATCTGTTACCACCATTGCTTCAGGCAATAGGGCTTGCATTATCGAGTACCCACATTTGGGTATGAAACCGGTGACCAATCCGCAGCCAGCCATGAGTGATGCCCTCGAAGCCAAACAAACCGACCCCATCTTTCCGTAGCTTCCGCCAATGATAACGGCGTGGCCTTGGATTCCCTTGTGGGCGTCATTTCGGATTGGCTTGTATCGTTGCAGGATTTCAGTTTTGGTGATGTCGGTTATTTTCATTGCGTGATTTTTTGTATTTAAATATAGTGGTTTTTGATTGGATAGGAAAGGTTTTGAAGATAAACCGGTTCAACGATAAAAAAAACGAACCTTCTCTAGATCCAAAAATACCGACGACCAGTCAATATGGTAGTTGAAGTCCTTGTACTGAGAAAAACGTTTTTTATAACAAAGATTATAGCGGATAGCAGCAAATTGCTCCTGAAAAAAATCTGAAAACTCTAAAAAAAGCAATAAATTAGCAACTTTAAAAAACTTAACTACATCAAGATGAAAGATACTGCATTAAAGCACATACACGAAAGTTTGGGAGCAAAGATTTTACCGTTTGCGGGATACAACATGCCGATTTTATATGAAGGTGTTAATGCTGAACACGAAACGGTACGAAGCGGCGTTGGTGTTTTTGATGTTTCGCATATGGGAGAATTCCTTTTGACGGGGCCGAATGCGTTGGCTTTGATCCAGAAAGTGACTTCGAATGATGCGTCTGCGCTTGCTATTGGCCGTGCCCAATATTCCTGCCTGCCTAACAATCACGGTGGAATTGTGGACGATTTGATTGTCTACAGGATGAAGGAAGAGCAATATCTTTTGGTGGTGAATGCTTCGAATATCGAGAAAGATTGGGAATGGATTTCCTCTCACAATGATCTTGGGGTTGAAATGAGAAACCTTTCTGATGACTATTCCTTGCTGGCCATCCAAGGTCCGAAGGCAGTTGAAGCAATGCAGGCGTTGACATCCGTTGACTTGTCCGCTATTCCTTATTATCATTTTGAAGTCGGTGATTTTGCCGGAATCGAGCACGTGATCATCTCTGCAACGGGTTATACAGGTTCGGGAGGTTTTGAAATCTATTGCAAGAACGACGAAGTGGAACAGATTTGGAACAAGGTTTTCGAGGCCGGTGCCGCTTTTGGAATCAAGCCAATTGGTCTTGCCGCGAGAGATACCCTGCGTTTGGAGATGGGATTCTGCCTTTACGGAAATGACATCAACGACACGACTTCACCTTTGGAAGCCGGTTTGGGATGGATTACAAAATTCACCAAGGATTTCGTGAATTCGGAGAGCTTGAAGAAACAAAAAGAAATTGGTGTCCATAGGAAATTAGTAGGTTTTGAATTGCTCGACAGGGGCGTTCCACGTCAGGACTATGAAATTGTAGACAAGAATGGCGATGTGATTGGTATTGTAACTTCTGGAACCATGGCTCCTTCCTTGAACAAAGGAATCGGAATGGGATATGTTACTTCCCCTTTTGCAGCTGTTGACAGTGAAATTTTCATCAGGATCAGAAAAAATGATGTTCCGGCAAAAGTGGTGAAAATGCCTTTTTACAAAAAGTAATTTCATCTGAAGACTTATTTTCATAGCATATAAAAAAAATCACTATTCATTAGTGATTTTTTTTATACCTTAATGCTTTGAAAACTAGCTACAAATATCCAGTAAGGTAGTTATCCTAAAAAGTCAAGATATGAAGAAATTTTTACTCTTTTTATTGTTTCTGCCTATTGTCCTTTCCAGCCAGTCGAACGACAAGACCTGTGAAACGCTTTCCAAGATAAATGCCCTTGTAAGAGAAAATCATTTCAAGCCTAAACCGGTAGACGACAGCCTGTCGGTTTTTGTCTTTGATAAATTCATTGACGGTCTTGACAGCAATCGGAATCTTTTCACCAAGGTTGAATATGAAAAACTGCGAAAACACCGCCTCCTGCTTGATAATTATATAGCTGAAAACAATTGCTCGTTTATGAATGATTTTGTTTCGACCTATAAATTGGCCCTGGAAAGGAAGAAGAATGTCATTGAAAAATTAGAAACGGTAGCCTTGGATTATAACTCAAAGGACAGCGTGAAATTTTCGAAAGACCAATTTCCTTTTGATTTGAATGAAAATGATTTTGAAAAGGTCTGGAAGAAAAGGCTTCGTTTTGATATCCTGGAAGATATTTCGAAGCTCAGCAAGAATGCCGATTCTCTTCAGAAAAACTTTCCAGCAATTGAAAAAGTGGTCAAGAAGAAGATTTTCGACACCAATTTATGCAAGGTCAATTCAATACTCGACAATAAAAACGGCTTGGATGTTATCTTGAAGAATGATTTCCTGAATGCTTTCTGCTATTATTTTGACCCCCACTCCAACTATTTTTCTTTCGATGCAAAATCAAATTTCTTGTCGGGCTTGTCCACCAGCAATTTATCGTTGGGAATTGACGTTGCGTTGAATGAAAACGATGAGATTGTAATTGCTGAGATTGTTCCGGGTGGGCCTGCCTCAAAAAATGAAAAGATTGAGATTGGCGATATCGTAACCAAGGTTTCCAACACCAAGGATGAAGAATATTGGGTTTCCTGTTCTTCGATGGAAACAATTGGCGACCTGATCTTTTCAGATGTCAACAAGCAAATCCAACTGACACTTCGTAAAAAAAATGGCACCACGCTGGATGTCGTGGTGAAGAAAAAAATAATGAAGGCGACCGCAAATGCAGTCTATAGCTTCATTGTTGAAAAAGAAACGAGGGTTGGCTATATCAAGATTCCTAATTTTTATGCCGATTTTGATGGCAAGACCATGAAAGGCTGTGCTGACGACGTGGCCAAGGAAATTCTAAAATTAAAAAAGGACAACATCACAGGACTTGTTATCGATTTGCAGAATAATGGAGGCGGATCGATGGCGGAAGCCATAAAATTGGCTGGAATGTTTATCAACGTTGGACCGATTTCGGTTCTGGTGGACAACAATCACAATCAGAATGTCATCAAGGATTTCAACCGTGGCGAAGTATATGATGGTCCGATTGTGGTTTTAATGAACGGCTATTCGGCTTCAGCCAGCGAGTTTTTTGCAGCAGCACTGCAGGATTACAACCGTGCCGTAATAGTAGGCACTACATCATTGGGAAAAGCTTCAATGCAAACCATCATGCCTTTGGAAGAAGACAATGAGAATGATTTCATCAAGCTCACCATTGAAAAATTCTACAGGATTTCTGGCGAGAGCCATCAAATAAAAGGAATTGTCCCGGATGTGTCGGCCCCGGTCTTATTTGACAGTCTTATCAAAAGGGAAAACAGTTTTGAAACGGCCCTTCCCTATGATGCCATTGCGACCAAGACAAGATACGATCCGCTTCCCAATACGTTCAATTCAGAAATCTTCAGCTTGAGCAGGACCAGGATTGAGAATGATCTGCGTTTCAAAGAAATGAGAAGCATCAACGATGAGATCAATCTTACCTACAACAAACCGAGAAATCCTGTACGATTGACTTTTGCAGATGTATTCAAGGAAGTGCACGACATTGATACGCTTTGGGAAAAAGTGAAAAGTGTCACCGAAAAAGAAAACAATCTGATCATCTCCAATACCTCCTATGATACTGAAAAATTAGCTTTTGATGAATTTCAAAAAGAGATCAATACGTTTAAGATGAAAGATGTAAAAACCAATCCCTATCTGGAAGAAGCCATCAACATCATCAACGATTATAAAAAATTCAAACAATAATTTTATTCTGTTTCAAAGATTTTTGATATAAAGAAGGAATAACACTATTTTTGCATCGTTAAAATAATTTTTAGAAATGGGAAGAGCTTTTGAATTTAGAAAAGGTAGAAAAATGAAACGTTGGTCAGCAATGGCCAAGGCATTTACCAGGATCGGAAAAGATATAGTAATGGCCGTTAAGGAAGGCGGACCAAATCCGGACGCAAATTCCCGCTTGAGAGCCGTTATGCAGAATGCCAAGGCTGCCAACATGCCAAAAGAAAATGTGGAGCGCGCCATTAAAAAGGCTACCGATAAAGATACTGCCAACTATAAGGAAGTTTTATTTGAAGGATATGCACCGCACGGAATTGCAATCCTGATTGAAACTGCAACGGATAACAACAATAGGACCGTTGCCAACATTCGTAGTTATTTTAACAAGTGCAACGGAACTATGGGAACCCAGGGTTCAGTTGAATTCATGTTCGATCATACTTGCAATTTCCGAATTCCTGCAGAAGGAATCGACGTGGAAGAAATGGAATTGGAATTCATTGACTTCGGTGCAGAAGAAATTTTTGCAGATGAAGACGGAATCCTGATCTATGCTCCTTTCGGAAGTTTTGGTGCCATCCAGAAAGAATTGGAAAACCGCAAGATTGAAATCCTTTCTTCTGGTTTCGAAAGGATTCCACAGGTTACCAAACAGTTGACAGAAGAACAAGTGGCGGACGTTGAAAAACTGCTTGAAAAAATCGAAGAGGATGATGATGTTCAAAACGTTTACCACACCATGGAAGAGTAATCTTTTTGGAACCGCGATATAATAAACTCCCATCCCAGGGAGTTTTTTGTTGGAACAAGGTTTGCGTCTTGGCATCTTTGTAGTAAAAAAGTTTACAAAAATATTAAGAACCAACCCAGTCAATAAATGTTAAATTGCACTAATTTAGTAACAAAAAAATTACACCTACGAATGGACCAGATAAAAATACTTTGGGTTGACGACGAAATCGATTTGCTCAAGCCACACATACTCTTCCTGGAGAAAAAAAACTACAATGTAACCACTTGCAACAATGGTCGCGATGCAGTCGATATGTTCGACGAGGGCAATTTTGATATTGTCTTCCTGGATGAGAACATGCCGGGAATGAGCGGTTTGGAAACGCTTCAGGAAATCAAGGAAAAGAAATCTTCAACACCCGTAATCATGATCACGAAAAGTGAGGAAGAGTATATCATGGAAGAAGCAATTGGTTCCAAGATTGCCGATTATCTGATAAAACCTGTAAATCCAAACCAGATCTTATTGAGCATCAAGAAGAATCTGGACCATTCAAGATTGGTTTCTGAAAAAACAACCCTGGATTATCAGAAGGAATTCCGCAAGATCGCAATGGATCTTTCCATGGTAAACTCCTACGAAGATTGGTTCGAGCTTTATAAGAAATTATTGTATTGGGAAATAGAACTCGAAGATATAGACGACCAGAACATGGTGGAGATATTGGAATCGCAAAAGATTGAAGCCAATTCCCAATTCGGAAAATTCATCGAAAGGAATTATGAAGATTGGTTTTTGCCAAAAGCAGACAAACCAATCCAATCCCATACCCTGTTCCGTGAATTGGTAGTGCCTGAAATCACCAAGAAAGACCGTCCAGTACTTTTTGTCGTAATAGATAATTTGCGTTACGACCAATGGAAAGTATTTGAAAGCGTGGTAAACAATCATTACAAGCTGGAAAAAGAAGTGCCCTACTATGCAATCTTGCCAACTGCGACACAATATGCAAGGAATGCGATTTTTTCAGGGCTGTTGCCGATCGATATGGAAAAACAATTTCCCCAATACTGGAAAAACGATGTTGACGATGGTGGAAAAAACCTTTACGAGGCTGAATTCCTTACGGCACATTTGAAACGTCTGGGACTGAACATCAAGCAGGATTATTTCAAGATAACGAACCTGGCAAGCGGTAAGAAACTGGCTGAAAATTTCAAATCATTCAAGAATAATGACCTGGTAAGCGTGGTTTATAATTTCGTGGACATGCTTTCGCACGCGAAGACTGAAATGGATGTTGTAAAAGAATTAGCTTCTGATGACAAGGCGTATCGCTCGCTGACTTTGAGCTGGTTTAAAAATTCACCTTTGCTGGAAATCATACAACAGGCCCAGAAAATGGGTTTCAAGCTCATCATCACAACCGACCATGGAACCATCAACGTGAAAAATCCTTCAAAAGTAATTGGTGACAAGAACACGAGCTTGAATTTACGCTACAAGACCGGAAGAAGCCTGACGTACGAAGATCGTGATGTTTATGCCGTAAAAGACCCAAAATCTATTGGATTGCCCACCATCAACATGAGCAGTTCTTATATTTTTGCCAAGAATGACAACTTCCTGGCCTATGTAAACAACTACAATCATTACGTGAGCTATTATAGGAATACCTACCAGCACGGGGGGATTTCGCTGGAGGAAATGATTATTCCATTCTTGGTTTTCAATCCAAAATAAAAATTTATTGTTCTGACATACAATGGAAATAGAATTCTCACTTGAACAGATAAATCAGGTAGCTCAGGAAGTTTTAAAACAGGATCCGGAAAAGGTAATCCTTTTTAATGGCGATATGGGAGTCGGCAAGACGACCTTTATAAAGGCATTGTCAAAAGCACTTGGCGTACAAGAAGCGACAAGTAGTCCGACCTTTTCCCTGGTAAACGAATACGAAGCCGAAAACGGAAGCCTCGTCTATCATTTTGATGTCTACCGACTTAAAAACGAAGGCGAGGCTTACGATATGGGCATAGACGAATACCTTTATTCAGGCGAATGGTGCTTCATCGAATGGGCCGAAAAAATCCCATCGCTGATTCCACAACAGCATTCCGTCATCAATATAAAATTATTGGGCAACGGCAACAGGAAGCTTGTTTTGAAATAATCGAAAGTGAAACTTTAGGGTTTCTTCGTCCCGAAACTTCGGGACATTTTATTGCCACAGATTATAATCCCGCTGGTTTTTTCTTTTAAAATCAGCGGGATTTCCATTTCAAACAGGAAGTATTGGATGCTCTTGAACATTTCTTTGAATCGTCTATAAAATTCCAACAATTCACTTCCCAAATTTCCAACTTTTTACGTAATTTAGACCATTAATTTTTAGGCACCATTATGTCACTATCCCCTTTTACCAAACAGCAGCTTATTCCACAGGAAGAAAAGTTAGAAATTGCGCGACACAAGAGCGAACTTTTTATTGGACTTCCAAAAGAAACTTCCTTCCAGGAACGCAGGATCTGCCTGACGCCCGATGCTGTAAATTCACTTACATCACACGGACACAGGGTAATGGTGGAATCTGGTGCTGGTGAAGCTTCAAGCTATTCCGACAAGGAATACAGCGATGCCGGTGCCGAAATTACAAAAGACACCAAGAAGGTTTTCGGCTGTCCGATGCTTCTAAAGGTGGAGCCACCGACAATTGAAGAGATAGAAATGATCAATCCGCAGACAATCATTATTTCTGCCATCCAGCTCAAAACGCGCCAAGCGAACTATTTTGAGGCGCTTCACAAGAAAAAGATTACCGCCCTTGCCTTTGAATTCATCAAGGACGACGATGGGACTTATCCAGCGGTGAAGTCCTTGAGTGAAATTGCAGGAACGGCATCGGTACTGATTGCAGCCGAATTGATGATCAGCAGCCAATCCGGAAAAGGATTGCTATTCGGCAATATAACTGGCGTCCCTCCTACTGAAGTTGTGATTCTGGGTGCCGGAAGTGTGGGTGAATTTGCTGCCAAAACTGCTATCGGATTGGGGGCGAGCGTAAAGGTTTTCGACAATTCGATCACCAAGTTGCGAAGGTTGCAGAATCATTTGAATCAACGGGTCTTCACTTCAACCATACAACCCAAGACCTTGCTCAAGGCACTCCGCCGTTGCGATGTTGCCATCGGAGCAATGAAAGGAAGGGATCGATGTCCGATTATTGTAAATGAAACAATGGTGGAACATATGAAGAAAGGTGCCGTGATTGTGGATGTCAGCATTGATACCGGAGGATGTTTTGAAACTTCGGAAGTAACTTCGCATGAGAAACCTACTTTTATAAAACACGAAGTCATTCATTATTGCGTGCCCAATATTCCTTCCCGTTATTCCAAAACGGCTTCGTTATCCATAAGCAACATCATCACTCCCTACCTGTTGCAAATTGCCGAAGATGGCGGAATTGAGAGTTCCATCAGGTGCAACAACGGCTTGAAGCACGGTGTTTATTTCTACCACGGGATCCTTACGAACAAAGCCATCGGGGAATGGTTTGGAATTCCGAACAGTGACATCAATTTAATTGTGTTTTAATAGTACTTTGCCTTACCTTTGCACAAAATTTAAATAAATGAAGTTTTATCAGCGTTTTGCCTATTATATTTTCGGTTTTTCAATCGGATTGGTATTCTTGTTTTTCATCCTCAACGGAAAGGAAACCAGTTGCAGTTATTTTCCAAATGCGAGGGTCTTGAAGGATTTAAGAAGCAAGCCTTTCCATTATTCTGACGCGGCAAAGGAAAAACTGACTCAAAAATGGGTGGATACTGCCGATATCAAGAAAACGCTTACGTATGGCGATGTAGATTTTGACAGAAGCAACATCAAGGAAGGAAGCGGAAAATTATATACGGTGGAAGGGAAAAATTCTAAAAATGAGAAGATTACCGTAGAAGTCATCAATTATTCGGACAAGGTTATTTTAAAGGACATAAAAAAAGAATAATTTTTTACTCAAAATAGCTTGCAAATATAAATTCATAATGTATATTTGCACTCGCAATCAAGCACAAGTCGGGCGATTAGCTCAGTTGGTTCAGAGCATCTGGTTTACACCCAGAGGGTCGGGGGTTCGAATCCCTCATCGCCCACCACAAAGGACAAAGAAGTTTACTACTCTTTGTCCTTTTTTTTTATGCTTGCCTTTTTATTATCCCGTTAATTTGGCCACTATTATATTATGGTTGTTTTTCCTACACAATACTCGGTATTATCAGCTAAAGCTTTAAAAGATCATTTATCAGTACGATATGGTTTTCCGATAACAAATTGCCAATTGATCGTACACAATGTAAGTGACACGTATCTGGTGGAAACAGCTTCAATCCAATACATCTTCAAGATATACAGGGACATCCACAGGTCTCATGACGAGATTATGGGAGAGGTACAACTTTTGGAGTATCTGCATAAGAATGGAGCAAGTGTTTCCTATCCCCTAAAAGATGCATATGGCAAATGGCTCCAGGAATTCAATGCAGCCGAGGGCATACGATATGGCGTACTCTTTAGCTATGCCCAAGGAAAGAATGTCTATATCATGAGTGATAAGCAATTGCAACTGGTTGGAACAGAAATGGCAAAGCTGCATAAACTGTCCTCTTCCATCGTATTGAATTATCCCAGAAAAAAGTATACCGTTTCTTCTACGTTGGTAGAACCTTTGAAAGCAATAAAGCTCGCCTTGGAGGGGATGAACCAAGAATACGACTATCTTGTTGAAATTGCTGATTTGGCCAAAGAAGAACTCTCAAAATTAGATGTTTCAAACTTTGCCTATGGATATTGCCAGTATGATTTCCTGCCGAAAAATTTTCATTTTGAAGGAGAGGACCAACTAACTTTCTTTGATTTTGACTTTGCAGGACAGGGCTGCCTCATAAACGATATTGCAACCTTTTATATTCACTTTTTTCTTGATGTTTATTATGGCAAGCTAACAAGAGAAGATGCTGACCGGTGTTTCAACGTTTTTCTAAATGCCTATTGCCAAGTCAAACTTGTAAGTGATGATGAACTAAGTGCCATCAAATATTTCGGCCTGGGCTTCTGGTTGTTTTATTTTGGGTTCCAGCAGGAAAATTTTGATGACTGGTCGAACCAATTTTTCACGCCCAACTTTATAAAAGGCAGAATAGAGCTTATAAAAAGATGGATGGAATACTAATTCCAAGCATATAGGTTGCCTCTTGCATTCGTCTATCTTATGCTGATCTATTTTTTACATACTGAAAACTTCACAAGACATCTTGATGAAAAGTGTATGGGCAGACAACACCAATCAAATATTTCTTATTTAGACTTAATTAAAATTATATTGATTTTAATGCATTAATTCATTTACTTTGCAACTCATATTTTTTGATTGGCAAATGATTTCTTTTAAAAAAATTTCCCGTCCTCTTTTTCCACTCTACTTCTTCCTGGCTTGCTTTATTTCTTTTGGCCAAGTTCACAAGCCAAGCTCTCTAAAGGAAAAAGTGATTGCCAATGGTACATTGTTTCAAGTCAACATAGATAAAAGCTTTCAGGAAATTGATAATTTACTACAGCAAGCCGTTCAGACCAATGATTCATTGTCTGAATTGAAGTTATTGGAAAGAAAATGCCTCTACTATTATAATAAGGAAGATGTGAATGGACTGGTTGTGGCCTGCGAGGTATTAAAAAAGAAGGCAGTTGGATATGAAAATGCAAACGCTCAAGCAATGGCATATGTATATTTGGCCGAAACGTTATCAATGAATGGCTTGCAGGACAGGGCCATTGAAGAGCTCGATAAGGCTTTGAAGGCATTGGATAAGGTAAAAGAAAAAAATCTCAAATATATCCATACCAAAGCGAATGTTCTGATCAGTCAAGGAAATATATACAACGAGAAGGGCGAACCCGGGAAAGCCGTGGAGAAACTATTGATTGCCATTAAAAGTTATGATGAGATAAAAGACCCGGGAGAAGTGCGCAAAATCCAGTATTTGAATTATGCCAATCTTGCCAGCATCTATGCCAGAATTGACTTGGATTCGGCCTACCTCTATGTTCAGAAATCCATCAACTTCAAACCTGGCAACTATCCCGATGACGATAGGATGATGGGATCGAATTACTTGGTTTTAGGAAAAGTAAGCCAGGAAAAGAGAGACAATAAGCAGGCATTGGAATACTACCTGAAGGCAGAGGGAATCAGCCTGAAAAGAGGGGAATCATTAAATATGGCTGAATTGTACGATTGCATCATTTCAGTTTACAGTGTCATGAACGAAACCGAAAAAGTCAATGAATATAAGCACAAACTGAAGGAACACGAACTCATAACCTTGAAGAGCAAATACAATTCGTTGCACAAGGTGATGGAAAATGCCAATTCGGAGACTTCTTCCGCGGATAATACTACCATATGGATTATTGCACTTGGTGCTACCGTATTACTTCCCGTTGGCTGGTTCATCAACAACAAAAGCAAGGGAAAAAAAGCCTTGAAGTCAAATCCCGTGCCCATTGAGGACAAATACCAACAGCTCTTGAAAATGATAAAAGCGGATGATCCCTCCTACCTTTTTCATTTTGAAGAATTGTATCCCGATTTCAAAACAAAAATTCTGGGCATTGAACCCAGCCTCACACTTTCCGATATAGAATTTTGCATTCTCTTGAAATTGAATTTCTCTACAAAAAAAATTGCCCAACTGAAATTTCTCGAGGTACGATCGGTTCAAAACAAAAAGTACCGCATCAGGAAGAAATTAAATATTCCACAGGAGGTCAATATCTACAATTGGTTTTCGGAAGTATAGGCAAACATAATTCATTTTCTGCATTTATCCTCATAACTTAAAATATTGATATACAGTACTGGAGTAGATTTGGAGTAGCTGTTTCAGTAGCAAGAAGCGAAATGGTGTAGCTCTAAATTCTTTAAAAGTGACTCATAACAATACTTTTACACCATCTTTATTTAGAATAGATAAAAATAAAGATTAACCTAAAAACAAAGTATATATGAGGAATTTTTATCATTCAGCTGCATTATGGGCTTTTGCACTACTTGCCTCGCAGCTAAATGCACAATCGGAGAATTGTACCGTTGCAAGCCAAATCAATGAGAATTTCAACCAACAAGGAAATGGCAATACGGATAATCCAAACCTTCCCGACTGCTGGGGCCTACTAAATGATACGGACGGTTTTCTGTATGTGAATGGCTTGAACTATGAAGGCTCTCCAAAAAACATCTACATTCGAAACCTGTTTGGCACTTCGGGCAACTTGATACTTGTTTCCCCTGAAACAAATGGCCTTGGGAACGGCGGCTTTCGTATCCGTTTTAAAGCGAAATATGATGAAGATCCTTCTGTCCAGGGAATTACGTTAAAAGTTGTCACATTGGAAAGCCAGGCTTCTGATGATAATTCAATTGAAGTTGAATCGATTAATCTAACCTCTTCTTGGGTAGAATACACTGTCAATCTCCCAGAAGGGAACAACAATTATTTTGGACTTGCACATGGATTGAGCGGTGCCCTGCAGACGATTTTGGTAGATGATGTTATTTTTGAACCAATTCCAGACACAAATCCAGATCTTGGAACAGAAGACCCTGCCCGATTTGTTCCATTGACCTTGACGGGCTTTAATGCGGACGTTGTGGCGGAAGGTACGGGAGGAAATGCAAACGACAAGACAACGCATTCTGTTGATGCTTTTTATGCCTTCTACTCGAAAGACTTTGTTCCGGCAAACCCACATTCATCAGCTGCTTCCGCCTCGGCTTATGGTGGTGGACTTCCTGCAAACGGAGCGATAACAAGCTCTACAGTTGAAGGATTAAACTTTCAAGTAGCAAATTATGACGCATCAAACGCGCTGATCCTTAGAAACAATGTCACCAATCAAGGTACGCTTTCATTGGAAACTCCCAAAAAAGCCGAAAAGATCTACATTGCAGCCGTAAGAGGCGAAGGTGGTTCTGGAGCTGGAGACAATCATGATGTTACCGCAACTGTAAACTTTAATGATGGTACGTCTCAAGATATGGTTTTCCAAGCAACAGCCTGGTGGCAAGATGGTATTGCTCCTTCAAATATTGCCCTTTCGGGAATTGGCGAAGTTTCAAGAAATTCAAGTACTTCAGGATGGGCTCCAAGAAATGAATTCAGAGGAAATACCCAGGCCAGCTTGTTCTACAACGAATTGGCGATTGATCCGGATAACTTCAGCAAGCAAATAATTTCTATTGATTTCAATAAGGCAAATACTTCAAATGCTGCACATACTACGGCAATATTGGCTGTAACCATATATGAGTCGGAATCAACTTCTAATGAAACCATTATCACTGGATATAATTTTGACATCATTGCAAACGGAATAGGAAATGCTTCCGAATCAACTGATTTGGGTCTGGACGAACACAATCAGAGGGCCTTGGTTTCCTTGGATTTTCAAGCAACAGCAACCAGTAATCTTCCCGCAAAAGGTCTTCCTGTAAATGGTGTCATCAACAGTGCGAATACACCTGGCATAATGTATCAATTGGCTGATTATTCTGGTCCTAATGCATTATTCTTGACCCCTTCTTACGTTACAGGATCAATAAACGATCAAGACAGTGGAACATTGTCTTTCACGGCACAAAATGTAGAGAAAGTATATGTCTTGTCTACAGCAACCAGCGGTGGAGCCTCTACCCTGACTTATACGGCTACTGTTAACTTCAATGACGGCACTTCACAAACAGAAACCCTGCAAGCTAAAGACTGGTATGGTGGTAATGCTTTTGCCATCCAAGGAATTGGCAGGGTTCATCGATTGAATAATAATCTTGAAGAGCAATCAAACAGCGCCAACCCAAGATTGTATGAAGAGGAAATTACCTTGGATCCAGGAAATCAAAGCAAGACCATAACCGGAGTGGCATTTTCATTTGAAGGGAATGCTGCAGCTGAATGGTCCAATGAAATCAGATTGGGCATCTTGTCTGTTGCAACAGCCCAGGTACAGCCAATTGTCGACATCACTTCTGTAGCAATTGCAACTCAAGGAAATACACCTGCTGCAATCACTGCAAATGAAGGAACGCTTCAATTGACAGCAACCATAGCCCCATCAAATGCAAATCAAAATGTAACCTGGTCGATCATTGATGGAAGTGAATTTGCAACAATCAATACGACTGGCCTGGTTTCGGCTGCAGAAAACGGAACCGTTACCGTTCGTGCAACCTCCATTGCAGATGATACAAAATTTGACGAAATTGAAATAACCATTTCAGGGCAATCGCAAGGATACTGCGAAGCTTATTTCATTAATGGCTGTCAAGATTTGCATATATCAAAAGTTGCAACAACGGGAGCCATCCAAAACATCAATAACAGCACAACAGGTTGTATTGGTTCTCAAGATAATACCAACGGATACAGTAACCATAGCAGTATTATCCTAGAAGCCGTACAAAACAGCCAGGTTACTTTTAATCTTGATTTCTCTGGAAGCCTGGTGCAATTTGCTTTCTTGTCGGCCTGGATTGATTGGAACCAGGATTTTAATTTTGATGACAATGAACAAGTATTTGCTTCGGCCCAAGAAGTGGTTGCCGGAACACTGCAATTTACGACTACTGTTCCTGCAAATGCCGCACTTGGTCAGACAAGGATACGCTTGAAAGCTGTCAGCGGATGGATCGGTTCAGGATCTTGCGGATACAACTCGATAGGTGAAGTGGAAGATTATACGATCAAGGTGGTACCAAACGGGCCAACTTATTGTACTCCTACCTATAGCGGCTGGGCGGTCAACGAACCTGCAGAACCAATTACCTTGGTACAATTCGGAGTAGACGAAAACGTTCCGAATGCAATTGATAATAATTCTGTTGCGGAGGTTTCTACTGATACTCCAAGATATGAAGACTTCTCTGATATCGTTATGGATGTTAAAAAGGGAGAAAGCTATACTTTGCGTCTTAAGGGACATACGAACGGGAATTATACCAACTATTTTACGGTTTATTTTGATTGGAATGGAAACGGGATCTTCTCCAATGCCACTCCGGAAAATGCCCAGCAGCAGCAGCAATTGATCAATCAGCCGGAAAAGCATCAACACACTGCACCAATCGTTAACAGTAATGGCTTGGATAATGAGGAAACGGTGCATACGGTTACTATACCCAACGATGCTGTCACTGGCCCTGTCAGGATGCGTATCGTGAAGAATCTCAATGCACCATCCAACAGCCCTTGTACAAATCCTTTTTTCCCCAGGGGACAAGTAGAGGATTATACCTTGAACATCATCAATTCAATTGAAATTGAGGAAGTTGCAATAACCACCGTTGATAACGTGGAACCTGAAATAACAGTACCAAACGGAACGCTGCAGTTGCTGGCTGCCGTTTCTCCTGAGGAGGCAAGTCAAAATGTTAGCTGGTCGGTTACTTCAGGAACAAGCATAGTTTCAGTCAATGCAGGTGGTTTGGTTACAGCCTTGGGAGATAACGGAACGGCTACCGTTCGTGCCACTTCCGTTCAAGACACGACCAAGTTTGATGAAATTGAAATCACGGTAAACATAGCAGGTCCTTGCGAAGCTGTAACGACATTCCTGTATAATTTTGATGATTTTGCGGAATTTCCTGAACAATGCTGGGCTTCCAGCCAAGCTTATCCTATGATCAGCTTGAGTACGGGAACAGATAAAAATGTTAGATTTTACAGTTCTACCAGTCCAACTGCTGATTTCTATATTATTTCTCCCGCTGTTTCAACCATCAACGGAAACTATGTACTCAAATTTGACATAGAAGCAGTTACGGGAGCAGCTGGTACTACTTTGCAGGTAGGTACGCTTGACAGTCAAAGTGATTTCTCTGGATTTGTTCCGGTTGGTAGTCCGATTGTACTTGGAACACCTGCTTCCCATACTTCAAATCCTATTCCTGCAACTGCAGGACATCAATATGTGGCCATAAAATTCACACCAACTTCTGTCCACCAGGTAGTGGCAATTGATAATGTAGAATGGAAATTGGCTCAAGATCTGGGCACTGATGATTTTGATTCAACAAAAATCAAATTGTATCCGAATCCGACAAAAAGCTTGGTTCAGATAGACACTTCATCTGAGCTTGAATCTGTTGAAGTCTTCAACTTGTTGGGCCAGAAGATAATCTCAACCCAGGCAAGACAAGTTGACCTATCTCCTTACCCATCTGGAGTCTATATGTTCCAGATAGTAGGAACCAATAATAAATCTAAAGTGTTCAAGGTAATCAAGCAATAAGGACTTTTTGATTTTTTACCTAAAGAGGCATTTAAAAAGGAGCAATCCTTTTTAAAGCCTCTTTTATCAATAAATATATTTAAATGGAGCATGCCTCAATTTCATTCACCCAAAGGCGTTTCCCATAATTTAATCCGAAACAAAATGAATAAAATAAAAACAATTCTCTTTTTGTTTTTTTGCATTGCCTTTTTTACTGTAAAACTGAATGCCCAAGGGACTTGTCCAAACCCAACTTCTATCCAAGCTATAGATGGCACCCCAACTTCGGCACAATTTATTTGGAATGCTGCAGGCAGCGAAACACAATGGGAAATCATCATTCAAATGGCCGGTGCCGCGGCTCCAGGCAATAATGTCTCTGGAGAAACCGTCTCCCAGATGAGTTATTATGCAGATTTTCTAATCCCTGAAACAGGATATGATGTATACGTCAGGGCAATTTGTTCGACCACACAAAGCAATTGGTCGGGGCCATTTTATTACTACTACTACCCTCCTGTTGCCAATGATAATTGTGCGAATGCGACAACACTTATAGTAAACACCAACAATCAATGTACCCAAAGTACGGCTGCCCTGTTTTTAGGATCTACGGTTTCTGTGGAACCAGGTTATTGCGGCGAAAACAATGATGCTGATATCTGGTTTAAATTTATGGCAACAAGCACGGTCCATGTTGTACAACTCTCCGATTTCTCTGGTTCCTATCTTCCGATAGTATTGACCGTTTATGAAGGAGCCAACTGCAATTCATTGAATCAAATTCAGTGCAGTGCAGTAAATTATATGACAGCAAGCGGATTAACGGTTGGACAAACCTATTTTGTAAGAGCCTCCATAAACGGCATCAATACCGCCAAAACTACAGCATTCAATATCTGTGTAAGCACTCCTTCTTCTCCGGGAAACAATAACAGTCAGCAATGCTTGATTGATACCATCAACAGTGATTTTGAAAATCCTGGCTTTTCTTCCAATTCGGTTAACTTTATGAATCATCACGCCATGCAGGGTTGGAGAACCACGGCCAGTGATGGCATAATAGAAGTATGGAATAATTACCAGAATGTTACGGCCTACTCTGGTTCACAATTCATAGAACTAAATGCGAATGAGGCTTCAGGTGTCTATCAGGATTTCAACACACCTGTTTCAACCGTTTTCAGCTTTGGTTTTGCACACAGGGGACGTCAAGGAACCGATGTTTGCGGATTGTATGCAGGCCCTCCGGAAGGACCTTACGAATTGATCCTTACCGCAACCACTGGTTCATCGGCATGGAGCTATTATACAGGTACCTATATCGTGCCGGAAGGACAAACAGAAACGCGCTTTAAATTTGAAGCCATTTCTGCGGCAGGAGGCATAACGGTTGGAAACTTTTTAGACAACATCAGCTTCAGGGCCAACAATGGGATTATTTCAGAAAATCCAATTGTATTGGATTGCAGTTTGAATATCGCTTCGCTGATTGTTGCTGCCGGTGTCGGAACTTGGTCCATCCATTCGGACAATCCAGCCCCTACTTCTATTGATGATGCAAACTCAAATTCTCCTATCATAACTGGTTTTTCAGCTCCCGGAATTTATCAATATACTTGGACAACATTGTATTGTTCGGATACTTTATTGGTGGAATTTTTCGGAGGGACAATTGATGCACCCGTTGCAACAGGTGTCCAATACTGCCAGAATGCGACAGCACTTCCCTTGACCGCAACGGCATTACCCAATCATACTTTGAAATGGTATGCAAGCCAGACGGGCGGAAATCCATTATCACAAGCTCCAATCCCCGACACTTCTTCAACTGGCACGTTTATTTATTATGTAAGCCAATCATCTGGTTTTGAAGTATGCGAAAGCCCAAGAGTTGCCATACCGGTAACAATAACTGAACCTGCCCCGGTTTCTATTGATCTGGACTATGAATTGAATGAATATTGCATTTCAACAGCAACGATCTATCCTGCAACGGCATTGGTTCAAGGTGCGCTATTTGCCGCTACCAATGGCTTGCCAATTGACGTCACTACGGGTGCTATCAATTTACAAAACACTGCTGCTGGTCAATACACCATCAGTTACACAATCGAAGCCGATACTGCAAATTGCACCCAGCAAGGTGTTGCGACTTTCAGCTTGACCCTTGATGAAAGCACGATTCCGGAAACTGGATTTTATTATCCTCCCATTTTATGTTACGATGAAGAAGATATCCTTCCGCTGGTATCGGACGGATTTGTTTCAGGTGGAGTTTTCGAAGCGGAACAAGGCTTGTCAATAGATCCTCTTACGGGAGCTATAAATGTACTGCAGAGTACTCCTGGGTCTTATGATATCACTTATTTCATAGCGGAAAGCATAAGCGATTGCAGATCGTCAGGAACAGGAAATGCATCAGTTGTCCTGAATGAAAAAAACAGCTTTACCGTAATAGGGGAATGCAGGGCCGGTAAATATGTCTTGTTTATAGAAGGAAATTCCAATGAAAACCTATCCTGCAAATGGACCATTGAAAATGGAAATGAGGCAAGTACGGAGGATACTCTGGATGTAACCGGTTATCTTCAGCAAAATCCTTCTGTCGTGATTCCGAATGACGGATTGCCCTTCTGGGTGACCATAAATGAAAACGGGTGTGAACAGAAAATCAAATACAATGTCAATTCGGCTTTCTGTAGTATTCCAAAAGGAATTTCTCCAAACGGGGACGCCCAGAACGATGCATTTGATTTGACAGGAATGGGAATTCGAAAATTAGTCATCTACAACCGATATGGTACGCCTGTTTATGAACACAAGGGCAGCTATACCAACCAATGGCAAGGACAATCTGACAAAGGCAATGAACTACCTGATGGAACCTATTATTATTACATAGAGACCAATGATAATCAAAAAAATACAGGCTGGGTATACATCAACCGATAATGATCCCAATTTATAATAATGCTTACCTTTTAAAATTACTGATGAAAATAAGACTATTGATATTGTTTCTGGCTGTTCATAATTTCTGTAATGCCCAATATGCCGCAAAACATTATATAGCCCCCTCTCCTTGGCAGTACTGGAGCTACGCCAATGAAATAGTGGTTTCGACAACGGAAAGCGCAAATGTTAGCGTAGTATTGCGAAAAAGTGACGGTACTTTCATAATAACATTGAACGTTACTGCTGCAAGTCCTATTTCCTATAGATTTGCAGGAACAGCTTCGGCCTTGGCCCAAAATTCCGTAGGAACCACCTATTCGGACAAAGGCTTGATTGTGGAGGCGACTGCTCCCGTCTTGGTTAATCTAAGAAACATTGCCTCTGATGCCTCTGGCTTGAATAACTCAAATATCAAAGGAAATGCTTCCCTGGTAAGTTTTGGAAATGAAGGCATCGGAAATGCATTCCGATTGGGATACTACAGAAGCAGTTTTGTAGGCCTGGCGTCAGGAATGCCCATTTTTTCAGTAATGGCAATAGAAAACAATACAATCGTTACCTTGAATGGTACTTCCTTGGCCATATTGAATGCTGGGCAAAGCAGGATCTTTACTGCCAATATGGGAGCATTATTGGAAGCCAACAAACCTGTGGTGGCCAATGTAGGCAGTTATGGCGATACTCCTCAAGCCTGTGGCGGAAACGGTGAAGATGGTACGGTAGATCAAATAGCACCAATAAAGGTTTTGGGAAAGCAGTATATTGTAGTCAGGGGCAGCGGTACGGCAGGAACCGGAGCAAGCCATCCCGAGCAGACCTCCATAATTGCCACAGAACCAGGAACGACGGTCCAAGTACGAAACTATAATGCTTCGGGACAACAATTGGGAACGCCAATTACATATAACCTGGCCAATGGAGGAAGCTTTCAAAGTATTCACCATGGAGATTCCAACAATCAGTATTCGAGTTCTTTCATCATTGCAAACAAGCCTGTCATCGTATATTCAGGTACGGCAGTAAATTGTGAAACCGATATATCAACGGTACTTCCCATAGGCGGTTGTGCGGGAACAACCAATGTTATTACCAAGAAATTCATTGATTACGCTGGATCAGATCTGCCTTATTTTGGCTATACCGTTATCGAGAATAATACTGAACCCGTTTTCTTGAACGGACAAAACTTGGAGACATTGACCGGAATTTCAAGGATTCCTGTCGGCACGACTGGTTTTTATATGTTGCGTTTTGACAACAATCAAATAGGAAATCCAGCAAACATTACGATTACTTCCAATGCAAGGCTTACTACCAGCATCATCCAGCAAGGAGCTGGATTTTCCATGTCCGGGTTCTTTTCCGCTTTCAGCGACAGTCCCGAACCTCCAACAGAAGTAACTTCAACAAACCCTTGCCTGATAATGCTTGCCACTACTCCCGGACTGGCGCCTTATCAATGGTTTCTGGATGGAATTCTTGTTCCCGATGCAACTGATGTTACGTTTCTGGCAACACAGACAGGAAACTACAGTGTCGTCGGAACACGCACTTGTGGTAGTACACTTCCGTCTGCACCAGTATATGTGGTGGTGGTTTCCTGCAGTGATCTGAAGGTAGAAAAACAAGTTGTTGCCATCAATGGAAATGAGGCTGTTTTTGAAATCAAGGCATCGAATATTGGCACCACAAATGACACGAATGTGATCGTGACCGATTTGCTTCCAAATGGCTACCAATTTGTTTCCTCAACAGCAAGTACGGGAACTTATAACAATGCAACTGGTAGTTGGAATATTGGTAATTTACCTTTCGGGACTTCCGAGCTGCTAACAGTTACTGCTACTATCAATCCTACTGGTGATTTTGTAAATACGGCCACCATCTCAGGTGCAAATCTGGATACAGATATGTCCAATAATAGTGCCCAAGCCATGGCGCAAACTTCAGGCTTGTCTTTTAGCAAAATAGCCCAGCAACCCTCCTATCATAATTTGGGAGAGATTATCACATATGATTTGGTACTGACCAATATGGGCCAAACGGTTATTTCCAATATAACCATCCAAGATACAAATGCAGATGCAGGAAGCGTCATTCCAAATACGATTGCCAGTTTAGCACCGGGACAGAGTGCGACTATAACCGCTTTCCATACCATAACGGCAAGCGACGCACTTGCAGCACAGGTGATCAATCAAGCTGCTGCCCAAGGAACAAATCCTAAAGGTGAAACAATAGCAGTACTTTCCGACAATCCTTCCACTCCTGTTATTGGAGATGCAACCATAACTCCGGTTATTGTGCTAAGTGCCGATTTGGTAACCGTAAAAACAAACCATCAAGCTGTTTATACACCTGGAACTTCGACTACCTACACCATCAGCATAATCAACAATGGTCCAAGCGATGCCACCCAGATCCTGGTTACCGATTTAATTCCAACGGGAACAACAACAATGGCCTGGACGGGAAATGGAAACTCCGGCAACGGAAATCTGAACGATACTGTGGCACTTTTGCAAGCAGGATCTACCATAACGTACGAAGTTGTAGTGGACATTCCACAGTCGTTTACAGGCAACTTGGTCAATACCGTTACCGTAATCAGCTTGGATGTTCCAGACCCTGATCCGGCTTGTCCACAATGTACGGATACCGATACAGCCTGCATTCCTCCCCAGATTCAAAACCCTTCTGACTTGATTGAATGTGACGATGCCATTGCCGATGGATTAAAGAAAGTAAATCTGCTCAGTAAAAACAGCGAGATTACTGCAAATAATGCCAATCTTGAAGTAAAATATTATCTCGATACCACGCAACTGCAATTGGGAAACCCGATTCCAATCCCGTATGAGTTTCAAATGACAACAGCTTTCTTGCAAACTATACTGGTAGAAGTTCAAGACCTTGCATCGGGCTGCAACACACAGACGACATTGGATATTGTGATACTGGCCAATCCTCAACCCTTGCCTCTTCTTCAAAAAACAATCTGTGAATCCAATACTGGATTGTATGACTTGACGGATTATGAACAGGAAATTCTAAATAATCAGGCAGCAGTAACAATTGCTGGCTTTTTTCATAGTATGGCCGATGCTGATACGGAATCAAATACGATTATGAATAAGACCAATTTCAGCATCACAACACCATCAAAAACCTTCTTTGTCCGTATTGAAAATGCATTGGGATGTTATACGGTCAGGGAGTTTCAATTGAGCATCATAAAGGCGGCAAACTTAAACTTGGCGGATCAGGTTCTTTGCACGGATGAAAACGGAACAGTAACCCCGATCCAAATTGTAACCGGATTTTCAAGCTTGGAATATGCTTTCAAATGGTACCGTGACGGACAATTGTTAAACAACACGGGTTCTTCTCTAGTTGTTACCCAGCCTGGAAACTATACCGTAGAATTGATCAACCATATCGGATGCGTGGGCGGAAGTGCCTCTGCACTCGTAACACTTTCCAGTGGTCCGGAAGCATTGACGGCTGAAGTGGCAACAGGCTATTTCTCAGATAATGCAACCATTATCGCACAGGCAACGGGTAATGGCAATTTTGTCTATTGGATGGATGATGGTCCACAACAGACAAGTAGTACATTCCAAAATGTAAGCCATGGCACGCACCAGATATATGTCAAGGATGCCGAAGGTTGTGGCGGGACCTATACAGTGGAAGTCACCGTGATTGATTATCCAAAGTTCTTTACGCCAAATGGGGACGGCTACAACGACACTTGGAACATCAAGATGCCATCGGATTCGAATGCAATCATCTATATTTTTGACCGATACGGGAAGCTTTTAACGTCACTACGACCACAAAACACCGGCGGTTGGGATGGTACCTATAACGGCCAGCTTCTGCCTTCAACGGATTATTGGTTTAAAATAAACTATCAGGAAAACCAGCAGAGTAGAGTGTTTAAGGCTCATTTCTCTTTAAAAAGGTAATAAATCTAAAAACTCCCCGATTACCGGGGAGTTTTGTTTTAAGTATTGATTAACGATATACAATACCCCAAAAGTTAAACTTCGGATGCTTTTCTTTGGCTATATTTGCATCAGATTTAAAATCCCAATGAAAAAAGCCTACCCTTTTAAAGCGAAAACCTATTGCAAGATGGCAATGCTTCTTTCATTTGCCTTTATGGGATGCTCACAAAAAGAGACCAGGCTGCCGTATCTTGGAAATCCAATTGTGGAGCAGAACGATACAATCTATCCCAAGATAGCGGATTTTAAATTTACCAATCAGGACAAAAACAGCATCACCAACAAGACATTTGCAAATAAAATCTACGTTGCTGATTTCATCTTCCTCTCCTGCCCTACCATTTGTCCGAAAATGACCTCTGAATTGAAATCGGTCTATGAGGTTTACAAAGCCAATCCCGACGTTTCTTTTCTTTCCCACACCATTGACCCTGAAAATGACACCGTAGAAAGATTAAAACTTTATACTGAAAGCATGAACATCGGTCCGAATTGGCATTTTGTTACGGGCAATAGGGAGGACATCCTTTCCATTGCAGAAAAAAGTTACTTTACCACGGCTTACAAGGATTCAAAAGAGCCAGGAGGATATGTTCACGGTGGCGGATTGATGCTGATAGATGAAAACAGGCATATCCGTGGTGTTTACGACGGTACGAATTCTGCCGAAATGCAACGATTGATAGCCGATATAAAAATCCTGCTCAAAGAATTGAAAGCATAGATGAAAAAGATCCTCATTCATATTATGCTTTTGGCATTTGTATTCCAGAGTACGTGCAACTTCTGGATCATCATTTCGTTTTATGCCAATCGTGATTATATTTCCGAGAACATCTGCATCAACAGGTTCGACAAGATTCCCGTTTGCAAGGGACAATGTTTCCTGAACGGGAAATTGCAGGACAATCAAAAACAGGAACAAAAACTTCCGGATTTGAAAGGAAAGGAAATCCAATTGTTTTGCACCACGATTGATTATGCTCCTGCCAATTTACCGGTCTTTTTTCAAGAATATCCTAAACCTGCCATCCTTCCTGATTTCACTTTAGTCAGAAAGCTTTCCACTTCCATCTTCCATCCTCCCAAATTGGCTTGATTATTTTTAGTACGACCTAGAATTAATTAATCAAATTCCAATGCATACAGCTAAAATAAAAGTATGCGGCCTGGACGTATTTGGTACTGATTTTCAACATTTCTGGATAAGCAATCTTGACATTCTGCAAGATAAGGCTCCCGTAATGCAACTACCCCACAAGAATGATTTCTATACCATTCTCTTTGTTGATGATGCCGTTGGCGTTGTTCAAATAGACAATGTTGTGATACAACTTGAGGAAGTGAAAATCATTATCATTGCCCCTCGCTGTGTCAATACAATCACATTGAAAGGAAAGGCCCTTGGCAGAATCATCTGCTTTTCTGAAGATTTTTTCTCTTTGCGGTACAACAATAATATCCTGAATCATTTCGGCTTTTTGGAAAAAGAAGTTCGTACGGTTGCACATTTGTCCGAACCCCAATCAGCCAAAATTGAGAGCTTATTGCAACTGCTCCAGGAAGAGTTTTCGATGGATGCATGGGACAGCACCAAGGTGCTCCGTTCTTACACCAACATCATTCTTTTTGAATTGGAACGCCTGCTTTTACCTGAAAAAATTGCGAAGAAAACAGATTTGAAACTGGAGAAAATCCAGAAGTTCAAAAAGCTGATCGAGGAATCCTATTCAGAGCACAAGCTTCCATCCTATTATGCTGAAATATTGAACATAACACCAAATTACCTGAACAAATTATGCAAGGAAGAAACTGGATGCACTGCCGGTGATATTATCCGAAAGCACATCCTGATTGAGTCGCAACGGCAACTGCGTTTTACCACACTTTCCATTAACGAGATTGCCGACCAATTAGGTTTTGAAAGTCCTTCCTATTTCATAACATTCTTTAAAAAACAAATGAGCATCACGCCCGAACAATTTCGGAAAGACAATTAAAAATCACTAACATTCCACTATTAAAATTCAAATAAAATGAAAATTACAATCTTAAGACTTATCGCATTCATAACCCTTTCTTTTTTTATAACTTCTTGCAGCAGCGATGACGATTCTACCACCATCAGCGAAGGCACATTTGGAGACGTCGAATTATTTTTTGATAACGGTTTCAACGGAGATGCGTTGACATTGGGCAGTTCCTACACGAACTCAAATGGCGAAACAATGACCATTGAACGCTTGAACTACATTGTCAGCAATCTTGCCTTGATAAAAGAAGACGGTACTGCTTTCACGTATCCAAAAAACGAAAGCTATTTTATCATCAGCGAAGAAACGAATGCACTGACCGTTCATCTGGAAAATATTCCTGCGGGTGATTACAAGCAGATTAAATTCGGGATCGGTGTTGACCAGCAAAGATATCTTGAAGGAGAAACGGCCCAGCAGGAATTTTGGAACCTTGCTTCTGCCAACAATATGGTTTGGACATGGAGTACCGGGTACCGTTTCATCAACTTTGAAGGAACGTTTACTTCTTCGCATAATGCAAGTCCACTTAACTTTCAAATCCACCAGGGAAGTAATTCTTCTACCGATAATTACAGGGAAGTTACCTTGAACTTGCCCACAACGGCAAGGGTCAGAGAGAACGAAACACCAAACATTCATCTTATTGCTGATGCCAACGTGATTGTTGATGGATCAAACAAGATAGTCCTTCACGACAATTTGAACACGGCTGGAACAAATGCGAGCATAATGGGAGGAGAAAATCTTATCAAGATTGCCACCAATACCTTGAACATGTTCAAGGTAGATCACGTACACAACGGTTCCGAGAGTCATCACTAATACTATTATAAACCCAATAGAACATGACTTTATTTATTAAAAATATAAAACCTATCATCCTGTGTTTGCTTTTGATGGTGGCATCGTGCAACAGTGAAGACGATTATTCCGCTATTGCAGAAAACAGTCCGTATGAGTTTACGGTTCCATCCAATTTTCCTGAAATGCAACAGGACATTTCAAACAATTATCCGACCAAATATGGTGTGGAATTGGGCAAGAAATTGTTTTATGATGCCCGCCTGTCAAAAGACAATACGATTTCCTGTGCATTCTGTCACGAGCAGTCATCGGCATTCACGCATCACGGACACGATTTCAGCCACGGCATAAACAACCTGATTGGTAACAGGAACGCTCCAGCCGTCCAGAATATGGCTTTTCAAAGCGAATATTTTTATGATGGAGCTTCAAACAGTATCGAAATGCTGTCCATAGTTCCCATACATAATCCCGTGGAAATGGACGAGACGCTTCCTGAGATTGCCGAGAAACTCAAGCAGGATGCAGAATATGTCCGCTTGTTCAAAGGGAGTTTTGAAAACCAGCAAATCAGTTCGGCTAATATTTTAAAGGCGTTGGGGCAATTCATGACCGTCATGATTTCGGCAGATTCCAAATACGACAAATATGTCCGGAACGAAATCGGAGGAACTTTAAATGCACAAGAATTGCAAGGGCTGGATCTGTTTCAAAACAACTGTGCTTCCTGTCATGCAACGGATCTTTTTACCGACAATTCCTTTAGAAATAATGGCTTGCCGCCGAATCCCAACTTGAACGATCTGGGACGTGAAACCGTTACAGGCTTTGAATACGACCGTTACAAATTCAAAGTACCAAGCTTGAGAAATGTTGCCTTGACAGCACCTTATATGCACGACGGCCGTTTTGGTTCCCTGCAATCGGTATTAAATTTTTATTCCAATGGAATTCAGAATACACAAAACCTCGATCCGCTGATGCAACAACACGGAACCTTGGGAATACAGTTAACGCAGGAAGAAAAGGAAGCCATCATCGCTTTCCTGAAAACATTAACCGACGAAAAATTCATTTCTAATCCAGCCTTTTACCATCAAACTTGATCTAATGAAAAAAATATTTCTAATCCTGTCCCTGATCGTCGGACACAGCTCTTTTTCAAACGGCAACAATCCTTTTCAAAAGACATTGAACAAATCTTTACAGCCTACTTTTTTTGATGATTGTGATGCCTGCGGATGTTCTGCAAACGGAGGAAGCATGGGTTTCAGCTCGATGCTGAACGAGAATTTTATCGGGGTCCGCTATCTGCATCAAAGCTATAAAAGCCGTGATGGTGTTTTTAACAATTCACCTTGGATTGATGAAAATTTCAATACCGCCCAGATTTGGAGCAGGATTCCGCTTTCTGAAAGAATTGAAATTACGGCACTCCTTCCCTATCACTTTCATCGGAGGATCAAAACCGATGGTACGCAGCACATAGATGGAATTGGCGACATTACTGTAATGGCGTTCTATGCTGTTTTTGATAATAAAAAAGATAGTCTAGCGAAGTTCGGGCATAAGATCCTGCTTGGCGGCGGCGTGAAAGCTCCAACCGGGAAATACGACAGCCAGAATAACGGCAGTATCAATCCAAGTTTTCAAGTCGGAACCGGCAGCTGGGATTATTCACTTGCTTCGGAATACATCATTCGCAAGGAAAAATTCGGTTTGAATACCGCCTTGAACTATATCTTCAAGACCGAAAATGACAAGAATTACAAATTTGGAAACCAATTCAATTACGGAACTACTTTGTTCTATGCGACTGGAATTAAAAACATCATGATTGTACCACAAATTGGTATTGCGGGCGAAACCTACAAAGCCAATCAAGACCATCATGAAGAGGTTCCGCTGACGGAAGGTGATATCTTCTTCAGCAAGATTGGTGTTGAAATGGGGTACAAGAAGTTTTCTGCAGGTGTGAATGCGATGCTTCCCATCAATCAGAATTTGACCGGTGGACGGGTTGAAGCCAATTATCGTCTGGCAATCAATTTGAATTATACCTTGTAAAAAAAGAGCCTCAACTAATTTTGAGGCTCTTTTTTTTCTTTTAATAGCAATCCGTCAACAACTGTTTTCTGGATTGATAATAACTGATCGTCTTCATTTTTTGCACGAGACAGATGTTCTCCAGGATCTCAACCACCATTTGTTGCATCGCCAATGAACCGCAAATCATGATGACACCATTGCCTCTTAAAGTTTCAGCCATCAGCAGTGCATCCCGAAGTACAAGATCCTTGACGTATTGCTTTTCGCCCTGACGGGAATAAGCCAGATTCAATGTGATGAGTTTCTGCTCGGACAGGCCTTTTTCGATACCATCCTTATACAACTCAAAAGAAGATTGGTCGCGGAAACCGCAGTACAAATGGGTTTCAACCCTGTTTTGGTTTTCATCGATCATTCCTAAGAACGGCGCGATTCCGGTTCCGTTTGAGATCATGACAACCTTTCTTGCCTTTTTCGGGAAATGGAAATGTACATTTTTGCTTAAGCCTGCATCAATTGTATCGCCTGGATCCAGCTTGTATAAAAATCCCGAACCTAGCCCGTTTTGATGCAACTTTACACTCAATTGGATTTCATTGTCTACTTTTCCGATGGAATACAATCGTTCGCGATGGTCGTTTGCAGGATAAATTGCCAACAAATCACCCGATGTAAATTTCGTTTTGTTTTGGGGTTTTAATTTTATCAAGAAAGAACCATCGACATGGGCTATTTCTGTCTTCTCGGTAACGATCAGCTTTTGCGTCCGTTTTGGCTTTGCATTCAAGATTTCTGAAGAAATAGAAAAGGGCAATTCCAATTTCTGTGACAAAAGAGAAGTCCATTTATCAAAATCATCAGGCGATTTATCGTTTACCGTATGGATTTCCAACAAGGCTTCCGCCCATATTTCCTGCTGAAGTGCATTATTTACCTCAAAAGCAAATTTGCAAAAATCAGGATAGGCATACGATCCAAAACCGAGAACGGAGAAATGAACTTTGTTCGGCTGTGGATGCTCTTTCAATTTCTTTAGGAATCTTGAAGCATTGGTTGGAGCGTCACCCAATCCGTACGTTGCCGTCATCACAATCAAATGTTCAGCCTTTGGAAAAATGGCATAGCTGTTCAATTCTGCAATGAATGATTTCTGGCCGTTTTTGATCAATTCATCCTGGATGGCATTTGCATAACGAATGGTCGTTCCATTTTCTGAACCAATCAAGATAATATAATTGCAATCTTCCTTCTTGTATTTGTTTTTCAAGCGATTGCCTCTCCTTTTCAAGGTAATGACAAAACCTGAATAGATAAAGAACAAGATGTTCATGCAGGCAATTGCCAAGACGATGGCCCAGATTGCACTTGCGCGGCCAGTATGCAGATCAAGACTCAGATTGGTGAAAATTTTAGTTGGCGAATAAGCGGCTTCACTCAATAGTTCGCCTGTGAATTGATTGACAACCAGTTCGCGATCCTTCAGTTGAAGCGTATAATAATCTTCCGGGTCATCAGAAAAGGGGAATTCGATTTTTTGGACTTCCGAAAGGGAAATGTTCTTGAAAGTTTCAAATTCAGCCGGTTTCTTCTTAGGTGCAGCTGCCATACCGTCGAAATCAATATCGTGGGAGATTTTCTGTTCTGGAAGCAAATTGAATTTTACCAAGGAAAGGTAGGTTCCCGTCAAGGCAATGATGATGATTGGAAGCAACATCAACCTTCCCAGCACGGCGTGGTAATATTGGGCAAAATTTTCCTTTATGATCCTGGTGAAAAAACGTTTGACGCCGCGTTGTCTCTGGATGACGAGAACGGTTCCGGAAACAGCAATGAGAAACAGCAGGAAGGAAACCAATCCTATGATGAACCGCCCCGTTTCCTTCAAGAAAAGGGAACGGTGCAGATTGGTAACCCATTGGAAAAAATCATTTTTCTTTTCAACATTGCCCAGTATTTTTCCCGTTCGTGGATGGACATAACCAGCCACGTCATTCCCTTCTCCATCAATCGCATTCAAGGTCACAAATTGATTGTCATCTATTGAGATGTCAAGGATTTCATCGTAATCCTTTTTGAACGTCTCAATCATTTCACCAACAGTGATGGTATTGAAGCCTTCTACATGATAGGGTTTTATCTTTTGGGAAACAGGTTCGAAAGCCAGGATGATCCCGGTGATGGAAGCCAATGCTATAAAAAGAAAAGAAGATATAGCCAATGCTAGATGGCTATATCTCCAGATTGAAATCGTCATACTTCTTCGTTTTAGTTCGCGTTAAGACGCACATATCGAATGTAGCCCGTACCTTCGTTTTTTCCTGCAAGATTTTCTGTCGTAAGTGCAAATTCAAGATCCTTGACGTGGTACTCCTGATTTTCAACTGCTGATTCAAAACGCAAGCTGTACCCCGAATTGATTTTTGAATTTTCAATCTCCAGAACCGTTACGCTCCTGTCGCCACCGGAAATTGAAGCCCCTGAAATCGCACTGATGTTCGCCGGTTTCTTGGTTTGAAACTTGTTCCATTCCTTGAGGTCCTTGTACCATTTTTTATCAGGTCCCATTACATACAAGGTCTTTTCATAATTTCCTTTGGGATCAATCAACGAAACCACGATGTAAGCTCCTTCTCCCGAATAATTCGTCATCTGGACCATGCATTTGTATTTGGTAACATCCTTTTTTTGTGCTACAGAGGTGAAGGTATTGCTGATAAATGCCACTGCAAGGGCTATTTTTAAGAAGTTGTTCATGTCTTATTTTAAAAAATCGATTGATACTTTGTTTTTAGTCAAATACTCATTTTCAGAAGCCAGATCGTAGGCCGTTTCTCCAAGATCCGTTTTCACTTCTTTTTTCGCACCGCTTGCCAAAAGTTGCTTCAATATGGTGTCATCCTTGGCGATCAGACCAGCCTTGTGCAAAGGTGTCATGCCTTCTTCATTTTGCTTGTTGATGTCCAATTTGAATTTGTCCAAAAACTTAAGCAGGAAAAGATCACTTTTTGCCACAGCCAGGTGATAGAGGGTATTGCCATTCTTTTGAGGTGCGTCAATCTTATACCCCTTGTCGCTTAAAATCTTGATCTTTGATTCGAAAACTTCTACTTTTTGAGGGTTATAGGATTGTATCAGGTAGGCACTTAAATTTTCGCCGTTTCCATCCACAACCTTTGCATCTGCTCCTTTATCCAAAAGCAATGCCACCACTTCTGGTGAATTTCCTTTTACCGCCAACGCCAGTGCCGTAACTCCTTTTTTATTCTTGTGGTTGATGTCTTTCACTTGGTCCAAAAGCATGTTTGCAACCTGGATCTCAGTATTGGACGAAGCTGCATTCATAAAGGGCGTGTTGCCATCATTGTCTTCCTTGTTCACATCGACACCTTTTGACAAGAAATACTTGATGATATCGGCTTGTTTTTCTTTACGTGCAATATTGTGCAGCACATTTTCACCGTTTTTCCCAATTGCATTTGGCTTGATTTTCAAACCTTCCAGGTATTGATAAAGCTCCAAGCTATTGGAAGTTCCCCTTGCTCCTTGGCTGGCAATAATCATTGCATTATCATTAAACTTGACACCTTTTGAAATCAATGCCTTCAAGGTGGCAATATTTCCAATCCTTGCCGCATAATTGAAAGCAGTGTTGCCTTCCTTGTCCGTACTCTCAAGTTTCAAACCTTTGGCAATAAAATAATTGATCAAGGTGAAATCCTTATCGTGCGGTGCAACCAGCAACAAGGCATTTGCACCATTGTAATCCAAATCCTTCTTGGGATCAATTCCTTTCGAAATAAGCAGATCATATACTTTCGTATTGGTCTGGCCAGACGAAGCTGCAAAGTTCAATGCCGAGTAGCCCTTGTCGTCAAAAATAGTGGTCTTTGCTCCATTCTTAAGCAAATACTCCATTATTTCAATATTTCCCCTGTAGGCGGCCCAAAAAATATAAGTACGTCCGTCGTGGGTCAATTTGTTTACATCGTTTCCCTTGATGGCCAATAAATGCTTGATCACTTCGTTGGAAGCTTGCTCATTGATCGCCAGGACTGTCGGGTCGAAGGCATTGGTATTGAGTTCGGTTGGATTGTTTCCCTTTTTGATTTCAGCTTCAACGGCTTCAATAGTTGGATTTTTTTTCCAGAATCCACGGTCCAACAAGGTGTTGTTCTGGGCTTGAATTGTAAAACTTAACAAGGTAATTGTGGCGATAAATAACTGTTTCATTGTTATGAATTAAATGGTTAGACTACCAATCGGGTATATAAATTTGCAGCAAAAAAAATTGTAGGGCAAAACTAATAAGAATGATTCTAAATAAAAAATTAATCACAAACAATATCTTGCAAATGTTCAGCTTTGTTGCGTTAAATAAATCATAACAAAAAATACTGCTTATAATTCCTGATGAAACCAGCATCCAAGAAATGATAATTCTTCTATTTTTGCACTAACTCCTTACAATATGAAAAACTTTCTTTTCCTTATCGTCTTATTGCAAGCAATTTGTTCCAATGCACAAATAACCCGGAACAGGGCGGTCACATTGATGGGGTCCCGCTTTGATATTACGATTGTTGCCAAGGATGTTACAACTGCCGAGGCTTATATTGATTCATCGATCATTGAAATCACCAGGATCGAAAATTTGATCTCCGATTGGATTCCCGAAAGCCAGGTTTCCAAGATAAATGACAATGCAGGCATCAAGCCTGTGAAAGTAGACAAGGAACTTTTGGAACTCACGCAAAGGGCCATCCATTTCTCAGAATCAACTGATGGTGCTTTTGATATCAGTTTTGCTGCGGCAGACAGGATCTGGAAATTTGACGGTTCGATGACTGAAATTCCTTCTGCTGAAGCCGTTTCTGAATCCGTGAAAAAAATCGGGTATGAAAACATCATCCTGAATGAAGAGGAATCTACTATTTTCCTGAGGCTTCCCGGAATGAAAATAGGTTTTGGAGCAACCGGGAAAGGTTATGCTGCCGATAAAACAAAGGAATTGATGCTGTCCAAGGGAATTGAAGCAGGAATCATCAATGCTTCCGGAGACTTGAACACCTGGGGAATACAGCCCGATGGCACCAATTGGATAATTGGCATTACGAATCCGATGAAAGAAGATGATTTGTTTGCCTTGTTTGAACTTTCCGGAACAGCCGTGGTCACTTCTGGGAATTATGAAAAATTTGTATTGATTGATGGCAAGCGTTATTCCCACATCATCGATCCCCGGACCGGCTATCCTTCAACCGGAGTTTCAAGCGCAACCGTTTTTGCGGACAATGCGGAATTGGCAAACGGTATTTCCACAGCTGTCATGGTGCTTGGAAAAAAAGAGGGATTGAAGTTATTGAAAAAGATTCCGGGCGTTCAAGGAATTATTATTGACGACAGGGGCAAAATATTTTATTCCAAAGGATTCAATATAAAAAAGCACAGGCAATAATTTTTCAATATCATATATATAATCTGATTTTGTCCCACTACTATTAAGGCATTTGTAATAGATTTGGATAAAAAAATGATCTCCTTCGATTTAAGTCCCTATACCTTCCGAAAATTTCTGGCACAGTTTTTAGTATTGTTTTAAATGTTAAAATAATCTAAAAAATTCATAACGCTATTGATTGAAAATTACACTACGACTTTCCATTTTTAAAACTGTAATCAAATTAATAGTAACCTTTAATATGAATTTTTATGAAAAATGCCTTGAAAAAAATTGATCCAAGAACCGGATTGATTTCACTTCCGAAAATTGGAATTGCCCTGCTCCTGTTTGCTTTTGCAATTTCTTGCAAGAACAGCAGCGAAACCGAAGCATCAGTTGCTGATATGACACAAGCAGACGTGGTCTCGTCTTCTGCAGCCGTTGAAGGCAAAAACAGCGAAAGAAAATTTGTTCGTACTGCCGATGCGAAATTCAAGGTCAAGAATGTTGCCCAATCCACTTATGCCATTGAGAATGCCACAACCAAGTTTGGCGGTTTTGTGGCCTACACCAACCTGCAAAGCAGCGTTTCCGAGAAATTTGACACCAAGATCAGCCAGGACAGCACGCTGGAAACTACCCGGTACAAGGTTGAAAACAACATCACGATCCGTGTCCCAAATACCCAATTGGATACCGTCATCAAAACGATTGCCAGACAGATTGATTTCCTGGATTATCGCGTAATCAAGGCTGATGACGTCTCGTTGCAGCTTCTGGGTAATCAATTGGCACAGAACAGGGGCAGGAATTATGAAAACAGGTTGGAAAAAGCCATTGATGACAACGGCAGGAAGCTCAAGGAAATCAATTCTTCGGAAGAACATCTAAATAACCAGAAAGCACTTACTGATGATAAGAAGCTTGAAAATCTTGCCTTGAACGACAAGATCAATTTTAGCACGATATCGCTGTACATCTACCAGCCTGAAACCACAAGACAGGAAATGGTCGTGAATCAGGCAGATATCAGTGCGTACCGGCCACATATCGGGATCCAGATTGTGGACGGATTGAAAACGGGCTGGTACATACTCGAAGGGATCATTGGTTTTATCGTGCAGCTCTGGTCGCTGATCCTGCTTGGATTTATAGCATTTGTCATTTACAAAAAATACCTTAGGAAGCAAGTTTCCAAGGCTGTCTAAGGAAATGTTCCCGATAGCTATCGAGCTATCGGGATTTATACCCAATGATTCACTCCAAATAAAAAACCCGATTCTTGTGAAACGGGTTTTTGTATTTTGAAAAAAAGATATCCTTACATGTGCAAAGGCCTGTTGTCAGTTGCAGCAAGTGCGGCTTCTTTTACAGCTTCGGCGTATGTTGGATGTGCGTGACTCATTCGTGAAATGTCTTCGGCGGAAGCCTTGAATTCCATTGCCACGACTGCCTCGGCAATCAGGTCGGCAGTTCGGGCACCAATCATATGGATTCCTAGCACTTCGTCTGTCTTCTTGTCGGCAAGGATTTTCACGAAACCATCCGTGTCACCACTTGCGCGGGAACGTCCCAATGCCTTGAAAGGGAAACTTCCGGCCTTGTACTCCACTCCTGCCTCTTTCAGCTGCTCTTCAGTCTTGCCCACAGCGGCAACTTCCGGCCAAGTGTAAACTACTCCTGGAATCAGGTTGTAATCGATGTGAGGCTTTTGTCCGGCTATTGTTTCGGCCACGAAAACTCCTTCTTCTTCTGCCTTGTGGGCCAACATTGCACCTTTGACAACGTCTCCGATGGCATAGATATTTGAAACGGATGTCTGCAGATGGTCGTTTACTTCCACCTGGCCTCTTTCCGTGATTTTTACGCCTGCCTTGTCAGCATTCAAACCGTCCGTGTAAGGACGACGACCGACAGAAACCAGAGAATAATCCCCGTCAAGCGTGATGGTTTCTCCTTTTGCGTTTTCAGCCTGTACTTGAACGCCGTCTCCATTCCTTTCTACCGATTTCACTTTGTGTGACGTGTAGAATTTCATTCCTTGTTTCTTCAATACTTTTGTCAATTCTTTAGACAAGCCAGCGTCCATTCCCGGGATGATCCTGTCCAAATATTCCACTACCGAAACTTGAGCGCCAAGACGAAGGTAAACTTGTCCCAACTCCAATCCGATAACACCACCACCAATAACGATAAGGTGTTTTGGAACTTCCTTTAAGTTCAACGCTTCAGTTGAAGTGATAATTTTTTCTTTATCGATTTTGATGAATGGCAAAGAAGATGGTTTTGAACCTGTGGCAATGATCGTGTTCTTTGCTTCCAAGGTTTCAGATGAACCGTCTGCTTTCGTCACTTTTACATGCGTTGCATCCTCGAACGAACCTACGCCTTCAAAAACGGTGATTTTATTTTTGTCCATCAAATATTTGATTCCAGAAACGTTTTGGTCCACGACGGTCCCTTTTCTGGCAATCATTTGTTCTATGCTGAATTTGATTTCGCCCGTGATTTCGATTCCGTGTTCCTTGAAATGCGAAATGGCATCGTGATAATGGTGTGAAGAATCCAGCAAGGCTTTGGATGGAATACAGCCAACGTTAAGGCAGGTACCTCCAAGTGTTGAATATTTCTCTATGATTGCGGTGTTGAAACCTAATTGTGCACAACGAATTGCGGCAACATATCCACCTGGTCCTGAACCGATAACGACTACGTCAAATGAACTCATATTATATTGTTTTGTGTGTTTTTAAAATTTGTGTAGCAAAATTACGGAAGTTTTTTTGTTTAGGGTTTAATTCGGTTTAAAGATTTCTAATTTTCTACAGCTATCTTGAAACTGGATGACAATCGTAAATAGTATCCAAATTGCAAATACTCTTCTGCATCCTGATTATTTTGTGTCAAACATTAAAGCACAAGGATGCAAGGAAAACTTATAGAGAATAATTGCTTTTATAATGCGACTTTCTTGCTTTCTTTATTCGCATTCCTGCTCAACAAAATGTATCCGGCTATTCCGGCAATTATAGACGCCACAAAGATTGCAATCTTGGCTTGTGTAATGTGCTCTGGATTTTCATAGGCCAAGGTGGTGATGAAAAGGCACATCGTGAAACCAATACCTGACAGGATGCTGATTCCAAAAAGGTGGTTGATGGTCATTTTTTTTGGAAGCCTTACCAATTTCAACTTGAGAAGAAGGAATGTCACCCCGAAGATACCAATGAATTTACCAACGATCAATCCTGTGACGATTCCGGAGAAGATATTGTTTGAAAATAAATCCTCGAAATTGATATTGAACACCACTCCGGCATTGGCCAAGGCAAATATCGGCATTACGACAAAGGCGACCACGGGATGCAAACCGTGTTCCAATCTTTGCAATGGTGGCATTGCGTGCTTGGTCATCGATTTCATCTTCCCGATGATGTGCAACTGGTCGTTGGTCAACGTTGGTCCATCGAGCGACTTGGTTTCATCCAGATTGCTTGAATACTTCTTGATCTTTTTAAGAAATCCTGCCTCACTGATTTTTGTAGTTGCCGGAATGGTGAAGGCCACCAAGACGGCCGCTATTGTCGCATGAACTCCTGAAAGCAGGAATGGAATCCATACCCCTATGATGCCCACCACGCCATAAAACAAGGTACTCCTTACGCCAAATTTATTGGCAACGACAAGCAATACGAAGAAAATCAAGCCTACAATCAGACTGATATAGGAAATTTCATTGGTGTAGACCAAGGCTATGATCAAAACAGCCCCGATATCATCCACGATACCAAAGGCCGTGAAAAATACTTTTACGGAAGCGGGTACTTTATCGCCCAATAAATATAAGATTCCCAGGACAAATGCGATATCACAGGCCATTGGAATTCCCCAGCCATCGAGTGCTTCCGTATCGGAAGTATTAAAAAAATAGAAAATCAAGGCAGGGAAAATCATTCCTGAAATACCAACCACTATCGGAAGTATCGCATTCTTGAATCCGGACAATTGACCATCAACCATTTCCCGTTTGAGTTCCAAGCCAAGGACGAAGAAAAAAATGGAGATCAGTCCGTCGTTGATCCAATGATGAAGATCATAGTCCAGGAAGACAGTGTCGTTGAAATTCAAAGAAATCCTGTTTTTCCAGATTCCCAGGAACCAATCCGACCAGGGGGAATTGGCAAGGATCACGGCTATTACTGTTGCCACGAGAAGCACTATGCCTCCCATTACGGAATTACTGATGAATGATTTCAATGGATTGATGACGTATCGGTCAACCGGAGCTACTTGTAATTGGTCTTGCATAAAAGGTATTTTGGTGTTTTCCCAAATATAACTTTTTGAAATTTAAAAACCCAATGATTACAAGGATATTAGGATTTTTTTGGCATATTTTTCACAATAAAAATGCGGTCGTATTTTTTACTTCTCCGATCATAAATGTACTGTGCGTACTGCCAATATGTTGCAAGGTCGTGAGCTTGGTGACCATGAATTCGCGGTACTCTTCCATATTCTCCACACAGATTTTCAGTATGTAATCATAATCGCCGCTTACGTGGAAACATTCCAGGACCTCGTTGAGCTGGACTACTTCCTTTTCGAATTGGGAAATGAATTCCTTGGTATGCTGCATCAATTTGAGATGACAGAAAACCACAAAACCTTTCTGTATTTTATTCCTGTTTAGAAGGGCCGCATACCTTGAAATGATCCCTTCCCGTTCCAACTTCTTGATACGCTCGTAAACGGCTGTGACGGAAAGATCTAGCTTCAAGGAAAGTTCTTTAGTGGTCTGCTTGCTGTCGGCTTGCAGGAACTGAAGCAGTTTTTTGTCGGTGGCATCAAGCGTCATTTGGAAAAATTTTCGGTTTAAGTGGAAATATCATCCTATTTCAGGAAATACAATTGCAAATATAGGCAATTATAGTTTTATTTTCTAAATATGGTAACTATTATTGATTTTTAATCTATTAGTTTGTTTTTTTGATACGTATTCGAACAGCAATTTTAAACAACAACATATCAATATGAAAAATTTCAATCCGGCTGATAATATTCAGGACCTGCAGTATTTTGGAGAATTTGGTGGTGTGAATCCATCGATTTCTGATTCGTCAACGTATACCTTTTTATCTGCAAAGACAATGTTCGACACGTTTGAAGGCAATGCGGAAGGATGCTATTTGTATTCACGTCACTCGTCTCCTAGCAATCTCTATCTGGATAAAGCCTTGTCGGCAATGGAAGGAACGGAATCTGCGAATGTTTCTGCTTCAGGAATGGGGGCGATTACGCCAACGCTTTTGCAGTTGTGCGGAAGTGGCGACCATATTGTTTCTAGCCGTACCATCTATGGAGGAACGTATGCTTTCTTGAAGAATTTCACGCCAAAATTTGGCATCAGGACAACTTTTGTGGACATCACGAAGTTGGATGTCGTGGAGGCTTCGATTACGCCAAACACCAAAGTCTTGTACTGCGAAACGGTGAGCAATCCGTTACTTGAAGTCGCTGATATTGCCGGCTTGGCGAAAATAGCGAAGAAACATAATATTAAATTGGTGGTGGACAATACATTTTCACCCTTGTCGGTTGCTCCTGCCAAATTGGGTGCCGATATTGTGATCCACAGTTTGACCAAATACATCAACGGAAGCAGTGATACCGTTGGTGGCGTGGTTTGTGCCTCGCAGGAATTCATCAACGACTTGAAGAATGTGAACAACGGGGCAAGTATGCTTTTGGGTCCGACAATGGACAGTTTACGTTCGGCCAGCGTGATGAAAAATCTAAGGACGTTGCACATCCGGATGAAACAGCACAGCCATAATGCACAGTTCCTGGCGGAGAAATTTGAACAGGCAGGCTTGAAGACGGTCTATCCTGGTTTGAAAAGCCATCCCAGCCACGAATTGTATAAAGGCATGATCAATCCTGAATACGGTTTTGGCGGAATGATGACGGTTGACGTTGGAAGCCTCGAGAAGGCAAACGAACTGATGGAACTGATGCAGCAAAGGAACTTGGGGTATTTGGCGGTAAGTTTAGGATTCTACAAGACCTTGTTCAGTGCTCCGGGAACTTCTACTTCGAGCGAGATTCCGTTGGAAGAACAAAAGGAAATGGGCCTTACGGATGGATTGATCCGTTTTTCCATCGGGCTTGATAATGACATCCAGAGGACTTATGACATGATGGAAGCTTGCATGATGGAACTTGGTGTCTTGAAAATGGAGAACGCTTAAATACAGATTCTTTTATAAACAAATTCCACTAATTTGCACGAAATGATTTATGCAAATTAGTGGAATTTTTGTTTGTATTTATTGCTTACTTGGCTTCGGTATACAACAGATGTGCCAATTTATCGTCACGCTTGTAAATGTCCTGGTAGAAACTTACGGTACCGTTTTCATCTGCCCAGGCTGTGAAATAGGCGATATATACGGGGATTTTGTGGTTCAGCGTATAATGCTTTTCCGTTCCGGCATTCATCGCCTCGTCAATTTTCTTGGCATTCCAGTTCTTGTCGCCTTCCAGGATCTTGTTGGCCAATTCCTTTGCTTTTTCTACACGCACACAACCGTGGCTCAAGGCTCTTGCATCCCTGCCAAAAAGACTTTTTGCCGGTGTATCATGCAGGTAGATATTGTTTGAATTCGGAAACATAAACTTCACGAGTCCCAATGAATTGTTTGGCCCTGGTTTCTGACGCACGTTGCCGTTGTTCCATTCCATATTGTGCTTCGCCAGATAATCCCCGTCGGCTGCTATTCCCGGCTTGATTTCATTTTTTATGATGCTTGGCGGGATGTTCCAATACGGACTGAAAACCAGATAGCTCATCTGTCCGCTGAAAACCACGGTCTTGTTGAGCTCTTTTCCGACCACCACATTCGATTCCAGAACCTTTTTGCCATCCTTGAAGTATTGCATCCTGTAGGATGGAATATTTACGGCAACAAGTTCCTTCGAATTCATCGTTTCAGGATTGATCCAACGGCAACGTTCCATGTTCACAATGATGGTCTTGATCCGGTCTTCTACGGAAACATTCATCTCTTTTACAATTGAAGGTCCGATAAGATTGTCGAATTTGCGATGATGACGGCTTTCATACTTGGTCAACGCTTCTTTTAGATCGTCATCAAAGATGGTTTTTCCTGAATCGTTCTTCAAATCGCCTATCAGGAACAATTTCTTCCTGATTTGGGCGACTGCTGCTGAAGAATCACCCGGCTTGAGGGATTTTACTCCTTCTGGCAATTGTATCGTGCCCCAGCTTCCCGCCTTTTGGATTTCCCTGTATTTGTGAAGCGCCTTTTTAAGGTTGTAGTATTGGCCAATCAATTCGCCTTTGTCTTTCTTGATCAGGTAAGGGTCTTTCAGCAATGAATCCAGATAATCAACATAGGAAACGTTTTCTCGAGGCAGGTACCATCCGGTCTGCTTGCTTTTTTCAGGATCGAGGCCCTGCAATACATTCTTGGTATAGAAGAAATACATCGAGCTCACCAAGAAATCGCTTTCTGGACCTGCTTTCTTGCTTTCCCTTTGGTCAAAAAGCTCATCGATTTGTTTCTTGTATGGAATTTCGGCTTGAACGCCATCGTTTTTGATCTGGTTGATCCTGTTGTACAACACTTCGGCAAAATCGATCCTTCCGTCCTTGTCGTACCACACGTAATGGTAGTTTCTTTTTCGGTAGACTTCTTTCAGTTCAGAATCAAATTCCTTGAATTCAGGATATTTGGCAATAAAGGTTTGGATTTGCGTGCTGTCGAATTTTACAAGGTCTTCCTTGGCCACGACGGCTGATTTTTCTTCCTTCTTCTTACAGGAAACGGTCAATAGCAATGACCCTGCAAATAGAATCAGATATAATCTCAGGTTTTTCATAGGTTTTGTTTTTATTTTAAATATACATAAAAAAAGGCAGCAAGGGAAAGGGTTAACATCATTTTAAGGTTTGAAATACTGATTGCATAGATTTATACTGATTGTTATATGTATTACGAAAAACAAATTGCACAAATTTTCACAGATCAATTCGTGGAAATTTGTGCAATTTGTGTCTTAAGTATGATGCTCTTATAGCTCTTGAATATTCAGCTTGCTGTTTTTTCGGCTGAAACTGAAATAGATTACCAATCCCAACAAGAGCCAGATGAAAAAGTAGATCCAATTCCAGACGCTTAATTCCGCCATCATGTACAAGCAGCAAACCAGTCCCAACAAAGGGATAAGGGAAAGATTCTGTCTCCAGGACCAGATGGTCAATCCCAAAAGTACGATCAGGAAGATGTACATTGGGATCTTGTGCTTGAAAAGGGCAAAACCGGTTTCATATTTCAATGCATTATCAATTGGCAATGATTCTACCACGGCAATATATTCGGCTTCATTTTGGCTATAAGCATTCAATATCTTTTCCAGGTCATTGGTTTCAGAAGTAATGCTTTTTGGGTCATTGCTTTTCAAATAGGTAAAAACGGTTGCCGTTTGTGTCTTATCCAGAGAAGTCACGATTGCTTCCGGCGTATTGATTTGCTTCTCATTCCTTAGAAAAGCCATTGTCGCCTTTTCATTATAAGTGAAGGAGAAAATCAAACCCGCAGCCAGCAAGACTGGAACAATATATTTTGAATTGACATAAGGCGTCTTGAATTTTCCTCTGGGGATATTGGGCTTGTTTTGCAGGACCAAGACACCGGCACAAACCAGGACGAAGGCAAACAAGGTTCCGATACTGCACAAATCGGTCACCATGGTAAGGTTCAAGAACAAGGCCGGAATGGCCACCACAAAACCGGTCACGATGGTTGCAAATGAAGGCGTCTTGAATCTCGGATGCACTCTTGAAAATTTCTTCGGGAGCAATCCGTCACGGCTCATGCTCATCCAGATCCTTGGCTGCCCCATCTGGAATACCAATAAGACGCTTGCCATTGCCACAACGGCACTGACGGCAATGATGCCGGACATCCATTTCAAATCCAATTTGTCGAATACGAAAGCCAGCGGGTCGCCCACATTCAAATCGGCATAATTGACCATTCCGGTTAAAACCAGGGCGATGGCGATATATAAAATCGTGCAGATGATTATCGCCCACATCATTCCTTTTGGAAGATCACGTTGTGGATTCTTGCATTCTTCGGCAGTCGTGGAAATAGCGTCAAAACCAATATAGGCAAAGAAAACTGCTGAAACGCCTTTCAGTACCCCGCTTACGCCATTTGGGGCAAACGGATCCCAGTTTGCCGTATCCACATAGAAAACACCCACGGCAATCACCAAGAGGATGATGCACAATTTTACTACGACCATCAAGTTGCTTGCGTTTCTGGATTCCTTCATCCCCCTGTAGACCAAGGCCGTAATCAAGATGATGATGAACAGTGCCGGCAAATCGGCAACGAAATGAAAGGAACCGATTGTTGGAGCGGTTGTCCAAGCAGTATATGCGGTTTGCAAGCCAGCACCCAGATCCTCAAATGACTTCCCTCCCTGCATCAAGGCGGTTGCATCGGCAAAGCCATTCGAAGCTGTAAGATAATCCATCTGCACCCATTGCGGAAGATGCAGTCCCCCGCTTTCGAGCAGGCCTGTAAAATAATCACTCCAGGAAATGGCAACCGTAATATTTCCGATGGCATATTCCATGATCAATGCCCAGCCAATTATCCAGGCGATGATTTCTCCAAATGCAACATAAGAATAGGTATAGGCACTTCCGGAAACCGGAACCATTGAAGCAAATTCTGCATAGGCAAAGGCAGCAAAACTACAGGCAAGAGCCGTAAAAAGAAACAAGAATATTACAGCCGGGCCTCCGTCCGCACTTGCTTTTCCAATAGTACTGAAAATTCCGGCGCCTACAATGGCGGCGATTCCAAAAGCAGTCAAATCCCGGGCCGTCAAATGTTTTCCCAAGGAATTATGTCCGTCTGCTTCATTTTTTTCAACCTGCCTTAAAATATCCTGGACCGTTTTTTTTCTGAATAAATTGGAAAAACCCATAGTTGATTTTAGTGTAAGATAATTATTGAATGATTGCTTTTAATTGAAACAAATATATAAAACCAAACTTAATACTAACATTTTGTTGATTAATAAAAACGTATCCGACAACAAACTATAATTTAAAACTATCATATAATAAATAATTATAATAATTTTTGATAGCGGAATAAACAAGTCTGTCCTATTTTTGCAACATCAAAAAATAACCATTAAAAATTTACAGTATGTCATTAGTAGGTAAAAAATTCCCAAGCATTGCAGTTGACGCCATTTCAGAAATGGGTGATAACCTGAAGATCAACATCTTTGAAGAAGCAACAAACAACAACAAGAAAGTATTGTTGTTTTGGTATCCAAAAGATTTTACATTCGTTTGTCCGACTGAATTACACGCCTTCCAAGCTGCATTGCCAGAATTTCAAAAAAGAAACACTATAGTAATTGGAGCTTCTTGTGATACAAACGAAGTACACTTTGCTTGGTTGAATACAGCAAAAGACAACGGTGGTATCGAAGGAGTTACCTATCCAATCTTGGCGGATACAAACCGCAACTTGTCCAACATCCTGGGAATCCTTGATATTGAATCTACAAGCTACAGCGAAGATACCGATTCAGTGATCATTGAAGGTTCAAACGTAACCTACAGGGCTACTTACCTGATTGACGAAACGGGTAAGATTTTCCACGAAAGTGTGAATGATATGCCATTGGGAAGAAATGTAAACGAGTATTTGAGATTGATCGATGCTTACACCCACGTTCAAGAAAAAGGTGAAGTTTGTCCTGCAAACTGGGAAGAAGGAAAACAAGCAATGAGTGCTGACCGAAACAGTACGGCTGCTTACTTGTCTCAAAACTAATAAATATCAAATCACATTATAAATTCCAAATAAGAGCCAAAAATCAATTTTAAAATTTTCAAAGAATCTGGAAGTCTGAGATTTGCATTTTGAAGGTTGTTATTTGGAATTTATTAAAAAAAAAATATCATGCTAATCGAATTAAACGAAGATACTTTACAGGATCTGGTGGCAAGAACCAAGAAGGTCGTGGTTCAATATTCCGCTTCCTGGTGTGGCAATTGCCGCATTATGAAACCGAAATTCAAGAAACTGGCTTCTGAAAATGAAGATGTTACGTTTGTACTGGTTGATGCTGAAAAATCTCCAGAATCAAGAAAATTGGCCAATGTTTCCAATCTGCCCACTTTTGCCACTTTCGTGGATGGAAAGCTGGTAAACGAGACCCAGACCAACAAGGCGGAGATCTTATCGGAATTGATTGTTGAAATATTATAAAAAATCTTCAAGATGAAACTACCAGTTATCAAGCATCTTACTCAATTCATTGAGGAGAATGACCAGGATTATATTATCGAAGCCATTGAAGTCCTTGAAGCCCTTACCGAAGTTCCTTCGTTGAAAGATGAAGAGCTGGATGTTATCGGAGAATTGATTTCCAACATGTACGGCGCTTTGGAAGTGGACAAGATGATAAAGGAAGGTACCGACAAGAAGGAGGCATTGAATGCCTTTATGAAAAGGGTCCTCGGCTCAATCGATAAGTAATTTTGTTTAGAAAATACAAACGCTCTCTTTTCAAGAGGGCGTTTTTTATGGAATAAAGTCTCATTTTACAGTTCCTGCGTTTGCCTTATTTATTTTTATTCCCAATATAATTTTCATACTTTTGAACCCTAATAAAACTTAAACAAAATGGCATCAATTACATTAGGAGGAAATCCAATACACACAACCGGTGAACTACCAAAAACAGGTTCGAAAGCAACTGATTTCAAACTTATAAAAAACGATTTATCTGTGGCTTCCTTGGCAGATTTTGCTGGAAGCAGATTGGTCTTGAATATTTTTCCAAGTGTGGATACTGGCACTTGTGCTGCTTCCGTTAGAAAATTCAATGAAAAAGCAAGCCAATTGGAGAACACCAAGGTATTGTGCATCTCAAGGGATCTTCCTTTCGCGCAAAAACGTTTCTGTGGTGCCGAAGGTCTTGAGAATGTCGTCAACCTTTCTGATTTCAAGGACGGAAGTTTTGGAAAAGAATACGGTTTGGAAATCGCTGACGGGCCATTAGCCGGTTTGCATTCAAGAGTAGTCGTAGTTATCGACGAAAATGGAAACGTAGCTTACACTGAACAAGTGAATGAAATTGCTGACGAGCCAAACTACGATGCTGCCCTGGCCGCACTTTAATTCTTTCTATCTTATTTAAATGAAAAACGATACTTCTTTTGTAACCGGAAGATTAAAAAGTTTTAAGTTCGCCATTCTTGGTGCCTACAAATTGGTGACTACCGAACACAGCATCATGGTTCAGTTTTCATTGGGCATCCTATTGAGCATAGCTGGATTCTATTTCGAGATTTCCAAAACGGAATGGCTTTTCCAGACCCTGGCAATTGGGTTGGTGCTAAGCATCGAAGGCCTGAATACTGCAGTGGAAAAGATTGCAGATTTTATACATCCTGATTTCCACAGTAAAATTGGCTTTATAAAAGACATCGCCGCCGGTGCCGTATTTTTTGCTGCTGTTGCCGCACTTGCTATCGGATGTATTATCTATGTTCCGATAATTATGAGCCTGTAAAAGACCATTTATCTTTTAATTTTATTTATTTTTACTCCAATTAGCAACCTGAATGGCAAAAACGATTAAAAAAGAAACCGCTGGCAAGAAGAATGATGCGGATTCTCCACCAAAAAAATCATTTAAAATTACCCGTCAACATAAAGTTGTATTCGGCAGCTTGCTTGTGCTTCTTGCAATTTCATTGCTTTTAGCATTTATATCCTTCTACATTTACGGTCAGCACGACCAAAGTGCAATAAGTGAATTAAGCGACCGTACTGTGACGGTCGAAAATTGGCTCGGCAAGTTCGGCGCCTACCTGGCTGATATTTTTGTCTACAAAGGTTTTGGTGTTGGTGCTTTTCTTTTCGTACGGTTATTTTTCCTTACCGGAGCCTATCTTATTTTGGACCTGTCGGTAAAGAAATTGAAAAATACCTGGTTCTGGGATTTGTTCGCAATGGTAATCATTTCCATACTGTTTGGATTTTTTGCTCATTTCCTTCCTGAACTTGGCGGCATTATCGGCTATGAAATGAACCTGTTCCTGCAGGATTATATTGGCAAGCCCGGTACGTTATTCGTTTTGTTATTTGGTTTGATTATCTATTTGATTTTCAAGATAAAAATATCACCAGATTCAATAAAAGCTTTATTTGAAAAAACAAAGAAGGACCTAGCTGAAGATCTGGATTCCATTAAAACATCATCCACGCAAACCACTTGCAACCTTGAGGAATTTGCCGTAAGCGAAGAACCTGGAATCGAAGAATTTATCGACGATGAAGAAGAGGATCTGGAATTGGAAAAGATTGTAATCAAGCCTGCCTCCCAATTCGAAATCAACAAGGAAGACTTGAAGCCGACCATCAGCAGTTCATCCGAATTGATTTTGGAACCCACGATAAAACCTTCCGTATTGGAAATCATTCCACCTGTTCAACACATTGAAGAAGAATTCATAGTTGAAAAAGTGGCTGAAGAAGATATCATCGAGGAAAATCTTGCTTCCCGCCTGGTTGCTGATTTTGGCTTGTTCGACCCAACCTTGGAATTATCCAATTTTAAATTCCCGACCTTGGATCTGCTAAAGGAATATACCACTGGCGGAATTACCATCAACCAGGAGGAATTGGAAGAAAACAAGAACAGGATCGTTGAAACGCTTCGAAATTACAAGATTGAGATTGCACAGATCAAAGCAACCGTTGGTCCATCTGTAACCTTGTATGAAATTGTTCCGGAAGCCGGAATCAGGATTTCAAAAATCAAGAGCCTGGAAGATGACATTGCCTTGTCGCTTTCTGCTTTAGGAATCCGTATCATCGCGCCAATCCCAGGAAAAGGAACGATTGGTATCGAGGTTCCGAACAAGAATCCTACGATGGTTTCAATGAAAAGCGTTATTGGTTCTGCGAAGTTCCAGGAAGCTGAAATGGAACTTCCTATTGCTTTAGGAAAAACCATTTCGAATGAGACTTTCGTTGTCGATCTGGCCAAGATGCCCCATCTTTTGATGGCCGGAGCAACCGGACAAGGTAAGTCAGTAGGTTTGAATGCCGTACTGACTTCCCTATTGTATAAAAAGCATCCCGCAGAAGTAAAATTTGTCCTCGTCGATCCTAAAAAAGTGGAGCTCACGCTCTTCAACAAGATTGAACGTCACTATCTGGCCAAACTTCCTGATACCGATGAAGCAATCATCACAGACAACAACAAAGTGATCAACACCCTGAATTCACTTTGCATTGAAATGGACGACCGTTATTCCTTGTTGAAGGATGCAATGGTTCGAAACATCAAGGAATATAACGAGAAATTTAAATCTAGAAAATTAAATCCTGAAAACGGTCACCGCTTTTTACCTTACATTGTCTTGGTGGTTGATGAGTTTGCCGATTTGATCATGACTGCCGGAAAAGAAGTGGAAACACCGATTGCAAGGCTCGCACAATTGGCCAGGGCCATTGGAATACACTTGATCATAGCGACACAAAGACCTTCTGTTAACGTGATTACCGGTATGATCAAGGCGAATTTCCCTGCCCGTATTGCTTTCAGGGTAACCTCAAAAATCGACTCCAGGACCATCCTGGATACTTCCGGAGCCGATCAATTGATAGGACGTGGGGATTTGTTGTATACCAATGGAAATGATATCGTCCGCGTGCAATGTGCCTTTGTGGATACTCCGGAAGTTGAAAAGATTACGGAATACATAGGTGCCCAAAAGGCCTATGCAAGTGCTTATTTGTTACCTGAATTTATTGGAGGTGACGAAAGTGGCATTAAACTTGATATGGATATCTCCGAGAGAGATTCCTTATTCAGGGAAGCTGCTGAAATCATCGTTACAGCACAACAAGGTTCGGCTTCCTTGCTTCAGCGAAAGCTCAAACTAGGTTACAACAGGGCTGGAAGATTGATTGACCAATTGGAAGCCGCCGGAATTGTTGGAGCGTTTGAGGGAAGTAAAGCCAGAGCTGTCAACATCACTGATTTGAGTTCTCTTGATGATTTTTTAAACAATGAACAAAACAATTTTTAAGATGAAACATTTTATTCAGTTTGCTTTTTTACTCATTTTCAGCTTTTCGATTCAGGCACAGGACAAAAAAGCAAAGGCACTTCTTGATGAAGTTACGGCAAAAGTAAAGAGCTACGATAATATTGTAATTGATTTTAAATATTCCCTGAACAACTCAAAAGAGAATATCAACCAGGAGAGCAAAGGAAATGTTACCTTGAAAGACAATCAGTATGTATTGAATTTTATGGGAATCACCAAGATGTTTGACGGCAAGAAGGTCTATACCATTGTTCCAGAAGATGAAGAAATTAGCATTTCAAGTGTTGATGAGAAGGATGAAAATGCCATCACGCCTTCCAAGATGCTTACTTTCTTCAATAGTGGCTACAAGTATTCATGGGATATCCTTCAAAATGTAAAAGGGAGAAAAATCCAGTATATAAAATTGATTCCCAATAGCGCTAAAGACCAGCGAAAAGAAATACTTCTAGGTATTGACATACAGACGAAACACATCTACAACCTTATTGAAACCGGGAAAAATGGGACAAAAACAACAATTGTTGTTAATTCTTTTAAAACCAATCAGCCATTATCGAAAAATCAGTTTACCTTTGTTCAGAGTAAATATCCAAAATACTATATCAACAAGCTAGACTAATTTCCCAGAGTGAAAATTCTTGACCGATACCTTCTGAAAACATTCCTGATTACATTTACCTCGGTATTTGTAATCCTTTTTTTTATATTCATATTGCAAACGGTCTGGCTCTTTATAGCTGAATTGGCGGGAAAAGATCTGGATCTGATCCTTATCGTCAAGTTCCTCCTCTACTCCATGCCGACCGTTATTCCATTGGTCTTGCCACTTTCCATTCTTTTGGCGTCGATCATGACGTTCGGAGATCTGTCTGAAAATTACGAATTTGCCGCAATGAAATCTTCAGGCGTCTCGTTGCAGCGTGCCATGAAGAGCTTGATCGTCTTCATCTTTGTGCTTAGTATTGCGGCATTTGCATTTGCCAACAACGTCATTCCCTATGCCCAATATAAATTCATCAATTTCCGAAAAAACATTGCCCAGGTAAAACCTGCAATGGCCATAGCCGAAGGTCAATTCAGCGATGTTGGGAATTACAACATCAAGGTGGAGAAGAAATCCGGTGAAAATGGCAACTTGCTGAAAGGAGTCACGATTCATAAAAAATCACTGGGAGGCAACTCCAGCAATGCCGTCATCAAGGCGAAGAATGGTGAATTGTTGAGCAGCGAAGATTCCAATATCCTGCAATTGGTCCTGTTCGAAGGGCATCAATATGAAGATATCGTTCCAAAGAAATACGAAGACAGGAAGAAGCTTCCGTTTGCAAAAACTTCTTTCAAGAAGTACATCATGAATCTTGACTTGTCGCAACTCAACAAGGTTGATGTTGATGATGAAAAGGTAGCCAATACCAATACGATGCTTAACATCAATGAGCTGCGCTATACCTTGGATTCCTTGAGCACGAACTACAACAAGGATTTGGTCTCGTTTACAGAAAACATACATTTGAGGACTGGAATCACGAATCAGCAATCGCAAAGGAATACCGCTTCTTCAAACTGGCAGGTTTCCAAGATGCCGAATATCCCTCCAGTATCCAAAACGATTCCTTTGAAAACGGATTCTACCCAAACAACAGCAACAGATACTTCAAAAACTGTAAAAGATACTGTAAAAGCCGTGGCCAAAAAGAAAATAGCACGCAAAGATGATGTCCTGGCCGCCTACAACAATAACGACAAGGCAAAGTTTCTGGAAATTGCAAGAAACAACACTACCAATACCAATTCCTCCATCACTGGAACCAAGGACGAATTGTTCAACAAGCAGAAAAGCATCAACGAGCATTGGATTGCCTTGCACGACAAGTTTGTGATTGCCTATGCGTGCATCCTTATGTTTTTTATCGGGGCTCCATTGGGCGCCATCATCCGAAAAGGAGGATTGGGACTTCCGATTGTATTTGCTGTCCTGATCTTCATTACTTTTCATTTCATCAATACTTTTGGCAAAAAGATCGCGCAGGAAAACGAAATTACTCCCTTTTTGGGTGCCTGGATGGCTTCAATACTTTTGACGCCATTGGCCATACTGCTTACCTACAGGGCCACGAATGATATCGGATTGATCAATCTCGATGTGATCCTGGCGCCTTTCCAAAAACTTTTCAAGAAGAAAAAATCTCAACAAAAATAACTACAATGTCATCAGACAAAATACAACTCAACACAATAGAAGAAGCTATTGAAGACATCAGGCAAGGAAAAGTAATAATCGTTGTCGATGACGAGGATCGTGAGAATGAGGGCGATTTTTTGGCTGCAGCCGAAAAGGTGACACCCGAAATGATCAATTTCATGGCCACCCACGGAAGAGGCCTGATCTGCACCCCGCTTACTGAAAGCCGCTGCAAGGAATTGGACTTGAAGGCAATGGTAACCAACAATACCGATCATATGGAAACAGCCTTTACGGTTTCTGTTGATTTGAAAGGATATGGCGTAACTACCGGAATTTCTGCGTTGGACAGGGCCAAGACAGTCTTGGCATTGGTAGAACCGGATACAAAACCACACGATCTGGCAAGACCAGGACATATATTTCCGCTTATTGCAAAGCAAGGCGGCGTATTAAGAAGAACGGGACATACCGAGGCTGCAATTGATTTTGCACGCCTTGCTGGATTCAAGCCTGCCGGAGTGATCTGTGAAATAATGAACGAGGACGGTTCGATGGCACGATTGCCTGAATTGGTAGCCGTGGCCAGAAGGTTTGATCTGAAACTGGTTTCCATCGAAGATCTTGTGGCCTACAGGATGCAACACGACAGCCTGATCGTAAAGAAGGAAGATTTTGATGTGGAAACACGTTTCGGAACTTTCAGATTGAGGGCTTATGTGCAAACGACCAACAAGCAGGTCCATATCGCCTTGACGAAAGGAACCTGGAACCTGGGTGAGCCAATCTTGACCAGGATCAATTCTTCCCAGGTGAACAATGATTTGTTGGGCACCCTGACGAATAATGCCGACCAGCAACTTGATGACATGTTCAAGGTAATCAATGAAGAAGGAAAAGGTGCCGTGATCTTCATCAATCAGGATATGCAATCAGTCAATTTATTGAACCGTATTGCTGAATTGAAAACTTTGCAGAGCGAAGGCGTGATGAAGGCTCCAAAAATAATCATCGATACCAAGGATTTTGGTATTGGTGCACAGATCCTGCACGATATTGATATTTCCAAGATCAAATTGGTTTCCAATACGGAGCAGACCAAGCGTGTCGGAATGATTGGCTATGGTCTTGAAATCACAGAATACGTAAGGTTTTAGGCTATTTTGGGCTGTTGCGGAAAATAATTTAAAAAATATTTTCGCCCTAAATAAAAGGAAATGAAATGGTTAAAACCAAATGTAAAATTTTCTTTATTTTTTCAACCGAAAATGTTTTGATAATCAAAAAAGCGTGCTATATTTGCACTCGCAATCAGGTACTGAAAGCGACTTATTGGAGAAATGGCAGAGCGGTCGAATGCGGCAGTCTTGAAAACTGTTGACTGTAACAGGTCCGGGGGTTCGAATCCCTCTTTCTCCGCAGAATAGAAAACCCCTGTAAACACAGGGGTTTTTCTTGTTTTGAGCGGAGCCAAAAACTCCTGAACTTCCTTTATATTTAATAGCCTGAACTTTGGATTTCAATACAATCCGTGTTTAGTATGTCTACAAATGAAGGCGAAAGAAGATCTAATGTACAAGTTTTATGCTACTGCTGATGCCGCGCCATACAAGAGCCATAACGACAAACCCAGCTTACGCGGCAATTATTATTTTGAAAAATCTTCTTCTGTCATTGCATTATTTAAGAATACTCCTGTATTATTCCCTGTCGATACAGCATATGATACAGCACGAATAGGATTGGTACTGTCTCCACAAGCGAATATATTTTCCACAGTGGTCTGCTGAAATCCATCTACTTTGATAAGTCCTTGTTCTGTCAGTTCACAACCCAGTAATTCAGGGATTTTACAGTGCTGCTCAAAAGGAGGTCTTGAATAGATAGCTTCCAATTCAAAACTTGAATGGTCTGAAAAAATTATTTCTTCAACAACACCGTATTTGTGTTTCAATGAGGTGATTTCCTTTTCAACTATTGAAATATTGTGCCTTTTGATTTCATCGGTCTGCTCTTGTGTCAATTCCGATTTTCCATTGGTAAATAGGGTTAAATCCTTTGTCCAGTTGCGAATGAGCCGGGCCAAATGAAATGCACCATATCCATTTGCCAAAATCCCTGTTTTTTGATTCTTTACTTCATAGCCGTGGCAATACGGACAATGAAGTACACTGATTCCCCAGCATTCAGAAAATCCCTCAATTTTTAGCATGCTGTCTTTTAAGCCTGTTGCAAAAATGAGTTTTTTCGCTGCAAATACTTTTCCTGATTGCGTTGAAATCTCAAATCCTTTATCGGTTTTCCTTCCACTAACGGCAAGGTCTGTTACGAATTTTATAGTGTCATACTTCAAAACTTCTTTCTTTGCTTTATCCGCGATAACGGCTGGCGCTGTTCCATCTTGCGTCAAGAAGTTATGTGAATGTGGGGTCTGTCGGTTACAAGGCAGACCACTGTCAATGATCAGGACATTTCTTAATGCTCGTCCCAAGGACATTGCTGCCGAAAGTCCTGCATAACTTCCGCCCACTATTATTACGTCAAAATTTCTGTTATCTGTCATTTCATTAAAATTTAAAAATGATGTTAATGGTAAAGGCAAAGCTAAAACTGATAGAGCCAGCCCACCTAGTTTTATCAGTTCACGTCTTGATATTTTTTTATCTTCAGCCATTTGTTTTTTTAGATTTGTGCACTATCACTTGGCACTTGCCAGCTTCATCTTTACTTTCATCATCACTGAGTCTGGCAGTATTCCTGCTAAAATGGAATTGAACCGGTTTTGGAAACCTATGATTTTTTTTCCTTTTCCGTGCAGCAAGAGTTTCACTCCTTCAGCAGCCACTGTTTTTGCCGAGGTGGGCTTGTTGGATTTTAGCAGATTGATCTCCCGCATTTCTGGCGAAATAAACGCTGTTTCTGTAACTCCTGGGGCAAGTGTAGTAACCACTACGCCAGTTCCTTCTAGTTCGGCAGCGATGGTTTGCGAAAAGGCTAAGACAAAAGCCTTGGTGGCTGAATAAACCGACTGGTAAGAGAAAGGCAAGTATGCAATCACTGAAGACACGTTCATAATTCTCCCCGACTTTCGTGCTGCCATATCTTTTGCAAACAATTTGGTAAGGATAACCAGGCTGCTGACGTTCAGGTCAATCATTTTCAACTCCTTTTCCAGTGAGCTTTCCAGAAAACTTCCATAGTCGCCAAATCCTGCATTGTTAACCAAATGCGATACCTCATGGCCGGCACTTTTGATATCATCGAACAATTGAGCCGCCTGCTCTGTTTTAGTTAGGTCTTTTGTCATGTAATGCACATCAATTTCATATTTGGCAGTTAATTCCTGCTGCATAGCTGCCAATTTATCCTCGCCGCGGGCAGTGAGGATAAGATTGTATTTTAAAGCGGCAAGCTGTTGGGCCATTTCGTAACCAATTCCGGATGATGCTCCGGTTATTAAGATGTATTGTTTCATTTTGTTTGATTTTATTTGATGAATGATTAATTGTTTTCTATGCTTGGCGGAATCAATTTATACATAACCGGTGTTACAATTCTGGCAAGAATTGTTGAACTTATAAGCCCTCCAATTAATACAATCGCCAATGGGGATATTTGGGGATTGGGATTCACCGCCAGGGGAATCAAACCACAGATTGCCGTAACGGATGTCAAGACTACCGGAAGAAAACGGGTTTCACCAGCAATAGCAATCGCTTCGTCAATAGACTTTCCTTCTTGTCGCAATTGATTTGTAAAATCGACCAGGAGAAGGGAGTTTTTGACCTGAATTCCCGACAATCCAATAAAACCGATTATAGAAACCAACGACATTGGATTCCCAGATGCTATTAAAAATAATACGCCTCCTAAAATGCCTAACGGAATGATTGACATTACGATAATGATTCCTTTAAATGTTTTAAATTGAAGCAGTAAAACAGCAATAAATAAGAACGTACTCAATATAATTACAGAAAGAAAGTTCCCTCCCAAAGCATCACCTTCTGATTCTTTTTCTCCGGATAGTTTGTAATAATACCCTTTTGGCATTTCAAGTTTATCCAATTTTGGTATAATATGTACCAGCAGGTCATTTGCTAAATAACCATCTTTTGTCATGGCACTGACTTTTGAAAAGGGAGATTTATTAAAGTGGTTTATGGCTGTTGGTGCTGTTTCAAAAGATACCGCTGCAATTTGATTCAATGCAATTGGTGTTCCCTGAACATTGTTTACATATAAATTTTTCAGTGCATTAAGATTAGAAAATTTATCCCTTGGTAAAGTAATGGTTACGTTTCTTGCATCTCCACGGTCATCTATATAATCTCCAACTGTTAAACCGGCAACAGCTAGTCGAATTACTTTATCAACCTCACTGGTCAGTACGCCTAAGGTTCTCGCTTTTTCTTTATTAATCTTTATTTTGATATCGGTTTTATAGGTATTCAACTCGTTATTGATGTAAACTGTACCTTCCTGATTTCGCAAGATAGTTTCTACCTGAGAAGATAACTTGCGTAAAACCGCTTGGTCTTCGCCGAATAACCGCACTACTATATTAGCTTCCAATGGCGGGCCTTGTTCAAAATCTTTTACCTCTACTTTAGCATAAGGCATCGTTTTAAATTTTTCGCGCAATTCTTGTATAAGACTAGTTTTATCCGAAGGTTTTGCTTCATCGTCCAACTGCACGAAAATCTGGGCAAAATCAGATTTTCTGTCCTGAGGATGCACATTGTAGTAAATCTGAGGGTTTCCGTGTCCCACATTTGAAGTGAAATACACAATTTCTTTGTGGTTTTTCAATTCTTTTTCCACCAGTTTTGTTACCCTGTCACTTTCAGAAATATTAGCTTGAAGAGGCATTTTGATGTTGATTAAAAACATCGGTTTTTCTGAAGTTGGGAACAATTTAAATCCGGCTGCCGAAAACAATCCAAACGCTATGACACTTAAAAACAAAGAAATCGCAATAGTCGTTTTTGGAAATTCCAATGCTTTTGGCATAATATCCCTGTAGGCTCGGGTAAGGAACTTTTGCAAATATTGAAGAAAGATGTTTCCTTCAGCGTGATCGTGTGTTTTTAAAAATCGGCTTCCCAAAAACGGAACCAATGTCAGCGCCACAATCATAGAGGCCAATACACTGGTGATAACCGCCATAGGCAGACTTCGGAGGAACTCACCTGCCATATCCGGCAGAAAAGCCAGTGGTATAAAGGCAATCACCAAAGTAGCGGTAGTACCTACAACAGCAATACCGATCTGTTTTGTTCCTTTTAAAACAGCATCCATTTTAGAATGTCCTTCCCGCAGCCAGCGCTCAATATTTTCTACCACCACAATACTGTCGTCAACCAGCAGTCCTAAAGCAACTACCAGCCCCACAATACTTAATTGGTTTAAAGAATATCCCAAAGCATTCATTGCAATTAACCCTAAAGCCAATGATAAAGGGATGGATATCATTACAATTAGAGAGGCTCTTCCTCCTAGCGGCACCAAGGTAATAACAACCAAAAGAATCGCTAAACCAAAATCAAAACCCAAATGGCCTAAACGGCTTGATACCATATCGGCTTGGTCAAAGTTTTTTATTAATTTGATGTTAGCAGGCAGCTCTTTAGAAAATGCCTCTATTAGCGGCAAATATTCTTTCTGAACATCGCTGATGTTTACATTGTCTTTCATTCCGGCAGTAACCAAAACACATCGGTGCCCGTTAATTCTGGTGATATGATTTACAACTTCAGATTTATAGTTTACTTCGGCTACATCTTTCATGTAGATGATTTTTCCGTTGGCATTGTAAACCACCGTATTGGCAACATCAGCTGCATTTTTGAATTTGCCGCTTGTTTTTACGTTGAATACTTTGGTCCCCAAATCAATACTTCCGCCGGGAATATCGGCAGCTTCACTTTGCAGACTTCCCATCACTACGTTTAATGGAATTTTTAATTGTGCCAATTTTTCCAAATTCAAATCCACGCGGATTTCCTGTTCTGGAATTCCAGAGTAATTGACTTCTTTAAGATTGGTTATTTTTTCAATTTTTGCTTTTAGTTTATCTGCTTCATCGCGCATTTTTTTGTCGGATGCATTTTCGGAAACCAAGGCTACCTGAAGAATTTTCACATCAGAAGACGAATTTTTTTCGGTTTTTATCTGATAAATATCTTTCGGAAGTCCGCTGTTTTTAAGGGCATTCATTTCGGTGGATATTTCCTGATATTTATTATTAATATTCACTCCGTATTTGAATTTTACCTGAAAAGCGGCTACACCATCTTCTACCGTTGTTAGTATTTTTTCGATATTTTCCAATCCGTAAATCTTATTTTCAATAGGTTTTACGACCTGTTCTTCCATATCTTTTGGACTCGTACCGGGATAAATAACGGTAATCAGATATTGCGGCGGATGTGTTGAAGGATCTTCCGATCTTGGCATTGTAAATAAGGTAAGAACCCCTACCACAGCAACTAATAGAGCCAGAATCAGTGTGAACTGATAATTCTTAACGGAAAAGTTTGTTATCTTCATGGTATAAGATTATTTAATGATTTTGATAGTTGATTGTTCGTTGAGATAAGCGCTGTTGGAAATAACTATCTGATCTGTTTTTTGAAGTCCGTCCTTTACTAACACCTTGTCATTGTCGAATTTAGTAATCGTAATAGGCTGGCGTTTTACCTTGTTGTTTTCTACGACAAATACAAAAGCTTTGTTACCGTCGGCTTCAATAAGCGAGTTATACGGAATTACGATAAAATCTTCCGCTTTATCGGCTTTAATCTCTGCCTTTCCAAACATTCCTACCGCCGGTTTACTGTTTTTCATATTCAGTTTCAGTTCTACCTGAAACGAACCCAATGCAGCATCTGCCGCCTGCGACTTTCTAAAAACAGCCGCTTCAAAGCTTTCGTCAGGATAGCCGTCAAGGGTAACAGCAGCCTTCTGGCCTATTTTTACAGCGGCCCATTCTTGGTCTGTCAAGCCGACTTTTAGCAGATAATTGCTGTTTTGGCGGGTTTCATTTATTGCCAGAATTGGAGACCCTGCCCCGACAACCTCACCTACATTAGCCATTTTTGAAGTCACAAAACCATCGGCTGCGGCATAAATTTTTGAATAACGGGCATTAAAAGCAACGGCATCTTTCTGTTTTTTGGCAATGTCAAGAGCCGTTTTTGTGTTTTGAAGCTGTTCTAAAGTATATACGCTGTCTTTATACAGGTTTAAAGCCCTTGTATAATCACGCTCGTATTTCTTAACATTCAGATCGGATTGATTCAGGCCTGAACCGATTTCGGTTGCATCTAAAGTGGCCAGAAGCTGTCCTTTTTTGAAAAACTGTCCTTCTTCAACAAAAATATGGGTGACTACTCCGCCAATTTTGAACGAGTAATTGCCTTGATTTTCTGTTGTTACCAATCCTGAGGCGCTTATATTTTTAGTAAGCGCCAGAGATTCGGCAGCTGCAGTTTTAATGGAAATCACATCTGCGGTTTCAAAAGCTGTGTGTTCTTTTTTTTCTTCTTTGCAGGCGTAAAAAAGAGGTAATACAAATAGGGAAATAATTATTGATTTGTTCATGATCTTAATTTTTATTGGTTTAAGGTAAAAGTTGCATTGGCTCTTTCTAATTCTGCATAAGCTATCCACGAATTATAAAGTGCTATATTAGTATTGAGCTGGGCATTTACCCATTGATTCTGAGCATCCAGAAGTTCAATATAGATGGCCTGCCCTTCTTTGTATAATTTGGTTATATCCTCATTATATTTCCTGGCTGACTCTTTTTGGTTTTTATCAGCGTAGAATTGTTCCAAAGCTGATTTCAAATTGTTTTGTGTAACTTGAAACTGAAGCAGCAGCTGCTGTTTTACATTGTCAATCTGGGAATTTATTTTTTGAGTATCTTCTTCTACCTGTTTGAGTTTGAATTTATTTTTGTTTCCCGAAAAAATATTCCATTCTAGCCCCACTCCTGCGAAATAATAGCGGGAGTCCTTATTTACTTCAAAATCAAAATCCTGAAAACCAAAATCAGCAAAAGCACTTAATTTTGGAAACCAATACGATTCTGTCAGCTTGCTTACATTGCCGTTAAGCTCTTTAACCATACCAAGTTTTGCAAGTTCTTCCCTATTCTGGGTATTCTCACTGACCATAATAGTAGGCAGCAACTCATTTTGATAATCAGTTTCTATTTCAGTATCCAATTTCTGATTGATCAGGAAATTGAAATAGGACTTTGCATTATTGCTAGCCTGTTTTGCAGTTTCCAGATTTGCTTCTATGCGGATTACCTCATTATCACTGCGCAGAACTGCCGTGCGGTTTATTTTTTCATTTTTAAACAAGGATTGGTTCACTCTCTGATTTTCTTTAACCAGTTTTAAAGCCTCCTCATAAATTTTAATTCCCTCCTTTGACTGGAGGTATTTGTAGTAGGCAATTTTTATTTCCTTAACCAGCTCTCTTTTGTAAATCTCCAGTTCAATTATTTGCAGGGAATTTTGCTGTTTTTTAATTCTCTTGTTATAAATGATTTCAAAATTCAGCAATGGCATTGTAGTGTGAATTCTGGCATCATAAAAATTATCAGGATTTATGAGAACTGACTGATTTTGCAAAGCCGGAAAAGCATTAGAATTAGTCAGCTGGTTTAATGTGCTGTACACCGGATTCAGCATATCGCCGATAGGAATATCTATTGTTCTTCCGCCGTCAGCTTTCGTGTAATTGGCATTTAGGGAAACACTGGGGTAGAAAAGTGAATGTGCTTCTTTCAAGGCATACATGCTTTTGTTAATATCAAAATTATGCTGCTTGATGATCTCATTATTTTTTAATCCGGTCTCGATGTAGCCGTCTAATTTATTTTGGGAATATCCATGATACCCCAATAAAATTGCAATTAGAATTAGTGTTTTTTTCATTTTATTACATTGTTTGTTATTTGAACAGTGTTCATTTTTTTAGACAAAAAAAATTATAATTTATCTATAATTTTCAAGTAAGCATTGTATCCGTCAAAAAGGATAGTATCAGGATTGGCAAATTTGACACCTTTTGTTCTCTGCCTGATTTCAAGACAGCACATTCCGTGTACAAGACTCCAAATCATAAATGACAGCGATTCTACATCATGGCCTTCAAAATGTCCTTTGCTGATGCATTCTTCTACGGTTTTTTTAACCAGGCCAAAAGTTTCGATGCCTTCATCCCAAAAATCGCTGTCAGATTTTTCAAGAAATTCCATAGGTGCTTTAAGATTAAACATCAAATCATACATTTCCTGATTCTCGATTGCGAACTTGATGTATACAATCCCCATTTTTCTTAATCGCTCCATTGGATCTTCAATCGTGAATAATTCTTGGAAACAATTCCCAAGATCATGAAATCCAATAGAATGCAAATTGTGCAGAATATCATTTTTATCCTTGAAATAAACATAAACCGTCCCAACGCTATAATCTATTTCATCAGCGATATTTCTAATGGTGGTCTGCTCTATTCCTTTCTCTAAAAAAAGCTTTTTTGCTCCTTTTAAAATCAAGGCTTTCAAGGCTTCTTTTTCTCTCGCTTTTCTATCTGCTACACTCATAAGTATAATTTTCATTGCAAATGTATATATTTTTTTTGAACAGTGTTCATTTTTATAATGTATTTTTTACCAACTGTTATCGGGTACTGTTTTTCCTTTTAATTCTATCTTTCCTTTAAATTAAATACTATTATCCATATATTTGCTTGCAAATCGCAAGTGTAAATTCAAAAAAGATATTTTCTTAATGAATGCAATTTGATTTAATTTTATAAAAAAAGATCAGATTGCGCGATAAGTACAACATAACTGAATACTAATCAGTACAATCATTTCTGTCACAGAATTATGTAACACTGCTTTTGGCGTTGAGATTATGTACGCCACAAAATGCAAAAGTGATTCTAAAGATCATTAATAGATAAACAAATTCTTTTAGTTAAGTTAGCACTAACAAATCAGATTATGGAACTTAAATCGGACAAAACTATAGTACTTAAGAACAGTGTGAATCGCATCTCAGGAAGCCCGATGAGTTTTGTCGATAATTTTGAAATTCTCGATTTAAGCAATTTGGATAACAATCATTTTTTTTCTTTCAATTATTCTCGAAAAACATTCTACACAGCCACTTTATTACAAGGAAAGTATAACATTGAATTTGAAGATAAAAATATTGAAATAACGGGAAATACGCTGCTATTTACAACTTCCAAAATTCCGTTTGGTATTCAGTCATCAAATGGAGTTTACAAAGGTCTGAGTTGTATTTTTAAGGAAGATTTTCTAACTAAAAATAACAGTGGTTACCGTTTGCTGGAATTTCCAATATACAAACCAGGCAGACAAAATATTTATTCGCTGACCGATGACCAAGCCGAAAATTTTACAGCCATTTATGCCAAGATTTTCGATGAAAAGCTCGATGACGGTCACTATAAAGAAAGTTTACAGCGCAACTACCTTCTTGAACTTATTTTTAATGCCCAAAAGCTTGACCCTGTAGCATCTTATAGCAAGAAAAACAATACTACTGAAGAGATAGCCTGTTCCTTTATAAGATTATTGGAATCGCAGTTTCCCATCGACAGTCCGCAAGATGTTATTAAACTGAAAACTGCCAGCGAATTCGCAGAACATTTAGCGCTGCATCCCAATTATTTGAACCGCCAGGTAAAGCTTTCAAAAGGAAGAACCGTTAGTGATATCATCAACGCAAGAATCGAACAGGAAGCAAAGATTCTACTGAAACTGACCAATTGGAATATTGCTGAGATTGCAAATTCATTAGGCTTTGAAGAACCTTCCCACTTTAATACATTCTTCAAAAAGCATGCGAAAGTAGCTCCTTCAGATTATAGAAAATTAAAAAGAGAGTAACCCTTATACACTTTCTAAACTAAAAAGTTTGATTTAGCTAAGGATTGGTTTTAATTGCGTTATATTCCGAAATGCCATTAGTGCGACCTTTGTCTTATAATTTTAAACTAATTAAAAATGACAAAGATAGCATTAGTGACCGGTGCCAATAAAGGCATTGGTTTTGAAACAGCAAAACAGCTTGCACAAAAGAACATCAAGGTTTTATTGGGAGCAAGAAATGAAACCGAAGGTAAAAAGGCAGAAGAAACTCTTCGAGGTGAATCTCTGGATGTAGAATTTATAAAGCTGGACATCAGCAATTCGCAGGATATTGAAAACGCCAAAGCCTACATTGAAAGCGAATATGGAAAGCTGGATATTTTAATCAATAATGCCGCAGTATTTCTTGACGGTGAGTGGTTCGGCAATAATGTGGAATCGGTACCCATGAAAATACTTCGTGACACCTTTGATATCAATTATTTTGGAACAGTCGAACTTACCCAAGCATTGTTGCCACAAATTAAAAAAAGTGATGCAGGCCGTATTGTAAATATCAGCAGTTTATCTGGTTCATTTGCCATCCATCTTGATGAAAACCATTGGCTATATAAGTTAAAGCCTTATGCTTACAGTGCTTCTAAAACTGCATTGAACCAATTTACGGTTTTCCTTGCAAATGCACTTAAGGAAACCAATGTTAAAGTAAACGCTGCGAGTCCAGGATGGGTTAAAACATCCATTGGATCGGATCAGGCACCACTTACACCGGAAGATGGTGCAAAGACAGGCGTTGCGTTAGCTTTACTTGATGATAAGGGTCCAACAGGAACTTTTTCTCAATCTGGCGAGGTATTTCCGTGGTAAAAATCAACCTTAAAAGCAAGAAAAAATGAAAACTAAATTAAAAATGTCTAAAGGAGTAATTTTAAGGTTCTATAAAAACGCTGAAATAATAATAAATTGACGTAAAACAGAGAGGTTATTGTGTACATCTTCGAAAAATTTTACCGATATGTTCAATTATCATAATTGAATGAAAATCCAACATTTAAAAAGAATTTCATTTTAAGACCATTCAAGTGAATAAAAAGTATTTAGATCCTGCAACAATTCATTATTCTTTGTACCGGTGTACCAAGTTTAAAAAAAGCTGAAAACATCAGTAATTGTTGGGATCTAAATATTGGTAGCGGTACCTCTTTCTCCGCGGAATTAAAACCCTAACAATTGTTTTCAATTAGTTAGGGTTTTTTATTTGCTACAGATCCCCTTGCGATCATAATATTTAATGCCCTTTCAAAATTTCTCTTGACAAATAATACTGCAGAATAATCAATTTCAATCTTTGAAAGAAACTCCAATAATTTATTATTTGGATGAACAATATCGTATTACCAAATCAAGTTTGTGGCCTTTTTAGTTCATTAAATGATCTAAAAAAGTTTTTAAGATTCGTTGTTGTCTATTAAATTTTAATTATTTTAGTAGCTAAAAAATTGTTAACTTCTTTTCAGAGTAATGTAAGAAGTTGATCTTCAGCTTCACTTCTTGTCTTGGTTTTATTAAATGAACGCTAGAATAGAGGTTGCTAAAGTTAGGAGGTTGTATTTTTTATGCTAGCTCACTGAAAATAAAGAAATATTAAAATCAACATAATTAATAACGATTAAAACACATAAAAATGGCATTAAAAAGTTTTAAAAGGGTCTTTGACAGCAACAAATGTTACTTGGTATTAACAACAGAAGACGGGGATAATAACTATACCGAAATAAAAATTTTAACTGAGAAAAATGAAATAGCGCAAAGTAAATTAGAGGATGGTAAAATCAACAAAGCTCTCAGAAACAGCCTGAAAGCGTCAGATAGTGATTTGATTTATGATCTTTCTGACATTGACGGTTGCAACAACAGAAAGAAAGGGTTCAGATTTAAAGATCTTGTCGATGCAAATAATGCTGGCAAGGAGGTGTATCTGAATGCATCCAATACTATAATCTATGGAAATGTAGAAGTATTGGGAATTGATGTCAAGGCACTTTACATAAGTACAGATAAAAGATTGGTAGGCAAAGGTGAAGCAGATAGTGCCAAGATAAAAAATGAAAGTATTCAATCTGCCTTAGAATTTGCAAACATAGACGGTCTGAAAGGAGAATTGGGATGTGATATCAATGGAGTAAAGAATTACAATTTCTATTATCTAAATATAGAAAACAAGGTTAACAAGGGAGACGTTGAAGAAGCCAAAACGGTTTATGAAGCGGCTGATGCCGAGATTGAAAAGGCAACTACACCTGATAGTAAAACAACAGCTACTGCTGCAAGGAATAAAGCCCTGAAAAAATATTCAAATATGGCGCAAGCATATTTAAGAGCAGTTGAAGAAAAAAAATTATCTGACGAATTAGAAGATGCCAATAAATTTGCTGATGAAGCTCAGAAGAAGATGGACGAAGAGAAAATAAAAAAAGAAGATAATTTCTTAGAATCTCTAGGTATTAGATTCAAGCAAGCCTCTGTCATTCATTATGAAGCTCAAGATGTGGACAAGGATTTAAATGGCGTGTTGCATGAGCTAAAACAGAAGATTGAAGGAAATAGCGAACTGTTGGCCTAATCTGTAATTAAAAATAGTAGGATCCAGAATGCCCAAAGTACTTCCTTTAAAAATAAATTCATTATTCCTGGATAAGCCGGAGCAGGTGATCGGACAGGATATCATGTTTGAAAATATTCCATGGATGAACCAATCCAAGGAGGTATTCGAAAACCCCAATACTCCATTTGATGCCAACGCTATCATTCCTCGTCCGTTTTCCTACGATAATGCACTATATTTAGACAAGGGAGTACACCTACATTTTATCTTACCTGGGTTCTTTAAGAAATTTGATGATAAGGGAAACCTACCTAAAGCTCCCAATAGATGGTACGTCAGGCAAGGAGAGCAAGAATGGATGATCGAAAGTGATTATATCTGGGATGTCAACGATCCCGATTTGGATAAAAACACTACTTGCAGTTATGTGGAGGGTGCACTGGAAGGAAATTTCCATTTTAATTATGTTGGCAGGAAGTATTCTTTTGCCGGGTGGAAAAAGAAACCCCGTATTTCTTCTGATAAATATCTCGATAATCTGACGGCTCTTGGATGGGGAAGTTTGGCTTTTGACGTGCATTATGCCAATTGCAGAAGCGTGTTTGGATTTTATGATCCCGACACGACTATCGTACCCATGCCCTACACTATTGTTGGGTGGGTCGATGGAGATCCAGATGCCCCTATTGTTGCTGGTAATTTTGAAATCAAAGCAGACAAGCAACAAGAGCAAACCGAAGAATTCAATATAGCCATTGCCAATACGCCACAGGAAGCCTTGACTGCATTAATCTTAGAAGACATAGATGAAGGCGATGAAACGCTGGTAGAACGGCTAAGGAAAGAAGAACAAATAGCATCCATATTGGGTTTTGATAGTTTGAATGATCAAAAGCTGGATTGGGTTTCGCGTTTGCGTCATCAACAGCATGAAAATCAATTCAATGTCATAAATGGGTTTTCCAAATGGGAGATAAAGGCTTCGGATCTTCCCATTGACAGCTCCATTGTAATCAATAAAATTGAAGATCTATTTTCAAAAGAGATCAAAGATCTTAATGCGCTTCAACGACAATGTGATGTTGCACATCAAAATCTTTACTCCGGTCTGGAGCATTTGCATATTGATTGGTCCAAGTATTTATCAAACGTATTTTTAGAGAAATCTCCGAATAATGAATTGACCAAATGCCTTGAGAAGATCGAATCCAAAATCGAACTGTCAAAATACGAAGAACTTCATTGTGCCCAACTGGCTAAAAAAATCAATATTACAACTGATGATCTGACCTATCAAATAAGAAACAACCAATCTATTGAAAAGATTATCAATCAATTGATTGAGAAAATTGAAGATCTAAAAACGGTAGCCAATAAATATCTGAAAGAATCAAACCCTGATACGGATGAACCAGCATTAAGAAGGAAATTATATGATCTGGTTCTTTCAAAAATAACAATAGAACGAAAAACTGGACTCAATTTCTATGAAGCCCTCCCTCCCAGTGTCATTATTTCGACATCAAATAAAAATTCACTGATCAATACATTTAATGACAAGGAGCCACTACCTGAATTAAAAATTGAAGGCATAGGCAAAGAGGATGACATAGCTACCATTATAAATAAAATCACTAAAAATAATGCCCTGCCTGCTATGGAGGTTTCAGCCAATTCATGGAAGACCTACAAGGTAGAATGGCATGCTGAGTTCCTGCCAAAGAAAAACGGGCATTATTTGAACGATCCAGATGAAAATTTCTCTTCTGATTTTTTATTGGATACCTATCAATTGGATGAGCAAAATGCTGACCTGATAAAAAAATATAAACTGGATAACATTGCCTATAATGCTTCCGGTAACAATTATTACGGACACTCTTTTGTAGACAGCACTTTAAAGGAATTCGTACTCGATAGGATCGCCGGAACTGAAGAAACATCCAAGCAAGAAAAAGGGAATAATCAATCGATTTATGAGCTATTGGAAAAGTATAAGTCAAAGCTTGATGGAATTGATTTATTTGAATTTACCCTTTCAGATTTCAATAACCTGATGATTCAACGAAGTAATGCCTTGTCCGTATTGCCTTTGATGCCCAATGGTTTTCAGAATCACAAAAATACAGCAAGTGAACTTAATGCACTCCTTGGCAAACACAAAGGCAATATCAATTTATTGTCAACTAATAATTCTTCTGCGTTCAACCCACTCAGAAACGGAGCATTAAGTCTGAATCGATTGAGGATCATCGATTGTTTTGGAAGAGAACAAAAAGTTCATCCTAAGAAAATCATTACTACCAAAAATCAAACATTTGCAGACAAGCCTGATTGGGTAATCTTGCCTCCCAGAATCTTACAGCCCATGGCCTTGGATGTACAACTGGACTATCATACCTCAAAAACGAAAGAGAATCCTGTCATTGGTTGGATAATACCCGTTTTCCTTAATCAGCATCTTGAGTTTTTTGATGATAAGGGAAAACATATAGGTGCCCTAAATGAAGAAGGCAAATGGGAACCCACACCCTTTAACATTACATCGGCCCGGGAAAATGAAAGTGCAATTGATACGATTGAAAATCCAGATCTTCAAAATATTGTCAAATGGTTTAAAAAACAAGGTGAGCAGCCTGGCTTTATAGCCAATGTCATCAAGGAAATTCAATATAATCTGGAACACATTGCTCCGGAAAATTATCAGAATCCATCCTTGATGGAAACGATGGCATCCATACCCATAGCCATCACAAAAATAGATTATCGATTAATTTCCAAAGGAAAATCCGTTTATAATGTAAAAAACAAGGAGATCGTATTTGATGATCAGGCCCAGGAAAACGGATTAAGCAGAATCAAGTTTCCTATCCGTTTTGGAGATGAGAACCAGTACAATGATGGCTTGATTGGATATTGGAACAAGGATTCAAATCCTTTTAATCAAAAGACGCTATATATCAATAGTGAAACGGTTTCGGCCATAAGTTCCAATGCACAAAAAAGTGTTGAAGTCTACAAGGAGATTAAAAATATTTTTCATCTTAATGCTGCCAAAATTAATATTAAAAATTCATTGGATATTGGAAAAAGAATAAAGGATATCCTGCACGAAAATTTTCACTTGCCAGATATTTTAAATATGGATCTATTAAATAGATTGAGCGATCCTGTTAATGTTTTAAACAATATTAACAAGAGTAAATTTAATGTTTTTAATGAATTCGATATTGATAATCTTGTAAATCCTAAAATGTTTTTTTTGTTGGATCGTTTTACCAACCTGATGAATCCGAATAATTCCAGAGGTATTAATTTACAGTTGGAGAATGGGAGTTCCACGAGTACGCAGTTTGAAGCATTGATCCATTTGCTTGAAAGCATACTTGAAAATAAAGGCAATATTTCGAAGCCGCATGTCTTGAAACAATTTACCGAAAAGGGAAATCTCATTTGGGATACCTTGCAAGAATTGGATATCATTCCAAGCAAGACCTATCCTGTAGCATATGCAATCGCTTCAAAAGCGGAAGATCAGGAAGGATTTCAAACCATTAATGGTTGTGGGAAATCTATTATTGCATTGCTTCATCCGAAGGCCAATTTATTTTTCAAATCAGGAATTTTACCTGAAAGTACTATAAGCCTGCCGTATAATGAGATAAAAGATGCACTCAGGAGGATTGAATTGACTTTACTCACCTCCCCTATTGTAACCCCAAAAGAAAACCTGCAAGTTTCATTGCTGAAAGACAAGCGTTACAAATGGTCCTGGGTAGATTTGCAAAAAATGAAAAAAGAAAAACTTTCAACCGAAAACAAGCCCCTATTAAACCGTATCCCACAAGAGCTTGCTTTAAAAGCTCTAGAGCAATCTGACATAAATACTTTGATAGACAAAGGGCTGATAGATCAAGAAGTATTTTTTCCGGACGAAAAACTTTATTATATCAACACAGGAAAGTATCAAGAATTTATGAATCAAAAATCCATGACGAAAGAAGATGAAAGATTGATGGAGCTTATTGAAAGTAAAAAAATGTCCATCTCAGATTTTAATATTTCTGATCCCACTATTCCAAAATTAATATTAAAAGAAGGTTGGGTCTCTATTAAATCTACTCAATTATAAACTACAAATGAGCAATATAATCTCTTATAATTTTCCTTTTGACAGTTTGGAAAACCAACAAGTTATCAATTCAAATAAAGATATCAAGGTTTCTTCAAGCTTATCGAGTTCAAGGATTGATTTCGATAAACAGAGAGGTAGTTTTTTATCATTGTTGAACAATAATTCCATCAGTTTTGCATTTGATGCATTTACGATTGATCCTGATAAATTATATGTAATCAATCTTTTTTTTAATTACGAGCTCTTGTCAAATGGGCCCTCAGATGATCCATTTCTGAAAATCGATGACAAGTATGGTCTGTCAATCCAAAATAATATTTTATTTCTTAATACAGATCCTAGTGAAAAACTTGTCCAGAATACCTGGTACAATGTTACAATTACAGTCAGCAGGGGAAAGATAAAGACTTTTTTATTCAATAAGGAAATAGGAAGTGCCACTATCTTTTTGGAAGGCATCAAGAAAATGAAACTACAGGGAGGAACGACCTCCAACATCAAGTTTTCTGATTTGAGCATTCAGGAAGAAGTCAATGCATCAGCTTTGGAAAAGATAAGAAACCATCAAGATGTAAATCATCGATCCGTTTTCAGCACGATAAATTTTCAGCTTTACAATAAGGCGGAGTACAAAAATCGCTTATTTTTGGAAGAGGATGGATTGACGCTGTTTTTAGACATTGATTTTGGCAAATATCTTGTAGAATTTGATTTTACAAAAGAGGAACATATCATACTGAAAGCCAAGAAGGGTTTTTTTAAACAGGACGAAAGCGGTCACAACGCTGAACATGCGAATAATGGAGGTGATGATTTCTGTATAAGGTTAAAGGCTGATCCTGCTACCGTAAAAGATCATAAGATTTCTATTCCCATCTTGCATGCAGAATTGGTCAATCTGAGAAACCAAGACCAAGTATTGGTACAATTGGAACTCCATAATTGTACATTAAAAACAGCCGATAACGAGCATATACCAGTATCTGGTGATCAATCCATCAAGATAGATCAAACGATCCCCATACAAGATAATCTAGGTTCCAACCTATGCCCTTTTGATGTGTTCATTCTTGGTAATGACACTTTGTACAATGGTTCGAATTACAATATTGATCCACAAACCATAACGCTGAGATTGATAAATAATACCTTTGGAAGTATAGCATTCGGGCAAAATTCATCTTTTGAAATCACTTCCAGCCAAATGGAAATATTGCGGCATGATGTATTGCAAACTGCCAATATCAAAGTAAAAAGTAGAGAAGCCATGGAATTGAAGACTCTTAAAGAAGATAAACTTAAAGTCTGTTTAGCAGAAGAGGCCATTATTGCAAAAAATCAATGGATCGATATTGAAATTTCTGGATTACAGGCAGAAACAGCTTCAACAAGGTTTCCTTCAGGATCTTATCCGTTTGATCTGGAATACAGAAATATTCGTGGATACAGGAGCGGCAAAACCAAATTTCATATCAAGACAGGAAAAATATTCTATTCCAATAAATAGCAAGCATGGCTGAAAAATTACAAATCAGGAATTTCAACTCGGCAAGGATAGAACGATTAATCGTTTCTGAAAAAGCGAGTGCTGATACATTGGAGTTAAAATCCAAGATTGAATTACTCAATAACAAGTTGGATCTGATTATCAATAAAGGCAAAGTATTGAGTGTTAATGGAGATAAGATCAATTTAGACAAGGAGTTATTCGTAAAAGATGTACTGATCTCTTGTCCCATAGGCATGATCATGCCATTTGTTGGAAAAGTAGTACCAACAGGATGGCTGGAATGTAATGGACAAATAATTGATGAAGAGCTGTATGGAAGATTATATAATCTGATAGGTTCAAACGTACCCAACCTAACCGGCCGGTTCATAGTAGGTTCCACCAAAATGACAAATTCTCCTCAATGGGATTATAAGGAGTCATATCCTGACATCTATTTAGATTGGTACAACATTAAGCGTTTTGATGTGGAAATTAAAGGAAAGTGCGCTAATTTATATGATGTAAGAGCAGGAAACAGTAATGATAATTTTGAATATCTGGACGCCAATAGTATATCCAGCACTCCGAGAAATATCACAATTAATAATAATCGTCGACATGTCGGTATCTCTTATAATGAAATCATTCCCAGACATTACAAGATCAAGCACATAATAAAAGCCCTTTAATAATATGGAAGAGTATATTTTCGAGTCAATGGATAGTTCAGAATCTATTCATTTGGACGTCTCTCATTTAGATTCAGTTCATATGGTTTTAAAGGAACTGGAACTTGCAATCCTTGATTTAAAAAGTAAATTGATACTATCAGGATCTTCATTCGATTCGATATTTAAAGAGACGGATGATTTACTTGAAAGAGCAATCACAAATCTGAATTTTCATATTTATTCCAAACATCAGGAATCAATTGATATTCCAGTAGGTACGATCATCTCATTTGCTGGTAAAAATATTCCTGAAGGATGGCTGGAATGCAATGGCAATCGAATTACGGAAACCAAATATCCAATTTTGTATAGATTGATTGGGGAAAGCTTGCCCAATTTGAACAATCACTACGTAATGGGTGAAGCTGGTGAATTTGAAAATAAAAGTGTGGGGAACGATCATTTATCTTTAAAATGGGATCACCTTCCCAAAAAGGAGCTAGGTATAGGTGTTAAAAATTACGATTCAAGGAGCCATATAAAAACAAATAACAAACCAAACGATTCAACAATGTATTTGGTAAAAAATGGCAACGAGAATTTTCAAAGTATTCTTGAGTTGACTATTGGAGCTGATAAGCCAGATCCGATAATTTTAGAACCGAACTACATCAACTTAATTTATTTGATAAAGGCATTTTAATATTCCAAAGATATGTTAGAAAATGATAATGGCCCACGTAATTCTGAAATCTTAGCTAAAAATGTACAATGTACAGAATTGGAAGCAGAAATATTGAAACTAAATGAGAAGTTAGAACTGATAAATGCTCAATTGAATATTTATAATTCTTCAAGTGAAGTTTGTTGCATTTCTTCCGAAAAGATTAGCTTTTCAACTCATTTATCCTCATTTGGCAATTTAATTTCAATGCCTGTAGGTGCAGTGGTTCCGTTTGCAGGAACAGCTATTCCGGATGGATGGCTACTTTGCAATGGGGATGATTACGACATTCAAGTTTATAACAAACTTTACGAGACAATCAATGCCAAAAAATTACCTGATCTTGACAATAGGCTTGTAAAAGGTGCTGCTAAGGATGACTTGGGTAAGACATCTGATAATTCGAAAGTTATCCTTGAACATTTTAATTTTCAACAAGAAAAGTTTTTGGAATCATCGGACATAAAATATGTCAAGTCAAATACAGAGAAAAACTTTTTGCCTTGGGAAAAAGACAGCGATTATAAGGCATTCAATATTGTTGAATGCAAGCATCTTTTGCAACTTGGAACGGATAATCCAGTTCCCATCGATATTACTCCACCCCATTTAAAAATGAAATACATAATAAAAGCGAGATAACATAAAATGATTATTGCACTATATTTTAATAGGAATGTTTAAAAGCTTAAGGAATGAATAAATCCAAAATCTTGCAGCTGGAACTGAAGGTCGGAATCAAAGACATGACCTTGGATCTGAAAGGCGTTTTTGAAAATGATGATACGTTTTCAGAAATGTACCTTAAAGGTCAATTGCCTGATGCGAAGAACAATCTAAGTTCCATCCTTGAAGGGCATAAGGATTTTGCAGAGATTATAGATCCGTTTATTCCTGAAAAAATAGACTTTGGTACCTACAAGCTTAAAGACAAGAAGAGCACTGATGATTTATCCGCTGCCAGACTGGAACTGAATTATGACTATTTTAGCTTGATGATCCTTCTTTCCAAGAAATTCAATCTGCTAAGTTTATCTTTAAATGGGCCTATTGCTTTTTCCAATTTGCCATTGGTGGGAGAATATTTGAAAGGATATGGCATATCCAGGCTGGACCTTATTTATTTTTCACAAAAGGAAACAGGTTTTTCTAGAGTAACAGAATCTTTTTTAAAGCGGCAATTTAAAAATACGGTATGGATCAAGGATGACACTATTAAGATAGCGAATAATTTTAATGTTGGATTGGAACATTTTTCTGGTGCCAGCAAACAAACCATTATGTTTCCTGGTACTGATGTTGATAAAGCACCTTTACCCGATAGCCAAGAAAAGCAGCCAGGGCAAACCGTCTCCAACAAAGATGAATCGAAGAAGAAATCCCTCGTAAGAATTACAGAAATAGCTCCCAAGGTTGCAGATAATAGTATCCAGGTGCTCTTGTCAGCAGATTTCAGCATAGGCCCATTTGATTTTCAAGTCATTGGTCTGGGCGTTATTATTCCTTTTCGTGTTTTAAACGACTTCAAGTTTCCCGATTCCTTGGCAGAAATACACTTTACGCTGAAAGGTTTAGCCCTTGCTTATGGCACACCTTCACTTTCTGTATCAGGAGCTTTCATAAGAGAAGTTGTAGAACAGAAGAAGGCTGGCGGGGATATAGAAAAGACAGAAGCATACAATGGGCTGATTACTTTTAGAATGGGAAAGATTGAAATCATTGCGATTGGCTCCTACATCAAAACTCCCACCTATTCATCGTTATTTGCATTTGGATATTTGGGAGTACCGATTCCAATAGATCCGTCTTTTAACATTCAGGGATTGGCACTGGGTTTTGGATTGAACAGGAACTTTGTCATGCCCAATATTTCCGAAGTTGCAAAATTCCCATTAGTAAAAATCATTAAAAATGGAGGATTAAAAGAAGGGGATAGCATTCAAGGAATATTCAAGGATTTAAACCGATATATACCTGCAGAAGAGAATAACTACGTGATAGTGGCAGGGATAAAATTTGACACCTATAAAATTATTGTCACAACAGGAATTTTAGCCGTAGCCTTTGGAAATAAGACCTCCATCAACTTATTAGGTCTGTCAACAATGTCCTTAGAGGGTGTCTACAATATCGAATTTGCATTTTCGCTGCGGGCAGATCTCGAAGAAGGTATCTTTATCGCAAGAGGGCAACTGACTGATAGCTCCTATGTCCTGTTTCCCGAATTGAAACTAACGGGAGGTTTTGCTTTTGGTATGTGGTTCAAGGGTCAGGAAGCCGGCGATTTTGTCTTGTCCATCGGAGGTTATCATCCAAAATTTAAAGCACCCCACTATTATCCAAATGATATCCCCAGACTTGGTTTTGATCTGAATCTGGGTCCCGTGAATATTTATGGCAAAGTATATTATGCGTTGACACCAAGCTGTATAATGGCTGGAATGGAAGCGAGGATTATATGCAAATATGAAGGAGATTTGCTTTATGCGGATATTTTGATCCGATTCCAGGCTGACTTTATCATCAGTTGGAATCCATTTTTCTACCAAGCAGAAATCGCATGCCAGGTTTGTATAGATTTAACAGTTGGTATTGGTTGGCTCAGCGTCAGCTACAAGCAAAACATCATTGCGAAGTTATTTGTTGCAGGTCCCGATTTTGGCGGAAAAGCAGTGGTCAAAATTGCCGGCTATGAAATAGAAACCTATTTTGGCGACAAACAGAAAGGGAAACCTAGATTACTGCTGCCTGATTTTGTAAAAGCCTATTTAAATGATACGGATAAGATTTTAACCTATAATATTTCAAGAGGTATCATTAAAAAGATCAAAACGGATGATGGCTCTGAAAAAATAGTTGTAAACCCAAAAGATTTTGCTTTGGATATAAATAGTCAAATTCCAATAACCAAGATTGAAGGAATAAATACTGAAGCGATTGATAACACCATCTATCCCGTCTATTCAGAAGCATCCCAATTGGATAATATCTTGTTTTTAGAGGTCATTATTGGTGAAACAAAAATGAACTTCTCTTCTTTTGTATCAATATTGACCATGCAATCGGTAGCCAGATCTATTTGGAATACGAAAAATAATATTTCGGATAGCGAGGCTTTGTCAGATGATGGCTTGTTAAATAATATTTGCAAGGGAATTGCATTGGAATTTTCCAAGATTGTAGTTCCCGTCCAATCCATACCTGTTTCCTTATATGACACGGCAATCAAGAATTATAAGGATGATTTTAATCATTATGCTATAGAAATTGTAGGTAATGATGACTTCAAACAAGAGCACATTTTAAATGAATTAAATCTCATTGAAGAAGATGAATTCGATGTGTCGGATTTGGAAAATACTATCGAAACGTACAAATACAAAATGATTCTGGGTAAATATAAAATTGCTTGATATGGGAAACGAGCTAAATGAAATCGGTATTGGTTTATCGCATATACCTACGGTACAGGCTGGAAAATATACCATCAACGCCATTTTAAAAAATGAATTGAATACAGGAAATTCTCAAAAAATTGAGTTTCATGTAGAAGGATATGACTATTCGATTCCTCAAAATGAAGTACTGGCCGTTTACCCCATAAATGAGGGAAAAGGTAATTATGCCGGAGTATTTCCGCATGTTCAATTTAAAAGAAGTACACTTCCCTGGGAATATGAGTGCAGTTGTAATGGAGAAAGATCACCTTATTTATTTTTAGTAGTTGTCAAGGAAGAAGAATTCGAACAAAAAAAGGTCGAAATTGTAGAAAGTAACACGAATGATTTATGGGACTCCTTGGAATCAGAACAGAAGACTATAACAATATTGAAATTTGAGGAGGGATCAGAAATTACTCCACCATTAAGCCTCATCAGTTCTTTGGCCCATGTGCGCGTTCAAAAGCACCAAGAAATAACAGCACTAAACTTACCGGAAGAAACTAGTATTGTCATGTCGCATCGTATGGTAGCGCCCAATACAAAGTACCGGGCTTTTATCTGCTATTATATTGAAAAAAACAATGGTAAATTCAAAATGGTTTCCAAAGCCGAGACCAAAACATCCTTGTGCCTGGTATTGAATGAATGGTCGTTTGAGTCAATTGGAACAGCGTTGTATCAAATAGATACAAAAAAGATTAAAAATCATCCGGACTTTAAAGATTTCGCTGGTGTAAGAGATTCTGAAATAATGAATTATGATGGTTTAAAGAATAGAATAAAAAGCAATAAGGAAAATCCATCGTATGACACCTTATTCAGATTGATTGAAGAAAATGAGAAATTCCTGGAAGAAAAGAAAGCAAGATTCGATGTATTCAAGTTAAAACTCATAGATGAAAATGCTTTAGATTCTTCCACTGAGGAAGGCGAAAAGGAGCTGCTGGAAATTAAAAAACAAAATGATGCTACAAGGCATGAATTTGAAGAAAATGAGAAAGAGCTGGAGAAGAGAAACAATCACATTCTGGAGTATCTGGAATATAATGGAAAAACCTTGAAAGGGCTTTTGCATGAACTGGATATAAAGGCATTTAAAACTGATTTGGCGACAAAAAATGAAGCTGCCAACCAATTGCTTAATATTGCCAAAGTTCCATTGGAGCATCAATTGAAAGGCGGCGGTAAAATGATCTCTTGGTACCAAGGCCCTTTTGTCAATCGGAATTACAGTTTTGACTTTGAGGAATTTTTAAAAAATAACAGCAACAGTTTTTATAAGGGCAATTATTTACCGGATCATGCAGATCATCTTGTCTTGTTCAATGAGGATACAAAAATGTATGATATGACGTATGCGTCAGCGTGGCAATTAGGCCGACTTATGATCATGAATGATAATAAAGTCTTGCAAGAGCTCAAGAAATGGAAATACGATTTATCTTTGAATCAATTGATAGAGGAGCAAAACAATACTACTCATCTGATGCAGCTGTCAGCCAATGATTCAGTTCATCAAGTTCCCCCCACTTTATGCAATTACGTGGCAGGTTTTTTAAAATTTGAAAATTTCCCACTCTATTATTTGTTTCCCCATGCAGATTTAAGCACACAAGAAAGCTGTAAATATTTTAAGATTGATAATTCATGGCTTTTGGCGTTCCTTTTAGGTATTTTTAGTGCCGGACCAAAGTTAGGAACAAGTAATTTTAAAAATCTTATTTTGGATAATCCTGTCATCAGTGAACTGTTTGATTATAAAGAAGAATATTATGGTATCGTCCTGCAATCGCAAATGATCAAAAATTGGCCACATCTTATTGTAGGATTAGATAACAGCTTTGATTTTAAATATGTAACAAGCATAAACAGTTCCTTGCGTTTGTACGTTACCAATAAAAACTTTGATGCGATACAGCTGTATTTAAAGAACGAAAATGCGCATTTCGGGATAGAGTATCCTGATAAAAGTCTTTACGTTGAGACATTCATTGATAAAAAAGAGAATAAATATAGGATCAACGGTCGTACGATACTTCAAGATAAATTACCTTTCGAATTATTGTATAAGCAACCATATGTAGATTTTAAAATAACTAAAGCAGAATCCTGAAAGCTCACAAACAGGAATAAAATACAGCACCATATTATCATTCAAATCGCAGATGGCATCAAAAATAGTTACTATTTTTTTCTAAATTATTCCTGAATGCTTATTTTTACCAATCCAGTGCATTTTATTAATTTCTCTGGATTAGGAAACAAAAAAACGGACTTCCCTATTTAATTTTTTACATTAGCTAAAATTATTTCCATGGATAAGATTGACATCAAGATTCTGAATATCTTGCAAAAAGATTGTACTATTTCGGTAAAGGAAATTGCCAGAGAAGTCGGACTCTCCTATACGCCTACCTATGAGCGCATCAGGCACATTGAAAATATGGGAATCATAAAGTCACGCTCCACTATTTTAAATCCGGCGAAAGTTGGAATCCATTTGTTCTCCTATTGCAATGTGATCCTGAAAGAACAATCCAATCAGGCATTGCTGGAATTTGAAGCCTACATAAAAAACATACCCGAAATCATGGAAGTGGTGAGCCTTTCGGGCAATTACGATTATATGTTGAAGATTGCAACCAAGGATATCGAGTCGTATAACCAGTTTGTGGTAAACGTACTTTCAAACACGCCCAATATCGGACAATACCACAGCAATATTGTCATGAGCGTGGTCAAGGATGAAACGGCCTATTTCTTGCAGGAACCACAATAATTGATTTTATTTTACAAGTTGTCGCAATCGCTTTTCAAAGTGCATCTTTATCTGGTCCGTACATAAATTGCCTATGCTGCCTTCGTGCACGTGCTTGATTTTTGTATTTGCCTTGAAGGTCTTGTTTTCTACCTGATCTGCGATAATCTTGTATGCATCCCTGAAAGGAATACCGGACAAGACGAGATGGTTGACTGCTTCTACCGTAAAAATGGTCTGATATTTTTCATCGTCGATGCAATTGTCCCTGACTTCAATATTTTCGAGCATCAAGGCCAAGATATCCAAGCAGCCATTCATTTCAACCAAGGCCGGAAACAGGCATTCTTTGGTCAGCTGCATGTCACGGTGATAGCCTGAGGTCAGATTATTCACAAGCAAGGACAATTCATTTGGCAAGGCCTGGATCCTGTTGCATTTTCCCCGGATCAATTCAAATACGTCCGGATTCTTCTTGTGCGGCATGATACTGCTCCCCGTTGTAAATTCCTTCGGCCAGGTGATGAAATCAAAGTTCTGATTCATGTACAAGCATACGTCTGATGAAAACCGGGAAAGGGTGGCTCCTATTGTAGCCAACGCCATGGCAGTTATTTTTTCAGTTTTTCCTCTGGTCATTTGTGCATAAACCACATTGTAGTTCATACTGTCAAATCCCAACAGATCAGTCGTCATTTGTCGGTTGAGCGGAAAAGACGATCCATAGCCGGCACCTGAACCCAACGGATTCTTATTCGCAACGTTGTATGCTGCAGTCAATAGTTCCAAATCATCACTCAAACTTTCCGCATAGGCTCCAAACCACAATCCGAAAGAGGAAGGCATGGCCAATTGCATATGGGTATAGCCCGGAAGCAAGATGGATTGGTGTTTCTCACTCAGCTCCAATAATTGATAAAATACGACGGCTACCTTATTGGCGATGATCTCCAACTCTCCCTTGATGAACAATTTGATGTCTACCAATGATTGGTCGTTTCGGGAACGGCCACTGTGAATCTTCTTCCCTACTTCCCCTTTGTTCCGGGTCAGCAAGATTTCTATCTGCGAGTGGACATCTTCAACGCCTTCTTCAATGACAAAGCTTCCAGATTCGATACTTTTTAAAATCTGATGCAAGCCATCTTCCAATTCAGCCAATTCAGTCCTATCCAGCAGGCCTATGTCATATAGCATTTTTGCATGGGCTATAGAACCCGTGACATCTGATTTGGCCAGGTATAAATCCCAAACCTTGTCGCTTCCAACCGTAAAAGATTCTATCCTTTTTTGGATATCGGAATCATTCGCTTCTTTTTGCCAGAGTTTTGTCATAATTGGTTGTAATTGTTTACTAATTGGATGTATAATTCGATTCCTTCCGTTATTTCCTTCAGGTAAATAAACTCATCTGCCGTATGGGAACGGGCTGAATCGCCGGGTCCCATCTTTACGGTGTCAAACGACATCAATGCCTGATCGGAAGTCGTGGGCGAACCATAAATTGCCCTGCCCAATTGCAATCCTGCTTGTACCATCGGGTGTGATGTACTTATGGAAGAGGGATTCAATCGCGTAGATCGTGGCTGGATGACCGATGAAATGTTTTGCCGGATTACCTCCAAGACTTCCTGAGTGCCATATTTATCGGTGGTCCGGATGTCTATTGTAAAGGTGCAACTGTCGGGCACGACATTGTGCTGGACGCCAGCCTGTATCAGCGTAACGGACATTTTTACGGGCCCCAAAGTTTCAGACACTTTTGGAAATTGATACGTCCGGAACCATTCGATATCTTTCAAGGCTTTGTAAATGGCATTTTCGCCTTCTTCCCGGGCTGCATGGCCTGATTTTCCGTGCGCCACGCAATCAATCACAAGCAGACCTTTCTCAGCGATGGCAAGATCCATCTTTGTAGGCTCTCCTACGATCCCAAAATCAATCGCTCCCAGTTGGGGCAGCAAGATTTCCACCCCTTTTTCCCCGGATATCTCTTCTTCTGCAGTTGCGGCATAAATGATGTTGAAACGCAAATCTGGTTGGTCATAAAAATACAAGAAGCAAGCCATCAAGGCAACCAATGCTCCCCCGGCATCATTACTCCCCAATCCATACAGCTTACCATCTTCTACAATAGGTTCAAATGGATTCTTGGTATATTGTGCATTGGGCTTTACGGTATCATGATGTGAATTGAGCAGGAGCGTTGGCTTAGCAGGATCAAAATATTTGTTCGTTGCCCAGACATTATTATAAAATCGATTCGTTTGAACGCCTTTTTCTTCCAAAAATGAAGCAATGGCATCCGCCGTCTTGTCTTCAGTCTTGCTGAAAGACGTTATACGGATCAATTGCTTCAATAATTCTATGGCATCTGCCTTTAACTGTTCCATTAGTTGATGATTTTTGTTCCTGTTACTTGTTCCGAACCAATTGTTGAAAGATATTGCGCCTTGCAGATCGTGACTTGTGCTACTCCGCTTGCAATGGAAGCAAATGCATTCTCCAACTTGGGAAGCATTCCTTTTGATATGATGCCTTCGGCTTTCAATTCCATGAATTTTTCCTTGGCAAGCAAGGGTATATAGGATTCTTCATTTTCCATGGCATATAAGACGCCGATCTTTTCAAAGCAATAGGTTAAAAATACCTGATATTGCGCGCTTAAGGCAATTGCTATTTTTGAAGCAATGGTATCGGCGTTGGTATTCAACAGCTGTCCTTTGTCATCGTGTGTGATCGGACTGACAACCGGGACGATTCCGTTTTGCAGCAAGGTTTCAAACAAGCGGATGTTGATGCCATCTTCCAAAATATCTCCTGCAAATCCATAATCAATGGACTGATTGGTTCTTTTGATGCCCTGGATTAGATTCCCATCGGCTCCGCTCAATCCTATCGCATTGCTTCCTTTTGCTTGCAATTGGGCTACAATCTTCTTGTTGATCAAGCCCGCATAGACCATCACGGCTATATCCAAAGTCCGGGCATCGGTTATCCTTCTCCCTTCGATTATGGTTTGTGGAATGCCTAATTGCTCCGCGAGTCCTGTAGCCATTTTTCCTCCTCCGTGCACCAATATTTTCGGGCCTCTGATGGATGCAAAATTGGACAGGAACAATTCGAGTTCCTTGGGATCATCAATACAATTTCCTCCTATTTTAATTACATGCAATTGTTCCATTTCTAGAAGTTTGTTTCCATTATTCTCTTCAAGACTGCCTGTGCCGCAAATTCACGGTTTTGTGCCTGCTGCAGGATCAATGAATTCGGTCCGTCGAGTAATTCATCAGCCAGCTCCAGGTTTCTTCGAACCGGCAGGCAATGCATTATCTTGGCTTGATTGGTCACTTTCATTTTCTCAAGCGTCAGCATCCATTCCGGATCGGTTGTCAGCACTTTTCCATAATCGGTATAAGCGGACCAATTCTTTACATATACGAAATCGGCCTCCTTCAATGCTTTTTGCTGGTCATGCTCAATGGTTGCACCGTTTGTGAAATCGCTACACAATTCATAACCTTCAGGATGGGTGATGGTAAGATCGTACCCACTTTTCAAGGTCCATTCTGCGAAAGAATTGGCTACGACCTGTGGCAATGCTTTTATATGGGGTGCCCATGTTAAAACCACTTTCGGTTTTTCCTTGTCCTTTATCTCACTGATTGTCATCATATCGGCCAAACTCTGCAGCGGATGCAAAACGGCCGATTCCATGCTTACGATGGGTACGCCGGAATATCTGATAAAGGATTGCAATACCTTCTCGGAATAATCTTCCTCCCTATCAGCAAGTGCTGGAAAACAACGCACTGCGATAACCTGGCAATACAAGCCCAAAACGGCGGCAGCGTCTTTGATGTGTTCCACGCCATTGCCATCCATCACGGTCCCGTCTTGCATTTCAAGTGCCCAGCCTTCACTTCCTATATTCATTACGATTACATTCATTCCCAAATTCAGGGCCGCTTTTTGCGTGCTCAGGCGCGTCCTCAGGCTTGAATTGAAAAAGAGCAAGCCGATGGTTTTATTCTTTCCCAATTCCTGATGTGAAAAAGGATGTTTCTTTAGTTCCAATGCTTCAGCGACAAACTGATTGACGCTGGCAACATCATTTACGGATGTAAAATGTTTCATACTGTTTCTTTATTTATGGATGCCAAAGCCTGCTTCAAAGCCGAAACAAATACATCAAGTGCAGTTGTTGTCACAGCCAATGAAGGTAAAATTCGTATCGTGTTTTTGTTGGATGCCGAACCTGTAAAAATGTGATGGGTGAACAATAGCTCCTCCCTGATTCCAGCACACGGCCAGTCCAATTCAATGCCTACCATCAATCCCTGCGCCCGTATTTCCTTGATGTGTGGAATGTTTTTCAATTGTCCAGTCAAATAGTTGCCCATATCACAAGCATTGGAAATCAATTGCTCGTCCTCAATAACTTCCAAAACGGCAATGGCGGCAGCACATGCGAGATAATTTCCTCCAAATGTGGTTCCGAGACGTTCCTTCTTTGCTTCGATTTCCGGGGCAATCAATACGCCCCCAATCGGAAATCCATTGCCCATTCCTTTGGCTATGGTGATGATGTGCGGCCGTATGCCTGCATGTTGATGCGCAAAAAACTTTCCGGTCCTGCCATAACCCGATTGCACTTCATCCAGGATCAATACGGCTCCGAATTTATGACAAAGTGCTTCTGCCTTCTTCAAGAATGGAATCGACGGAATTACCACTCCTCCAACACCCTGCATTCCTTCGATTATTACGGCACAAACTGATTCATCCATTTCAGCTTCCAATCGATTCACGTCATTGAAAGGCAGCATGCATACGTTTGGCGTTTCATTGATCGGAGCTACGATGGCTGGATTATCCGTTGCTGCAACCGCAAGTGATGTCCGCCCATGAAAAGCTCCCGTAAACGAGATGACTTTTTTGCGTCCGTTGTGAAAGGAGGCCAATTTCAGTGCGTTCTCATTGGCTTCGGCACCGGAATTGCATAGGAATAGCCGGTAATCGGGATAGCCTGAAATTTTCCCTAATTTATCTGCCAGTTCCTCCTGTGCAGGAATCCGGATCGAATTGGAATAAAACCCAATGTCTTGCAACTGTCGGGTTATGGCATTTACATAATGCGGATGACTGTGACCGATCGAAATGACCGCATGGCCACCGTACAGATCCATATAGGCAGTTCCCTGGGCATCCCAAAGGGTCATACCTTTTGCCTTGGTAATTTCAATATCAAAAACAGAATAGACGTCAAATGTATTCATACTTTACTTTTTAAAATGCGGAGGCTTTTAATTGCAACCCCTCTGTTTCGGCCAGTCCAAACAGTATGTTCATGTTCTGGACAGCTTGGCCGGAAGCTCCTTTCAACAAATTATCTATTATGCTGACAATTAGTAATTCATCACCATGCTTTTCCAAATAAAGCAGGCATTTATTGGTATTCACCACCTGCTTCAAATCAATACTTTTAGTGCTGAGATGCACGAATGGATGTTCCTTGTAATAGTCGAAAAAGAGTTCGCGTAACACTTCTATGCTCTTGTCACTTTTCGTTACAGAACTGGCAAGTATGCCTCTTGTAAAGGCACCTCGTTGCGGGATCATCATAATTTTAGCCTCTATGGATGGCTGGAGTTGTTGCAGGCCTTGGTTGATTTCGTCCAAATGCTGGTGCGTGAAAGCCTTGTAAACGGAAAGGTTGTTTTGCCGCCAGGTAAAATGCGTACTGGCACTCAAGGACTGCCCGGCTCCCGTTGAACCTGTGGTACAACTTATATGTACATCGGATTGGATCAGTTGATGCGCAGCCAACGGCAGCAAAGCCAATTGGATGGCCGTTGCAAAACAACCCGGATTGGCAATGTTCTGGGCTCCTTTTATAACTTCCCTGTTGAGTTCGGGCAAGCCGTATACAAAAGTACTGCCGGTGGCAGATTGCAATCTGAAATCCTGGCTCAAATCTATGATCCTTATGCTCTTATCTATATTCAGTTCATTGACTGCTTTTATTGATTCTCCGTGTCCCAGACATAAAAACAAGACATCAATATTTGTGTGAATGGTATCCGTAAAGCACAAGCCGGTATCACCAAACAAATCGGTATGCACGTCTGAAACCAATAGACCTGTATTGCTCCTGCTGTGAACAAACTCGATCAGAACCGACGGGTGATTTAACAATAACCGTAACAATTCGCCTCCGGTATAACCCGCACCGCCTAAAATTCCGGCCCTTATTTTTGAATCAGTTTTCATGTGCTGCAGTGCTGTTAACTTGATAATAGATAGAGGTCTGATTTCCAAAAATCTTGGTAAACCCCTTGACGTCTTCACCTGTCCAGCCTTGGTTCATTTCACCATAAGTGCCGTGCTTGGAAGACATAAGATCGTGCGGACTATTGATCCCATTCAGTACAAAGCGATAAGGCAGCAGGCTCACATAAACGTCACCGCTTACCATTTTCTGGCTGCTCTCAAAAAAGGCTTCGATGTCCTTCATAATTGGATCCAGCATCTGACCTTCATGCAGCCAGTTTCCATACCAACCGGACAGCTGGTCCTTCCACGACAATTGCCATTTGGTGAGCACGTGCTTTTCAAGCAAATGATGGGCCTTGATTATAATCAGTGGAGCGGCCGCTTCAAAGCCAACCCTTCCCTTGATTCCAATAATAGTATCTCCAACGTGGATATCCCGCCCGATTCCATAAGGCTGGGCCAGCTGCTGCAAGTATTCAATGGCTTCAACAGGATGGTTGAATACAATGCCGTCAATACTTCTCAATTCGCCTTTGACAAATGAAAGAGTAATGTCTTTTTGCCCTGTTTCCTTCACCTTAGTTGGCCAGGCATCTTCCGGCAGGTTTTGGCTTGAGGTCAGGGTTTCCTTGCCACCCACGGATGTTCCCCAGATACCTTTGTTGATGCTGTATGCCGCTTTTTCAAAATCGTACGACACTCCCTGGCTTTTCAAGAAGCCGATCTCTGCTTCCCTGCTCAGCTTTTCATCCCGTATCGGTGTTATGATGTGCACATCGGGAATCAAGTGATTGAAAATCATATCAAATCGAATCTGATCATTTCCGGCACCGGTACTTCCGTGGGCGATGGTTGAAATGCCCAAGCTTTTCGCATATCCCGCCACGCTGATTGCCTGTATGACCCGCTCGGCACTGACACTCAAGGGATAGGTTCCATTTTTCAGAACATTCCCAAAAATCAAATACTTGATGCAGTCCTCGTAATAACGCTCCCGCACATCGATGCACTTGAAAGAAACAGCACCAATGGCCAGTGCCTTTTTTTCCAATGCTTCTATGTCTTCAGGGCTGAATGCCCCTGTATTGATCGTAACAGCGTGGACATCATACCCTTTTATCTTGCTTAGATATACGGCACAATAGGTAGTATCCAAACCTCCACTGTAGGCCAAAACTATTTCATCTGATTTCATTTCCTTATTTTTTATTCTTTAGAAAAACTGTTTTCTTCAATCGTGTCAATCGTTTCAATATGCCCAATAATTTTGAAGGCTCGCGTTCTGTCCTTGCAAGTGTATCAATCGTTGCCTGCAAGACCGGTTCTTGATCTCCGGGATCATACAGCATGGCCGTGCACAAACAGTTCTTGAACTCCTTGCTTGTTAGTATGGAATAGTTCACACAGCTCCTGCATCCTTTCCAGAACTGTTCATCCTTGGTCAATTCTGAATAGGTTACCGGCTCGTATCCCAGATCAGAATTGATTTTCATGACCGCCAGGCCTGTAGTCAATCCGAATATCTTGGCAGTGGGAAAATTGGCCCTTGACAATTCAAATATTTTTTCCTTGATGAGTTTTGCCAAGCCCTGTTTTCGGAAAGCAGGTGCTATTATCAATCCTGAATTGGCTACATACTCACCCGATTGCCAGGTTTCTATATAGCAGAATCCTGCCCACTGGTTGTCCGAACTGAAAGCTATGATGGCCTTACCTTCCAACATTTTTTGGACTACGTATTCCGGTGAACGCTTGGCGATTCCTGTCCCGCGGATTTTTGACGACGATTCCATTTCGTCACAAATCTCTTGTGCATAGCTGCTGTGGGAGGCATTTGCAAGTTGTACTTTAAATGGATGCATCTGTGATTAAAATTGAAGTGCAAAAATAATTAAAAAAGATAAATAACCTAATTAATTAAAATATAAAAGATACAAATATCTAAATAGTGTAATTTTAAAAGATATAATAACTTTTAAAGCAAAATTTTGAAATCATTGAGTTTCGGATTTACAGTAGCATAAAAATGCCAATGGCATACTATTGTTTAAAATTATACCTTTGCTGTTTTAATTGATTTTTGTAACTTTAAACAATGGAACCATCACAATCAATCGAAAATTTTTACAAGACAAAGGTAAACGGGATGCCTACCCAACTTACCAAGGAAATTGGCCACTTCAATGTATTCAGGCTTGAAGAGTATGTCGGCAGGCACAGCAAGCCAATTCCCTACAGCAGAAAAGATTTCTTCAAGATCAGCCTGATCATTGGCAGAAACAAAATCTACTACGCCGACAAGACCATACTGATTGAAGACCAGGCCATATTGTTTGCCAATCCGCAAATTCCTTACAGCTGGGAACAAATCGATGAGGAGCAATCAGGCTTCTTCTGTATCTTCTCCAAAGATTTCTTTGATCAGTTCGGGGCATTTAAGGAGTATCCTGTTTTTCAGCCTAATGGCAATCCGATAATCGAGATCAGCAAGGAACAAATTCCCTTATTCGAAAGTGTTTTTTCAAGGATGTTTGTGGAACTGGATTCTGAATATTCGTTCAAATACGACGTTATCCGGAATCTGATCCTTGAGCTGGTCCATACCTCGATGAAATCACAGCCCACTCCTTCCCTCTTGTATGGCAAATCCAATGCAACTGTTAGGGTGTCGTCCTTGTTTATGGAATTATTGGAACGTCAATTTCCAATTGAATCATTGGCCCAGAAAGTTTCATTCCGTTCGCCTTCTGAATTTGCGGGCCAATTGAACATCCATGTCAACCATCTGAACAAGGCATTGAAGGAAACCACGGGAAAAACGACTTCGACCATTATTGCGGAGAGGATCATACAAGAATCAAAAATACTGTTGAGGCAGACCAATTGGAACATCAACGAGATTGCGTGGTGCCTGGGATTTGAGGAACTTTCGCATTTCATCAATTTTTTCAGGAAATTCACTCAAAGTTCACCCAAGACATATCGTTCCTTGTCAATTATTTGATTTTTACAACTTATGATTTGATTGGTTCAATTCTCCCGCTGTACAACCGAACTACCTTTGCTTCATAATAAATTAAAGAAAATCAATTATGAAAAACAGCAAAGTTTGGTTTGTCACGGGTGCCTCGAAAGGACTTGGGCATACACTGGTAAAAAAGTTATTGTCTAATGGCTACAGGGTTGCTGCGACATCCCGCACATTGGATTCCTTGGCAGATGCATGTGGTGAAAGATCAGCCTCCTTTCTACCCCTGCAGGTGAACCTGGTTGATAATGACGACGTAAAGAAAGCCATCATGCAATGCGTGGATCATTTTGGACAAGTCGATGTGATCGTCAACAATGCCGGCTATAGCCTGATGGGAACCTTGGAAGAGCTGACGGACAGTGAAGTCAGGGACAACTTTGAAGTAAATGTATTTGGCTCCTTGAATGTGATCCGGAATGCCGCACCTTTCTTGAGGAAACAAAAATCCGGTCACATTTTCAACATTGCCTCGATTGGCGGCTATGATGGCGGCTATCCCGTTTTTGGAATCTACTGCGCCACGAAATTCGCAGTAGCCGGATTTACCGAAGCCCTGGCGGAAGAAATGAAAGATTTTGGCGTAAACGTGACACTTGTCTATCCGGGCTACTTCCGTACCGATTTCCTGAGCAGCGATTCCGTAAAGAGAGCCGCCCATCCCATCCAGGAGTACAAGACGGCCCGCGAGTCGGAGCAAATCCACTTGAACCAAATCAATGGAAATCAGCCAAATGATCCCGGACGAGGTGTTGAAATCTTGATTGAAGTCAGTGAAAGGAACAGCTCCCCACTGCACCTGTTCCTTGGCAGGGATGCATACGACGTGGCCAGCAGGAAAATTGGCATCATCCAGAATGACCTGCAGCATTATGAAGCTCTTGCAACGTCTACAGCAATAGCTAATCTATAAGCTACTGATTTGATTCTTAAACATCTGGTTATGAAAAAAACACTGTTGTTGGCTTTGATAATGATCGGCCTTGCCAATTCCTGTGCCCAAAATCCTGAAAAACGTGATGACGACAGGACCATCAAAAACAAGGGTATCGTAGCCAAAGCTTTTAAAAATTGGCAGGATGGAAAAGGTGCTTTTTTTGACCTCCTGCACGACGATGTCGAATGGACCGTTTCTGGAAGCGGTTCCTTTGCAGGAATCTACAATGGGAAAGATGAATTTTTGAACAAGGCCGTAACTCCGATCACTGAAAAGCTTTCAAGCAGGATCGTTCCCGAATTGGTAGATATCGTTGCGGAGGATGATATCGTCTGGCTCCATTGGAAGGGAACCGCAGAAAGAAAATCAGGCGGCATCTATGCCAATGAATATGCATGGAAATTAAAGATAAGGGATGGAAAAATAATAAGGGCAGCGGCCTTTTTGGATACCCAGAAACTGGAAGAACTTATGACTCTTAATTCAAACAATATGAAAACAACAATTGAAGATACGAAAGAATATTTGGGAATGTGGGTAACAAAGGATGGATATGTCCGTCATGAATTGTTGCCGGGCAACCGATACGATGAAGCCAGGGGCAACCGAAAGAGTGCCTATCAGGGCAGTTACAAGGTCATGGGCAACCATATCGATTACAAGGATGATACCGGATTTACGGCGGATGGCGATTTCAAAGATGGTGTCCTGTACCATGGAGGAATGATCTTTACAAAGGAAGAACAAAAATAAATCGATACACTATGAACGATAAAGTCTGGATGGTTACAGGCGCTTCCAAGGGCCTCGGGCTGTCCCTTGTGAAAAGATTACTGCTTGATGGCTCCAAGGTCGTGGCCACTTCAAGGAATTTAAATGACCTGCCATCATAAGGATATCCCAGGAAAAGGACCCTCCCCTGCACTTATTCCTTGGAAAGGATACCTACAATGCTTCCTTCAAGAAAATGGACGCCGTAAGGATGGATTTGGAAAAATGGAAAACATGATCAACTTCCACTTCTTTTGGAGAAGAATGACAACCTGGATCAAGAAAGCTATACGATGCTGGCATACCCTGAATATGCCAGTATTTTTTTTGATAGGACATCAATTGACCAAGATTGGGCAAAAATTAAAGTCCATCATTGATGAATTGGAAAAATGGGGAAGTTGCACAACGAGAGCCTCTAGCCAGTAAACCTATTTCTTTTTGCGACCAAATGGATTGGAATTCAACCGCCAGATGCAGCCAATCTGGAGGTTTCCAGAAGACACGCCTATATTTTCCATATCATCACCCGAGAAAGAAGAAAATAGGAGGTTGTTGATATACGACAAGCCAAGTGACCAATTTTCCCTGTTGTACCCGACTGCCATCCTGGGAAAAAAGGTAGGGTAGATCTCGATCCTTCTTTTGCCGAAGTCGTTTATCCTTTCCGTGCCAAAGTTCACTCCCATTGTGGCCGATCCACTGGCAAACCATCTCTTGTTGATTGCCCACGTGTAGGCGTAACCCCCGCTTGCACCAAATTGGAAATTACGCAATGCATTTTTGGATCGGTGCACAAAGGAACTGTCTGAATCTATCCTTGTAAAATAAACTCCTCCGCCAAGCAGGAAACTTCCGGCGGATCTCAATTGTCTTTCGTTCTGATTAAAAGCCGCCTTGTAAGAGAATTTCTTGTTATTAAAGACATACTGTACAAAGGCGCCGTATTGCTGTATCTTCAGGTCAGGATATAATTGTATGTTCTTGTCGGATTCGTCGGCAGTGTAGAATCCGTGGTAGTTTTGAATAAAAAGGTCAATTATAAACTTCCTTCCGTAGTTGTGGATCTGGAAATCCAAAGCCTTGGTTCTGCCCTTTTCATTGTCTTTCATAAAGTTCAAGCCATGACCGTAACTTAAATTGATCAAGGTGTTGTTTATGGCGATTCCAAAACCCAAACTCATCGGGGTATTGGGCATGAATTGCTTGATTTCTCCATTGACTTCTTTTTCCATCGAGATGAATTTCATCGACAGGTAGCTTCTAAGGGAAAGTTTATTGTCAAAGGGCCTGATGTATGCCGTATCGATCTGTGCCTGGCAAAAACAAGGAAGTATAAAGAAGAGTAAAAAGGGAAAATATAATTTCATAGAGCATGATCTCGTCAGGTTTCCAAACGAAAAATAATGCTCCTTATTATCTCTTGAATCTTAATCCATTGTTTAAAATATCTTGCTATGCCTCCAAATCAAGAATTGAATCATTCTACTTATAAATAGAAAAAAACGTATGGACGCTACAATTTTAGCATTGTGAAGCTTTTTGGTAAGCTTTTTTAATTCCACCTTTGCTGTGCAGAAATATAGCTCCTAGGTCTATATCTTATCATTTAATAACGAATAGCCTATCTCCTTGTGAGATGGATGTCCGCATTCAGAAAAAACATAGACCAGAAGCCCCCTATTTTCATTGCTGATTAAAAAGATTCCAGATCAGCATCTGTGCAACGTATTTTCTATAACTGCGGCTACATAATCAACTAAGGCTCTTTTGATTGATATCCTTGTTTTAAACCAACTACATTTTACGCATATGAAATATGCTTTGCAGCTTTAAAAATCAAATCAACCAACAACTATCCTTTTGCATCAAAAAACCTACAGTATGCTTGTTGCAAAAATACAAACAAGAAATGGCCCCGTACGCCACTTTTTATCCTAATTGTGTTAATAGTTTTTTAGATCTTCGAAGTTGTTGTGCAATGTGAAAGCTGCAATTCTTGGCTTAAGCCTACCCTCTTATGGATGGACTTAAAAATTGTATTCCTGTATTTTGAAATTTGGCTAAAAGAGATTTCCGCTCCATCGTTGACAGTCCTAAACGTGACAAATGAACCAGGAGGCTACAAGAACCCTTGGAGGGTGGCTGCTTCAACAAGGCTGGAATCTTCCTTGACATCAAAAGTCGCCTTCATTTGCGCGATGCGTCGTTGGATGGCACTGATTGAAAGCATAAGGGTCTGCTCAATTTTCTTGATCTTGTATCCCTTCGACAAGTAGAGCAAGATTTGGCGGTTGGTATCGTCCACCATCAGGTCCTTCTTCCAGATTTCCTTGATTATGCTCTTGACAGTCGGGCTTTGATAGGTATCGCCTTCAATTATCTTTAAGACGGTGAGAGGCAGATTTTCAGGGGTGATATCATTTTTCACGATCAAGCCTTCAGGTTGCACTTTCTTGAAGATGTCATACACGATCAGTACTTCGGTATGTGCGGTGATGATGATGATCTTGCAATCAGGATTTCTTTGTCTTATTATCCTTGCCAGATCAATTCCAGAAAAAATATTTTCCTGTGCAAAGGGAGGCAGTCCATGGTCTATTATGGCCAGATCAAATGCAATATGGGATGCCAGCCTTGAAAATGCTTCTTCACAGCTGTAGGCTTTCGTAAAAGAAAGAGATGGGGCAAACAGGTCCTTCAGGGACAAGCTCTCTATGTATCCCGATACAGTCATTGGATGGTCATCTACGACAAGAACATTCATAAAAATAATTTTAACAGAATAGGTATTTTTTATAGCTTCAAAAAAACAAGCCTTTGTGTAGTTTGCACCGTTTATTCAAAACCGTCTATGCGCTTTTCTTTTATAATAATTGACAGCAATGATTCCTGCATAAGGGAAAAGCTCGAACTTTTGGAAAATTTCCCCAATTATTTCTGCCAGGGAATCTTCAAAGATAGTCAAACGGCAATAAAGCAAATCATCAAACTGAAACCCCACTTGGTTTTTGTACGCATCGGCGACAAATCTAATGAAAATGTAGTATCGTTTAAAACGATAGCAGAATTATTTCAATACGTGCATCCAATGCCTTATTTTGTTGCAATCGCTTCTTCTCCGGAATTTGCCTTGGACGCCATACAGTCCGGTTATTCAGATTATCTGATGGGTGAATTGTCGATACACCAGATAGGAAAGGCACTTTTCAAATTTGAAAAACGGGCACCCGAAAAAAGCAATTCTGCCATTTGCATCAAATCCTACAGTGATTATCAGTTTGCCAACCTTGAAGAGGTCGTTTACTTGAAAGCGGACAATAATACCACTGATATTCATCTGATAAATGGCAAGATCATAAATGCCTACAAGACGCTCAAGCATTTTGAGAATACCCTGCCCTTTTATTTTCTCCGCATCCACAAGAGTTATGTGGTGAACATCAATCATATCTCCAGGCTGCACTTCAGCAAATCAAAATGCTACATCAATTATAATGAAGTACTCCCCTTTTCACCTTCTTATCGTGAAAGCATAGAAGCAATTATAAGAAAAATCGACATGTGATTGCAAAAATGGCGAAGCAGGCCAAAGGCATTATGGATGTCTTCACCACGTTCTTTTCAGGCAAACCTAACAGACTGAGCGGTTTCACCACAAGCCAAGCAAAGTCACGCCATACTTACACCTCAATACTTAATTTGCCATTGATTTGAAACACGAAATCGATAAGAGCTTTTATTCAATTATTGAGTCTGGGGAAACATCCTTTTGTTGAAAAGGTGTCATTCTCAATAGTTCAGAACTGCTAATTCCCAGCTTTTCTAAAAAATGTAACCTGCCCTTGAAAAAAGTTGCAAGCGGCACTATTTTTTAAAAACTGAAATTTATGAAGAAGCTATTGATTTTGGCAGGCTCTTTTATGGCCCTTTCCCTGATGTCGTCATGCACCGCTGAAAGTATCGAAGAAAATGAATCCACACATATGACAGACACCACTTTGCCTCCACCTGTCCCTCCCGATCACGGAGGCAATGACAGGGACAAGGACAAAGATAAGAAATAAGAAAAAAGGAAGACCAGACAATAGTTTTAGCTCTTGTCTGGTTTTTAATGTATATTTTTGGTCAACAAATAGATCAAAGACTTGAGGCCGAAATTAATTTTCATACTGCTTTTTCTGATAATTGCATCCTGCAAGAAAGAAAACGATTCCTACATCCCCATACAGGCAGGCAGGCTACTGGACAAGATTGAATCGGGAAATGCCGACAAGTTTACAATAGAGGATCTCGACAGCATATGTGAGGATCTGATGGAGAAAAACAATGACGCCATGAATCGTGAATTGCTTTTCAAGACTTCCGGCATCTATTATGAATTCGACCAATACGACAAGTACCTATCCACTACTAGAAAGATACACCAGCTGGCACTGCAAGCCAACGATACTGCCCATACTGCAAAAGCACTTTACTTTATTGGAGATTACTTTGAAAAGGAGTTGCAGATAGACAGTGCCTTCAAGTATTATTCGAAGGCGGAAAAACTGTACAGAAAGATAGAAGACATACTCAATACAGGCAGGACTACCTTGTACAAGGCGGGTATCCTGTACGATGCAGGTATTTTTACCGAAAGCGAGATACAGACGGCACAGGCCCTTCATTTTTTAATTGAATCCGGCAATAACAGATTGATCTACGAGAGTTATAACCTTATGGGGCTCAATCTCAAGGAACTGAACAACGATGAGGGATCATTGAAATACTTCAACCTGGCGCTGGACCAGTTGGACATTATGGAAAAGTCGGATTATGACAAGGGCAAGCTGCTTAGGTCAAGGGCTTCGATCTGCAATAATATGGGAAGCCTTTACAAGAATATGAAAAATTTCCCGGAAGCAATACAGCTTTATCAGAAAGGACTTGACACGAAGGACTTGAAATCAGGACATCCCATCTTGTATGCAATGCTGCTCAACAATCTGGCAGAAGCCAGATCAAAACTAGGCCATGATGGCCAGGAGACAGAAAGATTGATACTGGAAGCATTAAAAATCAGGGAAGAAAATAATTTTGAAGCGGGAATAGTGAACAGCAGGATAAGCCTCGGCGAATTTTACCTGCTGAGAAATGATACAGCCAAAGGCATAGCAAGTATCAAGGAAGGATATGATCTGGCAAAAAAGATCAAAAGCAGTTATGACAGCAAGAAAGCCCTGCAATTATTATCCGAAAGCGACATTCGGCACAAGGATCATTATAATACAATCTACAAGAAACTGAGTGACAGCCTCTATGATCTGGAACGGAAAACAAAAGACAAGTTCGCAAGGATCGCCTATGAAACGAATCAGGTTGAAAAGACGAACCAGATCCTATCGAAGCGGAATAGAAACCTTACAATAGTCGCCGCCGCAATTATCTTGGCATCTGGGATCCTTCTGATAATTTACAGGCTCAGGTCCAAAAACAGGCAACTTTTGCTCCTCAAGCGACAAAACGAGGCCAATGAAAAGATCTATCAGTTGATAATAGGACAGCACGCCGCTGCAGACAGGGTTCGTGCCGAGGAAAGAAACAGGATTGCCATGGAATTGCACGATGGTATTGTAAACCGCATATTCACCACCCGTTTCAATTTGATGCAGCTACAGCCAGAACAAGGTGAAAGGAAGGAGCAATTGGTGCAGGAACTGATAGTGGCAGAGACTGAAATAAGGAAGGTCTCGCATGATCTCCAACAAGGGCTGCTCTTCAACGATGACAGCTTCCAAAAGACGGTATCTTCCTTGGTAGAAAGCCAGCAAAACGAATTCGACACTGAATTTGACTTGTCTATCGATAAGTACATAGATTGGTCGTTGGTTTCCAGCGAGCAAAAGATACATGTGTACCGGATCATCCAGGAAGCAATTCAAAACATCAACAAGCATGCACGGGCAAAAAAAACCGATATCATGCTATTGAAGACCGGTAAAAATATTACCCTGCGCATTTGGGACGATGGCATCGGCTTCAATCCTGAAAAAGCAAGAAATGGCATTGGCTTGAAAAACATAAGGCAACGTACGCTTGCCTTGAAAGGCGAACTCAAGATCATTTCCAACAGGGAGGATGGCACGCGCTTGGAAATTGTTTTCTAACTACTCTATTTCAAATTCCTTTATCCCCAACACCTTAATTTCAAAGACATCTTTCTCAAGCATTTTATCTTGTAACAAATCAACATTAAAGTATAAAATTTCAAGCAAGCGCAACGGCTACTTTTACTTCAAGTAAAATCAGCCTAATGTACCGCTGCCTCTTTTAAAACAAAGACGACGGGTAATCCGATTGCCGAGGAGGCTGTAAATGGTTCACGCACTTTCCACCCGTTCGTGCGTGATGAAAACCAACGTCGGCGCTTTATGCGGAAACCGATCAGCAACACGGCAATACAAGAAGTAGCGGTTCATCAAGGCATAGTTGGATGAAATGGAAGATTTGCTTTAATTTAAAAAAGAAGATTATGGAATGGTTTGAAATTTTAGGGACTGTATTCTTTGTGGTGATGGTGCTGAAATTTGGCAACAGCGGCAGGGGATTGATGGAACGATAGATGGGGATATTGTGTAGGGTCAGTGAACACAGATTTGACAAATTTACACAGATGGATTAAAACACGAATTGCACTAATTCTTTGGTGTAAGAATTGATATGAAAATTATCCATAAAGGATTTTCAATCTTGGGAAATAATATTGCGAGAAACCCTTTGACCCTATTTGGATTCAAAGGGTTTTTTATTGTTACGTACCTTTAGAGCAGCACCTTGTAGATGGCTACTGTCGTGAGTCCGAAGATGATGTGCACCAGGAACAGCTGCCAATAATAGCCCTTGAAATCGATGGGTGGAAAGTTGGAGAGCTTGAACATGGCATGCCACCACCCTATTCCTACCAATCCGGCTACGGCGCCAAATAGTATTCCTGATGTCCAGGATATGTCGAAAATGTTGTAGTGCAAGAGCAGCTGATAGCTTAACACGAATAGTAATCCGACAATATAATGCATTACCCAGCCGAGTATTTCTTCCGTATTTGCGGAAAGCGGACTGCCAAATCGCTGCATCAGGTATTTCAACAGGAGCGGTTCTTTGTAGAGTTCCCGGAATGTTGCCGAAAACAGATAGCTCAGGATGGTCATCAGCGTCGTTGCTGCTATGGTTGCGAGGAGGATTGTCAAGGCCATGGTACATTGTTTTGGTTGTGTTATGGTCAAAAGTAACAATGTAGCGGGGGTATTTTTTACAGGTTGCTGCTTGATTCTTATAACTTTACCACGACTGGATGGCTTTTATTCAAGGCAGGTACTTTCCTCCTATTTCTTATCGTGTCTTCTTTTGTTTGCTTCCCGCCTTGCTTTTCGCCATTCCCACGGTGCTATCGCACCTGCATCTGTCCAGAGGCCAGCCTTCAGATCTCGGGCCTTGATTTCGAGATGGGCATACAGAATGCTTTTAGAATATTTCTTATAATGCCAGGCCAGGCCTTTTTGGACGAGCTGCTGGTTCACGCATTGGCTTCCTACATAGATCTCCGCAACAAGACGCTTGTAGCGGTCGGTGGTGCCGTCGCTTACCACTCTTACGGTCTTGCCGAAACAGAGGTCGGAGGCGAGTTGCTTTGCATTGTTGCTGAAGGGTTGCTTCTTTTCCGGACAGTCTATATGGGCGAGCCTGATCGTAGTTTCCTTGCCGTCGGCGAATACCTTGAAGGTGTCCCCGTCCTTTACGGCGGTTACTTTCGCCTCGAAGGTGACGGGGCTTTTCTTCAGGGTTGTTGCTTCGGGGTTGTAGAGGGACAGAAAGAGGAATGCGATGAGGTATTTCATTTGGGATTTTAGTATTTGGGATTTGGCTATTGAGATTTATTACTGCTACTTTCTTTGTAAGTTTCCTTCCTTGTCAAAGTTGCCCGCAAAGGCGCCAGGACGCAAAGCTAGTGGTAATTGAACTGGTCTATTTTTTCCCTCCTAATCTTCCCAGCCACAAAGGGTCTTCCCTAATGCCTTTGCCTGCTTGAGGGTGAGCTTTTCGATCTTGTGGGAACAGGTTCTCAGGCCACGGCAGTCTTCCCTGTAATGGTATTTCTTGCCTCCCTTGCTTTGGCAGATGTAGACGTTGCTTTCTTTATCTGGGGTTAAGGAGGTTAGGAAGATCAGGAGAAGGATTAGGGTGGGTTTCATTTAGAATTATTTATAAATCAAGCTCTTTCTATTTTGATAAGTTCCTTTACATTATTAGTTACCAAATCTGATTGATCAAAATGTTTTGCGTGTCGATCGATACAAAAGCCATAGCCTCCCGATAATTTAATATGCTTACCTGAAGTTTGTTCTACTTTTACAAAAATAATTCCAATATCTTCATTCAAAAGTAATTCTCTAGGAATATTATAAAGATTACTTAAATACTCTACATCAGTAATGCGAAACATAACATTTGGAGTTTCATAATACCTTCCGTCATCTAATAAAATTATCATCAAATAACATTGATGAAATCCTAAATTTTTATAGAACTCAGCTTGTACAATTCCCTTTTTTACATTTTTTACCCCATTGACTTTTGGAGATTGTTTATTCATTGATAGTGCCTTAACTCTTTTGCATTCAAAAACAATAGTCTGCTCAGGAAAATCAGGATCTACTAATAATAAATCAATATCGCCAGGCTTTTTACCTTGCTTTGTAAAGGGCTCTTTAATACCAAAATAAGGATTAACATTTCTAGGATTTAAAAAAAAATCCTCATAAAATAATTGTGTAAATGAAGAATCTTTAAACAGCCATTCAACTATTTCTCCTTCAGTCATCAGAGTTAAGCTTTCATCATTCTGATTCGTTTCTGAAAAGAAATGTAGTTGGTTGTTTTTATCTGGGTATTGTGTATCATAAATAATCTTCTTAAAATGCATCTGTTTTTTCATATCATATAGAAATAAATTTTGATAGCCTATTTTGACTAAATACTATTAATCTCTTTTTCAATTAATTTATACCTATCCTTAACATCATCGCCCATATAGAAATCAAGCAAATCTTTTCTGGTCAATGTGCCTTCAGCTAAAAATTTTTTCAGGTACTGTTGATTAAATTCCATCAGTAGTATCGACTTTTCAAGCTGTTTTAAAATCTCCTTGTTGTTATCAATATTATTATAAACAAGAGTTCTTATTGCAAGCATCTCATTGATATCCTTAATCAATCTATTAATTAACATAGCTAGCAAATCCTTTTCAATTTCTACATTCTTTGCGTTTAGTGCGATGTCTCGTGCTAACATATATGCAATTGCCAAGTTTGAATAATCTCCCTTTTGTGAATTAATAATTGCTACGAAACCAACATCGGGAATATAACCAACATTGTCAAAATTCTTCAGTATAGAATTATCGACCAAAGAAATGTCAAACACAATCATACTCACTTTGGCATCACGATTGGCTTGTGCTTCTATCAGCTGACTCCAAGCTGTATCTGTTTTTCTTGTGAATATTTCTTTATTCTCAATTTCCCCGAAGCGAATACTTTTATCGAACTTGCATTCAATAGCTATTTTCAATTCGGAATTGCCATTGACTTCACAAATTATATCTCCTGTTTTGTTTTTAGCGATATGACCTGCTGTATTTCCTGTTAGAAAAGCCCTATCTTTTAATCTCTTTTCAGAAAAATAATTATTAAGAAACTCAGCGATATCATCTTCAGCAAGATTACCTTTAATTGTTGACTTATAGAAAAGTTCTTTCTTCATCTCAAAAATCATCTTGAGACTTTCCAGTTCTGTTCCTAATTCATTATTGGTTTTGGCTAGGAAGGCAGAAATCCTATCTTCCATTAATGCCAAAACTCCTATGTAAATGGCACGTAGGAGTTTCGCATCTCTTTCATTTGCTGGAAGATTATCAAAGTAATTGAAAACGATTTGATTTTCGATTTCGAATTCTTGGATTTCCAGGCGTTTTAATTGTTGGTTTAGTTTTATTGTCGACATATTAATTTAAATTTTCTAAGTCTTTGTAAAGTCTAATCAGGTGGTCTATTGACAAATCTATTATAGGTTCAAACATAAAAGAATTCACGTGTATATTTTCTGGTGTAATAAGATTGACCCTATCTAAAACTCTAATCGTATTGTCATCGATTCCTATAAATTCTTTTTTAAATCTTTCAAACAATACACCAGTTTGATTTCCTTTTATTTCTGATTTATCTGTAATTTTTGAAAGCATATAATTTTCAGATTTTAATCTTATAGCTAACGAAATTACTATTTTTTCCTCTAGATTTATACCTTGCGAAATAGGATTTGACATTAGTCGAACTACTTCTAGATTTATAATAGATTTCAATGTTTTTCCAGTATCATAAGTATCAAGCCCACTAGAACTTATTGTTTTGTCATATACTGGTTTCAATTGAGAAATAGTAATTACTTCAGAATCAGCTTTTATGTGTAACAATGAAGTTAACAGCTTAAATTCTGGAGAAGAACTTCCCTCTTTAAATTCTATTAAGTTTCTAACAAAAGGGATTGAAGCAATGAGTAATAAAGGATTATCTAACTTTTTTGTCCATTCTTTAAAGGGATTCGTATCTGATTTAGTTCCTGATTTAATTAGAGATATTCTATTTTCATCTTTTAGTGCCATAAATGAGCAATCTCTTTTATATTTTTCCCCAAGTAATCTAGATTGGATTGTTCTGAAAAAATCATAATTGTGGGTTAAAATAATTTGCTTAAAATTATTTTCATTATTAATATCGATGAGATATTGGATTATTGCATATTTATTTTTATAGTCGAATGAATCGGCAATATCATCAATTATTAATAAAGTATTCAAGCCATCTCTTCTTTTTGCTTCTATATTAAATAATACGTTTAAAAGATACATAGCTCTTTTCTCACCCTGACTCAAGATATCTTCTTTATTAAGTTCATCGATTCCTAAAGTCCTAGCGACAAACTCGCTATCTTCAAAAATAAAAGCTATATTAGGGACAGCTTTACCTAATATAGAACTTTCTTTATTTGTAATTTTTGCGCGAAATGGTACAAAAAACCGCTCATTAAATTTTTTTGTAATCTCATCCCATTCTGTTTCCTGTTTATTTGCAATTTCTTCTATTTCACTGAGACGCTTTTTACCAGTGTCATATGTATCGCATAATTCAGTCAATAAAAAACTTAATTCAAATAAATAAGACATCCAAACTTTTCTCTTAAACCCTGATATATCATTATATTCTGCAACAATAGGATTATCTTCTATAATTTCTCTAAGCTGCTTAACAGCAACTTTTTTTATTTCTTTTTCAATTTTAAGAAGGCTATCGTTTTCAATAATTGCCTTTTTCTCTTCTAAAAGACGTATATTTAATTGTTGTACATTTACTATTGCCTCACTATCTCCATCTAATAAAATTTTATGATTCGCATGAAAATAATTTTCTTTATTGAGAGTTTGAGCTACAATATCAGCACGACTCGGATTAAAAATGCCTTTTTTAAACATTGGTGAATTTTCAATTAAAGTATTATAAGTTTGGAAATACTCTTCAATTTTATCTTTCACATTTGGTTTAGATAAAAAATCTATAACATCTGAATTGAATAATTCTACATATTTCAATTTTGAATAATCCTCTTCGGGATTTTGCTCAAGTATATACTTGAATAAATCAAAGATGTTTGTAGCCTCAAAATCTTTTAATAATGTATTTTCTAGATCTTTTTTTGGAACACCGGATTTCCTATTAAGATCGGTAATTAGCTTATTTTTCTGTTCTATAATATTTGCATAAATTGAATCATATTCAGATTTTGAATTTTCGTCAACTAGCAATTTTGTTTGGCTGATTGTACTATTAATATTTTCAAATGATTTTATAACTAATATTTCTTCTGCTTTAATATCTACAGAATCAAATTGAATTTTACATAATGAAGGTTTATTAAATAGCCTATCTTTAGGAAGACTATCTTTCGACAACTCTTGAAATGTATTTGCTAGTGATGTTTTCATTACGCCATTTGAAGCATAAACAAGACATGTATTTGACTTTGAAAAGTCAAATACATGCTTAAGTTCATTAATGCCGAAGCAATTTGATAAATCAATTTCTAAATTATTCATCTTTAGAATTTATATTTCTGCAAAAATTTCAGACATATGCTTATCTCCCCGACTATAATCATCTCTCGATTCAAAAGTTTCATTGGAAATTTCAATATCATCTGCTTTACCCAAATCATACATTTTCCAGCCCATACTTCCAGAAGAACTATATCCTCCTATTTGGAATGCCCTTAGCCCCTCATTTCCTTTCGTGGTTAATCCATAACAGTGTGGTTCAACTATTCTAGTTTCACCTTCGTATGTAAACTCAATTACATTTTGATTTTCAATTGCTTCAATAATTTCTGTGTTCATAATATTATAGTCTTAGTTAATAATTATTTTACTCTCAAATCCTTCAATTCATCTTCAAGTTTCTCAATTTCTTTTTCCCAAGCTCTTACATTTTCAGTAGCGGTATTCACCTGCTCATTTCTTGTGCTTGCAGAACGCAACAATTGAAATGAACTGGCATCATTCAATTTTCTTTTAGCGGCTTCCAAATTGGTGTAAGCAATAGTCAATTCTTCGTTTACCTCTCCCATCCTTTTTTCTATGGCGGCTTTCCGTTCACGTTCCTGTCTTTCTTGTTCCAGTCGCTGCTGTCCCGCTATTTTTGCATTTTGTTCTTCAAGCTGTTGCTGCTGCTGTTGTATCAATAGCGTATTTTCCTGAAGTTGCCCTTCTGCTTCTACTTTGGATTTATCTGTAAATGAAATGAGGAGTATCACAAAAACAACCAGTGAAAAACTACCGAGCAAAACCTTGTTACGCCTGCTTGAAAGAAATGATTCCCTTTCTTCTACAGGTTGTGGTATTGCCGTAAACTCTTGAGGTTTTGGTAGAACCGGAGGGATAACCTTTTTTAATGGTGGAGGTACGCTTACAAATAAAAAATCCAGTTCAGCTATCGCGCCTGCCTGTGTCCAATCTTCCAATCCTTCATACCAGACCAAAGTGGTCTTGAGTAATTTTTTATCTTTCAATTCGTCCAAAGTGAATGCTTCCGACTGCCCACCTTCTATTTCAATAAAGTATTTTTTCATCATTGCTTTTTATTATAAATTAATATTTTGTATTTACCTGTCATAATTAACAATCGTAAATTTTCCAAACCTACACTTTATAATTTCAAATCCACTAGGTGTTTTCCCTACTTTTTCAGTAGTGTTTACTCTACCACCAACTCCCAAACATTCCCCTCTCCATCCTCAGCTTTTAAATCTCCATACCCCACCCATTCCAGCATCACTTCAATTTCTTTTCCTTTATGGTTTATTAGGATTCCAGCCCCATATTTGCCTTGCATGCTTACGTTTCCTGTTATGGAATCACCCAAGTCATCGGTGCCGATTACATCATAATTGTATTTATAATTGCCGGATTCGCCTGTACGGAATTCATATTGGTAGACGGTATCAATGTGAAGCGTGGCCTGCTCTTCAGGAGTCGGCTCTGGGGAATAGGATACATTCGCAAAAGATTCTGGAATGGCCGGAGCAGTATTGCTTTCGCGACAGCTTGTGGCAATGGTGATAAACAGGAACAGTATTCCTGAAAGGACAATTCTTGGGTAACGGTACATTTGTCTTGTTTTTGTTTTTGGTTGATCCTTTTTAGAGAATCCTTTTTGTTATGGCTAGCTTTACATAGCTATCCATGGTAAAAAAATATACCAAATGGGTTTGCTAATTTTTATTCAAAGAATTAAAATCCTCTATAATGTTGTCGGACAATTCGTCTTCTGCTAGAGTGTCGCCGTTCTTCAAGATCAGGATGGGCTGATTGTCAATCGGATTGATGAACATTTGAAATCCGGGCCTGCAAGTATTGAACCTGTATCTGAATGCTTTCAATCCACTGCAAAATCCTTCCTGGCTGGCCTTGTCGAACACAAAATGGGAACAGGATTTCTTGAAAAGGCATCTCCTCCTTCTATGGGCAGGAATCAGCCTCCAATACATCCTGATCGCAAACAGCATCATTATCCTCATCTGGTAAAGACGGCCATATAATTAATGGTTGTAAATCCTGGCCGCGCTCCCAGGCCGAAACAGCCTGCATCCGGCTTGACATAAATTTTCACGCTTTCCAAGTCGTGGTATTTCCAGCCTTGTTCTGAATAGATTTTCATGAGCGTTTCCAATTGCTCTGCAACTTGATTGACTGTCCCTTTTTTGGGATCGATTGATGCGACGAAGGGTACTACCTTGTATTCCATAATTTTTAAATTTTAAGGTTAATCTATATTTTTATCAATGGCTATTCGAGATTGCCGATCTTGGGGATGACCTGGATCAGGATTCTTTGGTTTTTTCGGTCATGGTTGTTGTTGAATCGCCCTACGCCGCCGGTTCCCGAGCCGGTGATCTGGATTTCACAGACCGATGGGTTCAACTGTATGGCATTCCGGTCCCATAATTTCTTGACGGCCAGTGCACGAAGGTAGCTGAGCTCGTAATTCTTGGGATAGGGATCGCTTGAAGTCATTCCTTCAATGAGTACGATGTATCTTATGTCCTGTCCCTTGTATTTCTGCCCGAGATTGTCAATCAGCTTCTTGATCGACCTTCCCACCTTTACCAGGTATTCCTCGTCGTTCCTGTCCTTGAAGTAATCGGTGTTGATCCTGAATTCTATGTTCTGCTTCAGGGAAAATCGCTTGTAAATGGAATCATACGCAAAGTATTCCTTGGGAAGTTCCTTTACGGCAGCCTGGACTTCCTTTATGTTCTTTAATTGTTCTTCCGTTGCCTTCTGCTGCCTTTTCATCATGGCGATCACCAGGACGAACAGCACAAGCATGATAAAGAAAAGGCTGGTCATCAGGTCGGCATAGCTCGCCCAGAAAAAGTTGTTTTTCCTTGACATCTTAGAAAATGATTTTATAGAGCGTCCAGCAACAGAATCCTACTCCCACGACAGCACCTGAACCAACAAAGGCATACGCCGCATATTTCAGTACCGGAGGAATCTGCAGATCGGGCTTGCCGTTCTTTGCAATGGCTGCCCCAAGCGCATCCAGGGATTGATTGAGCTGCTCCAATTTTTGATCCTGGGAGGCTGTTCCCTTTTCAATGCTTGTCTTCAGCTCGCCGATCTTCTTCAGTTCGTTGAGATTGCCACGGTCCTCCTTCAGCAGTTTCTCCAGCAAGTCTTCCTCCTTGATGGTGATGTCCTTTATGGCGGTTATCTGGGCATCAATATGCCTTCTCAGGTCTTGAAAGCTTTTGACAAGAACGTTGTCTACATCGATCACCGCATCGCTTACAAGCTGCTTCCTTTCGCTGATCTCCTTTAATTCTGCTGTCAAGACTTCTATGATGACCTTGTTGGCAGAAGTATTTGACTCAATACTGGTCGCGATCTGCTCGATGGCGTGGGTCCTGTCCAGCTGGCTGTTGATGTTGTAATTCAGCTTCTGGGCGTTGTCCACAAATGAATTCAACTGGGTCAGGAACGTGCTGAATTTTTCGAATTCCCTTGTACTGGTCCTTAATTCCTGCAGCACGTTCACGTTTAATTTTGCCAATTGTGCCACATCGACCTCCTTGAGCTCGTTCATTAAAGTTACCTGGCTGTCAAACGTATGCAGGATCTTGTGCATCAATCCGTTGAAACTTGTGATATTGGTAGAAAACGTATCGTTGAAATTCAAAAGATTCGCCTGCAGGGAATAGATACTTGAGGAGATGTTCTGTGACAAGACCGGCAACAACTGGGTCTGGATCCAGGTAAAGAAATCGTTCTTCAGGCCTTCTGCCTCGAGTTTTGCACCCTTGTATTTCCATCCCGAAAGGATCACGGTGAACAGCAGGCCGACAAAACTGGCGATCATCGCGATCTTCACGCCTCCGATGAGCATGTCGATGGCGCTTTCAAAATTGGCATCGCTTATGCTTGGCATTGCAAACAGGCCGATGACAATACCGATCATGGTTCCCATCAGTCCCAGATAGAGGGGAATGGGCAACAGTGCATTGATTTCTTCGTCTACGGCATCCGTGTTCCGTTCCACTACATCCTTGATCAGGTTGAAATCACTCACGGCACCCTTGTTCCTCAAGAGGTAGGTGTTGACGGACGACAGGATCTTATCCAGGACGGCATTGGACTGCCTTGCTCTTATCAGCGTGACTTCTATGTATTTTTCTTCCATCTTCTTATTGGATTCTGTTCCAGCCCAGCATCTCGTTGCTTTTCAGGAACTTTAGTTGTATCTTCTTTTCTTCATTTCCTTTTGAAACCCAGATCAGGGATTCATAGTCTATTGCTTCCTCCTCCATAATTTTCTCTTCCATTTCAGGTTGGATTGCCTCATTGAAATCGGTTTCAGGACTTTCCACTATCTCCTTGATCACTTCCACTTCGATCTCAATGGCTTCCGGCTTACCTCCTGGAAGTTGGAATTTATGAAGGTTGTCCAAGATGTAGTCTATCTTGATTTCCTTGATCTGGCTCTCGGGTATGTAGACCTTTACAGTTTCGAAATTGTCTCCTCCGGGAATGATTTCCTTGAAAAAGCCGATCCTTGTTTTGGCATCGAGGAAGATCTTTACCTGGACACCCACAATGGCTATTATTACTAGTATTATTATGATCTCGTGCATGATTATTCGTATTTGATTTGTGCCTTGGTCAGTACGATCCATTTGTCATTTCTCTTTTCCGCCGTGCCTGGACGGATGGTCGTGATCCTCTTTGCATTTTGATTCAATGCATTTTGGGGATCGCACACCGGATTGATATAACTCTGCGAATAGTCTACCACGGATTGAATGATTTTTGTATCCCTTGCTGCAAAAGTAAATTTGGCCAGTGATTGGTTTTGGGCGTCTACAATGAATTCATACAGTGCTGATTCTTTTGTTGTTTTTCCTCCAGCATCGAAAGTACCATCCTCGTTTGGTACTGACATGTAAAAGACTTCATTCTTGACTTGTTCTTTGATTGCCATTAATGGCGGATTGATGGAATGCCTTTCTTCAATACTACTAGCTGTATTAAGATTTTTTGCAATAGTGCTCTCTAGTTCTGAAACTTTTCTGGAAAGCTCCCTAAGATTATTTTCCAAGTTTGCATTTGTCCTGTTTTCACTATTTTGATTTGCAAATGGTACCTCTCCTATCTTTACACGGTTTGATATTCTCTGATCAACTGTCTCCAATCTTTTCTTAATGGCATAAATACTTGAAATAGCGTATAGTGCCAATAGGATTAACAATACACCTAGAATTAGTGCTATGCTGTTTTCTTCAAAAAATGATTTTTCCATAATGTGTCCTGGGTTTGTTTTTTCTATTGAACTTGTAATTGGCATTGGTACTGCATTTTCTCCCTCGTTTGTTGAATCTTTAACCTGTTCAGATATATCGCTTGCTCCTTGTTTTATTTCTTCTTGGGTTAAAAAACGTCTGATTCTGGACTTGATGCTATCCAATTCAGTAGCATTCTTTTTTGCAAAAGCATTTATCTTTTGATACTTTTTCTGATTTTCGAAAATCTCATTAACCAAGAAATCAATGCTTTTTTTATCTTCCCTTTTTAATTCTTGCAATTCATTGAACAATGCTATCGAACGACCTTGATCAGAAGGTATGTCTTCTATTCTTATCTTATCCTTTTCACAATTAACCTGCTTTTCTTTCAAGACAGTATTCATACACACGCATGTCACAAAGTCCACGCCCTTGTCATATTGTCCCTTGTCAAGCTGCTGGGCATTCAAAAAAGAGGTACACAAAAAATAAATCAATAAAAAGGGTCTCATACTTGCTGGGTGTTTAGTTCTGAATGTATCTTATAGGCCAGATTGTTAAGTCCTCCAATCAGTGGGTAGAAGAATAAAGTCTCTTCCAGATCAACTTCCAGATCCCCTTCCAATTCTTTTTTCTTTTGCTGGATGCCTGATTTCAAATCGTCCAATGCATTCTCCTTTAAAAAGACCTTGTAGGTTTCCAGGTGGCTCGGATTGATCCCGAAGTAATTTTTAAAGCTCAGTTCCTTGTTAAGACCAAAAATCCAATCAATAAAGTGCTCGTATTCCTTGACGATACTGCCTTCAATACCATCATCCAAATCCTTATAGGTCTTTGGAGTGTTTGAGATAAGGATGTCTTCAGTTGTTCCCAAAAGAACCGTCTTGATGGCATCAACTGAAACAATCTGGCCAGATTGAATCTTCAATGCGCCCTTGCAACTGATTTCTTTTGGAAACGCATCCTGCTTCAGTTCTATATTTTTCAATTCAGCCTCCTCAAATACTTCCCTGAAGATGATCTGTGTCAATCTTGTCAGCGTGTCTAATTTTTCTGTTCCATCCGTTATATTTATAATTTTTGAGCCAGTTCCACTAAAGGTAATATGCCTTGGAATGCCTAAGTTTTTAACTTTCATTATTTTCGCCACATGATACACTATGGAGGCATAAAAAAGAATAAATACAATTTTCAGATCGCTGTTCAATTTTAATTTTCCGGTAAAGGAGATCGGGATGTTCTGCTCCATTATCTTCCTGTTTTTTTCAATTGAAAAGAAAAAGGCAATGATGTCTTCCGATTTTCCATTTTCTTTTACATTTTCAAGCACCTTGGACAAGTCATATTGATTGTTTGTCTCCAGCAGGTACTTTATACGCTCCGCATACTTTTGGATAAACCCGTTTATCTGGGAAGATCTTCCAAAGGCATCACCAAAAATGGCGTTGGCTGCAAAGCGGAAAGAAGTCAGCATTTCAGGCTGATTGTTCTTGTAGGCCACCACATCGGTTGTGCCACCACCTATATCAATAGATACCACCGAATTTGCCATTGCGTTGATTCCCAATTGCGTATTGAAATAATAGAATGGAGCAATTGATTCTGACAGCTTATCGGGTATCTGCGAAGTGTTGATGTATTTCTTGAACAAAGAATTCCATTTTGTCTCAAGCTCGCCAATTCTGAACGCGGTCATGCTTGAAGGATAAAGCCAGATCAGCTTTACCTTGTTCAAATCTCCTCCGTTCAACAATACCTTGTTCCTGATGAGGAGAAGCAAGTTTTCAAAAAAGGCATCGATCACCTTTGCTTCATTCGGATTCTTGAAATTCGACCATTTTAAATTGGTCCTTGTTTTCGCATTCTTGGCGATCAGGTATTTCTCATATACAAACGGAATATTAAAATCTGCCAAAGCATAAGTTTCCTTGTCTATATCCAAGTTTACGTTGGAATTTATCGCAGTCCGCAAGGGAAAATGAAATTCGCTTCTGCTGTTTATTTCCTGCGGAATGATTTCCTGGGGGATAATGTCAATCAATAATTTCCCGAGAAGAATCTTATTCAAGGATTTGATCGTCTCCGGATTCTTGGGATCGTGCAGGGTTGCAATCTGGACGTCGCCTTCCTCAATCTCGAAAGGCCTTGGATCGCCGTTGTCCTTCTTGTATTCAATATGGGTATTTGTTGTTCCAAAGTCTACAGCAAACGTAAATTGTGAAGTTCCCTGCGGCAGTGGCCTGAAGAGCGGAATCAACAAGCCATTGGCCCAATTGTTTTTAATTTCCACATAGTCAAAGCCATCTTCAATGACGTAATACGAGGAAGAAATATTATCATTGGTTTTCTCGCTTCGCTGCTTTACGGCCTTTTCCTTGACCTGGCTGTTTTCCAGGTTCTTGTAAAACTGCAGGGCATATTTATTATGCTTGGTATGTTCCTGGATGTCCCGGTCCATAAAAGCAACCCTGTAATGGTTGTGGCTGTCTTCCTGCAATTTCAAGAACGGATAGAGCGTCAAGCCGAATTGGTTCTCAATGATGGCACCGCGGTTCCTGGACAATTCAGGTTCTGCAATCTGATATTCGCTTGTCGGTGGATAGTACATCCTCTCGTAGGTAATATATTTTCCATGCTGGATCGGAATACGCAAGGTCACGGTAACGCCACCTCTCGCCATCTGCCTTATTTCCAAGGCCTTCTTTCCATCCGCAACCACTCCCTGCAGGTCAGCGACATCAAAATAGTCGAAATATTCCTTCCTGATCGGAAGCAGGTAGCCCTTGGTGATTTCTCCCGAGACCATAGAGAAATTGCCATCAAAGAACTTTTCCTTGTGGATCGGATAAACCGTCCTGACGATGTAAGGCTCGAGAAAATCACTGATCGTAAGATAAGGATACTTACCTCCATCAAATGGAAGAATCCTTTCCTTGAGCGGCTTCTCTTCGTTATAGCCTGCCTTGTTGTTCCTGTTCCAGAAATCCGAGGTATAGATTGTCTTTTCGGAATAGTCGTCGACGGGAAGCACGAGCGGCCTGGTTCCCTTGCCGTATTTGGCAGAAGCAATCACGAATCCGCTCTTTTCTTCAATATTGGCGGGCTGTTCTGTTTTCTTCCTCATTGGAAATCCCAGCACTTCCACGGGGCTGCTTTCAAATCCGGCCGTGAGTTTTTCAAATTCATTTTCAAACTCAGCCTTGGTATAAGAATTAAGGATGCCTTTCTGTACGTCCGTAAGCATCCTGAAACTCATTTCGAGGTAATCGTCCAGGCTCTTGAATGATCTTGTAAAGCCGTCCATGAATTTCCTTATTCCGAATATTAATTTCTGGAAGGCAAAATCACGTTTGTACAATGGCTGAAAATTGGCATCAAAGACGATGTCGTTGCCGAACTGGATGTTGACGTATTTCAAATCATTGGCCGACGTAAAGAACAATGTTGCGGGAGAAGTCCCCCCAATGATGTTCATTGCATTCGGACCTGCCTTGTAGTTCAAGAGGAACAGCCTCTGGGTGTCGGCAAAATTATAGGCCTTCGCATCTTGTTCCAGATAAAGCTTCAATGTCTCACCAAGCAGCCTATGTCTTGGATTTGTTGATTTTAGTAGTACTTCGAGATCGTTGGCCTTGTCCCAGGTGATGATGCTTACCTTGTCCTTCAATTTGTCACTGTTGAAGAAAATCTCGCCAATGTCAAAACAGTCGGAAACCATCTTGTGGAAAATGGTATTTCCTTCGAGGTTGTTGCCGTTTACAATATTTTCGAATGCGGTCTTTACCAAATCGATCCGCGCAAACGGGCTTGGAATGGAAGTAATCTCCCTTGAGGCCGTGGCACCGGATGGATCCTGTATGGCCTCAATGGCATTCTTGCCATAAGCGGTAGAGTTTTGCCAATCTTCTATGTTGTCACTTCCCTTGTGAAATCTGAATACTTTTGCCATCTTAAAATTTGTATTTTTCAGAAACCAGGATTTCTGTAGTGTTATGGAATAAATTCATAAATCGCTGTTCCAAGGCGTCGTTGTTCTTTAATCTTTTCTGCTCCTTTGACAAATGGAAATTGTATCGGTTGTAATTCTTGCCTTGTTCCAAAAAGCCAATATGCGGTTTCACGCCTTTTACCATCTCAAAAAGGTTATTCTCGTCAACATTGAGGTTGAATGGGGCAAAACTTCTCTGGTTGTGCGCCATTTCATTGAGCCATCCTGTAAAGTATTGATTGAACGTCCTCAGGTAGCTGCTGAAAAAAGGCTGGGTCATGAAAGTCTGTATCCCAAGATTCTTGATCCAGTCCTGATCTGCATCTTCCTGTATCCTCTTGTCCAGATAGAGCGAGAAAAGCTGGTACTGCGTAAGGTTCTTTTTCAAGGAAAGCTGCGTGGCAAAACCGAGATTCTCGAATATGAGTGATGGAACTCCATCCTTTACGCCAAATTCCTTATAAAGAGGATTTTGTGCCTTACCCATCTCGTTGACTAATGCACTTCCAGGTGTTTTTGCAAAATCAACAATCGACAAGGCAGCAGCAATCTCCAGGAAATGGGCATCGTTCTTCTGGGAACTCGCTCCCTCATGATTGGGATAATCCTTGGTGACATTGTCGCCCAGATAGTACAGGGCATTCAGTGAATTGTTACCACTCACATTTTCTTCATAATACGAAAGTGCCGCCTTGGTCTTGGAGATAAAGGTCGATTTGTCGATCTTGCTTTCCTCACTTGGGGAGACTCCAAAATAAGGCAGCATCGTAATGGCGCCGACCGGGGCGTCCTGAAGGTATTTCCACGTCGAAAGCCCGTGGTCTGCATTCCTGATGTTTTTCAAGAGCAATGGAAATCCTGCCGCACCTGTCCCTCCAAAAATGGAACTGATGATAAAGATCCTGTCGTCCTGCGCAAATGAGGAAGCAAAATCCTTGAAGTCCTGCGATTGCTTGAACTGGTTCAGCACGACGCTTCCGATGTTTGGATTCCCCTTGAAACCCACTTCCATATCCGCATTCAGGTTGTCTTCTGAAAAAAGCAGGCTGATCAGGGCCTTGTTGCTCTCATCCAAGCTGCTGTATTCTATATAATCCTTGAACCGCTCGTTCTTGATGTCGCTCAGGACAAGCCTGAAATTTTGCGTGATGTCCGAGATCCTTGTCTTGAAGAATTTGTTCTCGTCGGCATCCGTGAAGCTCAGGCTGTTTCGGATGTGCTGGTAGTTTTTGAGAATGTCAATCGTCCGGGTCACGTCGCCATTGGCCTCGTCCGGATCAATTATGATGGGTACAACTTCGTAGCCGGCAATGTCAATTCCGGTGGCCAGCAGCATTGCCAGTGATTTTATTACCCTGGAACCGGTACCGCCAATTCCAAATACGTATAATTTTGCCATGGTATATTTTTTTTAGAAAGGAGTTCTTGAAGCCTTGATGCTTTTGAATTTGAAGGCGATGGAGAATAAGAAACAGAAAATCATTGTCCACAAGACGTTTACCATTGAATAAGTAAAGTATTCCGTAAAGGTAGCATCTGGTCCTATGGTCGAAAAGCTAAACGAGTAAGCCACAGCAAAATTGATGAGGGCAACAGCTACCATCCATAAAAACCAATAGATTTTCTTGTAGAAACTTCCATAATTGGAAAGGAAAAAATAGTACAGAAGTTCTGAAACAAGAGAAGAAATCAGCATTATAAGACCAATTGAAACATAAGCTCCGGACTGGTACATATTATCCGAAAAGTTGTTGTTACTGATATAGAACAGATTAAGGGGAGGAAATCCTTCGTACAGATAAGCGAAAAGATCATTCATAATTGATGGTGTTAGGGTTATTGATATGTTTTTTTTTATCGGAAAGCTTGCATAACATTCTCGTAAAGTCTAAAATATATAATCTTTACAAGTTTTCATTTTTTTATATTTTATTGTTTATAAACACTTTACAATAGATTACTTGATCTTTATTTGAAGTTCAAAATAATTACTTGACTGGGAAGTGGTCTCGTAGGCTTCGCTTATCCCTTCCATCAGGTATTTGAAGCCAAAAGTCTTGTTGGTGATGGATCTTGCATCGGTATCGTCTTCCGTGCTGGTTGTCGCCACCCATCTTGGCAGCTGCCTTTTCAAGCTGAATTGCACGTCACTGTATTTGCTTGAAGTGGCCACAAATGTGATGCAATGGGTTGGCGTGTTTCCGGATTTTAAAATCCTTGTGGCTGACGCCGGAACCAGATCGTCGTTGTTGAATCTTGCAATCTTGCTGATGGCAAAATCACCTTCCGCAACCGTATAATTTTTAGGATTGGCAATATAGTCGTCTTCCAACGGCAACTTGCTTAAATCTATCGCCACCGAGAAACTGAACTTGTCTCCATTTCTCGTATCCGGAGTAATGTCCTCGATTCCTCTCACGGAATTCTTATCAGAAAAATCCCTGGACGGCTTGAATCTTCCAAAATCTGTCCTTGAATTGATCACCGAATAATAGATTCCTGTTGAATAATCGACAGATGACAGGACGAGCTTGTTCGCATAGCCTTCCACTTCCTTCCTGGAGAATACAATCTTTGAGTTGAAATACTGCATAGCCAGCTCACTTCCAATAATAGCAATGTAATACGGACGCTGCTCATTGTCCAGGTAGGTCGCCTTTTCGTTCTTGTCCCAGTATTTTCCCTTGAATCTGGAATTTAATTTTACTACCGTGGTGGTGAGCTGTATCTTTTCCTTTGATTTTGTAAGGAAAGCATCCTTTGTCAAGCTTTTCTGGTCGCTCAGCAGATCTTCCGTCCTGTTCCCTTTTATGGAATAGATGCAATCAGAAATCAGTATTGAGATGGTGTCCCTGGAAGTCCTGTCCAATACCTGCCTGAACACATTGTTCAGATTGCTGGAAGCCGTTGCACCAACCTTGAAGCTTTTGGCATTCAAGGCACTGGCAAATCCCGCCAGGTTTGTATCAATGTTTGTCGGATGTATCTGTGAATTGATAAAGAACAGATTGATGTTCTTCTCCTCATATTGGTATTTCAAAAGGACCAGCATGTCCTGGATCGCTGATTTGAATTCAGTATTGCCATTGATGTAGCCGTTCATACTTCCTGAATTTTCGATGTACACATTCACCGCAACATTTTGAGGGGAAATGGTCTTCTCCTTTTCGACCCTGTATCCTTTCTTTTCCAAATGGGCGACCAATAATTGCTCGTCAAGATTTCCATTGTTAAAAAAACTCCTAAACATACGGTCTTCAGAAAAACCAGCCACGAACGCTTTAAGTTCTTCCCTCTCGGCAAGATTGATGCTGTTTCCACTTTGTGCAAATTGTGCCGCTTTTTCTTCAAAGGCATCAAATTCTGATGCGCATCCAAAAAGTGTAAAAAGAAGCAGCACTGCTAAAAAAGTAATTGTTCTCTTCATGATTATTTGATTTTTATGTTTATGAAACCATTGCCCACGCCCAATACTTCGATGTCTTCCATAATCGAATGGAAACTGTCCAGCAAGGCTTGGCTGGTGTCGTGGTGGTTTATTGTAATCCTTGCCGTGTTTTCCAAGAAGGTATAGGATTGGTTCTTTACCAATTCTAATCTCCTTAAATTCTTGAGGACATCCTGGACCAGGCTGTAATTTATATTGCCTACTTCGAGAACGGTAACTTGATTTTCTGGAAAACGTACAACTGGAACTCTATCTTGGACAGGCTGGACATTTGGAGCTGAAGCATTCTGGAATTGAACAACAGCAGGGGTTGGAATTTGTTTTGGATCGGCTCCATATTGGTTGACGTAACGGGTTCCTTCCTGAAAAACCATCCAGAAAATATAAAACGGAACGATCTGCATCCAACCGCTATTCCCCAGATCATGACATCGCTTTGCTCCTTGCGCCCAGATGAACCACAACAAAGGAATATAGAGCAACCCCAGGATTCCCAACTCGCTGCTTCTACTTATTGCCAATACTAGAAAACAATAGCACAGGATATGCATGATCACGCTTAGACCATATTCCGTCCTGCCAATCCTGCCATCAAATGAAAATGAATTACTAAACATATTTTTTATCTTTAAGGGTATGACTTACGAACAGGATTGCCGAACCAATGTCGATCGGTATCCAGATTGATTTCTTATAGAGGTAAATGGGAAGGATCGGATTAAACAGTATTGCCACACCTCCAAAGAGCAACATCCATAGGTTAAATCCCATCTTGAGTTCATCCAGCAGGATCAAAATGGCTCCAAGCGTGATGGCTATTCTCAGGAACGTATAATATCCCATGGGAAATCTGAAAATGGCCAAAATCAAGAGCGCAGCACACGAGATCGAAATTATTTTCATCTTTTATCCTTTAAAATTTAAATTGCATCCATTGCTGTAACAATAACTTTCCTTCAGCTTGTCGTATACTATGGGAGCACGCATCTCATTCTTCATATAAAAGATATAATTATAGACCGTCCGTTCCGAAACCCCCAATTTTGAAGCGCATTCAAATGGTGGTCCCGTCCGTTCAATCATAATCAATTCATGAAGCTTTATGATGATGCGTATATCCATTGTGTCGGCAGGACAATTTTAACACTTGTCACTGCAACCGAAATGCAGTGGCTGAATTTTTATTAACAATACATTAAGAAAAAGGAATTACTTGCCATTTTCATATGCCTCGACGACTGCAAGCAATACTTCCGAAAAATTAAAAAGATCGTCAAGCACATTGATCTCGTGGCGGATTTCTTTTTTCTGTTCGTCGAGTATGGCGAGGTACTTCTTTGTCCCGCCAAGATAAAGGCGGCAGATGGTCTTGCGGTTGTTGTCGTCCAGGAGGATGGCGAAATACGATTGTGCATCCCGATAGGCAATACGGCCTACGGGAATTTTCTGGCGCAATATTGTTTTTACGATCATAAAGCCTTCCAGCTCTTCCTGTGTGGTCTCGATCTTGCTTGCTTCCTCTTTCTGGACTTCTGAATTGAGTTCGGCTTCCTGCTCCTTCGTAACTTCTACTTCCTTCGTCAATGCTGATTTCAGCCTTTCAGTAATGAGGTCGCTGATGTATTGCTGCAATGATTTCTTGACCAGATTGGTAAATTGTTCCAATACCTTGGCCGTAATGACACCCGGGTATACCTGCCTTGCAAAAAGCTTCACCAGATCGGAACCCGGATTCGCAAATTCCGTATTGATGAGCTTCTTGAGTTCAAACGTATATTTGAGGTCGCTTGCAGTGTTAACAATATTTTCGAAATCATAATAGGCCTTGTGGAATTTCTTCAGCTCTTCAATCTGGTTGTCCTTGATGTCGGTGATGTCAAAAGCAAAGAAGGGCTTCTCGTCCATCTTGTTTTTCTCTACCAGATCGGTATAGAACTTGTATTCGATGCCATTGGTGAGGATGGAGAATTTTGCCTTGGTGGTATGAAAGTAGCGGAACAATTGGGAGGCATTGTTGACGTTGAGTGGTGCTGCATGGTGCTTGCATTCGATAAGGATGATGGGCTCGCCGTCCTGCATTATCGCGTAGTCGATCTTCTCTCCCTGCTTGATGCCAATGTCCGCAACCAGCTCCGGGGTTACCTCATACGGATTGAAGACATCATAGCCCAGTTCCTTGATGAACGGCATGATGAAGGCATTCTTGGTAGCCTCTTCGGTATTGACCTGTGACTTGAGTTTTTGAACCCTGTCGCCCAATGATTTGATATGGTCCTTGAAATCCATGATGTGTTGGTTTTGATTATTATTTGTCAAACCTACGATCGTGGAAAATGGATTCCTTACGGTTTTCCGTAAAAGGGGAAAATAATTTTGAGAAGATGGAAGATGGAAGATGGAAAGGTGCAGTGATTCTAAATTATGAATCGCTGCACCTTTGATTTTTTGAAACTTTGAACCTGTGTATCTGTCTTATCTAAACCAGTCCCAGGTCCTTGGCGATGCTGATCAGATGAATGGTGTTCCTTGCCTTGAAATAAAGCTTTAGCCGGTTGATTCTTTTTTCAATACTGCTGATGCTCTTGGCGGATTTGCCCTCGGTCTTGAAGACTTCGCAGATTTCGTTTACAATCAGTCCCTGGGAAAGGTACCTGATCAGCTGGATGTCATATTCCTCAATTTCAAGCAGGCTCGCGGGTTGCAGGATATGATTGAATTTTGGGGAGAGGTATTTTTCCCCACCCTTGTAAATCGTATCGATGGCGCGGATGACCTCGCCCGAGCTTTCACGTCCTTTCCACACAAAGGCGTCAATGTCAAGCTCTTCCAAGAGGTACCTGATCTTGTAGCCTCGTTCCTCTATGGAATAGGCAATTGTCTTGAGTCCCGGCTGGTGTTCTTTTACTGCCTTGATCAAATCTTCGCCGCCGCGCAAAGTCGTGGGACGATGGTCGGCCTCAAAGGAAAGATCGGTAATGAGCAAATCGAAAGGAGCTTGATCAAGATTGGCTTTCCTTATCTTGAGAATGGCTTCATCGCAGTATTTGGCATGAACAATCTCGGCATTGTGGAACTTCTCCAGGATGGTACTCAGACCAAGCCCTATACTATCAATGTCTTCGGCAATCAGGATTTTTTTAAACATAGCAATTGTTTAACAATTAAACGCAAAATTTACTTTCAGCCCTTTTTCGGGTGTTGGGTCAAAAGTAATCGTACCGTTTATACTTTGAATACGGTTTTCCACATTCTGCAGGCCATTTTTTCTCAAATGCTCGTCAGTCCCCATTCCCACTCCATTGTCAGAATAATTTATTTGAATTTTTTTATCGATTTTCTTAAAACTTATCAGGACCAAGGAGGCCCTGCTGTGCTTTTTCATGTTTACGAGAAGCTCCTGCAAAACCCTATGGACGACAATTTTCTTGGACGATTCGATCTCCACCCAGTCAATGCTTTCTATTTCCTTGAGGATGATGTTGATGGTATCGGAACCGTAACCCGAAAGCATCTCCTTGAGATTGCCCAGGTATTTTTCGCCCGTATCGATGTTGTTGTTTTCCTTTGATATGTTCCGGGTCTGGGCATAGATCTTGTCCAGATTGTCTAGCAGGATTTCCTTGTTCCCCGGAGTTGCGAGATCACGGATTTCAGCAAAGGTCATGGTGTTGAAAACATCATTGGCAAGTTCGTCATGCAGTTTTTTTGCAATGCGGATTTCCGTCCGGTATTCGTCTTCCTGCTTTTGCTGCTGCTTTTCCCTCTTGTGCTTTTTCTTGTCCATGAAATACATAACGATTATGGAAACAATAAATCCTATCAATATAAATCCAATTATAAGATTCCTGATCCTTTCCTTGGCCCGGCTTGCCTCCGCTGTTATCTTATCTTCCAGGCTTTTCCTTCGCTCCTTTTCAGTATCAAACCGCATCTTGGCAAAATGGTTCTTGAACCTCTGGCGGAAATCATCCACGCTGTCGTTGAGTCGGAAATATTCCTGATTGTAACGCTTTGCCCCGTAGGTAGCGAGTAATTGCAAAGCCTGCAACCGATGGTCCATGGCGCCGATCTCGGTGGCCATTTTATGTGCCTTTTGGGCATAATCTGCTGTAAGGGCTGGATTTTTACGGGCATGAAAGTCTGCCAGATTGAGGTAACTGTAGACCATTCCTTTCTTGTCAGCCTGTCTTGTACGGATGGCCAGAGCTTCTTCCATAAGTTCCCTGCCTGATATTCCGTCTTTTCTAAACTCGGATACTCCAAGATTGTCCGCGACCTTTGCCAATGTGAGCGTATCTTTTTTTACGATATCAACTGCATACAATGTCTTGAACATCGGAATGGCCTGGTCATACTTCTTTTCTTCCAAGTAGCATAATGCAATATTGTTTTCGATTATCTTTTGTGAGATTGGGTTATCGGTTATTTTTTTGGCCAGGTTGTAGTACTTGATGGCCTGATTGTAATCTTTTAATCCCATATAGGCAATGCCCAGCATATTATTTGCTTCTCGAAGGTAGTCGGCATCTTTACTTTTTTCCAGAAACACCAATGCCTCCGTAAGGGTTTCCTCACTTCCGGAATAGTCGTTGAAGATTTGCTGTATGTGTGCCATTTTCAACAAGTTGTATCCTATCCCCTGACTGTCGTGTTCTTTTTCAAGCAGTTCTTTTGATTCGTTGTAAAAGGCAAAGGATTCTTGATAGTGCTTCAGCTCATAGGAACGTTCTGCTTTCCTTCTCAAGATATAAGCAGTAAAAGCATTAGGTTTTTCTGTCTTTGGAGCCATTTCCAAAAGCCTATCCAAATAGATTGGGACACTGTCTGGATCGCTTCCTGAAATCACATAATCCATCTTGTATAAGATCGACTTGTACAGCAATGTCGTATTACCGCCTAGCCTGGAAAGCTGGATTGCTTTTTCAGCATGCTGTCTCTTCTTTACAGGCAAGGTGTCTGCAAGGAGCTTTTCCAATTGGTTGTTGATTGCTATTTCCGAACCGCTTTGCTTGCTACCGCTGTTGTTATTGCCCGTGCAGGAAAAAAGCCAAGCCGACAGAACCACACCTAAAAAAGGGGAATTTAACTTCATATTTGAAAGTTTAATTCCCCGAAAGTACTAAAATAAAGATAGAATCACTAATTCATTTCTTTATGGAAATGGCGGTGGTGGTGGCTTTATAGGTGTATTGCCTGGTTCGCCATCAGCATGTGCCGGAGTTGCTACTGTTTCCTCTTCTACGGCATCTGCGGTACAAGAAATCATCGAAAAGGCGCTTGTTAAGATCAAGGCCATAAATACTATTTTTTTCATTTTTTGGAATATTAAAAATTAGACATAGAATGGCCTTTAAGGACTTGCGTCCAAATTTTGGTTCCGCGGAAACCATTGGCCGTTCTGGAAATTGTTTTTTGCCTGGGAAGTCAGTGGGCCGGAACAGCATAGCATGTATCATGCTTCCCGAATAATAATTCTATGCTGTAGGGCACCACCATTTTTAGAATCAGTTTTGTACATTTGTCCCGACTGCAGTTGAAACGGTAACTAATTCTGAGGCAAAGGAATGGCTGTTTTACCTGGGTGTTTATACGGAATTCCGGTGTTTCCGACAATTCCGATGATTTCCGAACAATTCTTAATATTTCTGAAAATGGTAGATATTTTTTTAGCTTACAAGAATGCCATAAGGGGTCATTATGAGGGTAAAATTTTTGATCATATCTCTGATTTGGCACAACCCACTCCTGCAAAACTGCGAGATTTATGTTTTGAACACTTCCTTGAAAAAAAGAATGATAAGTTTGATGACGAAATCTTTAAACGTTTTTTTGATTGCGATTTCGATCCCAGCCATCTCAATGGGTTAAGAAAGAAGATTGATAAATTCAAGCCTCTGTGTAACTTTCTTAAAGGTAATACTGAGCTTTCAGATGCAACTACCGCTGATATGCTGGCCTTATTGATTGGTTATGAACACCGCCCTATTAGAAACTTCAAAAAATATTACTTTAAGCTTAAGACTACTGAAAATGAGATTGAAACTGTGACATCTGAAACTTCAACTATTAAAGATGATATTGAAAATAGAATTGCACAGATCGAGCTTGAAACTACGGAATATGGAACTGCAACTATTGAAGATGAAATTGAAAATGACATCGCAACTCCCCAATTTGAAACTGTAAATTATGAAAATGGAGCGATTGAGCATATGACTGAGAATACAACAGCAACTTCTAATGCTGAACCAGTAACTGTTAAATATGCAGTTGATGATAATATTAAAATTGGGGAATTCAACAATACAGTTGCTGAATCTGGCACATCTCCTACTTCTCCTCCCAAAACTCCTACATTTTCAACTATTGCCCTCAAAGCAAGACCACACAAGTCAATCTTCATTGGTTTATTGTTGACCAGCGTTTTATCATTAGGTTATGTCGCGAAAGAACGTTACTTCTCTAAAAAAGAATGCATGCAATGGCAGGAGGATCATTATGAAATGATGGATTGTGAAATAAACGGACTTGCCACCATCAGTCCAGTGCTTGCATTGGATGAAGATGTAGTAGAATTAAAGAAAGTTACGCTTAGAAGAGGCATGCCTTTTTTCAAGTACAACAAGCCTTTGTATTATTATTACAAGGTGAACAGGGACAGTGTTGAATTCTTCAATGGCCCGGGATTGCATCCCATAACCCAAGAACCGTTGAGAAAAATTACCTGGCACATGATCTACAAATATGTCAAATAAAAAAAGGATGCCTTTCGACATCCCTTTCAAATCAATTCAAAATAAATTATGGCTTCTCACCAGCTTTAGCCTGATTAGGAATTGGGATTCTCAAACCTCAGACACTTCAGCAGCCTGTTCAAGAAACGGTATGGCATTACATCCAAAATTTTTTCTAACCTTCATAAGATAGGTTTAATTATTTTGTTTCCTGTCGGATAGTACTTTTATTTTGTCTTTTTAAGTTATTTTTACGCAATCCATAAATTCTAAATTTGTCCCTTTTAATCAAGCCTAAAAAATGAAAAAGTTATTGATGCCTTTCGAGAATAGCGCTCGAGGATTTGAAATATCTGATGATCCAAATTAGGCCTAATGCACCAAACCACTGAATAAATTAATGATATTAAATTAAATCTTTATATTGCGTTCCCTTATAAAAAGACCAATTAAAAAAGTCTAATCAAGGAGGAATTCAGACAGCACTATGGCCCATTACCCAAAATACAACCTGTTTTTCTGTTCAATAGCTTTTTTGTTGCTGTTGACAGATCTGCATGCGCAAAATTACAACAAAGCTGAACTTGCAAAGAAAGTAGAAGAAAATGGCACTCTTTTCCAAAACAATAAGGACAGCGCCTTTAAAGATATCGACAAACTTCTAAAAAATTCCGTGTCGAATAAGGATGAAATGTCAGAACTTGTATTGCTCGACAGGATTTGCCGCTATTACTATGCTAAGAATGACCTGAGTAAACTTGTAGAAGCGTCGGATAAATTATACGTTAAAGCTGTAACCTATAAGATAATTAATTATGAAGCCATGGCATGTGTTTACATGGCTGAGGCCTATTCTATGAACCAGCTGCCAGATAAAGCAATTGATGAATTGAATAAAGCTATAAAAGTTCTCGAAAGAGGAAACAGTAATGATCCAAAAATATTCTATGCCAAATCAAATGTTTTGATTAGCCTTGCCAATATCTACATTGACAAGAAAGAATATGGAAAAGCTGCTGAAAAAATGCACGAGGCCATAAAAAGTTACAAAGGGAAAAAAGATTCTAAATCGTTTAAAAAATTCCAGTCCTTAAATTATTCCAATCTTGCGTCAATTTACCTGCACATCAATATTGATTCGGCAGAATATTTTGTAGAAAAATCGCTATCAGTTAGTCCTATTGAAGATAATAATAGTCCAGTCATGTCATTTAATTATTCTGTGCTTGGACATGTTTTTCAAGAAAAAAAAATGGATAGCATCGCTTTGAAATATTATCTAAAAGCTGAAAAAATTAATGATCATAATGGTGAACAACAAAATACAGCAGACCTTTACAGCAATATCATTAAATTATATAAAAACCAGGGAGATACCTTATCAGCCAAAAGATATGAAGAAAAATTAAGGATGCATGATCTCGTAACCCTGCAAAGCAAATACAATTCGCTTCATAAGGTCTTGGACAAGGATAAGAGTGCAACTACTGTAGTGGCAACTCAAAAAAAGGCCATCCTATTTATTGCTGCAGGAGGAATTGCCTTGCTACTGTCGCTCTTTATCCTATTGAAACGTTCAAAAAGGAAAATACTCCTCACAAATCAACATGAAGACGAAGGTTTAATGGAGAGCTTTGGCGAATATGATAATCTGATCCAGATGATCGGCAGGGATGATTCTTCCTTTATATTCAATTTTGAAAAAATTTTTCCTCACTTTTCAAAAAAATTGCTTGCCATAAATCCTTCCATCGTACAATCTGAAATTGAATTTTGTGCACTTTTAAAAATGAAACTGCCTACAAAAAAAATTGCACAATTGACTTTTATAGAGCCAAGGACCGTCCAGAACAAAAAACACCGTATCCGTAAAAAATTAAATATTCCTGCTTCAGTGGATATCTATAATTGGTTTGATCTTATATGACACAAAGATTTATATAACTAATTTCTTTAAAACGGTAAATTATTGTTTGTTTTTTAATAAAAAACACTGCTAGTGTATGTAGTGAGTACCTAGTTAACTAGCACTGGTAACAATTGGTGTAGGCCATTTTTTTTAATAACTTGATGGGACTTCTATATTTGTTCGAAATTTAAAAACCTAGATTCATGAAAAAAAATTATCTTATGCTGCTATGGGTGCTGCCCATGCTGCTGTTTACAAAAGCCCATGCCCAGCTTTGGGAATCTGTAGGACCTGCCACAGGAGTTTCTGCTGGTGCTTCAGGACGCCTAAATCTTATCAATGATTACCAGGACAATCTTTTGCTTGGTTATTATGATGTAGCAGTTAGCAAAGGAAACGTACAAAAATATGCCAATAGTGAATGGTTTTACTTAGGAGATTCTTCAGAAGGAATAACCCCTAATTTTGCCACCTTCAACTCTCTTTCTGCAGATGCGCAAGGGAACGTTTATTTTACAAATCAAGGCCCAAATTTTCAAGTGCAGAGGTTTGAGGGACAAGGGCAAATATGGGAGGAAATTTACAGTGGCACTGGAAACGTTAATTACCAATCTTCAGCAGTTGCACCCAACGGTGTATTGTACATCGTAAGTGGAGAAAATTCGGGTACCATCAGGCGTTATGTAAATGACCAATGGGAGCAAGTAGGAACTGCAGGCTTTTTTGGCGGAGTTCCTACTTTCCTGGATATGGCTATTGGAACAAACGGAAAGGTTTATATAAGTTTCAACAATGCAGGCGCGGTACACGTATACGAAAATGACCTTACTGCTCCTTCCACACAGGAATGGACAGCTGTAGGCGGAGAACCTGATGTTGCAGTAGCTTCGGCAAGCGAGAATTATAATTCTTCACTGACCATCGACGCGGAGAATAGCCTGTATATTTGTTATGTATCCAATGGTGCCGGAGGCAATAAGCTAAATGTGAAAAAATTTTCAAATTATGAATGGACACAGCTTGGTGCTGAAAATTTTTCGTCTTCCAGGGTACAGCATAACAGTATTGCTGTAGGAGCCAATGGAATTGTATATGTTGCAGTAAGTAATTGGGAAGATACCGATTTCCTTAAAAATTATGTACTCGCATATGATGCTGTTTCCAATAGCTGGTCGCAAGCAGGAAATGGATTTGCCTCAGAAGGACAGGCTACTCATAATTCATTGGCCATAGACAGCTCCGGAAACTTGTTCCTTGCATTTTATGACAATGTATTGGGAAAAATATCCGTAAAGAAACTCAATCTGGAAGTTGTTGCCGCTGAAAGCATTGAAATAATTACCCAGGACGAAGTACCTGCTGCCATCACAACTGATAATGGCACATTGCAACTTCAAGCCAACGTACTTCCTTTGGAAGCCAACCAAACTGTTGTATGGAGTATCGAATCAGGTGAAACTTTTGCAACAATCAGTGAAACCGGACTTGTTACTGCAATAGCCTCTAATTCTGTTGTAACAGTAAAAGCAACTTCTGTAGAGAATACTTCAATTTTTAATACTATAGAAGTAACAATTACCAATCAGGATAGTGAGATCGCTGCAGAAGAACTTGAAATTACTTTTGAGGAAGATTATCCAGATATCTATACCCTCAATGCAACGCTTCAGTTGAATACGATAATTCTACCACTTGAAGCGAATCAAGAAGTTACATGGACTGTCACATCTGGTACAAATGTAGCAAGCATAGATGCAAATGGGCTTGTAACCTCATTAGCTGAAGGTACTGCCACCATTGTTGCGGCAAATATAGACGGGACAGTATCCGATCAAATTGTTGTCAATGTATTCTCTAATGGATGTACCCAAGGTGATAATTCTATGGACTTTGGTCTTGGTTACACGATTACACTTGATGACATAAAGGGAAGTGATGATTTTATAGTCGCTGAAGGCACGAGACTTACTGTTAAAAAAATCAGGCTCAGCATAGTTATGCTTCCCGATACGCAAATTACATCCGTCAACCTTAACTTCTTGAAAGATCTTGGAGGTCGTCCAGGTGAAGAAATTGCATCATTTGATAATCTGATTCCGACTACCCAGACACTTACCAAAGTGCACAATGAGTTTTATGATCAATTTTTAATAGAGCTGGATTTACCGGAACCAATCGTATTTGATCAAGGCACCTATTGGCTTAATCCTGAGGCAATAAATTCTGCAGGCGCACCTGTGTATTGGGATGTAACGTCAAATGGAACAGTTGGGAACAGCTATCATATCAATTACCTAAATTGCAACAATTGGACGCCTTTGTTTGAAGGTGGAATGAATGGTGTTTTTGAATTGACAGGCAATTGTACGCCAATGCCAGTAACCATAAACGTTCCTGAAGCTTCAAACGCTGAAGTAGCAATAGGCAGTACGATTGAACTGAGTGCTGTGGTAAGCGAACAACCGGATGCTGCGATAGTATGGACGGTAACAGCAGGTCAAGAATATGCCTCTGTAAGCAATACAGGTATAGTTACAGGCTTAGCTGCTGGTACCGCAACAATCAGGGCCGCTGTTGATGCAAACCTTTACACCGAATATGCCATAAAGGTTGTGTATCCAAATGCATGTGTACAGGAAGTCCTTCCTAACAACCAAGAAAATGGATATTTCTTTGGACAGCAAAGATTAGCCACTGATATTACTGTTACAGATGGACAGTTTACAATCCATTCAGTTGAACCGAATATAGTACAATGCTCAACTACTTTTGATTTTGTCTTTTATACCAGCGTAAATGGATTACCAGGTGCGGAAATTATGTCCACAGCTGGAACCATCATCGATCAGATGAGTGCTGGCGCAGACTTTAGCGTATATTTCAACCGCTACGTTGTGGCATTGGATACTCCAATTACCCTGACTGCAGGAACTTATTGGATGGAAATCAAAACGGACGGTACAGCTTGGGAAACAACAAGAGCTACTGTACAAGGGCAATATGCAGCTTTTAAGAATTTTAATTCAAATGAATGGGTGTTAAGCGCGGATGAGGAATTTGTATATAAAATTAATGGTAGCTGTGGTGTGATTTGTTCAACCGATATAACGCCACCGACCGTTTCCTTGCAAAATGCCACAGCTGTAATTGTTGAAGGCGGTTCTGTTACCGTAACTCCTCAAATGTTTGATAACGGAAGTACTGATAATTGCACAATCGCCTCTATGTCGGTTACACCAACAACATTTAATTGTAATCAACTTGGAGTACAAACTGTTACTGTCACTGTCACCGATGCAGCTGGAAATACTGCTACAGGTACGGCCCAGGTAACCTTATCGGATCCAGAAGGTTATTGCCAGCTTTCTACGGTGGGACATTCCTTGGAGGATTTTAAACTTTATCCAAATCCTGCAACTGAAGTTATTAACCTAAGTGTTCCAACAAGTATTGCAATTGAGACGGCTTCAATTTATTCCTTATTGGGGCAAAAAATTATTACAATAAATTATACAACCCTGAATGCCAATAGCAATGGGGAGTATTCTATTCCTGTTGAAGGACTCCAGTCGGGCACCTATCTAATAAAGGCTGCAACAAGCGGAGGAAACATTACAAGCAAGTTTATAAAACTGTAAATTAGAAGAATCAAATTTTAGAAAGGCTGTCTGACGACAGCCTTTCTTATTTAAAAATGTAATGCTCAAATTTTTCTTCAATATTTACATCGTCTGTCGGATAGGAATACACCGACTATCCATCGTTAAAGTATTGATTATAAAGATGCCTTTCATGAAGTGGTGTTTATGATCAGATTTTAAATGATAAAATAAAGAGCCATGTCTCCGCTCCCACCTTACATAACGTGAGCCTTTTTAGTATTTCAGATTCAAATGCAGCTAAAAGTTACGGACAAGGCAATTTCTTTTCCAGGAGCATCAAGCTTCATAAAAAAACCGGCCACGTTAAATGGCCGGTTTTTTTATCAAACTATTTTTTTGATTATTATCTGTTGATGTAGACCCAACCCGTAACATTCTCTCCCGTGTTCTTCTTGATCACGTAGAAATAAGTCGCCGTTGGCAAGTCATCCCCCTTGTCGGTCTGACCTCTCCATTGGTTGGTATAATTTCTCTGGTGGTATACTTCCGTTCCGTATCGGTTATAAATCTTGATGTCATCAACTCCCAAGCCTGTCAAATCGAATGAATCGTTGGCATTGTCGTTATTGGGAGAAATTCCTTTTGGAATGTTACAAAAAGCACCATAGATGATTACATTTTCAGTAGTTGAACAACCAGCAGGATTTGATATCGTTACGGTGTAAGTTGCAGGAAATGTTATGGAAGCAACATTCATCAGGTCGGTAATATTCAAGATCTCTTCATTTGTTCCTACTGTAACGCCTTGACTGTTTTTCCAAAGATAATTTGCCGTATTCGGATCAAATGAGTTGTTCAAGGGAAGTGCCGTTACGATAAATTCTCCAGCAACACATCTTTGATCGAATTCAATTGCCAAAGCAGTAAGTGTTACTTGCAATGTTAATCCAGTAGCACATTGTCCTGCATCTGGCGTAAACACATAACTGGCAGCTGTAGTATTGTCTATTGATGATGGATTCCAAGTACCAGTAATTCCATTTGGAGAGGTTGTGGCTAAAGGAGGTACCGTTTGTCCGCTGCAAATGGTTAACGTCGTAGCAAAATCAGGCACTTCAGTCGGGGTTACTATTACATTCAACGTAAAAGATTCTCCACATTGTCCAGCAGCGGGAGTAAACACGTAAGCTCCATTAGCTGTATTACTCACAACCGCCGGCGACCAAGTTCCCGTAATTCCATTATTTGATGTTGCAGGCAAAATTGGAGCCGTAGTTCCGCTACAAAAAGTATCATTTATAGTAAATGTTGGCACTATGGAATTTGTAACGGCTACATTCAACGTGAAGGGTGCACTACATTGTCCTGCATTTGGTGTAAATACGTAAGTTCCATTGGCCGTATTGCTTACAGTTGCTGGTGACCAAGCTCCTGTGATTCCATTATTCGACGTTGCAGGTAAAACTGGAGCCGTCGTGCCACTGCAAAGTGTAGTTGCAATGTTGAAAGTTGGTGCAACAATAGCATTAACTGTTACAGTCAACGTGAAAAGTGCGCTGCATTGTCCTGCAGTTGGTGTGAATACGTAAGCTCCATTTGTGGTATTGCTTATTACAGCTGGCGACCAAGTTCCGGTAATTCCATTATTTGATGTGGTCGGTAATACTGGAACGGCACTTCCGTTGCAGAAATTATTGGCAATTGTAAATGTCGGAGCAACCGTAGTCGTTATCGTTACATTCAATGTAAATGGTGTGCCGCATTGTCCCGCCGTTGGCGTAAACAAATAAACTCCATTCGCAGTATTACTTATCACAGCTGGCGACCAGGTTCCGGTAATTCCATTATTTGAAGTTGTTGGCAAAGCAGGAGCAGTTGCACCACTGCATAAAGTATTTGCAATAGTAAAGGTTGGCGTGATACTGTTGCTGATGGCTACATTCAATGTAAAAGGCGCACTGCATTGCCCAGCCGTTGGCGTAAAGGTGTAGCTTCCGTTTGCAGTATTGTTGATAACCGCTGGCGACCAAGTTCCAGTAATTCCATTTGTTGAAGTGGTTGGCAAAACCGGAGCGGTTGTTCCTGAACAAATTGCTGTTGGCAAATTGAACGTTGGTGCTACAGTATTTCCAACCGTCACACTCAAGGTAAAAGGAGCGGCACATTGTCCTGTTGCAGGTGTAAACACATAACTTCCATTTGCAGTATTATTGATTGCTGCTGGCGACCAAGTTCCAGTAATTCCGTTTGTGGAAGTGGTTGGCAAAGCCGGAGCTATGGCACCATTGCAAAGCGTTGTTGGCAGATTGAATATAGGTGTTACGCTGCTTCCTATCGTCAATGCAATCGTATCGGTTATAGTAGCACCACAAGTATTTGTTGCTGTTAACGTAAGAGTAATAACCTGACCTGCAGCATTGGCAGGAATCGTATAAGTGGAAGATAAATTAGTAGTATTTGAGAAAGCACCACTTGGTGCCGTCCAACTCACAGATTGCTGACCTAAGGCTGTTCCTGTTAAATTAATGGTAGTCCCCGCACAAGCATTTATCGTAGCAGGTCCAGCATCAACTGCAAAAGGCTGTATTGGTGCAGAGCAACCGTAATTTACGTAAGTAGGAACTCCAGCCGGAGTAAACAAAACAGTATCTCCCATAGCGTTTGTTAATGACGCTCTTTGATAAGTAACGGTGTCGCTACAACCTCCACCAAAAGACATAATAAGCGTTCTTAAACCTGGAGTAACATTATAATTCCCAAAGTGACCAACAGTTGTTGAAGGATTATTCTGGAAAATTATATAAGTATCCTCGTTTAGTGCACCAAATGAATTTGAAGTTGTATTCATTAAATAACTAGTAACCAAGATAACAGAAGCATTTGCAGGAAGTATTCCTCCAGTAGGCTCTATCAAGTTTCCACAACCACCAGCAGCATCAATTGCTGCGTTCAGGGTCGCAACTTTTGCAACAGTTGTGCTATTTTGGATAACACCTTCCCAATCATTAGCCTCAGTTGGCCAAGTCACATTCAAGCTACTTACGTTTACGGCAGTAGTCCCGACTTTAAAACGTACCATTTCGTTGTATCCTTCCGTATTTGGAGTAGGGCTGCAAGCGGCAACCAAAATACTTTCAATTTGAGGACATTGCGAAAATGATTTCTGGGTAGAAAAAAACACAAGAAAAAGAAGGCATACAATCGGGTTAATTGTAAATTTTGATTTCATTTTTATAAAATTTAAAAAGCCTTGCAAGGTAGATATTTTTAATTGATTGAAAATGATTTTTCATTATAAAAATGTTAAGCATTTGTAACGAATACTATTCAAACTGCCGAACATCCGTTATAATCGTAACAAAACATACCAATGTCGATTATTTTTAAACGTAAAATTGGCTTGTAGATTCAAAAAGTGATAGATAATATTTATGAGACCAAGAGGACAATAAACCTTACAGCCAACTTAATTGACTGCTTTCTTAAAAAAAATTAAAAAAATTGTAACAAAATGAGTGATTTGGCGTTCTAATGTACGTCATCAATCAAATCAATACATATGAAAAAGATGTTAATAGCAGTAATCACGCTAGTTACCATTCAGGGATGTACTCCCCTAAAACCCGCTTTAAGCGACAGCGATACCACCAATGTCGAAGAATTATCCGTAAAAGGCCGACAGGGCATCCTTATCAATCAGAAATTGGAGTTTGGAGATTTCCAGACTTCAAGAGTCAAACGATCATGGACAAAAGGCGGTAATTCCAGAACGGGAATATCACTCGGGAATACCGTTGATTTTTTCTATGGAACCATTATCTCGAAGGAATACATGAATCGGGATCAGACCTTTTATTTCCAATTGAAAGACAATAACAATGGTATTTCTGATGTCTATGCTTCGTCGGCTTTCAAGTCCGAAGACTTGCTGATTGGAAACAATCCAAACAGCATCGTCAATATTTTTGAAGACGTAATGAGCCACGAGGACAGTATTGAAAGCTTGTTTTACCTTCAGGTTTATCTAAACGATGAGACCAAACCCTGGCAGCTTGTCCTGGACAATCAAGCCTCCCAAAACAGTCCGGAAGAATACCAAGGTGTGTTTGCATTGGATGAAAAAAGGTTTTACACCTTGAAACCCATAACGAAAGTTGCAAGCAAAAAAGGACCTCGTTCCATAATGTTCGGTTCCGTTGGCTATGAAATCTTTGATGCAAGCAAAAAATCGGTAGCTGCGGTTTCGCTTATGGATAGCGGGATGGTATTCCTGAAGACGACCGATGCCAATGAAAGGTTCCTGCTGTCCAATTTATGCAGTGCTCTTTTATTGCAACAGCAAATTGATAATTAGCAAGGCCATGAAACTTCTTTTTAAATTGGTTCTTCTTTTCTTTTTCCTCGCCGGCTGCAGTCCTGACGAGGACTATTCCTTTCAGGAAAGCCAATCCGAAATTGTACAGAAATTCAGGAAGGAAGGTTACCATGAATACAATTCCAGATTAAACGATATCCTCCTGGCTGAATTGAACAGCCTGGAGAATGGCATACTTTGTTCCTCAACTTTGGAAACCATTGCCAATCTTTCTGAGAAAGTAAAGAAGGAAAAACGTCCCATGGGTTGTTACGTGATTGAATGGGAAAGCCCAAAAAGCGACCCGCAGGATAACAATGCCATCACATTGGAATGGAACAGCAAGCATGGCGTGATCATCAGGATGTTTACAAAATCGTCCCTCATCAAACAGCACCTTCCTTTAAATTCTTATTGAGTAGAGGATTACTTTGAAATTGTTCAGGATGGTTGGTTCTATCTTGAACAATTTTTGTTTCCACCTCCCCCAAGTTTCTTAACGCTGCACTAACTATTTTATATCCATTAAAAAACATCCTGTTAATCTATCCTTAATGTCTCACGGATAACTTTGCGTCAAACAAAAAAACCAATTAAAATGAGACAACTAACCCCAAAATCTCTTGTCCTGGCAACTGCCTTGAGCATTTCTCTAATCGCCTGCCAGAAGGACGACAGTCCTGGCAGTAATCCTGTAAATCAGGAAATCGATTTTACATCGCATTCTTCGGTACCTCCGTTTGTTTATCCGATGAGTGGTTTCGAGAGCATGCAGATCAGCACCTTGATCAGCAGTTCGGACGTTCTTCCCCAATCGCCTTCCTTTGTCTATGGCGCACAACCAGATGGAGCCGGAATAATGAAGGATCCAAATGGAGATGGTTACGTCATGATTACCAACCACGAGATCTTGAAATCCGTTTCAAGAGTCTATCTTGACAAGACCTTCAAACCTGTAAAAGGAGATTATATAGTAGACGGTGTAGGAGGCCTGACCCGTTTGTGTTCGGCTACCCTTGCCACGCCTGCAATCCATGGTTTTGGTCCCGTCTTCCTGACAGCTGGAGAAAGTGGAGAAGAAAGCATGGTGCACGCAATCGATCCGTTAGGGTTATCAAGTGAAAGAAGCAGGACTGACAGGGTTCTACCTGCCTTGGGAAAAGCGAGTATGGAAAATGCTGTACCACTTCCCAAAGAAGCTTACCCGGGAAAAACAATCATCCTGATCGGAGAAGACCAATCCTATGGGACTTCCCATGCTAGTGCAGGACAATTGATCATGTACATGAGCAATACCATTGGCGATTTGTCAAACGGAAAACTTTATGCCTTGAAGAGAACCGATGGCAACCAGGTAGAAACGGCGATGACCTTGAACAATTCGTATCCCGTTTCTTTTGTTGAAATTCCAAATGCTAAAAACCTTACCGGAGCCGTAATCAATACGACGGTAAACAGTCTGGGAGCGATCCGCTTTTCAAGAGTGGAAGATGTTGATTACAGGAAAGGCAGCGCAAGCAACAACAGGGAGGTTTATTTCACGGCAACCGGGCAAGCCACTTCAAATGCCCCAGTAGACGGATATACGATGTGGGGAAGGGTTTACAAATTGAAGATGGATGCCAACGATCCTCTAAAAGGAACCTTGGAATTGGCTGTGGAAGGCGACAGTACTCCCGGAACCGGAATCATCAATCCTGACAACCTTTGCGTGACAGAAAATTATGTTTACATCCAAGAAGATGGTGACAGCTATTATGCTGCTGCACAACATGACTCTTACATCTGGCAATACAATATCGCAACCAAACAAAACAAGCCTTGGTTGAACATGAACCACAAAAGAACGGATGCAGCCTGGAACGAAGCCTACAACCAGTCTGGTGAAATGAGATTCGGCAGCTGGGAATTCGGTGCGATGGAAGACATTTCAGACATCATTGGTGTTCCAAATACGTTTACCGTAAACATCCACCCCCATACCTGGCAGAAAGATGCTTTCCTGAATGCCGACGGAAGTGGAACCAACACGAACAAAGAAGGTGGACAAACCGTTATCATCAGAAACGTTCAAAGATAATTTCAAATTTTCCTGCCAACAAGCAACCCTTATTTTACATAGGGGTTGTTTCTTTTTAAATACCTACTATGAAATTGAAGTACATTACTGCCCTGCTTTTGCTCTTATGCGTGTTTTTTTCCTGCAAGGAAAAGGAAAGCCCGGCAATTACAGTCAAACAAGAGTTACTTGTTGATGTGACCAAATTAAACAATGAAATTATTGCATTCCAGAAACTTGCGGCTGACAATGCTTCCCAGGAAGAACTTGTCAATCAATTTAAAAAGTCGCGCCTGGCCTATAAGAAAATTGAGTGGGCAGTGGAATACTTTATACCTGAAACTGCGCGATTTATGAATGGGCCGGCTTTGGATGAAATGGAACTTGAAGAGAACCGTTCGTTTGAACCCAATGGTTTCCAGGTCATGGAAGAATTGCTTTATCCCGACTATTTGCTCGAGAACAAAAAAGAACTTGAACGTGAAATCAGCATCTTTATGTCAAATATAAAGCAGATCCAATCTACTTTTGAAGTCATCACCATAAGCAATGATTATGTGCTGGACGCCATCCAACAGAATGTATACCGGGTGATCACGTTAGGAATTACCGGTTTTGACAGTCCGATCTTGCAATCTTCAATTCCTGAAGCCGGCGAAAGCCTGTTGGCCATTCCAAATGTTCTCGAGAAAATCAATCCGAACAATAAATCTTTGGAAGATCTGAGAAAATTAATCCTCGATGCAAAAAAATATTGCACGGAGAACAACGACTTCAATGCGTTCAACCGGGGAGTTTTCATAACCGAATACCTGAATCCCATTTCTAGAAGACTGAAAGCTTTCCAAAAAGAACAAAACATCAAGAACGTGGATAGGACAAAACCATTGAAAGCTTCCGCCGCAACCCTATTCGACAAGGATGCCTTTGATGTAAATGGTTTCGTACTATCAGATGACCATAATTACAGTCCGGAAAAAGCAGCATTGGGCGAAAAGTTATTTTACGACAAGAGCCTTTCCAAAAATAGCGATAGAAATTGTGCCACCTGCCACAATCCGGAAAAAGCCTTTACGGATGGATTAAAGACAAACCTTTCCCTTAAAGGAATCAACTTAAACCGGAACACGCCTACCCTGACCTATGCTTCACTCCAAAATGCGCAATTCTGGGACATGCGCCAATTGGATCTGGAGAAACAGAGTGTGGATGTAATTGAAAACAAGGACGAAATGCACGGTTCGTTAAAGGACATCCATTCGCAGGTTCTCTTGGATGGGGATTACGCGAAGCTTTTCAAGAAAGCCTATCCGAAATCAGAGAAGGTAGAGCCTTGGCAGATCCAGAATGCCATTGCAAGTTATGTCCGTTCACTGAATGCCTTTGATTCCAGATTCGATACTTATATGAGAGGTGACAAAAAAAGCCTCACCGACGAAGAAATTCAAGGAATGAATGTTTTCATGGGGAAGGCAAAATGTGCCACCTGCCACTTCACGCCTTTGTTCAATGGAACAGTTCCTCCCAATTATTCCAAGACCGAACACGAAGTAATAGGAACGCCAAATGAAGTTTCTGGCAAAACCACAAGCCCTGACATGGGCAGGTATTTGTTCAACCAGATGCCACAATTAAAAGGAGCTTTTAAGACACCAACCTTGAGAAATGTGGCCGTGACAGCACCCTATATGCACAACGGTGTTTACAATACCTTGGAAGAAGTTGTTGATTTTTATGATCTGGGTGGCGCCAGTGGTTTAGGTATTGAGCTTGAAAACCAAACCTTGCCCACTGATAAATTGAACCTAACACCTTTGGAAAAGAAAGCCTTAATTGCATTTATGAAAACACTTACGGATGAAAAGTATGATCAATAAAAAGTATTGACATAAATGGAATTATGCGTCACGTAGTAATGTTTCACTTTAACTAATTTACTTTGTTGAAATAGCATATGGAATAAAAAAAAGGGAATGTAATTTATACATTCCCTTCTTTATTAGTCCAGACTCAATGTTATCTGTCCGTCATCATCGAGTTGGATATCATCATCTGACAGATCGATCTCTCCTGAAACTTCCATTTCCTCTGGAACTTCTTCCACTGGAGGTTCATAAGGCAGTGGTTCCAGAAGATTGACTTGTTTCAGTTTGTCTCCCGTCAATTGGTTTCCAATGGCCTTGATCCCTTTCACTGCTATAAAAGCTTCCAAATCAATTGTCTGATTCTCTTTCTGGACTCCTTTTACCTTTGTGAAAATAATTTCGGCAACCGGGCGATAATCCGTTGAAACGATTTCCAGTTGTGATTTAGGATGTTCGGTAATGAAAAGCTCTTCCTTGTTTTCATTTTCAATCAGGAAACGCTTGATGAAATACTTCTCTTTTTCTCCATCGTAATAAATGGCGGAGACTGGTTTTTTCGGAATCCATTTTTCCAATACGACCATGTCTTCATCAAAATGCGTCGTCAATTCTGGAATAATGGTTTTCAATTTTCCAGATTGATTGATGATTAAAAGTCGGTCATTTGGTCTAAATTCTCCAAGCAACTCTCCTCTTCCATCGACATTTAACTTCTGAACAGTATCGTCAAACCAGATCCTTCTTGGTTTCAGAGTCGAAATTCCCTTCTCCTTCAATTCAATCTTCTTGATCGGATACTTGGTTACAAGATTTCCTTTTGAAGCCCTTCCCTTGATGGCAAGCGTTGCAAAATCAATATCGAATTTCAGTTTCTTGACACTTCCCACCTGTCGCAACAAGATCGTGATGACTTCAGCTTCTCCATTTGGATTATCGGAAAAATACAACACCTGCGAACCCGGCTTGTCCTGCGAAAGGCTGTAGGCTTTTTCCCTTGTAATTCCCGAAACATTGAAGCGTTTTATATACGACGGCCCCGATTTTCCATCACGGTAGATCATATTGTAGATCGTCCGCTTGTCGTTCTTGTCAAAAATGGCCACGTGGATGATGTCCTTTCCGATGAATTTCTTTTCATCCACCCTGGAAACCATCATCGTTCCGTCCCGAAGGAACACGATAACATCATCGATATCCGAACAATCGGTAACGTATTCGTCCTTTTTTAATCCAGTTCCGATAAAACCTTCTTCCCTGTTGACGTATAATTTCGTGTTTCTCAAAACTACCTTCGTAGCTTCAATATCATCAAAGATTCGAAGCTCGGTCTGACGCTCCCTGCCCTTTCCGTATTTCTCTTTTAATTTTGCAAAAAAGGCAATTGCAAAGTCGATGATATGGTCAAGGTCATATTTCACCTGTTCGATATCCCCTTCCAAGGCTTCAATTTTTTCCTGGGCCTTGTCAATATCAAATTTAGAGATCCTCTTGATCCGGATCTCGGTCAAACGCGCAATATCTTCTTCCGTCACGGCACGTTTCAAATGCTTGGTGTGCGGTTTCAAACCTTCATCAATGGCACGGATCACGCCTTCCCAGGTTGATTCTTCCTCTATATCACGGTAGATCCTGTTTTCGATGAAAATACGTTCCAAGGAAAGAAAATGCCATTGCTCTTCCAACTCGTCCAATTGGATCTCAAGTTCCCTTTTCAACAAATCCACCGTTCTTTCGGTTGATATTTTCAGCATATCAGAAACGCCGATGAAGCGAGGCTTGTGATTTTCAATGATGCAGCCCAATGGTGCCACAGAAGTCTCACAGGCCGTGAAGGCGAAAAGTGCATCGATGGTCTTATCAGGAGAAACACCAGGAAAAAGATGGATCAGGATTTCCACTTCCGCAGCGGTATTGTCTTCAATCTTCTTGACTTTTATTTTTCCCTTTTCGTTGGCCTTCAAGATACTTTCGATCAAGGTGCCCGTATTTGTTGAAAAAGGAATCTGGGTAATCACCAGTGTCTGCTTGTCGAGTTGAGCAATCTTTGCACGAACCCTTACACGTCCGCCACGCATTCCATCATTATAGTTGGTAACGTCTGCGATACCTGCGGTTGGAAAATCCGGATACAAGGTAAACGGTTTTCCCTTTAATATTTTTATCGAACTATCTATCAGCTCATTAAAGTTATGAGGCAGTACTTTCATTGAAAGTCCAACAGCAATCCCCTCGGCACCTTGTGCCAACAAGAGTGGAAATTTTACTGGAAGGTTGATCGGCTCGTTCCGTCTTCCGTCATAGGAAGCCTGCCAGGCTGTAATCTTCGGTGAAAACAAGATATCGTGCCCAAGCTTGCTGATCCGTGCTTCAATATAACGGGAAGCAGCTGCTCCATCCCCCGTGAGGATATTTCCCCAGTTTCCCTGCATGTCGATGATCAGATCCTTCTGCCCGATCTGCACCATGGCATCACCAATACTCGCATCTCCGTGAGGATGATACTGCATGGTGTGTCCGACAATGTTCGCCACCTTATTGTAACGTCCATCGTCCAACTCCTTCATGGAATGCATGATCCTTCTCTGAACCGGCTTGAAACCGTCTTCAATTGCGGGAACCGCTCGCTCGAGGATTACGTAGGACGCATAATCCAAGAACCAGTCCTTGTACATACCGGTTACCTTGGTGATGGTATCCTGCGTGTCGTCTTCCTGATTGTCGTAAAAATGCTGTCCTGCAGATTCCGCAGCTTCTGATTGACCTTCGTCTATTGGCTCTAAATTCTCTTCTTCGTCCATTTATTTAATTCAAATTTTAAATCTGAAGATTAATTTTTATTTTTTGCCACAGATTAAATGATTTAACGGATTTTATTCTTTTAAATGAAAAACTGTGGGTTATTTAAAATATGATTATTCGCTATTTTAAATCTCGTTGACACCTTAAGCTATTTTAAAATTCCAATCGATGACAAGGATATTCATTAAAATACCAGACATTGTCTAGTAAATTTAAAGTCCTGCTCCTTTTAATCCTGTAATCTGTGGCATTTTAAAATTATTTCTCCACCACATCCAATTCCACCTTCAAATTATTGATGATGAACTTCTGCCTGTCAGGTGTGTTTTTTCCCATATAGAAAGACAAGAGCTGTTCGATTGAAGTCCCCTTGTCCAACATGATCGGATCCAGACGGATATCATCTCCGATAAAATGCTTGAACTCGTCCGGTGAAATCTCTCCAAGACCTTTAAATCGTGTGATTTCGGGTTTTGGTTTTAATTTTTCAATCGCATTTACACGTTCTTCTTCCGAATAGCAATAAATTGTTTCCTTCCTGTTTCTTACCCTGAACAAGGGGGTTTGAAGAATATACAAATGCCCTTCCTTGATCAATTCAGGAAAAAATTGAAGGAAGAAGGTAATCAGCAACAATCGGATGTGCATCCCATCGACATCGGCATCGGTTGCAATCACGATATTGTTGTAACGCAGATCCCCCATGTCTTCCTCGATGTTCAAGGCTGCCTGAAGCAAATTGAATTCTTCGTTTTCATAAACAATCTTCTTGCTCATTCCGTACGAATTCAAAGGCTTTCCTCGCAAACTGAAAACCCCTTGCGTATTCACGTCACGTGATTTTGTAATCGAACCAGACGCTGAATCCCCTTCCGTAATAAAAAGCGTGCTTTCCAAATACCTCGGATTTTTGATATCGGTCAGATGCACCCGGCAATCACGTAATTTCTTGTTGTGAAGATTGGCTTTTTTCGCTCTATCTTTTGCTAATTTTCGAATTCCAGAAAGCTCCTTTCGCTCTCTCTCGGCCTGCAAGATCTTGCGCAAAAGCAGATCCGCAGTTTCAGGATTCTTATGTAGAAAATTATCCAGTTTGTTTTTTACGAAGTCATTTACAAAAGTTCGAACCGAAGGCAAATCAGGCCCCATGTCTGTCGAACCGAGTTTGGTCTTGGTCTGCGATTCAAAAACCGGTTCCATCACTTTCACCGAAACCGCACTTACAATTGACTTGCGTATATCCGAAGGCTCAAAACCCTTGTTGTAAAACTCACGAATCGTCTTCACCACTGCTTCACGAAACGCAACCAAATGCGTTCCTCCCTGCGTCGTGTTCTGACCATTCACAAAAGAGTGGTATTCTTCGGAATATTGTGATTTGCTGTGCGTCAATGCCACTTCGATGTCATCGCCCAGCAGGTGGATGATTGGGTATACCAGATCATCGCTGGCAATGTTTTCTTCCAACAAATCCTTCAATCCGTTTTCAGAAAAATATTTTTCGCCGTTGTAGATTATTGTCAGGCCCGTGTTCAGGTAGCAATAATTTTTCAGCATTTTCACCACATATTCATTCCTGAACTTGTAGTTCTTGAAGATGGCTTCGTCGGGAATGAACGTTACTTTCGTGCCTTTTCGCTTCGTGGTATCGATTACATCTTCCTCGAGAACCAAATTTCCCGCAGAAAATTCCGCCGCCTTTTGCTTGTCTTCCCTTACGGATTCTACCCTGAAATAGTTGGACAAGGCATTCACAGCCTTGGTTCCGACTCCATTCAGACCTACCGATTTCTTGAATGCGAGCGAATCATATTTTCCACCCGTGTTCATTTTTGAAACCACATCAACGACTTTTCCAAGCGGAATTCCACGGCCATAATCCCTTACGGCAACCGTTTTGTCCTTGATGCTCACTTCAATAGTTTTTCCGGCACCCATAACGAATTCATCGATACAGTTGTCCAGAACCTCCTTTAATAAAATATAAATACCATCATCTGGTGAAGAACCGTCACCCAATTTCCCGATATACATCCCTGGACGCATCCTGATGTGCTCTTTCCAGTCGAGGGAACGGATATTGTCTTCGGTATACTGATTTTGTTCTGACATTTGAAAATTATGGATTTTGTGCTAATATACAGTATCGGAAGGAAAAATGAAAGTAGAAAAATGTAAAGTTATCAATAACGATATTGACAAAATTATTGCAGATTGATGATTTTAGATTCTTGATTGCAGATTCTACAACTAGAGTAATAATCTGAATAAAAACAAGAATTTATTCCAAAAACTAACGCTGAATCTTATAGGCCGAAACTCCCTTGTTGTTGATGTAGACTGTCAGGTATCCGTTCGAATTATCGGGAAGGAAAACATCAAATTCTGTCAGGTCTCCTGTGCGTTTCAATTGTGGAAGCTCAACTTTTCTGAAACGGCTGAAAGCGTAGGTTACCTGGTCTTCAGGATTTAAATTTTGAATCTTGAACGTGATGGTGTTGTACTTCTTGCCTGTGAAGACTCCTGTTTTTGGTGCCAGGATGGTATAGTCGTCTCGGATGTATTCCCCGAAATACAAGGGATAGGAAGCAAATTCCTGCTCCGTAAATTCGCCCAACAGCCATTTCTTGTTGTCCGGGAAATGGGTGAAGACAAAAACATCCGGTGGCGTGAAAAAATAACCGTCGTTGAACTTTGGCGTAAAGACACGCTTGGCCGGATCTACCACTCCTGATGCCCACGTAGGTTCGACTAGTTTCCAACTTCCATTGATCTTCACGGCATTCCATGCATGATCGCTTGCTCCTGGGAGCTTTCCTATCTGGGTAAGGTTTGTTTTTGCAGTTCCGGTAACAGTAACGCTTTCAAGCCCGGTAAGTTCTGCCAGGTGATCGAACAATGCGGTATAGCCTTGACACACCGCCTTTTTTGACTTGAATGCACCAAGGGCAAAATCGAGCTTGAATTGCCGCTGCTTGGCTTCTTTTTCTTCCTGGGTACGGAAGGAATAGGCCACTGGGCGGTTGTTATTTTGAGCATAGAAGGTTTTTACATCGTACTTGATGTTATTGGCAATCCAATAGAAGATGGCCCTTGCCTTCTCGTCCTCCTTTGTGAAATCCTTGTTGATTTTTTCGGCCAAGGCCTCTACTTTTGAAAATGATCTTGGATAGCCGCTTACCAACTGGTCCACCTGCGAATAATCCTGGGCCGAAGCATCTGTCACTAAAAAAAATGCAACGATCACGGCCATATGGAGTTTTAAGAATAGGTTTTTCATACCCAAAAATAAGCAACTATCCTGCCACAGGGAACTGGTGAACAAACATTTAATAAAAAATTAAGCTTTGCTGTTTATTAATAGTGACAGAAAATCCCTGTATCGGATGGCGTCCAAAGCGCTGCCTTCTGGCCTGCATCCTTCAAGGCATTATTCGCCCAAGTATTGCAGGTATAAAACAAGTGATACTTTCTTCTGGCTTCATAGAAACTGTCGTTCTGGCCGTAAGTCGTGGCGTTGATCAGGATAGGATTTCCGCCTGCATCATACTGGAAACTGTCTTCTATATAGGCGATCAGTCTCTCGTATTCCGCCTTGCTGATATTGATCTTCACACAATTTTTGCTTTCTTTTACCTGTTTGATAAAAGTGGCATGCATTGCAGAAGTCCCCAAATAAAAGGCTGCATTGAACGCCGTGCTGAACTTTAAATCGGCCCATTCCGGCGTATTGAGATAAAATCCCTTGTCGCCCCAGCCAAAACCAATGTACTTCATTGTGGAATCCTGGGATTTGATATGGGCAAACTGGACTTTCTCGCTCCAATCCTTGTATTCATTCCTTATTGGAACAACGATATCCGTATGGACGCCGTTGGTCTTGATGTAAATGGCAACATCTTCCCCCGTATCCAGATCTTCCGAATTTACAGTAATCCTTGATAAGCCAAAAGCAAGCAATGCATATACGATTATGAAACCGACGATTCCCGACAGTACTTTCCCGAGTATCTTGAATGTCTTCTTCAAGATGTCTTATAGTTGGAAGTTGGCTGCAATCTGCTTTAACTCCTTGTCCAGCTCCGGGTTGGAAATCTTGTTGCTTTCCACATCAAAATTATCATTGAAACTTGGCAACGAGAATACTGCCTTCACATCCACTCCATAACGAGGCAAATTACCCTGTGCAATTTCCAAAACGCTCTTTCCTCCTCTTCCTCCTGGTGAAGTTGCCATCAATAAAGTTGGTTTCTTTTGAAAAACATCTTTTTCAATTCGGGAACACCAGTCAAAAATATTCTTGAAGGCAGTGGAATAACTTCCGTTGTTTTCTGCCAACGACATCACAAGCATATCGGCTGTTTTTAATTTTCCCAGGAAGGCAAGCGCTTCCTTTGCCTGGCCAATTTCCTTTTCGACATCTACACTGAACAGTGGTGCCTGATAGTCCCGCAGATCCAATATTTCTACTTCTGCATCATTGAACAGACCTGCAGCATAGGTTGCTAATTTTTTGTTGATTGATTTGGAACTGTTGCTTCCTGCGAATGCGATGATTTTCATAAGGCTGATTATTTTATTTTTTTAAAACTTTTACTGCTTCCCAATTTTTTCAATTTAAGTATTCTTGAAAACTCTCTCCTTGATGGTCTTGCAATGTAATTTGCACCAGCAATGACCTGTGCTTTTGTTTTGGTTATCGAGTCAATCGCTTTTACATCAGTATCCGCACTGAGTTCCTGAACCGTAATTATATTTTTGTCTAAAGTAAGTATTTTTATTTGCCAATGGACTGAGTCTCTCGTACTCAATATTAATTTTCCATTACTTCTTTTTGCTTTTTGATTATCTGAAAATTTAAAAACCGTATCAATTTCTTTTATATTGAATTCTATCGAATCTCCAAAAGATGTATTTTCTAAAACTTTATGGGTCTTTTTTTCAATGAATTTACCATCAATGTAACCAGTTTCTCTTTTAAAGAATCTAATTCTGATTTATGAATCCTGATTTTATAATTATTGAGATATGTAACGAGATGCTCGTCAATATTCAAATAAACCGAATCATTATGCAAGAAAGTTCCAATAAATTTAGAGGGAATTTTTGTTAGTTCCTTATTATTAATTGGTTGGGGCTCTTCAAAATAGACGTTATTTTCAAGACGGGTTTTCTTGCAAGAAACAAGAACTATCAATACTACGAAAAATAAGAAATGTTTTTTCATGATTTTAGTTTTCATTAACATTTCAAATTTTGAGCCAAATTTTATCATCAAAAAAAAAGTGAAACCAAAATAGTTTCACTTTTATGATCTATAATAAATTAAGGATTACACATTAAACCTAAAATGCATCACATCGCCATCCTTTACAATATATTCCTTTCCTTCCACTTTGAATTTACCTGCTTCTTTCGCTTTGCCTTCTGAACCATATTGCACATAATCTTCATACGAGATTACTTCGGCACGGATAAATCCCTTTTCGAAATCAGTATGGATAACTCCAGCTGCTTGGGGAGCGGTTGCACCAATGTTGATGGTCCAAGCCCTAACTTCTTTAACTCCAGCGGTAAAATACGTTTGTTGTTTTAACAATTTATAAGCTGCACGGATCAGAACCGAAGCTCCTGGCTCGGTCAATCCCATATCTTCAAGAAAAACCTGACGTTCCTCGTAGCTTTCCAATTCCGTGATATCCGCTTCAGCTCCAACAGAAAGGATGATGACTTCAGCATCTTCATCCTTTACCAATTCACGAACCTGATCTACGTAAGCATTTCCATTTACGGCTGAATTTTCATCAACATTGCAAACGTATAGGACTGGTTTCGCAGTAATCAATTGGAACGATTCCATCAAGACTTCCTCATCGTTGTTCTGAGGCGTGATCGTCCTGGCAGATTTCGCCTGCAATAAAGCTTCACGAATCCTGTTCAACAATCCTTGCTCCACCTGGGCTTCCTTGTTTCCGGTTTTTGCAGCACGGTTTACTTTCTCCAGACGCTTGTCCACCGTTTCAAGGTCTTTCAGTTGCAATTCGATGTCAATCGTTTCCTTGTCACGGATTGGGTTTACGTTTCCGTCAACGTGTACAATATTGTCATTGTCAAAACAACGCAAGACGTGAATGATTGCATTGCATTCCCTTATATTTCCAAGGAATTGATTTCCGAGACCTTCACCTTTGCTTGCCCCTTTTACCAATCCTGCTATATCTACGATATCTACAGTTGCCATCTGGACGCGTTCCGGCTTGACCAATTCTTCCAACTTGTTGATTCTTGGATCTGGAACGTTCACCACTCCTATATTGGGTTCAATTGTACAAAATGGAAAATTCGCACTCTGTGCTTTTGCATTAGACAAACAATTGAATAATGTCGACTTTCCTACATTTGGCAATCCTACAATTCCTGCTTTCATTTTATTTCTTATTTTAAAAGTGTGCAAATATAAACTTTATCTCGCAAATACTATTGAAATATTCATATGTGTATTTTATAATCTTTTATGATAATAAGATAATCAAATTTGAGGATAATGAATTTAAATTTGTAAGTATAATAATTAAAACCAAGAATTATGAAAACGATATTTTTAGCAACACTGGCCTTCTTATTTTCGATAAACAGCCAGGCTCAAAACAAGAACGTGACTGATGTTACAAAAACGACGGTTACCACCGTAAAAGATTCTGACGGACAAAAACAGGTTGTAAAACAGCAGGAAGTGCAAGAGGTTCAGAACATCGAACTTCAAAATGCCGATTCCAAAGCCTTGAACAAGAACATGAAAGAAACTCCTGTACAAGTTACTTCCAAGACAACGGTTACCAATCCTGATGGAACAACCAGGACGGTTGATGTTGACCGATCTTCCTATTACACTTCCGATGGAAAAAGCTACCAGTTGGCTTTGGATCCTTCAGGTTATGTGATTACAAGTCCTGAAAACAAGAAAATCGGGATCTTGAGAGCCACCTCTACCAATAGTTATATCTACAGAGGGAAAAACTCAACTTCAATTGGATATTTTGACACGAATGGAAATTTGATCTTGGAAACTTATGATGATAAATCAGACAAGGTGACGATTCAAACCTATACGCGTTCTCAGCAATAATCTGAAACACCAAACCAAAACGAAAATCCTGGACTAACGTTCAGGATTTTTTTTGTACTCATAATTTTCCAATTGCTTCAATTATGCTCTTTTCCTCATCAGTGGGGACAAGGCCTGAATCATTCCAGTACTCCGTAAGGATTGTATTTTTCTTATTGAAAAGGTTCTTGTCCTTGAATACTTCGCTTTCTGCAAATGAGAAATTTTGCGTACTGAAATTGGTTGTCACGAAATAATTCCTGACTTCAATGTCGGTAGTCTTGTCCTTGTCGATCCGTTCAAAACCGATCTCTTCCTTGGAAGTCAACAGATAATAATGATTTCCATCGATTCGATAGATGGTCTTGAACAAGGATTTGTAGATATTTCTCGCCCCCCTGCTGTTTTTCTCCTTGATTTTTGCAAGCGTGGCAGGCGAAACAAAAGAACTCACTTCGACTATCATTTTCTTGGCCGGATCATAAATTATCGTAAAATCATCCAACAGCCCCTTGCCATTTTCCAATGGAGCAGCCGAAAGCAGATAATAATCCTTGTTTGCAGAATAAACCCTGATGGCAAAACTATATTCCTTGAGCGCCCTTGGCTCCAAAAGCGGATTCAGATATTTGAAATTATAATAGTTTTCAATTATGTTATTGAAATTATAGCCCAGCAGATTTTCGCTGATGTCTTGTTCCACCAGACCATAAGACCTGTTCTGCTCCACCAGTATATTGGACTTGAAATCATTGGAAATCTGGAAATTCATCAAGCCATCGGTATAGTAGGAATAATTGCCATTCAATTTGAAAAATTCTCGTGAATACACTTTCAATCTTGCCGGAACGGTCAGCCTGTTTATTGAATTCTTAATCAGGTCCTTTAGGATTTTCTGTGGATGCTTGCGCGTCACTATGATTTCATCCAGGTCATTCAGATTACTTTTCAAGTAGACGGTATTCTGTTTTTCTTTGAGTGTAAAGGATTTTATGCTGGTGTCTTGGTAGGAAGTATGCGACACCACGATGTTGGAATTCCCCTTTAATTCAAAAGTTACAATTCCATCTGAATTACTCAATAATGATTGTTTAGTTTTAACAATATATACCGTAGCATCTTCAATGGGAAGATTGGTATCGAGGTCTTTTACAATAATCTCCCTTTCAACACTTTGCGACCAAGCTATTGAAAATAAAAGAAGAAAAAACACTATTGCACCTTTTTTCATTTTGTAAATATTTTAACAAATTTAACAAAATTACTTTAAGGCAATGTTATTTCTTGAAAGAAGTATAAAATTTAATTAACAAAAGGTGAATGCAAGCAGTGTTGGCTTTACTCGTTATGCAAAAAGGCTTGCCTGTTCAAGAGCGTCTCATCGCTTTCAACGTGGTTGTCGTCTGGCACACAACAGTCAACCGGACAAACAGCAGCACATTGTGGTTCATCGTGGAAGCCTTTGCATTCCGTACATTTGTCGGGAACAATATAATAGATGTCATCCGAAATCGGAGTTTGCGCTTCGTCAGAATCCACTTCAGTTCCATCAGGAAGGATAATTTTCCCCCTCAATTTAGTTCCGTCCTTATAACGCCAATCGTCTGCCCCTTCGTAAATCGCAGTGTTTGGACATTCTGGTTCGCAAGCACCACAATTGATGCATTCGTCTGTTATTATGATTGCCATATCTATATTATGAATTATGAGCTATAAGCCATGAATGCACGAACTTTTCAACTTTCGACTTTTCAACTTTTGACTTACCACTATTATAGCTTATTTTTGCTGCAAAATTACGTCCAAAACAATTCATAAGCAAATCAATATGACTTTAGAACACAAAAAAAATATTTTCGTTGAACTTGGGAAATTCCTGGGCCAGTTTTCTGAGAATGAAAGCACTAGAAGCGAAAACGTCTTGCATAACGATTTGTTTTTCGATGAGTTCCTGGATTTGATCCATTTATCGCAATCGCATAATGGATGGTATACGCCCGAACAAGTGTTTTTTGCAGTAAATTCCTGGGCCGAAGCTTTGACCAAGGAAAATCTGGACAAGTGGCTTTCGGAATATGATTTAACGGATATTGAACCCAAGACTATAGGGTTGATCCTGGCCGGCAACATCCCGCTGGTTGGTTTCCACGATTTCTTGTCGGTTTTGATTTCCGGACACAAGGTTCTGGTAAAAACGTCTTCCAACGACCAGCATCTATTACCCTTCCTGTCCAAATATATGATTGCCATTGAACCACAATTGGCCAATTCCATCACGTTCGTGGAAGGCAAATTGGAAAACTTCGATGCCGTAATTGCCACAGGAAGCAACAACACGGCCCGTTATTTTGAATATTACTTCAAGGAAAAACCTTCAATCATCCGCAAAAGCAGGAATTCTGTGGCCGTTTTAAATGGAACCGAATCCGAGGAACAAATGATTGCCCTGGGCGAAGACATATTCCGGTACTTTGGCTTGGGATGCAGGAATGTCTCGAAATTGTTTGTTCCAAAGGGCTATAATTTTGATGCCTTCTTTGGTGGTGTTTTTCCCTATCAGGATATCATAAAATATGAGCGATACGCCAACAACTACGATTACAACAAGGCCGTTTTCCTGATGAGCAATTTCAAGTTGCTTGACAATGAATTCCTGACCATCAAGGAGGATACGAGCTATGCCTCTCCCATTTCAAGCATCTTCTATGAATTCTATGATGATCTGGAAGCCTTGAAAAATCGATTGGAAGCTGATAACGAGCAAATCCAATGCATTGTTTCGGATGGAATCATTGAAAACAGCATAGCCTTCGGAAAAACGCAAAAACCCGAATTATGGGATTATGCGGACAATGTAGATACCATTGCATTTTTAAAAGGAATTTAGTCAATTCTACAGTCAAAAACCATCAACTACAACGTTTTTGTTGATAACCTTATGAAATTATTATCAAACTGTAAATTAATCTTTAATCCTATTTCCTGAAATTTGCTCTTGAAAATTTACACCATAAAATAGGATGAAAAAACATAATTACAGTGCAGGTCCTTGCATCCTGCCACAGGAAGTCTTCGAAAAATCAGCACAGGCGGTTTTAAATTTCAATAATTCGGGCTTGTCCATTTTAGAGATTTCACACAGGAGCAAAGATTTTGTGGCGGTTATGGACGAAGCAAGAGCCTTGGCACTGGAACTTCTAGGTCTTGAAGGAAAAGGGTATCAAGCCTTATTCTTGCAGGGTGGCGCAAGTATGGAATTCTTGAGAGTTCCCTACAACTTGCTCAAAGAAAACGGAAAAGCTTCTTATCTGGATACAGGAACGTGGGCTTCTGGAGCAATCAAGGAAGCAAAAGCTTTCGGCGAAACTGTAGTCGTGGCTTCTTCGAAAGAAGAAAACTACAATCATATCCCCAAGAGTTTTGAAATCCCGAATGATGCCGATTATTTCCACTGCACTTCAAACAATACTATTTTTGGAACTCAGATGAAAGCATTCCCAACTACCAATATCCCTGTGGTTTGCGATATGAGTTCGGATATCTTTTCACGCCAATTGGATTTCTCAAAATTTGATTTGATCTATGCCGGGGCCCAGAAAAATATGGGGCCGGCCGGAGTTACCCTGGTGGTTGTAAAAGAAACGATTCTTGGAAAAATAGGAAGAACCATTCCCAGTATCCTGGATTACGAGAAACACATCAAGGCAGAAAGCATGTACAATACTCCTGCCGTTTTTGCAGTCTATACTTCACTCTTGACCTTGCAATGGTTGAAAAACCAAGGTGGAATTCCTGCAATCGAAAAAGTCAATGAAGCCAAGGCAAAGTTATTATATGCTGAAATCGACCGAAATCCCTTGTTCAAAGGAACTGCTGTTCCGGAAGACCGTTCGAATATGAATGCGACTTTCTTGTTGGACGATGCCTCTCATGCAGCAACTTTTGACCAGATGTGGAAGGAAGCAGGAATTTCTGGATTGCCTGGACATCGTTCCGTTGGCGGTTACAGGGCTTCGATGTACAATGCACTGCCGTTGGAAAGCGTACAGGTATTGGTGGATGTGATGAAACAATTGGAAACTAGAGTTTAGGCTTAGCACCTTTTAAACTCATAACCTTATAACCTTTTAAACAGATTAAAAAATGAAAGTATTAGCCAATGACGGGATTTCTAAAAACGGGATCAAGGCTTTAGAAAAAGGCGGATTTGAAGTAATTACAACTAAAGTGGCGCAGGAACAGGTTGCGAATTACATCAATGCCAACAACGTCTCGGTGCTTCTGGTTAGAAGTGCTACAAAAGTAAGACAAGATATTATCGACAATTGCCCGGGCTTGAAAATTATCGGCCGTGGTGGTGTCGGTATGGACAATATTGATGTGGATTACGCGAGAGCAAATGGAAAACACGTCATCAATACGCCTGCCTCTTCATCTGAATCGGTAGCAGAATTGGTTTTTGCACATTTGTTCAATGGGGTCCGTTTTCTGCACGATTCCAATAGAAACATGCCTCTGGAAGGTGACTCGAATTTTGAAGGGTTGAAAAAAGCCTATGCAAACGGAATCGAATTAAGAGGAAAAACCCTTGGAATCATCGGATTTGGAAGAATAGGTCAAGCTGTTGCAAAAATTGCTTTGGGTCTTGGAATGAGAGTGATTGCTGCCGATAAATTCCTAGGAAAGGCTGAAATCAAGGTTGATTTTTACAACGGTCAGTTTATCAATGTCGAAATCTTGACCGAACCAATGGGCGATTTGTTCAAGCATTCTGATTTTATCACGCTTCATGTCCCGGCCCAAGAAAACGGTTATGTGATTGATGCTGCCGAATTGAATGCAATGAAAGACAACGTCGGAATCATCAATGCTTCCCGTGGTGGAATCATCAACGAAGTGGCCCTGATTGAAGCACTGGATAGTGGAAAGGTCCTGTTTGCCGGCTTGGATGTCTTTGAAGAAGAGCCAACCCCAGCCGTACAAGTCCTGATGCACCCCAAAATTTCATTGACACCTCATATTGGTGCTGCAACCTTGGAAGCGCAGGACAGGATTGGAACTGAATTGGCCGATCAAATCATAAGCTTGCTGAAGGCAGAATTGTAATTCTTGAATTCAAATAAATATATGGCCGGACATTATGTCCGGCTTTTTTTTGTTAAATCAATGATAATCAAAAGCAATCTGAATTTTATATTTTGTAATTTTAAGGAAAATACAAAATGATGAAAAATTTTATTTCCTTTTTGATTGTTGCACTGGTCATCATAAGTTGTTCCTCGACAAAAAACTCATCGTCTAAGAAAGAAGGCGTTGCTTCTGCTGCAACAAGTGATACGGTCAGGATTGCCAATGACGAATTGGAATACGAAGTTATCATTATAGATCCAGGATTCAGCAGCTGGCTTGCTTCAAGGGCCAGGCCTAGAAATCATTTTTCCCAGAGCTATATGGAAACCAGGAACAGGATCTGGGTTACCAATTGGAACATAAACGTGAATTCAAGCATCAGGAATCATGATTTATTTGAGATGTCCATCAATTACGACAACAATATCGATTATGGCTATGAGGTAAATTATTTACTTTTCAATTATCTGACTTATTTTCAAATTACCAATAATATACAGCTCGGAGGTTTTTCTGCCCGAATATAATATTGTAATTTTACCGATATTTATTTAGTATGAATAAACTCAAAGAACGCTGGGGAATATCTTCAAATCTTGATCTTGTCATCATTTTTATCGTCTTTGCGATAAACGGTTCGCTATCTGCTAAAATTTCATCTTTTGTAATGGGACTGATTGGTATTACCTACGAGAATACCCATTGGTTCATCTACTATTTTATACTTTTTGTCCTGGTCCTGCCCCTTTATCCGTTCATGCTGATGGGTTTTGGGTATCTTTTCGGACAATCAAGGTTTTTCTTTCCCTTCGGAAAGAGGATGATCAGGAGCATGCGGTTGGGATTTCTTCTGCCAAATGAAGAATCTGAAGAAAAGTAAATCAAGCCCAGTCAGATTTGGATTAAAAATAACCGCAAATTCACGAATTTCATATAGCTATGATTTGCGAATTTGCGGTAATTATTTTAAGTCTGATTTGATCCTTACTAATTCTTGCTTTTTAAAAGGTAGGTGTAGATCCACATCAGGGTAAACGACGGGATAATATCCGTGAACGGAATCAGCTCTTCCAGGAAGGAGAACATCCCTCCTATCTTTCCAGCCCTTCCCTTGTACATCCAGACCATCAGGATACCGGAAATGGGAGCCCAGATTACATCCGAGAATTCTCCTATCAAGGGAATCGAAAAAGACATCATCCCTATCGCATCGAAAAACAGGCCAAGAATCAAATCCCTTGCCTTGTTATCGTCCAATGCTTTTATATCTGCTTGATTGTTCATAATTGCATCTTTTCAAATACCTATACAAATCTGATGCCAATAATAAGCCTACTTTTTAAGCTTGTCCTTGAATTGCTCCTTAACCTTCTTTACTTTAGGCGTGATTACATAACTGCAATACGATTGGCTTTGGTTCCGGCTGTAATAATTCTGATGATAATCTTCGGCAGGATAAAAAGTTGGTGCCTTGGAAACCTTCGTCACGATTGGTTTCCCGAACGTATTTTCAGCCGTCATCAAGGCAATGTAATCTTCAGTGATTTTCTTTTGTTCCTCATTGTTATAAAAAACTTCACTTCGGTATTGTGTTCCGACATCTGCTCCTTGACGGTTCAGGGTTGTCGGGTCGTGCGTGGCAAAAAAGATCTCCAACAATTCGCCGTATGAAATCTTTTTTGGATCGAAGGTGATCTGTGTCGCTTCGGCATGACCGGTATCTCCACGGGAAACCTCTTCATAAGTCGGATTTGCATTTTTCCCTCCGATGTATCCCGAAACAACGGTTTTCACACCATCCAATTCCAAGAAAACGGCTTCTGTACACCAAAAACATCCACCTGCAAAAGTGGCAACTTCCAAATCTTTTTCTACTTCCATTTTTACGGGTTCTTTAACGGGCTTGCTGTTTGTTTTATCTTTTGATTGACACGAAATACTAATCAAAATCAATCCAATCCCAATTATATTTTTCATATTCTTTTTGTTTATCAAATTTAGGCACAATTGAAACACTTCAATTTGGTTTTAACCAAACTTTATAACTGGATATACGAAAGTTTAGTTTTCAAAGATTTCATAATCCTTAAAATCTTTGTTTCTTTGCTAAAACTGCAGGCCATGATTCAAGCAAGGAACATCCATAAATATTACGACAAGCTCCATGTCCTGAAGGGTGTGGATTTACATATCAAGAAAGGCGAAATTGTCTCCATCGTTGGTGCATCGGGAGCAGGAAAAACAACCTTGTTGCAAATCCTGGGCACCTTGGACCATCCTTCAATCGAACAAGGGACGGAATTGATCATCAATGACCAGGACATCTTGAAGATGAACGACAAGGCATTGTCAAGATTCAGGAATACCAATCTGGGATTTATTTTTCAATTCCATCAACTTTTGCCTGAATTCACGGCCTTGGAAAATGTTTGCATCCCTGCATTCATCGCTGGAAAGACAAAATCTGAAACGGAAACCGAAGCCAAAAGATTATTGGAATACTTAGGATTATCGCACAGGATCAATCATAAGCCGGGAGAGCTTTCCGGTGGAGAACAGCAAAGGGTTGCCGTTGCAAGATCGCTGATCAACAAACCAGCGATTATTTTTGCTGATGAACCTTCCGGAAATCTGGACACTGTTTCGGCAGAAAACCTGCACCAGCTGTTTTTCAAACTAAGGGAAGAATTCGGACAGACTTTTGTCATCGTGACCCATAACGAGGAATTCGCAAACATGGCCGATCGTAAATTAGTAATGGTAGATGGTTTGATTTCTCAGAAATGATATTGATAGCAATAAGTTGGATTTATATTTTATTTACAACGATCAATTTTGGATTTGCATTTGGCAGGCTTCTGAAACTGAATGTAAGTTTTATAGTAACTTCCATCCTTGGCTTATTTTCAATTACGCTGCTGGCCAGTTCCTGGGCCATTCTTGGAAGGATAAATTATGAATTCCACATCGGCCTCTTGTTTCTAAATGGTGTATTGGTGCTATCATACAGGCATCAAATAGCAGCCCTGTACAAGAATTTCATCTTTGAAATCTGTCAATTGGAAAAAAATCTAAAAATACTTTCAATCATAATTTCAGTCCTGATCATTGCCCAATGTGCCTCTCCTCCATTTATAATTGACAATGAATCCTACTACATTCCCACCATCAAATGGATAAATGAGTTCGGCCTCGTAAAAGGTCTTGGCAATCTTCACCTCTACCTGACCCAGACAAGCGGCTGGCACATCACCCAAAGCGTCTTCAATTTTTCATTCCTATACGGCAAATTCAATGATCTGAGTGGTTTTTGCCTTCTCCTAGGAAACGTCTTTGCGATTCAAAAATTAAATCAGTATTTCAAGACCAAGGATTCTTCCTTTCTGGCAATTGGCTTGTTTCCTTTGGCAAATATCTTGCTTTTCCAATTCATCAGCACGCCTTCTCCCGATATTCCCATCTATGTCTTCTCCTTTATCATTTTCTCTTTTTTACTTGAAAATCAAAAAAAGATGGACACGGACGTTTTTAGCATCGTGACTGTACTGGTCCTTTTTTGCGTGTATATCAAGACCACTGCTGCAGCCTTGTGTCTTTTTCCTGTTATTATTATCATTCAGGACATCAAGAAAATAAGGATTGGAAAAATTGTGTTGGTTTCGATTACGGTCCTGGCCTTGTTTATTGTTAAAAATACGATAGTAACCGGGCATCCGTTTTTCCCGATAATCAAAAAAATTGATGGACTGGCCTTGGATTATCAGATTCCTGAAAACATCGCGCGTCTGTATTATAAAGCTTCTGCTTTTCATGCCACTGAATCAGATGAAGGCACGGGTATTGCTGAATTGTTTTGGAAATGGATCACACTGCCCAAACTGCACGGCTTGTTTAATAAATCGGGCATATTGATTGCATTCTTGTCACCTGTAATTCTTTTCAGGTTCCTGAATGAAAAAAGATATTGGATACTCTATTGTGTAATGATAGCCCAATTGGTATTGCTCTTGTGGGCCTCTCCACAATACAGGTTCTTCTTGAATTTCATCTTGCTGTTTTCTTTTTTATTCATGACACTTTTGATCAGATCAAGAAAATCAATCCTGGCCGTAAATTATATCGTTGCCCTTATCACCGCTTTCATTTTATTTGTTCCGTTACACATTGGCGGACTAGCCAACAACGAATACAGCTTCTATTCGAGTACTTTTTCCTATCGGAATCTGATCTTCCCACATCAGAATTCCAAATATGAACCTGATTTCAGACTTGTGAGAAATGGAAATCTGAATTATTATTCTCCAAGGAATATAGATTTCTTCTGGGGAATTGGAGATTGTCCGTTGCCTTCTGCCAAAAAAGAATGCATTGATTATTTTGAAACCAAATATGGCGTGACACCACAAATGAGAACAGACGCTCTCAGGGATGGTTTTTTTGCCAAAAAAATTGCAACAACTACAAAATGAATCCAACAGCGCTAAAAAGTTTCCTTGACGAAAAAGTCGAATTGTACAACAATCCGAATTTCATTGAAAGTGATCCGATACAGATCCCGCATCTTTTTTCATTGAAGGAAGATATTGAAATTGCCGGATTTCTGAGTGCCACGATTACATGGGGAAACAGGAAAATGATCATAAAGAATTCGCATCGGATGATTCAATTGATGGGAAACTCGCCTTATGATTTTGTGATGTCGCACGAAGACTACCAGCTTGAGGAACTGCAAAGTTTTGTGCACAGGACGTTTAACGGACAGGATTTTATCAGCTTTATAAAAGGCCTGCAGCATATTTATAAAAATCACGATGGCTTGGAACATGTTTTCCATAAGCACCAGGAAGAAAATTCGATGCAGAAAAGCATCCATCAATTCAAGAAGATCTTTTTTGAAATCGACCATCAATACCGCACACAGAAGCATATTTCCGATCCCTTGAATAATTCGGCGGCAAAGCGCATCAACATGTTCTTGCGCTGGATGGTACGCCAAGACAACAAAGGCGTTGACCTCGGAATATGGAAAAACATCTCTCCTTCCCTACTTTCCTGTCCGCTTGATGTACATTCTGGAAATGTAGCCCGCAAACTTGGATTGCTCACGCGAAAACAAAACGATGCTAAAGCCTTGTCCGAACTGGACGCCAAACTTCGCGAATTGGACTCCAATGACCCTGTTAAATATGATTTTGCATTATTTGGACTTGGTGTATTTGAACATTTTTAATAGTACATTTGCATAAAATTGCAGAGGCAGGCAAACAATCATATCTTGATTTGCGTATTGAATAATGCCTTGAATTCATAACCTAATCAACTCCCAATCCCGATGGAAGTTTTCGTAGATATCGTAATCCATATCCTGGTACCGTTTATAGTACTGGCTTTTTTGACTTTGGTTATCATACTCGTGGTGAACCGAACGATTTATGAAGTCTATAAATTTCGTATAAAATCAGCCAAATCAAAAATAGATGTATTTCTTACAACATTGGTTTTTTCACCATTTGAAGAAGAAGCGTTTGCCAAGGAAATAAAAAAGTTCAAAAAGAAAATTCCTTTTGAAAAAAACTGGTGCAAGGAAATCATCCTGAATGAAATCATAAACCTGAAACAAAATTTAAAGGGAGAAACCAGCAGCCATCTCCATTTTATCTACGAGGAATTCGGCCTTTATAAATTCAGCCTGAGATTATTAAAAAATCCCCAATGGTATGTGAAAAGTGTTGGCATCTTTCACTTTCAAGCCTTGCAATATGTAAAAGGCGAGCAAAATGTGGTGCCGTATCTAAAACATAAAAATAAAATCCTGTCCACCAATGCCTATATCGCTTTAATCGCCCTGACATCGGACAAGTTGGATTTTCTTATAGATTATCCGGAAACGCTCACGCTTACCACCGAAATAAAGATCATGGACATCCTTCATTCCAGAAAACCCCCGATGCCCACAAATTTAAAGGATTGGATACACTCTCCCAATCCTTCGATTGTAAAATTGGGCGTGAAGTTTATGGTCTATTATAATTTTACAATTACAAAAGAAGATATCATAAGGCTCTTGAGTTCAGAATCTGAAATGATCCGAAGTGAAGTTATTCTTGCAACACGAAACTTATATATCGAAGATGCTGAAGACATCTTAATCAGCCAATTCCAATTGGAAGACAAGAAAAACAAAATTGAAATCTTGACCAGCCTTGGAGCAATCGGAACTGGAGTTGCAGAAGAATTCCTCGCCCGATTATTAATAGAAACTACAGATATTGATCTAAAATTAGCGACCGTTTATAGCCTGAATTCCATCAATGCGCATTATTTTGAAAGTTCCTTCACGGATAACCAAGAAGTGATGGCCATGGCAAGACACGTAAAAGACCCCTATATATGATATTGAAAAATATTTTACATTATTACGAAATGTTCATCGCATTTTTTTCCGTTACCTATATCCTTTTTTATATGGTATTGGCCTTCTTGTCCTATTATGCCATAAAGAAGCACATCAATGCCAAATATTTTATACATGATGATATCCTGGCCAAATCCAATTACGTAGTTGGCGTTTCCGTTGTTGCTCCCGCCTTTAACGAAGGCGCAAATGTTGTCTACAACGTAAAATCACTGCTTTCGCTGACGTATCCTAAATTTGAAGTGGTGATCGTAAATGACGGAAGTACCGACGATACCCTGGAAAAGCTAATCCGTGAATTTGAAATGGTAAAGGTCGATTTCTTTTACCAGGAAAAGATTCCAACCAAGCAAGTCAGGGGGCATTATAAATCCACCAATCCTGTCTATTCCAAGCTTTTGGTCGTGGACAAGGAAAACGGAAAAAGCAAGGCCGATGCCTCCAATGCAGGAATAAATTCAACAAAATATCCCCTGTTCCTTTGCACGGATGTTGACTGCATCCTGAAGAACGATACCATCATCAAACTTGCAAAACCCTTCATGGAAAGCAAGAAGCGTGTTATTGCGACCGGTGCCGGAATCAGGATTTCCAATTCCTGCGAGGTAAGGGATGGCTTTCTTGTGAAAGTCCATTTCCCAAGAGGATGGTACCCTAGATTCCAGGAACTTGAATATGTCAGGGCATTCCTTTTTGGCAGAATGGCCTGGAGCCAGATCAATGGCTTGCTCCTTGTTTCGGGCGGTTTGGGGATGTTCGACAAGGAAATAGCTGTTGCAGCCGGTGGCTATTGGCACAAATCCCTGGGAGAAGATATGGAACTCATCACGCGGATGAGGAAGCACATGTACGACAATAAATTGCCGTTCGCCATAAAATATATCCCAGAATCCCTGTGCTGGACAGAAGTTCCTGCAACAAAGGAAGTACTCATACGGCAACGCGTCAGATGGGCCCGAGGATTGATCCAGACTTTAAAGCTGCACAAGAACATGTTCTTCAATATAAAATACGAAAGAACAGCCTTTCTTATCCTGCCGTACTTCTTTGCCTTTGAATTCATGGTTCCAATATTAGAATTGTTGGGTGTCATCATCATCATCCTGTGCCTCCTGTTTGTGGACATCAATTTTGAATTCTTTTTTTATCTCACGTTCCTCGTCTATATGTTTTACCTCACGATTACCATAATTTCAATATTATTGGATGATCTGTTGTATAAGAATTATGCCAACGTCAAGGAAATATTGATCCTCATTGTGATGGCCATCATCGAACCTTTCGTATATCATCCTGTCAATGTCTATGCCTCCCTGAAAGGATATTGGCATTTTTTCAGGCAGAAGGAACAATCCTGGGGAAACATGCAGCGACAAGGATTTAATACCGTCAAAAAAAAATAACCATGAAACATCTGACTCTTAAAACATTCATATTGATTGTCTTACTCTTGGGCATCAATCATACTGCTTCAAGCCAAAAGACGGATGTTGACAGCCTGTTGACATATGCCTTGAAAGACGTAAAAAGCAATAATCTTGAATCGGGTTTGAAGAAGTCACAACTCGGGATCAAGCTTGCCCCGGATTATCTGGATTTTTATTTATTGGCGGGAAGGATCCATCAATTGACCAAGCAAAACGACAGTGCCAGGTATTATTTCAAATATGTGATCGATAAAAATCCGGCCTATGAAGATGCCTTCCTCTACCTGATCAATCTGAACCTGGATGAAGAAAAATATATTGAAGCCCAAGCGTTGGCAGATAAGGCAATTGCGGTCCATCCACAGAAAAAATATTTCAAATTGAAAAAATGGAACGTCCTGCAATTGAAACATGATGAGAAAGAGGAATACCAATTCCTGAAAACCATCGAGCCAGAATTCCCCAACGATGAAGAAATGAAACAGCGCATTTTCTTCCTGGATTCAAAAATAAATTCCGACAGGGTCGGGATAAACTACAGCTATACCACATTCAGCAGGGACAATTACGGACCTTGGCACTTGGGAAGCGTGCAGTATATCCGTGAAAGAAGCTGGGGATCGCTGATTGGTAGGGTGAGTTATGCGGATCGATTTGCTTTTGGTGAAAGTGTTGCAAACGGACTCCAATATGAAGCGGAATCTTACATCTTTACTGGAAGGATGAGCTATTCGTATCTTGGTGCGGCCTACAGTGACGACATCGTTTTTCCAAAATTGAGACTGGGCTATTCGTATTTCCAGAATTTCAAAAAAGGCTGGGAAGCTGATCTTGGTTTCCGTTTTACCAAGGCCGAGGACCGTGAATTCAAGACAGGCGTTATCGGAATTGGAAAATACATAGGTTCCTATTGGATCAATTTCAGAACTTTCATCCAAAATGAAAAAAGCGATTTCTATCCCGCTTTCACCCTAACTACCCGTTACTATTTTGATACGCGTTTTGATTACCTGACACTTATTGCAGGTTATGGGACTTCGCCTGATGAAAGGACCACGCTGGGGCAATTTGACCAAAGGGTGGCACTTGATTCGTACAGGATCAGCGGTGGCTATTACAAGCTGTTCAATGAACGTTATCTGACCGGAATACAAGCCACTTTCAACAATCAGGAGTATACGCCCGGACTCAAGCAGAATGAATTGGAACTATCTTTGATGTTCCAATATAAATTCTAAAAAATGCTTCGAAAAGGCTTCCAATATGCTTTCCTGTTTCTTTCAAGCTTCAAAATGATGGCACAATCTGAAATTATCATTGGAAATAAAAACACGGAAAACACCATTGTCTGTTCCGGGAACTCCAATAAGGCCGGATTGATCTTGAAATCATATCTGGATAAAATTTTCACCATTCCGTTTGAGATCCAGGCAAAAGGAGAAAGAAATGGCTCCAAGATTTATTTGGAAATTGATGCCGGAATTGCAGAACCAAACAGTTTCCTGATCGAAAGCAACGAACAGGACATCCATATCATTGCCCCAGACGAGAAATTGCTTCGGTATGGTGTCTATACCTTGCTGGAATATTGGGGCTTCCGAAAATTTACTGCCGAAGTGGAATATGTTCCTGAAACAGCCGTCTTGTCTTTTCCAAAAAACAGCAGGCAGATCCATACGCCTTCTTTTGAATACCGGGTACTTTTTTATCCCGATGCATTTGACGAGGATTTCAGGGATTGGCACAAGTTGGATTGGCATTTGAATGATTTCGGAATCTGGGGGCATTCGTTTGACAGGCTTTTGCCCGCAAATGAAAACTTCACCACCCATCCTGATTTTTTTGCCTTGTATGAAGGCAAAAGACGTCCTGAATCGTTATGCATGACCAATGATACCGTTGTCGATCTTGTTTCAAAAAAAATAAGTGCCCTTATCGGTGAAACTCCGGATGCGCAATTTTATTCCATCAGCCAGAATGATGATGTGGTGTATTGTGAATGCAGTGAATGCAAAAAAATAAATGCCGAATTCGGAGGTCCGCAAGGTTCGTTGTATTATTTCCTGAACAAGATTGCCTTGCGTTTTCCCCAAACAAGATTTACGACCCTGGCTTATCTTCATACGTATAATCCACCTGCCAATTTTGAGATTGGGCCAAACATTTATACCCTCTTCTCTCCTATTGAATTGAATAGAGGAAAATTTCTGAAGGAGAATGAATCGTTTAAGAATACACTTGAAAACTGGAGCAAGACAACTTCTCATTTATACCTCTGGGATTACACGGTCCAGTTTTCCAATTATTTATCCCCCTTCCCAAACATCCACACTTTTTCAGAAAATTACAAACTCTTCAAGGAAAAAAAGGTAAAGGGCTTGTTCGTGCAAGGCTATGCGGATGTTCCCGGGGATTTTTCAGAATTGCGGCAATATCTTCTTGCCAAGCTATTATGGAATGCCAGTATGGATGCTGACGAAGTCATTGACGATTTCCTGAGAGGTTTCTATGGAAAAGCTGCCCCATCCATTAGAAAGTATTTGGACCTATTGTCGGAAAATCAAGTTAAAGGCAATCACTATCTGGATATTTATTCAGGTCCTGTCCAAAGCAGAAATTCATTCCTGGCTCCGGAAGCAATGGACCAATACGACCAATTGATTACTGAAGCCGAAGCTACAGTAAAAAATAATCCACAGGCAAGACAACGGGTTTCAAAACTCCGCCTGGCATTGGAATATGTATATTTCGAACAATCCAAATTCTACGGAAAAGATGCCCACGGAATGTTTGTCCTCAACAAGAAGGGACAGAAGGAAGTCAGGAAAGGCCTGACGGAAAGAGTGAAAAGATTCACACGCCAATGCAACAAGCTTGGCATTTATGAATTGAGTGAGGATGGCCTTTCGCCGGATCGGTACCTTGCGGAATGTATTGAAATTGCCAGAAACATCAGTTCCCATCTGGGAGAAAACCTAGTGGTGAAGCTTTTAACCGAACCTGCCGAAGATTTCAAAGGCAAAGGAGGTTATGGCCTTGTTGATGGAAACAGGGGCTACAAAGATTTCAATATCAATTGGATGGGCTGGTACGGAAACAATCCCGAAATAGAGATCAGAACAGACCAATTGGATTTCAATACCCTCACGATTAATCTATTGGAAGACCAAAGACATTGGGTTTTTACGCCTCAAAAAATTACGTTATTAGGCTTGAATAAAGGAAAATGGGAAGTCATCGAGGAACGAAAATTAAATAATTTAACAGAAAATTACAGCAACAAAATTAACACAGTTGATTTTTTTCATAAAAGTTTTACTAAGTTTACGCATATAAAAATTTTGATCCAAAATCAGCAAGAATTACCTTTGTGGCGCAAGAGAAAATTCAAGAAACCAATGGTAATGATCGACGAGATTGAATTTCGAAAAATATAATCGCAAGCCCCCAAATGAGCAACCAGAAAAAAATATTAATCGTAGAAGATGATGAACTGATGATCAAGATCCTCCAGTTTGTCCTTAAAAAAGAAGGCTATCAAATTACCATAGCCAAGGATGGCTTGAATGCCATTGAAAGAATTCCTGTGATCGAGCCTGATATGGTCTTGACGGATGTAATGCTTCCGTATAAATCTGGTTTGGAGGTCATTAATTTCATCAAAGACAAATATCCTGCAATCCCTGTAATAGTATTGTCTGCTCTAGGCGAGGAAGAACGCACCGTTGTGGAAGCCTTCAAACTTGGTGCTGATGATTTTGTTGCAAAGCCATTCAACCCCAATGAATTGATCTTGAGGGTAAAAAGGTTGTTCCACAAATAGTCATTCAATTTGCCACAAATTCACTGATTATTTGTGCCCGGTAAACTTTTCTTCTGCTGGCAAGATAATCATGCAATTCACATCCGTCAAAGTAATTTTTTAAGTTTTTAATTTCTTTATGATTAAAAATTAAAGTCCTGTCGTTTCTTTGTCTTGCTTTAAAATCACATAAGAGGCTCTTTCCTTTCAAAAAACGTATATTTGCAAAAAATTAAGGCAAATGACAACTTTTGAGCAATTCAATCTTCCGAAATCCGTACAAAAAGCAATTGACGAATTAGGGTTTACAACCCCTACTCCAATTCAGGAAAAATCCTTTTCGGTAATCATGTCGGGTCGCGATATGATGGGTATTGCCCAAACTGGAACCGGTAAGACTTTTGCTTATCTTTTGCCATTGCTCAAGCTCTATAAATTTACACCTACCAATACGCCCAAGATTGTAATCCTGGTTCCAACGCGGGAACTTGTGGTACAGGTCGTGGAAGAAGTTGAAAAACTGACCAAATACATGTCGGTCAAAAGCCTTGGCATCTTTGGTGGCGTAAACATCAATACACAAAAGAAAGCGGTTTACGAAGGAATCGATATTCTTGTTGGAACACCGGGAAGAGTGATGGATCTGGCTTTGGATGCCGTGATCCGTTTTGATGAAACACAGAAATTGGTCATCGATGAATTTGATGAAATGCTAAACCTTGGGTTCAGGGCACAATTGACTTCCATCCTGGCAATGATGAAGAACAAGCGCCAGAACATCCTTTTTTCAGCAACCATGACAGATGAAGTGGATGCCGTCCTGAATGACTATTTTGATTTCCCTGAAGAAGTAACCCTTGCAGAATCAGGAACGCCGTTGGAAAACATCACGCAGATTACCTATAACGTACCCAACTTCAACACCAAGATCAACCTATTGAAACATCTGCTGAAGACGGATGAAACAATGGACAGGATTTTGGTTTTTGTCAACAACAAAAAGATTTCAGATATGCTTCACGAAAGAATTGAAGCTGATTTTGAAGGTGAGTTTGGTGTCATCCACTCCAATAAATCACAGAATTACCGACTCAGTACGATGGCTTCTTTCCAGGAAGGAGCATTACGAGGCATCATTACAACTGATATCATGGCAAGAGGTCTGGACATTTCGAATATCTCGCACGTGATCAATTTTGAAATGCCCGAGCTTCCAGAATTGTATATGCACAGGATTGGTAGGACAGGACGTGCAGATGCAACGGGAACAGCCATCAGTTTCTTTACACCTCGTGAAGAAGAATTCAAAATCGAGGTTGAATTGCTGATGAATACCGAATTGAATGTGGAAGCTTTCCCGGAGGGAGTTGAGATTTCTACTTTATTGATCGGGCCGGAAAAAGACAAGCAACCGATAAAGTTCCTGATGAAAAAGCCCAAGCTTGAAGGCGATGGTGCTTTTCACGAAAAGGCCAAAAAGAATAAAAAAGTGAATCTTGGTGGTCCGTCCAAGACCAAGAAGAAAACTTCCGGATCGGTCAACCGGAACATGTTGAAGACCAGGGATAAAAAAAGAAAAGATAAAAAGTAAACTTTTGGTTTACCTTTTATCTTTTGCAAATTGCCTAAAAAAGTATTTTCTTATTTTTTAGAAGCCAGCTTCAGCGCTTCAACTGCTTCCTTTGCATTTGACATTTCTGCATATTTCAGGGCGGTATTCCCTTTTTCATCTTTTGTTTTAAGATTGGCCCCTTTTTCAAGCAAAACGGTAATCATTTCTACATTGTTGTAACGTGCGGCTATCATTAACGGAGTCATGCCGTTATAGGTTTCGTTTACATCTCCACCGTACTCAATGATCTTCTTGGCTGTTGCAGCATCTCCTTTGCTGATTGCCACGCAAAGCGGATTTGAATTGTAATAATTAGAACTGAAATCTGATGCAAATGCATTTACAGAAAGTGCAAGTGCCAAACTTAAATAAACGATTGATTTTTTCATGATGATTGATTTTAATGATTATTGATTATTTGATTTAATTACTTTTTAAGATTACAGCGTATCCGTTCCTTCGATTATTTTCAGGTCTTCTGTAATGGTCTCTTCAACAGTCTTCTGACGTTTTAAATTTTCAATTTCTAAAAACTCCGTATCGAACGGATTACTTTCGATTACTTTCAAGTCTTCTGCAATAACTTCGTCGATGGTTTTCTGATGTTTCAGATTTTCAACGTCGGCACTAAGCTGTCCTGCTTCTTCTTTTGACTTCTTAAATTTTGATAAAATTACTTCAGAATCGTTTTGGATATTTTCAAATGAAGTTAAATAATGATTAGCTTTTGTTTCAGAAGTTGAAGCTAATGTTACGTTGGTAAAGGCTACCAGCGCCAATGCTAAAAGGGTGATTGATTTCATGATGATTGATTTAATGATTGATTGATGATTATACAAGTAAGACGCACATCATCATCATTTGTTACAGCGTCGTTTCATTATAACATAATTTTAACATTTAAAGTTTCCTATAAAAATGAAAACCGCCTGGAATAGGCGGTTTTATGATAATTTGTATTTGCACTACTTATAGATCTTTTTCAAATCTTTTTCAAAAAGCACATAAGGGTCCTTGTAGAATTTTAAAAAATCCGGCACGCTTTTATGACCGGGAAAAGGAGCATAATAATGTGTTGGACTTCGAATATCGTTTCGCCAAACCAGCACATAGGCCAGTTGAATTTCTTCTGTTTTCAAGACCTTCAATAAAGTTTCGGTCCACCAGGTTGCATTTGGTATTGATTCCAGGCCCGTTTCCGTCAAGGCGGCCAACTTATTTGCTTTTAGGGCATAATCTGAAACGATTTTCAATTTCTTGGCTGCCATTTCCAGATCATAGACACCATCTCTTCCAAAATCACCATAATTGTCCATACCTACCATGTCAACATAATCATCTCCAGGGTAGCGTTCCAAAAAAGCAGCTTCGCTTGTGAATTTATTGTCAGGAGAAAAGGCATAGATAAAATTGTGAACTCCCAAGATATCCCGCAGATAGGTAATGGTAAATTGCCAAACTTCAATAAAATCTTCCCTGGTCGCATGAGGCTTCCCCCACCAGAACCATTCGCCATCAAATTCATGGTAAGGCCTGAAAATCATCGGAACCAGTTTTCCATCCTTGGCTTTGGCCGAGTGGGCGAAATCTGCAATCGTCTGCAATATTTTCTTATACGCCTCGTGATGGGAACCTCCTTTCTTGATCAAGGAAATGGCCGGAGCCGATATAGAATCGACCCAGTAGAAATTACCCTTTGAGGCAGGATTCGAAAAATGCCAGGAAACGGTCGTAATGCCACCCCTCTCGTAAGTATCAATCACATTCTTCCTTAGCTTTGCTTTTTCCTTTTCGATTTCTTCCTCTGCTCTTCCCGAAAATCCCCCAAAATCAATTCCGATTACTACAGGATGGGAACCCGTGACTGATTTGACATCGGAACGGCCTTCTTCATCCGACCAGCCGTGACCATATTCGGTAGCGTGCTGGTGCCCGAAAAGGATGTGCCTTTTGGAAAGTTTTTTCAGGTTCTTGTACAATGCCTTGGTTTCCCTTGTCGCTTTTTTATCGATCTGGGCATGGCCAAAAAAAGACGCCAGGAACAATAAGAATACTATCGGAATAGCTTTCGTGTTATTGCCCGCCATCCTGTTTTACGTTTTCCAAATAATTCAAGACATTCTGTTCAATCCTGCTTTCGATATTTGAAATATCAGCTTTCGTAAATTTCTCGCCGAGGATATTTTCAAATAATTCAATATAGCGTTCAGAAACCGAATCGATATAGTCCTCGGTCATATCTGGAATCTGCTGGCCTTCTTTTCCTTGAAAACCGTTTGCAATCAACCATTGGCGTACAAATTCCTTTGAAAGTTGTTTTTGCTCCTCGCCTCTTTCCTGCCTTTCCTCGTAACCGTCCTTGTAAAAATAACGGGAAGAATCGGGTGTATGGATTTCGTCGATCAATACAATCTTGCCTTCTTTCGTCTTTCCGAATTCGTATTTCGTATCTACCAATATCAGTCCCCTGTCGGATGCAATTTCAGTTCCCTTGTTGTATAGGACACGGGTATAATTTTCCAGTACGGTATAATCTTCTTCAGAAACGATCCCCTTAGCCAAAATGGCTTCTCTCGAAATATCTTCGTCGTGTTCCCCATTGTCGGCTTTTGTAGTCGGCGTGATGATAGGTTCCGGAAATTTATCGTTTTCTTTCAAGCCTTCCGGCATCGTAACGCCACAAATCGTCCTTCTTCCTGCCTTGTATTCTCTCGCGGCGTGTCCTGAAAGATAACCCCTGATCACCATTTCAACCTTGAAAGGTTCACATAGATGGCCAACAGCTACATTCGGATCCGGGGTTGCAATCAACCAATTTGGAACCAAATGTTCCGTCATTTCCATAAAACGCGTGGCAATCTGGTTCAGGATTTGTCCCTTGTATGGAATCCCTTTTGGCATGACGACATCAAATGCCGAAAGCCTGTCGGTTGCCACCATTACAAGCAGCTCGTCGTTGATGTTATAGACTTCGCGTACTTTTCCCCTGTAGACTGATTTTTGATTGGGAAAATTAAAGTTGGTTGTTGTAATCGTGTTGCTCATTAGGTGTGTTGTTGTGTTGTTATTTTGAACTACAAATTTAAAATTATTTCACAGAGTTTTGCAAAGTTTGTTTTAAAGATTATTGCGACTTCCTGTTTGCCACAGATTACCTCGCCTTTTTGTTTTGCCGGGCACAAATTTTAAAGAGTTTTATTTTTCTTAAAACAAGCTCTTAGAATTTTAGTTGCTAATAGTATAAAGGCCAAAGCCAATGCAACTATAAGCCCAATCGTCCAAAATGGATAAATAGTGGTATGCCAACCTGGAATGATTGAAGTAAAAAAATCAAAATTTAGAATGAAATAGAACAACACCAAAGCAATTACTAAAGTGAATAAAATAAGTCTCTTCATAAAAATACATTTGCCTTATAGCCCCGATTGGAGTGGAAATAAAAATCCCCGAGATTTCGGGGATTTTATTGGAGTGCAAAGCGGGAAAATCGTCCCGATAACTATCGATTTTTTTGCCCAAGCCTTCCGCTCCAAGTGTAAAAACTAAAACTGTCTTTTATATTTTAATCGTGGTTTTCAATCTGCTTGTAGGCATCGATTACCTTTTTCACCAATCTGTGGCGGACAATGTCCTTGTCGTCCAGGTAGATGATTCCGATGCCTTCAACATCCTTCAGAACCAAGATGGCTTCCTTTAGCCCTGAAATGGTCCTTCTCGGAAGATCGACTTGTCCGGGATCGCCCGTTATCATGAACTTGGCGTTCTTTCCCATACGGGTCAGGAACATCTTCATTTGCGAATGGGTCGTGTTTTGCGCCTCATCGAGAATTACAAAGGCATTATCCAGCGTCCTGCCGCGCATAAAGGCCAATGGTGCAATCTGGATGATTCCCTTGAGGATATAATCTTCAAGTTTTTCGTTGGGAAGCATGTCGCGCAAGGCATCATAAAGCGGCTGCATATACGGATCCAGTTTTTCCTTCATGTCTCCCGGAAGGAAACCCAGATTTTCACCTGCTTCAACCGCAGGGCGTGTCAGGATGATCCGCTTGACCTGTTTTTCTTTCAAGGCTTTTACCGCCATTGCCACACCTGTATAGGTTTTTCCTGTTCCTGCGGGACCAACTGCAAAAACCATATCGTTCTTGTTCATCGTATCCACAAGCAGTTGCTGGTTGGGTGTCATTGCCTTGATAATTTTTCCACCAACGCCGTGCACCAGGATCTTGTCATGGTCACCCATGCGTTCCACCTGCTGGCTTCCTCCTTCTATGACCCTCTCGATGACATTGTCATCAATATTGTTGTAACGTGTAAAGTGAAGCATCAACCGCTGGAAACGATTTTCAAACTCGTCCAGCACTTCTTTTTCTCCAAATGCCTTGATTGTTGTCCCTCTGGCAACTATTTTCAATTTTGGATAATATTTTTTAATGGTTTCAAGATGAGTATCTTGAGCGCCCCAAAAATCTTTCGGTGCGATGTCTATTAGCTCGATGGTTCTCTCGTTCAAAAGCAGATTTTTTTTAGGGTTAGTATTTTAAGCCGGTCTGAGACGACAAATGAAAAATTCTATTTAATTAAAGCTGAAAATGCTTTAGCTTTGCGTTTCTCAAATTTAATAAAAATTAGGCTACCGTTACGCCAATAGTTATAAACAAAATTATGTCAATAATTACCCTTACCACCGATTACGGATTAAAAGACCACTTTGTTGGTGCTTTGAAGGGGAAGATTCTTTCTGAATTTATTGACGCAAAAATTATTGATATTTCGCACGACATCGATCCTTTCAATACAACTGAAGCGAGTTATGTCATCGGAGCCGGTTATTTGGGTTTTCCCAAAGGAACGGTACACCTGATTGGTGTGGACCTGGAACGCAACAAAGAGAACCAGCATCTGGCGATTGAATGGAACGGCCATTTTTTCATCTGTGCCGATAACGGGATCCTGAGCATGCTCACGCAGAAAATCGTACCCCAGAAAATCGTGACCATCAATATCCATGACCGGCTTCCCACAGATGCAACCGACCTGGACGTGTTCGTAACCGTGGCCTGCCATCTGGCAAAAGGTGGTTTGCTGAATGTCATCGGGAAGGAAATCAAGACAATGAAGGAAGTTACCGAAATACAACCCGTGATTGCCACCGATGGAAATTCCATCAAGGGATATGTGATCTACATCGATCATTTTGGAAACGTCGTCACCAATATTTCCAAGGGTCTTTTCATGGAAACTGCCAAGGGCCGCCCCTATGAAATCATCCTGAATAAAAATGTGCGTTACCAGAACAAGAATACCATCAAGAACATCTGGCCGAAATATTCCGATATCGCCATTTCTGAGAAATATCCCGTAAAGTATTATGAAGGCGACAAGATGGCCATCTTCAACGAAGCGGGCTATCTGGAAATTGCCATTTTCCGAAGCAATCCCAATTCGGTAGGAAGTGCCTCCAGCTTGCTGGGATTGCACTACAGGGATGAAGTGACGGTTGTTTTTGGAAAATAATTGGGAAATTAGAAGTTAGAAGTCAGGAAAATATGAAGTCTTGAATGTTGAATTTGTTTTTTGCCATTAAATTTGTTTTAAATATGTTTGTACGAATAGTAAAATTGAGTTTTCACGAGGACAAGATTCCCGCCTTCCTGGAAAATTTCGAATTGATGAAGGAAAAAATACGAAATGCACCCGGAAACCGTTTCTTGGAATTGTACCAGGACAAGAACAACAAGAGCATCTTTTTCACCTACAGTTATTGGGAAACGGAAAAAGATTTGGAAAATTACAGGAATTCTGAACTTTTTTATGATGTCTGGACCTACACGAAACAGTTTTTCAATGACAAGCCGGAAGCCTGGAGTGTGGATAAGTTGGCAAGCCTAAAATAAAGAAATAGTAATAACAATAGCAAACAATATAAATGAAAGCCATTCTATTCAGGGAAATAAAATCCTTTTTTGGTTCGCCGATAGGTTATCTGGTGATTGCCATTTTTCTTTTGCTCAATGGATTGTTCCTTTGGGTCTTTGAAGGAGATTTCAATATTTTAGACAGCGGTTTTGCCGATCTGGGTCCGTTTTTCACATTGGCTCCGTGGATCTTGATCTTCCTTATTCCGGCTGTTACCATGCGAAGTTTTTCAGACGAGAAGAAACAAGGAACACTTGAATTGCTGCTGACCAAACCAGTAACAATCTGGCAGATAGTGAATGGAAAATTCTTCGGGGCCTTGCTATTGATCTTCATTGCAATTGTCCCAACCTTGATTTATGTGTGGGTCATTTATGGCTTGGGATTGCCTGAAGGAAACATTGATCTGGGAAGCACTCTTGGTTCCTATTTTGGACTCCTGTTCTTGATCTCGGCTTATTCTGCAATCGGGATTTTTACCTCCACCCTTTCGGACAACCAGATTGTTGCCTTTATCCTTTCGGTATTCCTATGCTTTTTCTTCTATTTTGGTTTCGAAGGCCTTGCAGGTTATCTGACGGACATCGAAAACATCATTTCCGGCCTCGGGATGGACAGCCATTTCAAGAGCATGAGCCGTGGTGTATTGGATACTAGGGACATCCTCTATTTTGTGAGCGTGACGGTTTTATTTCTATCGTTTACTGTTTTTAAATTAAAATCTTTGAAATCGTAATGACCAGCCATAAAAAAAACAACATCAAGAAACTGCTGATTACTGTCGTAATCATCGTAGTGCTGAACGTGCTCGGAAATCAGTTCTTCAAGCGTTTCGACCTTACTTCCGACAAAAGATATACCTTGTCTGAAACTACCCTGAATACATTGAAGAATGTAAAAGAACCACTTGTAATCGATGTATTCCTGGACGGAGAATTCCCATCCCAATTCAAGCGCCTGCAAAGTGAGACCAGACAGATCCTGGAGGAATTCCGGGCCTATAACGCAAATATCGTTTTCAGATTCAATGATCCGCTTGCTGATGCAGCAACGGCCGAGCAATATACGGCCGAACTGATGAGCTACGGGATGACGCCAACCAACATCAACCAGAATGTAAAAGGGAAAAAGTCGCTCACGCCCATCTTCCCCTGGGCCATTGCCAACATCGGTGAAAAATCGGTTGCAATACCCTTGTTGGTCAATAATTTTGGCAACAAGCCCGACCAAAACATCAACCAATCCGTTCAATTATTAGAATTTGCCTTTACGGATGCCATTACAAAACTGACCAACGCCTCCAAGAAAAAGATAGCCATCCTGAAAGGAAATGGCGAAATGAAGGACAAGTACCTGGCTGATTTCCTTTTAAGCACGAAAGAGTATTACGCCCTTGGCGAATTCAATCTGGATTCCCTGAAAAATGACCTGCCCAAGACCCTTGAAAACCTCAAACGTTTTGATGCGGCCATAATTGCAAAACCAACGGAAGCCTTTTCTGACGAGGAAAAATACATCCTGGATCAATATGTAATGGGTGGTGGAAAAGTCATCTGGTTGATTGACAAGGTCAATATCGACCTTGATCATCTGCAAAACCAGGAACAAATAAGCCTGGCCACACCAATTGATTTGAACCTTGACGACATGTTCTTTAAATATGGGGTGAGGATAAATTCGCGTTTGGTGCAAGATCTGTTGTCGACGCCAATTACCGCAAAATCTGCCGAAGGTACTGATTTTCCAATAGATTGGCTGTATTCTCCGATTATAAAATCTGAAGAAAATCACCCAATAAACAAAAACATCAATCTGGTAAAAATGGAATTTGCCAGCCAGATCGATACCCTGCAGAACAACATCAAGAAAACAGTACTGTTGAAATCATCATCTCAATCAAGGGTTGTCGGGACACCTGTCCTGGTTGGGTTGAACCAGTTCATGCAAGATCTGGACGAGTCGGTTTTCAACAACGGAAATCAAATCACGGGAGCCCTTCTTGAAGGCAATTTTACTTCTGCGTTCAAGAACAGGGTAAAACCTTTCGCGATCAGTAAGCCGGCAGATGAAAGTGTTCCCAACAAGATGATCGTGATTGCAGACGGCGATATCGTGAACTACAATTATGTGAACAAGAAACCACTGGTGAATGGACTGGACCAATGGACACAGCAGGTCTATGGAAACAAGGATTTCCTTATGAATTGCGTCAATTATCTGTTGGATGACAACGGACTTATCAACATCCGAAGCAAAAACATCGAATTGCCTTTGCTTGACGACAAAAAAGTAGCCGACAACTATACCTTCTCACAAATTATAACGGTCGGGTTGCCAATAGTACTTTTGGGGATATTTGGCTTGCTGTTTACTTTCTTGAGGAAGAGGAAATACAGCTAAGGGAAATTCAAAAAAAGCAATATCCAAACTAATAAATCTTGCTTTTGTAAAGAAACAAATTCCTATAAAAATTTCCAAACTGCCTTATTAAGTTTTTGGATCTTAAGCAATTGAAATTTATTTATCAGTTGAAATTTGTCCCTTGTTATTTATAAAGATTAAATGTTAATAAATTTGTTTCCGATATTTGATTCTTTAAGATATATTTGTGGAAGATAAAAACAATACACTCCACAAAAAGTGTTTGATTTAAAAAAAATGACAATGAAGTTCATAGTATCGAGTTCGTACTTATTAAAACAATTACAGGTATTGGGAAGTGTTATCAACAGCAACAATACTTTGCCTATCCTGGATAATTTCCTTTTTGAATTAGACAATAACCTATTGACTGTTTCTGCATCTGATCTGGAAACAACCATGTCAGCCACTCTTGAAATCGATTCCACAAGCAAGGGAAGCGTTGCGGTTCCTGCAAAATTGCTTTTGGAAATCCTTAAGACCTTCCCAGAACAGCCGCTTACTTTTACCGTAGAAGATAACAATACCATAGAAATCAGTTCCAATTCTGGTAAATATGCATTGGCATATGCCCCAGGTGAGGAATTTCCAAAATCAGTAAGCCTGGACGATCCGTCTACCACCTTGGTTCCTGCCGATGTTTTGGCAACAGCCGTAAGCAAAACAATTTTTGCTGCCGGAAACGATGATTTACGCCCGGTAATGTCAGGTGTTTTCTTCCAGTTTTCTCCAGAAGGTTTGACATTTGTTGCAACGGATGCCCACAAATTGGTGAAATATGCCAGGACAGATGTCAAAGCTTCCCAAGTTGCTGATTTTATCATGCCCAAGAAACCCTTGAACATCTTGAAAAGCATCCTGGGTGCTTCTGATGCTGAAGTGAAAATTGAATACAACGATTCGAATGCAACCTTTTCATTCGACAATTATATCTTGATGTGCCGTCTGATTGATGGAAAATATCCAAATTATGAAGCGGTAATTCCAAAAGAGAATCCAAACAAATTATTGATCAACCGTGCCCAGTTCTTGAGTTCAGTTCGTCGTGTTGCGATTTTCTCCAACAAGACCACACACCAGATCCGTTTGAAAATTGCTGGTGCGGAATTGAATATTTCTGCAGAGGATATTGATTATTCAAACAAGGCCGAAGAGCGTCTTACTTGTGATTATCAAGGAGACGACATGCAGATTGGCTTCAACTCACGTTTCCTTACCGAAATGCTGACCAACCTTCAATCCGATGAAATCCAATTGGAAATGTCATTGCCTAACAGGGCCGGCATCCTGACACCTGTTGACGGGCTTGAAGATGGAGAAACGGTTACAATGCTTGTAATGCCTGTAATGTTGAACAACTAGAATTCGCTAATCAACCAACCATTTTTATATTTAAAAAACCGTAATTCATTTGAATTGCGGTTTTTTGCTTTTATTTAAACTGCTTCCTCGCAATTCTAACTTCAAATTTCTGGCTTCTAAATCACGCCCATCTTTTCCATCAGGAAGGTAGCACTTTTATTCCTGCAGATGCCGTCGCGAAGCTTGTAATCAAAATGCAGGTCGTTGTTGATGATTTCCACTTCAAAGCATTTATTGGCCAGCTGACCCGGATAATCATTCCTGGTCAGGCAGACTTCGATGTCATGGGTTGCAATGGCTCCGATGGCTTTCCTGGCAATCATCTTCTTGACCACTTCAATCGTTCCGCTTCGCTTGTCATCAGAATTGGTCCCCCGAAGAATTTCATCCAACAATACAAAAGCACGATTTTTTTCCAACTCGTCCATTATCTGCTTCAGGCGCTTGATTTCCGCATAAAAATAGGACTCACTGTCCGATAAGGAATCCGACAAACGCATTGAAACCAAAACAGGCAAAGGATGTACGTCTGCCTTGTCTGCACAAACGGCCGAACCAACTCCGGCAAGTACCATGTTGACTCCGAGACTTCGTAAAAAAGTACTCTTGCCCGACATGTTCGATCCTGTCAGGATTACAAAAGGTTGTTGGTTAAAACTGACATCATTGCCCACCCTGCTTTTTTCATTCAATAATGGATGGCTCAGATTGGAAAAAGCAATTTCATTGTTTGTATTCAATTCGGGAAAAACAAATTTCGGGTTGTTGTATGAGAAATTTGCCAGACTGTTGAGCATTTCAAATTCACCGATAATGTCCAACCATTTTTCGAGATGGTCTGCGTGCTGCCTTTTCCAATCAATCAAGGCTTTCAGAGTATGGAGGTGAAACAGGAATATGCCGTTGAACAAAAGTGTTGATAGAAAATTTCCTATGCTTTCCATCCTTGAGAACAATATGGATAAATATTTCAGATGCGTGGATGCCTTCTGATTGTCCGCTGCCAATCCCTGCTGCAGGCTTTTCAATTTATCCGAAACAAAGCTTTCTTCTTCAATCTTTCTTACCAAAAGGCTGTATTGCGTGATTATCTTGTCTATATTTTCCGCTTCTTTGATTTCACTTGTAATTCTCTTGTAGAATTTCCCCATAAGTGCAAGATGGAACATAAAGTGAAAAGTCAGGATCGAAAGCAAGACCGGCATTGAAACGATCCAATAGGCAACCAATACCACCGCAAAAATCACCGGTGATACGAATGAAAGGACGATCATCGGTTTTGATATCGGGGCACTAGCCGATTTTCTCCATCGCATCAAGGTGTCGTAGGCGGTCCTTGTGTCGTTGCTTATCTTTGCGGAAGCCATAAAATCCTGCCGCCAATCCAATTTCTCGCGTAATTCCTGAACTGCTTCCTGGTTGGAAATAATCTGCTTGTTGGGCAGAAGGTTGACCAATTGATTGGCCAATGTCTTTTTTCCTGCATAAGTGAACGTCCTGTTCAAATTTTGAAAAAGGGAATGTTGTCCGAAAATATCCAGGTCATGTGCATACGGATGTTGAAAATCATTGAATTCCAGTCCATCTTCAAAGGGAATTTTTTCCCTCTTCAGGTAATCAATTTCATTTTGATTGATGCTTATCAGTGCTTCCTCCAGCTTCCTCTGGTTTGAAATTTTCGTATGGACGCGCATCAAGAAAATGAAAGCGGCAAGAAACGCAATGGCCATAATGCCTGGAAAAGTTTCTTCTGTTCTTGCGAGATAAAACAGGGCTACCAAAAAAAGTACAACCGCAACCAGCCTGAAAAAACTGATGGTATTGTACTTCCTTATGGTTCGTGCCAGTTGCGCGTTATATTGGTCCTTGAGGTTGTAATAGATATCCATTTGCATCTTGATGAAACACAAATATAGGTCTTATGGATTTTATCAAGACTTAAAAATCCATTAATTATCGTGCAAAGCCAATAAAGGAACCTTCAAATGCCAGGCCATTTTTTTAGTCAGGCTGGTATGGAAAAGGCTTTCCCAGAAACTTCTCTTATGGTTGAGCATTGCCAGCAGATTAATGTTGTGCAGGTTGATGAAATCGATGATCGTATCCTCCACATCATTACTGTCAATGATATGGAAAGTGACTTTTTCCTCCTTGAAAATGACCTTCCAGTCGGCTATGATCACCTCATTTACATGGTTGTCTGCCGTCCTGACATAAATACATTCAATCGAGGCATCAAAACCTTTTGCCAAAGGAAGCAATTTTCGCAAGGAATCCAATTCCTCGATTGTAAACTGGGTGGTAAAACCAATCTTCTTGATGGGCTCATAGGTTGATTCAGAAGGTATTCCCAGAACCAAAGCCTTGGTCCCCGTCATTACACTCGCGGTTGCAGTCCCGATAAAGAATTCTTTCAATCCCGTTGCGCCTTCGGTTCCCATGACCACATAGTCAATATATTCCTCCTTGACCATCTGGATGACATTGGTCACGAGATCGCCCTGGAGCAAAACATTGCTGATCTTGATATGTCCGAGATTATGCTGCTCGGCTATCGTTCTCAACATCGGAATCTGATCCTTGAAATTTTCAAAGTTGTTCAGCTCCAGGCTTTCATAAACTTCCGCCTGATAAACCGGAACATCCGTATAGCTCATGTCAATTATCGGCAATTCGTATACGTGAAGCGTGATCACTTCTGCATCTATATTTTCGGCGAGCTTCAGGGCATACACAAAGGCATTGTTTGAAGTTTCGGAAAAATCTGTTGGAAACAATATCTTTCTCATAGCAGTCAAAGTTGGTTATTAACTATCTAAAGTTACGAAAACTAACCAGCAATTGTTTTTCAATTTAACAGTTTTACATTTATTTAACGCAAAAATGATACGAAAAGACAGAAAGGATAAAAAGAATGAAAGACCAAAAGGCCTCACTAAGAAATCCTTCAATTTTTCAATGACTTCAATCTTTAAATCCTTTTAGCTACTTTTGCATTAAAATAATTGTTTATGATCAATCAGGATTCCATCGTAGCATTGGCAACACCTTCCGGAGCAGGTGCGATTGCAGTCATCAGGATTTCAGGTGAGCATGCCATTACCATTGGAGCCAGCGTTTTCCAATCGGTTTCGGGCAAGGATATTTCGAAGCAGAAAACACATACGATCCATCTGGGGCATATTGCTGATGGGGAAAAGACACTCGACCAAGTTTTAGTTTCGGTCTTCAAAGGTCCGAATTCTTATACGGGTGAAAATACCATCGAGATTTCCTGCCACGGTTCCACCTACATACAGCAACAGATCATACAACTATTATTGAGGAAAGGCTGCAGGATGGCCCAGGCGGGCGAATTTACCCTGAGGGCTTTCTTAAATGGTAAACTCGATTTATCGCAAGCGGAAGCTGTAGCCGATCTGATCAATTCGGATAACGAAGCTTCTCATCAAATCGCCATGCAGCAAATGCGCGGTGGTTTCAGCAATGAAATTGCCAAACTGCGTGAAGAGTTATTGAATTTTGCCTCGCTGATCGAACTTGAACTCGACTTTGCAGAAGAAGATGTTGAATTTGCCGACAGGACCCAATTCTATGAATTGTTAAACCGCATTGAATTCGTATTGAAACGTCTTATTGATTCGTTTGCCGTTGGAAATGTCATCAAGAACGGTATTCCGGTTGCAATTGTCGGCGAACCAAACGTTGGAAAATCAACACTCTTGAATGCATTGCTGAATGAGGAACGCGCCATCGTTTCGGACATAGCCGGAACAACGCGTGACACGATCGAGGATGAATTGGTGATCAACGGAATGGGGTTCCGCTTTATCGATACGGCTGGAATCCGTGAAACCAAAGATGTCGTCGAAAGTATCGGGATCAAGAAGACGTTTGAGAAGATCGAGCAGGCACAAGTAGTACTGTACCTCATAGATGGAAGATGGAAGATGGAAGACGGAAGTCAAAACCTGAAGCAGGTGAAGCTGGAAGTTGAGCGAATCAAAAATCAATTTCCACTGAAGCCGCTTGTCGTCATTGCAAACAAGAAAGATCTGCTATCCGCTGATGAAATTGCAAACCTGCAATCCGAACTATCAAATGTCCTGCTTATTTCTGCCAAGAACAACGAAGGAATTGAAGATTTAAAAAACCAATTGCTCTCGTTTGTGAATACGGGTGCATTGCGGAACAATGAAACCATCGTCACCAATACACGGCATTACGATTCGTTACTGAAAGCCTTGGAAGAAATCCAGAAAGTGAATTATGGCCTGCAAACCAACCTGCCAAGTGATCTGATGGCGATTGATATCCGTGAAGCGTTGTATCATTTCGGGAATATTACGGGAGAAGTGACGAATGATGAATTGCTCGGGAATATCTTTGCGAATTTCTGTATCGGCAAATAGAGAGGTATAAAAAACACATAACATCACAAACAAAACCAGTTAAATTGTCAGTCGGGTAGGAACAGCGTTCTTGCAATTGGTAATCATGCCTCTTTTTTCTTCAGGCACCTACCTCTCGGCTCATCGCCCTCATAAAGCACAATTTCGGAATGCAGGAACTGTGCGGCGGCTGCCGAGTCGTGCACTTTTGAAGTACTGCGTTCTAACATTTCTGATTCAAATTCATTCAATACACTTTCCCTCACCCCAACTTTTCTCCATTGTGATAAAGGCCTGCATCCTTTTGCAATGCCCCGGGCCAGGGAAAGGGCATCCAGCAGTGCTTGATTTGCCCCCTGCCCCTTGAATGGACTCATTGGGTGGGCCGCATCTCCAATAAGAGTCACTTGCTTCGCTTTCTTAAGCAACTTTGGATTTAGTGATTCTCGATCATAAACGGGATAGCCAGAAATACAGGCTTGCAGGGTCGCTTGCAAGATCTGAGGGATGGGATCGTGCCATTGGGTCCTGCGGCACGCTTCTTCCTTGAGTGCTTGCGGTCCTTGGGCGCTCAATATCTTGGCCTCATGTTCCTCCATTGGGAAGCTAAGCTGCCACATTATTGAGTCTGATGTATAAGGCATCATGTAAATCCGTTCATTGCCATTGGCGGTTTGAAATACGGTGGCCGAGTCCAGCAAGGAACTATTGATGCTTTCCAGAGCACTTAAAGGACAAATACCCAATATCACAATACAGCCCAGGTAGCGCAAAGGGGCGTCATCCTCTCCAATGAGCAGTCTTCGCACCGAACTTCGAATGCCATCGGCTCCAATTACCAGATCTGCGTTTACGGTGTTTACTTTTCCATCCACCAGGAAGCCCAGCTCGGCGCCTTTATCCTCGCACTGCTTAAAAGCCACCAACTGGTGCCCCCATTTCACGATGTCATGCCCGCCAAGTTGCTCAAGCAGTGCTGAGCGCAGAGACTGGCGTGCGATATGTACATTTGTACGTTTAGAAGAAGTTTCCCTATCTGACAGCATCAATTTTCTAATGCCCCATTCCCCAATCACTTTTCCTTCTGCAGTATGGACCAAATGCCTTGTGGAAACCACCCCTTCTTCCAACGAGAAAATACCCAATCCTTCGATTGCCTTGCTGGCTTGCTGCAAGGTGAGTCCATAGCCCTGGGACCGGGCATCGAAGTTGCCATCGCGCTCATAAAGTGTAAAAGGGATCCCCCTGTGCAAACAGGCCACAGCCAGGGCTACTCCTCCTATTCCACCTCCAATGATAGCAACGTTTGGGTAGTTCTCCTTATCCGCTACAGGAGGGCTGACAGAACGAAGCAACCCGGATCCGCAACAGTTCAAGCAGGAGTATAAATGTGCCTTGGGGCGAACTGGTGCAATCCCCTCGCCCTTATTTTTGTCAAATTGATCCACATTCCTCTGGTATTGGAGCCGCACTTTCTTGCTGAGCCTTTGACTTTTTCTACCCCTTCCCTGACATTCCAGACAAATAGTCCAGCTAGCTTCTCCATTTTTCACTTTTTTCACTTCCTCTATTTAACTTGATTTCGGCGGCTCTTTAAAAGAAAGAACTTAATTGATACAATTGATGTGGGTACTGCCAAGAATGAATATGAATTTTATTATTCCTTATGTAATTTAATAAGAGAATTTCATACTTTCAGCTTGCATCAGGCGTGCAAATCTAAGATAAAAGATTTCCAGTACAAAACTACTTTGGAGTTTTCGACAAGGATATGGTACCCATCATTCTTTTGGAAAAGATCATTTTCAGATCATTTTCATCGTATGCCTTACCAGATGTTGACAAACTCAACGAAAACCACAAGTGTAGTACCCTCTTTCTTTTGCACTATTGTAAAATTTATCCGGTGAACTTATATGAATTTCGTCCTTGCTGAAATAAAGGCGCTTGCCTATTTTGAAGACCTATTTGCCACTGCACTTTTTGTCTTCATTTGGAAACTTAGGTCCTAGAGAGGCTTAAAAAGCTAATGAAGTCATCAAATTAAATTTTTCGGCTACAAGAAAATACTTTTCGGCTACAGGAGTACAGAAACGAAACCTGAACTTTGCTTCATTAAATTACATCAAGATGAAAGTATTTGTTACAGGCGCTACAGGTTTCATAGGAACTGCCGTAGTACAGGAATTATTAGCCAATGGACACCAGGTTCTAGGATTGGCCCGTTCGGAAGGATCAGCAAACAAATTGATTGCAGCCGCCGCAGCAGCACACCGAGGCGATTTAAACGATTTTGAAAGCTTGAAATCAGGAGCCACCGCTTCAGATGCAGTGGTTCACCTGGGATTTGTCCATGATTTTACAAGATTCGAGGAAATGTGCACACTTGATGGAAAAGTGATTGAAACAATAGGCGAGGCCCTATTGGGAACAGACAAACCATTTCTCATCACTTCAGGAACTGCACTTTTTTCAAAAGACGGGATCACAACTGAAAAGGATCTTTCCGCCAACAATCCGCATCCCAGAATTGCAACAGAAGAGGCAGCCGATGCCGTAGCCGCAAAAGGCGTGAAAGTTGCCGTTGTAAGACTCTCTCCATCTGTTCACGGTAAAGGAGATTTAATTGGTTTTGTTCCGACCTCGATTAATATTGCAAAAGAAAAAAGAAAAGCTGTGGTTATTAATGGTGGCAGTAATTTATGGCCAGCCGTTCACAGGCTGGATGCAGCAAAATTGTACCGATTAGCCCTGGAAAAACCTTTTGAAAGCGGGACAAGATATCACGCCGTTGCAGAACAGGGAATTAAATTTAAAGATATTGCCACTTTAATTGCAGAAAAATTGGGTGTTCCAGTCCTTTCACTTACCAATGATGAAGCAATGGGACATTTCGGATGGTTTGCACATTTTGCAAAGCTTAATAATCCGACTTCAAGCGAAGAAACCAAGGCTGCATTAGGCTGGGATCCACAACATCCAACTTTGATGGAAGATTTGCAAAATGATGTTTATTTCTCCGAGGTAGAATAGCCTGTACCTTTATATTCATTAAATTTGATTAAATATTAAGAACTGATGCCTGACACGCCGATAAGAATAAAAACCATATCCCAATTCCATACGTTGCGTGGATTGCCAAAGCCGAAACATCCGCTCATCAGTATCATTAATTTTGAAGATATGGCGCCTGCTTTGGAAAGCGGAAAGCAGAGTTTGATTTTCGATTTCTATATGATTTCCGTCAAACGGGATATGAATCATAAATACAGATATGGCCAGCAGGATTATGATTTTGATGAAGGTGTGATGTTCTGCATGGCGCCTCACCAGATTCTGAGTGTCATACGTGAAGAACATGGTAAAAATCCTTCCGGATGGATGATGATGGTTCATCCGGATTTTCTTTGGAACACACCGATGGCAAGTGCAATCAAAAACTATGAATTCTTTGATTATTCAGTCAACGAAGCATTATTTTTATCCGAAGATGAGGAAATAAAAATCCATCAAATCACTGAAAACATTAAACAGGAATATCAAACCAATATTGATAAATTCAGTCAGAATATAATTATTTCTCAGTTGGAAACGCTTTTGAATTATTCTGAAAGATTTTATCAACGACAGTTTATTACACGTCACAAAGCCCATCATCAGTTTTTAGAAAAATTAGAAATCCTGCTCAATGATTATTTTGAAAGAGATGATTTTAAAACCAAAGGATTACCGAGTGTTCAATATCTTTCCGAAGAATTCAATATGTCACCGCAATATATGCGAAGTCTTTTGAAAACTCTTACCGGACAAACAACACAACAACACATCCACGAAAAAGTAATCGAAATTGCCAAAGAAAAACTCTCGACAACCGAACTTTCTGTAAGTGAAATTGCTTATGAATTGGGATTTGAACATTCTCAGTCTTTCAGCAAATTGTTCAAGGCTAAAACTGATATTTCACCCTTGGAATTCAGGAAGTCGTTCAATTAAAATTATTCGAAAGTTACCTTGAATCTTCTTAATTTCAGTCCGTTTTATTCATCTGTACGCAATGCTACTTCCCTTGCATCGTTGCCGTGCAAAGCATAAAATGGAAAATAGTCCATAGCACCGATTTCCAATGTAGGTAAGCAGCTTTCATAAGGCATAAATAAAAGAAGTAATCCCAGTTAAAGTACTATTTATACTATTCTAACTGGGATTCTTCTTTCTTTTTATGTAGTAGGATGAGATTCCTGGAAAAAATCTTTAACAATTAATAAATACAATCAATTTACAAAATTGATTAACTTGTATTTGCCTTACAATTGCATTTTAATAGATACACCTTACAGTATATGGAAAAAACAATTCAAGAAAAGCGTCGTAATTCCCTTTTCAAATCATCCGCAAGGCTTGTTCTTATGAGCTCAATCCTGTTTGGCCTGTATTCCTTTTACCTGCTGATTGAAATCCTGGATTTTCTGGCATTACTCCATACGAAGGAACCTGGTTACAGTGCGACATACACTATAGTGCATATTGCCTATTTTATTGTGGAGATGGTGGTCTGTTTGGGATTGGCCTTATGGACAGGCATGTTGTACCAGCGCAAGGGAAAGAACCCCGTATCACTGGCAATCATCTTTACAGCCATTACAATTTTCAGGATAGTGCTTGTTTATTATCTCTACCATTATTCCGAACCTGTTTATCATTTTGTTCCTTATATCTACAAACTTGCCAATCCATTGAGCAACTTTTTCAGGTTCTCATTCATTTACATTCAAATCCTGTTGACGGCAATTACTGCTGTTACCTGCTTCAGGGTTGCAGCCATCCATCGGAAAACACAACATGCTTAACATTCTATGGTTGGGCTAATTATATTCTTTTATATTTACTCAAAACATGAACAAGCTTTTAGAAGTTTCATTAATGGATGTCCTATGGAATATTAGGTTATAATTTCAGGTAACTAAGTCTACAATATTTGTGTAAATCATAGAGAAAAATACTTTGTAACAAGGAATAAAAGATTCCAAGTGTCTAATAACTTTATTCAAACAAAAAAGCCTGCAAATACTGATTTGCAGGCTTTTTAGCTTCAAAATTGCAAGATTTACTGCAACATAAAAGGTACGATGTTGTTGGTGAAACTGGTACCTGAACTGTTGATCAATCCGAACCATCCGCGATCGTCCCAGACACTGTACGACATTTTCTGTCCCAATGTACCTACGGCCATGGTCTTATAAAAGCCCCTGACAAGATCGGTATTGCGTTCGGCGGTATTGCTGCTTCTTCCCACACCGAATTCACCATAATTAATTGGCACACCCAACTTTATGGAATGGATGCTGACATCCTGGATGCCCTTCTCGATGGCTGCGGTTCCGGGAAAGGCTGCATTGCTGCCCGTTTCTCCACAAAAAGCCCAAGGATTATAGCTGTGCACCTGTATGGCTACATACTTGTCCGCACCGGCACCAGGCAAGCTTGCAACATTCGGATATACTTCTTCGATATTGACTGCATTTCCTTGTCCGTTCAACCCCACCATTACAATACGGGTGGCATTGTTTCCGCCAGTAGCCCTTATGGCATCATATCCTACAAGATTTACTCTTCTCGTATAAACAATAGCAGTTGGATCGGATGCATCCGGAAACGGACCATCTCCGTCATTTTCTCCCAAGGTTCCTTCCGGTTCGTTCAGCACTTCAAAAATAAGCTTGTCTGGATAATCCTTGAAGTAGGTTGCAATTCCGGTCCACAATGTTTGGAATTTTGTATCATAAACAGCCGTACCATCATAATGATCTTTGAGCCAATGTTCATGATGCGTATTCAAGACCACGTAAAAATCAAGGCTCAAGGCATAATCAATGGTTTTGACAAGTTCCTGAAATCTTGGGTGATTTACGTTTACATTCCCGTTCTCGTCTGCAATCTTATCCGCAAATCGATCCATCCAGGTTGTTGGAATCCTGACATTCTTCATGCCTGCCTCCTTGTATAGATCCATAATGGGCTTGATCGTTTCAAATGAGGTCGGATTGTTGCCATTCTCAAATGTATTTCCCAGATTGAAGCCGGCACCCATCTCCAGGATGACTTCTTTCGCGGTAGGAAATTCCGAACCAACAGGCTCCTCTCCCACCTCTTCACCATCAACAAATACGATTCTTTCGTCTTCCGTGCATGAAGAAGCAGCGAAAAAAATCAAGAGGCCGAAAATTTTAATCATGTCTTTCATTTTATATTTTTTTTTTAATTTTTAAATTCAAAGGATTACTTTGCTTTATCCATTGTCTTGGTTCTATAATAGTCCTGCAATACATAAAAGGCCTTTTTCTTTTTTCCGGTTTCAGAAATAAGTCCTTTCCTGTTCCAAAAATTTTGATGCACGGGATGCTGGCGCCTTGGCGATTTGAAATCAACAAGTATCCAAGGAGTCATGCCTCGAAGTCCATCAATCCTTTCGAGCATTTCAAGCTGCTTGATGTAAAACAATTCTTGAAATTCTTCCGACCAGATGGTATCCTCATCTCCATGATAGCCCGCCACGGCTTCCGCTCCAAATTCTGAAATGACCACGGGCTTGTTGAATTTTATATCAAATGAATATTTGTGAAGTTCCTTTGGCTCCGACCAATACCATCCGCCATATTCATTAAAGCTGGCCAAATCGAGCTTGTCTCCAAGGGCATCATCAACGGTGGCAACATATCCCACGCGTTCCACTTCGAGGGCTGCAGCAACCAATCTCGTATCATCGAGGCTTCTTACCTTGTCAATCAGTCTGCCCATGAAGATATTTCTTTCGTCGCTGATCGGGGTTTCGTTTCCAACAGACCATATCGCTATGCTTGCCCTGTTCTTGTCCCGCTCGATGGCCACGGCCAATTGGTCTTCTGCATTCTTGTAGGTGGCAGGATTTGACCATGAAATAGTCCAATAAACCGGTACTTCGGCCCAGACCAGCAGTCCCACTTCATCCGCCAGGCGCAGCATCGCCTCATTATGGGTGTAATGTGCCAGACGGATATAGTTGCATCCCAATTCTTTTGCCCAGGTGAGAATCATCCTCATATCGCCTTCTGATCGCAATCTTCCTTTTACAAGGGGGTTTTCATCATGTACCGATATTCCTTTCAGGAAAATGGATTTTCCATTGAGCAGGATGTCCTTGTTGACGGTCTTTATCGTCCTGAAACCAATCCTGTCCGTTACTTTATCCGTTTTGGATGCAATGGTAACAGTATATAATTTTGGCGTTTCCGGAGACCAATACTGCAGTTTTTTGATCGGGAAAGTAAACTTCGCCAAACCATTTTCGTCTGTTGTAAAGGTTGACTTTATCTTTAGTTCTGGTATTTCCAAAACTATGTTTTCTTTTGCATTAGTTCCTCTTACCTGAATAAATCCTTCAATAACATCTTTGTTGTCTTTTGCCAGCTGTACCTTATAATCTTCAATATAAGATCTTGGTGTGGAAACAAGGGTGACATCCCTTGTAATTCCACCATAATTCCACCAATCCGTATTGATCGTGGGCACTTCATCTTTTTTACGGGTATTGTTGACCATTACCACGACGAAATTTTTTCCGTCGTTCAATTTATCAGACACATCAAATTGAAACGGAGTGAAACCGCCCTTGTGCGATCCAAGCTTCTTGCCATTCAAATACACTATGGCTTCATAGTTTACCGCCCCGAAATGCAGGAAATATTTCTTATCACTTTTATGCGCAACAACAAAATCCCTCTTGTACCACAATGTACCTTCGTAAAACAAGAGCCTTTCGTCCTGGGAATTCCAATCTCCCGGTACTTGCAGACTTGGTTCAAAATCAAAATTATATTCTGCCCTTGAAGTCTTGTCCATGGAAGTCAGATTGTCATAAAATCCGCCCTTGCCCGATTTGCTTTCATCGAAAGGCTTCTGCCTGTAATCAAGATAACCCATCTGATACGGATCGATGATGTATTGCCAGGATCCGTTCAAACTTATGTTTTCCCTGTCGTAAATATTTTGAATTGTCTTCTGGCCGTATCCGCTGAAATGAAATAGGACGAATAGGATGAAGACTGTATTTATTTTCCTGTACTGTATTCCTGACATAATTATTTTTTTTGGATTTAAGATGAAAGTTAAAGGAGAGACATGGAAATCTTCGAGCAGATTTCCATACCGCCCTCCCGACTAACTAACTAATTCTAACTACTAATAACCTATATTAAACTGGGAACCATTTTCTCCCATGATATCAATCTGGCTTTGCGGCACGGGGCAATTGATGTAATGGGGTTGCCAAGGTGTATGGCTGTTGGCAGCATCATTGGCTTCTGCGGCCGCAGTATCACCGTTTCTATAATGAAGGGTAATCCTCTCTCCCAGCAGACCAAGCCGTTTCAACAAGAACCAGCGATTATTTTCAAAAGCAAGTTCCCTTGCCGATTCGTCCAGGTAATCATTTAGTGTCCACGCCGCAAAATCAACTGCAGGAGCGGCTGTGTTCGGATCCAATCCATATCCTCTTCTTCTTACCTTGTTCATGTATTCCAATGCTATATCCGTATTGCCAAGATTGTAATGTGCTTCCGATGCCAGCAATAGCGTCTCGGCGAATCGGTAATAGATGTAGTTCTTGAAGCTCTCGTCCTGATTTGGCTGCTTGGTATTGAAATCGGCATACTTTTTCAAGCTCCAATGGTATCTCCTGTAGTTGTCTTCAGGAGGTGTGATGGGCTGACCGAATCTTGGATGCTGCGGATTATTGACAATATAACTCGTATAATTTTCAGGCCAGTAATACGTAGTGAACCTTTTATCATTTATCTTGTCGTACAAGCTTTTCAAGTAATTGTTAGGGTAAAACCAGCCCAGGGCCTGTCCGCCATATTCAGTACTCAGGATAATTTCATTTCCTGCGACAGGATCTGCACCCGATTGTTTTTCGTATATCCTTTGATTGAAGACGCTCCCCAGCCAAAAACCTCCACCCCCTGCAAGATTGTCGCCTTCTCCTAGAGACTGGTTCCTTTGGTAGACAAACAAAGCTTCGCTGTGGTTCACGTCGGCTCCAAAAACCTGGCTGAGTTCAACCAAGCTATGTGTTCCATTGGTGATGATGGCATCAAATTGATCGGCCGCTTCCTGCCAATCGCTTCTCCACATTGCCGCTTTCCCCCTCAGGTGCCTTGCAACACCTTTCCCGTAACGTCCCGTTGGAACCTGCCAGTCAAGATGTTCGACTGCAAAATCCAAATCGGCATTGATTACGCCAAAAACCGCGTCATCGCTTGCAACTTCATATACCACAGGATCATTGATGTTTTGTGGGGTTGTTGGGATCGTATCCAATACAATTCCACCGTACATCCTGATCAGATCCAGGTACAATTCACCCCTGATGACCCTTGCCTGTGCAACCAATTTATTTTTTGCGGTTTGATCCATTTCAACAGATCTTGCGCTTGTAATGATGGCGGATGCCCTGTCTATGATACGATAGGCATTGTTCCACTTGTCTGCCGGGAATCTTGCAGGCGTATGCGTTGACGGTCCATAGGGCGTAAACCAAGTCCTGTGCAAGCCCAAATCCGTGGCAGCCAGAAAGAATACATTGGATTGCAGGTTGGTATTGTCTCCAGCAGGAGCATTATATACCCTCATCCTATTGTAAAGAGCATTAACTCCTACTTCCAATCCTTCGGGCGTATTGTAAATAAAATCTACAGAAACATCCAATATCTCCTCCTCTAGAAAATCCTCACACGACACCAGCGAAAAGGCCAACAGGAAAGTGGAAAAGAATAAATATCCAAGTTTTTTCATAATCTTTAATTTAATGTGTAGTTAAATAATTTTAGCTTAAAATCCTATCTGCATACCGGTAACTATCGTAACGGGTTCCGGATACTCGTTCGGGTTTCGCTCGGGACTGTACGATTGGAAGTCCGTAATAGTAAACAAGTTGCTTCCGGTTATATAAAGCCTGAAATTAGTAAGTCCAAGTTTCTTGAGGATGGATTCCGGCAACCTGTATCCCATCGTGATGTTCTGTAATCTGACATAGGAAGCATCCTGCAATCCCATTGAAAAGATATCACTTGGATCATTCCCTTCCCTCGGACGTGGAAAATCACCACCCGGATTTTCAGGGGTCCAATAATTCTGCTTGATACCGTTCTTGATACCTCTCAAGGAACCACCTTCTGAATAGCCATAAAGGAATGGGTTGTTCCTTGTAACACCCTGTACCGTATAAAAATCGGCCGACATGTCAAAGTTCTTGTATTCAAGATTCAATGAAAGTGTCCCGAACCAATCAGGTTGCTGTGAAGTGATAACACGATCCTGATCATTGATCAGTCCATCGCCATTGACGTCGCGCAATTTAATGTCTCCAGGCTGGGCAAGTGGTTGTGCTGAATTGATAATATCCTCACCTTCTTGGAAAATACCTATTGGCTGGTATTGGTAGAAAACACCAATCGGCTGCCCGATGAATCTCCTGTTTGCCACGTCATCATCCTCTATACCATCCCCATCGGCATCCTTGCCGTACAAGCTGATAATTTTATTCCTATTCTTGGTATAGGACAGCCCCACGCTAAATTTTAAATTATCGTTTCGGATCACATCCCCGTTCAGCGTTACTTCTATTCCTTGGTTTTCAATTTCACCCAGGTTGTTCCATTTGAAATTGTATCCGGAAGAAGGATCAAGTGCCTCCCTTACCAGTAAATCTTTTGTTCTTGTATTGTAGAACTCAACCGTAGAGGTAATCCTATTGTTAAAGAATCCGAAATCGATTGCGGCATTGAACGTGGTAGAAGTTTCCCACTTCAAATCAGGATTAGGCAGTGTATTGCCTGGAACATAACCCGTAACCGGATTTCCATCTATGATATAATTACTTTGATCTGCGGTACTTTGGCTCTGGCCTGGTTGGATACCCTCGTTACCAACACTACCATAACTGAATCTCAATTTTAAATTACTTACCGCGTCCACGTCTTTCAAGAAATTTTCCTTGTAAACATTCCAACCCAGGTTTGCCGCAGGAAAATAGGCCCATTTATTGTTCTTCCCAAATACTGTCGAGCCATCGGCCCTGCCTGAAACTGTAAAATAATATTTGTTGTCGTAGTCGTATTCAAACCTACCTACGGCTGAAACGATACCTCTTCTTGTACCTGAAATGGACGGGGTGTTTAAAAAGGCACCACCAAGCCCGTAGATTCCCAAGATGTCATTCGGTATCCTTTCTGCCGTATTTACGAAATTATTGGCTTCTGTCTTGGAAACACTTTGTACGGCTGTAACCGCAAAATGGTGCGCCTCCTTGACATCAAAATTATAGGTCAGGATATTTTCAACCTGCCACTCCACATTATCTTGAAATTGTATTGCTCCACTTCCCTGACCGCTGTTGGCAATACCTGCAAGCGATTTGGTGGTATTGTATGACAACCTCTTGTAATTCCAAGATCTCCTGCTCGCGTTAAGCCTGTAGTTGAACCCCTTAAAAAGTGTCACATCGGCAAACAGGTTTAATATGTCGTTTCTTTGCTCTATCAGGTTTGTAGTCTCATAAATATCAATCAATGGGTTTTTATTTTCGGCAAATCCACCAGGCAAAAAACGGAATGTACCGTCTTCATTATAAACGCTTCCAAGAGGAGAGGTCGTGATGGAAGTAATCAAGATTCCACTATTGTTCGTGCCACTTGCATTTGGGCTGTTGGTATTTGGATTGTTGGTTTCAGAAAACTGAAAAGAAGTATTCAAACCTACCTTCAACCATGAGTTTACCTTCTGATCCACATTCAATCTCAATCCTACCTTGTCATAATCGGAGTTGGGAATCACCCCATCGGTATGGATATAGTTGACGCTACTGAAGATGCTGAATTTATCGGTTCCTGCAGCTACATTGATTGCATGGTTCTGGGTGGTTCCCGTGCGAAGGATCAAATCTTCCCAATCGATATAGTTTCCGGATTGCACGCTGGCCAATTCCAAGGCAGAGAAAATTTCCTCGTCCGGACGGTAGACCCCTCCGTTGTTTGTCCTGTAAGCTTCTCTTTTCAATTGGGCGAATTCGGCTCCACTGTAGATGTCAAAATTCCTGTTGATGTTTTGGATACCCGAAAATCCATTATAGGTGACACTCAATTTTCCTTCTTTCCCCCTTTTGGTGGTTATCAGGATTACACCATTTGAAGCCCTTGCCCCATAAATGGCCTGTGCGGCTGCATCTTTCAATACTTCCAAGGATTCGATATCATTGGCATTGATATCGTTTATGCTTCCGATCCTTACTCCATCGGCAATAACAATAGGATCGTTTCCTCCATCAATCGAACGCTGTCCCCTGATACGAATCGTGGACGAACCACCCGGGGCACCACTGGCAAGCGTAACTTGCACCCCAGCTGCTTTTCCTCGGAGCATCTCTCCAATATCCGAAGTCGCAACCTTGGTCATGTCTTCTGCCTTGATCGAAACAACAGAACTGATCACATCACTTTTCTTTTTTGATCCGTAACCTACAACTATTACCTCTTCCAATATCGAATCCTCTTGCAATAGGACGTCAATTCTGGTCTGATTTCCTACCAACCTGGAAGCAGGTTTCATTCCGATGAAGGTAAATACCAATGTCTGGGTTGGCGAAGCCTGGATTTGATAGTTACCATCATAATCCGTATTCGTTCCATTACTTGTACCTTGTATCATAATGGTAACTCCTGGAAGAGGCAGTCCCAAACTATCCTTTACCGTTCCGCTTATGGTGCTGTTCTGTGCGCCTGCACTTGTAGCAATGACACACATCAAGATCAGTAGTTTTATTTTGTTATTTAATCGTAAAACTGCATTTTTTGCTATATTTTTTTTCATATGCTCTAGAAAATTAGTTTATTTTTTAGGTTTTAATCAGTTAATTGGATTGATGAACAAATTTGATTTATTAAACCTTAGCACAGGGGATTTATATATTCGTTTATAGGGGTAAGAACGTATTCCCATTGTATATCAATTATTTACGGTATAAAAAATATCCTTTTTGAGGCATAAATACTCAAAAAGGATATTTAAAACCCTATATCGTTTGCGTAAATTTATTCCTGGGAACTTTTATAGACAGTTGGAGAAAGCTTGTATACTTTCTTGAACTCCCTGCTGAAATGTTTCCTGTCATTGAATCCAACCATAAAAGCAACCTCTGAAATTGGATAAGTCGTATTTAAAATAATGTCTGCCGCTTTTTTCAATCTAAGATGCTTTATCAAACTTGCGACGGAGTGATTCGTAAGTGTGTTTACCTTCTTATAGAGAATGGTCCTGCTCATTCCGATTTCTTTTACCAGCATGTTCACATCAAAATCAGGGTTTTCCAGATTTTCCTCAATCACCTTCATCAATTTCTTGATGAATAATTCTTCCGGAGTCGTCAATTTGTCCAGATCCGAGTCGACAATAAAATTGCCACTGTATTTGAGGCGCAGGATTTCCTTGGAAGAAAGGAGGTTTTGAATACTCAATTTCAAGACCTTTATGCTGAAGGGCTTTGAAATATAAGCATCGGCTCCGGTAGACAAACCTTCAATCTTGTTGTCGGTTGAGGCTTTTGCAGTCAATAATATCACAGGAATATGATTCGTGCCCTCGTTTGTCTTGATGTACTTGCAGAATTCCAGACCGTCCATTTCCGGCATCATGATGTCACTGACGATCAGGTCCGGAATTTCTTTTTCCATGTATCCAATGGCATCTTTTGCATTAGAAAAATCCAGCACATTGTATTCCTCGTGTAAAATATTAAAGATGAATTTCCTTACTTCCTCATTGTCTTCTACTATGAGAACCGTCTTCTTGTCCAGATCAAAATCACTGTCAATGATCTCCACATCCTCTTCAAAAGAAACCTGGGGTTTTGAAGGCACGTTTTCGGCATCTATCACATGATGGCCCACTCCAGGATTGCTTTGTACGATCTGATCGTGCGTGAGGTGCTGGTCGCCCAGCAATAATGCAATCTGGAAAACCGTATTGGCCCAGGATTCCTTTTCTTCAGGAATGGTTATTTCTCCACTGTGAAGTTCCACTATGCTTTTTGAAAGCGCAAGTCCTACCCCGCTTCCCATATTGTGGACTCCCCGATCGTCTACCTGGAAAAACCTGTTGAATATGTTGCTCTTGCTGTTTTCCGGAATACCAATCCCGTTGTCCTTGATCCTGATAAAGACCTTGTTTTCTGCAGCACTTCCCTGTTCCACGGCAAATACGATCTTTCCGTTCTTCTTGGTGAATTTAAACGCATTCGAAAGCAGATTGAAAACCACCTTTTCCATCTGGTTCTTGTCAAAAAATACGTGTATCGTATTGGAATTGAGGACAAATTTGTACTCGATATTTTTTTCGGCCGCCAATCCCTTGAAAGATTCATAGATTTCAAAGCAAAACGCCACGATGTCCTGCTTTTCACAATACATCTTCATATGTCCCTTTTCTGCCTTCCTGAAATCCAGCAATTCATTTACAAGCTTCAGCAGCCTGTCGGAATTCTGCTGGATGGTTTTTAACTTGATTTCCGTTTTGGGGTCGTTCTGGGCAGAAGCCAGTAATTCTTCCACAGGTCCTTTTATCAGTGTCAAGGGTGTCCTGATTTCATGGGAAATGTTCGTGAAGAAATTAAGCTGCATGTTGAAAATCTCCTGCTTCCTTTCATTTTCTATATGCTCCAGAAACAATTCCCTCTTTAACTTCACCCTGTTGTTGATGAAGCGCACGATCACGTAGGTAGCGCATAAGAACAGCAAGGCATAGAAGGAATAAGCCCACCAGCTTCTCCACCATGGGGGAAGAATGGTAATCTTCAAGGTCTTGATCATTGGATTCCAGCCACCGTCCTCATTGGTTGATTTTATCGAAAGCATATAGGTTCCAGGATCCAGATTGGACAAGTTGATCCTGTTTTGGGTTCCCGTATTGTGCCATTCGTCCTTGCTCAAGGCATTATCCAATTTATAGGCATACTTGCTTTTCTTGGGATTTACAAAATTCAAGCTGCTGAATTCCAAACCAATATATCCCTGGTCGTAATTGATTGTAATTTCCGAGGTCTCTGAAATAGTTTTCTCCAGTATTGAATTTTCCTTTCCAGATTCTACAATTTCGTTGTTCACGATGAGCTTCGTAAGGACGATTTCGCTATTGTTCGGCAACTTGAATATTTTCTGCGGATTGAAAATTGTCAGTCCTTTTGCAGCCCCGAAAGCAAGCTGGTCATCATTGAGCCTAATACCGCAATTGTAAGAGAATTGTTTTGCTGAAACCCCATCCTTTGCCGAATATTTGGTAATCTCGAAATCAAGTTTCTTTGATTTGGCAGGGCGGTTTTTGATCTTGATCTTGAATAATAAATCCTCCGAACTTACCCACAGATTGCCTTGGGCATCTTCTATTATGCTTTTTATCGCAGCATCCGTGAAGCCTTTGGATTTATTGAAGGCAAAAAAGGTTTCGGTAGATTCGTCCAGGCAAAACAGCCCGTCGTAATCTGCTCCAATCCATAATCTTCCTTTTGAATCTGTAAACAATACCGTCAAGCTGTTGTTCCCTATCCGTTTTTTGGTATTGGTCTTATAAATCTTGGTGATTTTCTTTAAGGATTTGTCAAAATAGTTCAAGCCGTTCTGGGTTGCAACCCAGATCCCATTCTTCCTGTTCTCCAGATCCATTACAAAATTATCCGAAAGTGCATTGGCCGAACCGTCTGCCCTGTAGTTTTCCACCGTGCCGTCATTTAAAACACGCTTTACACCATTGCCATTTGTTCCCACCCAGATGTCTCCATCGTCCATCAACAGCGAGGTAATGGGACGCTCCTCTTCAACAAGTCCGTTTGCCGAAAGTGGAATGGGCTTGAATTGCTTGCTTCCCTTGTCAAATTGAAACAGGCCATTGAATGTACCGCATAAAAGTTGGTTGTCACCCTTGTCAACAAGAGCCGTGATCAAGTTCTTGGTCTTCTTTTCGTCCTTGTAATCAACTATATACGAAGCGGAAATTTTATTTCTGAGGTCCAAATAGTTAAGTCCTCCGCCATATGTTCCGACCCATAATGCATCCGGACCCTGCTTGACAACGGCACTGACAATGGCGTTATTCAAACCAAAATTCGATTTTATGGCTTCCCCGATTGTAGTGAAATTAGAATTGGCCTTGTTGTAAAAATTGATCCCTCCGGCAGTCGTGCCCGACCAGATGCAACCGTGCCTGTCTTTCAAGAAACATTTTACATCGTTGTCCGTCAGGCTTGAATTGTTCTGTGGATTGTGCTTGTGCCGTGTAAATTTCTTCTTTCTCTTGTCAAAAACACTCAATCCATCCTTTGTAGCAAACCAGATGGTATTTTCGTCTATGGCTATGATATCATTGATCCAATTGGAGGAAATGGAATTGGCATCATTGAAGCCATACTTGTACTGCACCAGGGCATCATTAGCTTTTGAATAAAAAAAAGCACCCTGGTTCTCGGTTGCAAACCACAAATCCCCATTGCTTTCCTTGATGATTTTCCAAATCTTTGCCTTCAAGAATTGCTTGTTCCTTTTAAATCCGGCAGGCAATGCCTTTAGCTCTGTGGTCGTTGGATCAAAACATTGAATTCCCAACGAAGTACCGACCAGGATACCGTATTCCTTATCGTAAAACAACGAAAGCACCCTGCTTTGGTTCAGGATAAAATTGGAATCACTCTTGATGTTATCCAAGATATTCGTCTTCTTGTTCAAACGCTTTACGCCTCCAAAAGTGCCAATCCAGAGATTCTTCTGGCCATCTTCTGCAAACGAACTGATGTAGCTTTTTCCTCCCTTTGTCGTAGAAACATCAACCTGCGTGAAGTTGTTCAAATTTTTATTGAAAAGATTTACACCATGGTTGGTTCCGATCCAGAGATTTTCGGCACTGTCTTCAAAAATGACATTGACATGGTTATTGCTCAGGCTTCCCTTGAGATCCTTGTCCCTGATGTAGCGGTAAAAGCTGTAACCGTCGTATCGGAACAACCCATTCTCGGTACCGATCCAGATAAAACCCTTCTTGCTTTGGACCATGCTGGAAATCATGCTTGGCGAAAAATCTTCGTTGTAATTTATCTGTTCAAAATACAATCCCGAGTCTTGTGCCTGTACCTTCAAACAGCTGCCCAATATCAAGAAGAAGAGCATTATATATTTCTTTAAACACATCATGGGGCTCTAAAATATTTAAATTAAATAATTGAAATCTGCTATTGATTTTCCAAAATAAGCAATAACTCCCAAATAGGGCAAATTATCTGCCTGGATATGGATCTTTTCAACCTATAAAACTACTTTCCAATCTTTTTTATGATCGTCAAGAGTCGTCCTACCTCTTCTGTCAATCTTGCATAATCCCTGGCGTCCAAAATGGCTTTTGAAATCAACTGGGAGCCCATCCCCACGCAAGATACCCCTGCATCAAACCACGAGGAAAGACTTTCTTCTGTTGGCAAGACTCCTCCGGTAGGCATGATGGAAGTCCACGGCTGTGGTCCCTTTATGCTTTTCACAAACTTTGGCCCGTAAATCTCACCCGGGAATAATTTGATGATCTCGCAACCCAATTCTTCTGCCCGGGCAATTTCCGTCAAGGTTCCGCATCCGGGCAACCATAGTACTTTGCGTCTATTGCAGACGAGAGCGATGTCTTCCCGTAAAACCGGTGTCACTATGAAATTAGCACCGATCTGCATATAATAGGAAGCCATTGCCGCATCTGTGACAGAACCAATTCCCAAGATCATTCCCGGGAGTTCTGAAATGGAATATCTTACCAGCTCGGCAAAAACTTCGTGGGCAAAATCGCCCCTGGCTGTAAATTCCATCAGCCTTGCACCTCCGTCGTAACAGGCTTTCAAAACGTTCCTGCTTACTTCGATATCTCCACTGTAAAACAACGGAACCATTCCGGTTTCCTTCATCTTGCTGACTACTTCTATTCTTGTAAATTGTGCCATATTCTTTTAATTTATCGTCTAAAGTAAGAAAATAGTATTACCGTGCAATCTTGCCTGAAAGGTCTCCATCGAGCAATCTCTGAATTTCATCCACGTTTGTCAGATTCAAATCCCCCTTGATGGTATGCTTCAAACAGCAGGATGCCACCGCAAAATCAATTGTCTGCTGCGGATCAAATGCTTCATTCAGCAAACCATACAGCAATCCTCCCATAAAGGCATCTCCACTGCCAATCCTGTCGGCAACATCCACAACGTCAATGATTGGCGCTCGAAAAATTTGTTTTCTGTCGTATAGGATTCCTCCTATCTGTTGATGGTCCTTGTGCAAGGAATACCGGAGCGTTGTGGCCATCTGTTTCAAGTCCGGACACAGTTCGACTATCTTATCGTATAGATTTGCCAGCGATGCTGGATCCTTATAATCAGGATCCACCCGTTCCTTGCCCAGCATGAACAAAGCCGTATCGATATCGCCCAGGATGATATGGCAATACTGCAATAAGTGAGGCATGATGTCCTTTGGTTCTTTACCGAAATTCCAAAGTTTGGCGCGGTAATTCAGATCGCAACTAATGGTGAGACCTGCATCTTTAGCGAATTGCAGTGCCTCAAGGCAAATATCGGCAGCCTTTTCGGAAATGGCAGGTGTAATCCCGCTCCAGTGAAACACTTCCGCATCCCTGAATATGTTTTTCCAATCGATCTTTCCTGGTCCAATAGTGGCTATTGCACTATCAGCCCTGTCGTATACTACTTTGCTTCCCCTGATACCTGAACCTTCTTCTAAAAAATAGATGCCCAAGCGATTACCTGAAAATACGACATTTTGGGAGGAAACATTATGCTTTCGGATTTCCATCAAGGCCCTTTTTCCCAAATCATTATCGGGCAGGCAGGTTACAAATTCCGCATCAATTCCAAAATTGGCGAGTGAGACGGCCACATTGAATTCACCACCTCCAAAGCACAGATCAAAAGAACCGGCTTGTGAAAACCGCAAGCCTCCTGGTGGAGAAAGACGCATTAAAATTTCGCCAAATGTGATTACCTTGCCCATCTTGAGTCTTTTATTTTTTGATTATTTATTGATTGAAATTAAAATAACGCACGGCATTATAATAACAAATATCCTGAACCATTTGTCCCAAAAAGGCAACATCATCCGGCACCAGTCCCTTGTTGGCGTCTTCGGCCAGCAAATTGCACAGGATGCGTCTGAAATATTCGTGCCTTGGAAACGACAGGAAACTTCTGCTATCGGTAAGCATTCCGACAAAACGGCTTAACAGCCCCATATTGGAGAGCGTATCCAGCTGCTTTTCCATCCCATCCTTCTGGTCCAAAAACCACCAGCCCGAACCCCATTGCATCTTACCCGCAATTCCACCCCCGTTGAAATTTCCCATCATGGTGGCAAAGACTTCATTTTGCGATGGATTCAAATTGTAAGTGATGGTCTTGGCCAATTGATTGGTAGCATCAAGCGCATCGAATAATTTGGACATGAAGGTGGCCATTGGAAAATCGCTGATGGAATCGCATCCTGCATCAAGGCCGACTTCGTTTACCAATCGGCTGTTGTTGTTCCTGATGGCACCCAGATGGTATTGCTGGACCCAGTCGTATTCGTGGTATTTTCTTCCCAAGTGGACAAAGATAAACGATTGGTATTGATGGATTTCAAACAAGGAAAGGGGGTCCTTATTCAAAGCCTTTTTGAAAATTGCCGCTGCCTCGGCTTCCGTTGCTTGCTCGAAGGACAAGGCGCTTCCCACTCCAAAATCGGACAATCGGCAACCATTTTCATTGAAATAAAGGATTCTTTCGTCAATGGCTTTTACCAGATCGGACAAGTCATTTATTGGCAATGCTACAGCGTCCGAAAGCCGGCCGATGTATTTTAGAAATTTTTCCGTTCCAATAAAGAACAACTCATCCGGACGGAAAGTCGGCAGCACTCTTGTAAAGAAACCTGCTTTTGAAATCGCCTTATGGTACCGGAGATCATCAGTCGGATCATCCGTAGTGCAGATTACCTCCACTTTCATGTCTTCCAGCAATTGGGCAGGTGTCTTTTTCTCCAGGATGGCATTTGCCTTGGCATAGATCGCTTTAGCCGTGCCAGGCTGCAGAATCTCATCGATATCAAAATAACGCTTCAATTCCAGATGGGTCCAGTGGAACAAGGGATTCCTCAAAGTACGGGGAACCGTTTCCGCCCATTTTTCAAAACGTGCTTCCAATGAAGCCGGACCTGTTATATAATATTCGTCAATACCGTTGGCACGCATCCCCCGCCACTTGTAATGGTCGCCGTTGAGCCAAGCTTCCGTAATGTTTTTTACGGGCTGGTTTTCGGCAATTAATTTTGGCGACAGGTGGTTGTGATAATCAATAATGGGCAACTCTTTTGCAAAATCATGATAGAGACGTCTTGCCAATTCTGAATTCAGCAAGAAATCATCCGTGATAAACGTTTTGGTATTGATTGTCAGCATTAAACCAAGCTTTTAGAAATTCCCAATTCCAATCCCCTCAATTCGGCCAATCCTCTCAATCGGCCAATTCCCGAGTAACCCGGATTTGTCTTCTTGTGGAGATCATCGAGCATCTGGTGGCCGTGATCTGGTCGCATCGGAATCAAGGCATCCTTCCTACCCTCGGATTTTCTTCTTCGCTCTTCAAGAACCACTTCCTTGACAACGCTGAACATATCCACATCGCCCTCCAAATGGTTGGCCTCATAGAAGTTTCCATTTTCATCACGGGTCGTGCTTCTCAAATGTAAAAAATGAACCCTGTCCGCAAAACGCTTGAAGATCTGGACCAAATGATTATCGGCACGGACACCCAGGGAACCCGTACAAAAAGTAATCCCGTTTGATCTATCCGGCACTTCTGAAAACAAATAAGCATAATCCTCTTCGGTACTCACCACCCTTGGCAATCCTAGAATTGGATAAGGCGGATCATCGGGGTGAATGCACATCAATACTTCATTTTGTGCGGCTGTTGGTATGATTTCCCTTAAAAAGGACACCAGGTTTTCTCTCAGCTTCCGGGCATCAATTTCGGAATAGGTATCCAGAATAGTTTGAAATTGCTCCAATGTATATCCTTCTTCAGCACCTGGAAGTCCTGCGATGATATTCTTGACAAGCTTTTGCTTCTCTTCCTCCGAGCATTTTTCCAAATACTGCGCTGCAGCTGTCTTTTGCTCGTCAGAATAAGTATCTTCAGCTCCGGGCCGCTTCAACAGGAACAGTTCGAATGCGGCAAAAGCAGCCCTATCAAAACGCAGTGCCTTTGAGCCGTCTTCCACTTCAAAAGCCAGATCGGTCCTTGTCCAGTCCAAAACAGGCATGAAATTATAGCACACAATGTGAATGTCGCAGCTTGCAAGGTTCTCGATGCTTTTTTTATAATTTTCAATAAAGACTTGAAAATTTCCCGAACGTGTCTTGATGTTTTCATGCACCGGAATGCTTTCCACTACGCTCCAAACGAGACCCGCACTTTCTATTTCTGTTTTCCTTTTTGTAATTTCTTCAACCGTCCAAACCGTTCCGTTTGAAACATGATGCAATGCCGACACAACGCCTGTTGCTCCTGCCTGCTTGATATCTGATAAGGATACGGGATCTTTTGGTCCGTACCAACGCCAAGTTTGTTCCATCTTTTTAGTTTATATAATATTGATCTTATTTGAAAATGTCTCCATGACCTCGTTCACCATCAGTCCTTCCTCGACCGTGCAAGGGTTGTCTCTTTTTCCTAGAAAATAATCCACGGTTTCCTGGATGAAGGGCTGCTGGATATGTTCCGGATGTTTGAAGTCGAACGTGCTTGTATTTTCATCCGACACCACCACTACTTCATTTCCGAAAAAAGAAAATGAAATATATCCGTTGCTTCCATAAATCGTGCAATTGTCCTTTTCGGCTGCATGTGCTGCATTAAAATTCCAGATTCCCCTGAATTGGACGCCATTTTTAAAGGCCATGATTCCGTTTACGGTATCGCTTGCAGCGTAATTCGTCTCTGGATTGATTGCAAATCCTTTGACTGAATCATACTCCCCAAAAAAATGATACATCAAGTCGATCTGGTGGGGTGCAATATCTTGAAAATAGCCGCCTCCGGAAATGGAAGCATCAAGTCTCCAATCCGAATCCGGCCGATGTGCCCTGAAGAATTTTATGTCCGCGCATTGGATTGTTCCTATACTGTTGGAATCAATCAAATCCTTTACTTTGAGATACATTGGCAAATGCCTGCGATAATGGGCCACTACCAGCTTGTTGCTGCTTTCCTGTACAGCCTTTTTCAAGATCAGGGCTTCCTTAACGGAAAGCACCATCGGCTTTTCGAGGTAAACGTCTTTTCGTGCTTCCAAGGCCTGCAGCGCAAGTTTCAAGTGTGAAGAAGGCGGTGTGGCAATATACACGGCTGTAATGGCTGCATTAGCCAAGAGTTCCGAAGCAGTATCATACCAAAGCGGAACTTGATGCCGCCTGGCAAAATCTTCTGCTTTTTCAGCATCCCTTCGCATCACGGCCAGCAATTCGGAACCATTGCACTTTTGAAAAGCAGGTCCGCTTTTGACTTCGGCCACATTTCCACAACCTATGATTCCCCACACGATTTTATCCTGCCTTGTTTCCAATGGAATGAATTTAGAATTAGACACCACTAAAGGCACTGAAGCCACCATCAATTGGAATGACAACACCCGTCACGAAAGACGACGCATCATCGCACAGATAAAGTGTAGTGCTTACCAGATCTTCAGGCTCTCCGAATCTTTCCATCGGGGTCTGGCTGATTATAGCCGTTCCCCTGGCAGTTAAATCACCCTTTTCATCGGTAAGCAAGGCCCTATTCTGGTCGGTCAGGAAAAAACCAGGTGCCAAGGCGTTCACGCGGATCCCAACTTTGGAAAAGTGGACGGCCAGCCATTGGGTGAAATTGGACACTGCCGCCTTTGCTCCACTGTAAGCGGGTATCTTGGTCAGGGGCGTGAAAGCATTCATTGAGGAAATATTCAAAATACTGCATCCCTTCTTCCCGACCATGTCTTTTGCAAAAATCTGGGTGGGCAATAAAGTTCCAATAAAATTCAGGTTGAAGACGAATTGGATTCCCGCAGGGTCCAAATCAAAAAACGTTTTAAAACCTTCTGTTTCATTCAACAAGTCTTCCGCCAACAGATGCGGATTGGAAGTCGTGCCAAGCGGATGATTTCCACCGGCTCCATTTACCAGGATATCACAACTTCCCAGCTTTTCATTCACTTCTTTTTTAGCCGCTTCCAATGATGCCTTTTCCAAGACGTTTGCAACAACACCTATAGCTGTTCCGCCTTCGGCAGTGATTTCTCGGGCTACTTTTTCTGCAGCTTCCAATTTCAAATCCAAAACGGCAATCTTGTAACCCTGCCTTGCCAAAGCTTTTGCGAGTGTACTGCACAATACTCCTCCTGCTCCTGTTAACACAACTATTTTATTCATACATGGTATTATTTTATAATTTTAAAACTTGAAGAATTTCAAACGTGCCTATAAAACCGATCAGTCCTTTTTCATCCAAAGATTTATCTTTGGTTCCCAAAAACAGACTACCGTTTCAAACAAAAATAGCAACAACTGACAACAATCTACTGTTTCAAATATTTCTTTTTAGGGGTAAGGATGTACGGATTATTTTAGACAAAAAATAGGCTTCATGCAGCAAAATACTAATAATTAGCACATTGAACAAATACAACGATGTAGTTGTCCAATAATTCCTTCAATCAGAAAAAGCCAGAAAAGACAATAGAACAACAAAAAGTACAATTTTCCCCCTAAAGAAAAATTATTGGAACCCTTTCAATCCCATTAAATTAAAATATTTGTTAAAAATTTATTTTATTACAAACTAAATATAGTTACCTATGATTTTGAAAAATAGTACCCGGTATTTCTTTTTATTTCTTGCCGTTTTTATTTTCTCTTGCGAGAACGACGATGTGAGGGAAGTAACATTGTTTGACAAAGGCCTGACGGAAGCCAATGCATCAAGTACCAGCATCAAATTTGGTGAGACGGTTGAATTCACAAGCACTTCCAATAAAGCCCTCACCACCAATTGGACGTTTGCAGGTGGTTCGCCAGCAACCTCGATAAACCCAAACGTTACGGTTACCTACTCCGTCCCTGGCAGCTACGAGGCAAAATTGGTTGTCAAGTATATTGACAATACAATCGAAACAAAAACATTTACTATTGTTGTAAAAGGCATAGACGCTGCTCTTCCCTATGGAGGTGCAGAAGTTGATCTGGAAGGAACAATTGAAGCTGAAAATTATGATCTGGGTGGTGAAGGAATTGCCTATCATGACAATGAAGAAGAAAATCTTGCCGTAACCAATGGAAGTGCCACCTACAGGGAAGATGATGGCGTGGACATCGAAGTAGGCACAGCTGCCACCTATATAAGCAATACAAACGCCGGCGAATGGGCAAATTATACGGTAAATGTTACCGAAACGGGCAACTACAACTTTGAATTCAAGGTGGCTTCCGGAAGTGCTGCGGGAGGAAAATCAATCCGTCTTCAATCAGTAAATCAAAGCACTGGCGTTACGACCAATCTGGGAGAAACAGGTAATTTCCCAAATACCGGAGGATGGGCTGTTTTCACAAGCAAATCAATCTCCGGCGTGAGCCTGACAGCAGGTTCCAATACCTTGCGATTATACTTCACGGGAGGCGATACCAATCTTGACAAGGTGAATGTAACGGCCGTAGGTCCGATTCTTCCTATCAATGGATTGGGAGTCTTTACAGAGCGTGCGATAACAGCAAGCAATCTTGGACAAGCACCTGTAAACAATGGTAATTTTATTATCACCCCGGTAAGTACAGGTGCCTATGAAGGCACGAATGCCTATTTGTATAGCTTTAGTACCAATTCAGGGAATAATGTAACCGGATTCGCACTATCCGTGATGGCGCCTGCAACTTCCCCATTGAATGCGACTCCTTATAATTACTATAACATTGCCCTCAAGACAAACTCTACAAAAAACCTAAGGGTGCGTATGAATACCAGTGCCGGAAACTATTGGATCACTTTAAACAGTACTACGGATGCCACTTACGGAATGGCAAGGGATGGTGCTTGGCACGCCCTGAAAATTCCATTGACCGATTTCAAGAAAGATGGGAATGGTCCAGATATCACTCCCAACAAGGACAAGATAACGGCCTGCCTCGTGATGCGGACAGATGATGCCGACTATCCATCCTACAGCGGATTGACAGGTGCGTTCGATTGGTACGTGGACGATATCTTCTATTCTGTAGATTAATAACTGGTTTGATTTCAAATCATCTAAACCGTGGACTGTTCTTGCTTCACGGTTTTTTTAATGCCTAAAAAAGCAAACAATCCTTTCAAACAAGTAAAAATGAAAAACACGCATACAATTATCACTGCATTTGCATTATTTGCAATTTCGACCATGGCGTCACAAAACAAGCCCCATCTGGACAAGAAAAAGCCAATCGAGGAACGCATCACGCTATTGATGAAAGAAATGACCTTGGAAGAAAAAGTAGGACAGATGAACCAATACAACGGTTTCTGGGATGTAACCGGTCCTGCACCGAAAGGTGGTTCGTCTGAATTGAAGTATGAACACCTTCGCAAAGGCTGGGTGGGTTCGATGCTGTCGGTTCGAGGAACAAAAGCGGTTCGTGCCGTACAAATGATAGCGGTGGAAGAAACACGGCTTGGGATTCCCTTGATCATTGGTTTCGATGTCATCCATGGCTATAAAACCTTGAGCCCTATTCCATTGGCGGAAGCGGCAAGCTGGGATTTGGAGGCAATACGCAAATCGGCTGCAATTGCCGCAGATGAAGCTTCAGCTTCCGGCATCAATTGGACATTCGGACCCAATGTAGATGTTTCCCGTGATGCCCGCTGGGGACGCGTGATGGAGGGTGCAGGAGAAGATCCGTATCTGGGAAGCAAGATTGCGGCAGCGAGGGTAAAAGGTTTCCAGGGAGAAGATTTGGCTGCCAATAATACGATCGCTGCCTGCGCGAAACACTTTGCCGCCTATGGTTTTGCAGAATCAGGAAGAGACTACAATACCGTCGACATCAGCAATTCCACGCTCTACAACACGGTTTTGCCTCCATTCAAGGCAGCCAAGGATGCCGGGGTAAGAACAATGATGAATGCCTTCAATATCTTGAATGGTGTTCCCGCAACAGGAAATAGCTTCTTGCAGAGGGATATCCTGAAAGGCAAATGGAAATTCGATGGGTTCATGGTTTCCGATTGGGCCTCGGTACGTGAAATGATTGCCCACGGTTTTGCTGAAAACGAAGCAGATGCTGCTGAAAAAGCAGTAAAGGCCGGTTCAGATATGGATATGGAATCCCATATCTATGTAGCCGAACTTGTAAAATTGGTGAACACCAAGAAGGTCGATGCCGCCTTGATTGATGACGCAGTCAGAAGAATACTTCGCGTAAAATTTGAATTGGGACTGTTTGATGATCCATATAAATATTGCGATGAAACTCGTGAAAAAGCCATCATCGGAAGCAAGGCCAATAACGATGGCGTATTGGATATGGCCAAAAAATCGATCGTACTGCTGAAGAATGAAAATAATCTGCTTCCACTGAAAAAATCCGGACAGAAAATCGCCTTGATTGGTGCTTTGGCCAACGACAAGAATAGCCCGCTTGGAAGCTGGCGGATTGCCTCGGATGACAATACGGCTGTTTCTGTCCTGGAAGGCATGCAGCAATACAAAGGCAACCAACTCACGTATGAAAAAGGAACAGATGTCACAATTGGAAAGACCACTTTCGTCCAGGAACTCGTTTTCAATACCACTGACAAAAGCGGTTTCGAAGCAGCCAGGAATACAGCCAGGAATGCCGATGTCGTAGTCATGGTCTTGGGCGAACACGGTTTTCAAAGCGGTGAAGGACGAAGCAGGACCAACTTGGACCTGCCTGGAAACCAGCAGGAACTATTGGAAGAAATTTATAAGGTAAACAAGAATATCGTATTGGTTTTGAACAACGGTCGTCCCTTGACGATTCCTTGGGCAAGCGAAAACATTCCTGCAATCGTGGAAGCCTGGCAATTGGGAACCCAGACCGGAAATGCGGTTGCACAAGTCCTTTACGGGGATTATAATCCGAGTGGAAAATTACCAATGTCATTTCCGAGAAATATAGGCCAGGTGCCAATCTATTATAATAATCATAGTACCGGACGCCCTGTTGACAGTGACAAGAATGTGTTCTGGTCGCATTATTCAGATGTGGAAAAAACACCGCTATATGCTTTTGGTCATGGATTGAGCTATACTACTTTCAAATACAGCAATCTGAAAACAAACAAGACTGCTTTTGCAAAAGGAGAACCCATAAAAATAAGCGTGACGGTTTCCAATACTGGTAATTATGACGGAAAGGAAGTCGTGCAATTATATATCAGGGACCTAACGGGAAGCTTGTCCAGACCTGTAAAAGAACTGAAGGGTTTTGAATTGGTCGGATTGAAAAAAGGAGAAACGAAAACAATACAATTTACCTTGACCGGGGCTGAATTGGGATTTTATGACAACGATGGAAACTACCTCGTTGAAGCAGGAACCTTCAAGATATTCGTCGGGACGAATTCGAATGATGTCTTGGAAGGTGAATTTGAATTGAAATAAGATTTGTTAATGTTTTTTTTGTGAAGAAAGGCTGCCCGATCATCAGGCAGCCTTTTTTGCACCAATAGGATTCCTTCTTGAACTTATGCATACCGTTAAAAAGTCTTAAAAGACAAATCACCCCTCATATAAGCATGTTTAAAACCTTTCGTACTTGCGGAAATTTCAATCTTTGGTTTATTAAATCCTATTTAAAAAATGAAAAGAAAGCCTACTGCCAAAATTGCAATCCTGAAAGTACAATTGTTTATTGTTGGATTGACAAGTCTGACTTCCAATGGCCAAAAAAGCGCCAATCAAGTTGACATCACTGCAACGGAATATCATCAAGTAATGGCAAGAAAGAATGCCGACGATACCATCTGGAAATCCTATACGGCGAAAACAATCGACAGGCTTCCGAATTTCAATTATTCTAAAGATCCTGAAACAAATGCATATGGAGCCTGGAAGGTGAACGCAACAAAGGGAACAGGTTTTTTCAGGACAGAAAAGAGAGGTGATCGCTGGTGGATTATTGATCCCGAAGGAAATCCTTTCATACACAAAGGAATTGCCGTGTTCAGTCCGGGAACGTCAGACAATCAAAAAAAGGCACTTGCATCCAAATATAAAACAGAAAAAAAATGGGTTTCGGAAGAGAGTGATTTCTTGAAAGAAAAAGGATTCAACGGAACCGGAGCCTGGTCGAATGTAGATTTGATCAGGGGAACCAAAAATCCATTGGTCTATACCGTGATTGTCAGTCCGATGGGTGCTTACAAGCAACAACATTTGAAAAAATTCGGTGGCCAATACGAAGAAGCTGGCTGGCAAGGTTTCCGTTATGATCTGGCAATGGTATTTGATCCTGAGTTTGACAGCCACGTTGAAAAGGAAATCTCGAAGATAGCACAATACAAGAACGACAAATACCTTCTTGGCTATTTTACGGACAATGAACTTCCATGGGTCGACGATGCCCTGGACAGGCATCTCAAGAATCTTGGAAAAGAAGAAGCAGGTTATATCGCCGCAAAGAAATGGTTGGATAAAAGAAAAGGAAAAGATGCTTCCATAAGTGATATTACCGATGAGGACCGTGAGGAATTTACAGGCTTCTATTTTGAAACTTATCTCAAAAAAGTTTCGGAAGCTGTCCGAAAATATGATCCGAATCACTTGTACCTGGGTTGCAGATTCAATCAGGAATTGGACGAATTGGACAATTCAAAGATCTTTGAAGTGGCCGGCAAATACATGGACATCGTTTCCATCAACCATTACAGAAAATGGGAACCTGTACAATCCATACTCCAGAATTGGGAAAAATGGTCCGGCAAGCCTTTCCTCATTACGGAATGGTATTCCAAGGGAGAAGATTCCGGCTTGCCCAATAAGACGGGTGCCGGATGGAACGTACCCACACAAATGGATCGTGGTTACTTTTATCAAAATTTCATCATCGAGTTATTAAAGAGCAAGTCTTGCGTGGGATGGCATTGGTTCAGGTACCAGGACAACGACCCTGCCAACTTAAAAACGGACTATTCCAATCGTGATTCGAACAAGGGAATCATCAACAGCAATTATGAGCATTACATGCCGCTGATTGACAATATGAAAGTCTTCAACGATCATACCTATGAGCTTATCCAATATCTGGACAAGCAAAAATAATTTGAATCAGACCAATCAATCTACCAAAAAACTATAGCAATTGGAAAATACACCCCTCGAGACCAAAAAGAAATACAGGTGGACGATATTGTCCCTGGTCTTTTTTGCAACCACGATCAATTATTTGGACCGGCAGGTAATCAGCCTGCTAAAGGACGATTACCTGGAACCGCTGTTTGGTTGGAACGAGTCGGATTATGCGAATATCGTGGTCGCGTTCCAAGTCACTTATGCTGCCGGTCTTGTGGGAGCTGGATTTATTATCGACAAGATCGGTACAAAACTAGGATATGCGTTGTCATTGATCATATGGAGCCTTTCCGCAATCGGACATGCTTTTGCCAAAACGACTTTTGGATTTGGCGTGGCCCGGGGTTTCCTGGGTGTCAGCGAAGCTGGAAATTTTCCGGCAGCGATAAAAACGGTCGCTGAATGGTTTCCGAAAAAAGAACGTGCGCTGGCTACCGGGATTTTCAATTCGGGGAGTAATGTTGGGGCCATTATTGCTCCCCTGACCGTTCCCCTTATTGCTCTTTCCCTGGGATGGGAATGGGCCTTCATCCTTACCGGAGCGATTGGATTCCTATGGCTGATCTTTTGGTTCATCCATTATGAAATACCTGCCAGGCACAAAAAATTATCAAGAGAAGAATTTGATTATATCCACAGCGATGACGCAACCGATCTGGGCACGACAGAAGAAGGAAAAGTAAGATGGCTGGATCTGTTGAAACACAAGCAGACGTGGTCCTTTGCGCTTCTAAAATTTTTCACCGATCCCGTGTGGTGGTTCCTTTTGTTCTGGCTTCCCTCCTTTCTGAACAAGGAATACGATATGAGCAAGCTGGATCTGGCCCTGCCGATTGCGGTGGTATATACTATGGCAATGTTCGGAAGTATTGCCGGAGGATGGCTGTCCGGACATTTCATAAAAAAGGGATTGCCCATCTACAAGGCGAGAAAGAGGGCCTTGCTGCTAATAGCATTATTGGCCCTGCCCATGCTTGGTGCCCAGGAATTGGGAAAAATCAATTACTGGTTTGCCATTGTAATCATCGGGCTCGCAACTGCGGCACATCAGGCCTGGTCTGCCAATGCCTACACTACCGTATCGGATATGTTTCCGAAAAAGGCCGTGGCATCTGTTGTTGGAATCGGAGGCATGATTGGTGCCGTCGGAGGCATAATCGTCGCCAAATCTGCCGGAATGCTTCTGGACCATTATAAGGCGCTCGGCGAGATAGAAACCGGCTACTATTTCATGTTTGCCTTCTGTGCAGTGGCCTATTTATTATCATGGGGACTTTTCAACCTGATGGTTCCAAAAATGAAAAAAGTTACTATTTAAACAAGCATCCATCAAGAATTTATATTATAAAATGAAAAAAACGCTTACAACTCTTATCCTTTCTTTCCTTTCTGTTTTATCACTCACTGCACAAAACAAGAAAGCACTTTACAAAGACAAGAATGCTCCTATTGAGGCACGCATCGAAAACCTGATCGGCCTGATGACCTTGGATGAGAAAATCATGCAGATGAACCAGTGGACGTATGGCAAGAATGCAAATCCAAACAACATTGGCGAGAAGATGAAAGAGGTAAATGCTGAGATTGGCTCCTTGCTTTACAGGAGTACCAATCCTGAATACCGCAACCAGATCCAGAAAAAGGCGATGACCGAATCACGATTGGGAATCCCGATCATTTTTGGCTTTGATGCCATTCACGGGTATCGAACTGTTTTCCCAATTCCTTTGGCGCAAGCGTGTTCTTGGAATACCGATCTGGTTAAAGAATCGTGCCGCATTACCGCGAAAGAAAGCTGGCTCTCGGGCTTGGATTGGACCTTCTCCCCTATGCTTGATGTGGCCCGGGATGCACGCTGGGGCCGTATTTCCGAAGGTTATGGTGAAGACACTTATGCAAATTCCGCTTTTGCCATTGCAGCCGTGAAAGGATACCAAGGCAAAAGTCTGGCCGATAAATATACCATTGCAGCTTGTTTGAAACATTACATTGGATACAGTCTGTCAGAAGGAGGTCGCGATTATCACTACAGTGATATCTCCAACCAAACCTTATGGGAAACCTTCATGCCACCGTTTGAAGCTGGAATAAAGGCAGGAGCGGCAACCGTGATGAGCGGTTTTAATGATATTTCGGGAGTTCCTGCATCAGCCAATTATTATACTTTGACAGAAGTCCTCAAAAAGAAATGGGGACACGACGGATTTGTAGTTTCCGATTGGGGTTCGGTTGTACAACTGGTGGATCAAAGCGTTGCAAAGGACATAAAAGAAGCCACCCTGAAATCATTCATGGCAGGTGTTGAAATGGACATGGTGGACAATGCCTATGTGGACCATCTGCCTCAGCTTGTAGCAGAAGGAAAAGTCCCGATGGCCTCAATAGATGAAGCTGTCAGAAGAATTTTAAGGGTAAAAATGAAGTTGGGGCTTTTTGAAAATCCCTATGTGGATGTAGTCCCGGAAAAAAAGCGCTACCTATTGCCCGAATATTTAAAAGCAGCCGAAGAATTGGCGGCAGAATCAATGGTCTTGTTGAAAAATCAAAAACAGACATTGCCTATTACTTCACGCTACAAGAGCCTGGCCATCATTGGACCGATGGTAAAAGATTCCACCAATATCATGGGCTTCTGGGAAGGAATGGGAAGACCGGAAGATGTAGAAACCATTTACGAAGGCCTGCAGACAGAATTCAAAAACAAAGCCATATTGCATTATGCACGGGGCTGTGATTTTGACGGTGACGACAGGAGTGGTTTTGCCGATGCCCTGGATGCCGCGAATAAATCAGATGCCGTGGTTGTATTCCTGGGAGAAAAAAGCAACTGGAGTGGCGAAAATGGTTCTCGCTCCACCATCGCATTGCCGAAAATCCAAGAAGACCTGGTGACCGAACTCCTAAAGGCGGGAAAACCAATCATCCTGATGCTTTCGAGCGGGAGACCGCTGGAATTGATTCGATTGAATGAGATGGCCCATGCAATCGTTGCCATATGGCAACCTGGAACAAAAGCGGGTTCTGCCGTTGCCGGAATACTTTCCGGGCGAAGAAATCCTTCTGGAAAATTATCCATAACATTCCCCCAGACCACGGGACAAATTCCAATCTATTACAACATGCGCGAATCGTCCAGACCTAAACTGGGACATTATCAGGATATTCCAAGAGATGCATTGTATTGGTTCGGACATGGATTGAGCTATACCACATTCGACTACAGTCCGATTAAATTATCAGCTGCCAAGATCAGAAAAAATGAAAAGCTGATTGCTGAAGTCGAAGTAACCAACTCTGGCAGTTCCGATGGGAAAGAAACGGTCTTATGGTTCATCAAAGATCCATTCGGAACCATTTCACGGCCCATGAAAGAACTCAAATATTTTGAGAAGAAACTTATAAAGTCGGGAGAAAAAACAATCTACCGCTTTGAAATAGATCCCATGCGGGATTTGAGTTATCTTGATAGCATAGGCGAAAAACATTTGGAAGCTGGTGATTTTTTCGTAATCGTCAACGAACAAAAAGTACAATTCGAACTTGTTGATTGATAAAAAGATAAAACGGGTAAAATATCTCCTACACATAATGGAATTTATAGGATTAAAACACAACCGTACCCCTAATGACGTATGAATATATTCCTTGCAAGAATAAGGATAATTGTAATTTTCGTGGATTAATTATTAAAACCATTAACTATTATGAAAAAAATTACCATTATCACATTTTTATTGCTTTCTGCCTATTTGGAGGCACAAACTTTTGCCATTTACACGGAAGATCCAACGATTGGTGCAGGTGTGAACTCTCTCCGATTCAGCAACGGACAAGGATTTACCCTGACCGAACCCACAACGGCACCTTATGAAGGTACAAAGAAATACCTTTTTTCATTCAATGGAACAAGTTCTTATTTCCATGCCATCCTGTTTCCAAGAAATCCCGCGAATACAGCAGACATGTCTGTAAGCCTGGCAGACTATTCGTATTACAATGTTACGATAAAAACGATTTCTGCTGCTCCTTTTTACATCAGGATGAGGGGAAATAATATCACGGCAAAAGTACTTATTGATCCTGCAGCCAACAGTTACGGCTTTGCAAATGACGATCAATGGCACCTGCTGTCCATTCCGATTGCCGATTTCATTCCTGAATCAGCTTCATTCAGCTTGACCAGCATTACAGAAATATTTGTTTTGAGAAGCAACATTACAGGATCGACTGCAGGATTGCCAAATGATTTTGAAGTGGACAACATCTATGCTTCCGTTGATCAGGTTCTTGGTACCAAAGAGGAAAAGTTGGTGGATTTCAATATGTATCCAAATCCGGCGGCGAACAGTCTTGCATTCAATTCTTCTGAAACGATAGACAAGATTTACATCCACAGCATGCTTGGGCAAAAAATGCTTGAAGTGAGTCCGAAAAATACCAGCCTTGCGACAGATATCTCAACCTTGCAAAGCGGCGTATACCTGGTTACTGTTGAAATGCAAGGAAAGACTTCAACAACGAAACTGATAAAAAAATAAGTTTCACGAATCTTCTTTAATTCCGATAAATTATTGATTCGATACAAAAGGGAATAGCTGACACTATTCCCTTTTTCTATTCTTTGATGAAAGATTTATTCGACACACGACAACCATATCAATGATCAAAAACCTACATATCTGCTTCCATTAAGATAGAGATGTAGCAATAGGAATTGCACCTTATACTATTCACTGATCTATCATCTATGCATTGAAAAGCAAATATGGCTCCCACAATTTCTATAATTGTATATTTGGACCATCAGATTTCAGATTGAAAAACAACATCAATGGACTCATTTACCCAGATTGTTCTAGGAATTGCAACTGCCGAATTGTGTGCGGGTGAAAAACTGCAACGCAAAACTTTTTTGTACGGTGCCATCCTGGGTACCATTCCAGATCTGGATGTGGTGGCAGGACAATTTATGAATCCTGTTGAGGCAGTGGCTATTCATCGAGGATTGAGTCATTCCCTGTTCTTTTTTATATTGCTCTCGCCGATTTTGGGATGGCTCGTGTCCAGGATAGAAAAAGGAAAAATCAGTTTCCAAAGTGCTACCTGTATGTCATTCTGGTGCCTGCTCACCCACGTGCTTCTAGATATGTTTACCTCCTGGGGCACGCAAATTTTATGGCCCATTCCGGATAGGATCGCCTTGAAGACCATCTTCGTAATCGATCCGCTTTACACACTGCCTATGCTGGTTGCCCTCATAATGGCGTGGCGAAAGTCAACTTTTTCCCTGCGCAAGAAATATGTCCTGCGGGGAATCTATATTAGTTCATTTTATCTGATGCTAACGTGTGGCTTGAAGCTTTATGCCCTGCAGCAATTCAAGAATGCATTGCAACAGCAAAACATAGAATACAATGCCCTTATCGTAAAGCCAACTGCTTTCAATTGCATCTTATGGAATGCAAACGTGGCTACAAGAGAAGCCTATCTTTTAGGCGATTACTCATTGTTTGACAGCCAGCCTATTGCCTTTGAAAGCTATTCAAAAAATAATGATCTGGAGCGGCAACTTGCAGGAAATCCTGATTTTGAAACCTTGAAGGAAGTCAGCGAAGGATGGTTCATCATCACCAAAAAAGACAAACTCTACTATTTTAATGATTTGCGTTTTGGCCTGCTCACAACCAATCCAAAACAACCGCAATTTGCATTCAGCTATGTTTTTAAAGCAGAGGAAGGCAAACTCAAAGCCCGAGAAGTTCCCAAGCAAAAACGGGATGGAAAGGCATTGATGGAAGGTATCTTCAATCGCCTAAGAGGAAATTAATCGGTCTTGGCAATTATCTCGAATAATATTAAATTTGTTTCCATCATATATTTTTTACCATGAACCTGTCCACTCAAATAGCAAAACACCTGCGAGATGTCTACTTCGGAGGGAACTGGAGCGTCTCCAGCCTGAAAGATAATTTGGCTGACGTAAATTGGAAGCAAGCCACGACAAAGGTCTATTCTTTTAATACGATTGCCGTCCTTACTTACCATGTTGGTTATTTTGTCAATGCCGTGACGGAAGTTTTGGAGGGCAGGCCTCTTGATTCAAAAGACGAGTACAGCTTTACCCATCCTCCAATAGCATCTGAAGAAGATTGGCAGAACCTTTTGGAAAAGACTTGGGCCGATGCCGAAAAGTTTGCCAGTCTTATCGAACGATTGCCCGAAAGCATATTCTTTGAGGATTTCATAGATCCCAAATACGGCAGCTACTACCGTAATCTCCACGGTATTATTGAACACTTGCATTATCATCTGGGACAGATCGTATTGATCAAGAAGATTGTGCAGCAGCAAGAGATTTAAGGAATGGAGCATTACATGATCTGCAACGTTACCGATAAAGAGTATCCCGAATTGGTCTCCGTCTGGGAATCCTCGGTAAAGGCAACACATCCCTTTTTAAGTAAAGATGATTTTAATTTCTATAAGAAGCTGATCCCGGCCTTTCTTGATAATGTACAATTGTAAGCAGTCTCTTTTAGAATTGCTAATGCCCCGCAACGATCTTATGAAATCATTACGAGGCACGCAATCTAACTAACTCAAATCTTATTTTTTAACGGGTGTAAACTTTACGGCTACTCCACCCCCACTTGCCAATTTGAGATCCATTACCGTGGTGCTGTCAACCGTCTGGGTAGACATTGCAACAGGATATGGATTTGTCTTGTAATCGGCTCCAGGTCCGTCTGCATAGATTTCTGCTGTGTAGGAAGCTCCCTTCTCCAAGAAGGACAAGGCTACTTTCATATTACGCGTCTGATCGTTGGTAATGGCACCAAGGTACCAATTTTCACCGTTCCAATCTTTGCGGGCAATGGCAGTATATTCGCCAATCTTTGAATCAAGCGGCTTGGTATCTGCCCAGATGCAAGGTACTTCCTTGATGAATTTGAATTCAGGCTTGCCCACATAATTCTCAGGCAGGTCGGAAGCCATCTGCAACGGACTGAAAAGCACCACATACAAGGCCAATTGGGCGGCCAGGGTAGTTTGTACTTTTGCTCCTTGCGGCAGTTTATAGTCGAATCCGAAATTTCCTGGCGTATAATCCAATGGCCCTGCAAGCATTCTGGTAAACAACAAGGCATTCAAATATTCGGGTGTATTTCCGCCATCTGTTGACCAGGCGTTGTATTCCTGGCCTCTGGCACCTTCCTGTGTCATCAAGTTAGGAAAGGTCCTTTGCAAGCCAGTTCCTTTTACTGGTTCGTGGTTGTCGATCATTATCTTATGCCTTGCAGCAGTTTCAACTACCTTTCGGTAATGGCGAACGCCGTATTGGCCGTCGTGCCATTCTTTCTTGTCCAAGTATTTGTTCACGTAACCCGTTTTAACGGCATTTACCCCTTTTGAATTGTACAACTTGAAAGCATCTTCCATCTGGCTTTCGTAATGCTTTGCGGCACCGGCCGTTTCGTGGTGCCCGATAAGGCGAACATTTTTCTTGGCTGCATACCGGGTAATTTCATCCAAATCAAAATCAGGATAAGGCTTCAGGAAGCTGAAAGACGTTCCGTCGGCTGTCCAGTCGCCATCCCATCCTACGTTCCAGCCTTCCACCAAGACACCATTCAAACCGTGCTCCGCAGCAAAGTCGATGTATTTCTTCGTGTTTTCTGTTGTGGCTCCGTGCTTTGGTCCTTGTCCCCAGGTATAGTTCTCCAAGTGCATTCCCCACCAGATCCCGATGTACTTTGAAGGTTCAATCCAGGAAGTATCTTCAATCTTATTGGGCTCGTTCAGGTTCAGCATCAACGTTGAAGTTACCAAGTCGCCAGGCTTCGTACCTACGATAATGGTTCTCCAAGGCGTCTGGAAAGGCGTCTGTGCATATACCTTCACGCCATCTTTCCATGGCACCAAGTCACTTTTATATTGATTCCCTTTTGATTTCAATAACGTCATCGAAGCAAAATCAGTCAGATTCGCCTCATGGATGGCCACGAACAGCTTGTCTTTCGTTTCAAAGGTGGCAGGCGTGTTGATCGTATCGGTTTGGCTCATTGGCGTCTTCTTGTAGACGCTCTCGTAGTAGCTGTTGTCCCTGTGTACCGGAATCGACCATACATCATTATCAAACGGAAAGGTGAACTGCGTGATTTCGTTTGAAATCTTCACCTTGTCCAGATTCGGTTGCTTTGGAAAAGAATATCGGAATCCCAATCCATCATCAAAAATCCTGAAAGTGATGTCAACCAAACGTTGCTCTCCTGAAGTTTCCTGCAGGTGCACGATAAGTTCATTATGATTGTCCCTTACCTTCTTGAATTCACCCCACGGCTGTTCCCAGACCTTGTCGGCCGATTTTTCTTCGATGGTCACCACCTTGAAACCATAGGTCATCTTTTTGTTTTCCTGGAATTCAAAACCCAACAATGACGGCTGTATTACTGCTTTTCCGTTGGATGAAAAGCTGTATTGTGGCTGACCCGATTTTGTCAGGCTGAACACCACTTCATTCTTTTTTCCCGGGGATTTAGTTTTGTATGTTTTTTGTGCATAGGTTGACACCGCCATCATGAACGAGGCAACCAGTAAAAGGCTTTTATTTAATTTAATCATCTTGTTGTTCTTAATTATTCGAAATCGTTTAGTAATTCTACCGCTTTTTCAGGTTGCATTGAAACAAAATAACCAAAGATACGGTCTAATTTTGCTTGAATCTCCCCATTTCCTTTATATTGGATTCTAAGGTTGTATAATTTGCTGATTTCTGGAAAAACATTTACAGCCGATTGTACTCCAGCGAAAGCTTTTACTTTTTCTACGTAAGTATAACCGAATTCTTCAGTAGGTTCAATCATGGTTCCTTCACCGAAATCATTCCAGGTAATCAATTGCAAATGGCCTACTCCGGCATTCTTTGCCAAGGCAAGCGTTTCGTCCAAGGTTGCCCCGTTGTTGTGGTCGATGGTCCATCCGATGGCTTCTCCTCCTCCACCTTCTGCGTAGAAATCACGGAAACCTGGATAGGCACTTCCCATTCCTACACCCAGATTTGGAAAATTGTTGGCGTAGAAATTAGAAAGGTGCGTGTTGTCCTGGTATACCCAGGAATATTCTCCAGAAGCATTCGCACCAGCGTCACCCGACTCAAACCATAGCGTCAGGAAAGTTGGTTTTGGATTTACATTCGCGAAAACATTCGTCCACTCGTCTGGAGTCTGCAAAGTGATCGGTCCGAAATTCAGCAACAAAGGCTTGTCGTTGATCTTGATGTAATTGCTGTCGTTGAAATAATTGGATTGCAGGAAAGCCATATCTGTTTTTGCAGCGCCAACGGTTGTTGTGGCCAAGCCAGCATCTACGATGTTAGTCAGGAAACGGTCTTCGTATACGATTGCATATTCCAAACCAACCTTGTCCAACATTTCAACCAGGGCATCGGTATTTTCCTTTACCATCCTGTAATCGTTAACGTCGTAAGTTCCGTACCAATCGATCAGAAGACCATCCACTCCGGAATATTTCATCATCAGCAAATGGTTCTCCAAGACGTTCTTGTCACCTGAGTGATAAGGTCCTATCATGGGATAATAATGCGCTGCAATTTCCCTCTTGCCGTTTGCGTCAACGTTGTCAGGATTCTTGTTGGCCATCGTCCAGTGGTATCCCCATGTATTATTCCCGCTGCTTTCCTTGCTCTCGAACCAAGCCATATAGTGCATGTATATCTTCGTTTCATTAGTCTTGGTTACTGCCACGGGCTCGAATTTTTGTGCAGACAACTTGGAATCTTTATTGTCGTTTTCGCAACCCATCAGGGTAGAAATCCCCATGATTGCAACCAGCAATAGTGTGATATTTTTTTTCATTTGAAATATTTAAATGGTTTAAAAAATGCCAGCCTTCGATTTCAATCGAACGAAGGCTGACTCTTTATCTACTGTGGATATCCAGGATTTTGGTTCAAATTGTTGTTGGTACTCAAAACTGATGCTGGAATTGGGAAAATCGCCCTGGTTGCAGGTGTAGTTCCTTTTTCCCACCAGGGCTGGAAGAATGTTCCAAAACGGATGTTGTCCGTCCTTCTTCTTCCCTCGAAGATGAACTCTCTAAGCAACTCCTTGTCAAGGAAAGCCAGATCTATAGTTGCCGGCATTTCTGTTCCTGCACGAAGCGTGATCTGTTCTACAAATGGAGCAGCAAGACCCGGCGAACCAAGACGAACATAACATTCAGCCTGCATCATCAGGATTTCAGCATAACGGATCACCACCCAGTCGTGGTCGCGTTCCCATTTTTCACCTGCCTTCACTTCATATTTGTGCAATCTCACCCCTTCATTCTGCTTGGCATTGGTAAAGTTTGAAATTTCTTCCGTATAGGTCAATGGCTCTCCACTGTCCATCATGATTACAGAACCCGTAGCCAAGTTGATTTGATCACCTGCCAGCATTGCTTTCTTTCTTTTATCCGTATCTTCAAAGGTAGAAAACACGCCTGGCTGCGCACAAATACCATTTCCGCTCCATTGGTAATCTCCTGTTGCAGAAATCGCCAATTTTTGCAAGTAGTGGAAACTCATCGAAGATCCATAGTTGCCGACTGTTCCCGCAGAAGAATCGTAAGGAATGGCAAGGATAATTTCTGGAGAAGTCTGGTTCTGCGTCAAGAAACTTGCGAAATAATCGGGTGTCAAGGAATATCCTGTCACCTTTTGGCACATTTCGATACATTCTGCCCAACGCGGTGTTCCAACAAAAGCTTCAGAGTTCAAATACAATCTTGCCAATAAAGAATAGGCAACACTTTGCGTGAATTTGGAATATACTTTGTTTGCAGGCAAAAGTGGTAGAGATTCCAACAATTCCGACTCTACGAAATCATACACTTGTTGACGGGTTGAATTTGATGGCAAGCCCACATCTTCAAAATTGGTTACAATAGGCACATTACCAAACATGTCCAAAAGGATGTAATAGTAATACGCACGGATTGATTTCAATTCAGCATAGATCGGTGCTTTTGCCTCGGCAGTAAGACCCGATTTATCTATCTGGTAGATGATGGAGTTGATTTTTGCAATTCCGGCATAGCAGTAGCGCCAGGAAGACAGGATCATACGGTTATCCGAATTCCAGGTGTGCCTTTGGGCATCCTGGTATTGTCCCCCATCATACCAGTCGGTTCCCCTTGTTGGAATCGTGGCCTCGTCCGAAGCCACCTCGTTCAAGAAGAAAACATATTCGCAGGTAGGATAGGAATTTGAAATGGCATCGCCAAAACCTCTCAGCGAAGAATAAGCACCACCCACAAGGGCTTGGATTTCTCCAGGCGTTTGCCCGAAGTCGCCATCTTCTACCCTATCGTATAATTCTTCATCAAGATCGGTACAAGAATACGTAAACAGTGTGCTTGCGATTACGATTGCAGCTATTATTTTAATTTTCATTTTTCTTAATTTTAGAGTATCAATTCTTAATTTGCCAATGTGAAATTCAAACCAAATGAAATGGTTGTTGGCCTTGGATAATTATTAAACCTGTCGATTCCAGGGTTGGACAAACCTGTAAGGTCAATCTCTGGATCCACGCCGCTGTATTTTGTGAATACGGCCAAGTTTTCTCCCAAGACGTACAATCTCAGTTTGGTTCCCGCTTTCTTGAACGGCATCGTATAGCCCAGGGTTACAGTCTGAAGACGGAAGAAGGAAGCATCTTCAATCCAATAGCTTGAGAATTTTGGAGCCGATTTGATTCCGCTTGTCAAGAAGTCATCCGCCACGTTATAAGCCGGAAGCCTATTGGCATCGTACAACATCATATCGGTGGCATTCAAGACTTCCTGTCCGAAACTTCCGTATCCTGTAAATCCAGCATCAAAATTTCTGTAAGTGAAATTCATTCCCAAACCGATCGTAAAATCAGGCTGGACGTTTCCGATTGCTTTCTGTTCCGTTCCCAGGATGATTTCTCCCGTATCGTCAACACCAAGGCTTTCGTAACCCCAGAAGGTTCCAACCGGATATCCTTCGGCAATGATCTGGGAAAATTGATTTGACATCCCTGAAAGACCGTGCAACGAACCGCTGAAAATCTCGTCCGTCTCGTAAATCTGATTTGAAAGCTTCTCGATTTTTTGCTTGTTCTTGGCAAAAACCACATTGGCATCCCAAGTAAATTTATCACCTCTCACGATGTTTGCATTCAAAGTTAGCTCGATACCCTTGTTGGACAATTCTCCAACATTGGCAAGCATTGTTCCAACCAAGTAAGGAGGCTGTGGCACCTGATATGTATATAACAGATCCTTTGTCTGCTTGTTGTACCATTCAAACGAACCTGTAACCCTATCAAAAAGAGTAAAGTCAATACCAATGTTGGTTTGTGCGGTAGATTCCCATTTCAGATCCGGATTTGGGTTTTGTGTTGGCGAATAGGCCAAACTCCAAGTTCCCGTAACCGGGTCATAATAGCTGTCCTGGCCTACTCCCAAGATTGACAATGATTTGTATTCTCCAATTCCGTCCTGGTTACCTGTTACACCATAACCCACCCTGAATTTCAAATTGGTCAACCAATTTTCTGTTGGCTGCATGAATTCTTCCCTGCTGATGGTCCACGCTGCAGAAGCAGAAGGGAAAACGCCCCATTTGTTGTTGGCTCCAAAACGGCTTGAACCGTCACGTCTAACTGTTCCCGTTACCATATATTTCCCATCGTAAGAGTAATTCGCTCTTCCGAAGAATGAAGCAAGGTTTGATTTTCCCTTATAGGAATACACATCGCCCAAACGGTAGTTGTAACCTGCTCCCAAGTTGTTGTATCCGAAAATATCGGTTTCAAAACCACTTCTCTGAGCTCCAAATCCTTCGTAGATATTCTCAAGATAAGAATAACCCACCATTGCATTGATACTGTGGTTACCTAATAATTTGGTATAATTAAGATAAGCTTCTATCTGGGCATTTGTAAATTCAGCATATGTTTTCTGGGCATAGCCTCTTTCGGACAAACCTTCCAAAACGGCATAAGATGGCTTGTAAGTGCTTCCCTGCATGGCATTATGCTCCAAGGAAGTATTTATCACTGCCAAGAAATCATTGAACAATTTTGCTTCAGTTTTGAAGTAACCCAAAAGCCTGTGACGTTTGTTGTCAACACTTCTGTTGGTCAGGATCTCAACTGGGTTTTCATAAAGTGTTCCCCCAACTGAAGTAAACTTTCCATCCGGTCCGTAAACTGGAATTGTAGGATTCAAATTGATGGCACGCTCGAAGATCCTGTAATCCAAAGGACTCCATTTGTCAATGTTGGCATATAGACCCATGTCAAATTTCAAAGCCTTGTCTAAAACATATTGGTACGTGCTGATGTTGGCACTCAACCTTTCAATTCCGGTGGTCTTGATGATACCTTCATTATCAAAATAAGACAAGGAAGTCCTCAAGCCGCTGAATTCGTTTCCAGAGTTGATGCTCAGCGTATGCGATTGCGTGTAGGCCGTCTGCTCCAATTCTTTCTGCCAGTTGGTGTTTCCACCAAAATCTATCGCATCCGTAATATTGTTCTCGCGTACATAACCCCTCCATTGGTCTGCAGAAAGCAGATCCAGACGGTTTGAGGCGAATCCAACTCCTGTAAAGCCGTTATAGTTTACCGATAAACCTTTCGTTCCCCCTTTTGTAGTAATAATGATCACACCATTCGCCCCCCTGGAACCGTAGATTGCCGTGGCAGAAGCATCTTTCAAGACGTCAATCGATTTGATGTCCGCTGGTTGTACGACATTGATGTCGACACCTGCAATCCCATCCACAACGATCAATGGATTGTTGCTTGCCGTCAAAGATGTCCCTCCTCTTAATCGGATGGAAGAACCTCCACTTGGGTCACCCGTCCCACGCGTGATCGTCAAACCTGCAATTTTTCCCTGAAGCACTTGTTCCGTGGAAGAAATGGCTCCTTTTACAAGATCATCAGCGCCGATGGTTGAAATCGCGCCAGTCAGATCTGATTTTCTCATCGTCCCGTATCCAACAGAAACCAACTCAACCGCATCAAGCATCTGGGCGTCTTCCTGCAAGCTTATGTTTACCGTATTTGTTGCAGCATCAACAATCACTGTTTGTGATGCGAACCCTATATAAGAGATCTCGATTGCTTTTCCTGTTGTAACCTGCATGGCAAATTTTCCATCCATATCCGTTACACTAACGTTTGTGGTCCCTACCTCGGTAATGGTTACTCCCGGTAGTGGCAAGTTGGTATTGTCCTTGATGACACCCGAAATTAATTTTTTCTCCTGTGCAAATATTCCTGCCGAAAGAAAAAGCATCAAGATCGTGAATACCAACGATGTATTCGTCCATTTGAATCGGACTGCTTTTGTATGTATACTATTCATTAGAATTGTTTTTAGTTGATAGTGAAATTATTAGTCTACCGTTTTCAACGGAATGGTCGTATCAGAAATAACATTGTCGTTGTTATCCTTCACAAGAACGTGGATCGAAGTCAGGTTTTCCACATTCTGGAGTGGCGTAACCAGGTTTACGAATCCTTTTATCTCTGCTACTCCTCCCATAAACTCACCTGTCAGCACGATATCATTCGCTGTAATGGTATAAATAAGCTTGTTCACGCCCGGCTCATTGTTTTTCCTGATGATTCCCAAGAAATCCTTCTTGCTCAACTGAAGCGGGAAAAATCTGAATTCCGGAGGCGGAGGTGGAATGTATTCACCTGCATTTAAAACCTGGTCCGGAGTCGTTCCAGCCCATTCATCTTTCACCATGAGGAAAACCAGATTGTTCATCACGTAACCATCTGGCGCGGCATAATAATCCTTCGGAACCAGATCCATTTTATAGAAACCGTTTCCAAGATTCTTAAGTTTTGTTTTCTCTACGATCTCTGGCAACCAAGCCTGGTATTCTTGCTTGAGGTCCCAATTGTTCAATCCGCTATGAAAATGAACGCTTGTTGCATCCTCAAATCCTGGCTGTAAGTTGGCATTGAACAAGATACTGATGCCCTTGTCCAAGGTTGGTGCCGTAGGATAAGATCGGATCAATTCATTGGCAGTATAAAAGGTAGAAAAATCCGTATAGGCTACCTGCGCCACGCTGGACTGGAGTGTTCCGGTCTTGTTTTTAAGACGGAACCAGAAACCCGCGCTTGCAGCTATTTCAGCTGGCGTCCTATTGAAATACACGGTTGGGGTAAGCGTCATGCTCCAAACCAGATTCCCCTCGTAATTCAATTTTGCAAAGTCGGAAGAATTTTCCCAGTTTCCTGCATCCGGTTCAGAGGGCGACCACATCCAGAGATAGACATCGCTTTCTGCCTGAAAAGTCGTAGAGGACAAATCAAAATACCAGGTAACCTGCTCATCGTATTTGTAAACAACAGGATACGACCACATGGCTCCAATATCTCCTGCCTCTTGTGTTTGTGCCTGGATAAAGTTTGGAACCAATAGCAAGGCAAACAAAATTGTATGTATAAATTTTTTCATATCAGTTATTCGTTAATTGCATTTAATCTGAATATATAGGACACAAATGGAGTTCCCTCGGAGGTCCTGGTCAGTTGAATTTCCATTTCTCTGTTGCTTCCCGGAACCGATGTTATCCTGAGCTCGTCGGTTTTTTGCGTTTTCTGAGCATCGCTGTACAAATACACTAGGATTGGAACCTGTCCTGTTGGTTGGAACGAAGTGCTCAATTCCCAATATCCGCTTGGAGCAAATAAAGGTGGTACATCTCCCAGCACTTCATAAGTCGTAGGTTCGTTCTTTTCATTTACATTGAAACTGATCTTGAAATCGACATAATTAAACATCGCGCTTAAGTTCTGCTCGCTAGGTGAAATGGCATTTTTCTTGGCAAATTCATCCACCATCTTTAAATTCATCAGGCCCCAATTTCCGTTTACTTTCTCGTAAAGGGTAATCGGACCTACGTGACTGCCATCGTCTATTTTGCTGCAGCCAAAGGCAAGCAGGCAAACGATAGCCAACCCATAAATAATTTTACATTTCATAAATTTGTAGTGTTTGTTAGTTAATCATTAATTCTACGAAAACGATTTCACGAAGCTAACTGTTAAAAAAAACTAAAAAAAAATATTGGAGAAAAATCAAGATAAATCTAGACCGTGTAAATAAACAATCTCTTTATTTTCAATTCATTACAACGTTGTAGTAATAAAAAAAATCAAGGTGACATTTAGATAAATCAAGTACAACAGCACCCAATTTTATAGTAATATGAAAATTAATCCCGTATTTTTTTTCACATAATAGCCCTTTTTGAGTTGATTATTATCAAAATGAAAAAATTACATTATATTTAGCCTGTTGAAAATGCTTCATAAAAAAATGAATATTTTTGATGTCTTAACCAAAACAGTCCAATGCATAAATTCTTAGTTTTATTTTTACTTACAAGTTCTTTCACGATTGCAGCACAAGAACTGGATCCTTTATTGAAGGATCTGGACAAGGTGCTTTTGAACAAGAACATCTATGTAAGACAGAAATATGCCAGAATAAACGTCCTCAAGAAAAACGTCCACAAGTTCACCGTCAGCCAGGACGACAAGAACCTTTACAATTCCTATATGTCCTTGTTTGACGAATACAAATCGTTCAAATATGACTCTGCCTATTATTATCTGGAAGCGGCCAAATCAAAAGCGTTTCTGTTGAAAGATGAAAGCCTGATTTCCCGAAGCAGGACCAAGGAAGGCTTTGTGCTGCTTTCTTCAGGACTTTTCAAGGAGGCCATTGATACCTTGAGCAGCATCGACGCACAAAAACTGGACACCAAGAACAAGTTTGAATACTACTCGATCAAGGCACGAGCCTATTATGATCTGGCCGATTATACCAAAGACTTGCGCTACAATATCAATTACATCCAGAAGGGCAATCTTTATCTGGAAAAGGCACTGGAACTCATAAAACCCAATACGAATGAATATTGGGCCACCGAAAGCCTCCGAAAACTCAAGCAACAGGATGTGAAAGGTGCTGAAACTGCTTTCAGCTATTGGATTGACAATTTTCAACTCCCTCCTGAATATTATGGCATTGCCACTTCCTCCCTCGGTTATATCTATTCCGAAAAGGGACGTACCGACAAGGCCATCCACTATCTGGCATTGGCGGCAATTGCAGACGTGAAAAATGCCACCAAGGAAACCGTTGCCTTGCGGAATCTCGCCAACGAGCTCTTCAAGATCGGCCGACTGGAAGAAGCCAACCGCTACATCAACCTGGCAATGGACGATGCCACCTTTTATGACGCCCGGCACCGCAAGATCGAAATATCTTCCATCCTGCCGATTATCGAGAAGGCACAGCTCAACAAGGTGAAGGACAAGAACGACATGCTCGAGAAAATCGTCATACTGCTTACCGTATTGGCACTCATCATCGTTTTATTCCTGGTGATCATCTTCAAGCAGTTGAAGGAACGCAATGCCTCAAGGAAGGTCATGGCGGATTCCTACAGCAAGCTGCAGGAAATGAACATCAGCCTGAGCGAGGCCAATACCATCAAGGAAGAATACATTGCTTATTTTATCAAGGCCACGTCCGACCTGATCAACAAGATCGATCATATCCAGAAAAGTACCATCCAAAAGGTGATTTCAAAAAAGACTGACGAGATCATTGCGAGTCTGAACCGCTATAATGTGACCAAGGAACGCGAAAATTTGTTCCATCAGTTTGATGACATCTTCTTGAAATTGTTTCCGACCTTCGTGGCCGATTTCAACGCACTGTTTCCACCTGATCACAGAAGCGTCATCAAGAAGGGAGAACTTTTGAATACCGAATTGCGTATTTTTGCGCTTTATCGCCTGGGCATCCAAGACAGCAACCAGATTGCCGATTTCCTGGAATTATCGGTGACAACCATCTATACCTACAAGACAAGGATCAAGAGCAAATCCGATCATAAAGAAGTTTTTGAAGAAAAGATCATGGCCATAAAGACCATCTAATCCTACCACATTCAAGTCTCATAAAGCTTTATCCAAATCATATAAGGAATTTGGACATGGCCGGTTGTAATTTTATTCAATTATCAGAAATGAATAATTATAAAAAACCTAACGCTATGGAAACGAATAAAGATCAACACGAAGCAAAGCATTCAAACGAAGAGCAATTCAATGCAAGTAAACATACCCATGCGCATACTCACGATGAGGAAGACAAGGAATATGTTTCCGAGGACAAATACCTTGCAATGGAACAAAAAGGGGTGAGTTATACCAAAGACCAAAATCCTGTTCAAAATTCCGACCAATTGGAAATTGACAGTGATGAAACACGTTCTGATACTGATAAATGGAAAGCCAACAGTGCCAACAGCCGCAATGCTGATGCCTTCAATCAGGACGACTATATCTTGAACGACAATATTGACTTGGACGAAGACCAATCGCAATCCATTTCATCGGAAGATGATTTTGATACCAATACACTGGATGAGACGAGGTAATCTTGATGTAAAGTGTGAAAGATACCTGCTACAGAGATAAAAAAAACCGCTTCAAATATTGAAGCGGTTTTTTTTATCTTAATTTTCAGCCAATTCCTTTACCTTGTCAAGTGCCTTGGGCCATATGCGCTCAAACATTTCCCTGTGATCGGGGGTGATATCGCTGTCAATTGAAAGTTCTGTTTTCCCATCAATTGTGACAAGCGTATAATTTTCAGTGGAACCAGCCCATTTCTTCACTTCCGGACTGTCAAAATCTTCCACCCCTTTATTGTAATACCCCAGGTGCTCGATTCCCATGTATTCATTGGGCCTGTTTTCTTTCACCTTCGAAACCATTCCCCTTTCACTCGCATCCAGAAAAAGGATCCTGCTTCCCTCCTGCCAATCGGTTTCAGCCTTGGATCCCGGACTGAAAGGTTCCGTCCATACAGGATAGGTGGCATCGCTCCACAAAACATCCCAGACTTTTTCGCGGGATGCATCAATTGTAATCTTGAATCTCAGTTTTTCCATAATAGTAATTTTTAAGTCCGTTACCTGATGATGATTGATAGCTCAAATTTAAACACTAAAACTTCAAAAACTCCTGTGCAAACAAGACAAACTCAAGGGGGATTTTGGGCAGAAGGTTTATTTCTCTAGAAATGCTTAAAACAAATTCATTTGTTCATTCTGCCCAAATATTCAACATTCTTTCCTCACTCCTTCTCCTGCACCAATCTAAATTCAGCTTCATTCCCTAAGCAACTCCAAATCATTGTAATATCGCAACAAAATCAACGTATACTGTAATCATTTTTAAGAGTTTGAGGGATAAATTTGTTAGACAACAAACCAAAACTACCAACTCTAAAAATTTTAGCATTATGAATACTTCATCAGATAACTTAACAGACACATCAGAAAAAAGAAATTTTTCCAAGAGAGATACTACAGGAACCGATCCGAATCGTTATGCCAGTTTCTCGGTAGAAGATGCTGAAAAGGTCATCCACCCGCAAAGCGCCTGCAACAGTCTTATTCCGGGCATACAAGCCAACGTCAGCACTATCGAGCGCATCCTTATGGTTGCCGCCGGCGGATACCTGCTTTACAGCGGCCTGTCGGGAAAAAAGAAAAGCGTGGCGCAAAGCATAGCCGGAACAACCATGCTGGCCAGAGGAATCAGTGGCTACTGCCCGGTCTATGATGCCGTAGGAAAAGGCGGAAGGATGAAGAGCGCCAACGTAAACATCAGGACTTCCGTGAGCATCAACAAGCCGGTCGACGAGGTATATGCTTTCTGGAGAAATCTGGAAAACCTTCCAAAATTCATGCAGCATTTGGAATCAGTTGTTGAAAAAGACAAAGTTACATCCCATTGGACGGCAAGTGGTCCGGGTGGAATAGGAAAATTGAGCTGGGATGCCCATATCCTCATGGATGAAAAAGGAAAAATGCTCAGCTGGCATTCGTTACCGGATTCCACGGTGGACAATGCAGGGAAAGTACTCTTCAAGGACAACGGATCAGGTGGTACGGAACTGGATGTGACTATTTCCTACCACGCTCCTCTTGGTGTTGCCGGAGAAGCCGCCGCGAAATTGCTGAATCCTTTTTTTGAAAGAATGGTGAAGAGCGATATCCAAAGCCTGAAAACATATATGGAAATTGGAGAAAATGAAAAAAACGCCTAATATTGATAGAAACCCAAATTGGAAAACACCGGATCATAAGTAGTACCTATTTACGCTCCGGTATTTTTTTAACCAAATCATAAAAGCTATGAATACGCAAAACGACAACAGGAAAAACCGCGAAGATGTGCCAAGGGACATTGATAGCAATGCCACTGGATTTGAACATTCAGCCAAGAAAATAAAAGCACAGGAAAAGATTGACATCAAGGAAAGTGAACTCGGCCGAGAATGGGGACAGAATCCCTATGAGGAACACATTGATGGCAGCCTTTCACAAATGGACAAGGAAACCATAAAGCTGCAACAGGAAAAAAAGGAAAATCCTGAGGGTGATCTGAAGCATGAGATCAATGAAGACGACAATCGTGATCACAATGACAGCACGCAGGATTGGGACGCCGAAAACAGCAGGACAGGAAGGCATAAATAAAATCCTTCTTCTTGCTTCTTGATATTTTTTCGCAATAGCGTAATAATGAAACTTTAAGGATGAATGTTGTAAGGTATAATGGTTTTAAAGAGGGAATTTTATAGTACCCAGACAAGACCAAAAAACACAAAAATTATTGCTATGAAAGAAAAAGACACTACAGCTGCACCTGCAGAAAATGCAAAGCAAGCCGACCTTGCCTACAACAAATCGGACGGTACGGACAAATTCATGACCACCGACCAGGGCTTGAAAATCAACGACGACAACAATTCGCTGAAAGCCGGAGACAGGGGACCATCGTTGTTGGAAGATTTCATCCTTCGGGAAAAGATCACGCATTTCGATCACGAACGTATTCCAGAAAGAATCGTACACGCGAGGGGTTCTGCCGCCCATGGTTATTTTCAACCCAATGCTGAAGCTGCCAAATATTCCAAAGCTGGATTCTTGCAGGATCCAAACAGTACAACGCCTGTATTCGTCCGCTTTTCTACCGTTGCAGGTTTCAGGGGATCGACCGATATGGCACGTGATGTACGTGGTTTTGCAGTCAAGTTCTATACACAGGAAGGCAATTTTGATCTAGTTGGAAATAATATTCCCATCTTCTTCATCCAGGATGCTGCCAAGTTTCCGGATCTGGTACACGCCGTAAAACCTGAACCTCATCATGAGATGCCACAGGCTGCCTCAGCACACGATACATTCTGGGATTTCATATCCCTGATGCCGGAATCCATGCACATGATCATGTGGGCAATGTCCGACAGGGCAATTCCAAGGAGTTACAGGATGATGGAAGGCTTCGGGGTACATACTTTCAGATTCATCAATGAAAATAACGAATCCCATTTTGTCAAATTCCACTGGAAACCCAAATTGGGGACACACGCTGTCGTATGGGACGAGGCCGTGAAAATATCAGGAAATGACCCGGATTTTCACCGACGCGATCTATGGGAAGCCATTGATGGCGGAAGTTTTCCTGAATGGGAACTCGGTGTACAGATCATTCCTGAGGCCGATGAACATAAATTTGATTTCGACCTCCTCGACCCTACCAAGATCGTTCCCGAAGAACTCGTTCCCGTAACCATTATCGGGAAGATGGTATTGGACAGGAATCCCGACAATTTTTTTGCGGAAACCGAACAGGTTGCATTTCACCCGGGCCACGTGGTTCCTGGAATTGATTTTACAAACGACCCGCTCCTGCAGGGAAGATTGTTTTCCTATACCGATACCCAGCTTTCCAGACTAGGAAGCCCTAATTTCCACGAAATCCCTATCAACAGACCGATTGCTCCAATGCACAACAACCAACGTGATGGACACATGCGCCAGGAAATAAACGTTGGCCGCGTGAGCTATCACCCCAATTCCCTTGGCGGAGGCTGTCCCTATCAGGCTAAAATTGCCGAAGGAGGTTTCGCCAGTTTCAATGAGAGGATCGATGCAAAGAAAGTAAGGGAAAGAAGCGAGAGCTTTGCCGACCATTTCAGCCAGGCCAGATTGTTTTACGAAAGCCAGACCCAGGTGGAACAGGACCATATCATCAACGCCCTGCGTTTTGAATTGAGCAAGGTAGAAGTTCCAGCCATACGAGAAAGGATGCTCGGCTTGTTGTCCCAGGTGGACAAGAAGCTGGCCGAATCCGTAGCAGCTGTATTGGGAATTGCCGTGCCAAAAACACCTGAGAAACCAATGAACCATGGTGTGGGTGCAGATGATGAAGGGAAACAGGAACCAAAACCCCTGGTGCACTATGCCCAGACGTCGGATGCCTTGAGCATGATTAAAAACAAGCTCAACTCGGATACGATTGAATCCAGGATGGTCGCATTCCTCTGTGCTGATGGCGTGGATGGCACTTCCGTAAATACAATGAAGAATGCGTTGACAAAAGAAGGTGCCACCGTAAAAATAATAGGTACAAATTCTACTGCCGTGAAGACTGCCGATGGAAAAGAATTGAAAGTCGACCACAATCTGCTTACCGTTTCTTCTGTCCTGTTCGATGCCGTGTTTGTTCCTGCCGGAGCAGAAAGCATTGATCGTTTGAAAGAAGAAGACAAGATACCGGAATTTTTAAACGATGCCTACAAGCATTGCAAGGTGATTGGAGCAGAAAGGGAAGGAATCGATCTGCTCAACGAAATTGATTTCATTAAGACCTTGTCCGAAAAGAAATTGGAAGAATACGGCATCATCACGAGTGATACCAACGGAAGCAAACAACTCGCAGCCGGTTTTATCACAGCAATGGGACAACATCGTTTCTGGATCAGGGAAAAACCTCTAAAAAACTAAAAAATAAAATCGCTATGAAAAATACGGACGACAACTACAACGATGAGGCCGATATAGGCGGCATCGCCAGAAAGATTTCGGATGGTTTATATATCAATATAAACAGGATTCCAACACACAATGTAGACTATGAAGGAGACTCCATGGACGTTCTCGGCCACGTTCCTGATGATGATACATTTGAAAAGATAATGAAGGATAATCTGCGGGACAAGGATTCCATCTTGCCGGAGGACAAAGACCAAGGCAATGAAACCATCGGAATCCCGTGATTAGTTGAGTTAGTTTTAATTTGAGCGGAAGTTTCGGCTTCCGCTTTTTATATCTTAAAAAAATCAATGCATATGAAAAAGATACTAATGACCGCGATCATATTGATGCTTGCCCTATTTGCAAATGCCCAACAGACAGGGACGAAGTATAATGATACCCAAGCTTCCCCACCAACACCTCCGCCTCCGCCCGAAGTGAACAGGGCCAACAAGGTGGAAGGAGTCAAAATGCAAAGCAATGGCGAAATCGATGCCGAAAAACAAGCCAAGGACAAGGGAAGCAACAAGAATCAGACCCAGGTAAATCCTGAAAAGATTGCTCCAATTGTTGGCGACACCGTAAAAAGGCCCAAATCTGCAAGGAGATAATAAAAAAGCGAAAAGGATCTTCTTTTCGCTTTTTTACTTTTAAATTGTTTTTCCAGGGAGGTAAATCGTCACGGTTGCCCCTTCATCGATCTTTCCAGTGGCTTTTATGAAGCCGTTATGGTTCTGGATGATTTTCCTGCACAAGGCCAATCCCAGTCCGCTTCCACGGAATTTATCTTTTCCGTGAAGCCTGAAAAACGCATCGAAGATCTTTTCTGCCTGGCTGTCATTGAAACCAATCCCGTTGTCGCTCACTGAAATTTTTATATATTCCAATTCTGGATTGCCCCCAAGGGAACCCACTTCCTCATCAGTGGCCTTTTCAGTCGTGATGGCTATCTGAGGCTGCATATCCTCCTTGCTGTACTTTATGGAATTGATGATCAGATTTGAAAAGAGCTGTTGGAACTGCTGTGGCAAGACTTCCATCTTTGGCAATACCGAAGCAGTGATAATTGCCTCTCTTTCTTTTATGATGTCTTTCAAATCACCCAATGTCTTCTTGAGCACGGCATTCAGATCTGTTTTCTTGAATTCGCTTTCAATAGCAATCGTCCTGGTATAACTCATCAGATCTTCTATCAACTGGCGCATGTTTTCGGTAGAAATCACGATCCTTTCCAGATTGTAATTGCTTTTTTCTGAAATGCCCTTGTCTTCATCCAGGATCATCTTGGCAAACATCGAAATCTTGCGCAAGGGTTCCTGCAAATCGTGGCTTGCCGCCCAACTGAAGGATTGCAATTGTTCGTTGTACAGTTCCAGCTCGCTGTTCTTGTGAAGCAGTTTTTCAGTGCTGTCTTCAATATTCGTGATGTCTTCCAGGGTCAATAAGATCATTTCGGCAGGCATCGCATCAATGATGCTCCTCGCATTGAGCTTCAGGGTACGTCCGCCAATATGCGGAAACATGGTCTTGATCTTGTAGCCGTCTATATTTGCCTTTTCTTCGAGCACGCCTTTCAAGAGTGCTTTCAATTCAGAAGTATCCCACTGGGTTGTTCCAATGTCCAGGAATGATTTTCCTTCCGTTTCCAATTCGGTTGTCTTGAAATAGCTGTAAAAGGCAGGATTCGCACTCTTTATCCGCAATTCCTTGTCCAGGACAATAAGCGGTTCTCGCACGCTCCGGATGATGGATTCCGCATAATTGCTCACAGAGGTAAGCTGCTCCTGGCGATCCCTGAGCTCATCGTTCACGCACATCAGCTCCTCATTATTGGATTGGAGTTCTTCCGTGGAAGATTCCAGCTCATCATTCAATGCCTGAAGTTCTTCGCTGCTGCTCAAAAGTTCTTCATTGGTGGTCTGCAGTTCTTCAAACGCAATCTGCTGCTCCTCGGTCACCCGCTTGATGTCTTCCTTGAGTTGTGCCAGCTCGCTTTCCAATTCGGCTATGCGCTTCAGTTCCGAAGTTTTACGCTTGTTGCTATCATCCTCATTATGCGCCATAAGCTCCCGCTTCTTGAAAACCACCATATGGTAATGATCGTCATTGTTCAGGGGGATTATCTCAATATCAACAACATAATTCTGATTTTTAACCCTTACATTTTCCTTTCTTGCAGGTTCTCCGGTTTCCTTTACCTTCAGCAATGCATTGCGGAGCTCAAAGGCGATGCCCTCCCTCGCCATCTTCAGGATGTTGAAATTGGGCTTTCCGGGAGAAGGCAATAGAAACGAACTGGTATCACCATAAAAATGAACAATATCCTGGTGCTCATCTATCACCACCCCGGCGGGAGTAAATTGTGAAAACAGGATATCCGAGGCAATTTTCCTGAAATCGGTATCCGTGCTGCTTTTCTGCTCGATATTGATCTTCTGCTCTTGTACCAATACGGCCTTGGTAGCCTCCAAGGCATATTTTCCCGGAGTAAACTTCTTGATGTACATCTTCTCGTGCTTTGCAACAGCTTCGAACAAATGGGAAACACTCACGGCACTTTCAGATTTTCCAAGGAACAGGAAACCATTTTCCTTCAAGGCATAATGAAAGGTATTCAATACTTTGTTCTGCAGGAAGGAATCAAAATAGATGAACACGTTCCTGCAGGAAATCATATCGATTCTTGCAAATGGCGGGTCCTTGATAAAATTATGCACCGCAAAGACACACATCTCGCGAATGACCTTGTTGACGTGGTAGGTGCCTTCCCTTTTCGTGAAATAATTGGACAATCGTGCTTCTGAAACATTTTGCAGGTCGTGCAAGGTATACGCTCCCGCCCTTGCCTTTGTGATGACCCTCTCCGAAATATCGGAAGCAAAGATCTGCACCTTGATGTCGTGCTTGCGGCTCAAAAGGAACTCGTGCAGGCTTATGGCCAATGAATAGGCCTCCTCACCTGTCGAACAACCCGCAACCCAGATCCGAAGGGTCTTGCTGGTACTGTTCAGTACCAGCTGTGGAAAAATAGTATCGTTCAGGGAATCGAATATTTTGGCATCCCTGAAAAAATAACTGACGGGAATCAATAAATCATTGAATAAATAATCCTGTTCGGCCTTGTCGTTCCGAAGATAATTCAGGTAATCCGTCAATTCCTCCTTTTGCGTCACCACCATCCTCCTGGCTATACGCCGGCGGATCGTAGGCTGCTTGTAGTGACGAAAATCATTTCCCGTCCTCGAATAGATGATCTTTATGATCTGTGAAAGGATTTCCTCCTCATCCTCAGGGATGTGTTCGCTTTCCGTATAGGCATAATTGGCCTCGTAGGAATGGCGGATGTGCAGCAGTTGTGTGGGAATGTTTTCCGGAGTCAGAACATAATCGATCGCCTCACTGTCGATTGCATTCTGGGGCATACTCTTAAAAGACGCCGTCTCCGGATCCTGGGCAAGGGTCGCTCCACCAAATTCCTTGATGACCTTGAGGCCCGTCGTTCCGTCAGAGGAAGCTCCCGAAAGCAATATTCCAATGGCCAGACTCCCATAAACTTCGGCCAAGGATGTAAAGAAGGTATCAATCGGAAGAAACTTCCTTTCGTTCCTGCTTCTGGCAGAAAGTTTCAATACACCATATTCCGTAGCCAATACCCGGTTTTCCGGAACTATATAAATATGATTGGCTTCAATAAGAATATCATTGATTATTTCAACCACGGGGATCTTGCTTACCGCTGACAGTTGTTCGGAAAGATTGATTTCCTCTGCCAACGGAAGATGGTAGGTAAAAATATAAGCCATCCCTGAATCCAGGGGAATTTCTTTAACAAGTCTCATAAAAGCATCAAAGCCTCCGGCAGAAGCGCCGATACCTACAACAGGAAAAGTCTGAATCTTCTTATCAGAATACTCATTTAATTTTGTCATTAGGAAATAAATTTTATTTGGTTACCAAATATACTCAAAAATGCGAATTATTAATCCATACAAGGTGCGAATAGTGTAAGAAACAATGCTAATAGCGTAAGTATAGCTTGATAATTTACCCAATATTTACAGTACGATGTACTTAGGATCATTGAATAAACTTAGGATCAGTCGCTTTTATTAATTCTAAATTTTTATTGTCATGAAAAATCTAATTCTTACCACCGCGGCAATGCTGGCTTTTGGCCACGCTTTCGCACAGACCAATCCCAGAACGAAAGATTCGTTGGTTACAGGAAAAAAAGCTGACACCACGCTGACGAACAGGGACAAGAAAAATACCTTGAAGGAAGCCGTGAAAACAAAAGACCACACGAAAGTGACGCGTCAAAAAGACACGATCACTCCTGCAAAGACAAAAAAACGCACTACACGTTGATTTGTTGCAGCAATTAAAAAGCCTGTAATCTACAGGCTTTTTTTATTTTTAATTTTCTACGGAAAGACTATCAACAGATTGGGTTATTTCCTGGTCCTCGAAGTTATTGCCATCGTCGCAATCTTCACAGGAGCCGGTTATGAATCCGGCGAGCAAGGCCATGGTCAGATAAGTAATGATTTTAAATTTCAGTGTCTTCATGCTTATTTGGTTTTAAGTTTGTTGGTGTTTTGGGGCTTGTAAAACAAAAATAAATTTTAGGCCTTTTTGCTTCTTACAAGATTTCAATCAAAACTTATAAAATTCCCATGTTTTATTTTCCTGCATCCGTGTCCTTACCGTGCGTATCGCTTTGTCCCTTCATATTGTTGTCTATCAAGGAATCTTTCAAGACGGTAGCCGTATCAGCAGATTGATTTCCCGTCGGATTCGCTTCCGTCGGATGATTCTCCTCTATACGCTCTTCCGTTGATGTAGTCACTTCTTTATCCTTGCAGGAAATTAGAAGTGATGCTGCTGTCAACAGACCTAGAAATGTGTGTATTGCTTTCATATTTGTTGTGTTTGATTAATTATCTAATAAAAGTTCGGCCACCCGCACAATCGTAAAATCTATTATTTCTTCAGGAGTGCCTTCAAAAACTTCACGGTGCTGGATGTATTTATTCGGACAAATGATGTGGATGAACATCGTTCCTACGGGTTTGTGCACCGTTTCACTTCCACCGGGAGAAACAAGTCCGGTGACGGCAACAAAAACATCGGCCAGGAAAAGCAGCTTCAGGTTTTCGGCCAGAATTTTCGTCACCTCTGATGATTCGCAAGTAAATTTCCCAATGACATCAGATGGGACATGCAGCAACTCCTTCTTGACAGCAGCATCGTAGCACGTAATCCCACCCAGCAGGATTTTTCCTGAATCGGGAGCCAATGAAAATTCCGACGTCAACCTTCCGGCTGTGGCACTTTCCGCGAAAGCGATCTTCCAGCCTTTTTCTGCAATTGCCCTGCTGCATTCTATTACTTTCAGAATTGGCATGACAATTGGTTTTATGGTTTGAGCACTACCTTTACGCAGTTGTCTTCCTTCTTATTGAAGATGTCGTACATCTTGGCTGCGTCATGCAAAGGCACCTGGTGCGTGATGATGTCTTCCAGGGTGACCTTTTTGGTTTCCACCAAATCAATCAAGTGGTCAATATAATTGTGTACCAGCGCCTGGCCTCCTTTCAATTTGATCCCCTTGTCGAACCATTGGTGCAAGGGGAAGTTGTCATACGGAGTTCCATAAACGCCTACAACGGTAACCGTTCCGCCACGACGGACAGCATCCATGCAACGCTCCAGAACCCTCATTGTCCCGACTTCGCCTTGAAAAAAGTTTCTTGCCTTGGTCATGAAACCGTGATCGGCTTCCATACCAACGGCGTCAACGCAGACATCGGCACCATAGCCATTTGTCAATCCACGGATTACCTCGACGGCATCTTCCTTCGCTCCGTTTATGGTTTCCACATTGGCGGCCTTCTTGGCCATTTCCAATCTGTAATCTCTCGTATCAACCCCAATCACACGTCCGGCTCCTTGCAGCCAGGCCGCTTTCATGGCCATGATTCCAACAGGACCACAACCAAAAACCACCACGGTTTCACCACCCTTGAGTTCGGCCCAATCGATTGCCGACCAGCCCGTCGGGAAGATATCCGTCAGGAACAGTGCCTGATCATCGGTCAGGGCATCCGAGATCTTCCTTGGTCCGAAATTCGCATAAGGGACGCGTACATATTCGGCCTGGCCGCCACTGTAACCGCCATACAAATCGGTGTAGCCAAACATTCCACCACCCTTGCCATCCAGCAATCCGCCTTCCGGACCATAATGATCAGGGTTTGAGCTTTCGCAATGCGTAGGCAGGTTCATGTTGCAGAAATGGCACGTCCCGCAAGAAATGGGGAACGGAACGACTACCCTGTCACCTACTTTCAGATTCGTCACGCCTGAGCCTATTTCCTCTACAATTCCCATGAATTCGTGACCAAGTACCATACTTTTGGGTTGCGGAATAAAACCATTATAGATGTGCAGATCTGATCCGCAAATGGCTGTTGAAGTTACTTTCAAAATAACATCCGTGTTTTCTTCAATGCGGGGATCATCAACATTGTCAACACTTACATTTTTTGGATTATGGAATACTAATGCTTTCATACTAATTTATTTAGGATTTGGATAAGATTAAAAAGCCTGCCTTGCGGGCAGGCTTCAAATAAATCATCGGGGATGTTATTCCTCGTCTTGATCGGCAGCTTCAATGTTGATCGTTGCAAGCGCGATCTCTGTCAGATTCACATCCGCATTTTTTTCTTCTGCCAATGTTTCAGCCAATAATTCGGCTGCTTCAGTTTCACCCAAAGTAGTTGCAAAAGCATACAGGGTTCCGTAAGTCGCAATTTCATAATGCTCCACCTTTTGGGAAGCAGCAATGATTCCTGCATCCCTTACCACACCTTTCTCGGTTTCTTCCATAATGCCTTCGCCTTCCTTGATCAGTCCTTCCATGGCATCGCATTTTTTAGCTACCGCCTTCTTTCCAATCGATTGGAATACTTTTTCCAAACGTGCAATCTGCTCTTCCGTTTCTGCCAAATGATTTTCAATGGCAGTTCTCAATTCTTCAGAAGTAGCATTCTTGGCCATCTTGGGCAATGCCTTTGTAAGCGCCTTTTCTGCCCAATAGATGTCCTTCAAGCTGTCTTCGAACAAAGATCTCAATCCGTCTGCAGCATTTGATTTTGCTTTTACAGTTCCATCCGCAGCCGTTTTTTTAGTTGTTGAAGATTTGGCTGCCGGTTTTGCAGTTGTACTTTTTGATGCAGTGCTTTTTGATGCAGCAGTTTTTGTACCTGTTGTTTTTGTACCTGTTGTTTTTGTGGTCGTTTTCATAACGGTTTTTTATTTGATATTAATAATGAATATTTTTTATGCTTTACAAAAGTTCATCATTGCGAGAAGAAAAACTTACACAATTTCAACCGAACATTACAACATTATAAAATTATACTCATTTAATTTCCAGTATGTTAATTCTATAACTTTCGATTTTAAATACATAATATTTAGCTATGGTTAGTAGATACATTTGGAATATTAATCATTTAAAAAAACTATTAGTTATGAAAACAGATGCTACAAAAGACACCAAAACCGGTGCAACCTCAGCTGGAAAAACAGCGGACAAAAAAACGACTGGAAAGAAATCAGATGACAAAAAAACGGATGATAAAAAGACTGCTTCCAAAGCTGGAACATCCAAAAAATAATTCTTAATACTTAAATACAACAGCTATGAACACAAACCAAAACGACAATTCCGGTCAAGGTAACCGAGACAGTCAGCACGCGAACCAAGATTCACAAAGAAATCAATCAGGACAACAGTATGGCGGAAGCGAATCAGACCGATTCAGCGGTAATGATGGCCGTCAAAATGATGACCAACGCTTGTCAAGCAACCCGGATGGAAATGAATCTGATTCACGTAACAACGAAAATGACAATGAAGACCGTCGATTAGGCGAAAGAGATTTCAATTCTGGAAATTCTGGAAACAATGATGCAAGTCGTCAATTTACCGGAAACAGCGAGGAAGACAGAAGAGCCAGCGATGCCAGAAACTACGGTGGAAGCGATGATACCGACTCGAGTGATTCTTTATACGATGCCGCTTCGGACGAGGAGTATGATGAAGAACTGGATGCAGCAGACCTCGACAGTGAAGCAGACGGTTTTGAAGAAGATGATGACTTGACTGCGGACAGGTCGATCTAATGAACACTCCATCTTATCCAAAAGGATAATCGGGCATCTGCCTGATTGTCCTTTTTTGTATTGCAGTATTTCGTATATTTAGAGTACAATTTAACCCAAAAACAATATCATGTTATTATTTGCAGCATTTGAACTGGACAAGATTTTAAAAGGTGATGAAGAATGGATCTTCCTTTTGGAGATCGCAGCACGGACCATCATAATGTTCGTATCCATACTGATCGCCCTTGCCATCCTGGGAAAACGAGGTGTCAAGCAGCTTTCGGTTTTTGAATTGGTCATCATCATCAGTCTTGGTTCTGCCGCAGGGGATCCGATGTTCTACAAGGAAGTGGGCCTTCTAAATGCCATAACCGTCTTTATCGTGGTCATTCTCTGCTATAAACTGACCACCTACATTGTCTTTAAAAGCGAACGCATTGAAAAAATGATAGAGGGGTCTCCCATCTGCCTGGTAAGGGATGGAAGATTCTCCATTGGCAATTTCAAGAACGAGCCTCTTGGCTACGATGAGTTTTTTGGAGAAATGCGACAGTACAGTGTTTCCCACCTTGGCCAGATCGAGATGGCACTGATTGAAATATCAGGCGAGATCAGCCTGTACTACTACAAGGATGAAGACGTGAAATACGGCCTGCCGATCCTGCCGCACCTTTACGAGGAGCAACACAGCCAGATCATGAAAAAGGACATCTACTCTTGTGCGTTCTGCGGCAATACGGAAACCATAGAAGAAACCGACAAGCATCTCTGCGGTGTCTGCAGCAAGGACAAATGGGTAAAATCCATCAACAATACAAGGATCACCTAGCTGCCTACAATTTCTCCCCCGTTGATGTGGATGATCTGTCCCGTAATGTAGCTGCTGTCTTCCGAAGCCAGGAATACATAAGCTGGTCCCACTTCCGAAGGCTGTCCGGCCCTGCCCATAGGGGTATCCTGCCCGAAATCTGAAACCTTGTCGAATGTGGCTACAATCAACGGTGTCCAGATCGGTCCCGGAGCAACGGCATTTACGCGGATTCCCTTTTTGGCAAGCATCGTGGCAAGCGAACGCGTAAACGTAACTATCGCTCCCTTCGTACTCGAATAATCCAGCAGGTGCTCGCTTCCTCTATAGGCCGTAACAGAAGTCGTATTCACAATCGTATCGCCTTTTTCCAGATGCGGGAGTGCTTCCTTTACGATGTAAAAAAACGGATAGATGTTGGTCTCGAAGGTTTCCTGCAACTGTTTCTTCGTGATGTCCTCCACCTTGCTTTCAGAATATTGGAGTCCGGCATTGTTGACCACGATGTTCAATCCTCCAAATTCTTTTATTACCTTTTGCACGGATGACTTGCAGAATTTCTCGTCTTTCAAATCGCCTTCAATCAGCAGGCACTTCTGGTTTTCTTCTTCGACCAAACGTCTTGTTTCTTCGGCATCCTTCCTTTCATTGAAGTAGACGATGGCAACATCAGCTCCTTCCCTGGCAAAATGCACGGCTATGCTTCTGCCTATTCCGCTGTCGCCCCCTGTTATAAGTGCCACCTTGCTTTTGAGTTTCCCGCTGCCCTTGTAGTTCTTATTGATCACTTCCGGCTGTGGGTTCATCCGTGCTTCCTGGCCTGGAAGATCTTGTGACTGCTGTGGAAATTTATTTGGCTTTGCCATGACTATTCTTTTTGAGGTTGATGTTTTAAAATTAAGCCTTTATATTTCTGATTCGTTTCAGTTTATGCTTTCTTTCTTATGATTTTTGATGCTGATGATCGACCCTCCCTTGCGCAATACTTTCCATTTCTCTTGCTTCTTTTCTATCATCTCTTTTCACACTAAAAACTTATCTTTGCAACATGGCAGAAAGCAAGCTCAAACTTTATATGGTGATGCTGGGGTGCACTCCCGAGGGAAGGCTCACGGAACAGCACGATATCTTTTTCGGGATCGGCACTTCCCTGAAGGAACTGTTGCCTGATATGATTGCATCCTGGCCTGAAGCCAAAGGACAGCTCCATATTGACGTCTGGAGGGAAGTGACCTCGGTGGATGGATTTTCGATCGAAGTCATCGAAAGGACTGCCGAAACGAATCCGGGCCGGCATCTTTTCTTCCTGAACCTTGGCGGATACAAGAAGAATGAATTTGAAGAATACCATTACAAGGTGCTGACCGTTGCACCAACTCTGGCTGCTGCCTTGAAAGCTTCCAAGAAAACAGCCTTCTACAAGCATTTTGGCTTCAAGGGTGCCACCTCGCACGTGGATGAGAAATATGGCATTGACGTGGACGATGCTTTCAAGGTGGAAGATATGCTGGGGCTGCAACTTAAGGAACGCTACCAATTGAAAATTACAGAAAAGATATTGGTTGCCGAAGACAGGTTGCACATCGGCTACCTCAAACTTTCGAAATTAATCTAAAAACCATGGGAAGAAATAACGACAAGAACATCAAGAAACACAACGACAAACTGCACAAGGCCCAGGCGAAAGCCAAGGAAGCGGAAGTGCTGCGCAAGGAAAAACTGGCGGCCATCATCAAGAAGTTCAACGAAACGAAAGAATAAGATGCCTGCAACCAACTGTTATTGCGGCAGCGGGAAAATGTTTGCCACCTGCTGTGAACCGTACCTCACCACTCTTGAAAAAGCACCTACTGCGGAAGCCCTGATGCGTTCCAGATACAGTGCCTACTGCGTCCAGGCGGGCGATTATCTCGTGGCCACCACCCACTCTTCTACAAGAAAATTTCATAAAAAAGAGGACATCTTGGAATGGTCCAAAAGCAATCAATGGTTGAAGCTCGAGGTCTTAAGGGCAGAAGAAACCGTAGTAGAATTCAAGGCTTATTTTTTGGACGACCGGCTAAAAGCGAACGTACACCATGAGAAATCCACTTTTGCAAGGGAAGATGGAAGGTGGTTTTACGTGGATGGGGTATTTTATTGATCGGGGATTCAACCAGTGATGATCATCAGGATGGGAGGGCTTTTGTGAAGTAAAGTTTTTATTCCTGTTTTAAAAAGAAAATAATATATTTGAAAAAGCTACCCAAACCACAAGAAATGAAAAACAAGAAACTTTCCGAATCGACTCTTGAAGAACTGTACCAAAAGAAAAAGTTACTGAAAACCATCCTGATCACCTTTGCCTCATTCATGGCGGTTGCGTGTGCCGGGATCGTTTACTTCAATATAAAAAGCGGAAGCTATGCAACACTTGCGATCCTTCCAGCGTGTTTTATCACACTGTTGCCGATTGCCAGCAATCTGAGCCAGATCAGCAAGGAGATAAAGGAACGTGAACTGAAGTAATTTTTAATGCACGCATATAATTGAAAGTACACGAGGCGGAAGAATTCCAAGATAAACTGGCCTCCTTTATTCAGACACTGGAAGCAACTCCAGATTTCCTAAGGGATAGTGCGGTGAAAGGGATAGTTGAAATCTTAAAAGAAATCGATTCCAAGGCTGATTTACAAAAACAGAAAAGCCTGATCAATCGCATTTCAATCGACTCGGTTGAAAAATGGGAAACCATATGCAAGATCGGAGCATTCTTGAAAGAGCATTCTTAACCACTAATCCAGCCAATGATTTAATTCCCAGCCCTGATGCAAGGGAAAATCCTTCCCGGTTTTTCTTCGGGAAGATTTGGAAAGGCAGCAGGAATACGGATCCATTCCCTGCCCGAGCGATTCGCTCCGGGTAATTAGGAATCATACTTTCGAAACCCTCCCCTTCTTCAATCGGTCCAACATGAACAACAATCCCAAAAAGGCCACACCTGCAGAAGCATACAAGATTACCGGCACGCGCGTAACGACGTCGTGGTAGAACCAACCTGCCAACAAGGCTCCAAGGCCTATTCCGGCTTCCAAGGCGATGTACATAGTGGCCATCGCCTTTCCCCTGTGGTCGGGATGGCTCATGTCAACCGTCCAGGCGTTCAAGGCCGGCGAAAGCACACCCGTAGCCACTCCATAGGCAACGGATCCAAAGAGGAATCCCATGAACGTATCGGCATAGCCCAGGATAAACAAGGCGATGACCAAGAGGAACAATCCAACCGTGATGACACGCGTCCGCCCGTATTTATCCGAAGCCCTTCCTGCCAGGAAACGAATCAACAACGATGAAATGGTAAAGACGATAAAAAACAATCCCTTGTTGGAGATTCCCAGGTGCTGCGTCCAATCCGGAATCAACGTCAGTATCGTCCCGTAGGCGATATACGACATAAATGTGACAAAGGCAGCCGGAAGGACCTCGATGGCTATGATGTCCTTCCTGGAGATCTTGAGGAGCGAAAGGCTGAAGCGTTGCTTTTCCCTAAGGGTTTCCTCCATGTTCATCAGGATCAGGATCGAAAGCAATGCAAAAGCCGACGAGACATAGAACAAAATGTTGATGGAATAGTACAAGGTGATGGTACTTCCTATAGCCGGGCCAATGGCCATCCCGATACTGAAACACAGTCCGTGGAAACCCAGTGCCTCGCCCCAGCGTTCCTGCGGAATGATATCCGCCACATAGGCGGCAGTTGCCGTGGGCTTGAACCCCGTGGAAAATCCGTGAAGCAGCCTCAGGAACAGGAATCCCGCGACACTGCCCAGAACGGGATAAAGGAAACCGCATACAAAGCATACGATAGAACCTGTAGCCATTACCGGAACACGTCCCAAAGTATCGGTCAGTCGTCCGCTAAACGGCCTTGATATTCCTGCCGTGAGTGTGAAAAGCGCAATGATGAATCCCTTGTATTCCGCTCCTCCCATGCTGCTCAGATAGGATGGCAGTTCAGGAATGAGCATGTTGAAGCTGGCTGAAAACAACAAGGAACTCAAGCAGACAAGTCCGAATTGAAGGTTGTAAACCGGATGTGGCGTTTTTATCATTGCAGGGAAAAGGAAAATAAGGGCATTCTTTCGGGTGCAAAAATAAGATTTATTATCAGCAGCGTATCGGATCTGCACAAAAAAATCCGAAGCTTATGACTCCGGATCAATGATAGCAATAAATGTCATCATCTTAAACTGTTCCCCTGTAGGCCGTTTCCAAAGCTTCAATATTGAGCTTCTTCATCGAGAGCATTGCCCTTGTGGCCCTCTGGGCCTTATCAGAAGAGCCATCGGCCACCATCTCGTTGAGCACTGCGGGAACGATCTGCCAGGAAACGCCAAATTTGTCGGCCAGCCAGCCGCATTGCTGGTAATCCGGGTTGCCGCCTTCACCGAGCCTCTCCCAATAGTAGTCAATTTCTTCCTGTGTATCGCAACTCACGATAAAGGAAATGGCCGGCGTAAATTGAAATTCATCTCCTCCATTCAAGGCAACGAATTCCTGCCCCTCGAGAAAAAACTGTATGGTCATTACGGTTCCCTCAGGCTTGTGGTGGAACTCAAATCCTTCCTTCCCGTAACGGGTGATCTTGTCGATCCTGGAAAATTTGAAGATCGAAGTGTAAAAATAGACGGCTTCTTCGGCCACGCCGTTGAACCATAAATTGGGTGTGATTTTTTGCATTGTTGCCATGGTACTTCTTTTTAAGTTCTTTTCATATAAATTTCGGAAATTTAATCGAACCTGTGCGTGGGCATTAAAGACAAATTAACAGTGTGGCCGGGTCAGGATCTTGTCCAACTGCTTCAATTAAAAGAACTTCTGAATGCCAACGGGGAAACATTGGTCTTGCTCTTGAACAATTTGCTGAACGATTGCGGGTGTTCAAACCCAAGACGGAATGCAATTTCACCCACCGACAGGGAAGTCGTGGCAAGGATTTCCTTTGCCTTTTCAATCAATTTGCCGTGGATGTGCTGCTGTGCATTCTGTCCCGTGAGGTTCCGCAGCATGTCGCTCAGATAATTCGACGAAATGTTCAATTGTTCCGCCAGGTATTGTACGCTTGGGAGTCCGAACTCCCGTACCTTGTCGCCATCGAAGTACTCCGCAAGGATTTCTTCGAATCTTATCAACATGTCACTGCTGACCGTTTTCCTGGTAATGAATTGGCGGTTGTAAAACCGGTTGCAATAATTAAGCAACAGCTCGGTATGGGAGACGATGACGTCCTGGCTGAAGGAATCAATCACCGAACGGTATTCCTTCTCGATATCCTTCATGATCCCGGTAATCATAGTTTCTTCCTTTTCGGAAAGATGCAAGGCTTCGTTGGTGGCATACGAGAAGTAACCAAAGTTCCTTATGCTTTTTCCCAAGGCATAATTGCGTATGAAATCAGGATGCAGGATCAACCAGTAGCCGTTCAGTGCCAGGTCCTCGTCCACCACGGTGGCAATCACTTGTCCGGGTGAAAAGAACGTCATCGTGCCTTCGTCAAAATCATAGTAGCCCTGGCCGTATTTCATGGTTCCCTTGAAATTCTTCTTGATGCAGATGGAATAAAAATTATACACCACGCTCTTGTACCTGTCGTCAAAATGGCACCGGATGTCTTCCATGTTGATCACACTCACCAGAGGATGCTCCGGCCTGGGAAGTTCCAAGACACGATGCAGATCGGATATGGATTCAAAAACGTAGGGTACATTGCCTGCTTTTTTCATGGTCGCATGGTTTTAGAAGAGGAAAAGCCATCCCCAAAGATAGCCTTTCCTTTTGAATTTGATCTGCTTATTGGTCGATTCCCTTCATGTTCGCCGCATCATAGCGGTCTCCCGTTGATGTTCCCGGAGGGACAATAGCATCCAGCCTTTCCAATTCCTCGGGAGTCAATTGAATGCCTGCCGCCGCTATATTTTCTTCCACATATCGCACCCGCTTTGTACCCGGAATCGGGAGGTATCCTTTCGAAGCCACCCAGGAAATGGCCAATTGTGAAGCCGTTACCTGTCTTGCCACGGCCAGCTTGTTGATTTCCTTCAGCAGTTCCATATTCTTGTAGAACTGCCCACCCTGGAAACGTGGAATGGTCTTCCTGAAATCATCATCGGAAAAATCTTCCGGAGATTGGATTTCCCCGTTGAAAAAACCCCTTGACAAGGGCGAATAGGCTACAAATCCAATCCCAAGCTCTTCCAACGTCTTCAAGATGCCGGCTTCCTCAACCGTCCTTTCAAACAAGGAATATTCGGTCTGGACGGCCGTCAAGGGATGAATGTCGTGGGCCCTTCTGGTCGTGGCGGAAGAAACTTCCGAAAGCCCTATGTAGCCAATCTTTCCTTCCCTTATGAGATCGGCCATCGCGGCAACCGTTTCTTCAATTGGCGTATCGGGATCCAAACGGTGCAGGTAGTACAAGTCGATAAAATCGGTGCCCAGGTTCTTGAGCGAACGTTCCACGGCTTTTTTTACATACTCCTTCCTTCCATTGAAGTTCCAGGTCAGCTGCCCGCTATCGTCAATCTCGTAGCCGAATTTTGTAGCGATGACATATTCGTTCCGGTTGCCCTTTATGGCCTTGGCAACAAGCCTTTCGTTGTGCAAGGGGCCATACAGGTCGGCCGTGTCCAGAAAGCTTCCGCCCAGTTCCAGCGAACGGTGGATGGTTGCTATTGCCTGCTTCTCATCGGCCCGGCCATAAATATCGCTTCCAGCAATCTGTGTCATTCCCATACAACCAAGGCCAATGTTTGGCACTACAAGCCCCTGGCTTCCTAATTTTACTTTTTTGATGCTCATGATCGTTTGTTGATTTTAATACTGCAAAGTTCCATCAACACAAGTCCTAAAAAGTAGCCGAAACAAGCATAGTTGTATCCAAAACGGGGCAATGGATATTTAACTGGAAAGAGCAACTTTGTGACGGCATGTCCTCCACCGCAAAAAAATACTATCTTTAAAATCTCATTAATCCATCTGATATCTTTTATGTCCGGCATCAAATCTTTACCAACCATGCTCCTTCTGGCATTCACAACCGCCTGTTTTTCGCAGGAAGCAAAATGGACCAACCTCCTGGACCGCAACCTCTCGCAATGGGAAACCTATTTGAGCTACCGCCACAAGCCTGATTACAAGGGCGAAGTACCCACGAATGAAAAAGGAGCACCATTGGAACCAATCGGCTACAATAAAAATACGGCCAATGTTTTTTCCATCATCGAAGAAAACAAGGAGCCCGTCCTGAGGGTCAGCGGTGAGATCTACGGCTGCGTCTTTACCAGGCAGGAATATGAAAACTACCACTTGAAGCTGCAAGTGCGATGGGGAGAAAAAAAATGGATGCCAAGAACCGACAAACTACGGGATACCGGAATCCTGTACCATTCCATTGGCGAATGCGGGAAGGACTACTGGCGTGCCTGGATGCTGTCGCAGGAATTTCAAATCATGGAAGGGCATGTCGGCGATTACTGGAATATTGCAAATTCCGCCATAGATGTCCGCGCTTTCATCCCCGAAGGCATCATGAATCCCGTTGCAAATGAAGACCAACCCTTCCTGCCCATTGCAACAGGTACGGGAATTGATGGTTTCTGCCTCAGAAGCGAAAATCATGAGAGCAGACCCGGGGAATGGACCACGGTGGAATTGATCTGCGTGGGCGATAAAAGCCTGCATATCGTGAACGGAAAAGTCGTAATGGTGCTGCAAAATTCCCGTTATGTGGAAGATGGGAAATCCTATCCGCTGGCGAAGGGAAAAATCCAGCTGCAGAGCGAAGGTGCCGAAGCGTATTTCAAGGACATCAAGTTAAGGGCCATCAAGGAAGTACCGAAGGAATATGCGAAATACTTTGACTAGATGCAAACCCGCGGCCTAGGAAAGCTCCACGCTGATGCAGTTCTTTTCGAAGTCGATTGCAAACAAATCCCGGTTCTTAGGATTTGGAACGCATCTTTTGATGTCCAGGTTCTTGGAAAAAAAAGTTGATGCCGCCTCTCCAAATTTCAAATGCAGGTCATATTCGATGTTGCCAAACTTGCCCACAAACGCCTTCAAGACAATCTGCCTTTTGTCTTGTATAAATTCTTGCGAATAATGGTATTCCGACTCGGAAAAAGTCACACTCTTGCACCAAAGCTTGGTTTCCTTGTTGCCTGCTTGAACATAGGCCTTGCAAATAGCATACTCCAAATATTCTAAAAATTCATTATCTAACATTTTACTAGCGTTTTGAAACTATTTTATAGTTTGAATCGTTATAATTTTGAATTTTGCACTCAAAAAACGAATTTATACAAAAAAAAGTTATCAGAAGAAATAAAACACAATTAAAACCAAAAAGAGTTTCACATCCAATTTTATTTTAAGAAGAATAGTTCCAAAGTAAACTTTCGCCTATTATCTTTTCTATATTTGCACCTAGTCAGCACTTTAAACCCATACCACTAGCAAAATGATAAAAAACTACCTGCTTGCATTGTTGTTGTTTCCTGCCTTGATCTGGTCGCAGGGCATAACCGTTTCCACCACGGCCTTTACTCCTACCCAGCTTGTAACCGATGTATTGCTTGCTTCCAACTGTGTTGAAATCAGCAATATCACAACTTCATCCGCCTGCGGGATTGGTTATTTCAATGCCAATGGTGGCGGATTCCCATTTCCGGATGGTATCCTTTTAAGATCCGGACAAGCATCCAGTACCGCCGGACCTTATACTGGCTTGAACATTTCCACCACCTGTTCCAATCAAACCGATCCGGATTTGCAGCAAATGATGAATACCTATGGCTATACAGGCAACAATCTAGATGCCACCTTCCTCAAGTTTCATTTCGTGGCACAAACCAACACTGTAAATTTTGACTATATATTTGCTTCCCAAGAATATGGCCAGTTTCAATGCTCCGCATTTGCAGATGTAGTCGCTTTTATCCTGACCGATTTGGTCACAGGAGTTTCTACCAATTTGGCCACACTTCCCAACAGCAACCTCCCTGTTTCTGCAAATACCATTAGGGATGCCCTTTTCAATCCCAACTGCACGTCCTTCAACTCCGAGTATTTTGGCAGTTACAATGTAAACAATCCCGCTTCCAGTTTTATCAACATGAAAGGACAGACCATTCCGCTGCAAGCAATTGGAAATGTAATTCCCGGCAACAGCTACTCCCTTAAAATTGTCGTGGGAGATTATGGAGATCCAGCTTTAGATTCAGCCATATTCCTACGAAGTGGTTTCTATTCTCCCGGCCTTTGCAGCCAAACGATTCAAATGATTGCCTTTCTTGATGACAACAACAACGGTATCAAGGACGATGACGAAATCAATTTCAAGCACGGTGCTTTTACGCATACCATCAATAATAGTGGCGACGAAATCAATACCTCAAGTCCCAATGGAACCGTGTTTGTCAGCACCACTTCCAGCACGGATACTTATGATTTGAACTATACGATCGATCCTGCCTTCAGCCCTTATTTCAGCACGTCAATCAATTTCAATGATATTACAGTTGCAGAAGGCAGCGGGTTGAATGCTTACTATTTTCCAATTGCCACTACCCAGCCTTATCATGACGTGGCCGTCAGCCTGATCTCGAGCAATCAACCGCAACCGGGATTCGATTATCATCAAACCATCGGGGTAACCAACAACGGCACGGTGTCCTCGAGCGGAACACTGACTTTTACCAAAGATCCCCTGCTTGACATCACCTCCGTTTCACAACCCGGAATTGCCGATACGCCGACGGGTTTCACCTATGCCTACACCGATCTGCTACCCAACGAGAGCCTGAACTTCACCGTAACCTCTCTTGTTCCCACGATACCAACGGTTGCATTGGGTGATTATGTAACCAGCGGCGTTACCGTGGCGGCAGCCACTGTTGAAAACAATACCGAAAACAACACCAACACCCTTTCCGAGATCATCGTTGGCGCCTATGATCCCAATGACAAAATGGAATCACACGGGGCAAGCATTCCGTTCGACAGTTTTGGTACCGATGAGTACCTGGAATATACGATCCGCTTTCAAAACACCGGAACCTACTATGCTACAAGAGTAAGCATAGAAGATGAGCTGGAAGCACAGCTTGATCCTTCGAGTTTCCAGATGATCAGTGCCAGCCATGCCTATACCCTGACCCGCGTCAACAACAAACTCGTGTGGACTTTCAATGACATCCTGCTTCCAAGCATGGAAGACAGCGAGGAAGCCAGCCAAGGGTATGTCCGTTTCAGGATCAAGCCGAATGCAGGTCCTGCCGTGGGAGACATCATTACCAACCAAGCCAGCATCTTCTTTGATTTCAATCCGCCTATCATCACCAATCTTTTTGCGACCGAATTCACAACGACCTTGTCAACGCCCGATTTCAATGAGCTCACACTTGTGGTGTATCCGAATCCAAGCAAAAGCATGACCACGATTTCCAGCAAGAATGACATCATTGAAACCTTGAAAATAACAGATGTCACCGGCAAGACAATCAAGGCCATGACGGTAGATGCTGCAACAATTTCAATAAATGTGGCTGACTTGTCTACTGGTATCTATCTGCTTGAACTGAGCAATTCCAAACAGGAGCGTGTCGTCAAGAAATTGATCATAAACTAATAAGATGCCTTTCGAATTTAAATGCCCCAAAAGACTGACGCTTCTGGGGCATTTTTATATCACTTAACACAGCTTTGGAGAAAGTAAATTGTCTGATTTCTTACTGAACTGTGCCAATGCTTATAACTACGGGCATTACTTTTCAACCGAAGTACTTATCTTGGCGTCTGCCAGAATGTTAACTTCCAAAAACTTACCATCCCTTGCCACAAGAAAGTCGGCATGGGTCGGATTGTTTTCGGCATCGTAAAAGACTACTTTAAGCCGCATTCCCTTCTCTTCCCTTGTCTGGCTCTCGATACTGAACTTAGCAGGAGCTGGCATTTTTTTAAACAACATCGGCATGACCATAGGTTCCATTCCTTCTGGAATCCCCTTTACGGTGTATTGATTCGCCAAAAACGGAGCAAGCGAATCAATTGTCTTGTACTCAAAGGCGGTCTTTACGGCATTGATCCTTCTGTTGTAATCAATCTCTCCCTTGGTATTGCATGACACTATGAAAAAGGCAAACAACAATAGTATATTCTTCATGATAAATGATCTAATGTGATTAAAAATGAGTGAGGATGATGATTACTTTACGATCATCTTATAGCCTATCCCCCGGATGTTTACAATGGAGATGTTCTCGTCCTCCGAAAAATATTTCCTGAGTTTCGTGATGAACACATCCATGCTCCTGGCATTAAAGAAAGTATCGTCGCCCCACAATTCGATGAGCACCTTCTGCCTCTCGAGTACCGAATTCTTGTGCAGGATCAACCTGTACAGCAATTCATTTTCCAGATTGGTAAGGCTATTTTTCCTGGAATCGCTTCTCAATTCCATGGCCTCGTGATCGAATGTAAATCTACCTATGGTAAAAACGGATTGCAACTGCTCGGCAGGCCTTGGCATCCTGTTCAAAAGCGAATTGATCCTGACGACAAGCTCCTCTATGCTGAAAGGCTTTTTCAAATAATCATTCCCGCCGGTTTCAAATCCCTTGATGACATCCTCTGTAAGCGAACGGGCGGTCAAAAAAATAACGGGAATATTGGCATTGGCCTTCCTTATTTCCCTTACAAAAGAATAACCGTCGAGTCCCGGCATCATGATGTCGACCACACAAATACTGTAACCGTGCTCCTGGAAGGCAGCAAGTCCTTTTTTGCCATCCTGGATCCAATCTACCGTAAAACCGCTCCTGACCAGCATGTCATGCGTAATTTTTCCAAGCGATTGTTCATCTTCCAGATAAAGTATTTTTACATTATTCATGGTACAGCGGTATTAAGATTTCAAATGTGGTTCCCGTCCTGGCCGTTCTTCCTGCCAATTGTATTTTTCCATCGTGCAGGTTGATGATCTGCCTGACGTAATTCAACCCAAGGCCATAACCTTTCGTGGTATAGCTGTCGGTTTCCAAAACCCTGAAATAAGGCTTGAATATTTCATTCCTGTATTTCTCAGGGATGCCTATCCCATTGTCTGAAAACAAGATCCTTGCAAAGCTGCCTTCCTTCGAAACAGTGATTACCATGACCGGTTTTTCCTTTGAATATTTGATGGAGTTGTCCATCAGGTTTCGGAATACATTTCCCAAATGCTCCTGGTCGGCATTGATCCACACGTTGCCATCTTCAGAATTGACGCTTACCGTGGCCTCATGTTTTTGCAGGACCGGTCTCATGTTTTCCACTATCTGATGGACAAATCCCGGCAGGTTGCTTTTTTCAAACCGCATTGCCATTTCTCCCTCGCTCATCTTTGCATTGTACAAGATCGAATCGGTCATGTTGACCAGCCGGTCCAAATCCCCTTTCATGATTCCCATGTATTCCTTTGCCATTTCCTTGTCGTCCAAGACATCGTATTTGTGCAAAGCTTCAATTGCGGCAGACAGGGTGGCAATCGGGGTCTTGAATTCGTGCGTCATGTTGTGGGTGAAATTGTCCTTCATTTCCATCAATTTACGGCTTTTATTCACGTTGAGAAGCAAAAGAAAAATTGCACTGATGCAGATGATCATGTACACAATGGAAAGCACTATCGATGAAACCATTTCATTGACCACTATCCATTCCATGTTATAGAAATTCAAACCGTACTCCTGTTTTGCATCAATCTGTGATCTTATGCCTTCGGTTTTAACATCAGCATCCTTACTTTCTACAGGATAAACATCAATCTTCTTGTTCTTGGAATGCCTTACAGAAAACTGCAGGTCCCCAAAGGCCACTTTCATTTCTTCCTTTATGGCGTTATATATTTTCCGGCTTTGATCAATCGGCAGCACGGTCCTATTATCACTCAATCTATTCAGAATCCTCTTTGCTTTACTGTCGCTGAGTTCCTTTCCCTCCACTTCCAACTTTACCTTTATGTCCTTGTTACTTTTTATAACTTCAAAAAGTTGCCTGGTCACCTCGCCTATTTCCGTCGTGTAAGGAGCCAGATCGTCCATCAGCTGATCGGATATGTTCTTGCGATCAAAATCAAGGACCGCCGTCTTTAGAATATTCTCGCTTTCCTTGATGATTATCGACTTCTTGCTTTCATAAACAGTATGGAGCCAATACCCCTGGAAGGTAGTAACAACAATCATTGCAATAATGGCATACAGCCTGATGGTCTTGCGATTTTTCCATGATTTAATTTTCCCCATGTAACAAAAGTATGCAAATTACCTTGTGGTAAACCCCGCTTAACACTAAATAACACTTGCCGGAGGCTTTCATGCCACAAGTAAAACCGAGTCCTCTGAATCAGTTTTTACCTTATTGGAAGATCTGTTTAATTCCTGCTTACCCAATCCAGGATGTAATCGGCATCTTCCTTCCAAGTATCCTGCGCCATGGACAGGTGGTTCCTTCCAGGAAATTCCTTGTAATCTGTGACACTTCCTTCCGGCTGGTGTTTCTTATATTTCCTATATGTTTTCTTGTTCAAGCTCGCCGGTATGATGTTATCGGTCGAACCCGAAACGAACAACAACGGGGCGTGGGCCTTCTTGAAATCGATTTTTCCAGGTTTCTTCAACGCTCCCCACAATACATTCCTGGATTCCGGAATCACCAATTTGTCATAATAGGCTCTCTGCGTTGCCTCGTCCATGCCATTCACAAAGGTGTATTGCCAATGTGAAAAGGACATCAGATAGGTCTTCTTGTTGGAGCGGAACAAGCCAAGCGGCGGCCACAGGGATTTCAGGAAGGAATATTTGAGCACGAGCACCCCTTTCGGAGGAACACTGTGATAGGCGATTCCCGCTGCAGCTTTTCCCCGTTGTACCAATAATTGCGTTATCAATCCTCCAAACGAATGCCCTATGATGATTGGTTTTTCACCAAGGGAATCAATGATCCTTGCGTGATAATCCACCACTTCCGGCAAACTCAGGCCGGCAATGAGACTATCCGGCTGCTTCAATCGCAGGTCGGCAGGATTTCCTTTCTTGTGCGGCCAGGCTGGAGCAATCACCTTGTACCCCTTGCCTTCATAATACGACTTCCATTCGTCCCATCCGCTATTGCTCACAAATGCTCCTGTAATGAGCATAATGGTTTTGGATTTTGAGGCCTTTTGTACTTCCTCCTGTGCCTGTGCAGCATTCACACCCAGGAAAATAAAGAAAAGCAAAGCCATCCCGACTTTGCCAATCTGCTGTGTTAAAATTGAAGTTTTCATATCTAAACGATTTTATGATTAATACTACAGCAAAGTTAGTTCCACAGAAAATTTCCGGATGTTATGTGGTGCTATACAGTGTTATCTTCTGTTAAGACATTAAAAACCAACACTTATCAGCATCCTTTGAAATTTACCATATATCGTGAAAGTTTTCCAAACACTCGATATTTCGCTAATTCCTAAGCTTCCATTGCCAAGAACCGTCCCTGTTTCAAAGGCTTTTGGCAAGGGGCACAATGATTGTTTTTTCGTTTTAAATTTTAAAAACAATAATCATGAAAGTAACCTACTATGGCCATTCCTGCTTTTCTGTGCTGGCAAATGGGAAGCATGTCCTTTTTGATCCCTACATCACGCCCAACGAACTGGCATCCAATGTAAATCCAGATGCAATCCAGGCCGATTACATTTTTGTGTCGCATGCCCATTACGACCATATCACCGATGTGATCAGGATCGCCAGGAATACGGGAGCAAAAGTCCTGGGTAATTTTGAACTCTACAATTGGTTCAATGAGAATGGAATCGAGAACTCCCTTCCGATAAATCCCGGAGGAAAATCTGATCTTGATTTTGGAACCGTAAAATGTGTAATTGCGCAACATTCCAGCAGTTTTGCCGATGGAAGGTATGGTGGAATCGCAAGCGGCTTCGTACTCTCCACTCCGGACGGAAGCTTCTACTACAGTGGCGATACGGCGTTGACACTCGACATGCAACTGATTCCCAGATTCACCAAACTTGATTTTGCCGTATTCCCAATCGGGGATTTGCTGACGATGGGAGTTGAAGAGGCAATCGAGGCAGCCAGGCTTGTCGGGGTAAAGAAAGTACTTGGGGTCCATTATGACACTTTCGGCTTTATAAAGATGGACCATCGGCAGGCAAAACAGGATTTTGAAAATGCAGGCCTATCCCTTTATCTTCCTTCCATTGGAGATACAATAGAATTGTAAGGCTTTCATAACCTTCCAGATGATCATTAGGCAGGTTTTCCCATGGGAGTCTTTTCTTGTTCCAGTTCAATGTACAGCTTTCAAGGCAAACCTAATTTTGTCCTGTAGATCACTATCAAGTCAAAGCGATCAAAAAATACAAGCCTTTTATTTTTCTTGTCCCAGTTCAATGCAGAGGTTTTAAACATAACGCAACTTTGCAATGCAAACCATACGAAACAATATATTTTTTAACTAAAAAATAATCAATAACAACAATAAAACCAATTTTTAATTTAAACATCAAGTATTATGAAAAAAGTATTCCTAACCACAGTCCTAGTCCTCGCAACATTTTCAGGGTTTGCCCAAAAGCCAAGTCCCAGCCTCTTGAATCCAACCAACCATACGCTCGTACTGATTGATTATGAAAGCCAGATGGCCTTTCCGGTAACCAGCATCACCATTGATCAATTGAGAAACAACACGGCCCTCGTAGCAGGTGCTTCAAAGATCTTCAATGTACCAACCGTTGTCACCACGGTAGCCGAAAGTTCCTTCAGCGGTCCGGTCTTTCCAGAAGTCGAACAGTTTTATCCGAAAGCCACTTCCAATTATATCGACCGCACCACGATGAATACATGGGAAGACACAAATGCACACAAGGCCATTGTTGGAAAAGGCAAGAAGACCATAGTGCTGGGTGGTCTCTGGACCAGCGTTTGTATCGTGGGACCTGCCTTGTCGGCAATCAGCGAAGGCTATACGGTCTATGTGATTACCGATGCAAGCGGTGATGTTTCAAAAGAGGCACATGAAATGGCGGTAACCAGGATGGTGCAGGCTGGCGCAAGACCTATCACCTCCTTGCAATACCTGCTTGAATTGCAACGCGATTGGGCAAGAAGCGAAACGTACAAGCCCGTAACCGACCTTGTAAAAAAATACGGCGGTTCATATGGAATCGGAGTCCAATATGCCCACGACATGCTAAAACACTAAATATTGTAAAAAGCGGGTTTCTAAAAATTACCCGCTTTTTTTAAACCTCCCTATTATGAAAAATCAAGCCCTCTTCATTGCATTCCTGCTGTTCTTTCTGGCAGATGCTGCAGCACAGAAAAAAGCCAACCTGATCATCACCAACGCCAAGGTGATTACGTTGGATGATTCCAAACCAGAAGCCCAGGCCATAGCCATCAGAGGCGACAAGATCGTAGCCGTCGGAACCACCGCCCAGGTATTAAAATATAAAACCAGTAAATCCGTAGTGATCGATGCCAGGGGTAAAACCGTAATCCCGGGACTTTACGATTCCCATCTACATGTGATCCGTGGCGGAAGGTTCTACAATACGGAATTGCGCTGGGACGGTGTAAAAACGTTGAGCCGTGCCTTGCAGATGTTGAAAGAGCAGGCACAAAGGACACCAGAAGGACAATGGGTGCGCGTGGTTGGCGGATGGACCGAATACCAATTTGAAGAAAAAAGGAAACCAACATTGGCCGAAATCAATGAAGCAACAGGGAACACGCCTGCCTTTGTATTGAATCTTTATGGTGAAGCCTATCTGAACCAAGCCGGAATCAAGAAACTGGGCATCACCGAAGATACGCCTAATCCGAATGGCGGACTGATCCAGAAAGATCGTTTCGGGCAACCCACGGGATTATTGGTTGCCGAGCCAAATGCCTATATCCTCTACTCGACCCTGGCCAAACTTCCCGAGCTTACCACTTCGGAAAAAGTCAATTCCACCAAATTGTTCATGTCCGAATTGAATTCACTTGGCGTGACCAGCGTGATGGATGCCGGTGGCGGCTTCCAGAACTTTCCAGATGATTATGCCATCACGGATTCGCTTTCAAAGTTGAAGCAGCTTACAGTGCGCCTGCCCTATTACCTTTTTGCCCAAAGGCCGGGCAAGGAATTGGAGGATTACCAGAAATGGATCGGCATGGTGGACATCGAGCACGATGACCATGACCACCACGACCAACCGACCGAATATTATGTGCAAGGCGGGGGTGAAAACCTGGTAGCCACGGGAGGCGATTTTGAAAACTTCACCAAGCCCCGTCCGGAATTGCCGGCCGTCATGGAAAAGCAATTGAAGGAAGTGATTGGCACATTGGTAAGAAACCGCTGGCCTTTCCGACTGCATGCCACCTACAACGAAAGCATCACGCGCTTCTTGAACGTAATTGAGGAAGTGGACAAGGAAACGCCGTTGGACGGATTGGTTTGGTTTTTCGATCATGCCGAAACCGTATCAGATGAAAACCTCCTGCGGATAAAAGCGCTTGGCGGCGGAATTGCCATCCAGCACCGAATGGCCTATCAGGCAGAAACATTCATCTCAAGATACGGAAGGAAGGCCGCCCTGGACACGCCTCCTATTAAGAAAATGATCGACCTGGGATTGCATGTCGGCGGAGGAACAGACGGCACCCGCGTGGCCAGTTACAATCCGTGGGTTGGCTTGTATTGGCTGGTGACTGGAAAATCCCTTGGCGGAATAGAATTCGCTTCAAAGGAAAACCAACTGGACAGGATCAAGGCATTGAAGCTGTACACCCAGGGAAGTGCATCGCTGATCCACCAGGATAAGGACAGGGGAACAATCAAGGAAGGCTACCTGGCAGACCTTGCCATCCTGTCCGATGATTATCTGACCACGGCTGCAGAAAACATCAAGGACATAAGGGCCAACCTGACCGTACTTGACGGTAAGCCCGTCTACGGAAACGGGGATTTTTCAAAATTTGCACCCGCACTGCCAAAAGCTGAACCTGCTTGGAGTCCGGTTAATTTTTACGGAGGCTATCAAACCAAATAAACCCATGAAAACGTATCTCTTTTTACCGTTTCTTCTGATTTTTGGATCATCTTTCGGACAGCAGAAGCCTGCTTTCAAATCTTTAAGGTACGACGATGATTTCAGCCATTTGAAATTGGATTCGGTACGAAATGATTACGAGAAACTAAAATTCATGCCCTTGACTGAAAGCGGAAATACCTATATCTCCCTTGGAGGAGACGTGCGCTTCCAATATTTCAACATCAGGAATGAAGACTGGGGCGATACATCGGACGACAAAGATGGCCATACCCTCTCCAGGTTCCTGGTCCACGCAGATTTCCATACAGATGACCTCTTCAGACTGTTTGTACAATTGCAAGGCAGCAATGCAAATGGACGGATCAATCCAAATCCCGTGGAAGACAATCCGCTGGATCTGCACCAAGCCTTTTTTGACATCAATTTCAAATCGGGAACTGAAGGCAAGCTGACTTTCCGAGCCGGCCGTCAGGAATTGTCCTATGGAAGCCAAAGGCTGATTGCCGTCAGGGAACTTCCCAATAGCCGAAGTGCCTTTGACGGAGCCAGGATGTTATTGAACATTCGAAACCTCCAATCGGATATTTTCTACACCCATCCCGTTGCAAACAGGAAGGGGATCCTTGATGATGCTTTTAATGACGACACCAAACTTTGGGGAAGCTACACCGTCATCCAGGACATTCCGTTTTTGGAGAATATTGATGTTTATTATCTAGGCTTCTGGAAGCGCAAGGCTACTTTTGATGACGCATTGGGAAAAGAGCGGCGCCATTCCTTCGGCACAAGGATCTGGAAAAACAAGGGCAATTGGAACTATGATTTTGAAGGTGTCTATCAATTCGGCAAGATACAAGAAAAGAGCATTTTAGCTTGGACTATTTCTTCCAATACTTCCTATCAATTTGATGGTATGAAATTCAAGCCCACGGTTGGCTTGAAAACCGAAATCATATCCGGAAACAAGACGTATGGAGATGCCACGATAGAAACATTCAATCCCCTTTTTCCAAAAGGGGCTTATTTTGGCCTGGCGGCCTTGATCGGGCCTTCCAACCTGATTGATGTCCATCCGTCAGTAGATCTTGAAATCAATCCAAGATTGAACATCACCCTCGACTATGATGCCTTTTGGAGGTACAGTGCCTCTGACGGAATCTATGCTCCGAACCAGCAATTGATCTATACCGGAAAAGCTTCTTCCGAGAAATTCATCGGAACACAATGGGGTACAGAAATAGCCTACCAATATTCAAGCATGCTTTTCTTCAAATTGCAAGGTACCTGGTTCCAATCGGGAACATTCCTCAAGGATTCCGGTGCGGGCAAGGATATACTGTTAGGCGGAATCACCACACAATTCAAATTTTAAAAAGTAAAAAAGCGGGCCATACCCGCTTTTTTATTTTCAAGGTCAGATCTACCGGAGGTATTTTTTCAGTGCCGCACCAGCATGGTCGATCATCAAGCGTGTCGCAGGCAGGGCAGCCAATGCATTAAGCAGGCCAAAGTCATGTATCATCCCGTTGTAACGAACGGTAGTTGCCTCTACTCCAGCCTCATCCGATTTTCTGCCATACGCTTCTCCTTCGTCACGAAGGATATCGTTTTCAGCAACCTGGATCAAAGTGGGCGGCAAGCCCATGAGTTGTTCGGTCGTAGCCTGCAAGGGAGAGACAAACCTGCCTTTCCTTGCGGAAGGATCAGTCGTGTATTGGTCAAACATCCACTTCATGACGGAAGAAGTCAGGAAGCGATCCGTGCCAAATCTGGCATACGATTCCGTATCAAACCCCGCATCGGTAACCGGCCACAACAGCAGTTGGAACTTTATTCTAGGTCCGCCGTTTTCCTTTGCCATCAGGGTTACCGCGGCAGCCATGTTTCCTCCTGCACTGTTCCCTGCCATTGCGAGGTTCTCTCCATCTACATCAATCTCGCTGCCGTGTGCAGCCACCCATCTTGCAGCTGCAAAGATTTCATTGATGGCCAGTGGGAATCCAGCTTCCGGAGACGGTGTGTAATTGACAAAAACCGCAGCACATCCTGAAGCCACGACCAGATCCCGGACTAATCTTTTATGCGTAGGAAAATCTCCCAGGACCCAGCCCCCACCATGGATAAAAATAAAAACAGGCAATTTTCCTTTTTTGTTTTCAGGCCTTACAATATTCAATTTGATGGTAAAACCTTCGCTGTCAATCATTTTTTTCGCTTTCTTCAATTCCACTCAAATCTACTGCCGCCGCCGCCTGGGCATTGACCAGCACATTCCTGGCATCCGCCACAGGCAATTCTTCCAGCGGCGTACCGCCAGTATTCAAGACCTTGAGAAACTTCCTTGTTCCTGTGTTAATGTTGGGGTCGGTTGCATAGTGTCGTACTTTTGTTTCCATTTCCTTATAGTTATAATTTATGATTCAATTATTTAGCAGCCAATGCTATAAAATCCGCAATATACCTTGCGGTCAGCTCCGGAAATTGATGCTGTGGTGCATGCCCGGTGTGCGGGAACACGATGATCTGCGCGGTTGGCAATTCACGAAGCAGTGCAAACCAATTCTCCACGGCAAATGAAATGTCATGATCTCCTGAAATTATCAAAAGTGGCGTCTTGGTAGTTTTCAATTGTCCCCTGAAATTTTCCTTGTCTTCCCTGTAACCCGCCCCACCTTTGAAATAAAGATCAAACACGGCTTGCGTGGAAGGAATCTTGGATACATCCAACCTTTTGGCAATCCGGTCGTGCGATTGCCTGGATGCCTTTCTGCTTGCCTCCGAATCCGGTTCAAAAAACAACACGATCTCATCCTCTTCATCGTTGATCGGCTTCAGGGCTCTTTCAAGGAATGCCTTTTCCAAGGGAACATCATTTTTTCCCGGAGGTCCTGTCCCAATCAAGACCGTCTTCGCAATCAGCTGCGGATATTTCAAGGTCGCCACCTGGGCAACGGTCCCCCCATAGGACCAACCTGCCACCAAAATGCGTTTCAATTTCAGAAAATCGGCCAGGTCCCTGATGTCTTCGGCAACTATTGCGACATCGGTCGGCAGCGTTCCCGTGGAGGAACCAATTCCGGTATAATCAAAAGTGATCACCCTCAAATTTTCAGCCAGCTTGTCCAAAAACAAGGGATCCCAGGTATCCAGGGTTCCCCTAAAACGGTTCACCAGGATGATGGGCTCGCCCTTCCCTATTGAACGATAGGCAAGCTTCCTGCTGTTGATTGTTGCAAATTGCGTCTTGGAATTCAAAGCATCCTGTGCCTGAGCTGTCGTGGCCGTCAAAGTCAGGATGAGACCGACCAACGGGATTATTCTTGATTTCATAATCTTGATTTTAAAAGTTCGCTATGTACCAACCAAACATCGAACCATTCCCAAGAATCCTTATGTACCAACGGATTACGATTTTTTGCACTTTATAAAATTAACCGCATATCGCTAACGGGATGCTATTTTGCGATATATGGAAAACAGCATCAGGCGATAACCTCATTTAACGCTTCATAACACTGCTTAACTTTCAACGGACTGATACGGTCGTAAGTTTGTCCCATAACTATTTAAAACTTTACATCATGAAAATCAAATCACTTTTATTGCTATTGCTGATATCAAATACAGTAATGCTCCAGGCCCAGGACAAAAGCAAATTTGCTCCACAGCTTGACAAGCTATTGGAAATGTTTGCCAAAAAGGACGCCAGGGTTGGGCAATCCATCCTGCACAAGGATTACACCATTGCGGGAATATTTCCCGGTGCGGAGGAACAAGTGCTGCCACAGCTGTTTTCACAGTTTCCAAAATTTGATGGCTATTCCATCGTGAGCGAGAACAAGGAAGCGAAAGGAACCAGAGTAACCATCAATTTTACCGAAAAAAGTTCAGGTTTTGAATATCCCAGCAATTTCCTGATCAGTGAAGCCGGTATCATATTGGAATTGAACCTCCTGGAAAATGCCAAGATTGAAACCAAATTCAACTAAAAGAAAACTTTTCTGATGAATGGGTATCCGGACTGAACACTTTTTGATGATTGCAGTAGAAGTCCGGCGTTTGGGAGTCCTGATCTGATTGATGATGAAACCGATTTCCAACCCTCCATTTTGATGAAACGAAAACCGTCCAGGTTTTCAGAAGTTACCCATGGGCTGCGAGGGGCTGCCCATGGGTTTTCATTTAAGGAGTTTCCTTTTTTAATTCGTTACAGAACAGCCCATCAGCCTTCTGAAATACTCTTTACAAACTCTTGTGAAGAAAGCAAGGTATGACCATAATTCGGAAAATTTGTTTCCACCGTAGCTCGTATTTCTTCGTGACTAAAAGCTCCAATTCCATCTTTTATCAACGTAACATGATAGCCCAGCTCTACTCCATAACGTGCCGTACTGTCAATGCAGGTATTGGCTCTCATCCCCATGATCACAATATTTTCTATTCCGTGCATGCGCAAAATAAAATCAAGGTCCGTGTTGGCGAAACCACTTGCGGTCCAATGATTTTGAGCAATCAGATCGCCTTCCTTCGGCACTAAATCGAGATGGAATTCGGCTCCCCAACTGCCTTTTTCAAACACTTTGTTTGACTTGGTTCCCTGATGCGATGGAGCGAGGAATTTCCAATTCAGATAATCATCTTTGGTAGTGTAATGATGTGGCGCATATACCACTTTAAACCGATGCTTTCTTGCTGTCGTCAGGATAGATCCGATCTTTTCGACAAGGTCAACTGCTTCAAAGTTTTCCTTTGCAAAAGAAAATAATTTTCCTCCTTCTGAAAGAAAATCGTTAAAAGGATCAACCACTATCATGGCAGTTTTTTCAGGATGGTAGATTGTCATATGAAATTTTTCAGAGTACTATAAATTCAAAATGCATACCATTCCAAATACCATTGACCGTGGCACAAATAACTTACGGATCTTAGCGAAATACCACCAAAAAGAGCAATAATTAACGATATATCGCCATACTTTATCAGAAGTATTATTATTTCTATTTTATTACAAATTAAAAGAATAAAAACATTCCGTATTAGCAAATAATCATTACTTTTAACTCCGTTTTAACGATTATATAGTGAATATTGTTTTGACCACCCATCAAAGCTATCCCAATAATTATTTTCTATACATTCTTTAATTTTAGCTTATGGAAGCAACTAATACCCAAAACAAAATCAAGATCCTGATTGTAGAAGACCAGTTCATTGAAGCCTATGATTTGCAGCTTATCTTGGAAAAAGCCGGCTACGCTGTTATCGGCATCGCCCATTCGGTACTGCAGGCAGAGACCATCCTGGCAAAAGAAAAACCAGATCTGGTATGCCTGGATATTTTTCTGGACGAGCACGAGACAGGAATCGACCTTGCAAAAAAACTAAAGGAAGCGCATATCGGTTTTATCTACATATCCGCAAATTCAGGGAAGAGCATACTGGATGAAGTAAAGAAGACACAACCGTATGGTTTTATCCTGAAACCCTTCCGGGAACAGGACGTACTCACCACGCTTGAAATTGCCTGCTACCGCCATCGCCATACTGCCACATCCCTGCTGCATGAAAGTGCCGTCCTGCAGAAAGACATACAAGAACTTTGCAATACGACAGCCATCTGGGACCATTCCTTGCTCCAGCTCTGCAAGATCATCCAGGGTTATCTCCCCTTTGATTATATGGAAGCCTGCTACAACGAAGTTCCTGGAGATTACGACACGCTCGGATTTTTCAGACGTAATTTTGAAGAATACACGCGCATCGATCCCCAACGTCTTGCAGACCTCACCATCACATCGCTGACGGAGCTTGCCAGGCTGAAAACAGAATCACCCCAGCATTACAAGCCGGCAATATTCAGCAATCAATCGTTTATCCTATGTTGTGAAAAATCACCCATCAAAAGATTGGTGGTGCAATCTTTCGGGATAAGATCCTTCATAGTACTGCCTGTCAGATTGCAGGACGGACATCTGTTCTCCTTTACATTCCATAGCAAGCAATCTGAACTCTACACGGCCGAGCACCTGAACCTGCTGGTACATCTTGAATCCGCCCTCGCCTTATTGGTAGCCGGCAAGGCCGCGCCCTCCGCGAATAAAAACACGGAATCAAAACCTGTAATTGTGATTGAAAGCAAGCCGGCGCCCTTTGAAGGCATAATTGGCAACAGCAAGAAGATGCATCTTGTTTTTGACTATATCAAAAAGGTGGCGCCATCGGATACTTCCGTTCTCATCCTGGGCGAAAGCGGAACAGGCAAGGAAAAAGTTGCCCACGCGATCCATCGGCTGTCTTCCCGTGACGGGAAACCTTTTGTCATTGTGAACTGTGGCGCGATACCCGACAATCTTGCCGAATCAATGCTCTTTGGCCACGAGAAAGGCGCTTTTACAGGAGCATTGGAACGAAGAATTGGAAAATTTGAACTGGCTGACAACGGGACCATCTTCCTGGATGAGATCGGAGAAATGCCAATGAACCTTCAAGTAAAATTATTAAGGGTGCTGCAGGAAAACGAGATAGAGCGTGTTGGCGGCCGCGCTCCCATAAAAATCAATGCCCGCATCATTGCCGCAACCAACAAGAACCTCGAAGAAGAAGTCGCTTCCGGCCGGTTCCGCATGGATCTTTACTACAGGCTGCACATCTTTCCCATCCCGATGCCTTCCTTGAGGGAACGGAAGGACGATATTCCGGCCCTGACCGAACATTTTGTCGCGCTCTACAGCAAAAAGATGGGCCGCAAGGGACTTGCCGTTCCGGAAAATATCATGGAACAGATCGTCACCTATGATTGGCCCGGGAATATCCGGCAATTGGAACACGTCATACAACGCGCCATACTCTTGTCTGAAAACGCAGCCCTGAAGGAAATCCAGCTGCCAAGGCCCCACGAGCAGCAAGCCCACCCCACAAGCGATCCGCATCCGGAAGGAGCCATAAAGACCATCAACGAAAATGAACGTGACTATATCTGTTACATCCTCAAGAAATGCAAGGGAAAGGTGTATGGTGTTGGCGGTGCTGCCGAACTTTTGGACATCCCGGCATCCACACTCAATTCGAAAATAAAAAAACTGGGCATAAAGATCAAGGCCTTTTAACGAAAAATGCCCGCATCAAGCGGGCATTTCTTATCAGGCAGTAATTTCATCAATAGCAATATCCAATGCCTGGGCAACGCCTTTTCCATACTCGGGATCGGCCTTGTAGCAATTGGCAATATGCCGCACCTTTATAGAATGCTGTGCATTTCCGATGGAAGCCGCCGTATTGGCAAAAAGCAGTTGCTTCTTCTCGTCCGTCATCAGCCGGAAAAGATTGCCGGGTTGTGAATAATAATCCTCATCTTCACGGTGGTCCCAGGCCTTGGCATCACCATACAAGGTAAGCACAGGTTCCTTGAATTCAGGCTGTTGCTGCCATTCACCGAAACTATTGGGTTCATACCCGAGCGTGCTCCCGTAATTGCCGTCAACCCTCATGGCGCCGTCCCTATGATACGCATGATAAGGACATTTTGGGGCATTTACAGGAATCTGGTAATTGTTGACCCCAAGGCGGTAACGCTGTGCATCTCCATAAGAGAACAACCTGCCCTGCAGCATCTTGTCGGGAGAGAAACCTATTCCCGGTACCGTATTGGCGGGATTGAAGGCGGCCTGCTCCACTTCTGCAAAATAGTTCTCGGGGTTCCTGTTCAAGGTCAATGTCCCAACCGGAATCAGCGGATAATCAGCGTGCGGCCAGATCTTGGTCAGGTCAAACGGATTGATGCGATAGCCATGTGCCTCGTCTTCTGGCATGACCTGGACGAACATGTCCCAGCCCGGATAATTGCCTTTTCCTATGTTGTCAAACAGATCCCGCTGGTGGCTTTCCCTGTCGTTTCCTATCAAGGCAGCTGCTTGCTGGTCTGATAGATTTTCGATCCCCTGTCTGGTGCGGAAATGGTATTTTACCCAGAACCGTTCGTGTCTTGCATTGATAAAACTGTAAGTGTGGCTCCCGAATCCGTGCATGTGGCGGTAGGACTTCGGAATCCCCCTGTCGCTCATAACAATCGTTACCTGGTGCAGTGCTTCGGGCAGCAAGGTCCAATAATCCCAGTTGTTGTCGGCACTTCGCAGGTTTGTCTTGGGATCACGCTTCACGGCATGGTTAAGGTCCGGGAATTTCATCGGGTCCCTCATGAAAAAAACAGGCGTATTGTTGCCTACCAGATCCCAATTGCCTTGTTCGGTATAAAACTTGATCGCAAACCCCCTGATGTCCCTTTCGGCATCGGCGGCTCCCCTTTCACCTGCAACGGTAGAAAACCGAACGAACAAAGGCGTCTTCTTCCCTATTTCCGAAAACAGCCTGGCACTGGTATAGCTGGAGATGTCGTGTGTCACCACAAATTCCCCATAGGCACCGGAACCTTTTGCATGCATCCTCCTTTCGGGAATCACTTCCCTGTCAAAATGCGCCATCTTTTCAAGAAACCAGAAATCCTGAAGCAATGCCGGCCCGCGTTTTCCTGCCGTCAGGATATTCTGGTTGTCGGGAACAGGCGTCCCCGTGGCGGTGGTTAATTTTTTATCCATCTTTTTTATATTATAAATTCCTCAAATCAGAAAGAGATGTGCCTTGCCATGCGCTTGTCTAGCCATCGTGCCACATAATCGGCATTGGCTTCCCACCCTGGAGCAGTGAGCACGCTGTGGTTCCTGCCTTCAAACTCCTTATAGTCCACTATCGAATTATTTTTTGGATACTTGTCATAATTTCGATAGCTCAAATGGGCCGGGATCACATGGTCCTCGCTTCCCGCCAGGATCAGCAACGGTGCATGGGTCTTTTTAAAATCCACTGCGGCTGCGGAAGTCAGTCCTCCCCTCGCCACACGCTTGGATTCCGGAATGGCGTGCTTCTCATAGGCTTCCAATTGCTGCTGCTCGGGCATCCCGTTTACAAAAGCATATTGGAAATCCTTGAAGGACATCAGGTAGGTTTTCTTCATTGAAGAGAACAGGCCCAACACTTTCCAGGTTGATCTCAGAAAGGTAAACTCATACGGGAAAACGCCTTGCGGCGGCACCGAATGGATGGCCACGGCAGCTTCGGCCAAGCCACGGTTGAGCAATACCTGCGTTATCAAGCCTCCCAAGGAATGGCCCACAATGATCGGTTTCTCCTCCAGCCCCTTGGCAATATTGGCATAGCTGTCAATGACTTCCTCCAAGGTGAGCTTTGCAAGCCGGACATCGTTTGGCTGGCGGTTCCGCAGTATCTCGGGAGAGGCATCCTTTTCAGGCCAGGCCGGTGCAATGGCATTATAGCCCAGGTCCTCGAAATAGGCGATCCAATTGTCCCAGCCCTGGTGGCTGACAAAAGCTCCCGTTACGAACATAATTGTTTTTTTATTTTTCATGGTGATCAGTATTAAGATAAGGCCGGAATACAACCGGACCTTGTTTGCTGTTTTTTATTTTACGGTATAAGGCAACGAAAGATTTCCACTGGCAACGGAATACACCTTGTACACTCCAAGCATCGGCTTTTCGCCTCCACCCATTCCGTCTGCACTCCCCCCGGTATCCACCATCATGTAGCAGGCCACCGCATCGAATTTGAAATCGGTCTTGTTGCTGATCCTGTAATCGGGCACGATCACACGGATGGCATTTCCTTTTGCCACCACGTTGAAGCCCGGGCTGTCCATGTACATTTCCATTCCCGGATTATTGGCCGGAAGCACAACCGATTTATCACCTTTCTTGAATTGCTTCACCGATAGTCCACCTGCGACCCTCTTGTCCTCGTTCAGTACCACCCAATGCGGATGCCAGATGACCCCATCGTTGCCGTAGTTCTTATCGGCATCCTCGTCCCACATGGGCGTGTCGTCAAAATCAGGATGCGAGGTCAGGGCCAAGGCAAGAATTCCCTCGGTGTTGCTGAAGCCAACATCGGCAGGCTTCAATGTTGTAGGAAACACATAACCGAGCACGGGTGCCCCGTCAAGCTTTCCTACCGGCTTTGGCGTAGTGGAACCTGCCTTCCCTTTTACCTTGATCTCCCAAACCGTAACGCCGTAGTCCTTGTTGTGGGTTACGGTTGCGGAAGTAATCTTGAAGTCGTCGTTCTCATAACATTTTTCGCAATCAGCCGGGCCAGTCGCCAGATCAAGGGCCATGGCCCCCACGATTAAAAGTAATTTTTTCATCTTATAATTGATTTTTAAGGTTAATGTCCCTGACTGTTGCCAAATCGATACCAAAACAACAAAGCCTTTATTTTCAACACCATAACCCTGGCACACCTCTCTTTTTATTCGTCATATTCCGCTAATTAGCGAAATAACAGCAATACTGGTTTTCAATGGATTGCAGGCCCAGACCGTCGTGCTCATTTTTGCTATATCGCAAATCCTTAATTCCATTAGCGAAATACAACAAATACAGCCACCCAGAGCAAACAAAAAACACTGACTTTCAACACCTTAAATAAAAGGCATTACGATTGCATGGCAATAAAAACAATTTTAAAACATATGCTTTATGAAAACAAAGAACTTTTTATTTTTCAGTTCAAGCCTGCTGGCCCTCCTTGCAATGATGGCCTCCTGCGATCGCTCGTCTTCCATTTCCGTTGACCTGGACAAGGGCGGCAAACAGCAAAAAGAAACGGAGACTGCCATCACGGTAGCCAATTATGCGACCGATGCAGGCATCAATCCCGCCACGAGGGAATTCTTGAAAGTGTTGAATTCGGGTGGCACGCCACTTGAGAAGCTTTCCAAGGAAGACGCGCGCAGCGTATTGGTCAATGCCCAGGCCGGCGTGAAAGTCGATTATTCGGGCATTGAAGAATCCCAGGAAACAGTCATGCAGGACGGGCTGAGCGTATCCTTGAACATCGTGCGTCCAAAAGATGCCAAGGGAAAAATACCCGTCTTCGTATTCGTGCATGGTGGCGGGTGGATCCTTGGCGACTACCAGACCCACAAGAGATTGGTTCGTGACCTCGTAGTGTTATCAGGCTGTGCGGCCGTGTTTGTGAATTATACGCCTTCTCCCGAGGCACATTATCCGGTTGCCCTGAATGAAATCTATGCCGCAACGAAATGGGTTGCCCAAAACGGATCCGAAATCAATGTGGACGGATCAAGACTCGCCCTTGTCGGCAACAGTGCCGGAGGCAATATGGCGGCAGCAACGGCATTGCTTGCAAAGGAAAAGAACGGTCCCAAGATTCGTTTCGTAAACCTGCTCTGGCCGGTTGCCGATACCGGTTTTGCAACTGCATCCTATCAAAAATTTGCGACCGACAGATTTCTCACCGCCCCCACAATGAAATGGATGTTCGACCAATATACCACAAATGAAAAAGACCGCAATGATTATCATGTTGCCCTGGTAAAGGCCACAAAAGAGGAATTGAAAGGCTTTCCTCCTACCTTGATCCAGGTTTCCGAGAATGACATCCTCAGGGACGAGGGCGAAACATTCGGAAGACATCTGGACGAAGCAGGCGTCGCTGTCAGCACGGTACGATACAACGGCACCATTCATGATTTCGGGTTATTGAATGCCCTGGCAACACAACCCGCAACACGGGCAATGCTCCAACACGCCGCAGATGGACTCAAGCGAAACCTCAAATAACAACCGTCACACGATGAACAAAAGGCAGTTTCCCTATGAAGACACCATCAGCTGCATGGAAAGCCGCAAGGATGATTTCAACCGGGACAATGAAAGGCTCCTTGATGTCCCGGGGTGGACGGAAACAGAGGCCAATGTATTTTCCAACTTCATACAAGGACTGCAACACCGCTGATCTCGGTACGGAGCAGCCTGACCATCCATCTTATTTTACAACAATCAAAAGCATGTATCATGAAAAGAAAAGCTACAGCCGTATGGAACGGCACCATCATGGAAGGAAGCGGCACCCTTTCCACACAAAGTACCGTATTGCAAAATACGCCCTACTCCTTTAAAAGCCGTTTTGCAGAAAACCCGGGAACCAATCCCGAAGAACTGATTGCCGCCGCCCATGCAGGGTGCTTCACGATGAAGTTGTCCATCGTGCTCCAGGAATTGGGATTTCCTCCGGAAACGTTGGAAACCACTGCAACAATAACACTTGACAATGGCACGATTACAAACTCACATTTGGAATTGAAGTCCAAGGTACCCGGAATCAGCCGGAAAGTATTTGACGATGCCGTAAAGGATGCCGAACTCAATTGTCCGATCAGCAAGGTGCTTGATACGAACATCACCGTTGCGGCTGAACTAGCATATTAACAGAACCATCCCTTCCACCATTATGAAAACAACCCTACTTCAACCATCATTTGACACCATCACAGAAGCTTTGAATTGGCTTGCCAACATGGGCTTCACGCATGATTTCAATATCAAGCCCCTGGACAGGCAGCAATCGATTTCTGCCGCTGATTTTTCCATTGCCTACATCTTCCGCTTTGAAGGGGATACCGATCCCGGCGATGAGAATATCCTTTTCGCCCTGCAATCGAACAAGCATGCCTTGAAAGGTGTACTGCTGAGTGCCTTTGGTGTCTATGCCGATTCGTTTTCGAGCGAGATCATTAAAAAATTAACCCTCCATTAAATTATAATGATATGGAAACAGTTGCATTCCATGCCGATATCCATGATTCCGGAGGCTACAGCATATGTTTCAACTTATCTAGAAAGTGCTTATTTTAATGAAATCCTGGAAGAAAAACGAACCGTAAAGGATATTTGCTTAATTTCGGGTTGGATAACAGACTGTAGTCTAAGAGTTAAACGAACTTTTTTGGTTGCCAATCTGAAGCTGAACCAACCGCAGTGACCATGAAAAATTTTACTATTCTTGCGATACTACTCCTATTCCTCGTACCGGATCTCTGGTGCCAGGATGTTAAAAATCTGCATAAAGACCTTCGAATCGCTGCCTCCGATACGGCAAAGGTTTCAGCACTGATTAAAATTGGAAGATGGCATCTTGAACACTACGGCCAAAATGATCATCCAGAGTCTGCAGATAGCACCTGGTATTATGCAAAGAGAAGTGAGAAGTTAAGCAAGGACAAGAATCTTCCAGTGGGCCTGGGCAATACCTATACCTTTTTTGGGACGATCTATACGAACCTCGTAGATCAGGAAAATGCAGTGGAATATGCCCAAAAAGCCATCAAGGTACTTGAAAGCACAACAGACAGGAAGGCTTTGTGCAAGGCTTACATCCAGCTGCTTCACTCCGAGATGCAACGTGTGCCATTCAATAATGGCAGCCTTCAAGTGGCACAAAAAACACTAGGACTTTCGCGGGAAATCAAAGCCCCTTATCTCGAAGCGCAAACGCTAGAGATGATGGGCTATTACTACAACCGTACCGGCGAATACCAGAAAACCATTGAGTATTTGGAGAAGTCCATAAAGATTTGCAAAAGACTTGGCAAGACCGATCGGCTCAAAAGCATCTGCTCCAACATTGCAATATTCTACAAGATCGTAGGAGAACCCGACAAGGCACTGAAGTACAACCAGGAAACGATAGCCTTGTTGCAAAAGGAAAAAGAGTACAACATTGAGGATTCTTTCACCTACGGAACAATTGGGGATACTTATAGTGACCTGGGAGACACAGAAACGGCAATCTCATGCAATACCAAGGCTTGGGAAATTGCCAGGAGATACAATAATAAAAACTATCAAGCTTTAAGTGAAGTAAGCCTTATTGACAGGCTATCCGAAACCAAACAGGAGGATAAAGCGAGGTACCATTTCAATAATCTTGAAAAGTACCTCAACGAGCTGGATCCCTTTATAAAAGCCCATGCGGTAAACTCATTGCTTTACCACAGTTTTGAACTTGGCTACGGAAACAAGGCGAATAAATACGCAAAGTTGTCCATGGACTATCTCAACAGCAAAAACCGGGTACCGGAAATTATCAGAAGCACGTATTCAGCACTCATAAAATACCACTTTACCAAAAAAGAGTATGCCCATTCAAAGAAATATGCAATGGCATTCAGAGACTTGGCATCGGAAATGCAAAGCCACCAGAGGCTTGAAGAAGCTTACACGCAATTGTATAAAATTGATTCCGCACAGGCCAATTATGTTTCTGCCCTAGAGAATTACAAGCTTGCCAACGTCTACAAGGATAGCATCTTCACCGTGGATAAGAAAAAAGAAATCATAAAGCTTGAAACTCAATTTAAAACCCAAGAGAAAGAGAACGACAACATACTCTTGAAAAAACAGGCCGAATTACATCGTACCAGGCTTTCCAAGGCGAATTTGGAAAAAAACCTAAGCCTCTTCGGGATAGTCCTGCTGATAATCACCGTTGGGCTTGGCTATCGAAGATACAATCTCAATCAAAAAATAAGGCTTGAAACAATCCGCAAAAACGAGAAATTGGGAAACCTTCTGAATGAAAAAGAGTGGTTGCTCAAAGAGATCCATCACAGGGTCAAGAACAATCTGCAGGTTGTAATGAGCCTCCTGAATACGCAATCGCATTATCTGAAGGACGAATCTGCAAAGAAGGCCATCAAGAACAGCCAGAACAGGATACATTCCATGTCACTGATCCATAAAAAATTATACCAGTCAAACAATATCGTATCCGTCAATATGGATTTGTACATCCGCGAATTGGTAGAATATCTCAAGGAATCTTTAGATACCGGTCAAAGGATCTGCTTCGAGATCAATGCGGAACCTATTGAACTTAACAGTACCCAATCTGTTCCCCTGAGCTTGATCCTGAATGAGATCATCATGAATTCGATAAAACATGCTTTTCCTGGGGGACGTGAGGGTGTTATTTCAATTCGCCTCATATCCTTGCCCGAAAACCGCATCAGGCTGACCATCAGGGATAACGGGATCGGATATGATGGGAGTTTTACAGACTTGGAAGCTTCTTCTTCGTTGGGAATCAAACTCATAACAGGTTTCAGCGGGGAGTTGGATGCAGATCTAAAATTCATCAATCATAACAGCGACAATGAAGAAACCGGGGTTGAAATCACAATAGAGTTTACGGAAAAAATAATACGTCATTAATATTGCCAAACATGACCAGAATCGTCCTGCCTGCTCTTCTCCTATTGCTCAACACAATGGGCATTGCACAAAAAAAAGACCAGAAGCCTACACCATCAGCATTGAAAATTCAGGATTTATTGGACAGGAGTGATGCGCATTATCAAAACAGCAACAAGATAGAATATCCCTATGCCCGGGACAGCGCCTTCTATTATGCGAAAAAGGCGGAATCATTAAGTTTGAAATTAAACAACCAGCTTTTTCTAGGGAAAGCCTATCTCCTCCATGCCGCAATTGTAGATTCGTACGCAGCATCACGCCAAAGCGAGGATGATTATCGCAAGTCGGTCGATTATATCCAGAAGGCCATCGCGATATTCACCAAATTGAAAAATGATGAGGAACTCAGCCAGGCCTATCGGTTGCTCATGCTTATTCAAGCCTATGCAATTCCCCTGGAAGAAACCATAGCAATGGGTGAAAAGACCCTGCTGCTCTGCCAAAAAGTCGGCGATAAGGAACTTGAAGGACAGGTACTGGAAGACCTTGCCTACTATCACTCACTGGATAACAATTTCACAAAATCCATCAGCCTGCTGCACGAAGCCTTGAAGGCATACAAGAGTGCGAAGGTTGACAAAGTCCATGGCGTTTATGCACATCTGGGTGCATTGTACAATGAATTGGGTGAATTTGACAAGGCATTGGAATATTGCCTCAAAGGAATTAAATTGATCGAGAAATACAAGATCGAAGATTATTCCACGGTAGAATTGTACAACCATACGGGCATCATCTACAGGGGATTTAAAAATTACAGGGAGTCTCTGAAATATTTCGAAAAAGCTGTAGATTTTGCAAAAACAACAATAGACAACAGAGGCATACTCGTTTACTATGAAGCAAATGCCGCTGAAACAGCCCTGCTTTCTGGCAACAGGAAAAAGGCATTGTATTATCTAAATGAAATTGAAAAAAAGGACGACCTGGCCTATGATCCACTCTTCGTGAATTCGCTGACCGTACTTACTACGAGCCACGTGAAATTAAAAAATGATGCAAAAGCCGACAAATATGCCAAGATCATCCTGGAAACATTCGACAATTACAAATCAACATCAGAGGAAAAAGCAGTAACAACAGGATTTTGCCAAGCCTTGATCTCGTATTATTTCTACAAGAAAAAATATGACCTCTGCAAGAAATACACCCTGATGTATAAAGATGGAGCCATTGAAAGCAAGAGCAAGCAAAAAATCATGCATGCCTACCAGATGCTTTCCAGGATTGATTCAGTACAAGCGGATTATAAATCGGCCCTTGACAACTACAAGATGGAGATGCTCTACAAGGACAGTATATTCAATGAAACCAAGAACAAGCAATTCACCGAGCTGCAAGTAAGATACAGAAGCGAGGAAAAAGAAAAAAGCAACCTGATCCTGAAAAAACAAGCCGAATTGCAAAAGAGCAGGATTTCACAGGCGAATCTTATGAAAAATGTGGGATTTGCCGGGATTTGCATTTTGATTGTCGCTGTTGCATTGCTTTATAGACGCTATCTCATCAACAGGAAAATCAGGAAAATAATCGACCATAAAAATGAAACCCTGCAACATATCATACAGGAAAAAGAATGGCTGCTCAAGGAAATCCATCACAGGGTAAAAAACAACCTGCAAGTTGTAATGAGCCTCTTGAATACGCAATCGCATTACCTGAAGGATGAATCGGCAAAGAAAGCCATCAGGAACAGCCAGGACAGGATCCATTCAATGTCGCTGATCCATAAAAAATTATACCAATCCAATACCATCGTGTCGGTCAACATGGATTTGTACATCAAGGAACTGGTAGAATACCTCAAGGAATCATTGGACACTGGCCAGAGGATTTGCTTCGAGATCGATGCCGAGCCTATCGAACTCAACAATGCACAATCCGTACCTTTGGGCCTGATTTTGAATGAAACGATCATGAATTCAATAAAACATGCCTTTCCAGACGGACGAGAAGGGATCATTTCAATTTCCCTCGCCACATTGCCTGAAAATCGCATCAGGCTGACCATAAAGGATGATGGAATCGGCTACGACGGAAGCTTTGACGATTTAAAAGCTTCTTCTTCATTGGGAATCAAACTCATATCAGGTTTTGGCGGAGAATTGAATGCCGATATACAATTTGTCAACAACACTATAAACTGCCAAGAAACCGGCCTTACCATTGTAATTGAATTCAAGCACAAGACGATAACCCATTAAAACATAAAAAAATATTTTCTGCTGATGTTACGACCATGGAAATTTGAAATTCAATTGGATAAAAAATCAGACAAGGCAATTTACCTGCAGATTGCTGATTCCATCATTGATGCGATAGCATCAGGCAAATTGACTGGCGGAAATGCACTGCCCGGAAGCAGGCAACTTGCCGCGCTCTTGAATGTAAGCCGGAATACCGTCGTGGAAGCCCTGGACGTGCTGACTGCCGAAGGATGGCTGACCGCGGTAGACCGCAAAGGGACATTTGTTTCCGACCTGCTGCCTCAAGAACTTTCTCGAAATACCAGGCAGGCACCCTTCATGGGCAATGACGAAGAAAAAAGGCCCCATCTTATTTTTGACGATGGCCTGCCCGACAGCAAGCTGGCCCCGATGAAGGATCTTGCAAGTGCCTACAGGGAACTGTTCAACAGGAAATCGCGATGGCAGCTCATGGGCTACGGCAATGAACTGGGCGACATCGAATTCAGGAAGGCCATCGTGCAGATGTTGAATTTCAAAAGGGGAATGAACCTCTCCCCAGAAGAAATCTGCATTACCCGTGGCAGCCAGATGGCGATGTACCTGTCCGCCCACTGCCTGCTCTCCAAAGGAGACCACGTACTGATTGAAAACCCTGGCTACAAGCCTGCCTGGGAAGCATTTGAAAATGCAGGTGCAAGCTTGCTTCCCGTAAGCGTTGATGCCGATGGATTGAACATGGAGGAAATTGAAACCTATTTAAAAAAATACCATACGATAAAAGCCATTTATGTCACGCCCCACCATCAATTCCCAACCACGGTAACATTGAGCTCTGAGAAGAGGCTGAGGCTCATTGAACTTTCCAACCTATACGGGTTTACCATAATCGAAGACGATTATGACCATGAATTTCATTTCGGGCAACGTCCCATCCTGCCTATGTCGAGCCATCCGGATGCCAAGAATTTTGTCTACATAGGTACCCTGAGTAAAATTGTCGCACCCGCACTACGCATCGGGTATCTGGCAACTACCCGCGAGAACATCCAAAAGATAGCGAGGCACCGGAAAATAATCGACGTGCAGGGCGATACCATCATGGAAGAGGCCGTCCTGCACCTTATCAACGAAGGAAAGATCAAAAGGCACCTCAAGAAAACCAGCCTCATCTACAAAGCAAAGCGGGACCATTTTGAGGGCTTGTGCACCCGCTATTTGAAGGACAAGGCCACCTTTGTAAAACCCGAAGGCGGCCTGGCGTTCTGGATCATTCCAAACGCTGAAATCGATCATCAGGCGGTCTGTAACCAATTGCTAGGCAAAGGCATAAAAATTATACCTCCCGGCCATTTCAGCTTTGATCAGAAGCCTGGAGGATTCCGTCTCGGTTATGCCTCGCTTACCGAAAAGCAGATGGAGGAAGGGATACTGGCACTCTCGAAATGCTTATGAGATCCATAATAGTTCCAAATGAAAAATGCTTTCTCCTATGCTACAAAAAAAATGCAGGAAGCTACCCTGCTTCCTGCACTATCCAGATTGCGCTTCCTGAAAGAAGCCTCAATTGCAGTTTTCCATTTCAATGATTGAAAAACCGTTCCTGCGGATTTCATTTTCCACTTCCAACGGCGCCTGATCGATATGGCAGAAACGGCATTCTTCTGAAGTCAGGGGCTGGCCTTCCTGGGACTTGTCCTTGAGATAGCCCCTGCCGTATTCAAAAACCTGATCCGCATCAGTCGTATCCTCGTCAACCAGGATGTCAAAATGCATTGTTTTTCCGTCTTTCCGGGTTACATACGTATCCCATACTGCTACTTTCATACTTATTTTTTTTAAAATTCTTGATTAGATTTAAAAGTACGCCTCCCTGGAAGTCTCCAGGAAGGCGTACCTGCCCTATCCGATAACTTCCTCTATTGAAGCTCCGAAGTTGATATGCAGTACGTTTCCAGTCGGCGTTACCAAAGCCGGCACCGATTTAATTCCTGCCTTTTGGGCATCCGGAATACGCGACCTGTCTGTTCCAAGATTCACTACTTCAACATCCGATGGATTGATCAGGCTCAAGAGATCCTGCTCCGCGCTTACGCAAACTGGACAACCTGCATGATAAAAAATTGACTTGCTCATTTCGATAGATTTTAATTTGACATTATTGCCAGGACAAAATTAACCAGGGCAACCAATTATATACTGATCCAGTTTTGTCATTTATAAAGTCCTACTGGTCCAATGTGCCGTCAAATAAGCAACGATAGTTTCCATGGCACTATACCCGGCTTGTGCCGAGAACTAAATTCTTAATCTGATAAAATGGATTTCTATAACTTAAAGTAATAGGAGAACAATCACGCTGCAATTAGCTTGGATAATATAGGATTATCTTGTTCAACTGATCCAATTATAAAGGATTGCCTGCATGATGCCATTACCGTTTTCAACCTCAACAATACCCTTTTTAATTTGTTCCCCTGTCTGGATATAATCATCCTCCGTGAGCTCTTCCCGACCATTTTCAAGCATCAATTCGGTTGTTTCCGGGGTGGCCTCCAAATGAAATTGAAATCCCATGACATTTTTATTCAGGTAGAATGCCTGGTTTCCATTGGCTTCCGAGGACAACACATCCAGACAGCCTTGCGGTATGTCAAACTGCTCCCCGTGCCAGTGGAAAACGTTAGGCCGCTTCCTGAACAAATCATAAAACCAAGCCACGTCCTTACAGGCTTCTGTAGGTTGCACGGGAAACCATCCAATTTCCTTGTTACCTGCCCTGCCGACACCTGCTCCAAGACAAGAAGCCATCAATTGTGCCCCCAGGCAGATGCCAAGTACCCTTTTTCCTGCCAGGATGCACGCGGTTATAAATGCTTTCTCTTCTGCCAGCCAGGGAAATTGGATCTCATCATGTACGCTCATCGGTCCGCCCAGTATAATGAGTGCGTCAATATCCCCAAGACTGGGCAAGGTGTAACCGTCTTCAAAAAACGAAGTTGTCGATATTGCATGCTTGTTTTCTTCCAGCCATCTTTCGATATAACCCAGCCCTTCAAAGGAAACGTGCTGCAGGTAATGTATCTTCATTTCAGTTCTTTTTTTCGTTCCAATAATAGCTGTCCGGATGTGCCCTTTGCCCGAAGATGGCAGTGCCTATGCGGATGATGGTCGCACCTTCCTCTATGGCCGTTTCCAGGTCGCCGCTCATCCCCATCGAGAGCTCCTTCATTTCAACGTTTGGAATGTCCTCCCGTATGACTTCCTGCTGGAGTTTCCTGAGCAGCCTGAAGCAGTCCCTCACCTTTTCCGTTTCCGCACTGAACAATCCTATGGTCATCAATCCTCTGATTTTCAAGGTTTCCAAACGGGCTACTTGCCTGATAAGATCAATGGCCTGATCGGGATGAATGCCAAACTTGCTTTCTTCATTGGAGGTGTTGACCTGTACCAGCACGTCCATCTTCCTGTTCTCAAGCAACAGCCGCTGGTGCAATTTCTCAGCCAGGTCCAAACGGTCGAGCGACTGCAGGCAGCTGACATCCAATTTCAAAAGGTCCTTGATCTTGTTGCCCTGCAAATGTCCGATGAAATGATTTTCGTGCGGAATCCCTTTCAAGGCTTCGTATTTTTCCTTGAGTTCCTGTACCTTGTTCTCGCCTGTCAGGGTCATACCTGCTTCCAGGGCGATCTTTATCCGTGCTGCTTCCACGGTCTTGGTGGCCAACAGCAAACGCACCCCGTCAGGATTCCTGCCAGTTGATTTGCAAGCCTTCCCTATCCTGGCAACGATCTGCTCCAGATTTTGATTTATACTTTCCATACATCAACTTTTAGCATGCAAAATTATTTCGCTTTTTGAACAACCTTCGGATACAGTTTGGATAAAAAGTACTGGTCCAGACCACGGCATATTACATACATGCCTGGCCAAAGCAAAAACTGTCAGCTCCTATTTGTATCACCCGTAGAATCAACCTGATCACAGCGTACGACAAAACCCTACAGCCACTTCTTTCTCCTGAACCATATGAAGATGATGCAGGACACCACGACCATGGCAATGAGCGCCAACGGATAGCCCCATTTGTACTCCAGTTCAGGCATGAACTTGAAATTCATCCCATAGACACCGACAATAAAAGTAAGGGGCATAAAGAAGACGGAGAAGATCGTAAGGATCTTCATCACGTCGTTTGTCTTCCGGGCCGAAAGCGAAAGATAGATGTTCAGCAGGTTGTTGGCATCATCCTGTACCTGGTCGTACAGCATGAGCAGCTTGGTATGGAGGTCATGCGCATCGCGCATAGCAGGGCGGTCCTCTCCCTCCGCCCTTACCGAGCTGACCACTTCATTGGTCAGCAGCAGCAGCTTCTTGTAGGTGCCTGCCCTGTTCTTTAAGAAGTAGATAGCCTTGATCAGGTCGGCCGGAAAATTCTTCTTCAGGAACAATTGGGATTCAAAGAAATCAATATCACTGGACAATTTCATTGCAGGCCTGTCGTAGGTGTGCAACGTTTCCCTAATGATGCGTACCACGATCCCTGTTGTCGATTTCACTTTTCCGCTATCGATATGGACCTTGCGTACCTCTTTCAAAAGCTCCTCAGCGCGACGGTGGATGGTGACGATAAAATCATTGTTGTAGAAAATCGCAATCTTGCTGCTCAAGTCCTGCACCGTATGTGCTTCCGCATGTTCCGCGTCCTTCAGCATTCGGACAATGATAAAATGGGTGTCATTGTGCTCCTCATATTTCGGCAGATGATCCGGGTCTAGGCTGTCCATCAAGGTATAGGCGTTGAGGCTGTATTTCTTGCTGATCTCCTCCAACTCCTGATGGGTGGGTTCGGAAATATCGGTCCATACGATGGCAGTATCTTTAATCTGGCAGGTGGAAATGGGCATATGATCAATTTTTATCTCAAAGTTAAGCAATAAGATCAAACTTACACACCCATAACCAACAGGATAAACTTCCAAAACCGGAAAAAGACTAGAAATTTCAGTGCTGCATCAAGTAAAAAATGCAGTAGATCATACCCAGGTTAAAAGCCGAATGGCAAGCGATTGCCCCCAGAAGGGAGCCTGAATGCTTCCTGAACCTGAAAAACAACATGCTTACAAGAAACATACCCAGCACCCAAAGCAAAGTGGGCAGTGCCAGGAATTGCCATCTGCTGTTGACAAAGACCAATCCGAAATGTGAAATATGGGTCAGGGCAAATGCCGTGCTGTCCACGATGGAAGCTTTCTTCTCGCCTATTGACCTTGCAAAACTTGAGTGGACGATTCCCCTGAAGAACAATTCCTCCCCGATCGGGCTGAAAGTCATCCCTGTCAAGGCCATAATGGCGAATATGACGGCCTTGTCGTTTTCATTTATTCCTGCGGGAATCTTATAGGAGTTTCCTATATACTGGTACCAATTCTGATAAGAGTTTCCATATAACACTTCTCCTAGATAGTACATCAGGATGCTGATCGCCAGTCCTGATACAAAAGCAAGCAGAAGTTCCTTATAGTTTCTAGTCCCGGTCATCCCAATTTCTTTCCTGCCGGACTTATTCAAGAATACAAACGGGGCAACAGCCGAAAGTACCATTACCAAACCTATCAGGCCGTAATTGCCTGAAGCATTTGCATCCAATACCAATAGGAAACGAGGGATGCAGACCATAAAGATCAGGAACAGTCCGAACTTCCAATTGAAATCAAAAAATTTTCGCCATAAGGGTCTTAACTCGTCCTGCATACCTGGTTGTTTTCGAAGGACGAAATATAAACAAGAAATTCCAATAAACAGCAACTTGTGAAATATTGAAACTGAAAAAACTTATGTGTTCTACATAGGAACCGCTGTTACCAATAGCTTCTTTTTAATCTTATTTTCACGAGCAAGATGCTCGTGTCAGGGTAGAACTCTTAAAAATGCTATTTTTCAAAATTTGAAGATTATCCCTAAACAAAAAAGACCTCTCTTCCGAAAGGTCTTTTGTCTTTATTCTTTTATCTAGTATCTGTCTCCAACACTACATGTTCCTTCTATATTGTCCACCCACCTCGAACAATGCCGAAGTGATCTCCCCAAGGGAGCAGATCTTAGTGGCTTCCATCAATTGCGCAAAGATGTTCTTGTTGTTGATGGCCACATCCTGGATGATGCCCAATTGTTCCTGCGTCTTGTCGGCGTGGAATTTATGCAGGCTGTCCAGGGTCTGGATCTGGAATTGTTTTTCCTCTTCACTTGCACGAATTACTTCCGCAGGAATAACCGTTGGAGAACCCTTGGAACTCAAGAAAGTATTTACACCAATAATAGGGAATTCACCCGTATGCTTCAGCATTTCATAGTACATGCTTTCCTCCTGGATCTTCGAGCGCTGGTACATCGTTTCCATCGCACCGAGTACGCCACCCCTTTCCGTGATCCTGTCGAATTCCTGCAAGACGGCTTCCTCTACAAGATCTGTCAATTCTTCAATGATGAACGAACCCTGGATCGGGTTTTCATTCTTCGCCAGTCCCAATTCCTTGTTGATGATCAACTGGATGGCCATTGCTCGGCGCACCGATTCCTCCGTCGGCGTCGTAATCGCCTCATCGTAAGCATTGGTGTGCAGCGAGTTACAGTTGTCGTAAATAGCGTATAAAGCTTGCAGCGTAGTGCGGATGTCATTGAAGTCGATCTCCTGCGCGTGCAACGAACGACCTGAAGTCTGGATATGGTATTTCAGCATCTGGGCCCTTTCGTTCGCCCCGTATTTGTTCTTCAAGGCCTTCGACCAGATCTTCCTTGCCACGCGGCCGATCACTGCATATTCAGGATCGATCCCGTTCGAAAAGAAGAACGACAGGTTGGGTCCGAAATCATTTATGTCCATTCCACGGCTCAGGTAATATTCCACGTAGGTGAATCCATTTGCCAGCGTAAAGGCCAATTGTGTGATCGGATTGGCACCCGCTTCCGCGATATGGTAGCCGGAGATCGAAACCGAATAGAAGTTCCTGACGTTGTTCGCAATGAAATATTCCTGGACGTCGCCCATCAATCGCAACGCAAATTCCGTCGAGAAGATGCACGTATTCTGGGCCTGGTCCTCTTTCAAGATGTCCGCCTGTACCGTTCCACGAACCTGTGAAAGCGTCCTTACCTTGATTTCCTCGTAGACGGCTGCCGGCAAGACCAAATCTCCCGTAACCCCAAGAAGCATCAATCCAAGACCGTTGTTGCTTTCCGGAAGATCGCCGTTGTATCTTGGTCTTTCCAGCCCCCTCTTCTTGTAAATCTCATCGATGATGGCTTCCACCTCATCCTCCAGGTTGTTTTCCTTTATGTAAATCTCGCACTGCTGGTCGATTGCCGCGTTCATGAAGAACCCAAGCAACATCGGAGCCGGACCGTTGATGGTCATGCTCACGGAAGTCAGCGGGTGCGCCAGATTGAAACCCGAATATAATTTCTTGGCATCGTCCAGGCAACAGATCGAAACACCGGCATTACCGATCTTTCCATAGATATCCGGACGCAGGTGCGGGTCATTTCCATACAAGGTCACGCTGTCGAACGCTGTCGACAAACGTTTTGCAGGCAATCCTGCGCTCACGTAATGGAAACGCTTGTTGGTCCTTTCCGGACCACCTTCACCGGCAAACATCCTTGACGGATCCTCCCCTTCGCGCTTGAACGGATACAAACCGGAGGTGAAAGGAAATTCTCCTGGAACGTTTTCCTGAAGGTTCCATTTCAAGATATCGCCCCATGCCTCGTATTTCGGCAAGGCCACTTTTGGAATCTGCGAATGTGACAGTGATTCCGTGTGGGTTGCAATCTTGATCTCCTTGTCCCTTACCTTGAAGGTATAGACCGGATTCTTGTATTTGTTGACCTTCTCTTCCCAGGTCAGGATGATTTCCCAGTTGTAGGGATCCAGATCCATCTTCACTTTGTCAAACTGGTTCAGCAGCAGGTTCAGGAAGATCCTGTTCCCGTCTTCTCCCTCGATTGCACTCTTGTAAACGGTCTCGTCGTTGATTCCCGCTTTATTGATCTCCGGTTTTTTCCCCGAAACCGATTCGATGGTCTTGAAAATCCCGTATAATTTTTGCGCCACCTGCTGTTGTGCCAGGGCGGTCGCATCGTATTTCCTGTTGTTTTCCGCAATCTCGGAAAGGTATCTTGTCCTGTGTGGCGGGATCACGAAGATCTTCTCGCTCATCTCACGCGTGATTTCAAATGTAGATTTCAAATCAGCATCCGTCTTTTCTACGATCGTGTCCATGATCGCCTTGTACAGCGTGTTCATTCCCGGATCGTTGAACTGCGAGGCAATGGTTCCGAAAACCGGCAGGTCATCCGGATTCGCATCCCAAAGGTTGTGGTTGCGCTGGTATTGCTTCTTCACGTCGCGCAAGGCATCAAGGGAACCCCTCTTGTCGAATTTATTGATGGCCACCAGATCTGCAAAATCAAGCATGTCGATCTTTTCCAATTGGGTTGCGGCACCAAATTCAGGCGTCATCACGTACAACGAGACATCGGAGTGGTCCATGATCTCGGTATCCGATTGTCCGATCCCTGAGGTTTCCAGGATGATGATGTCGTATTTGGCCGCCTTCAAGACCTGGATCGCTTCTGCCACATATTTGGAAAGTGCCAAATTCGATTGGCGGGTTGCCAAAGAACGCATATAGACACGAGGATTATTGATGGCATTCATACGGATCCTGTCACCCAATAACGCACCACCTGTCTTTCTCTTAGACGGATCGACCGAAATAAGGCCGATGGTCTTTTCCGGGAAATCTATAAGGAATCTTCTAACCAGTTCGTCCACCAGGGAAGATTTTCCTGCCCCTCCGGTTCCCGTGATTCCAAGAACCGGGATCTTGCTGGTTTCATTCTGCCTGTGGATGGTCTCCAAGGTCTCCCTTGCAATTTCCGGAAAGTTTTCTGCCGAAGAAATCACGCGGGCTATTGCCGTCGGATTCTTGTCTTCCAAGTGGTTGACTTCTCCATTCAGCTTGTCGCCGATTGGAAAGTCTGATTTCTGCACCAGGTCGTTGATCATCCCCTGCAGTCCTAATTCACGTCCGTCGTCCGGAGCGTAAATCCTTGTGATCCCATAGTCCTGCAATTCCTTGATCTCGTCCGGAAGGATCACCCCTCCGCCTCCGCCAAAGATCTTGATATGGCCTGCTCCTTTTTCCTTGAGCAGGTCGTGCATGTATTTGAAATATTCGTTGTGGCCTCCCTGGTAGGAGGTCATCGCGATTGCGTTTGCATCTTCCTGGATGGCCGTATTCACCACTTCCTCCACACTGCGGTCGTGGCCCAGGTGGATCACCTCCACACCGGTTGACTGGATGATCCTCCTCATTATATTGATGGCGGCATCGTGTCCGTCGAAAAGCGCTGCAGCGGTTACAATTCTTACTTTATTTTTAGGAATATAAGGTTTTGCTTGTTCCATATTAAAATATCTGTCGATTTTAGGTGTGCAATTTACGATTTTCTTAAAAATCTGAAAGTATAAATTTCGGAATTGTGATTGTTTTGGGAGGCCCTGATAACGATTGCGTAAAATATCTTAATGAATTCACAAGAGCGCTCCATATTCACTTTGCATTTTGCTACTTTTGTCGCGACTTTTTATTGAACAGATGCGCCTTACAAAATACTATCTAGCCGCCATTACGGCATTCGTCATATGGGGCTTCTTCAGCCTCGCCCTCAAGCCCTTGCGCGACTATGCTTCCCTGGACATCTTGTTTTACAGGGTCTTCTTTTGTGTCGTCCTGATGCTGGTGATCAGTCTTGGATTCAGGCGGAAAACGATTATGGAAACGGCTGTTTATTTCAAAGGCCTTGGCTCGAAACAAAAGCGGAATCTCATCCTGCTCACATTGGGAGGATCGTTGCTGCTGACGTCCAACTGGTTCCTCTTCATCTACGTGATGAACCATATCAGTGTAAAGGCGGCCTCGTTCGCCTACCTGGTCTGTCCCATCCTTACGACGGTCTTTGCTTACTTCCTGCTGGAAGAAAAATTGACAAAAGTGCAATGGACAGCCGTTGGCCTGAGCCTCTTCAGCTGCATTTTGCTGGGCTACGGACATTTCGAGGACGTGTTCTACAGCCTGATCGTTGCGGCAACGTATGCCTTGTACCTTGTCATCCAGAAAAGGAATACCGCGATCGACAAGTTCTTCCTGCTGACCATCCAACTTGTCTTCACGGCAATCATTCTCCTGCCCTTCTATCCTTTCTACAAAGGCGAAGTACCCACCGAGCTCTCCTTCTATTCCTATATCCTGATCATTGCCGTTGTCTTTACGATCGTACCGCTGTTCCTGAACTTGTATGCCTTGAAAAGGATCAATTCTTCAACGGTCGGCATATTGCTCTACATCAACCCGATCATCACGTTTCTGCTGGCACTCTTCTATTACAAGGAATCCATCACGGTGTTCCAGATCATGGCCTATTCGCTGATCCTGCTGTCGATTGTCATCTTCAATTCGCACCTGTTCAACAAGACAGGGAAAATTAAGTTCAAAAAAAACGCCCCTGCAAAAGGAGCGTTCTAACTGTTTAACTATTTGACTACGTTTCTTATCTCAACATACCGGGATCAATAGCAACCCCAAGACCTTGGGCAATTTCCATTCCGAGTCGTGCATCGGCCCTGAACCAATGGCACAATTGACGGTTGATGATTTCTTCCCTCCTGGGTCCTTCGATTCCGGACATTGCCCCCACGATATTGTTCACGAGGTTCTGCTGTTGTTCCGGAACCAACAAGCGGTACAGGTTCCCCGGCTGGGTATAGTGATCGTTTTCTCCTTCGGCATTCCGATCGTACCAATCGGCCACGTTGTCTTCCAACTGCAAGCCCGGTTCCTTGTAGGTTTCATCCACCACTATGTTGTCGAAACTATTCGGAAAGTAATTGGGAGAACTTCCCCCGTTTCCATCCACCCTCATCTGTCCGTCACGCTGGTAATTATTGGTTGCAAAGGGACAACGGTTTACCGGAATCTGCTCGTAATTTGCCCCCAGGCGATAGCGTTGTGCATCCGGGTACGACAAAATCCTTCCCTGCAGCATCTTGTCCGGAGAGAAACCAATTCCATCCACAACGTGTGCCGGGGCAAAGGCTGCCTGTTCCACATCCTGGAAGTAATTATCCGGATTCTTGTTCAATTCAATCACCCCGACATCAATCAGCGGATAATCGCCGTGTGGCCATACCTTTGTCAGGTCAAACGGATTGATGTGGTACGTCCTGGATTCCGCTTCCGTCATCACCTGGATCTTCATGTCCCATTTTGGAAAATTACCCTTGTCGATGTTTTCAACCAGGTCCCTCTGGGCAAAATCCATGTCCCTGGATTTCATTTCCCCCGCTTCCGCATCGGTGAAATTCTTGATACCCTGGCGGGTCAAGAAATGGAATTTCACATAGAAGCGTTCGTTTTCCTTGTTGATGAAGGAAAAGGTATGCGAACTGAAACCATGCATGTGCCTGTATCCATAAGGCGTTCCCCTGTCCGACATCAATATCAATACCTGGTGGAGGCTCTCCGGATTCAACGACCAGAAATCCCACATCATCGTTGGCGATTTCATGTTGGTATAGGGGTCACGCTTTTGCGTATGGATGAAATCTCCAAATTTCTTCGGGTCCTTCACGAAGAAGACGGGCGTATTGTTTCCCACCAGGTCCCAATTTCCGTCCTCCGTATAAAATTTCAAGGCAAAACCCCTGGGGTCCCTTTCCGTATCTGCCGATCCCCTTTCGCCTCCGACGGTTGAAAAGCGCAACAGCATCTTGGTTTCCTTGCCTACGTGGGAAAATATCTTTGCCTTCGTATATCTTGTAATATCATGGGTAACGGTAAACGTCCCAAATGCGGCAGATCCTTTCGCGTGCACCACCCTTTCCGGAATCCTTTCCCTGTTGAAGTGTGCCATCTTCTCGTGCAGGATAAAATCCTCCAGCAACAAGGGTCCCCTGGCACCCGCAGATTTGCTGTTCTCATTTTCTGCATAAGGTTTTCCAGAAGCGGTCGTGAGTTTGTTGTGATTTGACATAGTTGTTTTCTTTAAAGTTATAGTCTTTCAAATTTACAAAATTAAAAACAATAACAAAAATCGATTGTTTTTATATTCCAATAGTCTAAAGCTATTTAAAAACGGTACGCTATTTGTTTAACTTTGGAAAAAATACAACCACCACTTTATGAAAAAAATAATCCTACTCGCGTTCCTGGTTCCCGTTTTCAGTTTCGGACAATTGAAAGGCCTGCTGGACAAGGCAAAGGACAAGGTTTCCACGGTAACAGGAAACAACGGCAATGTCGACATCAGTGCCGGATTGAAAGAAGCTCTTAACAAGGGCATCACCGAACAAGTTTCCAAATTGACCGCCACCGATGGCTTCTACAAGAACGAAGCCGTAAAGATCCTGATGCCGGAAGAGCTGCAAAAAGTGGACAAGACATTACGGAAGATGGGAATGTCCAGTCTGGCCGACGAAGGTATAAAATCGTTGAATCGTGCGGCAGAGGTTGCCGTGAAGGAAGCTACTCCGATATTCGTCTCTGCCATAAAGAACATGAGCATCAAGGATGCGAAAAACATATTGATGGGCAATGACAATGCCGCGACAACCTACCTTGAAAGTTCCACTTCCACGGCGCTGTACTCAAAATTCAATCCCGTTGTAAAAGAATCCATCGGCAAGGTTGGTGCCGACGTTGTCTGGGCAAAAATCATTGAAAAATACAACGCCATCCCGCTTGTTTCGAAGGTCAATCCCGATATCAACGATTATGTGACCAACAAGGCGATGGAAGGCGTGTTCACGATGATTGCCGTCGAGGAAAAGGACATCCGTTCGAATCTGAATTCAAGAACCTCGGACGTGTTGAAAAAAGTGTTTGCCTTGCAGGATAAAAAGTAAGGCAAATCAACCCTTTCAAGGCAGCTTCCTGCTCCTATTTCTTGATTATTTTCCTTACCTCGGTCCTGCCGGAGGGGGTTGCAATCTTCAGCAGGTATACGCCAACAGGCATTCCTGAAAAATCTATTGCCGGAACGCCGGAGGCCGTCAGGACGAGCTGCCCTACTGCATTATACAGTTCAGCCGTATAGTTTTCTTCGACATTCACCAGGTGCAAAAAATTACTTACCGGATTGGGATAAACGGCCATTGCCTTGTTTTCCTGCCCTGGAACACCTAAAAATTCCACAAACTCCGTGGCCACCTGGTTGGTGATGATTGCCGGATTATGGTCGAAATAAATGGCGGCCATTCCCAGGACCATATCACCTGCAACAACAGAAGCTTTTGGTTTTATCTTGAAGGCAACATATCCGTTTGATCCTTGTTCGTCTGCAGCCACTCCCGGAAGATAGATGGCATCGAAGATAAAATTCACGGCATTCCCGTCCAGGATTTCCGTACGATTGGAATGGCTGTACGTTTCCAATTCCATGGTTTCCCAATCCAGTTTATCATCAAGCACGGTAGTGATCACCACGCGTTCCGCATGATAATTCCCCGTGTTCTGAAACCGGATGATGTAGTGCAGGTAGTCGCCACTGTCCTCGATATCTACCTTTTCGCCTTCCAGTACCCGCATGTCGTTGGGGTCATAGGCTCCCACAACGGTCTGTTCGTATAAGAACGTATTGTTTTCCGGAACCAGGTCGTCCTCCAGCTCGTTCACTACCGTGAAGGCTATCACATCTCCAATAACCGTGGCCGGAATCGTGTTCACCTGAAAGTTCAAATCGGCCTGGAACACCTCGAAAGGCAGCAAATTAGTTATCGCGAACGTCAAGGAATTTGCCGTCTGGGAGGCAATGGCCTGATCCGTACTTATGAACTGGATCTTTGCATTGTTGTAAGTAAAAGCAACGCTCGTGGTTACTGGATTGGTCCCCTTGTTCTTGGCAACCATCACATAGCGGGCCGCAAATCCAGGCCGGGCATCGTTCACGGCATAGCAACTGATTTCCAGATCGTCGAACAACTGGGTCGGTTGCAGGCAGAAATCGGCTACCAGCTCATTATTGCCCCCTGTAAATTCATTTGCAATCGAGGCAGGCGTCGGAGGGTAATATGGGGTTGATGTCGTAACTGCTGTCGCATACGCTCCCTCCTCCACCTTGAACGTATAGCTTCCGTCAGGCTGTGTAAACGTTGAAAATGAATTGCCACCGCTTGATGTGGTCATCAGGACTTGCCGGGCAGGGATGCTCCCTGAAGCACATCCGTTATCGGCTGCATCCAGACGTACCTTTCCCTTTATCTGGTTCTTGTTGGTTCCCTTGTTCTTGAACCACATCAATTCGGTATAGTACGAAATGGTAAACACGATGTCCGTTTTTCCATCCGCATCCAAATCGTCCACGGAAAGACTTGAGAAACCATCATAGTACGGAATGTCGTTTATATGGTCGAAATAAATTTCTATAGGAGGTCCGAATACAGCATTTCCCAGATTTTCATACCAGCGGAACCGGGCCGTGCTGAATCCGGGCCAGTTGTTGTTCACGCCGGCACTGCAAACGATGTCCAGATCGCCATCATTGTCAAAATCAGCCACCTCGATGACGTTTGAATTCCCCAACGAGGCTATCATCGTCTGACCGGTAAAGGTTCCGTCGTTGTTGATGGTCATCCTCCCAAGATTGCCATCGATATAGATCACTTCTCTCAACCCGTCGTTATTGATGTCGCCAATGACAAATTTCCTTGGCACTCCCAGGGGCGTACTTATCGGATGCTTTACCGAATAATCGCCCAACGCGTTTGTATTTTCCAACCAGAAGAAACTTGTGGCATTGGCCACCAGCAAATCCAGATCGCCATCATTGTCAATATCCACCGGCATGAAATAGCCCGAACCTTGCGAAAAGGATACCGGTGCTGCAAAGGTTCCATTTCCGTTGTTCTTGAACACTTTTGTAACATCATTTGAAAACGTACAGACAATGTCCATGTCGCCATCACCATCCACATCAACCGGCAGGATCCTGCCAAACACTTCCGTGGAAGAATAGATGACCTGTTCCGTTGAAAAATTTCCAGCACCCTGGTTCATGAATCTGACCAATTTGTGCATACTGCCTGCCTCATAAGGATTTGAACTCGCCAGGACATCCTTCTTCCCGTCGTTGTTCAAATCAACCAGCACCCCATTCCGGGCATACGGAAGCGTATTTGAAATGATTTTCTGGCTTTCGGAAAAATTGCCCTGCCCATCCGTATTCCTGTACCAGGAAAGCTTGTTGTCGTTGGTCGAGGTAAGCAGGACATCCCTGAAGCCGTCGCCATCAATATCGCCCGTATCATTCTGGGTAGGGAAAACAATATACTGTGAAAGCTGGTGCGGCACAAAGGAAGTGCCGATGCCATTCACATTATCCAGCCAGACTATGTCGTAATTCGTAGCTCCCACAGTGGCAACATCCTTCTTGCCGTCGCCATTGATGTCGGCAACAAAAATGGCCCTGTTGTTTATAATGCTGCTGGAGATGACCTTTTCCGTCGAAAAAGTGCTGTTTCCCAGATTCTTGTACCAGGTGATCTTATTGAGAAAGGAATTTTGCATGACAATATCTTTCAATCCGTCGCCATCCAGATCCTCCATCACAAAACTTGTGACGTCCTGATTGGAGGAACCGCTATCGGACGGCAAGGTCACGAGTGTTGCGTTGTTGGCAAACACATCATCGTTGTTCTTGTACCACTTGATCCTCCTGTCGAGTCCATTTTGAAACAGGGTCACGATATCAGTATCCCCATCGCCATCAATATCCGCACTCCTTATAAAACTATTCAGTGAAAACCCATCCATTATTTCCTTGAAGGAAAATGTCCCATCAGGATTCTGCTGATAATAGGCAAGGTCGTAGCCATTTTTAAAAATCAGATCGGCAAGATTGTCACCATCAACATCCGTGAGGTAAAAAGCATCCACCGTAGCTGCAATATTTTGTGGGGTAAAGGTTGCGCTGCCATTATTTTTCAGGGCAACCAGATTGTTTGCAGTTTTGTATACGATGTCAACATCGCCGTCGTTGTCCATGTCAATTGCCTGTATCCTTGTATAGTAGACAGTCGTGGCCAAGACTATCGCCGTAGCAAATTTACCCGTGCCGTCCGTGTTCCTCATCCAACAGATCGAACGATTGTTGCCGCTGTCCTTGGTGTAGATGATGTCATTGAATCCATCCCCGTCAACGTCAGCCACGGTTACGTCCAGGACTGAAGAGGCATCAATATCAACCGGAATCGAATTATTGAAATCGCCCTGGCCGTCCTTGCTCCTGAACCAGCTCATTCCTGACGATGCCCCGGAAACGATATCCGGAAAACCGTCGTTATCGATATCGCCGACCGTCACTGAAATCGGTGCTATCTTGCCGTAATTGTGGATGATGGTGTTTTTTTCCCATGCCACCTGGGAATATCCTGTAGTAAAAACCAGTACAATAAAAACTAAAAGCGTATTTTTATGCATCTTGTATTTGTTATGATAATTAAAAAAGCAAGCAAATATAGCTTAATTTTAAAGCAATCGGGATATTTATCTATTTACTAGGATGTTAAGACAATGGACTGCCCCCCTGTCCTATCCAAGATTTCAAGCAATGATTGGAAAATTAGGACCCGAAACTCCTGACGTATTGAAAAAAGTGCTTGCTTTGTAAAATAAATAAAATAAAATGCTATGAAAAAAATGATCATGATTGCCTTGGTCTTCGCCCTGTCCGGATGTGCCGAACTGCAACAGATGGCGAACCAATATCCGCAGCTGGGAACACTCGGGAATGCTGATATCGCTGCAGGACTCAAGGAAGCCCTGAACAACGGGATTACCAAGCAGGTCTCGAAATTGACGGCCACCGACGGTTTTTACAAGAACCAGGCCGTGAAGATCCTGCTGCCTGCCGAGTTGCAGAAAGTAGACAAGGCCTTAAGGGGCATCGGCCTGAGCAGTCTTGCCGACGAAGGATTGAAGGTATTGAACCGTGCTGCTGAAGATGCCGTGAAGGAAGCAACACCCATCTTTGTGAGTGCCGTGAAGAATATGACATTTACCGATGCGAAGAACATCCTGATGGGAAGCGACAATTCGGCCACCACGTACCTACAGGGTTCCACTACGACTGCCCTGTATTCCAAATTCAATCCCGTGGTGAAGAATTCGCTGGGAAAAGTGGGTGCCGACAAGGTCTGGGCCAACATCATTACAAAATACAATGCGATCCCGCTGACCACCGATGTGAATCCGGACCTGAACGATTATGTTACCGACAAGGCACTGGAAGGCGTTTTTAAAATGGTGGCCGTCGAAGAGAAGGACATCCGTACGAATCTGAGCGCAAGGACCTCCGATCTGTTGAAAAAGGTGTTTGCGATGCAGGACAAGAAATAACGACAATACAACAGTTAGTTTTTTAGAAATCAAATAGATAGAAATAACATAGCCTTAACATTGAGTTGCAAAAAAATGTCGGATATTTGCATTGTAATAAAATACAAATTTGGTTTGGTTAGTTAGAGTTTAGAAATCCGGGGCGAAAGTTCCGGATTTTTTACATTGTAATCTTAACATATTTGGCCGGAATCTTATAAAAGTTAACATATCTTAATGATAATATAATCTTTGCAACCTCTAAATTTGCAGTCCTTAAAATTGTACACCATGAGCGGATTATTGATAGAGAAGAATGAAATTGAAAAAATTCAGAAAGAATTTAAAATACTGGCAGCAAAAACTACAGCAACTACCACGGCCCCCAAGGCAAATACGGTTAAAAAAGAAGAATTGGCCCTCGAAGAGTGCTCCCTATAATCTTTCGTGTATCTTTTTAAAGTAGCCAAAGGCCTTTGCCAGGCGGCTTCCGTACCACGAAAACATCTCACCGTCCACAAATACCGTCTTGGCGTGATGCGTGAACCTTCCGATCTCAAAAGCATCTTCCTCCTTGAACGGATAAGGTTCCGAGGATAAGAACACAATCTCCGGATCGCCCTGAATCTTCATCTTCTGGATGATGACCTCCGGATAACGGCCTGGAAACTTTTCAGGATTGTCGTAGATGTTCGTGAAGTTGTTCAGCTTCAGCATCTCGTTGATGAAGTTGTCCGAACCTGCCACCATGTGGGGATTCTTCCAGATAAAATAAGCCACCTTCTGCGCCGGCCTGTCCTGCATAAACTGCTTGAAATCCTTCAGGGCAAACTGGATCTTGTCGCTCCATTTCTGGGATTCCGTCCGGCAGTTGAAGATCTTCCCGAAATCGGCGATCATCTGGAAAACATCATCGATCGTAATGATGTCGGTTACCCATACCGGGCATATCTTGCGCAGCTCCTCCACCATCTCCAGCGTATTTTCCTCCTTGTTGGCAATGATGATATCGGGCTGCAGCAGCCTTATCTTTTCGTAGTGCACTTTCTTGGTGCCGCCCACGATCTTCTTGGTCGACTTCAGGTGGTACGGATGCACGCAGAATTTCGTGATGCCCACGATACGTTCTTCCAGGCCCAGATCGTGCAGTAGCTCGGTTTGCGAGGGAACGAGGGAAATTATCCTTCTTGGGGATTCCGTAAATTCAAAGGTGGTACCGGTCTGGTCTTTTAAGATGGGCATTGCTGGAATTTTGATTGCAAAGTTATGGTTTTCCCGCAAAGGCACGAAGCCGCAAGGCAAAGATATTGTCTATTGCTCGCTTATTATTTTTCAAAAGTTTAAAAATCTTTGCACCTTTGCACCTCAATCCTTGCACCTCCAAAATGAACATCAAACTTATTGCAATCGGCAAAACGGACAACAAAGCCTTGCAGGCCTTGATCGACGACTACCAGAAACGCCTGTCGTTCTACATCAAATTCGATCTGGAAATCATTCCCGACATCAAGAACGTAAAGAACCTGTCCGAAAGCCAGCAGAAGGAAAAGGAAGGCGAATTGATCCTGTCAAAACTCACCCCAACCGACCAATTGATCTTATTGGATGAAAACGGCAAGAACTTTTCAAGCGTGGGCTTTTCGGAAGAATTGCAGAAGAAGATGAATTCCGGCATCAAGACCCTCGTGTTTGTGATCGGTGGTCCCTATGGCTTTTCAGAAACGGTCTACGGCAAGGCCCAGGGCAAGATCTCGCTTTCGCTGATGACGTTCTCGCACCAGATGGTCCGCCTGTTCTTCATCGAGCAATTGTACAGGGGATTTACGATCTTGAGGAACGAACCTTATCATCATCAGTAGGGGGAATTTAGAAGGTAGAATTTAGAAGGTAGAATTTAGAAGGTAGAATTTAGAGGGTAGAATTTAGAAGGTAGAATTTAGAGGGTAGAGTTTAGAAGGTGGAATTTAGAAGGGATAATCTAGAAAGGAAGATGGAAGATGGAAGATGGGAGATGGGAGAAGCTAAATTTGTAATTTGATTTTTGTTTTTTTGGTGCTTGTAATTTGTGTTTTTGTATTTATGTTTTTGGTGCTTGTCTTTTGGTGCTTGTCTTTTGGTGCTTGTCTTTTGTAATTTATTATAATAACGCACACCAGCTTTTACGGTCTATCATATTTAATCCTTCCAAACAGCTTCACTGCCTCCACCGCTTCCCTGACATCGTGCACCCTGAGGATATTGGCGCCCTTCAGTAATGAAATTGTATTTAAAACTGTAGTTCCGTTCAAAGATTCCTGCGGCGTGGTGCCCAACGTCTTATAGATCATCGATTTTCTTGAAATACCCGAAAGCAGTGGCAATTCCAGCATCTGGAACAGTTCCAGCTTGTCCATTACTTCAAAATTCTGCTCCAATGTCTTCGCAAAGCCAAATCCCGGGTCGATGACGAGGTCTGAAATGCCAAGGCTCCTGGCCTTGTTTACCCTTTCAGAAAAATAAAACAGCATTTCCTTTACCATGTCCTGGTACTCCGTCAGCGATTGCATCGTTTCCGGAGTTCCCCTCATGTGCATCATGATGTAAGGGACCTTCAGATCCGCCACGGTTTGCAGCATGTCCTCATCCAGTCCGCCTGCCGAGATATCGTTTACAAGGGACGCCCCGGCTTCAATCGTGGCCCTGACCACCTTGCTGCGGAAAGTATCAATCGAGAGTATGATGGCCGGAAACACTTCCACCAACAGTTTTACAATCGGAAGTATCCTGTTCAGCTCCTCCTCCTCCGAGACAAACGCCGCACTGGGTTTTGAAGAGTAGGCACCGATATCAATAAAAGTCGCTCCCTCGGCAAGCATTTGCCGGACCTTGTCGATGATCAGCTGCTCGCTGTCGTTTTTCCCACCATCGTAAAAAGAATCGGGCGTGACGTTTAAAATTCCCATCACTTTGGGAGTTGCTAAATCGATAAGTTGTCCTTTGCAATTAATTGTCATCCTGATGCTGCTTTTTTGACTTTTTGACTTTTGACTCTTGGCTTTCTACTATTTAATTCCTTATTTTTGGAAAAATTTCTACAAATATAAACCAATAATGAGCAATACTTCTCAAGAATTTGATACTATTGTGGGCATCTGCCGAACACTTTTTATCAACAAGATGACCGATTACGGCAGTGCCTGGCGTATATTGAGACTCCCTTCCCTGACCGACCAGATCTTCATAAAAGCACAAAGGATCCGAAGCCTGCAGGAAAATGATGTCCGCAAGGTGGATGAAGACGAGACGGGAGAATTCATTGGCATCATCAATTATTCGATCATGGCCCTGATCCAATTGGAACTTGGCGTTGCCGACCAGCCCGACCTGGATGTTGAAAGGGCAACCGCATTATACGATGCAAAGGTGCAACTGACCAAGGACCTTATGGAAGCCAAGAACCACGACTATGGGGAAGCCTGGCGTGAAATGAGGGTAAGTTCACTGACCGACCTGATCCTGCAAAAATTGCTCCGCGTAAAGCAGATCGAGGACAACAAAGGCAAGACCCTTGTATCCGAAGGAATTGACGCCAATTACCAGGACATGTTCAACTATGCGGTGTTTGCCCTGATCCTGATGGATTTTCACAAATAACATCTCATTAACAAATGATGGGGTTCTGTGTTTTATTTTTGTAAAGAAGTAGAAGCACCAAAAGATAAATACCAAATCATAAATACCAATAACAAATGTCAAATTCTAAATAATAAATAAACCAATCCAATGCCAGCGACCTGCAAGGGTTTGAAATTTAAAGGATTGCAGATTGGAATTTATTGCATTTGGAATTTATATTTTTAAAAATCAGAATTAAATCAAACATAGCATGAAAAACATACTTACCCAATTTTCAAGAATTTTCGTAGGCCTGCTCTTTATCATATCCGGATTGATCAAATTGAACGATCCCGTTGGTTTCTCCTTCAAGCTGGAGGAATATTTCAGCGAGGGGGTCCTCAACCTTCCCTTCCTGGTTCCCTATGCCTTGGCCATTGCCGTGTTTATCGTGATTTTTGAAGCCGTACTGGGTGTAATGCTGCTGGTAGGTTTCAAGACCAAATTTACGGTGTGGAGTTTATTGCTGATGATCGTGTTTTTCACCTTCCTTACCTTCTACTCTGCCTATTTCAACAAGGTTACCGATTGCGGATGCTTTGGAGATGCCTTGAAACTGACGCCATGGGAATCGTTCACAAAAGATGTCGTGCTGTTGTTCTTCATCGTAATACTGTTCATCAATCAGAAATTGATCCGACCATTATTCTCCAAAAAAGTGACGAACGCCGTCGTGATCATCAGCTTGCTGCTGTCCTGCTTCATGGGCTACTGGGTATTGAACCATCTGCCACTAAAAGATTTCCGTGCCTACAAGGTGGGAACCAACATCCAGAAGGGAATGGAGTTTCCTGAAGGTGCAGAACGCGCCGTTGTTGAAATGGTGTTCATCTACAAGGTCAATGGTGTCGACAAGGAGTTCGGAGAAAAAGAACTCGGAAATCTTCCGGAAGGAGCCGTCTTCGTGGACCGAAAAGACAAGGTGATTTCCCAAGGGTATATCCCGCCGATCCACGATTTCACAATGGAATTGAACGGATCCGATTACAAGGAAGAATTGCTTGTGGAGCCAAAATTATTGCTGTTTGTTTCCTATGATCTTGCCGGTGCAAGCAAGGAAGGCATACAGCAGTTGGAAAAACTACACCAGGAGGCAAAGGCAAAAGGCTACAAGGTAATCGGAATGACGGCATCGGACGAAGCCGACATCGAAAAGGCCAAGAAGGAAAACAACCTGACGTTTGATTTCTATTTCTGTGATGGCACGACCTTGAAAACCATCGAGAGGGCCAACCCGAGCATCGTGGTCCTGAACAGCGGAACCATCACGCAGAAATTGCATTATAACGATCTTTCAGATCTTAAATTATAATAATTCAATCGGATCAAAAGCCATCGGGCATCCAATAGTAAAAACAAAACAGTATATTTGTTCAATACCTAATTTTAAAACAATGAAAAAAATATTCTTCTCCCTGATGGTTGTCTTCTCAACCCTTTCCTGCATCCAGGCCCAGAAAACCAGCTTCGACAGGGAAGCCTTGGACGACGTGATGTATGCAACGGATAAAACCGATATCACCTTTGAAAAAATCCTGGAAAAATACAAGGGCAAGACGATCGTCATCGACGTCTGGGCTTCCTGGTGTTCTGATTGCATCAAGGGACTTCCAAAAGTAAAGGCGCTTCAAAAAGAGCATCCGGACGTAGTGTTCCTGTTCATCTCAATGGACAAGACCTGGGAAAACTGGATCGTTGGTGCAGAGAAGCACCTGATTGCAGGCGAGCATTACATGGCAAAGGACGGAATGAAAGGTGTCTTTGGAAAATCGATCGACCTGGATTGGATCCCGAGGTACATGGTCGTGGATGCTAAAGGAAACATCGCCCTGTACAAGGCCATCGAGGCAGATGATGCAAAGATTGCCGAGACCCTGAAAAAATTGAAAAAACAAAAAAGCAAAAAATAATGAGACAAAAGATTGTTGCAGGAAACTGGAAAATGCACAAGAATGCAGAAGAAACCGAAGATCTATTGAACGAACTGATTGACAAGTTGCCATCGGATGCTCCCGTGCACATCATCGTTGCACCGACATTCGTAAACCTGGCCTCGGCAGTCGAGCACCTGGAATTTACAAACATCAACGTTGCGGCACAAAACATGCACCAGGCGGAAGGTGGTGCCTTTACAGGCGAAATCTCGGCAGATATGCTGAAAAGTGTCGGCGTGAGTACTGTCATCCTTGGGCATTCGGAACGTCGTGCTTATTTCCACGAAAACAATTCCCTGCTGAAATCCAAAGTTGATACGGCCCTGAAGCACGAATTGATCGTGATCTTCTGCTTCGGCGAAGAGTTGAAAGACAGGCAATCTGAAAATCATTTCAATGTGGTGGAAAACCAATTGAAGGACAGCCTGTTCCACTTGCAGGAAAAAGACTGGGCAAACATCATCCTGGCTTACGAGCCGGTATGGGCCATCGGAACCGGGGAAACGGCAAGTCCCGAACAAGCACAGGAAATGCACGAATTCATCCGAAACACCATTGATTCCAAATTCGGAAGGTCTGTTTCTGAAAATGTTGCCATCCTTTACGGTGGAAGCGTGAAGCCGGACAATGCAAGGGAGATTTTCTCCAAGCCGGATGTCGACGGTGGACTGATCGGTGGTGCAGCCTTGAAGGCAGAAGATTTTGCAGCAATCGTAAGTGCTGCCATTTAATACTACAACCTCCAGAATTAAAAAAGTCCCTTCCTTACCGAAGGGATTTTTTTTAGGGCATAATCCTAATGTTTCCCTAAAAAGGTTTTATCCGCGTTGGCATTTTTGTAATTTTAAATACTAACAAAAAATTGCCATTATGAATACAAATCACAAAAGCACGGATGGACGGGATGTCCAGGCCGGGCAAAAAGAGAAAGAAGTCATTACGAGGGAAGATCTTTCTGGAATCAACAAGACCGCTACCGGAGATGACGTGACGGAAGAAAAAAGGGCTGAAAGGCGTTTCCAGGAACAGCATGGAAACCGTAAATACAAGATGCATGCTAATGAGCCCGCATCCAAAAACCAGCCAAGGACCAATACGGGGCCTGGAACCGTATGATCCTTTCCTTATGAAAAAAGAGCCACTTGAGAGTTGCTCTTTTTTTTTATGATTTTATTTCCCGGACATTGCCGCCGCCACTTTCAGCAGCAATTTCTTCGTGGCCATGATCCCTTCGATCTCGCCAAGATTGTTTCCCTCGTATTCCACACCAATGAACCCCTTGTACCCTGCATTTCTGACAATCTTCAGCATCCTGTAGTAATCTATGGTGGTTTCATTTCCCTCGGCATCAAAATCAAACGACTTGGCACTTACGCCTTTTGCAAAGGGCATCAGCTCGCCCACGCCAAGGTATTTGTCGTACTCTTCAATGCAGGCTGATCCCCATCGTTCCCCGTTTTCCCTTTTTACGCAGAAATTGCCAAAATCCGGCAGCACGCCGCAGTTTTCCATGTTGACGGCCCTTATTACCTCGGTCAGTTTGGAGGCATCGGATGAGAGTCCGCCGTGGTTCTCCACCACTACATTGATCTTGCTTGCTGCCGCATGTTCGCACAATTTTCCCAGACCAGCAATGGAAGTTTCCTTCCAGATCTTGAAATCCTTCTCGGCCTGCAGGCCAAACAAGTTCACGCGGACGGTCGGGCAATCCAATTCCGCTGCCGCATCAACCCATCTTGCATGTTTCCGTACGGCTTCTTCCCGTTCTCCTTCACTGGTCGAGGCAAGTTCCCCCTCGTTGTCGATCATGATCATCACGTTCGCGATGCCATTGTCGTTGCTGCGCAACTTCAGTTCCCGTACCAGTTTGTTCCTGCTGGCCGTTTCGTTGCTAGCATCAATATTATAAAGCTGCGTCACGTATTCCACCCCTTGGAAACCGAGTTCCCTTGCCGTCTTGGCAAAATCCAGGTTGGACAAGGTCCTGGTCTCGCCCATGGCCTTGTGCAGCGACCATTGCGCAAGCGACAGTTTAAAAAAGGGTTCGAAATTTTCCGATGATCCCGCAAGGGAATCATGTTCTGCAAGGAATGCTGCCATTGGATCCAGTAGTGATAATGCAAGACCGAATTGTCCTGCGTTCTTGATAAAGTGCCGTCTGTTCATAATGTTTGATGAAGCTGTAAAAACACTTCTAAAGTAGCAATTAAATCGATGACTCGGAAACAATTGCCTGAAATATCAATAATAAGCCGGACAACTCGAACAATTCGCATCCAGGTCAAACTGATACAGGATTGAGATTTCATAGACACCACCCGTCCTTCCGATGGAGGACGTATTGAAATCATAGGAGTACCCAAACTTGAAGTGGTCCCAGTACAATCCGCCGTAGGCATTCACAGAGGTCACCAGATGGCTGCCCGGACTGTTCTTGGTTGGATTGGTTGCCGCCGTGACCCCGAAGAAAAGTCTTTCGAATACCAAGCCCCCTCCTATGTCAAGCCGGTTGTATTCCCCCTGCGTCATGTAGTTCGCCGTCAGCAGGACTTTTGTCTCGTAGGGCAGCACCAAGACATCCAAGTAATCTGCAAGCTTGAATTCATAGCCCGCATTGGCTGAAAAGAACATGTCCAGTGGCTGGTTGCCGTTTTCTGTGAAGGAAATATTGGGCCGGTTAAGGTGCTTCAGGGAGGCACCGAACCAGCTGTTTTCATTATTGACAAGCATCCCTGCGGAAACATCAAAGAAATTGACCTTGCTGTTCAACAGCACGGGATCGATGCTCACGGGGTTGATGGTTCCCGCCCCGATATTGATCTGGTCTTCCAGTATGATGTTCTGGAAGCCGAAGCTCTTGTTCCCGAAACCCACTTCTATCGCCGGACGAAAAAACCAGCTGTCCGAAATCTGCACCCGGTAGGCATATTTGAGGTTTGCCTGCGTGAAATTATAGCTCGTGTTTTTCTCCCGGTGGCTCAGGACGCTCACCCCTATCCCGCTGTTCATCTCTTCCCTCCAGGTGCTCACGAAGCCGTAATCGGAATCGACCCTGAAGTTGAGATCGGGCCATTGCGTCCGGTGCAGGACACCCACCGTCGTGGTTTCCAGAAAACCTGTAAATCCGGGATTCAATGTTTCGGGCACCATGAAGTATTGCGTAAAAATAGGATCCTGTGCCCTTGCTCCAACAGCAAAGCATATGGTGAATAATAGGGATATGATTTTTAGTTTCATCTGCCTTGCTTATTTTATTAATGTAAATGGCCCGTCCTGTTTCACCTCGCCTCCGAAAAAAGGCGTCGCGATCACCTTGAAGAAATAATTCCCGTTCTCGGCATCACGGCCTTTTATCTGTCCGTCCCAGCCCCTGATGGTTTCTCCTTTCTCATAGTAGACCATTTCTCCCCAGGTATCGTAGATGCTCATCTCCACATCCTTCATTCCCAAGAAAAGGGGCGTAAAAATATCATTGACCGTATCGCCATTCGGCGTGAAGCCATTCGGCATGATCATCTTGTATCCCTTGTCGATCAGAAGCGTAACGGTATGCACGTAGGAGCAACCAAATGGATAGACCACCGTCAGCGTCACCACATAGGTCCCTTCCCTGGTATAGGTATGGACAGGATCTTCTTCGGAGGACAGGATCCCGTCGCCAAAGTTCCACACCAGCGACTCATAGTCTCCCGTTGAAGTATTGGTGAATTGGATCGGGTCGTTTATGGCATACGTTCCAAACGCATTGAACGAAAAGGAATCCTGCGTGAACGAAGTGCCGCCTATATTGGGAATGTCTACATTGAACGAATAATTCGCCGTACAGCCCTGGCCATCTGTCACCTCAAGGATTACAGTGCCGCTCTGGCTGGTTTCCATGAATTGGTTGCTGGCCCCGCTGACCGTCCCGCTCGACCAGTCTAGCTGGTACGGGGGAACGCCACCTGCCACCTGCGCCTCAAAGACCTGCCTTACGTCCTGCGCCTCACAGTCGGCAATGGTCTGCGTATCCACGGTGATCACTATCGGCGGCTGGCGGTTGACGTTGTAGGAAGCCGTCTGGGAGCATCCCCTTGCATCCGTCACCGTCACCTGGTAAGTGCCACCCGTAATGTTCACCAGATCTTCAGTGGTGGCACCGTTCGACCAGTTGTAGGTGAAAGGTGCCGTACCGCCCGAGACCAGCAAGTTTATGGCCCCGCTGTTGGCAACATCGCAATCAAAAGCATTCGTGATGTTGGCCGACAGCACCAAGGACTGGGGTTCGATGATCGTGAAGGTTTCGCTAATCACGCAAGGCTTGCTGTCGGTAATGGTCACGGTGTAGGTTCCGGGTCCGAGGTTGTTCCTTGTTGTTCCAGAAGCAGCGCCGTCACTCCAAACCAAAGTAACGGGAGCAAGTCCTCCCACAAGATTCAGGTTGATGCTTCCATCATTTGCCCCAAAGCACGAAACATTTGAAACGACCGGAGTGATATTGAAAACAGGAGCTTCCGGAATATTCACAGTCAGTATCTTTATGCAATTCGAAGCATCCGTAATGGTTATGGTATAATCTCCTGCGGAAAGATTGTCCTGGAAGAATCCGGTTCCGAGATTGCTCCATCCGATCTGGTACGGTGCGTTCCCTCCCGTAACCGTAACCGTTATGGAAGCATCATTGTTGCCGAAGCATTCGATTTCGGTCGTGGCCGCCGTAATGATGATTTCCGAAGGCTGCGTTACTGCAACGGCCAGCTGCCGGGTGCATCCGGCACTGTCCGTCAAGACCAGGTTATAGGTTCCCGCTGGAATATTCGTCAGATCCTGATTGCCACTTGCAAATCCATTCGGCCCTGTCCAGGCAAAAGCATAGGCAGGCGTTCCTCCCGCAACAGTAACCGTTATGGCTCCCGTTGAAGTCCCAAAACACAGGACATTGGTCTGGGTCGCAAGGGCCAGCGTCAGGACAGGTGGCTCGGTTATGGTAAAGGCGGCTGTCTTCGGACCACAATTGTTCGCATCCGAAACGGAAACCTCATATACTCCGGGACCCAGGTTCGAAAGGTCCTCGGTGGCTGCGAAAGGTGCCGTATCCTTTGTCCAATTGTAAGTATAAGGTCCGGTACCGCCCGCAACCGAAATCGAGATTGCCCCGTTGGCATTTCCAAAACAATCGATATCCGTTTCACTGTCCGTTGCAATGATGATATCATCAGGTTCCGTAACCGTGAAGCTGTCCGAAAACGGGCAACCTCCCTGATCGGTGATCGACAGGTTGTAAACACCCGGCTCCAAATTTGAAATGGACGCTGCCGACGATGCAAAACCATTCGGTCCCGTCCAGGAAACAATATAGGGAGCTCCTGTCGGAAACGGGATTCCTCCCGTGATATTGGTTTGAATCGAAGCATCATCCGCTCCAAAACAAGTACTGTTTGCCAGGGTGACATTTGCCTGCACGGATGGATTGACCGTTACCGTTATGGTAAAAGCAGCACCCGTACAGCTTCCTGAAACTGGCGTGACGGTATATGTGACCGTCGATGGCACATTGGTGGTATTCACCAGCGTCTGGCTGATACCCGCCTGGGACACCACCTGTGCCGAAGCTCCGGTAATGGTTCCCGCCGGACTAATGACCGGGGCTGTCCACGTATAAGTTGTCCCTGCCGGAACACTGTCCCCGTTTGTTTCATCTGGAACAATCGCAAATGTATTGCCACTGCAGATCACCACGGTGGTACTGCTGATTTCTGGCGACTGGTTGATGGCCACCATCGCGATATCCGAAACTACATCCGTGCATCCTCCTGTCGGAAAGGTCAGCACCACAAAGTAATAAGTGGTTCCAACCGATGAGAATGGCGGTGAATAGGCCGCATTGGTCGCACCAGGAATCAACACGGCCCCTGCAGTTGTATTCACGGTATTGGAATACCATTGGAAGGTTGGCGTTCCGACACCATTCGCATACGAAACCGATAGGACTGCCGGCGTGTCTCCCAGGCAGATGGTACTGGATTGGGGCTGTGCCGTTATCGATGGGGCCGGATTCACCATGACTTCCGCCGCCGCCGAAGTGACCTTGCAGCCGATTCCCGTCTGCGAAACTTCCACATAATAATACACCGTTCCAGGAGTCGTGGCCGGTGGCGTAAACGAAGCATTGGTTGCCCCCGGGATCAAGGTGCCTGTGGTGGTATTGTTTACGGTATTGCTAAACCATTGGTACGAATAGGTTCCGATCCCGCCCGTGACCGTCACGGCCAGATCCGTCGGAACCGTTCCTTCGCACAAGGCCTGGGTGGCCAGAGGCTGCGTGGCAATTACGGGATCGTCCACCACCATGATTGCTGCCACGTCGCTTGTTGCCGGTCCGCAACCGCTTCCCGACAAGGTAACAACCGCATAATAATAGAATGTTCCCGCCGTCGTGAAAACAGGAGGCGTAAAATCAGGACCCGTAGCGCCTGGAATCAACGTTCCGCCCGTGTTGGAGTTGACCGTGTTGCCGTACCATTGATAGGAAGCTGTTCCTGCCCCACCCGAATACGCCACGGCCAATGGACTCCCAATCGTGGCACCCACGCACAAGTCCTGGGTGGGAGCAGGCTGGGTCGTGATGGTGGTTCCTTCCGTGATCGCAATTGCCACAATATCGGACGTGATGCTTGCACATCCCCCGCCCGAGGCAAAAGTGATGACGACAAAATAATAGGTCGTCCCTGCCGTCCCAGAAGGAGGCGCATAAGTGGAATTGGTCTCCCCCGCAAGCAGCGTGGCCCCGGCAGTTGAATCTACCGTATTGGAATACCATTGGTAGGAAGGCAATCCGCCTCCATTTGCAAGGGTGACCGATAAATCGGCCAATGTTCCGCCTTCGCAGATGGAACCCGATACGGGCTGCACGGCAATCTCCGGAGCAGGGTTAACGGTAATCACATAATTGACGGGAATTCCAGGACATCCATCCAATGCCGGCGTGATCGTATAGGTAACCGTACCCGCAGTGCTGTTGGTCGTACTGATCGTCTGGGAAGGAATGACACTTGTTGTTCCCGAAGGCAAGAACCCGGAAATTCCCGCCGTTGCAACCGCCGTCCAGGAAAAAGTTGTTCCAGGAACATCTGCCGTGAGCGTCACGGGCGAAGTTGCCGTACCCGAGCAGATGGTCTCCGCCAATGCCGGATTGGTGCTTTCAGGCACCACCTTTACCGTAAAAGTTTCCGTGGCCACCACCGAGGCCCCGCATTCGTTTGAAACGGTCAATGAAATGGTATAATCACCAGGCATTCCATAGGTTATTGTTCCCGGAACTGCCGTGTTGGCCGTTGCCGGAATACCTCCTGGAAAGCTCCAGGCATACGTAAGTGCTTCCGAAGCCGGTGCGCAACTGTTTATGACCGCCAAAGGATTCAAGGTCGTGGGACCACAGATATCTGCAATTGGATTTATCGTTGCTGTCGGAGGCTGCTTCACGGTTATGACCTGCGAAGTGCTGAAACTGCCACAGGTATTTGTCGCGGTCAGGGTCAGGGTATAGGTTCCTGCATTTGCAAAGCTTATCGTCGGATTGGCCGAAGCGGGAGTCGTACCGTTGGTAAACGTATAAGCGGAGGCCGTCCCGCAGTTGCCATTGGCATAGGCCACCGTCCATAAATAAGTGGGTGTTGCACAAGATTCACTGGTATCGGTCGTATTCGTAACCGTCACGGCAAAGGGAATACAGCCTTCCGCATCATCCATGGCAAATTGCGGAACAAGGGCGCCTTCAATGCAGATCGTCCGCGTAAAAGGATCCGAAACGCCACAGAAATTCGTGGCCGTCAATGAAACGACGTACGTGCCCGGTTCCGCAAAGGTATGGTTGATGTCTGCCGGAGCGGAAGGCGTCGTGGTGACGATGGGCGTCCCGTCTCCGAAATTCCAGGTGTACATCGCATTCTGGTTGCAATTGGGTCCGAAGCCAATACTGGTGGTATTGTCAAACAAGATGCTGGTATCCTCGCAGGCTATCGGCGGGGCTATGAATTCCGGCAGGGCTTTTGCCAGGATGATGATATTGTCTACCGTAAATGTCGTGGATCCGCAGGCATTGCTTACCGTAAGGCTGGCCACGAATTGAGTGGCCGGACAACTTGAAACGGCATACGAATGCGGGGCAGGATAGTTCAACGAAAGGGCCGGATTGGCGGCATTGTAAAAAGGCGAAGCCATCATCTGGGACTGGGTCAAGGCAAGCGCCGGGGTTCCATCGCCATAATTAAGCTGGTAGGTGGTCTCAGGCGAGTTCAAGGCCCAATTGGAAATGGTGAATTGCAGATCCGGTGTCGGCGCGCAGAGGTTCTGCGTGTTTCCAGGGCTTGTGAGTCCTCCCGATGGATTGGTGATGTTCTTGACCACGTACAGCCTGGAAATACTGCAACCATTCGTCCCTTCGGCCGTAATGATCATGTTGTAAGCGCCAAGCTGGGTATAGGTATGCGAAATTGGAAAATTGACATTCGCCTCACTGGTACCATCGCCCCAATCTATGGCATACGAGGTGATGCAGGCCGTATCCGCCGAGGCATTGCCCACCGTGATTTCATAATCCGGACTGGAGGAGGAAGCACTGAAGCAATTGCTGAACGGATCAAATGGATTCATCTGGTCCACAAAGTTGGTATCCGGCTGCTGCCTTACCACCACATTATGGGTCATGGTTGCCGAACATCCATTGGAATCCAACACCACAAGGGTCACTACAAACGTTCCCGTCCCACAGCCCAGGGTGGTAAAGACGTGGACCGGACTTTCTTCGCTTGAAGTGGTTCCGTCACCAAAATTCCACTGGTAGGTGTAGGCCGGCGAACCATTGGTTATAGTCGGGGTGAAAACAACCGCGTCACCGGAACAGGTATTGGCATCCGAATCCGTGGTGAAATCTACCGACGGATTGATTACCGTTATGGTCACGGAAGTCGTCTGGGACTGCGATCCGCTGCTGTCTGAAACGCTGACCAATTGATACGTAAAATCTCCAGCAGTGGCCGTAGGGACCGTAATTCCTATGCTGTTCCCATCCGTGGTGGTCAAGGTGGGCTGCAAGGCACCGTTTAGCGTATAGGTAAACGTATAAGGGGCCGTCCCCCCCAGCCCGACGAAGGTAACCGTGGGACCCAATCCGCCGACACAGGTCAGCACCTTATTGGCACTTATGGTGGCCGTTGGCAAAAGCAGGACCTCTTTCGGCAAAACGAGATCTGTTGACTTGTTCGCATACAAGAATGGACCCGACAATACCGCCAGAAGCAGTACCATCTTGTAAAGTTGTTTCATAACATAGGTTTAAAAAAAATACAACCACCAATGCCACCCCAAAAATGGAGCACACCAGCAAAAGGCAACCCTGCAACTGCATGATCACCGACTATATTTTTGTTTATTGTAAAATTTGGTACTGCAAATTTACCATAATTAAACCTTTAAAAATCAAACCAGAAACAAGTATTTTAGCTTTGGAGCAGTTAAAATAACATTGCGTGATAAATATGAAATACAATACTTACAAGAAACAGTTGCAAGGAATAAAAGTGACTTTCAGCGTCGTACCGGATGGAACTTTATTTCTTAATCGTTGTGTTGAAAAAGTGTGGTAATTTCAAAATTTTTTTATTATAGTAAAGAAAACAAGCATACTTTTTGCCACAGATTACACGAATTATCACAGATTTATTTGTGTAATCAATTCTTAAGGATTGTACTAAAAAAGTATAATTTCAAATCTTGTTACTATATAAAAGAAGACAAGCTTGCTTTTTGCCACGGATTATAGGAATTATCACAGATTTATTCGTGTAATCCGTAGCCAAAGATTGTTCCAGGACAATACAATTTTTTAAAAGATTATTCCTTTTTCAGTTCCATTGCCATTCCACCTTGCTTGAACATCATGCGAGTGCCATCAGGCAGGAATTCAATTGTCACACCGGCTTGTTCAAATTGAAACTTGTTGTTGTCGTAGGGATCAAGAGGAAACGCAGGTTGTCCCGTTCCTTGTCCATGAAGCACACCCTTGTCATGAAAGATCTTGATCTTGATAGGCAGCTGGGGCGAACCGTAGGTACCAGCATATTTATCCATTTCTCTCGTGGAGACTTCAATAGTCTTAAAGGTCGGGAAATCAAATGGCTCTTCGTACATGATACTCAATACCCCCAACAGGAATTGATTCCTGGTGTAGCGCTCCCCGTTGATGACAAGGGCAATTGCCACCTTGTCTTTTTCATTGTATCCGAGTACGGAATGCGTTCCTTTCGTATCCCCTCCGTGCCCATACAACAGTTGTGTCCGCATCGGCATCGGCATCAAGCCCCTCCCAAAAGATTCCTTCTTTTCCATTACCGGCTTCATGAGTTCTACCGTTTCCTTCTTGAGCAGCTTGCAAGTGAACAAGGCATTGATAAATTTCAACATATCTGCCGTAGTCGCAGCGATATCTCCTGCCCCTCTTGTATTTGGAAAATAGAAATCCGCCACTTGCATCCATTTGCCACTTGCATCGTATTCGTAGGATCGGTACACATTTTCAGGCTTTGTCCCAATGGATGCTGTATTTTTCAAGCCCAATGGCTTGCCTATCTGATCCTGTATAACAATAGAATACTCCTTATGGTACAGCTTTTCTATAATTTTTGCCAACAAGTAATAGGCCGAATTGGAGTATTCTTGTTTTTCTCCGGGTTTAAAAGCCACTCCCTGATGCTTGATCTCATCCAATATCTGCCCCTCGGTTACCTTTTCGAGAAGCCAGTCCGGGTTATCGTCCTTCCATGTATAATCTCCCAGTCCGCTTGTGTGGTCCAACATCTGCCTGATCGTAATTTCCTTTGCCCCCGGCATGTCCGGAAAGAATCTTTCCAATTTATCTTCCAAGGACAAATCGCCCTTTTCTATAAGTTGAAAGATGAGAACCGCCGTGTAGGTCTTGGTGATGGATCCGATCTGGTATCTTGTTTGCATGTCATGCTGCTGCTGTGGCATATTCGATTGCCCGAAGTTCCTGTTGTAAATCTGTTCCCCGTCCTTATGGATGGTCAGCGAGCCAATACTCCTGTCGTGGTCTTCAATCAGGTCAATAAAACCATCCAGCTTATCGATATGGAGGTCCTGGGCTGCGAGATTAAAAGCAACTGCTAAAAACAATAGCGCGAAAACAAGTCTTGATGTCATGGTAAATGAGTTAAATTAAAATGAATAATTGCAGCATATCTGCTTGATGCTACTGCAAATAAACACTGTTGTTGCTGCCAACGTCCTGTTTTTTTGACCTATCGCACTTTACCGGGGACAAACAATGTTCTCAAACAACAGTTCAACGTTTGTCCCTGATTTTACCCTGTTGGTGTAAAAAAAATACTATCAAAGTCAAGAATCATTAACTTTACCATCCTAATCGGTTTTGAGATGAAAGCAATAAGCAGGCACGGCCTGTCAAGATTATTCCTGAATGTCTTTTTTACAGGCTTTATTTTTTGGACAGCCTTAACGAATAATACTGGTACCCGGATTGCCATCGGGCACGTCCTGCTTTTCAACCTGCTGCTTTTTATTCCCGGATGGATCAATGTTTTCAGCCTGCTACCCAAACTTCGAAGGGACAAGAAAGCCGGACACTACCTGCTCTCCCTCCTTTTGATTTTTCTTTCGGCAACCCTTGTTTCAGGGCACTACCTGCATTGGCTGCATGTGCATTATCAGACAGATGAATTAAACAGGTTTACCCCCATCGCCATTACTTCATCAGCTCCTGAAATTTTAAGGGATCACCAGTATTACTTTGATGCCTTTCCGCCAATCATCATTTTAATGACAGTGCTTGCCATCGGGTACGTGATCCGTGAGTTCCTGCTGAAGCTCAAAAGGGAAAAGAATATCCAGAAGGAACAGGCCATTGCGGAACTCAGCCTTTTGAAATCCCAGATAAGTCCCCATTTCCTGTTCAACATACTCAACAGCCTGTATGCGCTATCTCTCGGCAAGTCCGACAAGACGCCGGATGTGATCCTGCAGCTTTCCGATATCCTTCGCTATTCGCTGTACGAGACCCAGGAACGGGAAGTCGCGGTACTGAAAGAAGTTGCCATCATTGAAACGTATATTGCCATCGAAAAGATAAGAATACCCGCCACTGCCAGTGTCGTGTTCAACCATGAGAACCTAGACGATACGGTCCGCATAGCTCCGATGCTGCTGTTGCCGCTGATCGAAAATGCGTTCAAGCACGGCGTAGATTCCTCCATCGGCCCTTCGCATATCCGTGCATCGTTGCACAAGAAAGGAGACAAGCTTATATTTACCTGTGAAAACAGCTACAAGGAATCCAAGGCGTCCACAGTCGGCGGTATTGGCATCCGGAATATTCAAAAACGTCTTGAACTGCTCTATCCTTCCCGCCATGCGTTCCATATAGAAAAGAACGAGGGAATGTTTAACGCCACCCTAATACTCCTGCCCTGAAATGATCCGAACCATACGATGCCTCGTTGTAGATGATGAAAAGCTGGCCCAGGATGTCCTGGTCCATCATATTGCAAAATTTGATGTCCTTGAGCTGGTCGGGGTTTGCAACAATGTATTTGAACTCATCAGCTTCCTTAACAAGGATAAAAAGGTGGACCTGATCTTCCTGGACATCAAGATGCCTGAAATCAGCGGGACTGAATTTGTAAACATGTTCCATAATCTCCCTGCCATCATTTATACCACCGCCTTCCACCAGTATGCATTGGACGCCTTTGACCAGAGTGCGCTTGATTATCTGTTGAAGCCGATTGCGCTGGAACGTTTTGCCAAGGCCGTACAAAAAGCACAACATTTTTTAAACAGCCAGAAACATCCGGCCCAACCGGCCCATGAAAACAGGAACAACAGTTTTTATGTGAAGAGCGACAAGAAGCTCGTCAAGATAGATCCCGACCAGATCGTGTATATCGAAGGGATGCGGAATTATATCTGCATTGGCCTGGAAACAGAGAAAGTGATTGTACATGGTACCTTGACGGCTATTGAAGAACAATTAAGGCCTATGGATTCCATTATCCGTGTACACAAGTCTTTCTTTGTCAATCTCAACAAGATGAAATATGTAGAGCAGCACGTCATGACACTTGCCAATACCAAGAATATCCCCATAGGACTCCAGTACCGTGCGCAGGTATATGAGAAGCTGAAGGTACTATGAGAATTATAATCCAGGAACCTCGGATCAAAACCATGAGGAGAAGCTATAGAGATGCAAGGCAATAACAACCCCGTTACCCGATCGCTACCCAACTTTTTTGCTATTTTATCCTAAAAGCCTTTGTTCCAGGCGATACCGCTTTTCCCTGAAAACTTTAAAGCAAAATATTTCCAGAAACCCGCAACTTTTTTACCTTTACGTTTCATACCACCTGCAAATGAACATCTCCAAAAAAGGACAAATACTGCTCTTTCCGCCGCCCGAATTGAATGATTACCTGATCGTTGTTTCCCCACCTCTTGAAATCAGGAAGGAAACCAAGAAATTGAGCACAAAGCTGAACAAGATGATCGGCAGCGAAGGGAAACACAATGCCCACATCTCCCTGTTCCACCAGGCCTGGGAAAAGGACCATCACTTGCTGGAACGGTTGAAAAAGGCACTTTCCGAGGTAAACGCTTTTCCTGTTGCCCTGAACGGGGTCGACGTTTTTTCGCACGGCACCAAGAAGAAGACGGTCTATCTCAAGGTGGAAAATCCAAAGCCCCTGCAGCAGCTGTATGAGGCCTGCAGGTCTGAATTGAAACTGAAGAAAGAATTTGCTCCCCACCTGACCCTCGAGAAAAATATTCCAACCGCCGACTTTGAAAAGATCCAGAACGACCTCGGCCTCTTCAACCACCCCTGCGAATGGACCTGCGACCGGATCACGGTCCTGAAATTCAACAGGAAGACCGAGAACTATAAGCTTGTAGAAGAAATCTTATTGCAAGGTGGTGCCGCTTCCTGATTCATCGATTAAATTACCGTGTGCACTTTGCGTCTTGGCGACTTTGCAAGAAATTGTTACGCACGCAAAGCCGCAAAAGCCTAAAATCCATACTTCGTTGAAACAAAATTGGCTGTTGTTTTCCGACAGTTGTTCTTGCTTTTAGAATAAATCTTATGCAAGGTGGTGCTGGTTGCTAAACTATCGATTGAGATTTACTTGTGCGCTTTGCAGCTTTGCAGCTTTGCAGCTTTGCAGCTCCGTAATTAGGACAAGCTCACCTGGAAGTAATTTGATTGGCCCTTCAAACTGCACCTACATCTCTTTCTTGCATAATGAAATACCCGCTGTAAGGAATTTTATATCATTGCCTACTGCAATAAATCTAAAACCTTCCTCTTTGTATAGATGTATCAGCTCCGGGGCATGTGCAAAAATACCTGGCACTTTATTGTACTTTATACAAGCCTGCAGTACTTTTTTACGGGCCTCTGCCAGCTCGGGCACAAGAATGTTCCCGGAATGTCCATAGGAAGAAGAGAGATCCCCCATCCCAACAAACAGTATATCAACATATTCCAACGCTGCGATACTATCAATATTTTCAATGCTTGTCCTGCTTTCAATTTGAAATAGGGTGAGAACACTATAATTTGCCTTCTCAAGATATTGCTTGGAGTTTAGATAAAAGCCCGAAGCGCGTACGCAATTCATTCCCCTGTCCCCTTTCGGTGGATAGAAGCAGGCATCCAAAATTTGTAAAGCCTGCGCAGAGGTATCAACCTTGGGCGCCATTATTCCTTTCGCCCCCAAATCAAGTGAGAACTCAATCATGTGCCGGTTGTGTTCGCCAATCCTTACAATCGGCAGCGTCGCATAAGCATTCAGGGCCTGGAGGATCTGAAGTACATTTTCCTTTGTAGCATGCGAGCCTTCCATGTCAATCACGATCCAGTCCAGCTCCCTGCTTGCCATTGCTTCTGCGATGAAGCTGCTGCCACTCAGCAAGAATGCACCATAGGAAATTTCCCCGGATCTGATCTTTTTTACAATTGCATTGTCGTAGTCGTTCAAATTATTCATCCTATATAATTCAATTGGTTATTATGCGAGCGATAGCAACAGGGTAACATATTTATCAACAGTCAACGGATCAATAAACAGCAGGAGCGCAGCCATCATGTACCAACTGAAAAAATGTACATTCAGCAGATATTCAATGGAAAGATGAAGTAAGAAGCCACCAATTAGCAAAGGTACCCTTACATCCTCAACCCAAAGCCCAAAGCCCAAAGCGAATTCCAAGGCCAATACCCCCCAGGTAAGAACCTGAACAAAAGGCCGCCTTACTACTATTTCTGGAACAGAGAACCTTTTATAGAGATCGTTTTTAACGACATAGTATAACGCAGTACCATTTCTGTAAGTTGCCCCTTTAAGCTTCCAGTACGCAGTATAGATATAAATAATAGACAATTGCACCTGCATTAGGCGAACGGCCCAAGGCTGGAAATAGATAGTTGATGTGCCAGGACCTGATGGGAAGATGAGATTGTCCAAGGAATAGACTTCACCGCTAGGCGCAAAGATGAGCAGGAAGCACATTACTCTCGAAACATTATCACCACCATTGCAGATTGTCGGGTTCCTGTTTACTATTGAGCACAAAGTCAGAAACACAAAAAAAGTGCTGAGCTGGGTTAATAATCCGAGGATCAAAAAAAGCAAAAAGAAAATATGAATGAAAACAATCGCATAAGCTGAACCCAATGTGGGAGGAAATAACCTGAAAAGGGAAAATGCATAGCCCGATCTGCCCTTATAACGGTCAAAACCTATCAGCCCCTGAGGACCAAGATATTCCTTTATATTCATCAGGTTATAGACTGCATCGCACAAAAGGACCAGGCCAAAAATTATCCTGAACAATGCCAGGCTGTAAACCGGTACCGGGTTAAAAAAAAAGCTGTTCCAACTATGTATAAGTTCTCCTGCGGTAAGCATACTATTGGGTCTTTAAAGGTTGATAGGTATAAACCAAATTTTTAAATATGCCCGACTCCTCGCCAGATAGGTCATTGTAGGGCCTGATGTTCTGGTGCACCCTGTACACTTCTACCCTGATGCACCTTTGATGAAGATCGTGTTTGGCAAGCAAATATTCTATGAAATCAATTTTGACATGAAAAGAGGCCTTTGCCCGCCCCACTTCGTGATAGAATTTATGCGACTTTTTATACTTTATCTTTTCGATAGCCGTGAGCTCGTTACCTTTTTTAGGTTCCCATGCCAAGAACTCACCATTGTCAAGATATATTTTTAGATAAGGCCAGCTGTTGTACAAAAACGGATCAGGAGAAAACATCTTCCATTCCGCAGTTAATCCCAGATAGAGAAATGCAGGTTTGATGAAAGGAATCCAATGCTTCTTAATGGGGTTGTTAGGTTCAGAATCCCAGAACAGCATCCAAAAAAGCATTAAGCCTATAAAAAGGTTCACAAGTATGTCAAGCAGTCCTTCTATCATAACTATTAGTATTCAACTGATGTTCTTTTAAATAAAAGCCCCCCTGTCAGGAGTTCTCCTTTCTGTTGGTCGATCTCAATTGTTTCATCAATAAAAGGCCCCGTCAGCTGAACGAACATGTTGTTGCCGACATCTTTTAAAATTGCCTCTTTCAAGGGAGAATAGGCCAGTATCAGCTCCCGGTTTCTTTCAAACAATGCGATCCTGCCACTCCTTTTATTGTAATATATATTGTTAACTTCCTCGTACCTTGGTTGCGTGTCAACAGCCAAAGTTCCTGATCTAAGAAACTTGAACGGCCCGATCTTTAAGGCTATAACTTCCTTGTTCACTATATCCGGCGCGATTATGTACTTGCCAAGCCTTCCTCCTCTTATGATAAATTGATTTTGTCCCTTGTATGTGATTTTTTGTGCAAGCTCGGCATTGTAGCTCAGCATTAAAATACCGTCCCTGTTGCCAATTGTAATTGTCGCGCCTGCAAAAGTGATGTAATCACCGCACAGGTCAGGATAATTATCTACATTAAGTATTTGCTTGATCTTGGTTCCATTGTTTATGCATTTCGAAATGGTCTGCAACATAAACAGCAATTCAGCACCTGCACCGCTCCTGTTTGTCATTGCTACGAGGCCTGTTTTCCTGTTTTTGTTTAAAAGAAAGGCGGAGCTATGCCCCCAATGCTCACCAAATTGGAAATCAACATGGTCGTTATTAGCTTTAACGCTCAAGAAGCCCATCCCAGAAGATATACCCCCGCCAATATAAAACTGGTTGCTAAAAAAAAGATCAATTGATTCCTTCCGTATTACCTGCTGTCCGTTGTGGATTCCTCCATTCACTATACAACGTAAAACCTTAGCAAAATCCTGGGCTGTAGTGTACATATCAAAAGAAGCCGCAGGGGCATTGCCCAGTGGAATTTCAATATGGTCAAATGGCGTCACGCAAATTTTTGAAAAACTTACCAACCCATGAGGTTTTGTCATCATCTGGTTCGGTAGATGCGTACCAAAACCGGAATCAGCCATTTGAAGCGGATTAAAAATCTTCTCACTAATGTATTTTGGAAACGGTGTTTTGCTACTGCTCTCTACAATCTTTCCCAGTAAAATGTACCCTAAGTTGGAATATTTATAGGCCCTACCCCCCTCTTCCACTGTCTTCGCTTTTTTCAGTTCATCCGTAATCGTCTGCTCGCTCGGTGTATCTGTATACAGCCTGCCCCTGGGCAGATTAGCTGTATGAAGCAGCAGATCAATCATGGTTACCTGTGATGAAGATTCAATAAAATGTAAATGGTTGCAAATAGGATCTTTTAGATTCAAGAGACCTTCCTCCCTTAATTTCAATATCGCCAGCGCTGTAATTAATTTTGTTATCGATCCAGTCTTAAACAATTTCCTGCTGCCTGATATCGTCCCGTTTTCAAAATATACCGGAAGTTCAACCTCTTCATCCAGTATTGCTATCGACAATTCGGGAAAGGAAAAATCGGAACTGCACTCATGCAGGAAATCTAAAATAGTACTTCTCAAGGTATCGTCCATAATTCAAAAAACAGGAACAATTATTTACAATAACTGTCCCCGTAATAAAAGTAGATTAGTACAGATTAATCAGTGTATACGTAATCCGCTACCGATACCACTACATTAGCTGTTGCAATAACAAGTGCAGCTCCCGAAGCTCCCGGATTAGTATAAGATGCCATGTATTTTACCATTGAAGGCAGACCTCCCGAATTTGAAACAGTTGTTAGCGCTGACTTCAATTCAGACTGGCTTTGCGAAGACCATGTCTGTTCAAAACTTTTTGCACTTGCAGCGTCCGTAGCACTGTTCTTTACCAATTGGGCCTGAAAATTAATAATCATAGCCTCTTGCGCATTTCTAACGTTAGTTCCACAAGTTGAACTCGCAGGTGTATCGCATGGAGCATTGGCAACCATAGAAGTATACAAGGCATTCCAATAGTCTGCACTTGTTGTCGTCTGAGGATTACCGCCACTGCCTTTAATTGCACTAGATATTACATCCGTAACTTCGGTTACAATCTTGTCAATTACCGCACCAGCAAGAATTAATTTTAACTGTTGCCATCTGCTTACCGTTCCAGCTTCAACCCCTCCATCTGCGGCACCATCAGCGGCGGCGTCTGCAGCAGCATCAGCAGCAGCGTCTGCGGCACCATCAGCAGCGGCATCGGCAGCAGCGTCTGCGGCGGCATCAGCAGCAGCGTCTGCAGCAGCATCGGCAGCAGCGTCTGCAGCGGCATCAGCAGCAGCGTCCGCCACAACATCTACAACCACGTCAGCAGCTACATCTTCGATAATGCCAAAGCATCCGTGTGACAGGTCCAAGTTCGCCCCTGACGAAATGTAGTCATCTTCCCTGTTAAGGCTTAGCGAGTACTTACCCAAATCCCCTTTTGGGGAGCCATTAATTGTTTTTCTTGTTTTCATAATGTAATATAAATTGATTAATAAATACTTTTTAAAAAAGTTCAGCGCTATTTTGCTAAACTCACTACCACTATCATATACCAATTGATCTGCTTGCTAAAAGTTTTACCAGATAACGCTCTTCTTAACATACTACCAAAAGTATACTATCCCCGTGTATCGGAAACAGGTAGTACTACGTGTTTTTGAAATCAGCCAGTCAACAACTACTCAATCCGTTTTAAAAGTTGTTTCACGCATAAAACGCGATGTTTCCAAAAACTGGCTAAGTCGAGCATATTCTTGTCAAAATAATTTTATTTGTTCGATAATCTGTCATGAAGTTCCTATCCATCCCTGAAAGGCAAACACATAATGCCTTGGATAAAAAAAGTAAGAGGAAGCAATGGCGATTTACCAAATCGGTGTTGGAAGACTCAAGCCATGTATCCTGCCCAATTGGCAAATAGCTTTTGTAATGTAAACAATCGCTATTTGGACTTGTGCCTGATACATATTAGATCAATAAATAAGTCTGGTGCATTAAATTTAGGAGGTCGCCATTTTGCCAACTATAATCAATCTGCGCGTAATTGCCCCAGCTGTAATCTTTTTTTATTAGATCGTAAAGACTGCATTCTTCTTTGCGGACGATAAATCCATCTGCAAAACGCATTATGATCGCGTCCACTATTTTCTTCACCAATCCAAGAATAATTTAATCCTGTTTTCAAGATGGTGCCCAAAGCTATCAAGACCGAAGGCATATGGTTCCTGATCATTCACTGAATCTGAAAACTCCGACTTCGATACCCAATCGACAAATAATAGAAAAAGTGGATCCGAAGCGTAAAACAGCTTGCAAAAGAACAGGTAAAACTACCTATACTGATTGGCAGGATAAATTTTAGATTTGTATAGCCATAATAATAAAACAACAACAACTATACACTTGAAATATTGATAGTTACACCTAATAACATCTAACTTTTCAACCAGTTGCATAAGGTAATCTAAAAATTTAAGTGCCCAATTAACAGACCAAACTAAAATTTTAAAAACGAGTAGTACCAAAAAAACTTAGGCGTTCTGAATAAAACATAAACAAACAGATTACTTATGACAACCCCGCAAGTTGGTGGTTCTATACAGCTATTGATGGCTTTTCTGGTAATAGAACACAATGCACTATAAAATAATACAAACTCATTTCAAAACATTTTCAAAAGCATTTAATCACCTAAACAAATACAACAAATTATGAAAAAAATTAAAAATCCAGTGGGTCTATTGATAGTACTTTTAGTGGCCCTATCCTGTAAAGATCCTAAAAATGATAAAGCAGGAGAAGATCAAAAAGCGGAAACCTATGTAAAGCAAAATGAAAATGACACCTGCCTTGCTGATTCCACTTGGTTTCATGTTGACCCTGTTTCTGGAAAAAGAAAAACACCGGCACCCATGGAAGATAGCACTAGTGTTTTTGGAAATAATGCCACCGTTTCCAATTGCGATTTTCATCAATGGTCTTGGCAAAAATTCCTTTGGTTAACCAATGATGTTTCTGGTCATCCATTATTTTTAGACAGCCTATTTCAAGTTAGCACTCAAACAGTGCGCATTCCTACTACAGACAGAAAAATTGTCTTGACTTCGGCAGACAAAAATCAAGCAACAGGAGACATTCTAACTACTAATAAAACTTTCAGTTCTACCACTACCAGTTATCCCGTTTACTATTCCATCCATGTGAACGAAACTTTATACAATAGCATTTGGAAGTATGCTAAAATGAAAAAGAACGATTACATAACGGCAACCTTCCCAGTAGGTTCATTAGAGTTAAAAATAGCGTGGGTAAATGCAGATGCCATTCAAGACACTAGTCCCTACTTTGTAACAGATGCCGTTGTAGAAGGAAAAGATATAAAAATTGCCCTGCTGGGAATGCACGTTGTAGGTATTGTTTATAACCATCCCGAATTTGTATGGGCTACTTTTGAACATAATGATCTCGTTCCTTACTACGATTGGAAAGCTACCACTACATCTGATGTTGCTGTTACCTCAAAAACGAACAAGCTCTTATTCAATTCCAACGCAACAGCTACCATTGCAAATATTACAAGTAATGCCCCTAACGCAGATAGTACAAATGTCTTTGCTGTCAACCAATATGGTGTTCCACGTCAACCAGGTAATACTTTCCTTGCAACCAGCCAAGAAGAACCTACAAATTACAACAATATCGATGCCATCAATACAGATGTACATGCACAACTAACAGATATTTGGAAAAATTATTTTTACAATGGTTCTATTTGGATTGATACTGAAAACTATGATTATCCTACACAACAAGCCCAATTATTAGTTTCATTAGGTGACTCTTTACGATATCCAGCACCTGGTAAATTGCCAAGAGGCTCTGTTGCTGCTTACAATATTACAATGGAAACTTATGAGCAACTTGGCTTTACCGCTACAAGTATCCACGATCAGAATGTAGCGGGTATGGGTAACTGTTTTTCTTGTCATTCTGCCAGCAGAGGTTCTTCTTTAACCATCAGTCATATCTTTAATGGAGCCGTTGATCATCAAAACAACCTTACTACCAAACAAACAAAACAAAAACATCTAAAAGAAATAAAAGCATTTATACAAAAAATGAAATAGCCTATTTAAAAAACCTTTTCTTCCCTTTTCATACATAAATAAAAAAGACGTGAAATAACCATTAACAACAAGTTTGCGCAAGCAAATACAAATAAATAAATTTTACGCTATAACTAAAGCAAAGGCTGTCCAGTAGTAACTGGGCAGTCTTTTTTGTTTGTTTTAGTTTTAAAGGTTCTCGATATCCTCCATAGGCAGACAGGCATTTTTCAATTTAAAGATTCCCAATAGATTCTGGGAGTAACGAGAACTTTTCTTAAAGGTTAATACATCATTTTTCCTAAAAACAGGTAAAACTACCTATACTGATTGGCAGGATAAATCTTAGATTTGGCAGGATGGACTACCAGTCAGTGGCGAACTATTGTGTTATCTGGTTTGCCTAAGTATCCTATAACATAGGCGATTTAACTACTAAATAACGTAACAAAAAATTACTAAATATGGACAACAAAAAACGAATCATTGAAAAACCTACTGCAAACAACGTAAAATGCTGGGACAGTAGTGGCAGTACTGAATTGGTGACACAGCGTCTTAAAGAGATGTTTGTAGAAATGGGTCAAAAAACCCGAATTGAAAAAGGGCAAAACCCAGCCGAACGTGCCGTTTTCAGGAAACAGCATGGCATCACGTATGGACAATTCGTTATCAATGAGGATATTCCTGAAAGATTCAAAAAAGGTATTTTTGCTGGCGCTCTTTATGATTGTGCTGTTCGTTTCTCCAGTGATACAGGCACTACTTCACCTGACTTACTCTCTACTATTGGAATGGGTTTGAAATTGTTTGGAGTGGAAGGACCAAAACTTTTTGGAGAGGGTCCTACTGCCGATTTCATCTTTCAGAATATCGATCGCTTTTTTGCCCGTGATGCACAGCAAATGTGTACGTTTACAACTGCTGGTGTTATTGACAGGGATTATGATACCTATATCAACAAGCATCCTGAATTGGCTGGTATCTTGCAAGCGATGCAAAAAGAAGAAGCAAGTGTGTTAAGTACCAGTTATTGGGCTATTTTACCTTTTCGATTGGGAGAAAATCAAATTGTTAAATATCGTTTGGTTCCAGATGATACCTATAAAGGAGCGCCTTTTGATGATGATAATTATTTAAGATTGGATTTAGAAAAACGTTTACGCAATGGCGCAGCTACTTTCAGATTTGAAATCCAATTGCGTACCAACGAAGCAACCATGTCGCTCAATGATGCACAGGCAGTTTGGAGTACAGCGGAAAGTCCGTACATCTGTATTGCCAAGTTGCATTTACCCCAACAAGATGTAACTGCGATTGGTCAGTCTGAATTTGGAAGTGCTCTTTCCTTCAATATTTGGAGAACTTTGGAAGCCCATAAACCCATAGGCTCAATTGCCGAGGCTCGCAAAACAGTTTATGCTGCCAGTGCCGAAGCCAGACATCAGGCCAATGGGCAACAGCTGCAAGAACCTAAAGAAATAAATCCACATTTCAGAGGAAATACAGACGAGAACAGTACTTGTATTGTCAGAGCTGGCATTTATCCTCCTATTGGTGTGATGCGTGTGGGAAATAGTGAAGAAGAATATTTCATAGGTCCTTTGGTAGACGAACCTGAAGCAAAAGAGGATGTGTATGCTTATCGCGATAAAACCGGGGCTATAAAACGTCAGGCCGCACAGTTTCGCATCTATGGTTTCAATGCTGCCGGAAAAGCCATCAAGGAGCTGACTATGGATAATGCCAAAATTACCTGGCATTCGCATCTGGCCAATCAAAAATCATCCTGGTATCAATTCCAAATTGCCTTGGATATTCCAGATGCAACCGCTCCCAATGTTCCACCTTCCTTATTAAGAAATATTGATGTAAAGGACAGAAAGCAGTTATTGATTGATGGAGGAGGCGAAAGTATTTCAAGACCTAATGTCACTGAGGGAAAAAAATTCACGGGGAAATTCATGGGCAAAACGGTTTATTTGGGAGAAATGCACACTGACGAAAAAGGACGGCTGGTAATGTTGGGCGGTCATGGCAAATCGAAAAACATCAATGGTGAAAGGGCCATTACCTTCGCCAACAATGAAGGCTGGTACGATGACATGTCAGATGGCCCTGTTACCGCCACAGTAGAATATGAAGGAGTTGCGCTCAACGTAGATCCTGCCTGGGTGATTTGCGCTCCACCGGATTATGCTCCGATGCAAAAATCGGTTCGAACCATGTGGGATTTGATGCGCAGTGTTGCTGTAGAATCAGGAATGCTGGCAAGACCTGCAAGACCTTCCTTCTGTAAGGACATCCTGCCTGTTTTTGAAAGAATGACCAATTTACAATGGGTAAATGCAGGATTTGCAGCTGCTTTTGGATGGGGTGGACAATTTAATTATACCAGTACAGCATGGGTAAAAAAACTAAATGATCCTTCTTCTGCCAACTTGGAAATGCGTCGTACCATTTCCAATAATTTCCGCAGGTTTGATCAATCCGGAGCTGAAGCGCCACAGCTATGGCCTTGGCTATATGGTGATGCAGTTGCCATTCCTACACTGGGTTCTGTGCGTCAGCATTCCACCTTGTCGCATTTGCAATTGGAGTTTTTAGACCAATGGGTAGAAGGTGATTTTGATGCTGATTTTGTAGATAAAACAGGCTGTCCTTATGTTCCATCTGTTAAAAAAATTGATGATTACCCTATTGCCGAACAACCCGACATGCTAACCAAGGCTGCAATGGATTTCTGCCTGGCAGATGCTTTCCATCCGGGTTGTGAAATGACTTGGCCCATGCGAACTTCTGGTATGTATATGGCGCCTTTCCGATTGAAACATGCTCCTAAAACACCAAAAACAGATTACCATTATTATGGTTCTACCATGAACAGTGATGTCCTGACTTTACCTGCTGGTCCTTTATTAGGTGGTCAGGTACCAGGCGGTGTGACGAGATGGATGGCTATTCCCTGGCAAACGGATACGGCAAGCTGCAGGGATGGTTATACGACTGCATATGATCCTTATCTGCCAACATTTTGGCCTGCCAGGGTTCCTAATAATATCTTGAGTGAAGAACGTTACAAGGAAACTTTAGATACCAACTTGGAAGAAGAAACCCGTAGAGAGGCTTTTGCCTATCGTTATTTTTGGCTGGATGATTTGCCTTTGGATGGAGAAGCACCAACACAAACCAACCAGATCAATGCAATGGTGAAGTATTTTGACAAGTTGGCGATTGTGCAACCGCGTCCGGGTGTGCCTGATAATCCTAATTTTCCACACGAAATGCAAATTGGCGTAATTCCTAATGAGGAACAAAACCAACTGTTGCTGCAAGAGACGGAAACCCGATTAAGAAAAATCTTAAAGGACAACAAGCACTTGGACAAGAAAGAGAAATCCTTGTTGCATACCACTTTGGAACATTTGTCCAAGGAAGGTTTGTTTACGGAACAAGTTGTAATGGAGAGCACTCGCAAGCAACTGTTAGCATTGGTACAGGACGAAATGGTTCAGGATGAAGCTTTAACAGGCGAAGTTCAAAAACTGGTTAATTTATTAGCTTCCAAAGCACATAAACATACCAAAAATAGAACTGTTCCCCATTCCAGACAACCTCGAAAAGAGGTGGGTGTTCCTGAACAGTTGGTTCGTTTCCAGCGTTTTATTCCAAAAAAATATTAGACTTGGCAACAGAAAAAACAGCTATACTGATCATAGGTGGTGGCATTGCAGGTTGCATTGCCGCCATTTCTTTGATAGACAGGTATCACGTAACATTAGTGGATAAACTTCTTGAACCTACCGAGCGCATTGGAGAATCCTTAGCCCCTGCTTCCCAACGCATCCTAAAACAATTGGATTTATTGGAGGGTTTGGAAAACCAACCCGGCACCTTGTATCAAAAAAACGCAGGTATGCAGTCGTATTGGGGAAGCAATCAAGTACATCTTGTAGACGATTTGAGAAATCCTGATGGTTTTGTTAAAAATTTGGACCGCCAGGCTTTTGAAACCTATTTGAGAAAGACTGCCGAAGCTCGTGGCGTTCATTGCCTATGGGGTTCCAAACTGCATAACAGTTCTTATGAAAATGCTCGTTGGCAGGTGCAACTGAGAGCTGATGATGCCTCCTTATCTGATTCCACAATTTCAGCTTCTTTTGTTATTGATGCCAGTGGGCGACAATCGCATTTTGCAAGGAGCCTGGGCATTAAACGGCAAGCGGAAGATAAATTGGTTGCTTGCTGGGTTACCTTACCCAATAGCAGGACCAATACCATGAGTACCATTTCTGCCAGTGAAAACGGTTGGTGGTACAGTGCTGTTGTTCCTGGCGGCAAACGGGTGGTGGCTTTTCATACCGATGCTGATCTGGTGGCCAAAAACGAACTTAAAACTAGTGCCTCGTTTTTGGAATTGGCAAAAGAGAATCCTGCTATCTTGTCCTTGCTAAGCGAACATGAAAATGCTATAGCTTTTAAAGGTACGGTTGCCGCCAATTCGACAAAATTAGAACAAGTAGCGGGGCAGCAATGGGTGGCTTTGGGCGATGCAGCACTAAGCTTTGACCCATTATCTTCGCAAGGCATGTACAATGCCATGGCAAGTGCGATGCAATTGCAAGCTTTGGTAGTACAGTATGGATTTACGGAAACACTTCAAAAAATACACACGGAACAAACGGAGCACATTTGGCACCACTACCTGAAACACAAAAGTATTTTTTACCAAGCGGAAACCAGGTGGAAAGAAAGTGCTTTTTGGGAGAGACGGTTTTGAGACTGATCACTGATCACTGCGACTGAAAACTGATCACTGAAAACCGAGACTGAGCACTAAACCCTGCTCTTTATCTCTTAATTATTTTGTGCGTACTTTTGGTATGCGAATCTGTATCTTCCATAACCAATAGATAAATTCCGCCGCTTAGGAACGACAGGTCCATGCTGTTAATTGAGGTTCTTTCCTGATGTATCAATACACCGGTTGCCGTGAATACTTGCAAATGGTAATTTTTATTTTCACCGCTCCAATTGATAGCATCCATAAAGGGATTAGGATAAACTTTCAAATTTTGGCCATTCGTATGCTCTTCTGTTGCAAGTGAGATTGAGTTGTTTTGGTAGTACCATATGGTGCCGTTTATGAAATCAGAATTGATGACAAACAGGTCTTTTTTGGTGTCATTGTTGTAATCGAATAATAATAGGTCTGCCTGCCAATCATTATAGGCCCAATAGGAATCTATTGTAGTTTTTGAATAGCTTACAAAATTTGCGGAACTGTAATAGATAATTTTGCTTGTGTAGGAATCTGGAACGTAGTTTATGGCATAGATTTCATATTTTCCATTGCCGTTGTTATCATCAAACTCTATATCGTAGATGCTGAGATAGTCGATAACAATTTTTTGGAAAACATTCTGACCGTTATTTCTATAGAAGCAGAACGCTACGTTATTTAGTCCGTATACCAAAAAATCAAGATCACCATCTTGGTCTAGATCTTTTATCTTGATAGTGCCTTCACTATAATTGCCGGTTAAATTGACAACGTTTGTGCTTGAAAAGAGCCCATCCTGGTTGGCAAGGAAGACTACTTCATTGATGAAGCTATCGTTATCATAGTAATTGTTTAGTAGGACGATGTCCGTGCTGCCATCATTGTTAAAGTCTTCGAAAGCCAGTGAGATCGCATCAATGGGATTGGAATAGTTGATAGTTAGGCTTTGGACCTCTTCAAAGTCGATGCCCCCATTATTTCGTGCCCATAGAAGTGCATCCCCATCAAGGTATGGATTTTTTTTAAATACCAGATCCTGATACCCGTCATTATCAAGGTCGGCAAAGAACATTCCCGATGTCAACACGTTAATTGGAACAGTCTGGATGTAGAGGAAATTGTCATTCCCCATATTCTTAAAAACTTTTGCATACATGCTGCCATGATAATCAATCACATCCCCGAGGCCATCGTTGTCAATATCCAGTATATAGTTCAAGGTAAACATGGAGGCATTTGGGTCAGACATTACACCAAGCAGATTTTTTATGCCGTGGTGCTCATTGTTGCTTATCTTTTCATAATAGCCCAATCCGTTTTGCAGTCCAACGCAAACATCCTCAATCCCGTCTCCGTTCATGTCAATTACGGTGAATTTATCAGGCACAATGGTTTGCTGTATACAGAGGGTTGTATCGGATGGATCATCAATATCATAATTGACAAGTAGCATGTTCTGTGAGTTAAAATTGGACGCAAACGAAAAATCAATTGCTCCATTGTTGTTAAGGTCAAGAAACTCGAAATGGCCCAGGTTGAAGCTATTGATGTCAAAATTGGACAATACGACATCCGCAGTGCTAAAGACACCATTATCGATCGTAAACTTATAGATATTGGATGCATTAGACGTAGTTTCTAGCGCAAGGTATACCTCATGGATGCCGGTATCCAGGGTTTTGATAAATAAGGAACGGTCATTGTTGGAACTGCTGGAAAAGGGGATATCGTCCACAACAGCTACGTCATTTAGCACGGCCAACTGATTGGTGATGGGATGCAAGCCAAAATATTTCGCCCAGATGGCCCCATATTTCCAATAGAGGATATCGCTATAGCCATTTCCATCCAGGTCAAGTATTCCGTATTCCTCAAAAGCGTTTACTTCGGTTTGAAGTAGGTTGGAAGAAACAAAGGTTCCGTTGGTATTGAGGTAAACTTTCAAATTCTGGTTGGAGACATAGACGTCAAAATCGCCATCACTGTCAAAATCATCAATCTTGTAGATGGAGGCAAAAACACTGCCCGTAGCCAGTAAAAATTGCTGGGGTAAGAAGCCGCCATTCTGATTGTTGAGCAGCACATAGGCATTATCCTGGTTATTGGTTACAATAAGATCCATAAATCCGTCAGCATTATAGTCAAACTTTAGGGGCGATATGGAATAGGATCCGGAGAAATTGATCAGGGTCTGTTCCGAACTAAAGGTATCATTTTGCAAGTTATAGAGCACCCCAATTGTGGTATAGGAACTATAGGTAATGAGATCGGGATAGCCGTCATTATTGATGTCAAGCGAAATGATGGGGTTTACATTGTCGGCAATAAATGTGGGCAGGCTCCAGTCACCGTTATCATTTTTTTGAAGCAATACATTCCTTTCATTGAAGGTTCTGTATTTTATGATGTCAAGATCACCATCGGCATCAAAATCATCATAGATAATATCGATACTTAACGAATCAAAGTCATACATATTGACTCTTTCACCAAAGTTTATTTGTCCGTAAAGGGGAGTAAGGAGAAGAGATGCGAAGGCTAAAAGTAGTATTCTTTTCACGTTATAGTAATTAGGTTAAATTCTAAAGTCTTTTTTCTTAAATAGTACCAATTGCAAATGATACCGTTAAGGGGTTGTAAAGCAAAAATGGTAGCTTTTTTTAGGCCAGTCGTCATCCTTCTTTTCTTGAACGTTAAAAATTAAATAGTTAACTTCGGCTTAAAATCCTTCATTGGAGCCTATTGGATAATTGCGGCTGACTTCAGCCTATAAAAAACCTCCGTGTCGCATCATGTATCCCCGTCAAATATACAAAGATATTTGTCCCAACCAAATCCAGAGACCGAACTTACTGAGACTATAATGAACTACTCTGGTTCTTTGCATCTTTGCGACTTTGCAACTTTACAACTTTGCGAGAAATGGTTACGCACGCAAAGACGCAAGGACACAAAGCATAAAAATCCATACTACGTTGGATCAAAATTGGCTGTTGCTTTTCCGGCAGCTTTTTTCGTGTTTAGAATAAATCTTATTGCAAAATATTTTCTAAACCATCTATTAAGATTTCCTTGTGCACTTTGCATCTTTTCATCTTTGCAACTTTTCATCTTTGCACCTTTGCCAGAAATTATTACACGCGCAATCAAAATTGCCCTACATTTCCCGACAATTGTTCGCAGACGGATAGGCTTGTCTCTATAGTGAGTCTATAATGAGTCTATAGTGAGTCTATAAAAACAGTGTTTTTTATAGTCTCATTATATAGCCATACTAAAGTCGTTATCTTTTCATCCCCTATAAAAGTGCAACAACGATACAATAAAAGGAATATATTTGTAGTTCATTAATTACAAGCACTTTAGATATGGGACGCATCATCAGTAAAAACATCATCAGCGGGGGCATTGCCAATCTGGTCTTCAGGAACCTGCACGGCAGGCAGATCGTGCAGACGCATCCGGGCAAGGTCAGGCAGACCAAGGCCACCAAGGCGAGCAGTTCCGAGTTCCGGCAATGCAGCAGCTGGGCCAGGCAATTGCGGACGGGATTGTCCTCCTTCCTCGTAGGGCTGACCGACAGCTACATGTACCGCAGGCTGACCGGGCAATTCTATGCCACAGTATTGGGCAATACGGAGCTGCCACAGGGCGAGCGGACGCCCCTCAATGCCAACATGAAGGGACTGGAAGGGTTCGAGTTCAACAGCCACTCCCCTTTCAGCTACTATTTCTCTCCCAAGATCAAGGTGGTGATGGACGACCAGCGCCAACTGCACGTCACGATACCTGCGTTGGACCCGAAAAGCCAGATGCTCTTTCCCCGATCCGTGTACGATGCCGAACTGGTGGTACTGGTGCATGCCACGGACTTCAAGGAGGTTGCCTCTGTAGTGGAGGCCTTTTTTACACTGCCGATAATGCGGAATGTTGCCATAGGACAGGAAACGATATGGACCAGCCCGCCACTTCCTGAACATCATCTTGCAGTGGTCGCGGCCAAGTTGCTCTACTATTCCGCCAACAAGTTTACCGGAAAGAACTACAGCAACAGCAAGACGCTGAATCCTGCCACAATCGTGTTCTGTGAGGGGACTGATCTCTAGCATGGTACAAGATGGGCAAGAAAAAGTTTCCCTACACTAAAAGTTTCTCTTGATGATCCATCAACTATATGCTACATTTGATCCGCAAACTATTTTATGACACAGCTCCTGTTCATACAAATCCTATGCAGGCCTTTACCAATATACTAAGCAAAAATGAAAATCAAGATTCTGAAACTGCTTTTACTGGCACCACTTCTTTTCACTTCCGGATGCGGAATCGGTGAATGGACCCTGTCGGAATTATACGTCCAAAAGATCGAGGGAACCTCCAAGGTACTGTATAAATATGATGCCTGGGGAGGACGTGATTCAAATGCCAATGGCTTTATAATCCTTGATGCATCGGCAACTTTTAAAGTCGACCTGCGAAATGAACTGCCCTTTTACCGTCTTTCAGGTATTCCAAACGCATCAAAGATCGAAGGCGTCACACACGACTGCTACGGTTCTTGCGGGGCGCAATATTATAAAAGCCAGCCCATCTTCAAGACTATGAAAACGGACCGATCGGTCCATGGCGGAATAAGTGTTACGACAAGGATATTCCAATACCGGGGTTTTTCTGAAAAAGAACGCGGATTGGAACGATACGCTTTTGAACGTTTCAAGGAAACCAGGGACAGCTTGTTTTTCTACAACCTGGACGACGTTGAAAGTATGGACGGCCGCCATCTTGACGAATTGAAGATCAGAAAGGGCGAGATCTACCTCCAACAGGATGCATCCGGTCAGCTCACCAAGATCATTGCCCATGAGGTACGATTAAGTGCAAGTACCAACGCAATTGAACATTCGAGAACCGTATTCCTGACGCCCAAAAACAAGATGATGGCGGCGGAGCTATCAGAACGGGGCCTATTCCGGGCCGTTGGAATCACAGGACAATAATTCAAATAACCGGGCCCTGTCCTTTTTCAATTCATACAAAAACCATCCACTGCAAGCGCGCTCCTAAAGCTTCTTGAAATCGCTTGGCTTGATGTTTTTCCTTTTCTTGAAGTAGTTCGAGAGATGGCTCTCGTCCGTAAATCCGAATTCGTGGGCAATCTGCTTGATCGGCATCTGGTTGTTTGCTATGCGCTTCTCGATCAGCTTGGTCCTGAGGGTATTGATGTAATCGCGATAGGTGATCGAGAAGCTCCTCTTGAAATAGGCACTGAAATACGATTCCGCGATATTGAAGTGTTCCGCAATCGTCCTGATCTGGACCGATTTGGGGTCGTAGATGTTCTGATGGATGTAGGTCACAATCTGCTCGTTGTCGAAACCCGTTCCTGCCAGCTGCCTGTTCTGGGAACGCATCGTTTCCTTGATCAGTCCAAAGATCGAAAGGATCTGGTAGAAGACAATCGGCGAGGTCGAGACATCGGTCTTGCAGTTGTAGGCCCTGATGTTCTCAATGGTATTTTTCAGGATCGTCTTGCAGGGGTCGTCCAGTTTCAGTACATTTTCCTTCAGCCACTTGTCGCGCATGAAATGCTCCGGGGTCGTCAGCAGGAATTCATCACACGAGAGCTTCTTGTTGGAATTGAAATAATTGTCCGTGAATTTTATGTAGAAAAAGCGGGTCGTCTTCCTGATGTCAAAGTAATGTTCATCGTCCGGCGAAATGACAAACAGGTCGCCCGCCTTGTACGGCAGAAGGTTCCTGTTCAGCTGATGGATCCCGTTTCCCTTGAGGATGTAGATGATTTCATAATAGGTATGCGTGTGGGCCGGAAGGTGGAATTGCTCGTCTTCGAATTCGTCGATGGCGAGGGTTTCGAATTGTTTTAATTTCGGCATAGCTTATACTTGCAAGTTTATAGCACAAATCTACAACTTTTTTTCGTTCCTGCCGCACTACCTTTGCGGCATCAAGTTTTAAGAACCTCATCCAAAGAATAATGAAAAAAAGTCTCCTTGCCCTGTCGTTGGGCGGATTAACGATAGGGATAACCGAATTCGTAGTGATGGGCCTGCTGCCCGACATCGCTTCTGATCTCAACGTTTCCATTCCGGTGGCCGGCTATCTGATTTCGGCCTACGCCCTGGGCGTTGTCATCGGTGCCCCGCTATTGGTGATCATCGGAAGAAATTATCCCCCCAAGAAGATGCTCTTGATCCTGGCCGCAATGCTGGCCGTCTTCAATGCGCTTTCGATCGTCGCGCCCAGCTATGAGTTCCTGTTTGCCTCCCGCCTGCTTTCGGGATTGCCCCACGGTGCCTTTTTTGGCGTCGGGGCCGTGGTGGCCAGCCGCCTGGCCGACAAGGGGAAGGAAGCGCAGGCGATCTCCATCATGTTTGCCGGGCTGACGATTGCGAACCTCGCCGGAGTTCCCATCGGGACCTACATCGGACATCATTTTTCCTGGCGCTATACGTTCATCATCATTGCCATTACAGGGTTGCTGACCTTCGTGTCCCTCTATTCCTGGATGCCGGATCTGGAAGCAAGGGCCAAGGAAACCATCAAGAGCCAGCTGCAGTTCTTCAGGAAGACGGAAGCGTGGCTGATCATCTTGATCACGGCATTCGGCTTTGGCGGCCTGTTCTGCTGGATCAGCTATATTGCCCCGCTGCTTACGGATGTGTCCAAGTTCTCTGCCGAGACGGTGCCGTATATCCTCATCCTGGCCGGATTCGGAATGGTAGTTGGAAATATACTGGGCGGAAAACTGGCCGACCGGTTCTCCCCTGCCAGGACCATCGTGCTGCTGCTGCTGATCATGGCGCTCGACCTGACGCTGGTCTACCTGTTCTCCTACAACCAATACCTGTCCCTGCTGTTCGTGTTCCTTACGGGAGCCATCTCGTTTGCCGTAGTCGCCCCGATACAGATGCTGATGATACAGACCGCAACGGGAGCCGAAATGATTGCCTCTGCCGCGATACAAGCCGCCTTCAATATCGGAAACGCACTGGGTGCCTTCCTTGGGGGATTGCCCTTGATTGCCGGGTTCAGCTATGCCTCTCCCAATCTGGTAGGCGTGCTGATGTCGATCACGGGAGTGCTGATCACGCTCTTCTTTATCAGGCAGCGGAAGAACAGGCTGAAATTGCAACCCATTGAAATACGTTAAAAAATAAGAAGTCCGGCCAGAAGCCGGGCTTTTTTGTTCCATTCGAGGCTTCTCAAGATTTATTCTGTTTCAATTTCCACAATCTTGCGCCCCCTTTCCCCCAGATAGTGTACCAGCAGCCTTTCAAAGACCTTGTAGCCTTGATCCGCATTCGTAAAGATCACGATCCCCTGCCCGGTTTTCGGCAGGACAAACGCGATGGTCTGGCAACCCAAATCGGAGCCTCCGTGTGCCAACGCTTGTTCCCCATTGCCCAGGTCATAGATTTCAAAGCCCAGTCCGAAATACTTGTGCTCCTTTGTCTGCACCTGTCTCGAAATCATTTCCTGGTAGACGGCCTTGTCCAGGTTTCCACCCTCCATGACATTCACCAGGAAACGTCCGTAGTCGGCTATGGTGGTATGCAGGTCGTCGGCAGCGTTGGCGGTCTTGTTCCTGATTGTTTCATAAGGTTTTCCGTCTGCGTCGTGGCCGATTGCAAACCTTGATGCTTCCGTGTTCCCGTCCCAGATGTAATTGGTATCGTCCATCTTCAGCGGTTCAAAGAGGAGCTCCCTTGCCAATTCCTGCAAGGGTTTCCTGAATTTCCTTTCAAGCGCTTTCCTTAGGTATTCAAATCCTTCTCCCGAATACTGGTATCGGGTACCGGGTTCGAATTCAAACTGCAGCTTCTTGTCGTCGCGCATCCCCCTCCAGTTCGGGAAGCCCGTCTGATGGCTCAGGATCAGCCGCGTGGTCAGCTTCTTGCTTCTTGTGTCCTTGGCCACATCCGGATCGGTATAATAGGCCGCAATCGGCTCGTCGAGTTTCCATTTTCCCTGGCTGATCAAGCGCAAGGCCACCATTGCCGTTATGGGCTTCGTCAAGGAAGCCACGTTGAACTGGGTGTCGTACGGTGCCGCTTCCCCCTCCCTGATTGCACCGTAGACCTTTACCTGCTTCAGTTTTCCTTCCGCTATGATGCCCAGTCCGAGCGTCGGGATCTTGTTTTCCTTCAGCCAGCCTTCCATTGCCGCATCATCCTCAAAAATGGATTTTCCTTTCACGGTGCCTTGTTTTGCCTGATGGTCAAAACTCAACGATCTTGAAAGCTTCCAATCGCCGTTCTCCAGCATCCAGAGGTGCGAGAACTTCGCCGTGCTTCCGAATCGTTCCTCCTGCCCTTTTTCCTTCTCGTAGAACAAATGGTCGCCGTTCTGGATCGCACCGTACAGGATTCCCTTGCGGTACAGCGGATAGATCTCGGTGCTTCCGTCCACCAAAACCCTTCTTGCCTGATAGTTTTCCGGATCCTTGCACAGTCCGTTCCGGAAAGCCTGCATGAAACCCTTCTTGTCGGAAATGCCGTCCTTGTCGTGGTGGAATTCAAAGTTTTCCGCCAGCAGGCGTTCGAACTGGGGAATGTTGCAGGTGTTGTAGCCCACCGAGAAGAGCAGGCTGTCCTTGGTCATGATCGTCCTGTAAAGTTGATCCGAAGTGTCAAGCTGTGCCTTGCTCCCGGGGCAGAAGGCCAGCAGGAAAAATAGCAGCAGGAAAGTTGATTTTGTCATGGGTCAGTAATTTTCCGCAAAGATTGGAAGCCTTCCCTCCCGTGCCAAAAAAACTACCCGACAATAACCCGACAATGCCCTGACAGTTTCATATCATACTGAAATTGAGCCTGATGAAGAGTTGCTTCTTTCGGTCGATCGCAATGGCATTCCGCAGGATGATGCCCACGTTGGACAAGACAATGGCAATGATCAGCAGCAAGGTAAAGGTGCGGCCCAGCTTCAAGAAGATGCCAAGCATGAATACAATCGGAGCTGCGATCGTCCAGAGGATCTGGACGGAGATGATCTGCCGGACCAGCTCGTTTTGCTGTTTCAACCAGAACATCAGGAGCAGCGGAACGAGGATGTTGAGCGGCGGAAGCAGGATGAAGAGGATCGAGGAAAGGTTGATGAGCTTTACTGCCGGATAGCGTATCGGAACGTGTGCTTCCCTGTCCACTGTCAATTCCTTGTTGGTACTTTCTTGTTCAATGGAAATTGCCCCGGCCAGCAATTCCTTTTCTTCGACCGCCAAGGCTTTTGCCAATGTCCGGAGCGTATGTCCCTTTGGTGCGGTTCCCGCTTCGATGCGCTGGATGGTCCTTACGGAAATGCCTGACTGTTCTGCCACTTCTTCCTGGGTCAGGTTCTGGCGTTCTCGTATGGTCTTGAGGTTGGACATGGTGGTGTTGAAGAGTTGGAACTATTTTGTTGTTTGTCGATCGATCCGGACCAGCTTCCCGGTTTGGAAAACGAAATTATGCAAAAAAAACAATTCCACCCACAAAAAAAGTCCGACACAGGCCGGACTTTATACTTTTTGCAATGATCGGGACTTTTCTAGAACACCTTTTCCTTTCGGACCTCCATCTCCAACCGGACCGTATTTCGGACTACCGACAGCTTGAGCACTTCTTTCCCATTCAAGGCTTCGGCAAGCCTTTTCCTGCAGTCGCATTCGTTGCCGCATTCGATCGGCTTTCCGTCGATTGCGACCACCTGATCGTCTAATTGGAGTCCTCCCCTTTCTGCTGCAAGCCCCTTGTAAAGCGTTGACACCACTGCCTTGCCGTCCTTGTAGTCCATACTGAAGCCAAAGCTGCTCCATCCCTCTTCCATCGGATTTTCCCTGATCGGGAGCAGGAACAATTCGTTTTCCTTGAAATTCAATGTCACCACATAATTCTTGATGATCGGATTCCCTATGAGGTTCTCATTGTTGGAATCGGTATAATAAACAGGCCTGTCCTTGAAATCCAACGAGGCAATCCCTATCGAAGGCGCCTTGAACAGGTGGATGTCTTCCCGTATCGTCCCGTTGGCCCCTTCCGTGCTTCCTCCCCTGATCAGGATGGCTTCCTTGGACTTATGGTACCGCCTGGCTGTCTTCCTGGTCATGCTGAAAAGCGTGGCACTGCCCAGGTCGAACATCACCTTTTCCGTCCTTGCGCCGATCTTCATGTCGATGTAGGGCATCAGCCGGCTGTTGAAGGTAACCGGAACCCTTACCGCCTGTTCGAGTCCTTGAAGTTTTTCCTTCTGGTCGGTCACGATGATCTTCCTGTTGGGGTAATCAATCTGCCAGATGTAGTTCTTGATGATGCTGGCCCCTATGATGCCACCGTCAATGATACACCTGATGGTGGGCGATTTGCTGAAATCCAACTGCAGGGCGGCAATGTCCTTGAACACCAGGCCTCCGACCGTAATGGAATCCACCTTGACAATGTTGATGGTAGACTTCAGCTTGTTACTGCTTCCCACCGTCTGCGTCGTCAACACGGGATAGTGGTTCTGTTCCTGGATGGCATCGGTAATGTTGTTGTAGCCTCCCGTGTCGAATATATAATCGTATTCCTGCGTGCCAATGCCTACGCGTATCACGATTTCATTGCCCCTGTATTCAAACGGGATCTCGTAATAGAACTGTTCCTTGTCTGCCCTGGCCGTATTGATCCACTCCAAAACCTGTTGCGGACCTTGTGCGTTGCCGTATGCTGCAACTAAAAAAAGGAAGAAGTATTTTGCTTTCATCTTGATTGGGTTGTTGGTAATAGAATGTAGACGCTTGGGAATTGGAAATGGTTGTATGGGAGTGGTTTGTGTGTTTTATCTTCTATAACCTAGCCGGACTAAAATACTTAGTAACTCTGTAAATTAAAAATGAAAATATAGGGTTTCCCCTATTGTGGATGTTGGAAGAATGTTGGAGATTGGCGGGGTGTTAAAAATAGTTTTGGGGAATGCAGGAAACCGTAATTTATAGAAAAGAATTATTAATATTATTGTAGCATAAAGCTTTATAGAGAGTGGTTTTCAAGCAAACATTTCAATATGAGAACAAATTTTATATCTTTATCAAATTAACAAACAATTAATAAGAAATGAGTAATCAAAATCCAGAGCAAATTGCCCGTGATAAGATCGACAGCCAATTGATTGACTGTGGGTGGATTATTCAAGATAAAAAGAAATTTAATCTTTCGGCCGGACTTGGTGTTGCTATTCGGGAATACCAAACTGATATCGGTCCTGCTGACTACGTTTTATTCGTTGACCGAAAAGCAGTAGGTGTCATAGAGGCAAAGCGTGAAGAGGAAGGCATTCGATTGACTACTGTTGAAGAGCAATCGTCTCAATATGCCAATGCAAAATTAAGATTATTGAATAATGATCCTCTGCCTTTTGTTTATGAAAGCACCGGAGCCATTACCCGATTCACTGATTATAGAGACCCGAAACCACGATCTAGAAATGTCTTTACGTTTCATAGGCCGGAAACGTTTCAGCAATGGTCAAGAGAAACGAAAACATTAAGAGGAAGATTGCACGATATTCCGTTGCTTCCTGAGGAAGGCTTGCGCGATTGCCAAGTTACCGCCATTACCAATTTAGAGAAATCATTTAAAGACCAGCGGCCAAAAGCCCTGATACAAATGGCTACGGGTTCGGGCAAAACTTTTACAGCGATAACTTTTGTATATCGGTTGTTGAAATATGCGAAAGCAAAACGCATCTTGTTTTTAGTCGATACCAAAAACTTAGGCGAACAGGCAGAAGGCGAATTTCGTTCTTTTATTGCCAATGAAGACAATCGCCTGTTTACCGAATTGTACGGAGTAACAAGATTGAACAGTTCATTTATCCCTAATGACAGCCAAGTTTATATCAGCACAATCCAACGCATGTATTCTATTTTAAAGGAAACTGAACTGGATGAAAGTGCAGAATTGGAAAATCCAAATGAAATGGCATTTCAGTCAAAAGAGCCCGTTCCGGTGGGCTACAACGAAAAAGTGCCTATTGAGTTTTTTGATTTCGTTGTCATTGATGAATGTCATAGGAGCATTTATAATTTATGGAAACAAGTTTTAGATTATTTTGATGTTTTTCAAATCGGACTGACGGCTACACCAGACAACCGAACTTTTGGCTATTTCAATCAAAATCTGGTTTCAGATTATGGTTATGAGAAAGCGGTAATTGATGGGGTATTGGTTCCTTATAATGTATTTACTATTGAAACGGAAATTACAAAACAAGGGAATATTATCAAATTAGGCGAAAAAGTAGATGTAAGAGAACGCCAGACCCGAAAGAAATTTTGGCAAGCCCTTGATGAAGATGTTACTTATAGTGGGAAACAGCTTGATAAAGATGTTGTGAATCCCAGTACCATTAGAACCATTATTAGAGCTACAAAAGACAGCCTGCCACAAATGTTTCCTGATCGTTTGGATAAGGACGGAAATTTTGAAGTGCCCAAGCTTCTGATATTTGCAAAAACCGACAGCCATGCCGAGGACATCATTGAGATTGTCCGTGAGGAATTTGGCGAAGAAAATAAATTCTGCAAAAAGATTACCTATAGAAGCGAGGAAGATCCAAAATCAGTACTGCAACAATTCCGAAATGACTACTATCCACGGATAGCGGTTACAGTGGATATGATTGCGACTGGAACCGATATACGACCTTTGGAGGTCTTACTCTTTATGCGTGACGTTAAGAGCCGAAGTTACTATGAACAGATGAAAGGACGCGGTACGCGAACCTGTTCTGTGGAAGAACTGAAAGCAAAAGGAACACCAACCGCCAAATACAGCAAGGACCATTTTGTAATTATCGATGCCATTGGAGTCGAGCAATCCCAAAAAACGGATAGCCGACCTTTGGAAAAAGCGCCAGGCGTCTCGATGAAAGATGTACTGACCAGTGTAGCGATGGGGAATACCTCAGAAGATATGCTGACGACTTTAGCCAACCGATTGTTGCGTTTGGACAAACAGCTTTCTGAAAAAGACAAGCAGAAATTTGTAGAGCAGTCAGGCGGTCTTTCTATCACCCATATTGTGAAGCAATTATTGCACGCTTATGATCCTGATGTGTTAGACAATTTGAAATCTGGCATCAAAGAGCAGCTGATGGGAATGCCATCGATTGAAATTGAGCATGCCATTGAAAAGAAAAAACAAGAACTGATTGAAAATGCCGTAGCTGTTTTTCATAATCCGGATTTTAGGGATTTTATTATTGATATCAGAAAACAATACGACCAGATTATTGATGTGGTCAATATGGACACCATTACCAAACAGGGCTGGGTAAAAGACCATGTGGAAACTGCCTATACTGCTATTTCTGATTTTAAATCTTGGATTAATCAGCATAAAGATGAAATTACCGGCTTGCAGATTTTCTATGCCCAAGATTATAAAGACAGAAGCCTGACTTATAAAATGATTCGAGATTTGTATGATTTGCTTCTTGTGGAACGGCCTGCCATAAGATTAAATGTTTTATGGGATGCTTTTGCCACTGAAGAAGATCATGATGCGGAAGGCAAGTTGATAAAACGACTGCCGAGAACCGAAAAGCCGAAGCAAGAATTAGTATTATTGGTTTCTCTATTACGCAAGGCGATGGGAACCGATGAATGGCTAACGGCTTATGATAAAGCGGTAGATCGTAATTTTCAAAATTGGGTGTTTAAGAAACAAGCAGGTACTTTAAAGTTTACTGAACAACAGATGCAATGGCTCCGAATGATGAAAGATTATGTGGCCAGCAGTTTTAGCATTGAAAAGGAGGATTTTGATTTGAGTCCTTTTAATGCGGAAGGTGGTTTGAGTAAGATGTGGATGTTGTTTGGAGAGGAAACGGATAGGATTATTGAGGAATTAAATGAAGTTTTAGCGGCGTAGAATGCTTAATTTTGTAAAAAATGATAAGATGTTAGAGAATAGTTTGAAGCTTGGAAACGGAATTTATACTACGCAAGAAATTGCGCAGATTCTTCGTTTGCCTTATGCTAAAGTCTACAAATGGATAACTACATACTGGGATGGTGAATTGGGCAAGGTATATGAGAAAAATTATTCTTGGTCAGTTGGTAATACTAAAGCTGTAGGTTTTCACACTCTTATAGAGTTCTATGTAATGATGCAATTTGCAGAGGCTGGAGTAAAAATAAGAGAAGTCTTGAATGCTCATAAAGATTTGTCTAAGAAATTTAATACTAATTTTCCTTTTGCAGTGAAAAATGTTATTGATAACATTACTACAGATGGTAACAAGGTGTTTTTAAATATTGACGGTGACATAATTACTCTCGATGGTAGTCAACAGTTTAATCTTCAGCTTGTAAAGATGTTTTTTAAGAAGTTAGAATTCGATAATGACATGTTAGCGTCAAGATTTTGGCCTTTAGGAAAAGAACATAAAATAGTTTGTGATCCGCATAGGAAATTTGGACAACCTGTCATTGAGGGTACAAGTATTCAAGCCGAAGCAATTTATAGAATGTACCTTGCAAAGGAACCAATATCATTTATTGCGTCAATTTATGAGATATCTGTTAAGAAAGTAAAAGATGCAATTGAATTTCATAAAACGGCAGCGTAATGAGTAAACACTACAAGATTTACATCGATGAAAATTTACCAAGCCAGTTAGCAAAAGGCTTAAACGAACTTCAACAGCCTCAAAATAAAAAAGATGGTATTGAAATAGAAGTCCTTTCGATAAAAGAAATTTTTGGTCAAGGTGAGCAGGATGAAGATTGGATTCCTAAAGTTGGAGCCGAGAATGGTATTGTGATTACTCAAGATTTTAGAATTCAATCTCAAAGGCATCAGAGGGAACTATACCTAGAAAGCGGTGTTGGAATCTTGTTCTTAAATCCTCCTTCAAAATCAGGCTTTGGCTACTGGGAAATGGTTAAGAAACTTGTTTGTGAGTGGGAAGACATTAAGAAAATAATTAAGAGGCATAATACACCTTTCGCTTTTAAAGCATCTGCTAGAAGCAAATTTGAAAAGATGGATTGATCATTAATAAAAAAAAAGAAAAAGACAATAAAAAATCCATAATGATTAAAACTAAATTGCCAAAAGATTGGCAGTTCATAAAACTAAAAGAAATTTGCGAAGTTGTCACTGGCACAACACCACCTAAATCAGACTTAACAAATTATGGGTCAGATATCCCATTTTTTAAGCCACCACATCTTTGGGATGGACAAATTAGTGAAACTGAGGAAATGCTTTCTTTGAAAGGTTCTGCTAAAGCTAGGGTAGTTCCACCAAACACAGTGTTGGTTACTTGTATTGGTAATTTAGGTAGGACTGGTTTTGTAAAAAATAAGGCAACATTTAATCAGCAAATTAATGCTATTCTAGAAAATGATAAAATTATAGGGAAGTATATTTTTTATCAAGCACAATCTCCATCATTTAGAAATCAGCTAGAAAAGCTTGCTACAGGTACAACAGTTTCAATAGTAAATAAAGGGAATTTCGAAACGATTTCGATTTCTGTTCCTAATGTTGAATCTCAAAATGCAATTGTCTCCAAAATAGAAGAACTTTTCAGCGATATAGATAAAGGTATTGAAGATTTAAAAATAGCACAACAGCAATTAAAAACTTATCGTCAAAGTGTTTTGAAATGGGCTTTTGAAGGGAAGTTGACTAATGAGAAAGTGAAGGAGGGCGAGTTGCCGAAAGGATGGAAAGAAGTTCTATTATCAGATGTAGTTTCTGCATCTTCATTAAAACATAAGCACACCGATTCACAAAATTTGTTTTACGTAGGCTTAGAACATATTGAAAAACATACAGGCAAGCTTACTTCAAATGCTGGTTTTGAGTTAATAAAAACGATTAAGAATAAATTTGTTAAAGGAAATATTCTTTACGGAAAACTACGTCCTAATCTAAATAAAGTATATCTAGCTAAAGAAAATGGAGTTTGTTCTACTGATATCTTGGTGCTTGATGTTGCTGAAAATTGTTTAGGAGAATACATTCATCATATAATGATAAGTAGGCCGTTTGTAAATGAAATGTCTGAAAACACATCAGGTGTTAATTTGCCAAGAGTTTCCACGAAATTTATTATGAGTTATCAAATTACTTTGCCTCCTTTCGAAGAGCAAAAGCGTATTATTGATGAACTTGAAAATAGATTTAGCGTTGCTGATAAAATGGAGGAAAGTATTATGGAGAGTTTGAAACAGGCTGAGGCTTTGAGGCAGAGTATTTTGAAAAAGGCTTTTAGTGGGGAATTGGTTTAAAATAGATATCTATGGAGCTACTTTATATAAAAATTTTTAATATACCTGGTAAACCTTTAAAAATTATCGATAAGGATATTAATTTGCATGGGAAATATAATTTTTCTATTGACTCAAAAACAAAGCAAATTAGCTTTAAAATCAATGAAAATTATATTAATGATTTTTATGGAGAAAAGATTAAAGTCAATTCCATTGTAGGTAAAAATGGTTTAGGTAAAACAACATTATTAAAGTTTTTACAATTTATTATATGCAAATTGAATAATAAACAGAAAGTTTATGAATACCCTTTTGCATGGTGGCACTGGTGTGCTGTACACACTAAAGATAATAAGCTTTATTATTCTGAATCAAATCCTGATAAAAAAGAAAGGCAAGAAAATCATGTAAAATTATTTACAGATGAAAATGATTTTGTATTATTTGATAATTTATATTTTATTGAGTCAAGACTTATTGAATTTGGTATAGATAAATCTGTTCTTGAAACAAACATTAAATCGACTTCATTATATTATTCTCCTTTTTTTGAATTCGAAGAAACTAAAGTTGATACTATTGATTTTATTGATGTTTCAAATGATTTTCTTTTTTATGAATCAAGACATGCAAAAGAGGTTGACGAACAGACCTTATCACAAACTCTTAATTTTCGACGTGAAGAAATCAAAAGACAAATATCATTTATTGAATATGGAGATAATATACTAAATGATTCAAACAGGTTTTATAAGGATTTTGTACATCAAGGGATTAGTGTTTTTTTTAATGGTAAAATTAAAAAATTTGATTCACAACAGAGATATATTGATTTCGATGATATTAAATTTTACGAGGAGTTTGATAGAATTTATATGCAAGCATTACGCTCAACAAGAGATTACCTAAAGGGTGATAGTATTCGAGATTATGAATTATTTATTGCTAGAGATTCATTCTATAAAAGAATTTTAGAAATTTTATACTACAATTTTGAATATAGGGAAGAACCAAAGGGAGATAAAGAGCATAATTATAGGCCAAAAATTCAAACATACAATTTTACGAAAGAAGATTATCAACAAGGAGTTGGGAATTTGTTTAAAAAATTTATCCTAAACTTAAATATTGGAATAGATAATGAAGAATTGTATAGAATAATTCAATTATGTGTTGATCAGATAATTTCTAAATTTAATTCATACGATCTAAATGAAGACTTTTTTATATATGATGTTGAAGTAGTTAAAGATTTTTTGAGGACAGAAAGAGACATTCTCGAAATAATATCACCTAAAGGTGAACTTTCCTTGTTTGCTTTTGATTGGCCAAATCTTAGCACTGGAGAAAAAGCGTATTTAAATTTATTTTCTAGAATACATTACGGATTATTTGACAAACTAAATAAAGAGGAGAGGTTTGAAGGTGTTAATTTATTATATATATTAATTGATGAAGGGTCTACAGGATTTCATCCACAATGGCAAAAAGAATTTTTAAAAAGATTAATTCTTTTTACAAACGAAATAAATCCAATAAGAAAACATTTTATTATCACTTCACACTCTCCCTATTTATTAAGTGATTTGCAAATTGAAGATGTCATTAGTATAGGAGAAAGTGATGATTATAGATTTTCAATAAACAATACTTTTGGTGCTAATATACATGAACTTTTAGCAGATAAATTTTATCTTGAAAACACTTTTATGGGTGATTTTGCTAGAGAAAGAATAGAAGAAATTGCTAAAGAATTAATTAGTAAGGAAGCTCTTTCTGTAGGAAGACTTTTAGAAATTGAACAAATAATCAATATAATTGGGGAACCAATATTAAAGGAAAGATTAGAGTTTTTACTGCTAGAAAAGAGAGGAGAAAAATCTAAGGATGAAATCATTAAAGAGCTTCAAAAGGAAATAAGTAAATTAAAGGGAGAATAGAATGAGAAAGATTTTAATTGATAAAAATTTAGAGACTAAGGTTAATACTTTCTGTGATACTCTTTTTGATTCTAGAACTTTTCTAAAGCCAATTGACAAGTTAAAATTATTAAAAAAAAGAAAAGGATTTAAAAGTGCAGATAAAATAAAGTATATTAACAAAATTATAAATGAATACCCAAATATTCTAAAAGCTACTCCAAAGCGAGTCATTGAGTTTTGCGAGGAATTTGATGAAATCATCAATAAAAAAAAAATAACTACAAAATTTTGGGAAGCTATTGTTGAATGTTTGAGATATGAAGATTTAAGAAATAAAGAGTATTTAGAGTTTGCAAATGAATTGCATTATAAAACTTGTTTTTATTGTAATGCACAGTTAACTGTAATTATTCCTATAGAGTACTATCAAATAAAAAAGTTAAGAGGTCAAATAAAATCTAGAAAAGCAACTTTTGAATTAGACCATATTAAGGCAAAATCTCATTACCCCTTTTTAGCAACTAGTTTTTTTAACTTGATACCTTCATGCTCTATCTGTAATAAAGCAAAGTCTGATAACGATATTGAATTCACTTTCTTTGAAGAAGATTCAAGTAAATTAGAATTTATAGAATTTAAACTTGATAGAAAATCTGAACAAATCTATTGGAGTACTAATTTAAAATCAGATCTTAAATTTGATTTCGAATTAAATGGATTTGATAAAGAAAATTATAATAACACTTTTAGATTGCAAGAAATATATGACACTCAAAAAGATTTAATAGAAGAGCTTATTTATCTAAAAAAAATATATAGCCCTAGCTATAAAAAGCAGTTAATGAATATTTTAAAGACAGAAAAACTTTTTCCTGATGAAGCTTTTATTGATAGACTTATGATAGGAAATTATTCAAAACCAGAAGAATGTCATAAGAGACCGTTCTCGAAATTCACACAAGATATTGCAAGACAATTAGAATTAATAAAATAAAATGTTCAAAGAAAAATCTCAAAATACTTCCTCCATAGTTTCAAAAGCATGGGCTTTCTGCCAAACCCTTCGGGATGACGGAGTAGGTTATGGTGATTATTTAGAAAAGCTTGCTTATATGCTGTTGCATAAATGGCAGACAAGAACGAGTTTTTGAGAAGTTAAGTTTAAGAAATCGACTGTCTATAAAGCGTTGCTGACAAAATTGAAGAAAATATTAATGAGAGTTAAAAACAGGCTGAGGCTTTGAGACAGAGTGTTTTGAAAAATGCTTTTAGTTGGGAGTTGGTTTAAAATTATAGTAAATGAATGATGTAATAAATAAATTGCAGCGGTTACTTAGCGAGGATAGAGTGATACCAGTCATTGGGGCTGGTTTTTCAAGTGCAGTTGCAAATTTACCAGGTTGGAATAAATTGGTGGAATTGGGATTCCAATATGCAAGTGACAGAAATCTGGATAAAGATTTAATTGCTAGAGGTGAAAAATATTTAAATGAAAATCAATTATTAAAATCATCAAATATACTTAAGGAAATACTTCATGCACCAAAATTTCCATTCGTAAATTTCATAAATGATCATTTTGGTAATCCAACAATAATTTCTGATGAGTTAGTGAATAGTGTATTGGATTTATCAACTCCAATAATAATGACTACCAATTATGATACTTTATTAAGCACAGTGAATAGTTATTCAAATAAAATGAAATATGTTCATAAACAGTATCAAGAGGTAATTAATTCATTAAAAAAAGATGAAGAAATTATTATTCATCTGCACGGAATCTACGATAGACCTGATACAATAATTTTAAGTGAACAAGACTATATTGACCTAAATAAAAATGTTGGATATAAAGCACTTCTCCAAAAAATAATATCAGATTACCACTTACTTTTTATAGGATGTAGTAAAGATGGTGTTATGGACGAAGACTTTCTTCCAATTTTTAATTTTATAAAGGAATATTTTCCTTACTCAAGCAATCAACATTTCATCTTATTACATGAAAAGGAATTAAAAAATAAAAATCATATACCATTGCTTACGGAATGCAATGTTGAAACAATTGTTTATGGTAATGAATACAGTTTACTTGGAGAATTTATAAATAAAATAAATCCTAACTTTGATAAAAAGCAGGTAAAACTAAAAAAACTCCAAGAATCGTATAAAGAAGAACTAGAAAGAATTGCTGTACGAACAAATAACTTCTCAAATATTAAAAGTGAAGTTGATGATTTCTTTGTAAGCAATTTTAAAAATAAATTTGACTGGGTTAGTTCAGAAAAATTACAAGTTCTTGAAAAAGTGCTATATGATTATAATAAAAACATTTCAGACAAAAGAGAAAAATTATTGTTCTCACAAAGTATAATTAAATCTATTTTTAACACTTCTGAACTAAAAGAAAAAGTAGATTTATGGTCAATACATAGTGACAATCCTGAGAAGTTAAATCCTTTAAATTACATTAGTACAGCTATGTTAGCTTACGATTGCCTCTTGAAAATTCCAAAAGAATTAATTGAGGATATAAGACAGTCTAATAATTGGGGCGTATTTCACAATGGTTTTTATAATGATTATTTAGGTTCATTTATAAGAGAAATCAATGCTTTTAAAAAATTAGGTGTAAATCTTGAAGAAGTTTACAAGGACGATAAGTATTTATTTGAAAACCTCAAAAGAATTATCCAATCATTAAAAAATTTTTTAGAATTAGATGCTAAAACTTTCTATATGGAAGTTGAAAATGCAACTATAAATAATGTAATTCCAAAAAAGTTTTTAGTAATTGCTACCGACGAAAGTATAACATTGAGAAATGAAAATGATATATCAATTGTGTATGCAAAACTTCCTTTAAATAAGAACTTGACAGTTTCAAAAGTCGAAGTAATATCTTTGGAGAATAAAATTTTGATATTTGGAATCGATTCCAATTCTTGCTTTTATTGGAATCCTAGTGAAGATATATTTATGAATAAAATCTATTCGACGCATAAATATTCAATCAATGACTTAGTTATACAGCAAAACGCAAATGAAATTGTAGTCTACATAAAAGTCAATAATCAATTAGTGGTTTTGAAAAATTTTGTTGAGGAAAATAAAATCAATATGACACAGAATTTTAAATCAATAATCAAATATAGTGACGGATTTTTAAGTTTAAGAAGTATGGATTCCTATTATAAAGGCGACATTTTGTACAAGGTCAATTTTGTAGGTAATTTCACCTCATTGTTTACAGTAGATTCGTTAGTTGATGAATTAAAAAAGAATAGCTTCTTCTACGAACTAATTGATGATTTTGAAAAAAATAATCCATTCGGAAAACTCTTGAATCTTATTGATGTTAAGGAATTATATAAAATTGAAAATAGCGGAAATGAAATTGTGATATTGAGATCTTCATTTTTAAGTGTGGGTTCAGTGCTATTTATTTTTGAATTAATTGAAAAAGAGTTAGTATTAAAGGAATTAATACATTTAAAGCATTCAGTGTGTTTCTGTTTAGACTATTTTATTCAAGATAATAATTTACATTTAGCTTGTGGCTATTTAAATATGAATGGAAATGAAATACTTTGCGAAAGTATAGTATTAGATAAAAACCATAAAATACAATCAAATAAATTATTTAAGTTGCCTAATGAAAAAGCAGAATTCGAAACTTCTGATACACTTGGTTGTTATTTCTTAGATGCAGATACAATAATTTTAAATATTGAAGGCAAAAAAATATTAACATTTTCAATAACAAAAGATTTTCAGAATGAATTTTTATTGAAAAATATAAATGCTATTAAATTCTATAACCAATAAAATGATCAAAGAAAAATCCCAAAATACATCCTCCATAGTCAGTAAAGTCTGGGCCTTCTGCCAAACCCTCCGTGATGACGGAGTAGGTTATGGCGATTATTTAGAACAGTTAACGTATCTACTGTTCTTGAAAATGGCAGACGAATACAGCAAGCCACCCCACAACAGAGAAATGCCTATTCCTGCCGAATTTGCTTGGGAAACCTTGACAACCAAGAGCGGTACGGAACTGGAATCACATTATAACATCATGCTCCGTGAGCTTGCCAAAGAAAAAGGCATCCTTGGGCAAATCTTTGTGAAGAGCCAAAACAAGATTCAAGACCCTGCGAAGCTTTATAAATTGATTGCCTTGATTAATGCCGAGAACTGGATCTTGATGGGTGTGAAAGACAAAGGGGATATCTATGAAGGATTGCTCGAAAAAAATGCTGAAGATACTAAAAGTGGTGCCGGACAATATTTTACGCCAAGACCTTTGATTAAAGCAATGGTGGAATGTCTTCGTCCAGAACCTTTAAAAACCATTGCTGATCCTGCTTGCGGAACAGGTGGTTTCTTTTTGGCAGCTTATGACTGGATTGTGGACAATAGAAAACTGGACAAGGAAGCGAATAAGTTTTTAAAGTATGAAACGTTTTTTGGGAACGAAATTGTAGCGAGCACCAGAAGGCTTGCCTTGATGAACTTGTTCCTGCATAATATTGGGGATATTGATTCTGATAACTTTATCTCGCCTAATGATTCCTTAATTACAGACTCGGGAACGCGGTATGACTATATCTTGGCGAATCCTCCTTTCGGCAAGAAAAGCAGTATGACGTTTACCAATGAAGAAGGTGAACAGGAAAAAGAGGATTTGACCTATAACCGCCAAGATTTTTGGGTAACGACGAGTAACAAGCAGTTGAACTTTGTGCAGCACATCCGCACGATGCTGAAAACGACAGGACAGGCAGCAGTGGTTTTGCCTGATAATGTCTTGTTTGAAGGCGGTGTTGGGGAAACGGTTCGCAAGAAACTTTTAGAAACTACCGACCTGCATACTATTTTACGTTTGCCAACGGGTATCTTCTACGCCAATGGTGTGAAAGCGAATGTTTTGTTTTTTGATGGCAAGCCTTCAAGCAAAGATCCATGGACGAAAGAGACTTGGGTTTATGATTATAGAACCAACATCCACCACACGTTAAAAAAGAATCCTTTAAAATTAAGCGACCTTAAAGATTTTATCGAATTATATAATCCTGAGAATCGCCACAAGCGTTCGGAAACCTATAATGCTGAAACGAATCCAGAAGGCAGGTGGCGAAAGTTTTCTTATGATGAAGTGATTGCAAGGGATAAAACCAGTTTGGATATTACCTGGCTTAAAGATAAGTCTTTGGCTGATTTGGACAATCTGCCTGATCCGGATGTCTTGGCATTGGATATCATTGAGAATATCGAGAGTGGGTTGGAGAGTTTTAGGAGGGTATTGGGGAGCTTGAAATAAAATTTAATATGAACCGAGAAGAAACTATATTTAGAGGCATTGTACTCTACAACATAGAAAGAAATAAATTCTTAAATGGCGTATATAGCAATAATCATCCTGCCACGGGAGGAAGAATATTTACCGAAACTGTAAGACTGATTGACGACTCTCTTGTTGAAGGAAATACGCTGGTACATATTTATGAATCATTATATTTTGATCTAGAAGATTGGGTCAATTGTAGATTAACTTTTCGCATTACAGATGGAGTTTATCGTGCAGTATGGCAGCTACCAAATGGAAATATCATTTTTAGAGGTGAAGGATTTTTAATGAATGACAGACAAATTGCAATAACTTATTGGAGAGAAGAAATTTAAGTATTATCGACTAAATACATATTTTATGAAAGCATTTATATCCTATAGTCATAATGACAATGCAATGCTAGAACTTTTGCACAAACATTTAGCACAATTGCAAAGAGATAATATAATCACTACTTGGACCGACAAGGAGATAAGTGCCGGAGCAAACTTAGGTCAGAATATTTCTGGAGCTTTAAGTAATTCGCAAATTTTTATTGCTCTTTTAAGTCCAGATTATCTTGTTTCAAATTATTGTTATGAAATTGAATTTCAAACGGCATTACAGATGCAAGAAAAGAATAAAATTATTATTGTACCAGTTATTGTCGAGCCCTGTGACTGGTTGAATACTCCCTTTAAAAATAATAAAGCCTTGCCGAAAGATGGAAAAGCTGTTAGCTTATGGGATAATAAAAACACAGCTTTTTTAGATGTCATACAAAATATAAGAAAACTTACTATTGAAGATAATGAAATTTTAGAATCCAAATCATTCTCAGCAGCTGTTTCAAGTTCGAGAAATTATAGGGTACAAAAAGACTTTGATTCTATTGAAAAGATTGAATTTGTAGAAAAGACTTTTCAAGAAGTTAAAGAATATTTGAAACGTTATATTGAGGAAATAAAAGAATTAGAAAATATCAAAGTAATGATGCTTAAGGAAACCTCTGAAGATTTCGAATATATCCTTGTCAATAGAAATAAAATTGCCACAGAAGCACAACTCACATTTTCTACCAAGGCTGATAGTAAATCTTTGGCAGCAATAATGTCTCAAGAAAAACAAATTTATTATTCTATAACGAAGAAGAATAGCAGCCCAAGCAGTATGAGTTTTATGTTGTCTTTTGATGATTATCATTTGTTTTGGCGTGAAAATAATTTTTTTGGAAACTCCAGTGAAAAGAAGGAGTTCAATTCAAAAGAGATTGCTGATGAAATTTGGAATGTTTGGTTAGAGAGTGTAGGAATATTGTAATATTATCACCTATAGTGCAGTAGTATTGTGAACCTTCGGCAGTCTTTTTATATGACAGCTGTTTATATTATTAATCACTTAAGTCAAAAGTGTAGCATACCGCCCTTCCCTTCCATCTATTTAAAAAGTTGTTTGTCGATTACCCCTAAACATCAAGATTGAAAACCAAGGCACTTCAACCGTAAAGAAACTGGTGCTCGGAAGATGATGCCACAGCCACTGCTTCCCGAAGTTTCTTTCCAGGTAAAAATGCTTCAGCAGGACACGGGTACCGCAAATAAGAAATCTTCTAAAACTGCTCCCATCGCACTGCCCTGAAAAAATGGCCACCATGGTTTATGCTCCGCTTAATCCTTTCAAATACCTTATCTTTGTGCAGCACGGACAAGCTTGATGTTTGTGCTTCCTAATCTTATAGCAAACGCCCATGTACGACATCCTTTTCAATCACCTGGAGAAAAAAGTCACGCTTTCCGCGGAGGAGCAGGAAATCGTAAAGGACCATTTTACGCCCAGGATACTCAAGAAGAGGAAGCTCCTGCTGCAGGAAGGATATGTGTGCAAGTACCTGACTTTTGTAACGAAGGGTCTGCTGAAAGCCTATACCCTTGACGGCAAAGGAACGGAACACATCAACCAGTTCACGCCTGAAGGCTGGTGGACCTCCGACATGTACAGTTTCTTCAGCGGCCAGCCCGCCAATTATACGATTGATGCGCTTGAAGATTCCGAGCTATTGACCCTCACGGTGGAAGATTTCGAACAGCTGACCTTGAAGGTTCCCCTGATGGACCGTTATTTCCGCATGCTGTTCCAGAACAGTGTCATCGCGTGGGAACGCCGCCTGGTGCATGCGCACATGCTTACGGCGGAAGAGAAATACAGGCAACTGCTTGAAAACAATCCCAACCTCGTCAATCGCGTGCCCCAGCACCTACTGGCCTCCTATCTTGGACTTACCGCTGCCACCATAAGCCGCCTCAAGAAAAATATGCTGTCCGACCCAAGATAGTTGATCCAGATCAACTCCATTTCGTGTTTCAGGTCATTTCATGCTTCTGGGCATTCCAATAGCTTTGTGGAAAATAATACGATCATGCAGAACATAGCTCTGGTGGCAGGCGCCACAGGAATGGCAGGCAGCAACCTTGCCGACCAACTGGTAGAAAGAGGCTGGACCGTCTACGGTCTTTCCCGTTCCCAGGAGAATGAAAACAAGGCGGTGAAGACCATCATCGCCGATCTGTTGGATGCAGCACAATTATCCGAGGCCTTAAAAGACATCGCGCCCACCCACGTGTTTTTCACCACCTGGATGCGCAACGACACCGAAGAGGAAAACATCAGGGTAAACAGTGCCCTTGTCCGCAACTTGCTGGATGTCCTTTCCCCGAAGCAATCGGTGCGGCACGTAGCCTTGGTAACCGGGCTGAAGCACTACCTCGGCCCCTTTGAAGCGTATGCGAAAGAAGGTACCCTGCCCGAAACGCCCTTGCGCGAGGAACAACCCCGGCTTGAACTGGACAATTTTTATTATGCGCAGGAAGATGAAGTGTATGCGGCGGCAAGACGCGATCACTTTACGTGGAGCATCCACCGGCCCCATACGCTGATCGGCCATGCCGTTGGCAACCTGATGAACCTCGGAACCACCCTGGCCGTCTATGCCAGCATCTGCAAGGAAGAAGGGCTGTCGTTCGCGTGGCCGGGTTCCGAAGCACAATGGAACGGACTATCCGACGTGACGGATGCCAAGATCCTTGCCGAACAATTGATCTGGGCATCGACAACGCCCGAAGCACGGAACCAGGCCTTCAACATCGCCAATGGCGATACCTTCCGCTGGAAGTGGCTGTGGCAAAAGATTGCAGACCATTTCGGACTTGAAGCAGAAGGTTATGATGGCACAATCAGGCCACTTGACGAAAGACTTTCGTCAAAACAGCACATCTGGGAGGCAATGGCAGAACGCCATCAATTGAAAGAAGCCAATTTGAATCGTTTGGCATCCGCCTGGCATACCGATCTTGACCTGGGCCGGCCGATTGAAGTAATGACCGACATGACGAACAGCCGGAAATTGGGCTTTACAGGCTACAGCAGTACAAAGGATTCGTTTTTCGAGTTGTTTGCAAAGCTCAGGGAAGCGCAGTTCATTCCCTGAAAAAAAAAGGCTTCGTTTGGTATCTTGCCAAACGAAGCCTTTTTTTTTATAAATTCTAAATATCTTAGAACTTGCTGATGTAATTTCCGTACAAATCCTTGAACATCGTCCCTTCGGCATACCGTTCCTTGCTCAATTTCTTGTGTTCCACCAAGCCCCACAACAGGAATTCCTTCAAGAACCTTCGGTCTTCCACAAGCGAAGTCGGTTGGTATTTCTCAATGAAGTTGTTCAACGGCGCAATTTCATCGATGATGGCGTTGTAGGTTTCCGTGTTTGCATCGTCGGTGAGTTCAAAACCACTCTCGTTGAAGAACCAATCGGTTATTTCCTGGTACGGATCCACTGCATTCGGGTGGTTCAGTTTTTCGATCTTAGGGAAATAGTTTTCAAAAAGGGTCTTCACGGCCTCGCCGATCAGGTTCTGCGCCACAAAGGCCGCGCCTTCCTGTTCGCCTTCGTACACCAGCTCCACTTTTCCGGTAATGGAAGGAATGATGCCCATGAAATCCGTCAAGCGGATCGTGGTCTGTTCCTCGCCGTTCATCAGGGCGCGTCGCTCGGCCGTGCTCAGCAGGTTTTCAAAGGCCGTGATGCTCATCCTGGCACTCACGCCGCTTTTTGGGTCGATGTATTCGCTTTCGCGGGCCTCGAAACTGATCTGCTCCAATAAATCCTTTGCCAACACAGGCACGTGCACCAATTCCGATTGGCGTCCGTCCAGTTTGGCTTCCTGTTCCGTAATCGTCCTTGCAATGGTAATGTTTTCCGGATAATGCGTCAGGATTTGGGAACCAATTCTATCTTTCAGAGGCGTCACGATACTTCCTCTATTCGTATAATCTTCTGGGTTTGCGGTAAAGACAAATTGCATGTCAAGTGGCATTCTCAACTTGAATCCCCTGATCTGGATGTCGCCTTCCTGAAGGATATTAAAGAGTGCCACCTGGATTCTCGCCTGCAGATCGGGCAATTCATTGATGACAAAGATACAGCGGTTGGCTCTCGGAATCATTCCGAAATGCAACACCCTGTCGTCCGCATAGGACAGTTTCAGGTTGGCCGCCTTGATCGGGTCGATATCACCGATCAGATCCGCAACCGTCACATCGGGAGTCGCCAGCTTTTCGAAGAACCGTTCGTCGCGGTGCAACCATTCTATCGGTGTTTCATCGCCTTTTTCAGCAAGCAGGTCCTTTGCAAAACGGGATATCGGATGGAAAGGGTCGTCGTTGATCTCCGAGCCTTTCACGAACGGGATCCATTCGTCCAGCAGGCCGACCATCAGTCGTGCCAATCTGGTCTTCGCCTGGCCACGAAGGCCAAGCAGATTGATGTTGTGTCGGGACAGGATGGCCCTTTCCAATTCCGGAATCACCGTATTCTCAAAACCGTGGATGCCCTGGAAAGCAGACACCCCGGACTGGATGCTCTTCTTTAGATTATCACGCAATTCATCCTTGATCGCCTTTGACTGGTAACCTGACTTCTTCAGCTCGCCAAACGTCTTTATATTTTCTATTTTCATTTTTTTCTGTTTTGAACCATTTTTAAAATTAAACCATCAAGGTTGCAGTATCTCTATCTCTTCAACGTCTTTCCTCTTGCTTCTTTCTTCTTTTTTCTCCCAACTTCCCTCTCCCATCTTCCCTCTTCCCCTACTTCACCCTCTTCTTCCTGTTCGCCTCATAGTCCTGGAAAATCATCTCTCCCAAGCCTTTCAATCCGGTATAGAAGGCCTTCCCCTGGTTGGCTTCCGTAAAATTGTTCACGAAGCGTTGCAGATAAGGGTCACTTGCAATCATGAAGGTCGTGATCGGAATGTGGAGTTTTCGGGCCTGGGCCGCCTGGGTGTAGCATTTCTCCACGATGTATTCGTCCAAGCCGTTGCTGTTCATGTAATAGGAACCGTCCTTTTCGCGGACGCAGCTGGGCTTTCCGTCGGTAATCATGAAGATCTGCTTGTTGGTGTTTCGTTTTCTTCGCAGGATGTCCATTGCCAATTGCAGGCCTGCCACGGTGTTGGTGTGGTAAGGTCCCACGGTCAGGTACGGAACATCCTTCAGGGAAATAATCCAGGCGTCGTTACCGAAAACAATAATGTCCAACGTATCTTTTGGATAGCGCGTGGTAATCAATTCGGCAAGTGCCATCGCCACTTTCTTCGCAGGCGTGATGCGGTCCTCGCCGTACAGGATCATGCTGTGGCTGATGTCGATCATCAGGACGGTACTCATCTGCGCCTTGAAATGGGCATCTTCGACGATCAGGTCATTTTCGGTGATCTTGAAGGCGTCCATCCCGTTGTTGATCTGGGCATTCTTCAAGCTTTCGGTGAGTGAAATGGTCTCGAGGCCGTCGCCAAATTGAAATTCCCTCAGCTCGCCCGTGAACTCATCTCCTGCCCCGCTCTGCTTGGTCTTGTGATTGCCGGAGCCGCTCTTGTTCAGGTTTCCGAAAATCTGGTTCAAGGCCTGCTGCCGGATCAGGCGTTCCGTCTTTGCCGTCAATCCCGTTCCCGAAGTACCGTCGTCCTTCAGTTCTTCCTTGACGTAGCCTTTCTTCTTCAGGTCTTCTACAAAATCATCGATGGTGTAGGCTTCATCGGTCAGTTTATATTCCTTGTCCAGTTCCCGCAACCAATCGATCGCCTCGTCGAAATCGCCCGAAGTGTGGACGATCAGTTCCTTGAAGATCTCGAAAAGCTTGTCAAACGGCGACAGGTTGGGTGCCTGGTACGAAGTGAATTTGAATCCTTTTCTATTGTTCGTTTTCATATCGCATAAAATTACGGCATAAGGGAAATAATGCGACGCTAACGGTTATTAATTTTTAGTTAAAGTAATTTGTTGGAAGAACAATTTTCAAAAAGATAAATTCCAAAAAGCAAACTCCAAAGAAACAAGATCCAAAAGACAAGCTTCAAAAAACAAAAAAGTCCGACAGCAGCCGGACAGTACTTTTTTATCTTTCAGTCTTTCAATCCTATTCCACCTTCTTATATTCGAAAGTCCCCAAGGCATCATAGGTCACGATCCTCTTGGCAGCATCAAAATAATCAACCGTAAATTTTACAGGCATCAGTGCCGATGTAAGGGTAAGCACCTTGTTGTCCTTGGAGAGCTTCCATCTTCCGTGATGCGTGTCATCTCCCACGAAGCTTTCAAATTTTCCATCCGCCTTGAAAAGCTGGTACACCTGGTCGGTCTTGAAATAATCCACAATGTCCTTCTCCTTGCCATTGTGCGTCCATTTGACAAGTTGCCACTTCCCTGCAAGTTCTTTTGAAGTCTGTGCCGACATCGTGCAGCTAAAAAACAACAATGCCATTGATAAAATTGCTTTCATACATAAATATTTTAGTAGTTCAATTTAGGGGTAAAATGTAGTATAAATATAAAAAATTCCAACCATATAAGCCATCGACCTCTGCTATCAAATCATTAATTTTCAACCATTAATAAAAAAAGACCACGCTGATTCGAGACTTTCAAAGCAAAATCATTAAACGTACTACCTTGCAAAGTTTTAAACTATTTTTTTCTCCGCCTCTTCGGAACCAATGGAAATCTCTATTTTAGCAGAAACAAAGCGTTAACGCAGTCGCTACCCTGCAAAGCACGCAAGCGTCCGAAGACCATTTAAAACCAAAATCAATGACAAAGCGCATCCTTACGGCCACCTTCCTTCTCCTATCTTTATTTTTCCATTCAAAAATGAATGCACAGATCCCTTTTGAGCTTAATGAAAGCGGACACATCATCATAAAAGCCAAAATAAACAATGTGGAAGGAACATTTATTTTTGACACCGGGGCAGGCCTCAATGCCATCTTTACAAAATTCTCCCATAAAATCAAGAATGAAAAGACCAGCAATTTCTTTGTGGGACACAGGGCAACCGGGGAAGAATTGAGCGTCGACCTGTATAACGCCGCAAGTTTCGAAATCAACAATAAAAAATTCGATCATCAGCAATATGCCATCATCGATCTGGAATTTGGCAACATAGACGGCCTGATTTCATTGCAGCCTTTCAGGAACACGACCGTTACCATCGATTACAACAACAAGAAGATCCTCTTCAACAAGCCTGCCCAAAACGAAAAGAGCATCGACATCCAGATAGCGGATTATGCCGGAAAAGCGATTGACATTTTTACTTATGTTGAATTGAATGATACCTTGAAAATACAAACATTGTTAGACAGTGGAGCCGGAAAAAATTCCTTCTGGTTCAGTTCCAAATTCTTGGAACCATTGGGGTTAGATAAAGCGAATTTCAAGACAGTTCCCATCACAAGCGACTTTAAAAAGCAGAACAACTATTATATTGGCAAGCTTGCAAAGTTGAATGTGGCAAATAATCCCCACCCTCTTGAAAACATGGACGTTGCATTTGTTGACGGATTGATCTATGAAGGCAAAACCAGTATGGAGTGGCTGGGCAAGGTATTGACTATTGACATTGCCAATAAGAAGATATTTATAGGAGAATAAAATATCTTTGTGAGCACGAGCAAGATGCTAGCAGCAGGAGAAACGTTGAGTACAATTTTTAAAACGATAACATGGAATCATTTCCTGGACTAACAAACAGAATCTTACTTATGTCTGGCATATTTTTAATCTTTGTTGCTGGCTTGTCCTGGTTTGTTTTTAGTCAATCTAAAAAGACAGCCTATCTAGTTTGTGCAAATGAACCCATTAAAGTTTTTTGTGGAACGAAAAATTTATCTCAAGAAGCCAGCGAGGGAAAAAAGCTTTTTAATGGGAATTGTGCTGCGTGCCATAAAATGGATGCAAATAGGACTGGTCCGGCGTTGCGTAAAACGGATTCGATTGTATTCGGCAAATGGATGTATTACATGGACACTAAAATTGACACAACAAAATTAGAGCAACTTGGTTTGGATTACCATAGGAATCTTTCAAAGACTACTTTCAATGTTTCTGACTTGGAGAAAATTTATCAATATGTAAAAGAATGATCGGTCCAAACCCCTGTTTTTATGCTTGCGAAACAGAGATATAAAATGACAAAAATTTATATTACTTTTATAAAAATAAAACGAAACCTAAGTTTCACATCTAAAATTGGCTAAATACTAGAAAATTTGTTTTGTGTATAAGTAAGTTAATAGTGTTTTAAACACAACCCTAAAAAATGGAAAGAGGAAAAAGCATTAGAATATATTTAAAGGATGGTAGTGTAACTGGAATTAAGCAGGCTGAAGTTTTAAATCATACTATTTTCGCATTTTCATATCCTAGAAATAAGTTACCTGATCGCGCAAATATCCACAACTGTTAGCGCAATCGATTATGGGTAAGATTTGCAAAACCACGCTAACTCTTTGGCGATTGAGTTAGGAATATTCTTGATGGTTTAGTGTATCTAGAGCTTGCCTCATGCTCTAAAAAATTAGCTAAATTGAAACCGAAGTAGACTTTGGCATTTATACACTTGTAGCACCATTAAAAAAAAATAAAAATGAAAATCATACCCTTCCTTTTAGTGCTACTGGTTTTTGCATCGTGCAAAGACAAAGATGGTGTTGCCAACACTCCCAAGCATCCATCGGCTGTAGATATGTTGGAATCCAAAGCTTCGATTGAGGCCTTCATTCGTAAAAGTGATACGAATTATAAAAATTATGAGTTAAAGCATCTTCAAGATTTTGATCGGGATCATGGCAATGACAGTATCAACAAACTACTGGCCAAAAAGTATAATGTGACATCCAATTTTGTCAAAGTGGATTTTGATGGCAATGGTTATACTGATTTTTTGGCTATTGGCGACAATCATACTTGTCATGGATCCGGAGAAAAATCGTGTAGTTTTTCGCCAATCGTGTTGATGAATTATGGGACAAAAACTAAAATTTATCAGATTGATTTGGAATGGGGCAAATCGATAGTTCCAACGATTGGATATATCGATTCGAAACCTTTCTTGGTTGTTTACAAGCACAAATATGATTGGGAGAAGAAGAAAAACTTGGAAACGAAAAGTGTCTTGACTTTCAGGTATGGCGGTTTTATAGAATATAACAAGCATCCCAAAAAGAATCAAATCAGCAAGATTGAATTTAGCACTTCCGGCTGTTTTGGTACTTGTCCGGTTTATAAATTGACCTTGAATCGGGATTCTTTATCGGTTTTTAATGCCCGCTATTATAACTTTGATAACGATAGAGACGTTACCTATGGAAAGGAAGAAGGTATTTTCTTCACCACGATCAATAAACAAGATTTTGACCAATTGGAAGAACTTCTGAATTATTGCGCTTTTGAAAATTTAAAAGCAAACTATTCTGTAATGCATACTGATGACCAGACTGGAGATTTGAAAATAACGTTTGATGATGGCAAGACAAAAACGATAAGCGACTACGGAATGATTGGCACCTATGGTTTGAAACTGCTTTATGAAAAGTTGGCGGAATTGAGGTTTAGTGAAAAATGGCGGAAGAAACAATAGTTCTGGTAATATTGGGAATGGCGATTGAGTGGGGCGTATTCTTGATGGTTTTGCGTACCTAGAACTTCCTTCTCAAAAAAATCCTACCTTTGCCCCACGAAACAAACACCAACAATGCCCAAGTACGAATTGGAGAAAACCTTTACCCACCTTACCTACACCAAGGATACCCTCGACCATACCGATTTCGAAGGCTGCGTTTTCAACCAGTGCGATTTCTCGGAGGCCACTTTCGTGGGGGTCACCTTTATCGATTGCACGTTCAACAACTGCAATTTCAACAACGCCAAGATCAACTACGTGGCGTTTCGTACGGCCCATTTCAACAAATGCAAGATCAGGGAGGTCAACTTCGCGATGTGCGACAAGCTTATCTTCGAGATCCACTTCAAGGATTGCATACTGGATTTCTCCAAATTCTATGCACTGAAGATCAAGGGAACCACCTTTACCAATTGCAGCATCATCGCCGTGGATTTCATGAGCACCGACCTGACCGAAGTGCTCTTTGACCGCTGTGATCTGTACCGTTCGGAATTCGACAAGGCCATTGCCCTCAAGGCGGATTTCAGCAGCAGCTACAACTACACCATCGATCCTGAAAAGACCAAAATCAAGAAAGCAGTCTTCTCAATCGACGGACTGAAAGGACTGCTTTCCAAACACGACATCCTTGTAAATTAACAATACTGCCGATATATACATCTATTTTCTTGCCTCTTTCATCTTGCCTCTTCCATCTTGCCTCTTCCATCTTGCTTCTTTCATCTTGCCTCTTCCATCTTGCTTCTTTCATCTTGCTTCTTGCCTCTATTATCCAACCAATTGCTTTTCCATGATGTAATCCTCCATCAAGTACCCGTATTCCAATTCGATGTCTTCCTCGCCCACAATTTCAAACCCGATCTTCGTGTAGAAATGCCGGGCCTTGTTGTAACGGTTGACATTCAGTGAAAGTGCCCCGGCTCCATTCTCCAAGGCAATCTTCCGGATCTCGTCGATCAGCATCTTGCCAAGGCCTTTCCCCTGCGTTTCCGGTAGCAGATAGATCTTGTGGATCCTGGTTACGTTACGGTCCTTGTAATTGTGCTCATAGGAAGCAAATCCCAAGGCATGGTCGTCTTCCTTCACCAAAAGGAACCGATGTCCCTTCTCCAGGTAATTTTCGAGCAATGCCTCCTCCGAATAGAACGCGGACAGCATATAGGCAAGCTGCTCCTCCGACAATATCGGGCCATAGGTATCAGGCCAGATGGCATGGGCCAAAGCTTTTATGGTGGGGAAATCGGATGGGGTTGCGGGGGTGATTGTCATCATTGGAAGTTAGAAGTTAGAGTTTAGAAATTAGAAGTCAGAAGTTAGAAATCTGAAGTTAGAAATTGGAAATTGGAAATTGAGAACTTGCTTGGTTGCAATCGTTCTGAATTCTAATTTCTAACTTCTTGTTCGCTATTATCCGTGAATAGTCTCCGATTTGCCATACTTCGCAATCACCGAAGCTTCAAACTCCAGCCATTCCCTCCAGCGTTTTTCAACGTCGATTCCCTGTCCGTATTTCCGGGCGTAGGTGATGAAGGTGGTATAATGGCCTGCCTCGCTTTCCATCAGATCCCAATAGAATTTCGACAATTCCTCGTCGTTGATGTTTTCCGAAAGCACCTTGAACCGTTCGCAGCTCCTGGCTTCGATCATGGCCGAGAACAGCATCCTTTCGACAAAACCCGAAACACGGCTTCCCGTATTGCTACGTTTCATATACTGGGCCAGTTCGCCCACGTATTCGTCCTTGCGCTCGCGGCCCAATTTGTAGCCACGCTTCTTGATGATTTCGTGCACCATCTCGAAGTGCTCGATTTCTTCCTTTGCCAACGCCAGCATATCGGTCACCAGATCCGGATATTCCGAATTGATGGTGATGATGGTGATGGCATTCGAAGCGGCCTTCTGCTCGCACCAGGCGTGGTCGGTTAGGATTTCTTCTATATTTTTTTCTACAATATTCACCCATCTTGGGTCGGTTGGCAATTGAAGACGTAACATCATGACTGTAAAATTGAATGAGCGGCAAATTTACAAAATTCTGAAACCCGATGCGTTCAATTCTATCGCGAATTCACGAATTTAACTATTATGGACAAGTCCAAGATTTTATGCTTTGTGCTGTTAGCATCCTGACGATGGAATATTGCTCGCAAAGGCGCCAAGACGCAAAGCCTTAAAGGACTAGTTTGTCTATTGGTAAAACTTTTTTATCAAGCAAAATTGCCACGGATTCCACTGATTTGTACAAATGAGTTCGTGCAAATCCGTGGAATCCGTGGCCTAAAAATATAGCATTATCCTTTTACGCGTCCTTGCTCACTTTCGGCTCCAGAACGTTCCTGTGATTTTGCCTCAAAGGCTTTACCGAAAGAATACGTAAAGGTCAAGGCCACAAAACGGCTATCAGGTTTGTTCTTCCAAGTCGCATCGGTCAACCTCAAGTTGTTGATGACCCCGTTTCGGATGCCCATGTAGAAGATGTCGTTCGCGTTGAGTCGCAACGTTCCCCTGTCCTTCAGGATTTTTTTCTGGATGCCGATGTTGATGCTTGCATTCTCACCAAGCGTGAATTGCGAGGAAGTCATCTCGGAAGTATACCTTCCGCTTAGCTCGGCGGTCCAGCTCTTGTCGATCTTGAATCGGTTGTTCGAAGAAAAGTGGAAGAATGTCCCGAAAGAGTGCAATCCTTCCGTGTACAGTTCACTCCTGAAATCCATATGGGCCACTTCGGTAAACAGGCTCGTGGAAAGCCAGCTCGCCACCTCGAAATCCGATTGGGCGGTCCAGCTCAGGAACTGGCTCCTGCCGATATTCCCCGGACGGCTGTAATAGATTCCCTCGTTGATTTCAATGGTCTCGTTGATATCGTCCTTCGATTTTCCGTAGGTCAGGGTCGTACTGAAAAGGCCTTTGTAGCGGTAGGAAAGTTCCACATTATGCCCGAAAGATGGATTCAAGTACGGATTTCCAGAATAGAACGTAAACTTGTCCAGCGGACTCAGGAACGGGTTCAGATCTTGGTAATACGGGCGGTTGATGCGCTTTCCGTAATTCACCACCAGTTGATTGTCGCCAATGGAATCCAATTTGTACATCACGTACACCGTTGGAAAAAGATTGGTATAATCACGCTTGAACTGCGAAGCTTCCTTCATGATGTTCCCCAGCTGGTTGCCCTTGGAAATGGTGGTTTCAAGCCGCAGTCCCGTTTGAAACGAAAATCGCTTGTAGCTCTTGTTGAAATTCAGATAGGCCGCATTGATGACTTCATTGTACCGGAAATGGTTGCTGGTATCGTAATCCGGAACGGGTGTTCCATTGATGATGTCGGCATAGTCGGCCACGTTGTCCGTTTCCGAATGGCTGATCTTGTAACCTGCTTCAAGCAATCCCTCATTCTCGATCGGATGCGAATAATCGGTCTTGAACGAATAGATGGAGATCTTGGAAGGAAGCCTTCCCACAAGTTCGTCGCTGTTGCTCAGGGTATTGTCGGGCTGGTAGATGTAATTCCTGAAACGCTGGTCGGTCCTGTCGGAATACGTCAGGAAATCGGCATCGGCGGTAAGTCTTCTTCCTTCATTGAAATCACGGCTGTAATTCAGGGTGACACCGCCGTTCTTGAATTTATTATCGGTCCTGTTATCGGCAATGATTGTTGAATCGATCACCGATGCCGCGTTGGAGAGCACGCTGTTTACATCCGACGTATTGAAACCTTTGCGCGTGAATCCATTCAAGCTGATGCCCAGTGTCGTTTTCTCCGAAGCATAGAAATCCAAACCGATCTTGGCATTGGCATTCTTGTTCACCCCTTCCATCAGGCTGTTCTGGTCGAACAAGGTCTTAGTGCTCAGATCCTCGTTCTTGTACCTCCTGAAAATATACAGATCCGTGATTGATTCCTGCCTTGCATAGCTTATGTTGCCATAAAGGCGGATCTTCCCATCCGTATAATTCAGGTTCAAGCTGTTGCGGTTGACCATCCGCTTTCCCTGCGACACACGTGTCGAAAAGCTGCCGTTGAACCCTCTTGCATTGCTCTTCTTGGTCCTGATGTTGATGACGCCCGCGGTTCCCGCGGCATCATATTTTGCCGGTGGATTGGTCATGAATTCAATCTGGTTGAGGGTGGAGGCCGGAAGCGACTTCAGATAGGCTTCCAATTCGGCCCCGGAAAGGTACGTCGGCTTGTCGTCGATAAAGACTGAAACGCCCGTCTTGCCCTTGAAGGTGATCGTTCCGTTCTGGTCGATTATGATCCCGGGTGATTTTTCGAGCACATCCATCGCATCCGAACCTGCCGCAGACATCATTGCCTCCACATTGACAACGGTCCGGTCGATCTTGTTTTCCACAAACGCCTTTTTCTTCTCGATGACCACCTCATCCAGCTTGTTTACATCCTCGGCCTCCAATTGGATCACGGGCAATGCAACAGTGTCCTGCTGAATGGCAATTGGTTGCGATTGATAGGTCTTGAATCCGAGATAGTCGATTACGACAAGATAACTGTTGTCGGCAAGATTGGAGAATTCGAAGTTTCCGCTGGCTTCCGGAAAAGTAGTCTTGACAAGGGCATTGTCTGAAGCGGAAACCAATGTGATTAATACGATTTCCAGTGGTTCATTGTTGGAACCTTTTATTGCTCCGGTGATTTTTCCGTTGGTTTGTGCCTGCAAGAAGGAAATAGCAAGCAGTACTAGGAAGCACAACAATTGTTGGGATAGATTTTGCATTGATTGTTCGTGATTTGATTGATGATTGATTTTTTAATAGGGTCTTATCCGTTGATTAGTCGGATAATTAAGGGACTAGTTGCAAGCTACCAGATTTGAGATGTCAAAATTATAAGTGATTGAAATGTTCGTTGAAATCGGATAGTTTTTCTGTACGCCGTTCAAATATTTTTGCTTGAATTTCTGATGGACCGTATCCGATTGGATCTTACCGTTCACGATCAATCTTGTTTTGGAAAGGCTGTAGGAAAGGTTGCTTTTTCTTGAAATGATCTTTTCGGCTGTCAGGTCATTGATGATGGCCTCAGTGATCTTATCCGGTTCATCCCAGGCCTTGCTACCTGTAATTACAAGTCTTTCGCGCTCTTGTTTTATATCATCCGTGATGGAAGTTTTCTCATAGGTGGTCACGGTTTCGCGTGAAGTTTTTTTCCTCTTTTTCTCGTCCTCCATCCTTTCGGCATCTGCTTCCGTTCTTTTTGCATCTGCCTTGATTCTTTTCAATTCCGCTTCCTGCTGTCTTGCATCTTCTTTCCGGGCACTGTCATCCTCGGCCATGCGTTTTGCTTCGGCTTCGGTCATTGACCCTGATTTTGGGGCCGGAGCATCACAATGCTCACTGCTCTTTTTTGTCGTAACGGTTTCCGTAGTTTTCGAAATCCTTTTCACTTCCCTGGTCTTTCTTTCAGGATCAAGCTTTGTTGTAATTGCTTCCAAGGTTGCAAGCTCTGTCTTCTTTTCCGTTGAAGTATTCCCTGAGATTGAAATGTTGGCATTTCCAAAAGCAAGCATCGCGATCAGCACCGCAAATACAGCAATCGAGAGAAAGGTCTTCTCTACGCCGTTAAGCGATTTTGTATCGTTGTTGATGATGCGCCTTGCACGGTTGAGAAGATGGTTCTTCTTTCCGCCAAAGCCCATGATCAATTCGTTGTTCTTGATGTTGTATTCCTGGAACGAGACCAAAGCGTGTACGAATTTTGCCTTGCACTTGGTCACCGAGACTGCAATATCATCACAGCAATTCTCGCGTTCTTCCTTGATCAGGGAAGACAGCCAAAGTACTCCGGGATTGAAAAAGAATACTATTTCGGCAAAGCTCTGCAACAGGTTTACAAAATAATCCTTCCTCCTGATGTGGGCCAGCTCGTGCAGCAAGATGGCTTCTACCTGGTCTTGGGGAAGCTGTGAAAGCATTCCGATAGGCAACAGGATGATCGGCTTGAAGAAACCCGTGACGGAAGGAACCTTGACCAGTTGCGATTCCAACAACATTATGTGCTTATTGAGGTGTATGGTCTGGCTCAGTATTTCCAATCTTTCCTTCCAATAGTCGGAAACGGGTTGGTTGCGGTAGTTCCTAATCTTGTAGATATGGCTCAGGTTACTCGTGATGTTGAAGCATTTGAGGCAGAAAATGATGAACCAGATCAGGACTATTGCATTGGCATTGGCATTCAGGAAATCAATAACAACCGACGAAAGATTATTCGATACCGTTCCGTTCTCGATGCTCCAGACCGACTTTATGTTTTCAATTGAAAAATTAAGCGACTTGACGCTTTCTTCATTTTCGTTTCCATATTCATATTCAAAGGTCAGCCCTGCAACTGCAATAAAAGCCAAGAACAGCCCAGAAAGCAGGTTGTAGCGCAAAGCCGAAGTTGCCTTCCTGGTCGTCAGAATAACAATCCCTGCCAGGAATGCCAGGATAAAACCTTGCCAGATCGTGTGGACAAGCGTCCAGGAAACGGCCTTTAATAATGTGTCGCTGATGGTAAACATATTATCTATTTTTTAAAGTGGACTAATTATCTAACTTGTCAAGCATCTTCCTGATTTCCTCGATTTCTTGTCTCGAAGTCTTCTTGTTGCCCAGAAGCTGCATCATCAAGCTGCTGCTTGAGCCGTTGTACATCGTATCGACAAATTTTTCAAGCAGGAACCCTTTGGTCTTTTTTTCTTCGATCGTCGGACTGTAAATATGCTTCATGCTAGACTTGTCGCTTTCAAGCATTCCCTTCTCGGTCATGATCTGCATCAATTTCAAGGTGGATGTATATTGTACGGCCCTCTTCTGCTCGTTGAGCTGGTCGTTTACAAAACGGACGGTCGATGGTCCGAAATGCCACAGCACTTGGAGGATTTCCAATTCGGATTTTGTTGGTTCGGCTTGCATGGTATTTTTCATTTGTTTTATTTGAACAATTCAAAGGTAGGAAAAATTTCGTACGATTAGATTATTAGGTGTTAAAATTTTCTAAAAATTAAAAACAATCCCTGCAAGCTGTCTATCAAAGTCCACCATGGCAAAGCTTTATATTTTTTTATTACATTTGATTTCATATGAAGGCAATTCAAAAACTACTGCTTGTACTGCTCCTGATGGCAGGTTCAAGCTCTTTTTCGCAACAGAAATTTCCCGACTCGTGGCTGGGAAGCTGGAAAGGCAATTTGGAAATTTATGCTCCTGATGGAACCGTGAAACAAAACGTCCCGATGGAACTCCATATTTCCAAATTGGACGAGGAAAAAAAATGGCAATGGAAGATCGTCTACAATACTTCCGACACGAGAAACTATGAACTTGTTGAAACGGATGCTGCAAAAGGCAGCTACCATATCGATGAAAAGAACAACATCCTGATCGATGTTGCCGTCTTTGGAAACAAGATCTTCAGCAGTTTTGAGGTCCAGGGTTTTACCATCTTTGACACCCATACCTTGATTGGCAATACGATCGTGTTTGAATTGAGCACCTCGCAAGCAAAGGACACCAGGACCAGCGGAGATGGAACGGCGGAAATTCCTTCCGTAAGATCCTTTCCGCAAATAGGCTACCAGAAGGCTGTTTTACAGAAACAATGATTCCGCAACAATAAAAAGCGTATATTTAGAGTTCAATTTGTATTAATCTAACCAAAAGACATATGAAAAAGGCAACCGTATTTTTATCCATGCTGTCCATAATGGCAGTCGTATCTTGCAAGAAAGATGCTCCGATCCCACCACCTCCTCCACCAGAACCGATTGCAGCTCCTGCCCCGGCTCCGCCACCACCTGTTCCCGATGCACCAAAAGTGGAAGACGAGAAAGACGGGACAAGCGTTTCAGTTGGAAAAGAAGGCGTAGATGTTTCCACCAAGGATGGCAGCACAAAAACCAAGGTGAATGTTTCAAGCGGAGACGCAAAAGTTGAAATCAAAAAGTAATCACTTTCTTAATTAAACGTTATAATGCCAATGTAAATTTTTTATGTTGGCATTTTTTATTTTAAATTTAAGCTGAATTAAAATCCACCCCAGAGATGTCTCCATTGGAATCTGTTTTATTGGCCCAGAAAAACGTGAAAGTCATTGATGCCTCCATCCCTTATGAGCGCTACCAGCCTATCGACCTCTCCGTTTCAAATTCGGATCTGCTGGCTTTGAAAAATGCGGATGATTTTGAAACCTATATCAATACCCATTTGCAGAAAAACAAGGCGAAGGTGGCTTTTGGAGGTTACAAAGAACTCCGGAACCTGTACAAGAGAAGCAACATCTTTAACGACATCGAGCTGGAGGAACGCAACATCCATATTGGAATTGACCTATGGATCAAGGAAGGAACTCCGGTATTGTCAGCATTCGACGGAACCGTACACAGTCTTGATTATAATGTAGGATTAGGAAATTATGGACCTACCATCATCCTGGAACACAAAATTGATGGCGTGACATTTTACACCTTGTATGGTCATTTATCCATAGAAAGCATCGAAGCCTTGAAGGTCGGCCATGCCTTTAAAGCCGGAGCACCATTGGGAACGCTCGGGGACTCATCCGTAAACGGAGATTATGCGCCGCATCTGCATTTTCAGATCATTGCTGAAATTGAAGATTACGTTGGAGATTATCCCGGTGTTTGCAGCAAGCATGATCTGGATTTCTACCTCAGGAATTGCCCGGACCCCAATCTACTATTAAAACTAAACCAATCATGAAAAAAGCCATTGTAATTTTAATCCTTTCCATCTTTGTCCTTAATGCCTGCAAGTCCAAAAGCAAGGTTGCCGAGAAGCCAAAAATTGAAATACTGGATCCGACCACGGTGGACAAAGCCAAAAAAGACAAGGCCTACGCTTTAGGAAAAAGAGTATTGATGACCTGCAATACTTCGAAATTCAAACCCTTCACTAAAAATGAAGCCACGGAATCGGTCATCAAGAATACCACCTTGGAAAGATTGACGAGCACGTGCCAGAAATTCAGGCTGAAATATGGTAAATTTGAAGACATAAAACTGGCACAGGTGGTGCACAACATGGAAGATGACAGTTACATTTTCAGGTACAAGGCAGAATACCAGCGAAAATTCACGACCAAGGAATTAAGGGTAACCCTGAACAATGAAAACAAGGTCTCGGCCATAAAATCAACCGACTGGACAGACGAACTCAAATAATACAAGAACAAGACAAATGCAAAAACCCATTATCCGATACTTTTTTTTAATTTTATTTTCAGCCATTCCCTTTCTTGCCGCGTCACAGGAAACAATGATCGCCAAGGACGGAAAGGAATACAAGGCCACGAGCACTTGGAATTTTTCATGCAAGGACTATGCCTACGCCGGCATCCTGAATGTCCAGATTGCAAGGACGGAGAAAGGCGGACTGCTCAAACTGGGGATTGATGTGTCCAATGAGATGTTTTACATAGGCGACACGGTTTATATCATTTTAAAGGACGGCTCTTACATAACCTGCACCGACAAGGGAATCAGGGAAATGAAAGACAAGAAAACGATCGCCTATTATGTCCTGACCGCAACCGAAATGAACAAATTGAAAGTACTCCCCTTGACCGATGTCCGGTTCAGGATCAAAGGAAAGGAAGAGGCCTTCAGCAGCAAGACAGGATATTTTACGGCCATCAACAAGAAATCGAATTTTGAACCATTGGGAGGAGCATCCGAAGATGCCAATTCTTTTGATACACGAGCAGCAATCCAATCCCTTTACAACTAAAACCATGAATCCCAACCAGCAACTGATCGAAGAATTTTATGCCGGATTTGCAGAAGGAAATGCAAAGACAATGGCAAGCTGTTACCACAAGGAAATTCATTTCCAAGATCCTGCTTTTGGAAAACTTGAGGGACAAGACGTATCCGACATGTGGGAAATGCTGATCGAAAAAAGCAAGGGCAACCTGAAGATTGAATTTTCGGACGTAAGGGCCGATGCACTTTCCGGTTCGGCAAGATGGGTGGCCACTTATCATTTCAGCAAGACCAACAGGAATGTCGTCAATGTGATCCAGGCTTCATTTGTTTTCAAGGACGGATTGATCATCAAGCATACCGATGAATTTGATATCTGGAAATGGTCGAAACAGGCTTTGGGATTGCCGGGCTATCTCCTGGGATGGACGGGTTTCATGCAACAAAAGATTCAAAGGAATGCCATCCATTCACTGCGAAGCTATCAAGGAAGAAATAAGCCTGGTTCCAATTTTTAAATTAACAATTCCTTATAAAGGGTTGTGGCAGTAATTTCTTATTTTTAGAAAACACTAAAGCCTTACCCATGCATACTCCAGAATTTAACCTGTTTCTTCCTTATTTTTACCTTGCCTGGTCGGATGATGTCCTGACCAAGAAGGAATTCGAAACCTTGTCAGCTTTTATCTCGTCCCGTCCCTGGCTCACCAGGAATGAAAAGGACTTTCTCTTATCCAAGATCAACCTTGCCTCTCCCCCTTCCCGCACTGAATTGTCGGAATGGAAATCCATCATCGGAAGACAGGTCGCGGCTTCCAAAAACATCCTTGCTATATTTGATCTGGTCGTAGCGCTTTCTGAACAAAACGACAAGATTGTTTCCTACAGGTCTCAATTTGAAGAGCTCGAAAACAACCTGGGGATTTTGAGCGAGGAAGTGATCAATACCTTCAGGGGAAGCCATACCACCATTACCTCCGAATATGGAAACGTGACGGAATTCGATGCAGCCACACTGGCTTCGATCCTTGACGGGGAACAGGCACCGATTATCAAGAAAGTCAAAGAAGTCATTTCGAGACCAGAATTTGAATATGAAACTTCGACTGATATTTTTGTCTACAGGGAAAAAGTGTTGGAATGGTGCAGGATATTGGCCAAGGAAAACCTTGGCAACATGGCGTATCCTAAAAAATATGGCGGTGGCGAAAACATTGCCGACTATTTTGCGATTATGGAAACGCTGAGCTATCACGATCTGAGCCTGGTGATCAAATTTGGAGTCCAATTTGGACTCTGGGGAATGAGCATCCAATCGCTGGGGACTGAAAAACATTATGAAAAATACCTGAAAGATGTCGGGACACTCGACCTGCCCGGTTGTTTTGCAATGACTGAAACCCACCACGGATCGAACGTGAAAGGCATCGAAACCACTGCCACTTACAATCATTCGAACAAAACCTTCACGATCCATACGCCGCACGAAAATGCCCAGAAGGAATATATTGGAAACGCAGCCAACCACGGAAGGATGGCAACCGTATTTGCTAAACTGATCATTGACGGGCACGATTATGGGGTGAATGCCTTTGTTGTTCCTTTGAGAGATGAAAAGCTTAATACCCTCGAAGGCATAACCATCAAGGATTGCGGGCTTAAAATGGGACTGAACGGTGTTGACAATGGCATCATCCAATTCCACAACGTGGTGGTCCCGATGGAAAACATGCTCGACCGTTTTGCACAGATAAATGAAAAAGGGGAATTCGAAAGTCCGATTCCGAGCGACAACAGGAGGTTCTTTACCATGCTGGGCACCTTGGTCGGAGGACGGATCGGCATTCCAAGATCGGCCCTGGCTGTTGCAAAATCGGGTCTCACCATTGCCATCAAATACGGCGATACCAGAAGGCAGTTTGGACCAGAAGGGGCTTCGGAAGTGCCGATCCTGAATTACAGGATGCACCAGAGAAGGCTCTTTCCCTATCTGGCGAAAGCCTATGCCATCCACTTCGGATTGCAATACGTCACCCAGCGCTTCATCCACAAGAAAGAAGAGGAAATGCAGGAAATCGAGGCACTTGCGGCAGGGATGAAGGCCTATTCCACTTGGAATACCCGGGATACCTTGCAGGAATGTCGTGAAGCCTGCGGCGGGAAAGGCTACCTTTCTGAAAACAGGATTGACGCCTTGAAAAACGATACTGAAATTTATACGACTTTTGAGGGGGATAACACCGTCCTGATGCAATTGGTGGCCAAAAACCGCCTGTCGGAATTCAGGAAGGAATTTGGAGAAATGAACACGCTTGGCATCATCAATTATGTATACGACCAGGCGAAAACCGTACTGTCACAGAAAAATCCCTTTGCCACGAGGAATACGGATGAGGCCCACCTGCTTGACAAGGAATTCCACCTCAATGCCTTTCAATACAGGGAAAAACAGATCTTGAATTCGGCCGCAAAACGCTTGAAGAAGCTGATCGACGACGGACTGGATTCCTACGATGCCTTCAATGTGGTACAGCATCAGATGATTGAAGTGGCCCAGGCCTATCTTGAAAGGGTGACATTGGAGCAATTCTATGCTGCAATTGAAAAAATAGAAGACGGGAACTGCAAGGCCATCCTGACCGAACTCTGCCAGCTTTATGCGCTTTCGCAGCTGGAAAAGAACAAGGGCTGGTTCCTGGAAGACGGCTATATGGAAGGTATGAAAACCAAAGCAATCCGAAAAATGGTCAACCAGCTGTGCTGGGAAATCCGTCCGAATGCGGTTGCCCTGGTGGATGCTTTTGCCATTCCTGAAAGTTGCCTGGCAGCGCCAATCATTATTGAATAAAGATTCAAAAAAAAGTTCAACTCCTAAATAAGGCATTTCAAATATATATCCCTTTAAATGCTCCAATGCCTTATTAGGATAAAACGCGTACGCTTCTATTTCATTCACATCTTCCAAATGCTTTACGATTGCTTTTATTGGCAAACTTAACATTGCCAAAAGTTAACAATTCGTATCTTTGTGCCCACAAAAAATCTAAATTTCTAAAACTTCAAGAACATATTATGCAACACATTATTGATCGTTTTTTCAGCTATGTTACCATTGATACAGAATCAGACCCAAATTCTGACACAACTCCAAGTACCAAAAAGCAATTGGTCCTGGCCAACTTATTGGTCAAAGAATTAAAAGCCATTGGTTTAACCGAAGTAACAAAAGACAGGAATGGTTATGTAATGGGAACGCTTGCGAGCAATGTGGAGCACGAAGTACCGACGATTGGTTTTGTCGCACATTATGACACTACTCCAGATTTTACAGGTTTCAATGTGAAACCTCAAATCGTACCGAATTATGATGGTGGCGATATCGTCCTGAATGCCGAACAGAACATCGTCCTGTCTCCAAACTATTTCAAGGATTTACTGCAATACAAAGGGCAGACCATCATCACAACCGATGGAACAACCTTGCTTGGTGCCGATGACAAGGCCGGCCTGACAGAGATCGTTACCGCAATGGAATACCTGGTGCAGAATCCACAGATCAAGCACGGAAAAATCAGGGTTGGTTTTACACCGGATGAAGAAATTGGGCGTGGTGCGGATTTGTTTGATGTAAAGAAATTTGGTGCACAATGGGCCTACACGATGGATGGAAGCCAGATTGGTGAATTGGAATATGAAAACTTCAATGCAGCCGGTGCAAAAATCACCTTCAAGGGAAAAAGCGTACATCCTGGTTATGCCAAGGGGAAAATGATCAACTCGATGTTGATTGCAAATGATTTCATCAATGAATTGCCCAAAGGAGAAACTCCTGAAGAAACAAGAGGCTACGAGGGATTCTTCCACGTACACCATTTGAATGGAAGCATTGAGGAAACGGTCCTTCAATTGATCATCCGCGACCACGATGCAAAAAAATTCTTGAAGCGTAAAGAATTGATCCACGAGATCACCAGAAAATTCAACAAGAAATTTGCGAAACAATTTGGCGAGGATATCGTAATTACGGAAGTAAAAGACCAGTATTACAACATGAAGGAAATGGTGGAGCCTGTGAAATATATTGTTGACCTGGCTGAAAAGGCAATGAAGCAATTGGATATAAAACCATTGATCAAGCCTATCCGTGGCGGAACTGACGGTTGCAGGTTGTCCTATATGGGATTGCCTTGCCCTAATATTTTTGCCGGCGGACATAATTTCCATGGGAAGTATGAATACGTTCCGGTTGAAAGCATGCAGAAGGCAATCGATGTGATCGTGAAGATTGCCGAACTTACCGCCACTACTGATTTTACCAATATTGAAAGTAAGGCGGAGCAGAAATCCAAAGGCGATTCCAAAAAGAAATCCGACAAGAAATCAAAATCGAAAAAGAAGAAGAAATAATCTTGGATCCTGATCAAAAACATACCTGGGACAAAGTAAATGATTGGGCCGAAGAATTAGACCTTCTCCAGTCCATCATTGCGAAGACGGAAGTTGTGGAAACCATGAAATGGGGAGGTTTGACGTACACCGTAAACGGGAAAAATGTCTTGGGGATCGGGGGATTCAAGAACTTCTTTACGATTTGGTTTTACCAAGGGGTATTTCTCAAGGATGAAGATCAGATTCTGGTGAATGCCAATGAAGGCGTAACAAAAGCCCTGAGGCAATGGCGTTTTTATTCCAAGGAGGACATCAATGAACCCCTGATCCTGTCTTACATAAGGGAAGCGATTGAAAATTCCAAAGCCGGGAAAGAAATCAAGCCTGAGAAGAAGAAAGCCATCGTTTCCGAGTTCTTCAACAGGGAACTGGCTGCAGACAAGGTTCTTGCCGAGGCCTTCAATACTTTTTCTGCCGCAAAACAGAATGAATTCCTAGAACATGTAGAAAGTGCAAAAAAGGAAGCGACCAAGCTTTCCAGGATTGAAAAGATAAGGCCGCTGATTTTGGAACACAAGGGATTGAATGACAAATACAAATAAAAAAAAACGCTCCGATTGGAGCGTTTTTCATTTATAAAAATAAGATTATTTCTTGATAACCGGTGAGGCATTCAATTTTGCACTCATTTCCATGGAAATTGCAGAACGCTCCATCTTCAGTTTTCCAGACATGGTCTCGATTACGATCGTAGTATCTGCCAATTCGGCAATTCTTCCGTGGATACCACTTTTAGTGATGATCTTGTCTCCAGCCTTAAGGCTTGATTCAAATTCTCTCTCCTTTTTTGCCCTCTGCTGTTGCGGCCTGATCATTAAAAAGTAAAAAACCGCTATCATTGCCACATACGGCAAAAAGTTCATATAATTTTCCATTATTTGTTTTCTTGTTTTTGTTTTTCTTCAAATTGTTTTTTCAATTCCGCTCTCCTGTTTTTCATTTCCTCGGGAGTCAGGGATTTCTTTTCCGTGTGTTCCCTGTTCGGATCAGGAGTTACATTTGCTTTTATCGTCAATTGTTCCGTACCCGTTTTCGTGTTAGCCGATATGGTAACCGTCTTGTTTTGCACCCCTTTTTTTCCGATGGAGCTGAAGGAAACTTTCATTGTACCTTTTTCTCCCGGCTTTACTGGTGTTTTAGGATAATCCGGCACCGTACAGCCACAAGATCCTTTCGCACCCGTGATCAGCAGATCTGCCTCGCCATTATTTGTAAATGTAAAAACAGTCTCCACCTTGTCGCCTTCATCTATTGTCCCGAAATCGTGTTCTGTCTTGTCGAAACTCATGGAGGCAAATTTTCCATTTGAAGCTTCAGTTGAAGTTTCATCTGCAGCAGCGCTTTCCTTTTTGCAAGACGCTGTCACCAATAGCAATGCAACAGCAATAATACTTAACGTTTTTTTGATCATGATATTTAATAAGATTACATTAAACCCCTACCTATTTTATTCAATTTATCGTTTGCCTGGAACTCCTTTACCAGATTGTCCAGGATCCCATTTATAAAGATGCTGCTCTTTGGCGTTGAATATTCCTTTGCCAATTCCAGATATTCGTTGATGGTAACCTTCACGGGGATGGACGGGAATTTCAAGAATTCGCAGATCGCCATCTTCAAGATGATGGTATCCAGCTCGGCAATCCTTTCCGTATCCCAATTTGGCGTCTTGTCCATGTATTCTTTTGCAAAAGCCCCTTCATTCAGTACGGTCTTCCTGAACAGATCCCTCACGAAATCCTTGTCGTCCGCATCCTTGTAAAGTTTGGGAATCTTGATCTCGCTGTTTTCCTTGATCGCCTTCAATTGCTTGATGATCTCGGTATTCACCAACGGGATATCATCAATCCAGGTCAATTTATTATCTTCAAGATATTCGTAAAGCTTTTCGTTTGGAACGATGATTTCCGTAAAAATATCCACCACGAATTGCTTGTCCTCTTCAAAAGTATTGACACGATTGGCCATGTACTTTTCATAGAATTCACTCTGCTTGATCTGCTGGAGTAAAATCTGGATGTATTCATCAGCCAGTTCCCAATTCGTAATTTTTCTGTTCTCAAGAGCAATGCTTAGAGAATTGCTTTCTGACAATAACTCAATTACCTTGTTGTTGATGAATTTTTTGTTGGGGTTGCGTTCTTCGGCAGTTACCAAATGTTTCTTGCTTGACCTGTCCAAAAAGACCTCTTCGGTTTTCTTGATTTCAATCAAAGACGAGAGCATAATCAAATATAAATCCTGGATATTTTCGACACTGTAGAATAAAAATTTTTCTTCTTTTTCAAGGTTGTCTGATTTGCTCTGATGCATCGCATAGATGGATTGCATCACTTTAACACGAATATGTCTTCTGTTTAACACTGATAAGAACTTTTATAAATTAACAAAGCGAAAGAAATTCTTTCGCTTTGCAAAAATAGTAATAATATTGAAAATGCTCCTTATTTAGTTGCGTTTTCTTTTTTTCTAGCATCGATCCTGTTTTGTGCAATTCGCATTGCCGCTTCCTGGGTCGTGATACCGTTTTGTTCAGCATAGGCGAAAATCTCCAAAGTGGTGTTGTAGATGTTTTCCGTTCTTCTCATTGCCTCGGCACTGTCGTATCCAACAATTTCAGCATAAACATTGATGATTCCACCAGCATTGATCAAGAAATCCGGAGCATAAAGAATCCCTTTTCCTTTCAAGATCTGACCGTGGATGGCATCGTTTGCCAATTGGTTGTTTGCAGCTCCTGCAATAACCCTTGCTTTCAATTTATTGATGGTTTCATCATTGATCGTAGCTCCAAGTGCGCAAGGAGAATAAATATCAACATCAGCACTGTAGATATCAGCTCCGGTAAAGATTGAAGCGCCGTATTTCTGACTGATGTCTTCCAATCTTCCTTGGTTGATGTCGGTAATTTGAACCTGGGCACCTTCCTTGGTCAAGAAATCAACCAAAGTTTCTCCAACGTGGCCAATTCCTTGAACCAGGATTTTCTTTCCTTCCAATTTCTCACTTCCGAATTGGTATTTTGCAGCGGCTTTCATTCCCATGTAGACACCATAAGCTGTTACAGGAGAAGGATTTCCAGAACCACCTTTTTCCACGGAAACACCGGTAACAAATTTAGTTACCTCCCTGATGTTGTCCATGTCCTCGGTAGTACTTCCTACATCTTCGGCAGTGATATATTTTCCGCTCAGAGAATTTACATATTCTCCAAACTTGCGGATCATTTCAGGTGTTTTATCAATCTTTGAATCACCAATGATAACAGCCTTACCTCCACCAAGGTCAAGCCCTGTAATGGCTGATTTATAAGTCATTCCGCGAGAAAGTCTCAAAACGTCGTTCAAAGCCTCCCATTCATTAGCGTATTTCCACATCCTTGTTCCTCCCAAAGCAGGTCCTAAAACTGTGTTATGAATACCAATTATTGCTTTTAAACCAGTATCTTTGTCGTTGCAAAAAACAATCTGTTCATGGTTATCAAATGATACTTGTCCAAAAACTGGATCAATTTTGTGAAGTTCTTTCGGGGTTAATACTTCTGTTATCATAGTACTTATTTTATTAAATGAATTATGACTTTATCAAAAAGACAGTACAAATTTACAGTTTTAATCAAAACATTGCAATAAATTTGTCTTTTTTTAGTAATACCTTAATAGAATTACACTTTACACATTAAAACCAAAAATATATTTTATTAGCACTTTTAACTAATATATCTTAAAAAAATATTCGATTATCTTAATATAATGAAAGAATTACAATATTTAAATAAATATTTCGTCAAATACAAATACCACTTTTTGTTCGGAATAATTACAACCATCATCGCCCAGATTTTCTCGCTGTTCACGCCCAAATTAATCAGCAAATCGCTAAATGCCATTGAGGATTACATGAAAAGCACTCAGGTTGTGGACACTAGTTTCGTGAAGACAGAACTCCTTCACAATATACTGTTCATCATTGCAACGACCATCATTGCCGGAATCTTGACGTTCCTGATGCGCCAGACCTTGATCGTAATGTCGCGCCATGTGGAATTCGACCTGAAGAATGAAGTTTTCCGCCAATATGAAAATCTTTCCCAGAATTTCTACAAGCAGAACAGGACCGGCGATCTGATGAACCGCATCAGTGAAGATGTCGGAAAAGTAAGGATGTATGTTGGCCCGGCCGTCATGTATTCCATCAATACCTTTATAAGGTTCGCCATTGTCATAGTATACATGTATAACGTTTCGCCGACATTGACGCTTTATACCCTGCTGCCGCTGCCCTTTCTATCGTATACCATTTTCAAGCTGAGTACCGAAATCAACAAGAGAAGTACGGCCTTCCAGCAGAACTTGTCCAAATTGTCCACGTTCTCGCAGGAAGTCTTTTCCGGGATAAGGGTCATCAAGGCGTATTCATTGGAAAATCAATACCAGGACAACATGGTTGACCTCTCTGAAGAAAGCAAGCAGAAAAGCATGAGCCTCGCGCGTGTGAACTCCTTTTTTGGTCCCTTGATGATTGCCCTTATTGGCGTAAGCAACCTGGTGGTCATTTATTTCGGTGGAATGATGTACATAGACGGAAGCATTGCCAGCATCGGTGTCATTGCAGAATTCATCCTCTACGTCAATATGCTTACGTGGCCGGTTGCCTCTTTGGGATGGGTTTCCTCCATGATCCAGGAGGCCGAGGCTTCCCAGAAAAGGATCAACGAGTTTTTGAAGATCCAGCCGGACATCAAGAACAACTCCAGGGAACATTCCGTCATCCAAGGTGCTATAGCCTTCAACAACGTAAACTTCACCTATGACGACACCAATATCCAGGCCCTGAAAGATGTCACCTTTACCATAAACAAAGGAGAAACCCTTGCCATCCTCGGAAAGACAGGTTCTGGAAAATCAAGCATCCTGTCCCTGATCAGCAGGCTATACGATGTTACCGACGGAAGCATCACGATCGACGGAAAGGAAATAAGCCAGCAACATCTTTTTGACCTGAGGAACAGCATCGGCGTCGTGCCGCAGGATGCCTTCTTGTTTTCGGATTCGATCAAGAACAACATCAAGTTTGGAAAAGAAGATGCAACAGAAGAGGAAGTCATGGAAGCAGCAAAAATGGCTGTGGTCCACAACAACATCATTAATTTCAACATGCAATACGAGACCATCCTGGGCGAACGGGGCATCACGCTTTCCGGCGGACAGAAGCAGCGTGTTTCCATTGCACGGGCCATCATCAAGGATCCTGCAATCCTGATGCTTGACGACTCGCTTTCGGCTGTTGATACCGAAACGGAAGAAGCAATACTCAACAATCTGCTTGAATTTTGCAAAAACAAAACCACGATAATCGTGACCCACAGGGTTTCATCTGCCAAAAATGCAGACAAAATCATCATTTTGGATGAAGGAAGAATCATCCAACAAGGTTCTCACAATCAACTCGTAAACCAGGAGGGTTATTACAGGGAGCTGTACGTGAAACAACTTTCTGAAAAAGAAATGATATAAAATGTTGGTCAATTAACTTTTTTTTCTGATTTTTGAGTTCTACAAAACACAACCCAAATAATAGAAAGAAGGATTATGAGAGAAAATGATATGTTAGAAAAAGAAGAAATTTTTTCTAAAGTTTTAAGAGCAGGAAGAAGAACTTATTTCTTCGATGTTAGAGCCACAAAGGCTGATGATTATTATATCACGATTACCGAAAGCAAGAAATTCACCGAAGAGGATGGTTCGTTCCACTTCAAGAAGCATAAGATCTATTTGTACAAGGAAGATTTTGCCGCTTTCGCTGAAATCCTGGAAGAAATGACTTCTTATGTCTTGAACCACAAGGGCGAGGAAGTAATTTCAGAAAGACACCAGAAAGATTTCAAGAGGGAATATTTCAACGAGAAGGCTGAACTTGAAACGGCAGTGGCCGAACCAAAGGCAAACAGTTTTACCGATATTGATTTTGACGATATCTGATAGTTGAAATTACAAGATCAAAGTCTGAAAGTCGAAAGATTTTCAGACTTTTTTATTATTACCCAATCCTCGATCCGTTCTCGACCTTGAAATCGGGACTCAGCAAAACCACGTCGCCTTCCTCTCCTACCGCCCCAAGCACCAGGCATTCGCTCATGAATTTACCGATCTGTTTCCTGGGAAAATTTACAACGGCTACAATCTGCCTGTCCAGCAAATCTTCCTTGTCGTACCTTTTCGTTATCTGCGCAGAGGACTTTCTTATCCCCACCCTTGCTCCAAAGTCAATCGTCAATTGAAAGGCCGGTTTCCTGGCTTCAGGAAAATCGTTAACGGCTGTGATCGTGCCCACTAGAATTTCTACTTTCTCAAAATCGGACCAAGTTATTTCAGTTTGCATATTTTATTCATTATTTTATTATTAATATTAAATATTCGTGATTCAAATTTCTAATATTTTTTATTATATTTAGAATTTAAAATCATAATTTTCACGGACCACGTAACGATGCGGCAATCAGGAACCTTGATTAATGAAAATGGACAATAGACAATGGCAAGAACACCTTCAAATATGCTCCCGCTGGAAACCCTGGCACCTTCATTCAGATTAAAAGATACCAATTCCAACTACCATTATTCTTTTGATGAACTGAAAGGATCAAAGGGCACCCTTGTAATGTTTATTTGCAACCATTGTCCTTTCGTGCATCACGTGTTGGAGGAAATTTTAATGATTGCAAATGATTACCGGGTACAAGGATTGGGCATAATTGCGATTTCGAGCAACGATGCGGAAAAATACCCACAGGATGGTCCGGAAATGATGACGGAGTTTGCCTTTCAGAACAAGATGGATTTTCCTTATCTTTATGATGAAAGCCAGGATGTGGCACGCGCCTTTGATGCAGCCTGCACGCCTGATTTTTATCTTTTTGATGCCCAGGACAAGTTGTTCTATCGGGGGCAACTGGATGATTCACGGCCAGGAAACGGAATTCCTTTAAGCGGAAGCGATCTGAGGAACGCAATCGATGCCGTGATTTACAACAGAAGCGTTGCCAAGCCACAAAAGCCAAGCCTGGGCTGCAATATCAAATGGAAATAATTTTACAAGACAATGGAAATATACCACATAAGTGCCGAATGCTACCCTGTTGCCAAAGTTGGCGGCCTGGCAGATGTTGTCGGCGCATTGCCAAAGTACCAGAACAACCTGGGACACGATGCGAAAGTTGTGCTTCCCGGATATGACAATACATTCACAAATGAAAATGAATTTGAAAATGTCCATAATGGCAAATTAAAGCTCGGATGGTTTCATTTCTCTTATTCCATCCTGAAGGAAAAGACAAACAAGCTGGGATTTGAATTGTACCTGGTAGCCATCCCGGACCTGTTCGACAGGCCAAATGTGTATTCCTACGACGACGATACCGAACGTTTTACAGCCTTTCAAATCGCCTTCCTGAATTGGCTGACCGAAACCAATCAGAATCCTGACATACTGCATTGTCACGACCATCACACGGGATTGATTCCATTCATGGTGCAAAACGCCTTCAATTACCATCATCTGAAATCCACTCCGACGGTCTTGACGATCCACAACGGGCAATACCAGGGCTGGTTTGGTTTTGACAAGTTGCATTATCTGCCTGAATTCAATCAATCTAGATTAGGTTTCCTGGAATGGAACGGCATCATAAACCCTTTGGCTTCCGCTATAAAATGTGCCTGGAAAGTGACCACGGTTTCACCAAGCTACCTGGATGAAATCAGCAACAATGCCAATGGCTTGGAAACACTTCTACGCTATGAAAGACCAAAATCAATAGGCATCCTGAATGGCATCGATACCGAGGTCTGGAATCCTAAGACAGATGAAATGCTGGTCTCCAATTACGACTTGAAAAATTTCAAATCTGGAAAAAACAAGAACAAGCAATTCATCTGCGAGCAATTCGACCTGGACATCAGCAAGCCCCTGTTCACGTTCATCGGAAGATTGGTCGGAGAAAAAGGCGCTGACCTGTTGCCGGAAATCTGCAGCATCGCCTTGAACAGGAATCCAAACGAGATCAACATCCTGATGCTGGGCTCCGGCGACAAGCAATTGGAAAACAGCCTCGAGGGATTGAAAAATTTCTATCCCGGAAATTATAATTCCTATATAGGATACAACGAAAAACTGGCCCACATCATTTATGCCGGAGCCGATTTTCTCCTGATGCCTTCGCGCGTGGAGCCTTGCGGCTTGAACCAGATGTATGCGATGCGTTACGGCACGATTCCAATTGTCAGAAGAACCGGCGGATTAAAAGATACCGTCTGGGATATCGGCGATGGTGGTTTTGGGATTTGCCATGACCAGGCAAGCGTTCATGATGTGAATCATTCCATTACAAGAGGAATCGACTTGTTCAACGACCGCGAAAAATTTGATTCCGTTAGAAAGACAGCAATGGAGATCAACCATTCGTGGGACAAGGTAGCGGAAGAATACATCAATGTTTACCAATCATTAAAAAACTAAAAAAGAAGCCATGAACAACAACATTCTAGCCATTATTTTGGGAGGTGGCCAAGGTTCCCGATTAGCACCGTTAACTGAAAGCCGTTCAAAACCTGCAGTTCCCATTGCGGGAAAATATCGATTGGTGGATATCCCCATATCGAATTGCATCAATTCGGACATCAAGAGGATGTTCGTACTGACACAGTTCAATTCGGCTTCCTTGAACCAACACATCAAGAACACCTATCATTTCAGCCATTTCAGTACTGCTTTTGTAGACATCCTGGCCGCCGAGCAGACTCCTGAAAACCCAACCTGGTTTCAAGGAACCGCGGATGCCGTTCGCCAATGCATGCAGCATTTCCTGAATCACGACTTTGATTACGCCCTGATCTTATCCGGGGACCAGTTGTACCAGATGGATTTCAACCATATGATAAAGGCACACCGTGAAAGTGGTGCCAACATAACCATTGCCACTTTGCCTGTTACGGCAAAAGAAGCACCTGAGTTTGGAATATTGAAAACCAATCATGAAAGCCTGATTACTTCTTTCATTGAAAAACCGGCCAAGGAATTATTACCCGATTGGACATCGGAAGTCAGCGAAGAGATGGCGCACGAAGGCAAGCATTATCTGGCCTCGATGGGAATTTACATCTTCAACCGTGATCTACTGGTTAGATTGATGTCAAATCCAGATACAAAAGATTTTGGAAAAGAAATCATTCCCCAGGCCATCGGAAATCAAAAGATACTGAGCTATCAATATGAAGGCTATTGGACCGATATCGGAAACATCGATTCCTTCTTTGAAGCGAATCTGGGATTGACCGATGATATTCCGAAGTTTAACCTGTTTGACAATTCAAGCAAGATTTACACGAGGGCCCGTGTCCTGCCTCCTTCGAAAATCACGGGCGCGACAAGTTTTGATCGATCGGTCGTGGCGGAAGGATGCATCATCAATTCCACCTCCATTGAACATTCTGTGATTGGTATCCGTTCACGAATCGATGAAGGCTCGGTAATCAAGAATTCCTATCTGATGGGAAATGATTTCTACCAGAACCTGGAAGAAATAAGCCATAACCACCAGGAACACATTGCCAACATAGGGATCGGAAAACGCTGTTACATCAACAATACCATAGTAGACAAGAATTGCCGAATCGGAAACGATGTCCACTTGAACGGTGGAAAGCATCTTGAAGATTCCAACACGGAATGGTATACCATCAAGGAAGGGATCATCGTAATCAAGAAGGGAGTCATAATCCCGGACGGCTTCCGGATCGAATAACTTACTTTTTCTTCAATACTACATTTACAGGCTTGTTCGCACGAGGTCCAAATTGCTGGGCCTTTTGTTGTGCCTGGGTGCTGCACAAGATGTACATGTTGAAGGCATAAAGCTGGATGATTTCCGTTTCATATTGGGGCTTGGCAGAAACATCCTCAATCTTGACCCTCATGTTGTCTGCAGGAAAATCATTGGTGACAGACAACAGATAGGTGGCTTTTGCAAAAGGAAAAAACCATCTTGCCTTTTCATTTTCAATCGTATTTTCGATTCTTTTATTGTCGTTGTCGATCTTGTAGTTTTCATAGAACTTCATGATCTGGCCACTCTTGTTCCAACTGTATTTGTTGTTCTCATTGATCACGTCATTCCCCAGGCTGTCTACCAGGGTGACTTTCAGATTCGGAATATTGTCAGTTTTCCCATCTTCGTGGACATGAAGGACGATATAAGAGGAAAAATCATAACCACAATGCTGTTGTGCATTTACCGACAAGGTTATGAAGAAAAGGCAGTATAAAATATAGCGCATGATGAAATTTTGAGCAGTAAAATTACAATTTATAAAACTTTGATTTCAAAAATTGTTCCAATAAAAAAGCACCCTTGAATGAGTGCTCTTTATTTTAATTGGTCTGAGCGGCTAGATAATTGTAAACAGCCAACGTTTCTGCATCTGTAATCCTTGCTTTTTTCTGCATCCTTTTCATGATCGGCACCCAATCCTCCCTGGAAAAATCTTCGGCCTTGTAGAGCTTGTGGCATTTTGCACAATTGTTCTTGTATAAATTCCCCCCGTCATAAGTCGAAGCTAATTTGATAGTTTCTGGATTTTCAGCAACCGGGGACAACAGTGCGACCGGTTTTTCTTCCACCACGGTTACAACTTCCGTTATCTCCTCTTTTGCAGGAACTTCTTTTTCAGTTGCCACCTTCTTCGTCCTGCAGGAAGATATAAAAATGGCGGCCAAAGCAACAATAATAATTCTTGATTTCATTTTATGACTTTTGATTAATGTCGTAAATGTAAAAAATCCCGACAATAAAATTATCGTCGGGATTCTATTTATAAAAATTCAAAACAAGCAAATTGCCTGATCAATTTATTACTTGACGTCCATCAATTCAACATCGAAGATCAAGGTTGCATTTGGAGGAATAACCCCACCAGCTCCACGAGAACCGTATCCCAAGTGGGATGGGATCACAAAACGCGCCTTGTCGCCCACTTGCAACAAAGCAATTCCTTCGTCCCAGCCTTCAATAACATTACCTCTTCCCAAAGGAAACTCGATTGGTTTTTTTCTTGTGTAGGAAGAATCAAAAACTTTTCCATTCTCCAGTTGACCTGAATAATGAACTGAAACAGTCTTGCCATTTTCAGCTTTCTTGCCGTTTCCTTTTTGAATCATCTTGTAGCGCAATCCGCTTTCGGTTTTATCAAAACCTGCTGCCAATTCTTCCATTTTGGCTTCAGCCGCTTCCCTTTCAGCCGCTTCACGTTTTGCACGGGAACCTTCGAAAGTCCTGAAAGCTTCCACCGCATTCCATTTTTCTGCTTCAGCTCCTACCCTTACAATCTCAACGCTTTCCAAAGCATCACCTTGGGCAACGCTGTCCACTACGTCCTGTCCTTCAACCACGTGTCCGAAAACCGTATGCTTGTTATCGAGCCAATCCGTTGGGATGTGCGTGATGAAAAATTGAGAACCATTTGTTCCAGGTCCGGAATTGGCCATGGACAGTACACCAGGTCGGTTGTGTTTCAAAGTCGGGTGGAACTCATCGTCAAATTTATAACCCGGGTCTCCTGTTCCGGTTCCAAGGGGACAACCTCCCTGGATCATAAAATCTGGAATCACACGGTGAAAATTCAATCCGTTGTAATAAGGAGTTCCTTGTGGTTTTGCTTTATTTTCAAGGTTTCCTTCCGCCAGGGCTACGAAGTTCCCTACAGTCCCTGGAGTCAAATCGTGTGTAAGCTTTACTAGAATCGACCCTTTTGGGGTATTGAATTTAGCATATATTCCGTTTTCCATTGTTTATTTTTTTAAAAATTGAAGTGCAAATTTACGAATTAATTCTTTATTGATCCAGCCTTTAACCGTTTAGATTTTGACTGGTACGTGAGTGCATACACTGTCAGCGCCAGTACCGCAAGAAGGATGCAGCCCAGTGTGACGGCTTGCCACTCTCCTATTTTCCAAAGCAGCAATCCGTAGGCAGAGCCCAAGGCCGTCCCAAGGAAACTGAAAGACATATAGACCGTATTCATTCTGTTCCTGGCTTCGGGAAGCATCGAATAGACACGCGTCTGATTGGAAATATGGACACCCTGCAATCCTATGTCTATGAAAACGATCCCGATTACTATGCCGATGATATTAGATTCTGAAAAATAGAAAACGATGAAGCTTGCCAGCATCAACAAGCAACCATAACCTACGGCCACTCTTGAATTCCCTTTATCTCCCAGTCTTCCGACCAATGGAGCTGCCAAAGCTCCAGATGCACCAATGATTCCGAAAAGTCCTATCGTGGCAGAGTTAAATGAAAATGGTTCTTTCGAAAGCAACAAGACCATTGTCGTCCAAAAGGCACCAAACTGGGCGAAACAGAACATATTGATCAAAGTCGCTTCCCGCAAAAGCGGCTGTGTCTTTATAAGTGTAAAAAGCGATTGGATCAATTTCCCGTATGAGCCTTTAAAGTCTGGCTTGTTGTAGGGAAACTGCTTTTGGATGACAAAAAACAACAGCAGGCAGATTCCCGCCGCGATCCAGAACATCGAGCGCCATCCCCAAATTTCCCCAATAAAGCCACTCAATGTCCGTGACAACAAAATACCAACGAGCAGGCCGCTCATGATGGTTCCTACAACCTTTCCCCGCTGTTCAGGTTTGCTCAATGACGCTGCCAGGGGCAAGATCAGCTGTGGTACTATGGAAGTTGCACCAATCAAGAACGAAGCGATTTCCAGCACTAGGAAGCTTTTCGAGGTTGCCGCAATGATGAGGGCGATGATGGAAGCAAACGTGGTAATGAGGATCTGCTTCTTGCGTTCGATCTTGTCACCCAGGGGCACCATGAAAAACAATCCTATGGCATAACCTGCCTGGGTCAGATAGGCAATCGTTCCTGCGTTTGTTTCAGTAATCTTGAACTCTTTGGCAATCAATACGATCAAGGGTTGGCAATAATATAAATTGGCAACGATCAGTCCTGTACAGGCCGCCATGAACAGGACTTTGGTGTTGGATAAATTCATCCCGCAAAAATACTATTCTATTTTTTTATGCAATCCGAATCCAACAATAATTTAACGCAGGCAAATTCATAAATTTCACCTAAACCTAATCCTTAAAACATACGATAGCCCTAAATTTGCATTTTTAAAAATCAAATACAAGATGGAAAATTTAAACGGTAAAAAAGCAATCATAACAGGTGGAGGAAAAGGTCTTGGAAAAGCCACGGCAATCGCATTCGCCAAAGAAGGAATAGACGTAGCCATCACGGGCCGGAACGAACAGAACTTGATCGACACTGTGACGGAGTTAAAATCTTACGGCGTAAATGCCATCTACGAAAAGTTCGACGTGGCCAACCACCAGGAAGTAAAATCAGCCATCCAACGCATCATGAACGCATTCGGAACCGTAGATATCCTGGTAAACAATGCCGGAATAGCCGCTTTCGGAAGCTTCCTCGAAATGAGTCCGGAAAAATGGAACGACATCATGCAGACCAATGTCATGGGAATGTATTACGTGACGAGAGAAGTCCTGCCTTTCCTTATTGAGAAAAACCAAGGTGACATCATCAATATTTCGTCAACCGCAGGAATCAACGGAAATGCTGGAACTTCGGCTTATTCTGCTTCCAAATTTGCAGTGATCGGCCTTTCGGAAGCATTGATGAAAGAAGTGAGAAAAAACAATATCAGGGTTTGCACGCTTACTCCAAGCACGATCGCTTCGGACATGTCCTTGGAATTGGGGATTACCGACGGAAATGTTGAAAAAGTACTGCAGCCCGAAGATTTTGCCGAGCTGGTCGTGGCAAGCTTGCAATTGCCAAGAAGGGCAATGTTGAAATCGGCTTCCCTCTGGTCTACAAATCCATAAACATACGTTTCGTTTACGCCTTGAAACTTTGTACCTTTGCCCCTTTCAAAACAAATCATGAGAATCGACATCATTACCATCTTACCCGAATTATTAAGGAGCCCGTTTGAGGCATCCATCATGAAACGTGCCATCGACAAGGGTCTGGTGGAAGTCCATTTCCATAATTTGCGCGATTATACGACCAACAGGCAAAAGAGTGTCGACGATTATCAATTCGGCGGAGGCGCCGGAATGGTGATGATGGTGCAACCCATTGACGACTGCATTACGAAACTGAAAAGCGAAAGGAACTACGACGAGATCATCTACATGACACCCGATGGCGAGACGCTGAACCAGAAGATGGCCAATACGATGTCGATGTACGAAAACATCATCATATTGTGCGGACATTATAAAGGTGTTGACCAACGCGTACGCGACCATTTCATCACCAAGGAAATTTCCATTGGCGACTATGTCCTGAGTGGTGGCGAATTGGGCGCATTGGTCTTGTCAGACGCATTGATCCGTTTGATTCCAGGCGTATTGAGCGATGAGACATCCGCTTTGACGGATAGTTTCCAAGACAATCTGCTTTCTGGTCCGATTTATACAAGGCCGGCAGATTACAAAGGCTGGAAAGTTCCAGAGGTATTGACCAGCGGACATTTTGCAAAAATCGACAAATGGCGCGAGGATATGGCGTATGAGCATACCAAGAACAGGAGGCCCGATTTGCTCGGGGAATAGAAAATAGAGGAAAGAAGCAAGAAAAAAGATTTATAAGCGAAGTTGTCTTTTATCTTTCATCTTGCTTCTCGCTTCTTGCTTCTTGCTTCTCGCTTCTCGCTTCTTGCTTCTTGCTTCTTGCTTCTTGCTTCTTGCTTCTTGCTTTTCAAGAAAAAAATCTCAATTTATCATTTAAAATTGAAAATATTTTATATTTTTGCACCCTCATTGGACCAACCTCTGGCGAAAACCGTGAATGTTGATTTGATTTAAACCATAATATAAGAAATAAAATGGCAGATTTATTGAAATTCGTTCAAGACGAGTTCGTAACAAGAAAAGATTTCCCTGTATTCGGAGCTGGAGACACGATCACAGTTTATTACGAAATCAAAGAGGGTGAAAAAACTAGAACACAGTTCTTCAAAGGAGTTGTAATCCAAAGAAGAGGTTCTGGTAACACGGAAACTTTCACAATCCGTAAAATGTCTGGTGCTGTTGGTGTAGAGCGTATCTTCCCGGTTAACTTGCCAGCTTTGCAGAAAGTTGAAATCAACAAAAAAGGTGCAGTTCGTAGAGCTAGAATCTTCTACTTCAGAGAACTTACTGGTAAGAAAGCAAAAATCAAAGACAAAAGAAGATAATTTATTGTCTCCTACTAATAAAGATCCCGATTCGTTTCAAGCGAAATCGGGATTTTTTTTTTACCTGAACTGGATTACATAGGCGAGCAAATCTCCACCAGGAAACCATCAATATCCCGGACATAGCAAACCGTCTGCCCCCAGGGCTTTTGTTTGGGTTCCTCAGCCATCACTGCACCAGCCTTTATTGCACTTTCAACCGTTCCTTCCACATCGTCCGATATGAAGCCTACTTCGATTCCAAAAGGCTTGTCTTCCAGGCTGCTTTCTAAAAAACCATTCTTCAGATTGGAACCTGCCAACGTCTTTGAAGCAAACGAAAGCGTGGTTTCCCCCGTATGCAATTCGCCATAATCCTTGTCCGGCGTTATAAATTTTCGCTGAAGGCCAAAAGCTTTTTCATAAAACACGATGGATTGTTCAACATCCGAAACATACAAGATCGTATACCCTAATTTTACCATTTCCTATACCTTTTAATTAAACTATACCAAATATACAATTTGCAAACCAACCGGAATTGCATAGCTTATGATAATTCTCGGGAGCGGATCATCCGGGCAGAAAATAATCCATGTTCCTGCTGTATGCAACCATCCTTTTGTCCTTCCCGAAACTTCGGGACAATAACAAAAGGATGGTTGCAGTCATCAGGGCTGAAAGGGCAATCCTTTTTATCCAAGCTTGTGGAAAATGATTTGATTTCCAACGGAATGATTCACTTCTGAAAAATCAATAGCACTATAAAAAAGTGCTCTATATTGCTGATTTCTCATTTATTAAACCTTTAATTGCCATATTCACAAATCAAACGTTTTCGTTGGTTCTGATTCTGAAATTTGCACTCGTTTTATTATATTTGTAGCCCTTACAAAATAGCAAACAAACTTTTATACAATGTCAAATAAAGCAAAGATTTTTTACACCATTACGGACGAAGCTCCGATGCTAGCCACCCATTCTTTCCTTCCTATTGTTCAATCTTTCACGGCTCCTGCGGGAATTGCCGTTGAAACCAGAGACATTTCATTGGCTGGAAGGGTTATTGCCAACTTCCCGGAATTTTTGAATGAAGACCAGAGAATCAAGAACGACTTATTGGAACTTGGTGAACTGGCAACAACTCCTGAAGCGAATATCATCAAATTGCCTAATATTTCTGCTTCTGTTCCCCAATTGAAAGAGGTGATCAAGGAATTGCAGAAATTGGGCTATAACTTGCCTGAATTGCCGGAGAATCCACAAACGGACGAAGAAAAAGCAATCAAGGCAAAATATGCAAAGGTTCTAGGTTCGGCTGTGAATCCTGTTTTACGTGAAGGGAACTCCGACAGGAGGGCTCCTAAAGCAGTGAAGAATTATGCAAAAAAACACCCACATTCCATGGGCGCCTGGAGTCCAGACTCCAAGACCCACGTGGCTTCCATGAGTGAAGGCGATTTCTACGGAAGTGAAAAATCGGTTACCCTCAAGGATGCTGATACCTTCAAGATTGAATTCGTTGGAAAAGACGGAACTGTAAAATTATTAAAAGATACTTCCCCTCTAAAGGCGGGTGAGATTATTGATAGCGCGGTATTGAGCGTAAAGGCGTTGAAATCTTTCATCGCGAAAGAAATTGAAGACGCAAAAGCAAAAGGAGTCTTATTCTCCGTACACTTGAAAGCAACAATGATGAAGGTTTCGGACCCGATTATCTTTGGTGCGGTCGTGGACGTCTTCTTTGCTCCTGTTTTTGAAAAATATGCGACCCTTTTCGCTGAATTGGGTGTAAACACCAAGAATGGTTTTGGCGATGTATATGCAAAAATTGCCGGACACGAAAAACAAGCTGAAGTGGAAGCGGCGATCAATGATGTTTATGCCAACGCACCAGCTTTGGCAATGGTGAATTCCGATAAAGGAATCACAAACCTTCATATTCCTTCAGACGTAATCGTGGATGCTTCCATGCCTGCAATGATCCGTACATCGGGACAAATGTGGAACAAGGAAGGAAAAGGACAGGATACAAAAGCAATCATTCCGGACCGTTCTTATGCTGGTGTTTATGTGGCGACGATTGATTTCTGCAAGAAACACGGAGCTTTCGACCCAAAAACCATGGGAAGCGTGCCAAACGTTGGCTTGATGGCACAGGCAGCTGAAGAATATGGCTCACACGACAAGACGTTCCAGATGGAAGCGGACGGGACAGTAAAAGTTACCAACTCGAAAGGTGAAGTCCTTACGGAACAGAAAGTAGAAAAAGGCGATATTTTCAGGATGTGCCAAGTGAAGGATGCTCCAATCCAGGACTGGGTAAAACTGGCCGTGAACAGGGCAAGATTGTCTGACACGCCTGCCGTTTTCTGGTTGGATGAAAACAGGGCGCACGACAGGCAGCTGATTGAGAAAGTAAACCTTTACTTGAAGGACCACGACACAAATGGTTTGGACATCAGGATCTTGAATCCTGTTGCCGCCACGAATTTTTCATTGGAAAGAATCAAGGAAGGAAAAGATACAATCTCTGTAACCGGAAATGTCCTGCGCGATTATTTGACGGACTTGTTCCCTATTTTGGAATTGGGAACTTCAGCAAAAATGCTCTCAATCGTTCCGTTGATGAACGGTGGTGGATTGTTCGAAACCGGAGCTGGTGGTTCTGCACCAAAACACGTGGAGCAATTTATAGAAGAAGGCTATTTGCGTTGGGATTCCCTTGGAGAGTTTCTGGCCTTGGGCGTTTCCTTGGAGCACCTGGGTCAATCCTTGAACAATTCAAAAGCATTGGTGTTATCTGAAACCTTGGATGCTGCAAACGAGAAATTCTTGGAAAATGACAAATCTCCTGCCAGAAAAGTAGGCCAGATTGACAACAGGGGATCTCATTTCTACATCGCCTTATATTGGGCTCAAGCTCTTGCTGCCCAAGATAAAGATGCAGAATTGAAAGCCATCTTCAGCCCGATTGCAAAAGAATTGACGGAAAACGAGGCCAAAATAAATGAAGAATTGATTGGTTCTCAAGGAAAACACCAAGAAATTGGAGGTTACTACAAGCCTGATTTCAAATTGACTGACAAGGCAATGCGACCTAGCGAGACATTAAACAATGCTTTGGCTAAACTACTGTAATCCAGTGGTAAAAAAATAAATATTAAAAAAAGACGACTTCCAGGGTCGTCTTTTTGCTCTTTAGCTGTTATATACACAATATGGAAAAAACCTCGAAAGTAATTGTTGCTTTTTTATTCTTATTATTGACCGCAAATGTTACCTATGGCCAGCTGGGCTTCTGTCTGGGCAGCAAGGGCCTGCCTATCTTTACCGAAGATTTTGGCAGCGGTACTACTTTTGGTCCCCAATTGCCTGCAGGAACCACCTCCTATAATTATGTATCGGGAACTCCAAATGATGGTGACTATACGCTGTCTTCCCAGATAAGCCTCAATAATTCCTGGCACAATACCCAGGATCATACGCCTGGAGACACCAATGGAAAAGCATTGATCGTAAATGCAAGTTTTACTTCGGGAGAGTTCTACAAGAGGACGGTAACTGGATTATGCGTCAATACCACTTTCGAGTTTACCGCCTGGTTGATGAACATCTACAACTCGGCTTCGGTTGGTGCTTGCCCGGGAACGGGAATTCCAATCAATGTGACCTTTGAAATCTGGGATGCAACAGAAACCACGCTTCTGGAATCAGGAAGCACGGGCGACATCAACGGAACCCCTGCTCCTGTCTGGGAACAATTCGGCCTGACTTTTACAACCTTGGCAGGGCAGACCTCAGTGGTTTTAAAGATGAAGAACAATGGTGTCGGAGGCTGTGGCAATGATCTGGCCATTGACGACATCATGTTCCGCTCCTGTGGCGATTTTACGCTGATCGCTACCGGTCCCGCAAATGACGTGTCTTTTACTGCCTGCCAGGACCAACTGCCAACCAATATCAATCTGAATGTATTTTCCGAAGGAACCAATCTGAATGTATACCAGTGGCAGGAAAGCAACGACAACACTGTCTGGACCGACATAGTGGGAGAAACGACCGATAATTATGTGCCAACCATAACGGCAACTAAATTTTTCAGGGTAAAAGTGGCCGAAGACGCAGCCAATCTGGCCAATCCTTATTGCTTTACCGTTTCTGAAGTGTTCAAGGTTACAGTCGTTCCGAAACCAGTTGCGCCTACAAGCAACGGCGATGCAGATATCTGTGATAGTGAACCAATTCCGGCCTTGTCCGTAACACCTGGTCCGGGCGAACAGGTAAATTGGTTTGATGCTCCAACAGGCGGAAACCTTTTGCTCGCCAACAGTACCACTTTTACACCGGCACTTGAAGGAACTTATTATGCGGAAGCTTTTGTCCCGAACGCAACCTGCGTGAGCGATGCCAGGACGGCAGTCAATTTCAACATCCGTGAAACCCCGGTTGTAATGGACGGCTCGGCCACTTTCTGTGAAGGAACTTTCGTGAACATCAGTGCCGAAATAGACAATGTGGAGTACTTTTGGAGCACCGGTGAAACCACCAAGACCATCCGGGTGACTTCTGCCGGAACTTATACCGTAACGGTAACCAACCCTGCTGGATGCTCAAGCATTCGAACCGTAACCGTAACCGAGACTTTAATTCCCGTTATCGACCAAATCATCATCAACCACAGGACCGTAACCATAACGACCCTTACGACTGGAGATTATGAATATGCCCTTGACGGATCGGACTACCAGGATTCCAATATTTTCAATAACGTTACTGGTGGTGTCAGGACGGCATTTGTGCGAAACAGATGCGGAAGGGATACTGAAGAATTCGACTTGATCATACTTCCGAAATTCTTTACTCCTAACGGAGATGGCTACAACGATACTTACCAGATTGAAGGAAATTCAATGATTCCCAAAGTGAAGATTGCCATTTTCGACCGCTATGGTGCATTGATCATCTACCTTGACGAAAGAAATTCAAGCTGGGACGGAACCTTCAACGGAAATCCGCTTCCTGCAAACGATTATTGGTACAAGGCCAATTTTACAGACGGAAGCGAAATGAAAGGACATTTTTCATTGCTCAGATAATTTTTGAAGCGTTCCGGCTGTCCACAAAAAATCTTGCGCTAAAAAGTCTTGCAGAATAACAAGGCTCGATTATCGCAAGATTTTGTTTTCCATTACCATCCGGGCTATAAAGGACATTCCAATAAAGTTTATTTATCTTTGCGAGCAAATCTGAAACCAGAACTCTAAAATCAAAAACGAAATGTCTTCACATCACATAGTTCGCGACGACCAGGAACCTGCCTTGATAATTGCCAACGGAGCTTCCTGCAGTTCTGAGTTATTGGGCCAGCTGCTGGAATGGTCGCCACTGGTAATCGTACTGGATTCGGCCATCGAGCGGGTGATGCAGCTTGATATAAAAGTGGACGTACTTCTGGGCGACTTCGACAGGGGTTTCAACACCAAGGTGTATGAAGAATTGCAATATCCCATAGAAATTGTCCATACGCCCGACCAAAACAAGACCGATCTCGAAAAAGCATTTGATTACCTCATAGAGCGAAAAATTCCTGCCGTAAATGTGGTCTGGGCCACAGGAAGAAGAGCCGACCATACGATTACGAATCTTACCAACATTGTCCGTTTCAAGGACCTGATCAAGATTGTAATCCTGGACGATTATTCCAAGATCTTTCAATTGCCATCCAATTTCCAGAAATGGTACACCGCCAACACCAATATCTCACTGATCCCAGTTGGCATTGTTTCGGGAATACATTCAGAAAATCTGGTTTATCCCCTGAAGGATGACACGCTTACGATGGGTTACCGGACAGGAAGCAGTAACGCTGTCGAAAAAGATGGCATTGTTACCATCACGCACGAAAAAGGCGATTTATTAATGATGGAATGCATCGATTTACTCTGATTTTAAATTCAACAAAGCATTCCTGATTGTTTCAAAATGTGTCCATGGAATAAAGTGATTCGCCTCCTTGATAGAAATCAGCTCCATGTTTTTTGCGTTCATAAATTCCTTTTTCATGAAGTCCACATTGCTGTAAGGAACCAATTGGTCTTTCGTTCCGTGGATGATGGTAACTTCCGATCTGATGTTTTTCAATTTTGGCTTCAAATCCACCAGATCTTGTTTCAAGAGCCATAATTCATCATTTGCAGGTCGCATCGCACCGGGAATCAAATAGCGGATTGGTTTCACCTTGATGATCCTCCTCCAGTTTTCCGGCTTTTCTGCATCAGGATCAATCGAACCGGCAACGATAACCAATGCCTTGTATTGATCCGGAACAAGGGTTGCCATTTTTACAATGACTGGCCCGCCCATCGAATGTCCAACCAAAATTACAGGCTGCTTGTTGTCTTTTGTTTTCAAAAATGCATTGATGAGATTGGATTGCACCTGCAGGTCTTCGGCCTGACCGAAATTACTGTAGCCAAAACCAGGCCGGTCAATGGCAATCATCCGGTATTTTTTAAGCAGCATCGAATCTTTCAAATACTCCTTGAAAGCATCCCAGCTTCCCGGCGAACCGTGCACAAAAACCAAAGTCGGCTTGCCATCATCTCCTGTTTGGATATAATGGATGTCATGTCCATTGCTTGAAAATTGTTCACTTGAAAAAACAGTTCGTGCCTGCTCAAAGAAGGATTTTGTGTTGTCAGGGGACATTCTCATTTTCATGCACGACTGGCACATGATCAGGTAAGCTATGAAGATTCCCAATGCGAGATAGCGTTTCCTGAATCTTGGCTTACTTTTGCGCAGGTTCATAAAAGTGAATTTTATTTACATAAAAGTAACGATTTTAATTTCATAATAACAGTGTTTAAATTCAAAAGGTTTTATTTTGCATACTGAAATTGAACAAATCGCGTTTATCAAATCAATCCTTAAATTCAATTAAAAATGAACAATCCCAACGTTATCATTACCAATACCGAAATATTATCCAAAAACTGGTACATTCTAAAAAAAGTAACTTTCGATTTCAAGAAGAAAGACGGTTCGGTCATTACTCAAGTGCGAGAGGCTTATGACAGAGGCAATGGTGCAGTGATTTTTCTATACAACAAACAGACTAAAAACATTATACTTACTAGTCAGTTTCGCCTGCCGAGCTATTTGAACGGAAACGAAACAGGCATGCTTATTGAAGCTTGCGCGGGCTTGCTGGACGAGGACAATGCCGAAGATTGCATCAGGCGCGAAACAGAAGAAGAAACCGGATATAAGATTTCCGACGTAAAAAAAATATTTGAAGCCTATATGTCGCCTGGTTCGGTTACCGAAATCCTGCATTTTTTTATAGCCGAATATTCCAAGGATATGAAAGTAAACGAAGGTGGCGGTGCGGAAGGCGAAGAAGAAAATATTGAAGTCCTCGAGCTCCCTTTTGATGAAGCATATGATATGATTGCAACCGGAGAAATCAAGGATGCCAAAACAATGATGTTGCTCCAATATGCCAAAATAAACCGTCTTTTGGAAGCATAATATCTTGGATTTAGTATAAATTGGTGTATTCCGCTTAAGGAATTATAATGCATCTGGTACCTGCCTGATTTAATTTGGCTGTTGCCAAAAAAGGAAAGCGTATCTTTGTCCTGAAAATGAGCACGATGAAACCCACGAATACTCCCGAGAAAACCGCATTACATCCAAGAAACCCGCACCGTTTTAGATATGATTTTGCCCAATTGACACAGGCTTCTCCAGCCTTGAAACCTTTCGTATTCACGAATGAATTTGATATTGAAAGCGTAGATTTCAGCAATCCGGAAGCTGTGAAGGCTTTGAACAATGCCATCCTTATAAGCGAATACGGCATTCAAAATTGGGACATTCCTGAAAACTACCTCTGCCCTCCCATCCCGGGAAGAGCAGATTATATCCATTATCTGGCGGACCTGCTGGCTGAATTCAATAACGATGTCATCCCGCAAGGCGATACGCTCACCGGACTTGATATTGGTGTTGGAGCGAATTGCATTTATCCAATAATCGGCCATTCTGCCTACGGTTGGAGTTTTGTGGCGACTGATATCGATGAAAAGGCGATTGCCAATTGCGTGGCAATCATCGACGAAAATCCGAAACTTCAAGATGCGATCAGCCTGCAGCAGCAACTCAACAGCCGTTTCATATTCAAGGACATCATCCAGCCCGAAGACAAGTTTGCCTTTACGCTCTGCAATCCGCCTTTTCATAGTTCGGAAGAAGAATCCAACAAGGGAACAATCCGGAAAATCAATAATCTGGAAAACACCAGGACAAACAAGCCTGTCTTGAACTTTGGTGGCCAGAATGCAGAATTGTGGTGCGAAGGTGGCGAGCTTGCCTTTATCACCCAGATGATCTACGAGAGTGCCAAATATCCGATGCAGGTGCTATGGTTTACTACCCTGGTGGCAAAGAAATCCCATCTGAGCAGCATCTACAGGACCTTGGCAAAGGTGAATGTGGCGACAATCAAAACGATCGATATGGCACAGGGCCAAAAGACAAGCCGTATCGTAGCCTGGACCTTCCAATCGGAAACACAGTTAAAAAACTGGAAGTTTTAAGTTTTCCTTATTCTTAACCTACACAAAACCTTTGTAACTTTGTTATACTGACCCCTTGTTTCTTATCATATGAAATTTCAAATAGTATCCGATTACCAACCCAAAGGCGACCAGCCCCAGGCTATTGAAAAACTGGTTCAAGGTTTATCCGATGGTGAAAAATTCCAGACCTTGCTTGGTGTTACAGGTTCTGGAAAGACCTTTACCGTGGCAAATGTTGTCGAAAAAATACAAAGGCCGACCTTGGTTCTGGCCCATAACAAGACGCTTGCGGCACAGCTGTATTCGGAGTTCAAGCAATTCTTCCCGGACAATGCCGTTGAATATTTTGTCTCGTACTATGACTATTATCAGCCAGAGGCATTCATGCCCGTAACGGGTGTCTTTATCGAGAAGGATTTGTCCATCAATGAGGAGTTGGAGAAAATGCGGCTCAGTACCACTTCTTCCCTGCTTTCGGGGCGTCGCGATGTGCTGGTTGTGGCCTCCGTTTCTTGCCTGTATGGTATCGGAAACCCGGTTGAGTTTCAGAAGAATGTGATCTCGATACAAAAAGACCAGGTCATTTCCAGGACGAAACTCTTGCATCAATTGGTGCAAAGCTTGTATGCGCGGACGGAAGTTGAATTTACTCCGGGCACATTTCGCATCAAGGGAGATACTGTAGAAGTTTTCCCAAGTTATGGCGACGAACCCTTCAGGATTCATTTCTTCGGGGATGAAATTGAGGAGATTGAAGCCTTTGATGCCAAGACTTCCCTGGTTTTGGAAAAATACAACAAGCTGAACATCTATCCTGCAAACATGTTCGTGACATCACCCGATGTCTTGCAGGGAGCGATCTGGGAAATACAACAGGACCTGGTGAAGCAGGTGGATTATTTCAAGGAAATAGGGAAACATCTTGAGGCCAAGCGTCTGGAAGAACGAACCAATTTCGACCTTGAAATGATACGTGAATTGGGCTATTGCTCGGGGATCGAGAACTATTCCCGCTACCTTGACGGAAGACTTCCTGGAACACGCCCCTTCTGTTTGCTGGATTACTTTCCAAAGGACTATCTGATGGTCGTGGACGAAAGCCATGTGACGCTTTCGCAGGTACACGCGATGTTTGGAGGTGACCGTTCCAGAAAGGAAAATCTCGTGGAATATGGTTTCAGATTGCCGGCTGCCATGGACAATCGTCCTTTGCGGTTTGAAGAGTTTGAAGGCATGCAGAACCAGGTGATCTATGTATCTGCGACTCCGGCAGATTATGAACTGCAGAAGACCGATGGGGTCTATGTGGAGCAGATCATCCGCCCGACGGGACTTATTGATCCCGTGATTGAAATCCGCCCGAGCCTGAACCAGATTGACGACCTTATAGAAGAAATACAGCTTCGTGCTGAAATAGACGAGCGCGTCCTGGTGACAACGCTTACCAAAAGGATGGCTGAGGAATTGGCCAAATACTTGACCAAAGTGGGCGTCCGTTGTCGCTACATCCACTCTGAGGTGGATACCTTGGAACGTATCGAGATCATGCAGGATTTACGTAAAGGCATCTTTGATGTACTGATCGGAGTAAACTTGCTTCGTGAAGGATTGGACCTGCCGGAAGTATCGCTCGTTGCGATCCTGGATGCCGACAAGGAAGGTTTCCTTAGAAGCAATCGCTCGCTGACGCAGACCATTGGACGTGCGGCCAGGAATCTTAATGGCAAGGCGATCATGTATGCCGATAAGATTACGGACAGCATGCAGAAGACGATTGACGAGACGAATTACAGGCGTACCAAGCAGATCAACTACAATACCCTGCACAATGTGACCCCACAGGCCCTGAACAAGAAAATTGAAAGTGCCTTTACGAAGAATCCCCTTGTGGATTATGAGCTGGGCAATACTCCCAAGGTTGCTGCCGAACCTGATACTACCTATATGGCCAAGGGCGATATCGAGAAGATGATCAGGGAGAAACGCAAATCGATGGAAAAGGCGGCCAAGGATCTGGATTTCATCCACGCTGCGAAATTGCGTGACGAGATCAAGAAATTGCAGGAGCAGCTGGCATAATAGATTATTTTCTATTATTCATTCCCATTGTTTGGCTATTGCTTCAACGGATGGCCATTTTAAAACAACCAGATAAGATTTTTTATACAACAGCTTCGGGTCACGGAGCTGTTTTTTATTTGTGACAATGGAATTTCCACAAATAGAATTGGTGAGACCCTTTTGATAATTTACGTAAAAAAATAGTACATTTGAGTATAACAATAGAAAGTCAAACCTCGGCAAGCGTTTTGCATCAGGTTGGCCGAATTCTAAGATTCAACAGCAACTCTTCAATTGATAAACGATATGAGAAAAATAGCCTTGATAATTTTATCCGTTTTTATATTCTCCTGTGAAGATGAACCTGTTGAGTTTACTCCAGTTCATGACTATTCAACAGCATTGGACACTTTAAAAAAAATCAGTGACTATATATTGGGGGATTTCAATGGGAAATTTCTAGTAAGCACAACTACCCATGTCAAAAGTTATAGTGCAAGTACTGGTTCCATGCCATTGGATTCAAGCCATATACAATTCCAATTAGCTTATAAGCTGCTTGACGATAACGTCGAAAAAAGTGTATTTGTCACGTACAGGCTTTTAGAATCCAAAAACAGATTGGATGCAGGCAATGATTACAAGTATAACTATTTTGCAGATTTCATTGATTTTTTTGATCGGGAGAAATTTAAATACTATCAACTGGACCAACCAATAGACGACACCCATAATGTAACGCTCTCTTATCAGAATTATTACGATATAAATAATGATGTAAACGGTTTTGACACCTATCAGTATGACAAGCAAATTACACCTGATAATTTCGATTTTGCAATTGACAGCATAAAGGCAATTGAAAGCCCTGTAAAGAAAGTTGCCGTTTATTATTCATTTAAATGCATAGGTGTGAATTACCATGGTGATGAATTTAAAATGCAAAGCGGAAAAGGGAAATCAACATTTATATACCAATAACCTATTGCCAAACCTGCTTTGCAGCGGGGCCTTAACAGATAATTTTGGAACCATGAAACATACGATGTTTTTATTACTTGTATCAATGGCGTTTTTATCGTGCGACAAGAACGACGACCATGACAGGGAAGAATTAGCAGGCACGCCTACCTCAATAATGGGAAATGTAAAAGATTATCATCGAAACGTCAATATAGATGATTTTGAAATTGCGCTGGTTAAGATCTGGTCGTGCCCGGATGGAGGAATCGGTCCCAATTATTGCATCAGGGAAGTAGGCAAGGTCCTTACAGACTCGGACGGAAATTTTGCATTGGAATTTGAGTACAATTTGAGAGCGGACGAAACGTATCGCCTTCTTTTCAACGAGGATCGGGGTGATTATCGTTATGTAGAGTATTTAAATGCAAATGGAGATTTTACTACCGACTACGATGCTTTGAACATCATCAAGGGGCAAGAAAACATTTTGACTTTGAATGCGTTCAAACCCGTCAAGGTTAGCTTTAACCTGACGGTTTTGAATAATCATACCCCTCCATTGGTTACTGGAATAAAATACAATGGGAATTTTGAATTTGGAACGAACTTTACTTATCCAAGTGAACCTTTTGAAAAATTTGAACTGATGGCGCGGCCCAATTCCCAAGTGGAGGTTCATTTTTGGTACACCGAAGATTATACCTCCAATAATCCAACTTCTCATTTTGCTCCTCCCTTGCAATATACTACAAGTGCCACGGACGATAATGAGATTACCATCGAGATTGACTGTAATGATTTTTAAATTTTATAACTGCAAGAGAAATAAAAAGAAAGAGTTTTGACCATCTAAAGGATACCAGGATAATTGAAAACCACAAATGCTGAAATGAAAAAGTCAATCACAATCACAATTATTCTTATCATTATTTTTCTTTGCGGTTTGGGAATGCGTGGAAAAGTTTCCGGTGAAAAATTTGATTCTCAAAAATGGAAAACTGCAGATTTGAATCTTGAAGGAAACTGGAGCTTGCGTTGGGACATGATGAACAATCTGCGGGATGATTATGAGTTGATTGGAATGTCTGAAAACGAAATTACTAGATTGCTTGGAAAACCCGACGATAATTCTTCAACAGGAAAAGCTTTCAGGTATTATCTTGGTTATAGTAAAACTGGAATAAATACAGGATCCCTGACTTTAATCTTTGAAAATGGAATTGTAACGAGAATCAATGTCTGGCAAGGATAAACTGATATCAATACATTCTAAATTATTTCGAAACACGCTTATCAGACCTCAAAATCACATAATCTCCCCCAATTTTAAAAAAATGCAAACAGAACATCTATTACAACAAGTAGCTTTCATAAAAGAGATCGACAAGCTGAAATACATCCAGCGCAAGACCAGGTTGTTCAACAGCGATCGGCACGAAAATGATGCGGAGCACAGTTGGCATCTGGCAATGATGACCATTGTCCTGGCATCACATTCAGACAAGCCGATTGACGTGCTCAAGGTTTTAAAGATGGTCCTCATTCACGACATTGTAGAAATTGATGCAGGCGACACTTTTATTTACGATGCCATAAAGAACCATACCAATACGGACGAAGAACTCATTGCAGCGGAACGAATATTTGGACTTTTGCCTACAGTACAGGCAGAAGAGTTTATCGCAATCTGGAAAGAATTTGAAGACGGACTGACCGATGAAGCCCGATTTGCAAAGGCAATGGACAGATTTGAACCATTGCTTCAGAACACCTCCAACAATGGCGGTACCTGGAAAGAATTTGATGTTCCCTACCAAAAAGTGTACGACAAGAAAAAAGCAATCAAGGATGGTTCGGCCACCATCTGGAACTATGCGGAACAGTTGCTGGACGAGAGCGTGGAAAAAGGCATCCTGATAAAAAGATGATGCTTCTGATAAAATATGCACAAGCACAAAGAGCTGATTGATCCAACATTTAAAAAAAAAACTATATCAGATACTTGTCAAAGGATAACTTGCTTGAACGGCAGCACTTTGTTAAAGTGGGAAATTTATAAGACGACGAAATTGAATACGAATTGAAAACTTGATAATGAAAAGACTTTGGGAAGTGCCTTTATCCAATTTATTGTGCAAGCCGAATGAACTTATTGCCACTGATTATGAAAACATTCCTGCTTCATACTTTTTTATTTGCAACCTTTCTTGGATTTTCTCAAAATGGAAACCTCAATGGAACTATTGTTTTTTATGAAGACGACAGCCCTGTTCCTGGTTTGAAATTAGAATTGATTGATAGTGGTAACACAATCTACGAAAGCCAGACCGACTTTGATGGGAAGTATGATTTAAAAAACATTCCAGTTGGAACGTATGATCTAAAAATGAGCTATCCAGGTTTTAGGACCTTGATTGTTTCTGTCCAGATAGATCCAGGCAACAAAATGCTCGATTCCAGCTATCCGGCTCCTTGTCCTAAAATGTCCAAGGCCTGTCCGAATGGACATATGAATAACATCATTCCTATTGTTTACGGTTTGCCTGATGCAAAAACCATGAAGAAATCGAAAAAAGGGAAAATAAAGCTTGGCGGATGCGATCCTTCATTTTGTGAAAGATGGCATTGTAAAACTCATGCTATTGATTTTTAAGGAAATTGACCAAAAATATTGAGTTTAGTCTATTAAAATTAACAACAAAGTCTTAAAAATGTCTTTCGCAAGCGTCTATTCCTTTTACATCAACAAGGAAAAGCAATGGAAAAGATTTTGACACCTTGAGAAATAAAAGAAAATGAACTTCCTAGACATCAACTACCTCAAATACGGAAATCAAAAACAGGCCAGGGCCTTCAAAGTCCTGACCGAAAACAACATCCTGTCCCGTATTGCTGAGTTCGACCCGATTCTCGTCGGTACTGTCCCTATTGCCATTGACATTGAAAGCAGTGACCTGGATATCATCTGCAAATGGGAAGACAAGCAGGATTTTAGGGGAAAATTAGAATTGAATTTCGGAAACGAGGAACAATTCACGATCCGGGAAACCATCATTGGCAATACCGAAACCGTGATTGCAAATTTCAGAACCGATGCTTTTGATATTGAGCTCTTTGGCCAAAATGTTCCTGTTGAAAATCAAAACGGCTACAGGCACATGCTGATCGAATATGAAATTTTAAAAACCAAAGGCGAAAATTTCCGATTGGAAATCATAAGGCTCAAGCAAAGCGGCTACAAGACCGAACCGGCATTTGGAAAGTTGCTTGGCTTGTCAGGAAATCCATATCTGCAGTTACTGGATTACAAGATTTAAAATCAATTGTGCTGTTCCTTGAAAGCATCAAACAATGCTTTTGGATTGATGATCCTGTTGGGAGAACATTTAATAAGATCCAATACACGATTGGTTGCCGCCGGATTCAATCCCATGTTGATGGCCATTTCCTTGATGGCGATCTCTTCCTTCTCGTGCAATTCGCCATCAATGTGCATCAATAAAGCCAACCTATAGAACTGCTGGATCCGTTGTATTTCTGATTTGATCACATTGGTTGGAAGCTCCTTGTGGAACAGGTCATTAAATTCCGCCTTGTCGATCTTCAGTTCACAGGCCACCAGATATAAGAATTGATATTCCCTTTCGTGCAAGCGGCCGTCAACGATTGAAAAGGCAATCATTTCGGCCAATAAGTTTATTTTTTCCTGATGGGTATTCATGAAATTGTTATTTTTAGCTAAAATATCCTTTTTATATCAAAACACAAAATCCAGATGTCAAGACTCCTCCTTTTTTCTCTCATATTGCTATTGGTCGTACTAGAATTGAATGCACAGGAAAGTACCCTTTCCAAAAATGTATCCACTTTTGTCATCGAGGCTCCGCAACTCAAAACGAAGAAGAAGATCTGGCTGTACCTGCCCGAAAATTACAAGACATCCGGCAAGAAATATCCTGTCGTTTACATGCACGATGCCCAAAATTTATTTGACAAGAAGATCTCCTTTGCTGGAGAATGGGGCGTTGATGAAACCTTGGACAGCCTTAAAGCACAAGTCATCGTAGTGGGAATCGAACACGGAAATGAAAAACGCCTGGAAGAGCTGACTCCTTTTCCCAACGATAAACACGGCGGAGGAAAAGGTGATGATTATCTGGAATTTATCGTAAAGACATTAAAGCCACATATCGATTCCTCTTACAGGACAAAGACCAAGGCAAAGAATACCATTATTTTCGGAAGCTCCCTGGGCGGATTGATTTCTTATTATGCAGTTTTAAAATATCCTGGAGTGTTCGGCAAAGCAGGTGTCTTCTCGCCTTCCTTCTGGTTTTCGGACAAGATCTACGAGATGACCGAAAAGGCGGACAAGATAAAAGCAAAGATATATTTTCTGTATGGAGATAATGAAAGTGAAGAAATGGTGCCTGATGCAAAAAAGATGGAAACCCTTTTGGACCGGAACAGATGCTATTGCCTGCATCTTGACAAATCCGTAATCGTGAAAGGCGGCCAGCACGGAGAAAAATTATGGCGCGAAGGTTTCAAGGATGCCATCCTGTGGCTTTTATGATGGATTATGGCACTCGCTTTGTCTGCAAATGCGGTCAGGGAAAAAATAAAATCTATCTTTACACAAAATTACCGATATGAACAATAATGATATTTTCAAGAAACTTCGCGTGGCACTGCAATTGCGTGACGAACAAATAATAGAAATCCTTGCATTGGTTGATTTCCGTATGGAAAAACCAGAACTGAACGCCCTCTTCAGGGCCCAGGACCATCCAAATTTTATGGAATGTGGCGACCAGGTGCTGCGCAATTTCCTAAACGGATTGATCATTCATTTGAGAGGAACAAAGGAAGAGCCTAAAAATGCAATGGACGTCATCAATAAGAACAAGGAAGAAGTAAAGGCCCGTCTTTCTTCTGACAAGCCCAAGACTGGAGCCCCAAAAGCATTTGTAAAGAAAAAGCCTGCTTCAAATCCAAAGTCAAGAGACAAGAAACCAGCCCCAAAGGTCCAGGTGGTGGAAAAAGTGCAGTACAAGAATGGCAAGAAATAGGAAACTTAATCCTTTTTGCAAATGAAAAAGTTATTCATCATAGCGCTTCTTGTTGCTTTTACGCATTCGATAAAAGCACAGGAAACACGCTATCTGACCAAAACCAACATTCATTATTACAGTGAAGCGGTCAATAAAAGCGATGCATACCTAAAGGAAAGATGTGTCCTTGACTTTTATTATCCTGAAAACATGAAAGATTTCCCCACCGTTGTCTGGTTCCACGGTGGCGGATTGACCGGAGGCCAAAAAGAAATCCCCGAAGCACTTACCCAAAAAGGGATTGCCGTTATTGGTGTCAACTACCGATTGAGTCCCAAGATACAAGCTCCTAAATATATTGAAGATGCCGCTGCGGCCGTAGCCTGGGCATTCAACAATATCGAGAATTTCGGCGGCAACCGTTCCAAGATCTTTGTTTCAGGCCATTCTGCCGGAGGATATCTGGCCATGATGATCGGCCTGGACAAGAAATGGCTTCAGAAAAACAACATCGATGCCAACAAGATTGCAGGATTGATTCCCTTCAGTGGCCAGGCCATCACGCATTTCAATATCAGGAAGGAAAAGGATATTCCCGAAATCCAGCCCACAATAGATGAATTTGCACCTTTGTTCCATGTAAGGGCAGATGCCCCGCCCCTGCTTTTGATTACGGGCGACAGGGAACTTGAACTCCTGGGACGCTATGAAGAAAATGCATACCTGATGCGAATGATGAAAGTTGCGGGACACAAGGAAACCAGGCTTCTGGAACTCGACGGGTATAATCATGGAATGGCTGAACCCGCTTTTCCTTTGCTGTTGAATGAAATCAAGCGGATAACCGCGAAGAAATAACCGTAGAAATGATTTATCATGAAAAAATCAATCTCGCTCGCCATCCTAATTTTCAGTTTATTTATGGGTAAGAATGCCGCTGCCCAGGATTGGGCCAACCTGGATCGTTATGCAAAGGACAACGAAAAAATAACCGCACTTCCAGCAGATAAGAACCGTGTAGTCTTCATGGGAAACTCCATTACGGAAGGCTGGCTGAAGACCTGTCCTGATTTCTTTTCTGGAAAACCCTACATCAACAGGGGAATTGGCGGACAAACCACACCTCAAATGCTCTTGCGTTTCCGGGCGGATGTGATCAATCTCAAGCCTGGAACCGTAGTCATCCTCGCTGGAATAAACGACATTGCTGGAAATACGGGTCCTTCCACGCTGGAAATGATCATGAACAACATCATCTCGATGGCCGAATTGGCAAAGGCAAACAACATCAGGGTTGTCCTCTGTTCCGTTCTGCCGGCCAATGATTTCTATTGGAACCCCGGAATAAAACCTGCTGGAAAAGTCATTGCATTGAACCAAATGATTGAAGGCTATGCCAGGACCAACAACATCCCGTATGTTGATTATCATACTCCCATGAAAGATGCGGCAGAAGGATTGAAAAAGGAATACGGTCCGGACGGTGTCCATCCCAATGCAGAAGGATATAAAATAATGGGACCTCTTTTAGAGAAAGCGCTTTAATTGATCAATTGGATCAAAATTACTGTAAACGCTATGTGGTTTCAAGATTGCCAAACCTATTCTTCCTCTTTTTGATCATAGCGTTCAAAAGTCTGTGCCGGTTTGTTGTCCGTAATATTCTTGATGGTCAGCACGTCTGGTTTGAGGTTTACAATAGTGAATGTTTTTAGCGTTCCCATCATGGAAATGGTCAATGTTTTTTGTTTTCTATTCAGGCCGTACTTTACCTTCGCACTCGCAATCATAGTACCACTGTCCCCTTCTTTCATCTCCAATGTGACAATGCTGTCTGAAGCGAAAGTAAAAATTCCCGTATTGGTAGTATTGTTATACGACTTCTGCATCCAGGAACCTATCAGCAGATTATAATCCGTTTCAGAATCGTTTTGTAAAGCCAGGAATAAAAAAAGTAGCAGGAAGTATTTCATCATTGTTGCAATTAAAATTAAAGCTTATTTGGGGAACTGGAGCTTAACAAACACGGTAACACGGTTTTAAAAACTATTCCAGCAATGCTAAAATAATAATTTTCATACAAATAAACAATTTTTTCCTTAATGCTCAGCAATCTTTTACCAATCGCTGCAAAGTAGAAACAAAAAACCCTAGCTTTCACTAGGGTTTCTTTATAATCTAGGTATTAGAAATAATTTGAACACTATAACTAATACGTTTTACTCTTATTTATTCAAAGCAGCTTTTACTTGGTCAGCAGCTTCCTGGAATTGAACGGCTGACAAGATCGGCATTCCAGAATTGTCAATCAATTCCTTCGCGATTTCAGCATTGGTTCCTTGCAAACGAACAATGATCGGCACCTTGATAGCGTCACCCATGTTCTTGTATGCATCAACAACACCTTGGGCAACACGGTCACAACGAACGATTCCTCCAAAAATGTTGATCAGGATTGCTTTTACGTTTGGATCTTTCAAGATAATCCTGAAAGCCAATTCCACACGTTTTGCATCTGCAGTTCCTCCAACGTCCAAGAAGTTGGCCGGTTCGAAACCTGCATACTTGATCAAGTCCATTGTTGCCATTGCAAGACCCGCACCGTTAACCATGCATCCAACAGTACCGTCAAGATCCACATAGTTCAAACCTGCCGCTTTCGCTTCAACTTCGATTGCATTTTCTTCACGAATGTCCCTGTATTCCGCTAATTTTGGGTGTCTGTATAAAGCGTTGTCGTCCAGATTTACTTTGGCGTCAACCGCAATGATTTTGTTGTCAGAAGTTTTTAAAACTGGATTGATTTCAAACATGGAAGAGTCAGAACCGATATACGCTTTGTATAAAGCATCAACAAACTGCACCATTTCCTTGAAAGCATTTCCAGAAAGACCTAGGTTGAAAGCAATTCTTCTTGCTTGGAAACCTTGCAATCCAACACTTGGATCAATTTCCTCAGTAAAGATCAAATGAGGCGTGTGCTCGGCAACTTCCTCGATATCCATTCCACCTTCGGTAGAATACATGATCATGTTGCGTCCCTTGCCCCTGTTCAATAAAACTGACATATAGAATTCAGAAGTTTCACTCTCACCTGGATAGTAAACATCTTCTGCAACCAAAACCTTGTGTACTTTTTTACCTTCAGCAGAAGTTTGAGGCGTAATCAATTGCATTCCGATGATTTGTTCGGCTAATTCCTCAACTTGTTGCAAGTTTTTGGCAAGCTTCACACCACCACCTTTTCCTCTTCCACCTGCGTGAACCTGAGCTTTAATAACGTGCCATCCTGTTCCGGTTTCAGCAGTCAATTGTTTTGCAGCAGCAACCGCTTCCTGTGGGTTGTTGGCTACATAACCACGTTGAACTTTTACACCATAACTGGCTAATATTTCTTTCCCTTGGTATTCGTGTATATCCATAATGAAGTTTTTGACTTTTTAAAGTGCCACAAAAATAGCTAAAATCATCTAATAGAAAAAACAAATTATGCTTTTTATTAGGAGCTTTTTCGCGCTGTCCGCGATCTTTTGCTCCTTGGCAGATTAAGGAAGCAAAGCACGCAGCTTCAAATGAAATTTACCGGACACCTACAAAAAAATGTACACTGTAGTAATAAGGGCTGGACCTATAATAACAGGAAGCAACCTTTTTTTAATTTACACATCTAATGGACAAGGAACACAAAAGATCAATCAAATGAAAAATTTAAAATCACTAATTGGCTTATTTGCCTTATTGTCACTATCCGCTTGCTCTGATGATGACAGCAACACGAATCCTGCTGAAACGATAACCGATAATTGGACCTTGGTTACCGCTACCGGAACCATAGCCGGGACCACGGACGAATTCCCCCACGGAACGATCGTATGGAAGTTCAATGCAGGCAATACCGTAACGGTTGTGAATAACAATACGGACGAAAGCTTGCAATCAGGACTGCCATCTGGAACCTATACTTATACGATATTGAATACTTCGGAAATCGTCGGATGCGAAAAATCGATCATAATCAATACTACTGCTGAATATGGATGCCTCACGGTTTCTGATACTGAAATGGACATTGACCAGGGTATCGCTGACGGCATCAAGTACCACTTCGAAAAGGTAATGGCATTTGAAACCAATTAACTTACTTACGACTGACTCAAACTACTCCCAAGTTAATTATTGTTTCTTCCAAACAACAATGAGTTACAAACGTAACTTATTGTTGTTTTTTGTTAATAACACGCTCTCTTTTTGCTTATTGGCTCAAAGTGTGATAGATTTGCAGAAAATTAAATGCAAATGTCTCCAAAAGAATTAGTACAGCTAGCAGAAGAATTCGGCAGTCCTTTATATGTATACGATGCCGACAAAATTCAAAATCAATATTTAAGATTAACAGATGCTTTCTCTAAAGTAGAAAGCCTTCGAATTAACTATGCTGTCAAGGCATTGTCTAATATTGCCATTTTGCAACTTCTGAAGCGTATTGGTTCTGGTTTGGATACTGTTTCCATCCAGGAAGTGCAATTGGGCCTTCACGCTGGTTTCACGCCAGACAGGATCATTTATACTCCGAATGGCGTTTCATTTGAAGAACTTGAAGCAGTTGCCGAATTGGGCGTCCAGATCAACATCGACAATCTTTCGGTATTGGAGCATTTTGGCGCAAAACACCCGACGGTTCCGGTTTGCATCCGAATCAATCCGCACGTGATGGCAGGAGGAAATTCCAATATTTCCGTCGGACATATTGATAGCAAATTCGGAATTTCGATCCACCAGATGCCGCATATCTTGAGAATCGTGGAGAATACGGGAATGCACATCAATGGCTTGCACATGCATACTGGTTCTGACATCCTGGATATTGGCGTGTTCCTGTATGCTGCAGAAATTCTTTTTGATGCTGCAAAAAACTTCAAGGAGCTTGATTTCCTTGACTTCGGAAGCGGTTTCAAGGTACCTTACAAGAAAGACGACATCGAAACGGACATTGAGGAACTTGGAAAAAAACTATCCAAAAGGTTCAATGCGTTTGCCAAGGAATACGGCCGTGATCTGACACTTGCCTTCGAACCGGGAAAATTCCTGGTAAGCGAGGCTGGTTTCTTCCTGGCAAAAGTGAACGTGGTAAAACAAACCACCTCTACTGTTTTTGCTGGAATCGACAGTGGTTTCAACCACCTGATCCGACCCATGTTTTATGGTTCACAGCACCATATTGACAATGTTTCAAACCCGAAAGGGAAAGAGCGTTTCTATACCATAGTGGGTTACATCTGCGAGACGGACACGTTCGCAAACAACAGGAAAATTTCAGAAATAAAGGAGGGCGATATCTTGGCGTTCAGGAATGCCGGAGCCTACTGTTTTTCCATGGCCTCCAATTACAACTCAAGATACAAACCTGCGGAAGTATTGTGGATAGATGGAAAAGGCGTTTTGATCAGGCAGCGCGAAACCTTTGATGACCTGCTTAAAAACCAAATACCATTTGAAGTTCCGGTTGCTCTAGAAGTATAGTTTAGGCACTTTTTTTCAACCGAAATTTTAGATTGTTTACTGGCAGGCGTAGGAACCTGCCGGACTAAATCCAATAATTCATTATTGGATTTTTTTTTGTTCTTATGGGAACTTGGCTCTAAGGAAAAAGCTTCCAAAGTTCCCATAGTTTCCTTCCCAGCCCTGACGCTGCCATTGTCTGAGCTCTTGAAACTGTGCTTAAAGCAGGTTCAAAGCGAGTGGCTCCGGCAGGAATACTCCTTTATTACCGGCACCAAGGATTCGCTCCCCGATCAGGGTTAAATAACACAAAAATAATACAGGTTGCGCGTTAGTTTTTTATCTTTGGAGCCTTAAACAAACAGAAATGGATAGAAGGAAGTTTTTTAGGAACGGGTCGCTGTTTACAATCGGGACTGCGATTTTGAATCCGTTTGACTCGACGGCAGGCACTGTTGATCTTGCTGCTCCGGACAAGAATAAGAAGGCAAAAAACATCATACTCCTGGTGAGCGACGGGATGAGTACGGGAACGCTGAACATGGCGGATTTGTATTTGAACCGAAAGACAGGAAAAGGTTCTAACTGGTTGCAATTATACAGGGACAACAGGGTTTCGAGGGCCTTGATGGATACGGCTTCCGCAAGTTCCATTGTAACGGATTCCGCTGCAGCTAGTTCTTCCTGGGGCGGTGGCTTCAGGGTAAATAATGGTTCGCTGAATGTAGGTCCGGATGGCGAAATGAACTTGCCGATCTGGCAGAAGTTCAAAAAGACTGGAAAAATGGCGGGCTGTGTAACCACGGTTCCGATAACACATGCGACTCCTGCAGGATTCTGCGTGAGTACCAAAAGCAGGAACAGCCAGGATGATATTGCAGCAATGTACCTGGATCTGGGTTTTGATATCATGATGGGTGGAGGTTTGAATTATTTTTCTGCCGAAACCAGAAAAGACAAGAAAGACATGTTCGCTGCTTTCAAGACCAAAGGGTATCAGGTGGCAAGAAACCGTTCGGAAATGATGAATGCCACGAATGAGAAGCCGGTCCTGGGTGTTTTTGCAGAAGATGCACTTCCCTACTCGATTGACCGAAATAATGATGTGAAATTGCAGGAAACGATTCCGACGCTTGCTGAAATGACGCAGAAAGCCATAGACAGGATGAAATCCCACAAGGAGGGCTTTGTGCTCCAAGTGGAAGGTGGAAAAGTAGATTGGGCCGCCCATGCCAATGATATCGGAGGTCTGATTTACGACCAGGTTGCATTTGATGAAGCCGTGAAGGTGGCAATTGATTTTGCCGAGAAAGATAAGAATACGCTCGTCATCATCACGACTGACCATGGAAATGCAAATCCTGGTGTCATCTACGGCAAGAATGCCAATGCTAATTTTGATACGATCCAGAAATACAGGCATACGAACGAATGGCTCCTGAATGAGATTCATCCAAATTCGACCGTTGCACAAGTGCGTGAAATCATCGAATTTGCGAATGGAAGCACTTTGAATGATGAGGATGCAAAGACGGTTCTGAGCTATTACGACGGCTTGCACAAGGAAGAAGGTGGCTTGTATAATTACAAGAAACTGCCGTTCAAGGCTTTCGCCGAAATGCAACAGAAAACCAATTCCGTGGGCTGGATCAGCATGGACCACTCGGCCGATTATGTAGAGCTGGCGATGTTCGGCCCTGGAAGCGAGCTTTTGAAGCCTTTCATAAAGAATACCGACCTGCACTACCTGATGCTTCAGGCTGCAGAGGTGGAGAACAAGTTTTAGTTTTTTATACACGATTTTAAGAATGCGATAAAGTAACATTTATCGCATTTTTTATTTTAACAATTCCAAAAAATAATATATTTGATCAAAGTTTAATGCTGCCAAAATCATAATCCATGTTCCACGAAAACCTCCTGCTCATCATCTCCTTGCTTTTTGCCGTTTCGATGCTGGTGATGCTGGGTCAAAAACTAAAAATTTCCTATCCTATCTTTTTGGTCCTGGGCGGATTGATGATCAGCTTGATTCCTGGAATTCCGAGCATACAGATGGATCCTGATATGATCCTGACCCTGTTTTTGCCACCTCTTTTGTACGAAGCCGCCTGGTACACTTCATGGTGGCAATTCTGGAAATGGAAGCGCCCGATAGTATTATTGGCATTCGGATTGGTTTTCTTTACTTCAACCATCATAGCCTATGTCAGCAGTTCAATGATTCCGGGATTCACCCTGGCGCTTGGATTTCTTCTTGGAGGCATCATTTCTCCGCCGGATGCCGTTGCGGCAACGTCGGTTTTGAAAGGAGTTAAAATTCCGAAAAGATTGGTTACGATCTTGGAAGGCGAAAGCTTGATCAATGATGCTGCGAGTTTGATTGTTTTTAGAGTGGCGCTTGTTGCCGTGATTTCTGGACAGTTTTCCCTGGGAGAAACGGTGGCCGACTTTTTTATCGTTGGTTCGATGGGAATAGTTGTGGGACTGGTCATAGCACATATCTTGTATATCATCCACAGATTTTTTCCAACGACTTCCGACATTGATACGGCTTTGACGCTGATGTCGCCTTACATTATGTTTATCATTGCGGAGCATTACCATTTCTCGGGTGTAATGGCGGTGGTTTCAGGAGGACTTTTTCTATCGTATCGTTCGCACGAGCTTTTAAGTTATTCCTCCAGAATCCAGACAGCAAATGTCTGGGCGACAATTATTTTCATGCTCAATGGAATTGTCTTCATATTGATTGGATTGGAACTTCCCGTAATTATTCAAGGTCTTGACAATTCTTCTCTTGAACAAGGCATCCAATACGGTTTGATCATCAGCTTGATTACAATCGCCATTCGCTTTATCTGGGTCTATCCGATTGCGCATGTCCCAAGATTCTTGAGTAGGAAAATTAGGGAAACGGAACCTTCTCCTGGCTGGAAAGGGCCATTGATTACAAGTTGGGCAGGAATGCGTGGTGTGGTTTCGCTCGCTGCGGCGCTTTCGATTCCGTTGACTTTAAATGGAGAAGCATTTCCGCAGCGAAATTTGATTTTACTTATTACCTTTATTGTAATCTTGATCACCCTGGTAGTTCAAGGTTTGAGTTTGCCATTAATCATACGATTGATAAAGATTGAGGAAATTGATGATTTGGTTCCTGAAGAGGAACAAATGGCAAATATAAAATTAAGGCTGATGAAAGCATCGGTACTCTATCTGGAAAAGAATTTTCAACAGGAGATCAAGGAAAATGAACTGGTTGCCAATTTAAAGAAACGTATTGAAAGTACTGCAGCATTAACTTCTGAACGATTAGAATCGCTGGAATGCCAGACTATCGATTTTAATGAAGTTCGTGAATACAAAAGGGTTTTTCTTTACATCATACGTGCACAACGAGATGAACTATTAAAGATGAGGAACGAAAAGGTTTTTGAACTAGAAATCATTCAGAAGCAACAAATGGAACTTGATTTTGATGAAAGCAAATTATCTCAAATCTAACATTAAAACAACATTCATACTATGGAAATAGATAAAGTTTTTAAGAACAATGAAAAATGGATTGCCGAGAAATTGGAGCGCAACCCTTATTACTTTGCTGATTTGTCAAAAGGACAGAATCCTGATATCTTGTACATCGGATGCTCTGACAGCAGGGTTACTGCCGAAGATTTGATGGGAGTTGCCCCGGGCGAAGTTTTCGTCCACCGGAACATTGCCAACATGGTCATCAGTATCGACCTGAACGTGATGTCGGTATTGAATTATGCCGTTGAACACCTGAAAGTAAACCACGTAGTAGTCTGTGGCCATTATTTCTGCGGTGGTGTAAAGGCTGCCATGCAAGCTGATGACCTGGGGGTTTTGAACCCGTGGTTACGAAACATTCGTGATGTTTACAGGATCCACAAGCACGAACTGAATGCGATTCAAGACGAAACTGAAAAATACAACCGCCTCGTGGAGCTGAATGTCCAGGAACAATGTGTAAACCTGATAAAAACTGCCGAGGTTCAAAAAGCGGTGACAGAAAGAGGCTTGCAGATCCACGGCTGGGTCTTTGACATCCATTCCGGCAAATTGATCGACCTGAAGATTGACTTCGATCATGTCTTGCGGAATATAATGGAGATTTACAACCTGGGGCACGACTAAAAAATTTAACCGCAAAGAGCGCAAAAGAAAAAACGCAAGGCTCGCAAGGCTATTTCTTTAATAACGCTTTGCGAGCCTTGCGTAAAAAGCTTTATGACTTTGCGGTTAAATTAAAAAGCAGGCAACGTCTTTTTGGCTTCTTCAAACTCCGAAACCATATCGGCCACAATATCCTGGACTGATTTTATCTCGTGGATAAGCCCCGAAACCTGTCCTATTTCCAATTCGCCTTCCACCAGATCACCTTCGAACATTCCTCGTTTTGCACGGGCCCTGCCAAGCAATGTTTTCAGATCCTCAACCGTTGGGGCACTTGCATATAAATCCTGGACGTCCTGATAGAATTTGTTCTTGATCAGACGGACCGGAGCCAATTCTTTCAAGGTCACCTGGGTTCCCCCTTCTTCCAGATCTACAATCGTCTGCTTGAAACTATCATGTGAGGAACTTTCAAACGAAGCTGCAAAACGGCTGCCGACTTGCACGCCATCCGCTCCCAGGATCATCGTCGCCAGCATTGCCCTTCCTGTTGCAATTCCGCCGGCTGCAATCAACGGGATTTGTATTTTTTCTCGAACCATCGGAATCAGCGTCAGCGTCGTGCTTTCTTCCCTTCCATTATGCCCGCCTGCTTCAAAACCTTCGGCCACGACCGCATCAACGCCCGCTTCCTGGGCTTTCAAGGCAAATTTGGAACTGCTCACGACGTGCACCACCGTGATTCCTTTTTCCTTCAGGAAGGCTGTCCATGTTTTCGGATTTCCGGCCGAAGTAAAAACAATCTTCACGCCTTCTTCCACAATGATATGCATGATTTCCTCCACATTGGGATACAGCATCGGAACGTTTACGCCAAAAGGCTTGTCGGTCGCTTTCTTGCATTTCTGGATATGTTCCCTCAGGACATCCGGATACATAGAACCTGCTCCTATCAAGCCCAAGCCACCTGAATTGCTGACGGCACTGGCCAATTTATAACCGCTGTTCCAAATCATTCCACCTTGAATGATCGGATATTTTATATGGAATAGTTCTGTGATCTTATTCATTCCTAAATATTGAATTGATTTTTGTTCTTGTAATTGTTCTTTAAGCAGAACGCTCTTTTTAAACTTTTGCTAAAATAGGAATTTTATCGCTTAAGTAATTTCCCTTTCTGCGAAACACCTCCAGAAGCAATCTCATAGAAGTAGATTCCGGAGCCAAAATTTTCCAAGATTAAACTGGCAGAAGCGGTATTGATTATTTTCTCCAGCACCAATTGCCCGAGATTATTATAGATAGCGATTCTTCCCTCTTCATGTCCTTGAGGAAATCCCACATTCAAGACATTTTCAACAGGATTCGGATAAACAATAAACTTGTTCTCAACAAACAGATTAGTTCCTAAAGCATTCTGAACGATCAAATTAAAATCTGGAATCCCATATCCAAATTGGGCATTCGGGGTGGCATATAAATTTGACGATTCCTTTATCAATTGGACGATCTGACTGTTTGTCCTATCGGGCAAGGCTTGCCACAAGCAGGCCACCAATCCGGCTGTAATGGGTCCTGAAAAAGAAGTACCATCCGAAGTTACGATATTGCCCATCTCATCGGAAACCACTGCATTTTTTCCCTGGGCCATCACATCAGGCTTGACCCTTCCGTCAAATGAAGGTCCGATTGAACTAAAGGTCGCATAGCTTTCATCAGGCATAACCGCACCCACAGCCAAAGTATGTTCAGCATCTGCCGGAACGGCAATATGGGGATTTTCAGTAGTTCCAGAATTTCCAGCCGATGTAACGCAAATCATTCCACGGGAAAAAGCAACTTCCGAACCTCTTGAAATAAAAGAGGTCATACCGTTCATATCCGCATAAGTATAGTTATAATTGGGGTTATCAAAACCAAAATAGCCTAAAGAAGTATTGATGACATCTGCACCTAAACGGTCGGCTTCTTCGGCGGCTTCAACCCAGAATGATTCTTCAACAGGGTTTTCTGCATTGATGTCTTCCGTGATAAAAAGATAATATTGGGCATCTGGAGCAGTACCCACCAACTGATTTTCAACATAACCTCCCATCGTGGAAAGCACCATGGTTCCGTGAGCACCGCCTCCATAAAAATTGGTACTCGAATTTACAAAATCATGGCCTCCCAAAATGAGAGCATGATCTTCCAATCTTTGAAAAGGACTTGCCGCATCAACCCCGACAAAACCTGTATCCATCACGGCAATTATTTTTCCGCTTCCCGTAAAATCCTGTTGATGGAGCAGATGCCCGTTGAGCATTTCAATCTGATTACTCGAAGTTCCGTAACCGAAAGCAGCCTGTGCTTCTAAATCTTTATTGACTTGACTGATGTTTTGTTGAAAAGCAGTTCTTTCTGAAGCATTGGTATTTAGAGTCTTGTCTGCAAATTCAATATGGTCCACAAAAGCTAAATTTTCAAGATTTTCAATATCGGAAATCGTACCACGAACATGCAAGGCATTCAGCCATTTTGATTTTGATTTTACAATAATGCCTGTTGAATTTGTTATTTGATTGATGTAGGAAATAGCAATCGGAACATCTTTTTCATCCAATGCAATATTTTGCAAGATCCTCCTATCCAAGGCTCTCTGCGAGAGCATTTCCAACGGATTGGCAAGATAATAAGCTGCATCTGGCTTGTCTGTAAAATAGACCCAGGCATCTTCCGTCTGGGCAAAGGAAAAAAGACTGATGTGAAGAAAAAAGACTAGTAGAAGATTTTTCATGGAAATTATTAAAAGATGCTTGAAGTTTCAAATTTACAAATTGTTATCGATTTTTTGAGTAGCTGACCGGTCTCATTTCAAATAAAAATGCACTGCAAGGCCCAATAAAACCTGTATTTAAAGTTTTGATTTATAACATTTTGAAAAATAAATGAAAATTTATTTGGATTTATAAAATTTTATGCTCTAAATTTGCACTCAAGTTCTTTAAAAAATTATTCTTATCCAGAAAGACCGAGGGAATTGACCCTATGACGTCTTGGCAACCTGTCGGCTTTTGCTGATAAGGTGCCACCTTCAACCCTTGCCTTGGCAGGGAAAGATAAGCTTAGAAATTGTACATAATACCTCAAAATATTATATGCTCTTCTGACTTATCGGAAGAGCATTTTTTGTTTTTGCTCCTCTGATATCTGGTTTTGAATGTTTTTTTTAATCAACAAAAAAAATATTTACAAACATTAAAAAATTTAAAGATGCAAGAGCAAACTAAAATCCTGAATTACATTCCAGTAGACGAATTAACCGGTTCAATCTCGGTGCCAATTTACCAGACTTCAACATTTGTCCAGGATGAACCTGGCGTTCACAAAGGTTTTGATTATGCAAGAAGCAACAATCCGACCAGAAAAGTCTTGGAGGACCTGGCTGCGAAATTAGAAAATGGATCCAACGGTTATGCTTTCTCAAGCGGACTGGCGGCCATCGATGCAGTTGTGAAACTTTTGAAATCAGGTGACGAAATCATTGCTGTCGATGACATTTACGGTGGTGCTTTCCGCCTCTTCACGCACATTTATGAGAAATTCGGAATCAGCATAAAATATGTTGATGCCACGGACGCCCAGAATGTTGCCAATGCAATTTCAGACAAGACAGCCTTGATCTGGATCGAATCGCCAACAAATCCAACCTTGAAGATTGCCGACTTGAGGGCGATTGGCAAGATTGCCAAGGAACACAACGTGCTGTTCTGTGTTGACAATACGTTTGCTTCTCCAATTGCACAAAAACCGATTGAATATGGAGCCGACTTGATTGTACACAGTGCTACAAAATACATCTCTGGACACAGCGATCTGATTGCAGGTTTGGTGATCACAGCGACTGAAGAATTGGGTGCCAAGATCAAATTCATCCAAAATGCTTCCGGTGCCATACTTGGACCATTCGACAGCTGGTTGGTCATCAGGGGAATCGAAACTTTAAACCTTAGAATCAAGCAGCATGCTGAAAATGCACAGAAAATTGCTGAATTCCTGACGACTGAAAAATTAATCAAGAACGTTTTTTATCCTGGCTTGAAAACGCACCAGAACCACGAGATTGCAAAAAGCCAGCAGAAATATTTTGGCGGCGTTGTAACTTTTGATCTGGTGATTGACGACAAGGAGTTGGCTTCCAGAATTGTTTCGGGAACAAAATTATTCAAGCTGGCTGAAAGTCTGGGCGGTGTGAAAAGTTTGTGCTGCCTGCCTTGCGAGATGACCCACAAATCCATTCCTGTGGAAAAGAGATACCAATCTGGCGTTACGGACAGCTTGATCCGATTGTCTGTTGGCTTGGAAGATGCTGACGATTTGATTGCCGATTTGAAACAGGCGATTGAAAATGCAGTCAAAGCCAATGTAGAAACTGCTCCGTCGTTAAACTAAATCAAAACAAACACAGATTGTACAAATTAGCACAAATTTTTGTTCGTGAGAATTAGTGTAATTCGTGTTGAATAAAAATAAAAGAGATGTCAAGAAAAAAATTAAATATAGGGTTGTTCGGTTTTGGATGTGTGGGTTTTGGCCTTTACGAGGTGTTGCAAAAAACGCCCGGCCTGAAAGCCAACATCAAGAATATTTGCGTGAAGGACAAGGACAAGAAGCGTGAAATTGGGGCTGAGAATTTCACGTTCAACAAGGAAGATATCTTCAATGACCCGGAAATCAACGTGATCGTGGAGCTGATTGATGATGCTGATGCAGCTTATGAAATTGTAACTACGGCCTTGAAAAGTGGGAAAGCGGTGGTTTCTGCCAACAAGAAAATGATTGCGGAACATTTTGAGGAATTGCTGGAATTGCAACGCAAGCACAATGTTCCGTTGCTGTATGAAGCCGCTTGTTGTGCGAGCATGCCGATTATCAGGAATCTTGAGGAATATTACGACAACGACCTTTTGGAATCGATCCAGGGAATTGTGAACGGGTCGACAAATTATATATTGACGAAGACCTTCAAGGACAACCTGTCTTACGAGGATGCATTGAAAGAGGCTCAGGAAAAAGGGTTTGCGGAAAGCAATCCTATCCTGGATACCGGTGGCTTTGATGCAAAATACAAGTTGTTGATTTTGCTGGCACACTCTTTCGGATACATTGCAAGACCGGATGATCTGCTGAACATCGGCATCAATAACATAGGTGGACTGGAGTTGAAATATGCCCGTGAGAAGGGACTGAAAATCAAATTGGTGGCCCAGGCCTTCAAGAATGCAGACGGAACCATTTCTGCATTCGTGATTCCTAAATTCGTGGATTCAGAAGATAGATTGTTTAACGTGGATGATGTCTTTAATGGCGTGATCACGAAAACAAGTTTTGCCGACGAGCAATTTTTTGTGGGCAAAGGAGCCGGAGCTCATCCTACTGCTTCAGCAGTCTTGAGTGATATTTCGGCTTTGAGTTATGACTATCAATACGAGTATAAGAAAATAGCACAACAGGAAATTTTAAGCCTGTCAGATGATGTCACTCTAAAGGTTTTTTTGAGACATTCCGTTAAAGACGCTGTGGTTTTAAAGGAACAGTTTTTAACTATTGATGAATCGTATCTGAATCAAGAATCAGGTTATATTACAGGAACTATTTCTTTGGAGAACTTGAGAAACATCCATTTTGACGAGAGCTTTGAGAAGTCTTTTGTTCTACTGGAAGTCGTGAAGGAAGTGCAACCAATAGCTGAAAGTTTGAAGATTGCAAATCTTGAACTTGCTTAAAAATTAAAAGTTTTTTGTTTGTTAGACAAAAACCCGTTAGGTTTTAGGGCTTGACGGGTTTTATATTTTATATTTCTCTGTTTGAGGTATAACTTAATTATTTTGCCACAGATTTACTACGTCTGTTCGAACTACGTTCTCGGGTCACGCATTTCACAGATTACCTTTGCAAATATTTTACAGCAGTAATCATTTTAATCCTTTAATCTGTTGCAAATATTTTATAGCATCTTCCGTGCCTTTTCCAAATCTTCGAGCGTATCAATTCCAATACTGACGTGGGTGGTTTCGACCATCTTGATGCGCTTTCCGAATTCCAGATAACGTAATTGTTCCAGTTTTTCGGATGCTTCCAAAGATTTCATCGGAAGACTGTGGAAATCCATGATGGCTTGCTTGCGGAAAGCATAAATGCCAATATGCTGGAAATAGCGGACGCCTACATTTTTTTCCCTTGGGTAAGGAATGAGGGAACGGGAGAAATACAAGGCAAAATCATTCTGGTCCACTACGACTTTTACATTGTTTGGGTTATTGATGTCGTCTTCATTGGTGATTTCTCGCATCAGCGAAGCGAGGTCTACTTTCTTATCGGGGTCGTTTTTAAAAACGGAGAGTACTTGTTCCAACGGACCTTTTTCAGTAAAAGGTTCATCACCTTGTACGTTTACTACAATATCCGCATCAACATCTGCGACAGCTTCGGCAATCCGGTCACTTCCTGATTCGTGTTCCTTGATGCTCATTATGGCTTTTCCATTGTTTGAAATGATTTCGTTGTAAATCAAATCGGAATCGGTTACTACAAAAACATCGTCGAACAATCCTGTGGCTACACTGGCTTCGTAGGTTCTTAAAATAACGGTTTTCCCTCCCAAATCCTGCATCAGTTTTGCTGGAAATCTTGTGGAGGCGTATCGGGCTGGTATGACTGCTATTGTTTTCATTTTTTTTTAAGTTGCTGATTTACTGAGGTTCTACGTTTCTGAGTTCCGTTAGAAGTCTTGATACTTAATACTCCCTATCTTACTACTACTCCTCAAAATACTCGTCCTTGAATCCTATCAAATATAATTTATCTTTTGCTCTTGTCATAGCGGTGTACAACCATCTGATGTAATCCCTGTTGATGCCGTCCGGCAAATACGGTTGTTCGATAAAAACGGTATTCCATTGGCCTCCTTGCGATTTGTGGCAGGTGATGGCATAGGAGAACTTGACCTGCAAGGCATTGAAAAACTCGTTTTCCTTTACCTTTTGAAACCTCTTGTATTTGGTGGTTTCATTTTCATAATCCTTCATCACTTCCTGGTACAATCTGTTGGACTCTTCATAGGTCAAGGACGGTGATTCGCTTGTAATAGTGTCCAATAACAAAATGGTTTCAAACGGAATCTGATTGGGATAATCGACCATTCTGATTTTGACCTTTGCAAACTTGAATCCGTAGAGTTCCATGATTCCGAACAATTCCAAGACCTCGATGATATCGCCATTGGCAATAAATCCTGCCTCGTCGGTTTCCTTGAGCCAAAAGTAATTATTTTTTACGACCATCAGGAAATCTCCCGTTGATAATTCGCTTTCCTTGTCGAGGATCCTGGTGCGGATTTGCTGGTTGTATTGGTTGGCCCTTTTGTTCGAACGGACGATAAAAGCCGTGTCTTCTATGCTATAATTGCTGTAGGCCGAATTGATGGCGTCCTGGATATCGTAGCCGTCCGTGAGGCGGACAATGTCCTTGAACCCCTTCAGTTGAAATTGAAAGGTATCGTATAAATCATCCTTCAATAGATCACGAAGCTCGGTGGCATTGAAAAGGATTCCGGAGTTTTCCTCCTGGCGCATCACCTCGTCGAGCTCGATCGATTTTACTTCCTTGTCATAATTCATAGAAAGCGAATCGATATTCAGGGCTGGCGAAACATCCATGTTTACGGGTGGAAGCTGGGCGGTGTCACCAAGCAGGATCATCTTGCAATTGTGTCCGGTATAGACATAAAAGATAAGATCGTCCAGCAACGAACCATTCTCGTACATCTTGTCATTGGAGTCGGAATCGGAAATCATGGAAGATTCATCGACAATGAAGATGGTATTCTTGTGCTTGTTTTGTTGCATCGTGAAGGTCAGGCCTCCTCCTGCTCCCTTTTTGGGAAAATAGATCTTCTTATGGATGGTAAAGGCGGGCTTGTTGGAATAATTGGCGATTACCTTGGCGGCACGTCCTGTTGGCGCCAACAATACATATTTTTTTTTGACCTCGACCAGATTGTTTACGATGTTTGAAATGACGGTTGTCTTTCCGGTTCCGGCATATCCTTTCAAGACGAAGATTTCGTCCTGGTTTTCATTGGTGATGAATTCTGCGATCTGCTGGAAAAATATATCCTGCTTGTAGGTGGGGCTGAACGGGAAGCTTTGGCTTAATATCTTGTAGAACTTGGCAGAAATCATTGGAATGTGTTTCGCGCAAAGTTAAGCGATTTCGCTGTGTTTTTTTGCCACTGATTCACAGATTATTTTTTAATGTTTAGATTCTTTTAGCCTCAGATTATACAGATTAAACGGATTTTTTGCACATAGATTTTAGAATCGATGAAATCCGTGGCTATATTATTTATAACGCTTTTCGACAATGTGGTCAGAAAGGTTAAAAACGAAAAAAGCGATTGCCCTGAAACTTCTGGATAGCCCCCTGACTACGTTACATTACGCTTACTTACATAAGCATTCGGTGAACACTTCGTGTTTGAAGTAGAAATCCTTTTACAAAAAAAACAAAAGATTGGAAATGGAAAGCGGAACGTTGTTGAAAAGATGCGGAAGTTTTTGCTCCTAAAAATTACTGTCGTTTAAAAAAATTGTAAGTTTGCCAACAGCAGTAAAATTCAATGACGGTTAACGCAAACATAACGGAAAAGAAATACAAGAAACTGGTCCTTCAGGTATCTTTGAATGGATTTTGTTTTTGTGTTGTGGACACTTTGTACCCTACTGTTTTGTTGTTCAAGGAAGTTGATTTTAAAGATTTTCCTGCTTCACAAAAGGTGGAAGACCATTATTGGAAAGCATTTCTGGACCATCCGGAATTGACAAAAATGTATGACGAGGTGGTTGTGCTTCACGATAACAACCTGAATACCTTTGTTCCGTCGGCCTTGTTCGACGAGCAGTTTCTAGGAAGTTACCTGCAGTACAACACCAAGGTTTTTGAGACAGATTTTTTCACGTTTGATGCCATTTCAAATCAGGAGATGCACAATGTCTACGTGCCTTATGCAAACATCAACAATTATCTGCTGGACCAATTCGAGAGTTTCGATTACAAGCACGTGAATAGTGTCTTGGTGAGTAAATTGCTTGAGAAATCAAAAAACGTGGAGGAGAAACAGGTGTTCGTGCATTTTGGAAAGGAAAAATTTGAAATCGTGGTGGTGCAGAACCAGAAGCTCATCCTGTTTAACTCTTTTGAACATGCAACGGAGGCTGATTTTATTTATTACCTGCTTTTTACCGCCGAACAACTGAACCTGAATCCGGAGCATTTTAAATTGAAGCTTCTTGGCAATATCGCAGAAGACGGTCCGCTTTTCAGGATGGCATACAAATACGTGCGGCACGTGGAATTGATGGACGTGTCGGATGTACAAAAAAACAATTCATTTTCAACTGCTTCCAATTTGAAGCATTTTATACTTTTTCAATCGTGAGGATCATTTCGGGTAAATACAAAGGAAGAAGAATTTCTCCGCCAAAAGGCCTGCCTGTTCGTCCTACGACGGATATGAGCAAGGAAGCCTTGTTTAATGTCTTGAACAATTACTTCAATTTCAGCGAATTGAAGGTGCTGGATTTGTTTGCCGGGACTGGAAACATCAGCTTTGAGTTTGCTTCCAGGGGTAGCGAGAACATTACTTCCGTGGATGCTGATTTTGGCTGCGTGAAATTCATCAAGCAGATTGCCCAGGAATTTGATTTCAACCTTGCGGCGATAAAAAGTGACGTCTTTAAATTCCTGGAAAAGAGCAATACCTCCTATGACATTATTTTTGCCGATCCACCCTACGCCTTGGACCAGGCTACTTTCGAGAAAATCGTAACCTTGATTTTCGAGAAAGAATTGCTTCAGGAAGACGGCATGATGGTGATTGAGCACTCAAAATATACCAAACTGGACCATATGATCAATTTTTCGTTCAAGAAGAGTTATGGTGGTTCGTTTTTTAGTTTTTTTGAATTGAATTCTGATGAATCTGAAGAAGTCAGCGATGACTTTGATAGTGATGAAGGGTAATCAGCTTCTTGTCGCTTCCATCCAATTCAACCAATCCAGGGCAATTTTATCCCAATTGTAAATTTCTTCGTTTACGGTACCGTCACCATTTAGCGGAAAAAAGTTATGTTCGAGATTCAGATACCCCTTGAAGGTTATGTTTTTCTTGCGTTCACGGATGGCTTCAATTTGAAACAAGTCATTAAAGGAAGCCGACCAATCTTTCGTACCATACGTAACGAGAACTGGGATTCCCAACGCCATCAGGTTGTCTTTCTGCGGGAGCGAAAAACTGTAGGTTGCTTTATTGGAATCCACATTTGCTGCATTTGTTTCATTTGGATCTTCTACCACTTTCTTCCAATATTCAATGGTGTTGCCCCCTTCGTTCAAGGTGTCGTTATCGAAACTTCGGCTTTGGCATAAGATATTCATTATCCTGCCGTAAGGATTACCTCCGGAATAAATCAGATGCGTGACCTTCTTGTTGATCGAAGCCATTTTTGAAGCAATCGTGCTTCCTTCCGAATGTCCGGCCACCAAGAGTTTCGAGGTCCTCACCCACCGTTCCTTGAACAATTGTTTCAGGATGGAATTGTTCCTAAAGGCATAATAATCAAGATAATTTCGTTCGACATAGCCTTTTGGAGGCAGTCTTTTTTCAATATCTTTCAGATACACATGATCGGCTCCAAGCTTGTTGACATTTGAAATGATCGGGACAAAAGGCTTTCCTATGATTACAATGTGGAAATCATCCAGGAAAGGTGTCTCATCAAAAGGCAAAGTACCGTAAAGACCTGTTTCATCATATTTTACAACGGGCTTGGGCAAGCTTTCCTGGCAAAACAAGAAAAGGGGCTTCGCTATTTTTTCTTCGCCAGGTTTGGAGATTACGATGACATCTACAGGATCATTTTGGTATTTGAATTTCAGATGTCGGTAGCCAAAATCTTCAGGGATTTTTTGTGAATAGGCAAAAACTTTTGAGACCAGGAACATAAGCGTTATGATTAAGGTTTGCATTTAGTATTGAATGAGTTTGGATCTTGTCATTTGGATCTTGTCATTTTGGATTTGTGATTTGGGATTTGGAATTTGTGATTTTTCTCTGATGATTGAAACTCGATTACTGATTAGGTAACACTGCAAAAGTGCCATCATTTTTTGAATGCGTACGTTAATCGTAGGTTAATGGTGGGTTAATGTCCTGTTTTTCTAATAAAAGCTTTATTTTTGAAGTGTATTACCTTAAGAATGAAACAGAAAATAAATTTACTTATAGCATTTTCGGCTGTAGTTTTGATTGCCTTATCGGCGATGCAATACTATCTGGTAAAGACTACTTACGACTATAAAGTAGAGCAGTTTCGTGCGGAAATCAAGGACAAGATCGCGAAGATTACCAATGACTACAGTGATATCGATTCGACAATTTTCTATAAAAAAGACTTGTTATACAAGGAATTGGCCGAAAATTATCTGCTGGACCCGGAACGTAGAAACCAGATCAAGAAATCCATCTTGCAGAATAGTTTCAAGGCCGAACTAACCAGGAAGTTGCAAAAGGAATTTGAGCGAGAGATTCCAAATCTGGAACTTGATTTTGCGATTGTGTTGGACAAATTCGTGATTTATAACGAAAAGGAAGCCGATACGATTTTTGCTGAAAAGCCATTCATAGAAAACAAGCTGTATGGAAATCTGGCCTCGCTGGACGATGCCTTCTTGGTTCGAAATTATGTGGGCACCACAAGTGCAAGGGCATTGAATGCGGATTATAAATTATTGACGGAAGATACCTTGTATGTATCGGTAAACAACTGGGAAACCATTATTCTCAAAAGGATGATGCTGATCTTCGTATTTGCCCTATTCTCTATCTTGACTTTGATTACACTTTTTGTAATTGCCATAAAAGCCTTGATCAAGCAGAAAAAAGTGAGCGACATAAAGACCGATTTCATCAACAACATCACGCACGAATTGAAAACGCCCTTGACAACGCTTTCAGTTTCAACCAAGATTCTCGAGCGGAAGGAAGTCCGTGAAAACGACAAGGTATACGACAATGTTCTGAGTACCATCAACCGCCAGAACAACAGGTTGCAGAATCTGATCGACCAGGTAATGACCAACTCCTTGGGATATGAAGAAATTGAACTGCAAAAAGAAAAAGTTGCAATGCCTGGTTTTCTACATGCAGTCGTGGATGATTTCCAGATTGCTTGTCCGGATGTGGCAATCAGTACGGATTTTGATACCAGGAAAATCAATCTGAACTTGGATAAATTTCATCTTACAACCGCCCTAACAAACGTCTTGGAGAATGCCGTAAAATATGGTTGCCGGAATATCACGATTACCACTTCTCTGGAAAACAACCAGTTCAATATCGGGATCAAAGATGATGGAATTGGGATTCCAAAAAGCAAGCATCCCCTTCTGTTTGACAAATTTTACCGTGTGGAACAAGGCAACCTTCACAATGCCAAAGGCCTTGGGTTGGGACTTTACTACGTGGACCAGATTATAAAAGCACATCAGGGAAGCATCAATGTGGTGAGTGAATTGGGTAAAGGTGCTTCGTTTAACATCAGTATTCCTTCCTTGTAAGCCATGAAAAAAATACTCCTAGCCGAAGACGATGCTGATTTTGCAAGTGTTTTAAAACAATATCTGGAAATTTACGACTACACTGTTTTTTGTGCCGAAGATGGCGAACAGGCCTTGAAACTATTCCAGAAGGAAACTTTCAATATTTGTGTCTTTGATGTGATGATGCCCAAGATTGATGGCTTTAGTTTAGCCGAAAAAATTATCAAGATCAATCCCGAAATTCCTTTTGTCTTCCTTACTGCACGGCAATTGAAGGAAGACAAGATCAAAGGTTTGAAATTAGGAGCGGATGATTATATCATCAAGCCTTTTGAGGCGGACGAATTGGTTCTGCGGTTGAACAACATCTTGAAAAGATCTGAAAAAAGTACTTCTGCAGTTCCTGTTTCGGATAAAATTACTATTGGAAAATATATGTTCGACACGAAACGCCTCGAACTAAAAATTGAAAATAAAACCCAGCAACTTACTGAAAAAGAAGCTGCCCTGGTTTTATTCTTCTACCAGAATAAAAATCAATTGCTGAAACGTGAAGAAATCCTGACCGCAGTCTGGGGCAACGACGATTTTTTTTCCGGAAGGAGCATGGATGTTTTCATCAGCCGGTTGCGGAAGTACTTCAGCGGGGATGATGCCATAAGGATTGAAAGCATCCGGAATGTGGGGTTGGAGTTCAAGATCTTCAATCAATAAAAATCCAATTCGGCAATATTCTTATTGTTGAATGCGACACTTATCATTGGCTGATCCTGTTCATCTGAATAAAATTCAATTTCAAAATCCAATTCGTCCTCGAGGTACAGCGAAATATCATCGATATAATACTCTTTTGAAAGGTTGATCCTTTTCTCTGCAAATTTATAGTCGAGCTCCTTTTGTACTATGAATTTAAAATCTTCAATTTCGCCTATTACAGTATAGGCTTTTTGCAACAGCTCTGGATTTGGACCATTGATATCGCCTTCAACCGATATTGTGGTAGGTTCCGTTTTATTGATGCTTTTTATTTCAGCATTCCAGAGAAAAAATTGTTCGCCTTTTGCATCAACCTCACACATCATTTTTCCTAACCGGGCATCGATGTAGGTTCTTTTTTCCGTTTTGGAAAAAAGACTGGAAAATAAGATTTTAATGAGGGTCCACATACATCTTGAAATTAAAAAAAGCAGACCTGTAAGCCGGATTCTGTCTCCAATGAATTGAAGCCTTATCATTTATCTAGGCCAACAATTACTCGCTAGCTCCATCTTTCTACCCTTCGGCAACGGACGAGTAATCCTTAAATGCCGATATACTTGAAATTTCACCGCATAGAGTTTACCTGGTTTCACTACAGCATTACCTGTACATACTTTCTGCTGCACTTGTCCTAATCCAGTCCCGAATATTCGGGAACGAACCGACGGGCGTTACCCGCTATGCTACTCTGTGGTGTCCGGACTTTCCTCCCCCCACCGAAGCGGGCGGCGATAAGGCGGTCTGCGCTGCAAAGCTACAATTATTAAATCAATGACAAACCATAATATTATAACTTTGAGTGCAAATACCGTAACCAGATCTGCCTATAATAATTGTATTTTTAAAGTATTGAAAACAATATAAATATAATTATCATGGAAAATCAAATGTATCATTATGCCACCGTTTCAAAGGCATTGGAAGAATTACAGCAAAAAGGCTTTACAGTCGACTTTAATATTCAAGAAGATAAGATCATCAATAGTCCGGAAGACTTTACCATAGAACACGTTTACCGTTACGAAGGAGAAAGCGATCCCGGTGATGAGGCGACCGTATTCGGAATCAGTTCAAGCAGTGGCGAAAAAGGAATTTTTGTTGCCGGCCTGTCTGCCTTTACGGAAAACAGCGCGGCAATGGTCTTGAACGAATTGTTCATCAGGGGCAGGCAACAGCAACAGCAAAAATAGTTTCCTGGATGAACCGTTTACAAACAAAACTTGAGAAAATTGGCAGCAATCCGAAGGTAACAGCGAAAGCAGTTGGCTTGAGATATGCGGCCCATTCTGATAAAGGCTATTACCGGAACAAAGTGGGCGGCGACTTTGTCTACACGGATGAGAACCGAAAAAAAGTTAGAAACAAGGAAGTCCTGGAGCGAATCAAGAAACTTGTCATTCCCCCAGCCTGGGAAAATGTATGGATTTCTCCTTATGAAAATGGACACTTGCAGGTTACAGGAACCGACATGAAAGGCAGGAAACAATATCGCTACCACGGCAATTGGAACAAGATCAGGAACCAATCGAAATTTTACAGGCTGAGAAGGTTTGCCAATGCATTGCCTGTGATCAGGGAACAAGTCGACCAAGATCTGAACCGAAAAGGCCTTCCTTATGAAAAAGTGGTGGCATTGGTGGTAAAACTCATTGAAATGACCAATATCCGGATAGGAAATGAAGCGTATAAGAAATTATATGGTTCTTTTGGATTGACAACGCTTCGCGACAAGCACGTCAAATTCGACAAGGGTTCCGTTTCTTTTGAATTCAAAGGCAAGAAAGGCGTCAACCATAAGATCAATCTTCAAAGCCGGAAACTGGTCAATCTTGTTCGAAAGTGCAAGGAGATTCCAGGCCAGGACCTGTTCCAATATTATGACGATGAGGGCAAGCACCATACGATTGGCTCCGGAGACATCAACAATTACCTGAAGGAGATTACCCAGGAAGATTTTACGGCAAAGGATTTCAGGGTCTGGGCCGGCAGCGTAAGTGCCTTGTTTGCTTTCCAAGAAATCGGTCCATTTGAAACGCAGACGGAATGCAAGCGAAAAATCGTCGAGGTCTTGGACCTTGTGGCTTCCAAATTGGGAAATACGAGAACGGTCTGCAAGAAATACTATGTCCACCCGACCGTGATTGCAACTTATGAAAAGGGTGCGATCGACAACTACAAGGCTGGAAAAAACATCAAAAACAACAACTTGAATCCGGAAGAGGAAGCACTTGTCCGACTATTGGAAACCGAGAAGATCGCCGAAGTTTTAGGCTAGGCCTTTCTGAAAGATAAAAGAAAAGAATATTGCATCCTGTCTATTGGGCTAATTTTCAGTCGACCAAAGCCTGCCGCAAAATCAGCACAAAGCCTTTGGAAAAAACTTTTCAAGAAGCACTACTAATTGTGTTTCTGAATTTGCTTTTTGGCTTTTCTAAACCTATATTTGCTTTTCAAAATTTTCTATGGAACAGTTCGTCGTATCGGCCCGAAAATACCGTCCCCAGACATTTAAAGATGTGGTGGGGCAGCAGGCTATTACGAATACCTTGTTGAACGCCATAGAAACGAATCATCTTGCCTCCGCCCTGCTGTTTACCGGACCGAGAGGTGTTGGAAAGACTACCTGTGCAAGGATTTTGGCACGAAAAATCAACCAGCCGGGCTATGATGACCCCAATGAGGATTTTGCCTTTAATGTTTTTGAGCTGGATGCTGCCTCGAACAACTCTGTTGACGATATCAGGAACCTTATCGACCAGGTGCGCATACCGCCACAAACGGGCCAATACAAGGTGTATATCATTGACGAGGTGCATATGTTGTCCCAGGCTGCTTTCAATGCTTTCTTGAAGACATTGGAAGAACCGCCGAAGCACGCCATCTTTATCTTGGCCACGACCGAGAAGCACAAGATCATCCCGACCATTCTTTCCCGTTGTCAGATTTTTGATTTCAAGAGGATTACGGTCAAGGACGCCAAGGATCACCTGGCCGAAGTAGCCAGAAGCCAGGATATTGTTTTTGAAGACGATGCGTTGCACATTATTGCCCAGAAGGCAGATGGTGCGATGCGTGATGCCTTGTCCATATTTGACAGGGTGGTGAGTTTTTCCGGAAAGAACCTTACCCGTCAGGCCGTTACCGAGAACTTGAACGTCTTGGACTACGAGACGTATGTGAATGTAACGGATCTGCTTTTGGAAAACAAGATTCCAGATGTCTTGATGGCATACAATGAAATTCTTTCCAAGGGTTTCGATGGACATCATTTTGTTTCCGGTCTGGCTTCGCATTTCAGGGACCTGCTGGTATCCAAGACACCTGCAACTCTGACCTTGCTGGAAGCTGGCGAACAGGCCCAGAAATTGTATTTTGAACAATCCAAGAAAGCTTCCCAGGATTTCCTGATGAAGGGAATTGAAATCGCCAATGATTGCGATCTCAAGTACAAGGTAAGCCAGAATCAACGCCTCTTGGTTGAGCTTTGCCTGATGCAATTGGCCTCCATCACTTTTGATGGAGAAAAAAAAAAGTTGACGGATATATAATCCCTCCCCATCATTTCTTTGCAAGGGTTTTGGATATTCCCGTTGAATCTCCTGAACTCATAAGTGTTCCAGCTACCGTTCCCATTGAGGAAGAGGAAGTTGATGTAATTACCGTGCCAATTCCGGCGGAAACGGTTGCAGAAACCCAAAAAATTGAAGCACCCGTGGCTACTGGAACCAAAGTTTCGGCTCTTTCCCTGTCGAGCATCCGTGCCAAGAGGGAATTGGAAAAAACACAAAAGGCAACCGTAAGAGACACGGTTCACTTGCCGACAGAACCTTTTACTGAAACCGACATGTTGTTGCAATGGAACAAATATGCACAGCGATTGGGGGACAAAGGGCGTAAGATTATGGAATCCTTGCTATTGGTAAACGACCCTAAATTAGACGGAACGACCATCATCCACGAACTTCCGAATGAAGGTTCCAAGATTGATTTTGATAGCGAAAAATTTGATCTGCTGGGTTATCTGCGTGGCAAGCTCCACAATCACGACATCATGATCGAGATCGTCGTCAACGAGTCAATGGACAGCAGACGCGCCTTCACACCACAGGATCGCTTCAACCGATTGAACGAGATGAATCCGAATTTGGAATTACTGAGGAAGACTTTTGACTTGGATATCTAAAAAAAATAAAACCATCAAGAAATCAAGTGGCATCAAGCATTTTCAAGCTTGATCTTCCTGATTTTCTGATGGCTCGGCTGCAATTCATTTGCAAACGCCATACAATCAAATCTTCCCGTAGTACAAAGCCTTTACAATTCCATCCGATAGCCCGATCTTTGGGACATAGATGTTCCTGGCACCACTCCATTTCATTGCATTGAGATATATCTTTATGGCCGGTACGATGACATCGGCCCTATCGGCATTCAATCCCAATTCAGAAATCCTCTGGTCGTAGGTTAAAGCACTTAAGGTAGTGAATTGAGAATTAAGATAGATATACGACAAAGGCTTTTCCTGCTGCTTACCGGACATCTTGAAAAGCTTGTTGATGTTGCCACCCGAACCGATCAAGGTTACTTGTTCATACTCTTCCGTGTTGGCCTTGATCCATTTTTCGATTTCCTGCCAGACGATGTCGCTTACCATGTTGTTCAGTAACCGGACGGTTCCGATCTTGAATGATTTTGAAACCACCATCTTTCCGTTTGCGAAAAGGGAAAACTCAGTGCTTCCGCCACCAACATCCACATAAAGATAGGTCTGTTCGGTTTTCAGAAGATGATGCAAATCTGTTGAAGCGATGATCGCAGCTTCTTTCTTGCCGTCAATGATATCAATCTTGATGTCGGCCTTTTTCTTGATCAATTCAACCACTTCCTTCCCATTATAAGCCTCACGCATTGCCGAAGTCGCACAGGCCATGTATTTTTCAACCCTGTGCACTTTCATCAGAAGCTTGAATGCTTTCATCGCATCCACCATCCTTTCAATGTTCTCCTCGGTGATTTCTCCAACGGTAAAGGCATCCTGCCCCAGACGGATTGGTACGCGAACGAGCGAACTCTTGCTGAATTGGGTTTCCTTTCCTTGCTCTTCAATAATATTTGCAATCAGCAACCGCATCGCATTGGAACCGATATCAATTGCCGCATATTTTTTTATAGTGATCATATAATTTCTTACTCTTTGGGTCGAATCCTAAATCTTTCCTTGTTATAATTTTTCAGTAATCACCTCCAGCTTGTCCCTGTAATAATTGTAGGTTTCCAGTTGCGCCCTGAACAATGGATTCTGTCCGCGAACCCGGTATTTGTTGTCCAAATTTTCTGAATGAAGGCGTGCCTTCACGTTTCCTTTCCAGCCTATATCAAAGTTATCAATCAATTCCTTCTTGATGCCCTTGTCGTAAATCGGACAGGTCACTTCCACCCTTCCGTCCAGGTTCCTGGTCATGAAATCAGCCGAGGAAATATACACTTCCGGGTCGCCGGCATTTCCAAAAATATAAACCCTCGAATGCTCCAGATAATTGTCCACGATACTTACCGCTTCAATATTCTCGCTCATTCCCTTCACACCTGGAATCAACGAACAGATGCCGCGGATCTGCAATTGGATCTTTACCCCGGACCTGCTGGCATCGTATAATTTATCAATCATCTTGAAATCGGACAAGCTGTTCATCTTCAACTTTATGTACGCCACTTTTCCAAGATGGGCATTCATGATCTCGCGGTCGATCAGGCGGTAAAACCGCGTCCTTGTGTAATGCGGTGAAACAATCAAATGCTTGTAGCGGTGCAACCTGTAATTGATATTGAAGAAATCGAATATCTTCGAAACATCTTTTAAAATCTGCTGATGGCTTGTCAGAAGTGTCACATCGGTATAGACTTTTGCAGTCGATTCGTTGAAATTTCCAGTAGAGATGATGCCATATCTATGAATTTTCCCTTCTTCCACACGTTCTACAAGACAGATCTTGCTGTGTACCTTCAGTCCTTTCACGCCAAAAATCAAATCGATGCCTTCCATCTGCATCTGCTCCGAATATGAGATATTGCTTGCCTCATCAAAACGGGCCTGCAATTCGATCTGTACCGTCACCTTCTTGCCATTCTTGGCGGCATTTACAAGGGAACTGATGATTTGTGAGTTCTTTGCCAGGCGGTACAACGTTATCTTTATGGCCGTAACTTTGGGATCAAGCGCCGCTTCACGCAAGAATTTCACTATATAGGAGAACGATTGATAGGGAGCATTTACCAGATAATCCTTCTGCTTTATCTTTTCCAGGATACTTCCTTCGAGGCTCAAGCCCTCAACAGGCAATGGCGTATTGGATTGGTACAACAAATCAAACCTGCCGAGGTTCGGAAAATCCATATAATCACGTCGGTTGTGGTATCTTCCGCCTGGAATGATGCTATCGGTAGAATCAATATTCATCTTCGAAAGGAAAAATTTCAAGGTATCCTTTCCGATCGATTGGTCGTATACAAAACGGACAGGTTCACCGATCCTCCTGTCTTTTACACTGGTTGCAATTTTTTCGAGCATACTCTTGCTCAGGTCACTGTCAATTTCCAATTGGGCATCACGCGTGATCTTGATCATGTGCGCCTCAACACTTTCATAATCGAAGATGTTGAAAATATTGCTCAGATTGTATCGGATCACATCGTCCAGGAGTATGATGTACTGCTTTTCATTATTGGAGGGAAGCACCACGAATCGGTTGATTGTTTTCGGAATCTCGATAACGGCGTAATGCACTTCCGCTTTTGGTTTTACCAATCCCAGCAATGAAGATTTCTCTTTTGGCTTCATCACCAATTTTACCGCAAGATAACCTGAAGTATCCTTCAAGATGGGAAATTCAGCCAGATCATTCAAGATGATGGTGACCAATGCAGGACTCACCCTTTGGATAAAAAAGTCCTTGATGAAATTTTCCTGTTCCTTGGAAATTTCCTTTTCGTTGATGATGAAGATATTTTCAGCCTCAAGCTCTTTTTCAATGATGCTGAGGATCCTCAAGCTTTCTGATTGCTGCTGGATCACTATCTCGGTGATTTCTTTCAGCAGTTTTTCGGCAGTGATTCCGCCAAGCACCTTCTCGCCCGACAATCCTGCAAGGCTTAGTCTTCGGATTGCGGCAAAGCGAACCCGGAAAAACTCATCCAGATTATTGGAAAAAATCCCTAGAAAGCGAAGCCTGTCTAATAGTGGAACTGCTGAATCTCCTGCTTCCTGGAGTACTCTTGCATTAAAGGAAAGCCAACTTTTTTCTCTATCTGTATATCTATTTTCTACCATTATTATTTTAAATCTCTAGGAAAAACCATCTTCTTAATCTCGCCCTTGTGGATGTCTTCCCATGAATTGATTTCAAAATGAATCGAAACGAATCCCGAAGTAGGAACATTCTCTATAAAAACATCCGTAAATTTATTAACAAAATCCGTGATTGCCTCATTGTGCCCGAAAAGAATAACACAATCATAACTATCATTGCAGGATTTTATGACTTTTTCCAATTCCCGGCATTCAAATGTATAGAGTTCGTCCTTGTAAAGGATGCTTTCCAAGGGACACGACATGTTCTGGGTAAAGATCGTTGCCGTTTCGGAAGCCCGCCTTGCGGTACTGCTCCAGATGATAAAGGTTTTTGGCAAGTATTGTACGATTTCGGAAGACACCAGATGCGCATCCTTGACGCCTCGTTTTGATAATGATCGGTCCTTGTCGTTAACGGATGCATACCAGCTCGATTTGGCATGCCTGACTATAATTAAATTTTTCATTGGTGACAAGGTTGGTTAAAACACAAGCCTAAATTTAAGTATTTATTTTTAAAATAAGGTCTGAAAAAGATTTAATAAAGGTAAAATAAAGTTGCTTTCAGGGTGAAAGCCGGTCGGTTTTCCAAGAAAAATCATCCTGAAGCTGATAACGGATCCTATCGTGGAGTCGGTTTGGCCGTCCTTGCCAGAACTCAACTTCCACAGGCCTTACGATATAGCCTCCCCAATATTCCGGGCGTGGAATTTCTTTTCCCTCAAACTCTTTTTCCAATTGATGCAGTTTCTGCTCCAATGCTTCGCGGGACGGGATCACTTCGCTCTGGTTGGAAACAATGGCTCCAAGCTTGCTTCCATCCGGACGGCTTTCGAAGTAACCATCGGAAAGATTTTCAGCAATTTTTTCAGCCTTGCCCTTTATGATGACCTGCCGTTCAAACGAATGCCAGAAGAAAGACAGGCAGATGTTCGGATTATTCGCGATTGCCTTTCCTTTTTCCGAATCATAATTGGTATAGAAGACAAAGCCCTCGTAGGTGAAACGTTTCAATAAAACGACGCGCGACTTGGGATAGCCGTCCAATCCGAAAGTGGAAACCGTCATTGCATTGGCTTCTTCGGTCGAGCCAAAATCCACCTCGTGGAACCATTTCTGAAATAATCTGATCGGATCTTCCGGAAGGCCGTCTTCTGTAAGTTCACTTTTCTCGTAAGATCTCCTGTAATTGCTTAGGTCTTCCATTTTTTTGAGCTGCTAAGTTTGTGAAACGCTAAGGTACTGCGTTTTTTGGAAAAAAATAACGTAAATCATCCAGCCCCGATTGGAGCAATCATCCTTCTTGTTCCGATTTTTATCGGGGCAAGAAGATAATGTGGAAAGCGGGAAAATGGACTGCAGGTACAAGCCAAGCCTTTCGCTCCTGGATTTTAAAATTCGAATGTCTTTCCGTCGTCCGATAAAAGGACGTTTGGAAATATGGTCTCTGCCTCTTCCTTGAACAATTCGATTGATGCATATCGCGTGGAATAATGTCCCATGATCAGCTGCTTCACATTGGCCTTCAACGCTATGGTTGCAGCCTGTTTTGCGGTTGCGTGCATTGTTTTTTCAGAAAGATGTGCTTCCGTTTCCAGAAAAGTGGATTCGTGGTAGAGAATGTCCGTGTTTTCGATGATCGGGACAATGCTTTCGTCGTAAACCGTATCGGAGCAGAAGGCATAACTTTTTGGCGGAACCGGGTCGGATGTGAGCTTGACGTTTGGAATGATCGTCCCGTCTTCCATTTCGATGTCCTTTCCGTTCTTGATCTTTTGATAATAGCAGGTTTCGATGTTGTAATTCGAAACGGCATCCATATCCAATTTCCGGTCGCCAATTTTTTCCTGGAAAAGGAATCCATTGGTGTAGACCCTGTGCTTCAGGGGAATTGTTTTCACGATGACTTTTTCGTCCTCAAAAATCACCTCGCTTTCGCTGGAAGTCAATTCGTGGAAATAAAGGTTGTAGGAAGTCCAGGAATTGGATAATTTCAACTGGAGCAGGATGATTTCCTTGATGCCTTTGGGTCCGTAAACGTGCAGATCGGTTGTCCGGCCAAGCAACATGAAGGTGGAAATCAAGCCAATTAGTCCATAAAAGTGGTCACCGTGCAGATGGGAAATGAAAATGTGATTGATTTTTGAAAACTTTACCTTGTTCTTGCGCAATTGCACCTGGGTTCCTTCGCCGCAATCGATAAGAAAAAGCCGGTTCCTGATTTCCAAGACCTGTGAAGTCGGATTGGTAAACGTTCGGGGTGTTGCGGCATAACAGCCAAGTATGGTAAGATTCATTGTAGAATTTTAGATTTTAGATTACTGATTTCAGACTTCAGGTCCTAAAATCCCAAATCCCTTTCGATTTCTTCCATTTCGATGATATCTTGGGCTTCAAGCAATGTCGGTACAACGGTCATCTTTGCAGGTACATCATTAAAATCAATATCATTCGCAACAATGACAAATGATTTCTTGTTCTTCTTGTGATTGGCAGAAAGAACCGAAAAGGACTTCACATCCTTCATGGTCAGGTTATTGTGCCTCGAAATATCTACAATCACATTGTGCTTTTCGAAAGTCTTGAACTCGTGCGTTACCTTCATAAGGAAGCCCATCAGATTTCCTTGCGTATCTTTTATAGTGGTGGTATGTCCTTTAGTTTCTACTTTCATTTTTTGGATTATAAAATTGCTTGAACAAAGATACGAAGTTTTGTTTTTATTTGATTTTTGAGGCCAGAAGATAAATCACCGCCATCCTGATTGCCACTCCGTTTTCAACCTGGTTCAGGATTACGGATTGCTGCGAATCTGCCACATCGGAAGAAATCTCGACACCGCGGTTGATTGGTCCCGGATGCATGATGATGATTTCCTTGTCCAAGGAATCCAGCAAGGCCTTGTCTACACCATACTGCTGGGCGTATTCTCTTGTCGAAGGAAAATAATTGACGTCCATCCTTTCGTTTTGAACACGCAGCATATTGGCCACATCGCACCATTCCAGCGCCTTGCGCAGATTTGGCTCGACCGTGACGCCCAAGGATTCAATGTATCGTGGAATCAATGTTTTTGGTCCGCAGACTTTTACTTCCGCACCTTGCATCTGCAAGGCATATATGTTCGAGAGTGCCACCCTTGAGTGCAAGATGTCACCGACTATCACCACCTTCTTTCCGGCAACTTCGCCCAATCTTTCCCTAATGGTAAAACTGTCCAATAATCCCTGTGTGGGATGTTCGTGGGCTCCATCCCCTGCATTCACGATACTTGCCTTTACATTTTTTGAAAGAAAATAAGCTGCTCCCGGGTTGGAATGCCGCATCACGACCATGTCCACTTTCATCGAGAGGATGTTGTTTACGGTATCAATCAGGGTTTCGCCTTTCTTAACGGAAGATTGAGCTGCAGAAAAGCTGATTACATCTGCCGAAAGTCGTTTCTGTGCCAATTCAAAGGAAAGCTTTGTCCTCGTACTGTTCTCGAAAAATATGTTGGCTATCGTGATGTCCCTAAGCGAAGGTACTTTCTTGATCGGACGGTTGATGACTTCTTTAAAATGATCGGCAGTTTCAAAAATAAGGTCAATATCTTTCTTGTTGATATATTTTATTCCCAATAAATGATTTACGCTTAATTCGCTCATCTTGCTATATGTGTTGTGTTGTTGTGTGTTAATTTGTAATCAGGGAAACTACGTCTTCTCCATCATTCTCGATCCAGCTGACTTTTACCTTTTCGTTATTGATGGCATCCACCTGTCGGCCACGATAATCGGGCTGGATAGGCAGATGACGGCTGAAACGCCTGTCGATCAGTACCAGGAGCTCAATTTCTGAAGGCCGCCCGAAAGATTGAATCGCCGTCAGGGCGGAACGGATGCTTCTTCCCGTGTAGAGCACATCATCGATAAAAATGACTTTCTTGCCCTCTACGAGAAAATCGATCTTGGTCTTGTTGGCTTCCAAAGGCTTTTCCGTCCTCCGGAAATCATCCCTGAAGAAGGTGATGTCCAGATAGCCGATGTTGATCTTGCTGACCTTGTATTCGTTTTCCAAAAGCTGTTTCAACCTTTCGGCCAGGAAAGTTCCGCGGGGCTGGATGCCCACCAGGATGGTGTCCGAAAAATCCAAGTGTTTCTCTATTAACTGACAAGCCAAACGATGAAGGATGATATTGACTTCCTTTGAAGTGAGCAATATTTTTTGACTCATAATGCTGTGTTGTTTGGGATGTAAAAGTAACTAAAAAATTCAAAACCTTAAAATTGTATTTCAGAATCTTTCAGATGAAAAAATTTTAATCCTGAATATTAATTCTTAATTTAGTGCTCCCAAATTCAACGTAACCTACATTAATGTATCTCCAAATGAAGAATATTTTTCTTACAGACGATGATATCGACGATTGCTCCATGTTTTCAGATGCATTGAATGAAGTGTATACCGGAGCAAAACTCACCATAGCCAACAACGGCCTGAAACTGATGGAAGCATTGGAACAAGCCGTTCCGCCTCCGCCTGAAATTATTTTTCTTGATTTGAACATGCCTTTCAAGAATGGTTTCGAATGCCTTGAAGAGATCAGGAAATCCCCCAGGTACCAAGACATTCCCATTATTATTTTCTCCACCTCGTCCAACAATGATATCGTGGAGAAGACTTACCTGCACGGTGCCAATTATTACATCTGCAAGCCTGCCTCCTATTCCATACTGAAGAAGACCATACTGCACGTCTTGTCTTTTGACGTGAAGCAGCTCCAGCAGCCCGTGAGGGAAAATTTCGTCATCAATGTAGCCTGAAACTATGCCATCCATGGGAAAACTTATACGCTACCGCATACAGATTGTATTTACCGTTGCCATAATCGTACTGCTGTCGCTTTCGGTCTTTTCCTATCTGCGGATCAACAATCTCGTAAAAGCTTCCGCATTGGTCAACCATACGACCAATGTAAAGCTTGAATTGGAAAACATATTTTCTACCGTTGCCGATATGGAATCGGGACACAGGGGCTATATCCTGGCAAAGGACATAGGCTTCCTGACGCACTTCAACAGCCTCATCTACAGCACCCAATTGAAATTGAATGAAATCAATGCATTGACCGCCGACAACAATGAACAACAAGGCAATTTCATAAAGCTCAAGCTCCTGGTCAACAAGAGGATCGACCAGATGAAGGATGCCGTGCTCCAATCCAGGTCGGCCGAACTTACGCCTGAAACCTGGACAAAGGGCAAGGTCACAATGGATGAATTGCGGAACCATATCGACAAGATGATGGCCCAGGAGGAAATCCTGCTGAAGGAAAGAACCGATTCGTTGTCCTATGAGACCGTCCTTACTCCCGTTTTCACCATCGTCCTGATCTTTTGTTCGCTTGGTGTTCTTTTTGTATCCTATTATGTCATCACGAGGGAATTAAAGATTTCCAATATATTGAAAAGTGATCTGGAACTCCGGAAAAAGGAACTCCTGAATGCAAATAATTCCCTTTTGCAAAGCAACGTTTCCCTGAAGGAATCCAATGCTTCATTGGCCAAGATGAACAAGGAACTCGAATCGTTCACCTATATCTCCAGCCATGACCTGCAAGAACCGTTGCGCAAGATCCAGACCTTTGTTTCAAGGATCATTGACATGGAAAATCATTTGTCGGAAGATGGAAAGAACTACCTGAACCGCACACAGGAATCGGCTTTCAGGATGCAGAACCTGATCCGGGACCTGTTGGCCTATTCCCGTTTGAAAACAGAGATCTTTCCGATAGAAGACTGGAATTTAATCAGCCTTGTTGAAGAAGTGAAAAGCGACCTTGAAGAAGAAATCAATGAGAAAAAGGTACTGATCGAGGTTTCTGGCGAAAGCGAGGTCAGGATAATCGTATCCCAATTCAGGCAATTGCTTACCAATCTCATTTCCAATTCGATTAAATTTTCCGACAAGGAAAAGACCCATATCATCATTGAAAATAAAACCGTAAAGGGTACCGATGTTCCCGAAGAAGAGGGAGTCTTGAAAGATCAATCCTATTCAAGGATCACCGTGTCCGATAATGGCGTTGGTTTTGATCCGCAATTCCGTGATCGGATCTTTGAAGTCTTCCAGCGCCTGCACGACAAGAAATTCGAGGGAACCGGAATTGGACTGGCCATCGTCAAAAAGATAGTCGAGAACCACAATGGGTTTGTTTCAGCCGATGGAAAGGAAAACAAGGGAGCCACTTTCACCATCTATATTCCTGCCTAGCATCACAACACGTGTGCGTTGAATTTTTCACGATAGGCCGTTGGCGTCATCCCCACATTCTTCTTGAACAGGGACCGGAATGATTTCAGATCATTGTAACCCGATTCCAACATGACTTCCATCACATTCTGCCTGGAATGCTCCAGCAATTGCTTGGCAGCCTCAATCCTGGTCTTCTGGAGATATTCGATCGGCGTTATGCCCGTTACCTGCTTGAAACGCCGGACAAGATTACGACGGCTCGAAGGAATCCCTACGATGATCTCCTCGATCGTATTGGCATCCTTGTAACTGCTCTTTATCTTCTCCTGCGTCTTCCTTACGATATCATCCCCGTGGTCTTCCAATGGCAGGAAGGTTCCAAAATACGTCTGCTGCTTTCTGTCCATGTCAATCGAGAAGACCTTTGCGGCACGGACGGCAATCTTCCGGCTGCAGCAATTTTCTATCAGGCGCATCAAGAGGTAGAAGGTATTGGTGGCACCGCCACTCGTATAAAGATGGTCTTCTTCCGTCACCACGGCATCCGATTGAAGGAGCACCCGCGGAAAAGCATTTTCAAAAGCTGCCTTGGCATTGATATGGGTCGTGGCGGGCTTGTTGTCAAGCAATCCCGTGGAAGCCAGCAAGAATGCACCCGTGCAGAAACTGGCCAAAGCTGCTCCTTGCCTGTATTGTTGGACCAGCCAGGGAACCCAGGACCGATTTTTCTGCAATCCGTCAATGATCTTGTTGTCCTTGAAGGCAGGAATCAATATGATACTGTAAAAAGTTTCCGAATCGGCTTCCTTTAGGTTGTAATCCGAATAAATAAACGATTGCTTTTCACCATGGTGCAGAAAATCTATTTCAAAAAAGGGATCTTTTCCGTCTTCCACATAGAACCTGTTCACGGTTTCAAATAAATCCTGGATTGCGGCAACACTCAACAGACGGTGTTCCTGCGATAATAAAATACCTATTTTCATGTTCATCCGGTTAGATCTGGTAAACAAATATAATTGTTTTTTTGTCTTGAATACCCCTCCCTTATGACTTTTCAAGACCATACTTTCTGTTTTTACTTCTGTACTTTTATAAAAGTAGAAACAAAGTTTAGAATATATCAATCATGCTGCTAAGTTATACCATCAGGATAATGACAAATCTGGATATTGCCAAGGCCTTTTCAAGCGGAGAGTTTGCAAAGACCTATAATTTTATCGCCAAGGATGCAAGATGGACGGTTGTTGAAGAGAATTCCTTTGTTGGCAAGGATGCCATCATAGAAAACTGTGAAGAGGTGGCCCGTTATTTCAAATCGGTCGTAACCGAATTCGAAAACTTGAGCATCATTGCAGAGGACAACAAGGTTGCGATCCACGGAACGGCAAAATTTTTCCGAAATGACAAACTTCTCTCCTTTGTTTCTGCTTGTGACCTATATGAATTCAACGATAACAATCAGATCCAAAACATCACTTCCTACTGCATTCCCGCCAAATAACGATTAAGAAATCCTACAACTTATTGTCAGAATCATGTAATACGCTTTTTTAGAATCTTTAAGATATTTGCCATATCAATAACATAAAAAAACATAATTATGAAAAATTATATCTTAAGAATCAGTTTGATGTTGATGGTTTTATTTACGGCGACAAGCTGTGAAGTGGTAGAAGGAATCTTCAATGTGGGTGTGGGCGTTGGTGTCTTTATCGTGATTGCAATCCTGGCAGTGATCATTTGGATCGTCAGCAGATTCAGAAAATAATAAAAATAAAAATCCCATTTCATTCAAAACGAAATGGGATTTTTTTATTGGGTCAGGAGATTAAAGATTGTACATCTTCTTTCTCAATTCCTGTACCTTTTCATCGTCCAGGTAATCATCAAATGTCATGTAGCGGTCGATTGCTCCATTTGGTGTAAGCTCGATTACGCGGTTACCAACAGTTTGGGCAAACTCGTGATCATGCGTGGTGAAGATCACCGAACCTTTGAAGTTTTTCAACGAATTGTTGAAAGCCGTGATTGATTCCAGATCCAGGTGATTCGTTGGTTCATCCAGCATCAGTACGTTTGCCCTCTGCATCATCATTCTTGAGAGCATGCAACGCACTTTTTCTCCTCCTGATAATACGCGGCTTGTTTTCAGGGCCTCTTCTCCTGAGAAGATCATCTTCCCAAGGAAACCTCTTATATAGACCTCGTCTCTTTCTTCTTCGGTTTTTGCATATTGTCGCAACCAATCCACCAAGGTCAGATCATTTTCAAAAAAGGAATGGTTTTCAGCAGGCAGGTAAGCCTGTGTCGTGGTAATCCCCCAATCGAAAGTACCTGAATCCTGTGTCTGGTTCCCGTTCAATATTTCATAGAAAGCGGTAGTCGCACGGGAATCTTTGGAGAACAGGACAATCTTGTCTCCTTTTGCCATGTTCAAATCCACACCTGTAAAAAGTGTATCGCCATCTACGGAAGCACTCAGGTTCACGACATTCAAGATCTGGTCTCCGGCCTCTCTTTCCTGGTCGAAGATAATCGCAGGATAACGACGGCTTGAAGGCTTGATCTCCGCAATATTCAGCTTGCTGATCATTTTCTTACGGGAAGTGGCCTGCTTGGACTTCGCCACGTTGGCACTGAAACGACGGATAAACTCTTCCAATTCCTGTTTCTTTTCTTCTGCCTTCTTGTTTTGTTGCGCTCTCTGCTTGGCCGCCAATTGGCTGGACTCGTACCAGAACGTATAGTTTCCTGAATAATGGTTGATCTTTCCGAAATCGATGTCCGAAATATGCGTGCAGACAGCATCAAGGAAGTGACGGTCATGCGATACGACGATTACCGTGTTCTCATAATTCGCCAGGAAATGCTCCAACCAAGCGATGGTTTCAAAATCCAGGTCGTTGGTAGGCTCATCCATGATCAGCAAATCCGGATTCCCGAAAAGGGCCTGCGCCAAAAGCACACGGACCTTCAGTTTTCCTTCCAGGTCGCCCATCAGGGTATAATGGTTGTCTTCCGTGATTCCCAAGCTCGAAAGCAGGGAAGCCGCATCAGAATCTGCATTCCAACCGTTCATTTCTTCAAATTGCACCTGCAGCTCTCCTATCCTGTCGGCATTTTCATCCGTATAATCCAGATAAAGCTGGTCCATTTCCTTTTTAACGGCATACAGGATCTTGTTTCCCATCATTACCGTCTCGAGAACCGTATGCTCGTCGAACATGTTGTGGTTCTGGTTCAAAACCGACATGCGTTTTCCCGGTTCAAGGTGGATATGTCCCGAGGTAGGATCCATATCGCCTGAAATTATTTTTAGAAAAGTAGATTTTCCAGCACCGTTGGCTCCAATCACTCCATAAATATTACCGTGTGTAAAGGTCGTATTTACTTCATCGAACAAAATCCTCTTGCCAAACTGAACTGATAAATTGTTTACTGTTAACATTGATTGTAATTTTTAAAAAAGTTTTGCAAAAGTACGAAAAATAGTTTAGAATTGCAGCGCAAGTTATCACGCACATGCCGGTTACCCTATGTATGATTTTATTTTCAAGAATTTATTTTAAACCAATCTATATAAATGAGTTGAAAATCTTATTTAACTATGCATTAACAGTAAAATCACTTCCAAGTAAATATTTTTGTTCCACCATAACATTCTACAATGCATAACTTAAACGTTAGACTCCTCTTATCCCTTTCATTCGTTTTGGGGCTCTGCTCCTGCAACAAGAAATTCAAGGACGATAATTTCACGGCCTATTTTGGTGGCGAAGTATCAAATCCGACGAATCGGTACGTGCTTTTTTGCAAGGATTCGGAGGTTATCGATACCATCCCGCTGAACGAGGACAATACCTTCTTCAAGACGTTTGATTCCCTGGCGCCCGGCCTGTATTCATTCAAGCACGAGCCCGAATACCAATATGTGTATTTTGACAAGAACGACAGCCTGATGGTCCGCATCAATTCGCAGGATTTTGACGAGTCCATCATCTTTTGCGGAAGAGGCGAAGAGAAGAACAATTTTATGATGGAATTGTACCTGAAGAATGAAGACGACAAGAACAAATTGTTCGAGGTATTTGATTATGATTTTCCAAGGTTCTCCAGCAACATAGACTCTTCCTACAAGTCAAAAGAAGCGTTCTACAACAAGAAAAAGGAGGAATTGAAGTGGAGCGAGGATTTCGACAAGTATGCAAAAGCCTCGCTGGATTTCTTCCATTATTCTAAGAAGGAAATCTATCCGCTCGTGCACGAGATGAGAACCGGCGAGAACATTGAAAGCAAACTCCCGAAGGACTATTATGATTTCAGGAACAACGTCGACTTCAACAATGCCGCCTTTACAAATTTCTCTCCTTTCGTACGGTACCTTTCCAACATGATGAACAATGTGGCCACCGACAAGGAGTTTGCAAACGTTTCCGAAATTGACAAGGCGCTCGAAATCAACATCAAGAAATTGAATATTGCCGATACGCTTTTCAAGAACGAGGAAATCAAGAACATCGTCCTGAACAACATTGCCTTTACCTACCTGCTGGAAGACCAGAACATTGTGAACAACAAGAAATTCCTGGACAAATACCACGCCCTGTCAACCGACAAGGACCAGCACAACGAGATCATAAAAATCGGGAATGCCATCCAATCCCTGAAAACAGGCAACCATCTGCCGGACATCAACCTGGTTGATACCGAAGGAAAAGTGCAATCCATAAAATCAATCATCAAGAAGAAGACGGTTGTCTTTTTCTGGACCAAGAACCTGGAATCGCACATGGTTGCCGTCCACAAGAAAGTCTTGGAATTCCAGAAGAAACATCCTGATTACGACTTCGTGGCCATCTGTGTAGACGAGAACCAGGACAAATGGAAAGCCTCGCTGGCCAACTACAAGTTCAAGGGCATCAAGGAATACAGGGCCGAAAATTTTGAAGACCTGAAAGAGAAATGGGTGGTCAACAAGATCCACAGGACGATCCTGACCGATGCAACTGGAAAAATCGACAATGCCTTCGTGAGCCTGTTCGATTCCAAATTTGAAGAGAACCTGAAGTAATTTATTGAAATCACGCTATAATCAAAAAAGGCGATTTTCATATGAAAATCGCCTTTTTACTTTTATCAAAGTATCTTAATTAAAATACTATTTATTTCCTTTTTCGAAATCAGCAATGAACTGTGCCAATCCGATATCCGTCAATGGGTGTTTCAACAATCCGCTGATGGCAGAAAGTGGTCCCGTGATAACATCTGCACCAATCTTCGCACAGTTGATGATGTGCATCGTGTGGCGAACAGAAGCAGCCAAGATTTCAGTCTCGTAACCGTAGTTGTCATAAATAAGACGGATGTCCTCGATCAATGACAAGCCATCCGTGGAAACATCGTCCAAACGTCCTATAAATGGAGAAACGTAAGTGGCACCTGCCTTTGCAGCCAACAAAGCCTGTCCTGCAGAGAATACCAAGGTCACATTGGTCTTGATTCCCTTGTCAGAAAAATATTTACAGGCCATGATGCCCTCTTTTGTCAAAGGCAATTTCACCACGATCTGGTCGTGCAGGTCGGCCAATTCCTCACCTTCCTTGATCATTCCCTCGTAGTCGACAGCGTTCACTTCCGCACTTACATCACCGTCCACAAGGTTGCAGATGTCAACGTAATGTTTCAGGATGTTGTTCTTTCCCGTGATTCCTTCCTTTGCCATCAATGATGGGTTAGTCGTTACACCATCCAAAACTCCCAGTGCTTGTGCCTCTTCAATCTGAGCCAGGTTCGCCGTGTCAATAAAAAACTTCATATCTATATATTTAATTGTGTGTTTATTTTTTCCTGCTGCAAGGGCACGAAGTTAAACTTCAAAGCCTTGCGCCTTCACGGCTGTTTCAAAACCGGTGCAAAATTACAACTTATAATGGTTCATCAGCATTTTTTCATAAACTTTATCGGGCAGGATCCGCTTCAGCACGATTGAGAACTTCTGCATGAAAACGCCCACCTTGTAATGCACTCTTGGATTTGGATCTTGAATGATCTTGTACACGGCTTCCGCCATCTCGTTGGGATTGCTTCCGGAATCCACGTGCTCATCCATCATTTTCAAGGTATTTTCATAAGGAATGGCATAATCCGACCCTGGAATCAGCGGTGCGTGGAAACGTCCCGAAGCGATATTGGTGGCAAAATCACCCGGAGCCACGTTCGTGATGTGGATTCCCAGGGATTTCACTTCCATCCTCAAGGCCTCCGTGATCAATTCCAACGCCCCCTTTGAAGCCGAATAGACGCTCCTGTAAGGCAATCCCATATAGCCAGCAATCGAGGTGATGTTGATGATCAAACCTGATTTCTGGGAACGCATCTGCGGCAGCACGGCTTTCATTACCTCGATCGGCCCGAAGAAATTGGTCTCGAAGTTGTTCTTGATTTCAGCCGTTGGAATTTCTTCCAAGGGTCCGGTGATACCGACGCCTGCATTGTTGATGACCACGTCCAATCGTCCTGAAACCTGGATGATCCTTGCAACTGCGGCCTGTATGCTTTCCACATTCCGGACATCGAGTGCGACCAATGGAAATATGGAATTAACCACTTTTTCGGGATTGCGGCTGGTGCCGTAAACGATGAAACCTTTGCGGTGCAGGAATTCGCCTATGGATTTTCCGATTCCGGAAGAGCCTCCTGTTATGAGTATTACTTTGGACATCTTGTCTGGGTTTTTCGAATGTTCGAAATTGTGCCCAAATTTAGTGTTTTGGATTTTTTAATTGCAGAATTTGAGAAGGAAATTTGTTTTCATCTTTTTGCCATGGATACTACCGATTAAATGGATTCCTGATTATAAAGCAGAGTGTGAAGGTGTACCGCAAATTCGCCAATTGTTCTACCAAAAGTCAAAAGGATGCCTTTTGTTATTGCCGTAGCCCTGACTGGAGGGAAAAACCTTTTTTATTTTTTCCTTAAAAGGAAAGGTTTTGACAAGCTATCTACTTTGTTTTCATCTTTTTGCCACGGATACCACAGATTAAACGGATTTTAAAAATTTCTTGATTATAAAACAGAGTGTGAGGTGTACCGCAAATTCGCCAATTGTTCTACCAAAAGTCAAAAGGATGCCTTTTGTTATTGCCGTAGCCCTGACTGGAGGGAAAAACCTTTTTTATTTTTTCCTTAAAAAGGAAAAAGTTTTGGAAGGAAGGCAGGAACATGGTTTAAAAAGATATCTTCGATTTGCTCCAAAAAAAAATCCTCCTACAAGGGAAGACTATTATTATTGAAACTGGACAAGTACAGTTTGAAAAAAAATGGCAAGCTACCTACATCGCACCGCTACAACCGCTTACCCTTGCTGCGTTCCCACCCTGGGGGAGTCTGCAGGAGCTGGTCGTGTAGGACTTGCCGCTGCAAATATACAATCTTTTTGTATTTTTGCAAGCCTAAAAGCGGATATTCATTATGTTTGTATCTTGCAAAAATTTTAAATCACCAATGAAAAATCATAACTTACTATCAGTCATTTTATTAGGATTGACAATCTTCAGCTGCGGGGACGAAAAAAATTCCGCAAAGGATCTTTTCAGCTTTGACGGGGCCAAGCTGCAGGAGCAATACAAGCCCGGCGAGTCGATTGCCATGGGCATCCTGAATGCCGAAAACAAAAAAATCGACAGCATCGTCTATTATGTAAACAACAAAAACATCGGGTCAAGGAAAGGTGACGAGAAGATCGCCTTTGACCTGACGGCTGAAAAATTAGGCTACAAGAACCTGAAGGCATTGGTTTACTTCGAAGGCGGACACCAGGAGACGGAAACACGGGTGGAACTGGTTTCGGGCATACAGCCGAAATTGTTGTCGTATGAGATCGTAAATATATACCCGCACGATATCAAGGCCTACACTCAGGGATTGGAATTCTACCGCGACACGCTTTTTGAAAGCACGGGCAACGGTGCCGGAAATTCAACAGGCATCAGGGGAATCTCGAGCTTGAGAAAAACGGATTACAGGACCGGAAAGGTGTACAAGCAGGTGGACCTGGAAAACAACATGTTCGGCGAAGGGATGACTGTCCTCAACAACAAGGTGTACCAGCTGACGTACAAGGAAATGACCGGATTTGTGTACAATGCCGATAATTTCAAGAGGGAAAGGTCCTTCAAGTATTTCCGCCAGATGGAAGGCTGGGGATTGACAAACGACGGAACGAATCTCTACCAATCGGACGGCAGCGAGAAGATCTGGATCCTGGACCCTGAAACCTTGAAAGAGGTTGACAACATCAACATCTATACGGGTCCTGCAAAGGTGAAGAATGTAAACGAGCTGGAATGGGTGGACGGAAAGATCTACGGGAACGTATACCAAAGGGACGCCATTGCGGTCATTGACCCTAAAACAGGAGCCGTGGAAGCGATCCTGGACCTGAAGGACCTGAAAACAAAAGTGCTGCAGCATCCCGACGTGGATGTGTTGAACGGGATTGCGTATCATGCAAAGACCAAGACATTCTTCGTCACGGGCAAGAACTGGGACAAGATGTTTGAGATCAGGATCAAATAGGAAATTATAACTGATATTTAAGAAATTGCAGGCCGGGAAGCCTGCAATTTTTGTTTATATTTGTGTATGACCCCTAAAAAGAAAAACCATGTTTAAGATCCTAGCAAAACTCAACAAGCTCCTCCTCCCCAATTTCACCAAGCAGGGATTGGACATTGCCAAGGCAAAGAAATGGCAGCTGGCCCTCATTGCCTGGAAATATTATGTGACCAAGAAAGCACTGGACTAATAGACCAAAGGCGAGTAGATTTCATATCGGCTGATCTTGTTCCTTCCGTTCAGGAACGACAACTCCATCAGGAAATTGAACTGGACGATCTCGCCTCCCAATTGTTTCACCAGCTCCCCAACGGCCTTGGCGGTTCCGCCCGTTGCGAGCACATCATCGTGTATGAGCACCTTTTCGCCTTTCCGGATGGCATCGGTATGGATTTCGAGCGTATCGGAACCATATTCCAACTCATACGAAGCCGCAATTACAGAAAATGGTAATTTTTTTGGCTTCCGGACCGGAACAAATCCAACGTTCAATTCCTGTGCGAGCAGCATCCCGAAAAAGAAACCACGGCTCTCGACTCCCACCACCTTGTCAATCTTTTTATCGCGTAAGCTCCTCACCAAGAGTTGCAAGCATTCTTTCCGTGCTTCCGGATCATTGAGCAAAGGGGTTATGTCCTTGAAGTTGATTCCCGGTTTTGGAAAATCCTGTATGTCGCGGATGTAATCGTTTATTGCCATTTTTTTTGATTTTATATTGGATTTGATTTGCAAGTTAAGCATATTTCCTTATATTTGCACCCGAATTAAAGGCCTCGTGGCGCAACTGAATAGCGCATCTGATTACGGCTCAGAAGGTTACTGGTTTGAATCCAGTCGAGGTCACTTAAGGAGACACTATTTAATAGTTGTCTCCTTTTTTTATGACAATAAAAACCTGTGAACCAAACTGTTACCGCCTGGTCATTCATAGTTCGATTTTTCTGCTACATTTTCCTTGACATGGTAATAAGGGCATCTTTTTGTTGATCCACGGGAAAAGCTTCCGGTTAGTTTCCGGTCACAAAGGAGACATGTCAAAAATCCTCTTAAAAAAAAATATTGCTTTCAGGTTGTCTGTTTTAGCAGTAACCTTCCTTATTTGTAGTAATGATACGCTGAACTTCGTGAAACATTGTTTCTGATATCAATGGGTCATAAGATCCCTTTACTATTTGCTGCTCCTCAGAGTTGAATTCTATTGGAATAAGACCACAATAAACAGGATTACGTATAATCCTGAAAAAATGCTCAAATTATATCAAAATCAGATTAAATGGATCATAAAAACAGTTTACAAAAGCTCCATTCCGTAATTTGTGTCACATCTACCGACTTTTGTATAGCTTACAGGATCATTTAATGTCCCAACTTTGCATCATCATTTAACAACATAAAAATTAAATAATGAGCGAGACAACAGATACAAAACAATTATTCCAAAGTTTTACATTTAAAAACGGAATCAAAACTAAAAACAGGATTGCAATGGCGCCAATGACAACCTGGGCCAGCAACGACGATTACACGATATCGAATGATGAAATAAAACATTATGAAGCCCGAAGCGGAAACGTTGGACTGGTAATAACAGGATGTACCAGAGTAATAGCAGATGGAATTGGTTTTAACAATGAATATGCCTCCTACGATGACTCTTTTCTTCCAAGTCTTAAAAAACTGGCTGCCGCTGCAAAAAAAGGTGGCTCACCTGCAATACTTCAAATTTATCATGCCGGAAACAAAGCGGTTCTGGATCTTATTCCGGATGGTATTCCTGTTAGTGCAAGTCCAATCGCATTAGCACCGTCGATGTTTTATGCGGGAGGAGTCGTATCTCGTGAACTTTCACATGAAGAAATTCTGGAGATGATAAAGGCTTTTGGCGAAACTACCCACCGAGCAATCAAGGCAGGTTTTGACGGAATAGAATTGCATGGCGCTCACGGATTTCTATTGCAGAATTTCTTTTCGCCTTATTATAATCAAAGAACCGACCACTGGGGTGGATCTGCTGAAAAACGAATGAATTTTGCCGTAGCAGTAATCAAAGAAATTCAGGATGTAATTAAAAAGTATGCGGAAAGACCATTTATGATAGGTTTCAGAATCTCACCAGAAGAGCCTGAAAGTTATAGAGTGAAAGATACCTTTCCATTGATCGATAAACTAATTGACTGCGGAATTGATTATTTACACGTTTCACTTGCTGATTTACTTGCTCAAAAGTCGGTAGATGATCAAAATGGCGATACTCCTATTTTAAAATTGGTACTCGATCATGTTAATCATAGAATACCTGTAGTTGCTGCTGGAGCTATCAAACAGTTTGATGAAGCAACAAAGGCACTTGAAATGGGACTATCACTGGTCGCTATTGGACATGGGCTTATCATCAATCCTGATTGGGTGGAACTTGCGTCTAATGAAGAAAAAGCGGAAGAAGTTTTAAGTATGTCTAAAGCTGATAAATTGGCTATACCTAAAAAACTGCAAGAATTTATTAAAATAGCAACGGGATTTTTTCAGGTAACGGATTAGCCTTGCTGTTTTAGACTTTGGAAATTTATCAGAGTAAAATGAAAAAATGAAAAAAAAATAACCGAAATTGGTGCAAAAGGATAAATGGAATTCCTCCAACAAAATTATTGAGCCATGGATTGCTGGAAACCTTCGGTTATTTTTTGAATAAAGTATAGTATTAAGATAAATTAAGGAAGAACAGGTCATATGAAACATTATAAAACGATAAGTGAACTCTTTAAATCAAACGGATTTTCGCCACCTGAAAATCCGTTGATGGGTCTATTGACTTTTGAGGAGTCACAAAAATGCACTTTTATCGAAAGAGAATTTACAATGGCGTTCTATACGATTGCCTTAACAAAATTAAAATCAGGGACATTTCAATATGGCAGGACAAAGTACGACCACGAAAATGGTTCCCTCGCTTTTCTAAAGCCACATCAGATAGTAATGATGAATAATGTGGAAACAAGCGAAAAAGGATTTCTACTATATATCCATGAAGATTTTTTAGTGAACCATAACCTTCATTCAGAAATAAATAAATATGGGTATTTTGATTACGAAGTGAACGAAGCTTTACATCTGTCGCCAAAAGAAGAAGACATTGTATGGGATTTATTCAACAAGATAAAGTTGGAGTACTACAATAATCAAGATGAGTACAGCAAAGATATTGTGCTTACCCATATCGATTCCATTTTAAAATATGCCCAACGGTTTTACAAACGGCAATTCTTGAACAGGTCTGCTTTATCAGGCACCATAATCACGAAATTTACCGACATACTGAAACAGTATTTTGAAAACAGTGGCCTGCAAAAAAACGGCTTGCCTTCTGTAAAATATATGGCTACCAAATTGGCCTTGTCACCAAAATACTTAAGCGATTTATTAAAACAAGAAACAGGTAAAACGGCACTGGAACATATTCACATTGCATTAGTTCTCGAAGCCAAAAATATTTTAATGAGTACCGACAAAACCGTAGCCGAAACGGCCTATCAATTGGGTTTTGAAAACCCACCTTACTTTTCAAGACTTTTTAAAAAAGAAGTTGGCGTTACGCCAACGGAATATAGAGAACAGTTTTTGAATTAGAAAACCGGACTAAAATATAACATTTCCTATTGTTTGGATGTGCCTAATTTTCTAGAAATACTAAATTGGCATTTGTCCCTTAATTCCTGATTTTTTTTAAGAGTGCGTAGTACTTTCGCTATTGAACTTCCTATTCAAAATAGTTAATGCTACCAAGTCTCTTTTATTATTCTAATTAACTATTGGTCTTGAAAATCACTTAAGATCTTAATAGACAGGTCTTAATCTTCAATTACCATATGCTTTTTAATCTTTACAGTAACCATGCTTTAATTTCATAAAGAAGTAATAGCAGGACAAGGTATTAGATTTTTAAATTTTGAAAGCCCTATTCATGGAACCAATAGATCACTTAAAAGTTTTAAATCTTCAACAAAATGGTTCGAACTTCGTACCAGCGGGATCACGAATTTTGATAGTCAATGACTGCAAACGATAACAAAAGCCCAGTATTTACTGGTTTTTTCGTTTTAACTACCTCCTTTTATTTTCCTTGTCCAATTCGTTACTCCCTCCTATCATTTCTAAAAATATAGATTGGACTTTTTTTCTTTGAACTATCAATCACGTAATTTCAAGATTGAATTCTAATTTCAGTACTGGATTGTTTTGACACACCGTTTTTACCCTACATTCAAGACACACAAGTTTAAACTCCTGAATTTCTTTTCCTAAAAATGCCCCCAAATAGTGTCTGACTTTTTAGGGGCATTGCAAATTAAAGAGGCTTTTTATTTTACTATCCTGGATATCCACAACTTGGCAGCGTACCTCCACATGCAGCTGCAAGTGTTGGAATATTCCACATTCCGAAAATGGCGTAGTTTCCGCCTACCAATGTTGACACAGTCACCAATGAACCCGTTGTTGGTATTTTCAAACCTGGAAACAATACGCCATCAACGTGCACATAATAGGGACCAGCAGGCCCACCAGCCACACTAAGCTTCATTGTGCCACCCATGCAAGCAGTGACACAGGCCGAGACAGCAACCTCGGGTTTCTTAAATTCTTCTTTCTTTGCAGGTTCACCAGGAACCATGAAACCAAACAGCAACAGGGGGATTGCCAGTAAAAGTAATCTTTTCATAATTAATAGGTTAAGGATTAATATTGAAGCTAACTTACAAAATTATATTGATCTTTAGGTATTTAGGATATACGATTTTTCAAGCACCTATTAGAACTACCGTGACACGATTCAAGCCGTCAAAATACCACTACTTCCCGCTATTACATTGTCACAACCATTTTTCTCTTAACAAATCAACAGCAACCGATATTCTCCTTCCTTTTCTACTGGTGCCCTGTGGATACAAGGAAGCACTTGTTGTCCCGGATGCTCCACAGCCAGACGCCAAAGATGCATTATCCCCAGATTGACAGGTTCCACATCCTCCCCTACCTGGTAATGCAGATCAAAGCAATGCTCCTTTAAAAAGTCTTCGAATTCTTCCTCTGTTCCAGCATGCAACTTTTTTAGTTCCGCGCGGATTTCCGGAATCAGAATTTTCTGCCGCGCCTGTGAATTGGAAACAATATCACTTGCCGCTCCGTGGTAGGTACATAAAAAAGTATCTGTTGCAACCGGCGAACGGTCAACATGAAACGAATACACGTCAGTGGATATGAACTCCAATTCATCATCACGCTCATAGCACTTCAGCAAATTAAGAACGGGCGAAGCGCCAAAATCACCCAACAATTGCAAATCATTCAATATTATTTCGCGCGCCCTGTTCCCCTTTTCTGACAGCCGGAGTGCGAGCAAATCCTCAGGGGAAACTTCCGTTATATTTTCCTTCAGGCACAATTTTGTTACAATCTCGCTAAAATCGCCGTCCAAATTCCTGTACCAGCATAATGCGTTTGTTGCGCCCTTGAAATCGGTTTCCACAAGCTGGGAGAAAGTAGCCACCCTGCCAACTTGGTTGCTGCCATCAAATGTATTGTTCATGGTATTCTATTAACTGATTGTTTATTGATATTTATTGATGTAAACCGTCTTCTTGTTTACAAATTCCTGGATACCGTCCTGTGAAAGTTCACGACCGTATCCTGAATTTTTAGTCCCTCCGAAAGGCAATCTCTGGTCACTCTTTACCAGTTCATTCACAAAGACCGCCCCTTCCTCAAATTTCGGCACCAATCTGGATGCCTTTTCAAAGTCCTCCGTGAAAATTGCAACCCCAAGTCCAAACGGGCTGTCATTTGAAAGCCGAACAGCCTCCTCTTCATCCTTAAACGTCGTGATTCCGATCAAAGGTCCAAAAACCTCTTCCTTGAAGATAGCCATATCTGTTGTAACACCACCTATGACGGTAGGTTCGAAATAAGCCATCTCCCTTTTGCCTCCCATTAGAACTTCTGCGCCTTTGTCCAGGGCCTCCTGAAGCTGCCTTTCCAGTTCCTCCGCAAGGTCGACACGGGCCATGGTACCTATCGTTGTTTCCTCATCCAATGGATCTCCCGGACGCAGCTTGCCGACAGCTTCCAGAAAAGCTCTTGTGAATTCTGCCGCAATGGATGATTCCACCAGCAGGCGCTTTCCAGCGATACAGCTCTGCCCCGCATTCTGAAAACGTGCCTGCACGCAGGTTTTCACGGTCTGCTCAAGATTACAGTCCGCAAAAACAACCAAGGCATTGCTGCCGCCCAGTTCGAGTACCGTCTTTTTTATTTCACTTCCGGCAATGGCTGCCACAGCCCTTCCCGCCGCCTCACTTCCCGTCAGCGTAACCGCCTTCACCTTGGGGTTCCTGATGATTTCTTCCACCATCTTGCTGCCAATGGGCAGATTCGTAAAACAACCTGCAGGAAAGCCCGCCCTTTCGAATATCTTTTCAATACTCATGGCACTTTTCATCACATTGCTGGCATGTTTCAACAGCGCTACATTTCCTGCCATCAGTGCGGGTACCACAAAACGCATGACCTGCCAGAACGGATAATTCCACGGCATTATAGCCAAAACAATTCCTATTGGCTCATAGCTCACATAACTCTTGTGCGCTTCTGTTTCGATTATCCTATCGGCAAGCATTTGGGAAGCATGTCCTGCGTAATACTCACATAGATCAGCGCACTTTTCCACTTCTGCCAACGACTGGGTGATGGGCTTTCCCATCTCCCGGGTAATAATTTGCGCGTATTCGCGAGCATTCTTCCTCAGCTCCTGGCCGACAGCCCTAATCAATATCGAACGTTCCGAAAAGGGCACTTCTCTCCATGACTTGTACTGCAATTCCGCCCTGTCGATTGCATGCTCCACTTCCTGCTTCCTGAATTCAGCGACCTCATATACCGTCTCCTGGTTGTAAGGATTTATAGACTTTATCATAGTATTATTATTTTTTACCCCATTTAATTAAAAGCTTTGTAAAAGGTACAATTTATTTTAATTTTAATATTGCAAGAAGCGGGTTATTTTTCCAAACTGCGAAACAGTGAAAGCTTTTCATATATCGTATCAAAGTCATAATGTAAAAACATATATCTTAGATCCATCTGAAAAGCTTGGAAGCAAGAATTCCTATGCTGGACAAGCCAACTGGAAAAAGAAAGCCTGTATAGCTTTGAAAGATCTTATAAACCCAAGGCCCTGCTTTAATGCATCATAATGTAAAAGCAGAAAGCCCCTCGTTTAAAAAAATTTGGGGCTTCCAATAACAAAAACTAAATCAGAAAATTATCGCTTGAGGGAAAAATGGGCCCTGAATTCCTTGGTTGCTCCATGTTCAAGATATGTAACGGTAAACCAGTAATCAGTCGACGGCAGCCGCGAACCGTTATAGGTACCGTCCCAACCCTGCCTGTCGTAAGGGCGCAGCTGCTTGATAAGTTTTCCATACCGGTCGAAGATATAGATCATTGCCTCCTGATAGTCGGCCAATGTGGTGATGTTCCAGCTGTCATTGTAACCGTCGCCATTAGGGGTAAAGAATTTTGGATAGTCTATGATCATAATGTCCTCCATGTCCAATGTCGAGGCATCACAAGGACTGTCTGAAACACTCCTTATGTGTACGGTATGCAGGCCAGAACCCACATTAGCAAATACATTGCTGTCCTGATAGGGACCATGGTCCAGGCTGTACTCGTACTCCCCTTCGCCTTCCACAATTACTGTAATTACCGCGTTGTCGCTAAAAGCATTTGTTACCGTATAGCTGGCCACTATTGCGGCGGCAGGTTCACTCCTCGTGACCGTTACCGGTGCCATTGGCTCCGATATGCAACCACCCGGCACTGTGGTCACCCTGACTGTATAACTTCCCGCCTCTGTCACTTCATGGATCGGTCCTGAAACTCCTGGAATTACTCCTCCATCCCGGTACCACACAAAGCTGTGTCCCGCTGCGCCTAGCCCAGTGTCAAGGATGTGGGTGCTCAGTATTTCATTTGTTACCGCATCCACGCAGATGGTGCCTCCTTCCAATTTCGGCTCCGGAAGCTGTTCCACGTGCAGGAAGAAGCTGGTAAAATCAGGACAGCCACTTATGGTGGAGGTATTCACGATGCGTACCCATATCTCTTGGATATTGGCGGTCTGGCTCTGGTAGGCGAAAGGGCCGGGGATCGGATCCTCCCCGCTTTGGGCATCCGAGGCCGAAGTGTGGTAGGTAATAGCACGTGTTGCCGGGTACTGGGTTCCCAGTACCTCTCCTTCCACGAGGGTAAGGTCGAAGACAAACAGCCCGTCGTTATCACCATCAGTATCACATTCCATGAAGCTGCCGGACATTACCGGATTGGCAATGGCCTGCTCTTGCACCACAAGGCCAAGGCTGCCAATGTATACGCAGCCGGTGGCTGTATGGGTTACCCTTATCCAGATGGTGCCCGAAGGAGCGAGATAAGTCATGGGCAGTGCCGTATCCGGATCTCCATCGAGGGCTGCCTGCTCGGATGCGTAGTAAGCTACTTGGTATCCCTGCACCCCGCCTGTTATCTGAGGGGTTATCTCCGAGAGGTCGAACCTACCTTGTCCTGATTGCGTTTCACAGGCATGGAACGGACCGAGACCGTCCATGACGGGAGCGGGTGCCACCCTGATGGTAAAATGGGTAATGTACTCGCAGTTGTATACATTTTCCGCAGTCACAAAGATGATCTGCTCTCCTGGAACGGTATTCTCAAAGGCGGCAGGATTGGTGATTGTCACCAGGTTCCCCGCCTGCTCATAAGAATAGACCAGCACTAGTGAGGGCGCATTGGCTATCTGCCCATATTTTGTGGTAAGGTCAAAGGTTTCTATCCCGTTACCGGGATCATTGGCATCACAGAGGATGTAATCAGGTATGGTATCGTTCAAGTCCGGCAGGGGGTTCACAACAAGGTCCAACTCACCGCTGACCGTACAGCCCGGGGCATTTATATTATGTACCTTGAAGTATATCGTTTCATGATAAGCCATCATGTTCACATAAGATGCCGGTGCAACGATGGGTTGGCTTCCCACCATATCTGCAAGATTCTTATAGAAGGCCACTTGGAGGTCATCATTGCCACCCGTTATCTGTGGAATGGCCTGGGTGAGGTCAAAGCTTGCAGTGCCTCCTCCCTGCTCCTCTTCGCACGCAATAAGGTCCTCTGGTTCCGTAATAATGGGCATAGCGCTTACGACAAGTTCAAAAGTGGTGATGTCATGGCATCCACTTCCGATATTGGTGACACGGGCATAGAGGGTCTGGGGATTCGCAGTGTTGGTGTAGGGCGCAGCAGGCAATGGTTCCTCCCCTGCCATGGCCAGTTCTTCTGTTGGGTGGTAGGTTACGGTATAACCTCCTGGGCCTTGATTTCCCAGGATGGTTCCCGTCTGGGTTGACAGGTCAAAAACGGCAAAGCCATCGCTTGGTACATCGTCGCAGGCAAACATATCTACTGCTTCATTGGCAATTACTCCCTGTACAATGGTAATTTCCTTTTCCAAAGTGATAGGGTAGCCCAGATCAGTAACGATATCCACAGTTACCATATAGGTGCCGGGAGCACTGAAAATATGGGTTGCCTCTATCTCAGTTGAAGTATTATCGGCCCCGGAATCAATATCACCGAAATTCCAAGTGGCTGAGGCCAGTTGTGAATGGGTTTCAACTGCCAGCGTGGTGGGCTGGCCATAACATCTATTTGCAAAGGACAACTCAAATTTGAAATACGAGGAAATAAACTGGGGAAGGCCCAAATTACAAGATTTTCCTGCCAGGTAAACCCCGTTTTCTTCGAAATTACAGGCCGCTCCCACTTCGTTAGGGCTGTGGATAATACTCAGGTATCCAGGAGTACCAAAATGTTTCGACACATATATCTTTCCATCAATACCCAATTGCAGAGCACCATACTGATATTGCGGCGCCACAATAGTTTCAGAAGACTGGATAGCTGACAAAGTGGGTTGGCTGAGGTCATACTGGTAGATCCTATAGCCTGAAATGGCTCCTGCACTGCAATACAGTATGCTGCTATTGGGAGAAAATTCAACTCCATACGCAAATAAAAAATCGTTTAGCATTATAGGGTTGGAAACTATTCCAGTACCAGTATCAAAATCAAACAGTTCCAGGCTAAAGTTATAGGAGATTGCACTTGCCAACTTACTTCCGTCTGGTGATGCTTTCAAATAGCCTATAGTACCACTTCCATAAATACTGTCATCATTTACAGCCCCCACACTACTGACCACTGCAGTTTGAGAAACTCCTGAAGCGGTAACCAAGAAGGCAATAAACTCATCCGTACCGAAGATATGTGAGATTACCCAAATGTCCTCACCATTGGTATGGTAGGTCGCGGCTATTTTTTCAGCTACAGGTGTGGCCAATTGAATATTCTTTTCAGCACCAACTACTCCACCCAGTCCCCCATCCAGTTCCATGTCAATCTTTGAATACGTCAAACCATTGCTGTTTCCTTCATAATCAACCACAAAGACATAATAAATAGTGTTGCTCCCCGGGGCGGGAACAATAATGGCAGATTGCGTGCTGCTGTCATGGCCCAACAGTCCGGTGCCATTCAACATTGATTGATGGTTCGCGTTAAAAATTTCAATGCCATTCGTATAGAACAATAGATTCCCTTCCGAATCTGAAATCGTCGCACAACCCTCACTCTGGTTCAATTGCCCATCAGTCAATGCAACTGGAATTCCTGAATTAAAATCGACACCCGCGTGATTCCCGAAATACCAGTTGGCTCCTTCCTTTTGTGAAAAAGCGTAAAAGGAGACTAAAAAAATTACGATCTTTATAATGTGCTTTGTCATACAATTATTTTAAAACAAGGGTTTACTGTATCCTTTTGGTTTTAGTGTCTGCCAATCCTTACATTGATCATGTTGCGGAATCGGAATATAGCACCAGCATTTCAATACGATTTCATTCTTTCCAAAATGTGACCATTGATTCTGCTCAAAATCAAAATATCCCAGCTCAAAAGATTCCAAATTTTCACCGTAAATGATGACCGTCACACTGAAGGTTGTATCACCTGCATCTGGAATCGGTTCTTGGGACATTGGGTAAAATAAATTATTTTCCATATTCTTGCATTTAAATTCGTGGACCTGCATCCTTATTTTTTCCTATCAGACTAACAGGAACGTGCCCTACTGTTGTGCTACTTTACTATACTAAACTCGCACCTCCTGTTTTGTGCATGTTGTACTTCCGTACAATCGGCACATGCCTCCTTGGGCTCACTTTCTCCAAGCCCCTTGCCCGAGATGCGTTCCCTGGATATGCCTTTTGAGAGTACATATTGCACCGCTGCCTTGGCCCTGCGTTCAGAAAGTCTCTTGTTGTAGGGTGCATCTCCCCTGCTGTCGGTATGTGCGCGAACCATTATAACCATGGCATCATTCTCCTTCATGGCTTCTACCAGCTTGTCAAGCTCAAAGGCTGCCTCCCGGGTGATGTTGCTGGCATCATATTCAAAGAAAATGGTGTTCAGTACTATTTCTTTCTGGTTTACTATTCTTGCCAAGGGGTAGAGTTCCGCCTTTACGTCCACCCTGCCGTCCTTGGCCCTGCCGATGGGAAAAGTACCACCTTCATACCCGTCGTGGGTGGCTTGCATGGTATACGCCTTTCCACAGTCAACGGTATAGCTTGCGCTGCCATCATCCCCTGTGGTCAGGGTTTCGAGAACATTCTTGTTCTCATCCAGTACCGCTATCTTCACTTTGGCCAGCGATGCCGCAGTTACTGCATCTTTTACCTGTACCGTTACTGCCACACCGCATACAGGCACTGCACTATACATCTGGTCGATACCACTGCGGTTGCTGCTGAAGAAACCTATGTTGCTACCATTGTTGAAGCTAAAAGCAAAGTCATCCTTTGGCGAGTTTACCGGGAGTCCCACGTTTCTGGCTACCGTACCCTTGTCAAGGTCGATCTCAAAAATGTCAAGTGCTCCGAAGCCCTGCCTGCCGTTGGAGGCAAAGTACAGCTTGTTGTCATCTGTAATGTAGGGGAAATTCTCCTTCCCTTCGGTGTTTACCCCTGGCCCCAGATTTACCGGTTCGCCGTAGCTGTTGTTGTCCTTCACCTCTACCTTCCAGATATCCGTATCCCCCATACTGCCTTCCCTGTTGGAAGCGAAGTAAAGGGTCTTGCCGTCCTTGCTGATGGCCGGGTTGCCGGTACTCCATCTTTTGTCGTTGAACGGCAGCGCCTGGATGGAACCCCATTTACCAGCTGCCTTTGTGGTCTTGAACAGGTAGACCTGCCCGATCTTGAGGTTGTTTTCCCTGTCTTTTTCGAATTGCTTCCTTCCCTTGAAGCTCTCGCTGGCAAAGTACATCGTATTGCCATCGGCTGTCACGGCTGCAGGACCGTCGTGCCATTTGCTGTTTACCGCCGATACGGGCTCGGGAGCGCTGAAGCCACCCTCGGCATCGTAGGTGGCCATATAAAGGTCAAGATAGGGCTGCTCATTGGCTCCGTATGTCTTCCCAGCCGTATTGCGGCTACTGGCAAAGTAAAAGGTATTGTCATCAATCAGCACGCCTCCAAAGGAGCTGTACTTGCTATCATTGATGTCAAGCAGCTTTTCGGTAAAGAGCGCGCCCTGGCTCCTCAGCCTGGGAAGGTAGTTGGGGTTTTGCACAAAGGTGATCGACCTCTGATCGGCAGGAGCCATACGAGCAAATGCCTGCATCTGTACATTGGCCTGTTCATACCTGCCTTCTGCCTTGAGCATCTGTGCGTAGCGGTAGTGGGTCTCTGCATCCTGTGGGGTCTCCACCGCCCTGGCATACCATTGTATGGCTTCCCTGGTGTTGAAGACGTTGTAGTAGCTGTCGGCCAGTTGCTTGCAAACATAGCCGTCCTTATCCTTAAGCCTCAGGTAGGCTTCTGCCGCCTCCACATACTCCATCCTGGCATACAGCTTGTCTGCCTGATGGGTTTCCGTGGTTTGTGCAGTTGCGGCAATCGTGGCCAGCATCAAACTGAGGATAGTATATATATTCTTCATTTTCTTTTGTCGCTTTTTAGGTTAGAAATAACGTGGTGAACGGGATACTCTTGTCGGGAAGTTCAGGTCGAACAGCAGCATGACCTCGTGCGATGACGGGGTGGTGACCTTCAGGTCTGAGACGATATGGTCGTAGGCATACCCTATCCTCAAGCCGGGGGTGATGGCATAGTTGACCATGGCACCAAAGCTGTCATCAAGCCTGTAGGTCGCTCCCAGCTCGAAGCGTTCAAAGAAAAGGGCGTTGAGCGATCCGTCGAAGGACGGGCTTACCTCAAGGGCAGATTTCAAAAGGAACGAGGGCTTGAGCTTTACGTTCTCTGCCACCTGGAAGACGTATCCCCCGGTGAGGAAGTAGTGCTGGACTTCACTGCCGAACTGCGTGGGACTCAGGTCAAGGTGCCTGCTCTTGAGCATGTTGGGTACCGAAAGCGCTACATAGTAGTCCCGGGTGTAGTAGAACAGCCCCGTGCCCAGGTTGAAATAGGTATTGTTGATGTCCTCGCTGAAAGCCGGGTCATCCGGGGAGGGTACAAAGCCGTTGCCGATCTCGCTGAAGAGCCCCACATCGTGAAAGGTCATCCCCGCCTTCAGCCCGAGTGCAAGCCGGTGCTCGCCACCAAGTTGAAGGGTATAGGAGAAGTCGGCATAGACGTTGCTTTCCTTTACGGGGCCTACGCGGTCCACGATGGCCGAAAGGCCAAGGCCCACATTACGGCCTACCGGGCTGTGTCCTGAAAATGTGCCTGTATTGGGTGCACCTTCCATCTCCACCCACTGGGCACGGTACAGCAGTCCCAATGACAGGTTTTCCTTGGAGCCCGCATAGGCGGGATTGATCACATTCATATTGTACATGTATTGGGTATAATGCGGGTCCTGCTGGGCAGCAGCCTCTCCCATAATTGCAAGGGCCAGTAGCAGGACCATGATATAAAGTCTTTTCATTTGTATGTATTTTTTATTTGTTGTCATAGCAATCAGAGGCCGCCTTCCAAGTGAAACTACCTAAATTAAACTACCTATAACTTTAGTTGGTATTGTGGCAGCCCCCATTGCTTTTTTATTACCTGTTGATGTATACCCAGCCGGTCCTGGCCGCACCGTCGCCTTGCTCCACTACGTAAAAATAGGTTCCCGTAGGCAGTTCATTGCCATTATCCGCCTGGCCCGACCACTGGTTGGTGTAATCCTTCCTGCTGTATACCTTCCTGCCATAGCGGTTGAAGATGTTCAGCATCCTGACATCAAATCCCGAAAGGTCAAAGCTGTCGTTGTCGCCATCACCGTTGGGCGAGATCCCGCGGGGTATGGAGCAGTCTGCCGGTTCCAGGTACAGCTGGCCGACCTTGACGCAGCCTGCCTCATCTGCTGCCCTTACGTAGACACTGCCAACATTGCCCTGCACCATATAGGCATCGGGGTCTGCTATGGCAGCGGTATTGTCCAGCGCTGTCTCCTCGGTTGGATGGAAGCTGTAGATGGTGCCCTGTCCTGGTTCGCCCGAAATGGCGACAAGATCGAAGGGCGAGCATCCCTTAAATGAAGAAATCTCGGGAAGCGAGGGCTGTGCCAGGACTACAAGATCGAACTGGACCGCTGCCAATGCCTGGCAGCCCGTGATCGTATTGGTTACCGTGGCATAAATGGTCTGTCCGGCTGATTCAAATGCACCAGGTTGCGGTATCGCATCAGTGAGGCCAGCATCCGTATAATACACGACGTTGAAATCACCCGGAGCCTGCCCCTCAAGTATGGCGGGGGTCTGCTCTTCAAGATCAAAGACAGTTATGGCAGAATTATTGCCACATTCCTCAATATCGGAAGGATCACCTGCCAAAGGAATCGGATGTACCACCAGGACAAAGTCGATCATGGTGGTGCATCCCGTCGTGGTGTTGGTCACCACGGCATAGATGGCCTGCCCTGAGGTCGTAAATTCATCCGCTGGTGCGATGGCGTTGCCCGATGTGGCCTCTTCGGGGGATACATAGTAGGCTACCGTATAGTTACTGGCATCCTGTCCGTCGAGGATGGCCGCATCAAGCCCAGTCAGGTCGAAGGTCGCATTTCCCGAAACATCCGCACATTTTGAAAGCGCTTCAGAATCAGGCAGAGCGGCTCCGGGAACCACAATATGCACCTGGGTGGTGGTGGTCTGCTGTGCCCCATTGCTGGTAATGGTGGCCGTTACCGTATAGGTGCCGGGATTCGCAAAGATGTGTACGGGCTCCATCGCGGCAGATGTGTTGGCACTCCCACTGGAAGGATCACCAAAATCCCAGACGATGTCCTCAATTCCTGCTATACGTAAGGTGGAAAAAGATAAATCCTCGCCCGGACATTCCCCTCCCTCATACAAGATACCCGAGGCAAAATAGGATTGGATGAATACAGGTGTACTAAAATCATTACGGCCATTAAGCAAATCAACTGAATACGCCTCGAATCCCGAGGCCAGTCCCTCGTTATTTGGAAAGTGGATCACATTTAACGTACTCTGGGAACCAACATAGGGATTTAAAGTAGTAGTAACTCCGTGGGCCAGATAAATCTTGCCGTCCGGCCCCAACTGCATCGTATAATTGCTGGTGGGCGAAATTTGGCCTATAAGTATGCCAGAATCCCTAATATCATCTTCGGATCCTGCCATCGTATCGAACTGGTACAGCGTACCGAGACCATAACTGGACACGTATACAAACCTGCTGTCAGGTGAAAATTCTACTCCAATCGGGCCCTCAACATCACCTGGAAATTCGCTACTGCCCAAAGTGGCCACCAAGCCAGTGACTGTACCGCTCGTATTATCAAAATTAAAAACCTCCACAGTGTAGATCATCATCCACGGACCCCTGACAACTGCTATCTTGCTGCCATCGGGACTGAACTTCATTGCTCCTATCCAGGACCATTCTACAATTACCCCCATATTGGTGATGACCGGCGTTTCGCTGACCCCGTCCCCTGAGACCAAATAGGACCTTATCTCATTATCATTAAAGCCGTTGGTAACGACCCATATATTTTCTCCATCGGCATGGTACACGGCAGAAATGCGCTCCTCCGCATTTGCCGCCAGTTGAATGTTTTTCTCCGTAACGGCTCCCAATCCGCCATCAAGCGTCATGTCCACTTTGCTGTAGCAAAATCCCAGAGTATGATGCAATGTAAATATATAATACAGGCCAGGATTTCCAGGAGCGGGCACAATCAAGCCATTCTGTACAGAACTAGGGTGGCCAAACAGTCCTTCCCCATTTTCCATTATCATATTGTCGGCATTCCAAACAGTCTGGCCGTTTGTATACATCACAACATTGCCTTCCGCATCCGAAATCGAGCCCGAACCTTCAATTATTGTACCTGGATTTGGTGAGTCGGGATTTTCCACACCAGCAGCTATGGCACTGTCGGTTATTCCTGATGGCGGAGCTGTATTGAAGGAGAGACCGGCATGGTCCCCAAAGTACCAGCTATAGGCCTGTTTTTCCGTCCAGAGACCGTTCTTCCATTGTGCCCATACTCCTGGGCTACAATGGAGCAATACTAAAATAATAATGCAGGGTAGCGATTTTTTCATGATCCGTATTATAAGTTGGTTAGTGAATAGGGTACAAATGTTACCAATTCACTGATACGGGAGCACGAAACTTGTGGGAAATATTAAGCCTCGTACCTGAAAAAAATAAGCCTTAACCTATTACTAAATTATAAATTATTAATAATCAGGTTTTTAACTATAAAATACTGGTCAGGTATTCGTAGAGCGAATCTTCCCTTTCAATGCCCATTTTTTCCTTTATCCTTCTCTTCCTCTTGGTAGCCGCGTTGATGGTGATGTTAAAAATGGTACTAATTTCCCGGATGTCAAGATTCATTATGACGTAACAGATGAACCTTATATCAGCAGGACTCAATTGCGGATGCCTCGAAGCCAGGGTTTTCAGGAAATCGGGATTGGCCTGTTCAAAATAGGCAATGAATTCGTCCCATTGGTCATCGGATTTGAGATAACCCTTGAGGGTTTTCATGTATTCGACTACCTGCCTGTTTCCCGTAACTTCCGGTATGTTGGAAAGAGCCTTCATGACCTCCTCAATGAGTTCATTACGTCCGGACAGGTACAAGGCCTTGGCGCTGAGTTTCCTGTTCTTTTCTGCAATATTGTTTTTCAGGCTTTCCAGTTCCAGATCGGCTATTATCTGCCTGTTCTCTGATCGTTTTCTTTCCTGCATCTGCTTATTTTTTAACCAGCGGTACATACCAAACAAGAGTATGCCGCCAAAAATCATACTTATGATGTACAATTTCCGTTCGGCAGACTGACGGTGCTGGTTGACCTGCAGCTCATTCTGGTATTGCTGCACCTTGAATTTTACCTTGTTACTTTCGTAAAGTCCCCTGTTGATGCGAACCGACATGGAGTCCTTCGCAGCAATCACTGAATCTTTGTATTTGAAGGCCAAGGGATAATTTTTAGTGGCAAGATAAATTTGTGCTACATGATCGTATAAATCGATCTTCTCACTGAAGCTGGAAGCATGGTCCAAACTTTTCTGTGCATATACGAGTGCCATCTCATTCCTGTTCTGCTTCGCGTAAATCTGCGACAACATTTCGCTGATGCACACATAGCAGTTCATATTAGGATCCTCAAAGAGTTGCTTGACCATTTTTTCGGCAGCCTCCACATTTCCTTCCTGCATCATGCTTTCGGCATAATTGGTCACCCACATCTGCCGGATGGCTTCATTTGTTTCAAGATCCCTGACTTCCATCAGGTATTTCTGGGACACCTTGTACTGCCCATAGTGATTGTAGACATATGCAATGTTCACTGCAATCTGCATCCTGACATAACCGGGCAAATTATAGCTATTTGCAACATCATATGCTTTCAAAAAGTAGTTCAATGCCTGCTTGTAATCTTTTTCCCAAGCATACAGCAAGCCTATATTATTTAAAATACCTGCAATCTCGTTCTTGGAATCCAGCGCTATTGCCAATTCTTCTGCCTGCTGGTAATAGCCCAAAGCTTCACCAAAATTTGATAACAGGCCGTAAATGTCGGCAATCCGTCTCTTCACCAAGAGCATCTTGTCCGGCTTGAAATTTTTCGATAGTATCTCTGCCTTGATATAATATTCCAGCGCCTTGGGATAATTTCCTTGCTCTTTTGTCCTCGCTCCCTTATTTAACAACATCTCAAACTCTTCTTCCGAATCCATGGTACTTGTACTTTGCGAAAAGGAGATGGACGAAATGAATAGAATAAAAGCAAACAGAATAAAAGTCTTTGATGGTTTCATAACTAGTTTAGTATTAAAAAAAAGAATTTATTGTAAATTTAATTAATTTATTAAATTAATGATAAATAATAACCCTAAAAACAGGAAACTTATATAAATTATTAACTTTACATTCTGCAGCTTTTATTTTCTGCAAACTCATCTTAACCGGCTAAATTTATTTCCTTAGAGACAATCTTATACCATGAAGAAACGTAAAAAGCACTGCCTATTTTAACGCCAAAAAAATATCCGATGGCCTGCAGCATCTGGGAAGAAAATATTGGAAAGCATATAAGACTATTTCAGGGCCAGCTACTATAGCTTCTCTTTCAGTTTAATCAAGATGGTCCATTAGATGGTTATAAAGCTCCTGCCTACGATTGATATAAATGTACTTGAAGCTTCCTGCTTTTAATTTATTCTCAATCTCAACAATCCGTCCTTTATGCTTGAGTTCAATTCCCACCAACAGTGTATTGTTTTCTGGGTTATTTTTTTTTGCAAAATGACAATACGACAGATCATCATCTGGTCCCATTACCTTATTGACAAATTCTTTCAAGGCTCCAGGTTTTTGACTGAGGTCCATCAAAAAATAGTGTTTCAACCCTTCATAAAATAATGCTCTCTCCTTTATTTCTTCAGTTCGTGATATATCACTGTTACTACCACTCACAATACAGACAACCCTCTTGCCTTTTATCTCTTCCCTGTAAAAGTCAAGTGCTGCTATACTAAGGGCTCCAGCTGGTTCAACTACCATTGCCTCCTCGTTGTAGAGCTTTATGATCGTGGAGCATATTTTGCCTTCCGGTACTGGGATGATGCCATAAAGCCCTTCCTTGCATATGGAAAAAGTAAGATCACCCACACGTTGTACTGCAGCGCCATCAACAAATCGATCAATGTGTTCCAAGGAAGTGTTGACCCCACTGTCTATCGAAGCCTTCATTGATGCCGCACCCGATGGCTCCACACCAATTATTTTCGTAGCAGGGCTCAAATTGGAAAAAACGGTGATCAAACCGGCTGCCAGCCCTCCCCCTCCTATCGGAACAAAAATATAGTCTATCGGTCCTTTGAATGCATCAAGCAATTCCAAGCCAATGGTTCCCTGCCCAGCAATCACTTTTAGATCGTCAAACGGATGTATGAATACCTTGTTGTTTTCTCCTGCATCCTTTATTGCCTCCAGATAGGCATCGTCAAAGGTGTTGCCACATAATACGATTTCGATATGCCCCCTGCCAAACAACTCCACCTGCCTGATCTTCTGTTGGGGCGTGGTAAGCGGCATGTAAATCTTCGCTCTGATATTCAATAAATGGCAGGAGTAGGCAACCCCCTGTGCATGATTGCCCGCACTGGCACAGATAATTCCGTTTGCACGCTGGACAGTGTCAAGGCTGTTCATCTTGTTGTAGGCGCCTCTAATCTTATAGGACCTGACTATTTGCAGATCTTCCCTTTTCAAAAAGATTTCTGCAGCAAAATCAGCAGAAAGATTGATATTATGGGCCAGAGGCGTCCTTACCACAACATGTTCCAAGATCGAATGGGCTTTTTTAACCCCGTCAAAAAGTAGATTTCTCATCTTATAAGTATTGATACGAATTTAAACTGGAAGCATCACGTCCAATTGTTGTAAAGGACTATACTTTGACTCCTGATGGGGTATGTACAGGGCTTACAAATATTGTCAAATAACGCAATGCCTACCAAATATTGTAGTGGAAATAAGTAGCCTGATATATGGAAAAATTGAGCCTACACCTTAAACGAACTACTTAACAATTCATTATCAAGTAGTTGAACTAATCAATAATAGCATGACCATCTACTGAAACTGGTCTTATGTTTTTCCCCATTTACAGTGTTTCAATGCATTAATAAGAAGCAACAGCCTTCCATCTGTGGTATCGGATTACTTTTTTTTGGGGATTTAAAACAACGATACATCAGATTAGGCTTGTCAAGATTGGCTTTAAAAAATTATTTATCTTTTGTTAATTCCATGCATAAGATAAAATGTTACTTTAAAGCCCAAAAGCAAACAAAATGATTACACAAGAAAAGCTCCTGTTCTTTACAAGTCTCCTACAAGATGTTTCCGCAGATGATGTGGCCAGGCTGTTTGAAAGAGCTTCCGTCCGTAAACTAAATCCTGGCGAGGTCTATATAGGCCGCTACGTAAAAAATGATAAACTGGCCTATATAGAGAAAGGCATCATCCGGGTCTTTACGTTCAAGGAAAACGGCGATGAGGCGACGCTGATGTTGCGATGGGAAGACCAGTTTGTGGGCTCGCATGACACCATACTCCTGAACAGGCCCTCAAATTTCATCTATCAGGCCATTGAAGAAACCAAAATACTGGAAATCGAGTATTGTGTCATAGAGCAGATAATGGCTGAAAAACCCCATTATGAACCCATCCGCAACCATGTCCTTATGTCCATGCTGGGTGCATCATTACAGATGATTGAGGACTTTATCCTTTTAAACCCAGAGGACCGCTACAAGAAGCTGATTGCGGAGCGGTTTGATATCGTCAACCGGGTTCCCGATAAATATATCGCCTCAATGCTGGGCATCACGCCTGTTTCCCTTAGCCGCATCAGAAAAAGGATTGCAACCGGCAGGTAATTATCTTTTGTTAACTGCCCTTTTTTTTAGAAAGGATACTTTAGCCTAAAAAAATCATGGCTGAGACAATCGAAATCCTGTGTTACATTTTGGGCATTACCCTCTTCAGGTATTTTATAATTGCAGGAACAGCATTCCTCCTTTGCTACCTCCTGTTGTCCAAAATGCTGGAGAATTCCAAGATCCAGAAGAGGATCGTGAAGCAGAAAAACATAAGGAATGAAATCATGCATTCCTCACAGACCGCACTGGTATTCACCGCAATTACCTTTATAGTCCTTTTCACACCCCTCAAGGACCATACGCTGCTTTATGACCAGATCAATGCATATCCCTACTGGTGGATCGGTGGGAGCACTTTAGTGGGCCTGATAGTGCACGACACCTATTTCTACTGGATGCACCGTCTGTTGCATAACAAGCGTATCTACAAATACACGCATGCCGTCCATCACAGATCCACCAATCCTTCCCCTTGGGCTTCCTACTCTTTTCATGTATTGGAAGCGGTTGCCGAAGGCCTGATACTTGTTGTTCTTGTATTTGTGATTCCGATGCATGTCACGTCCATAGCCTTATTTACTGTCATTGGACTTGCCATCAACGTATACGGGCATCTGGGATATGAGATTGCCCCCAGGGTATTGCGCAGCACTTTCCTATTTCAAGTAATCAATACCTCTGTACACCATAATTTACATCATAGCCGCTTCAAAGGCAATTATGGCCTGTATTTCAGGTTCTGGGACCGGGTGATGAAGACGGAAATACCCGACTATGAAGAACAATATGATATGATCCAAGAGAAAAGATTCGGTTCATAGTGAAAGTAGTATTTTTTAAATAATTTTGAAAAAAAATGATTGTGTCAGACCACGAACAAATCTTCTTGTTCGCGCAGATGGCTGTACTTATAGTTCCTGGAATGCAACCTGTTTATGATTCCTTGCAAGTCCTCCTTCCTTTTCAATCCTATACCTACGATTGCCTGTCCATGTTCACGCTTATTCGTCTGGGAAAACTTAAAATAGGTCAGATCATCGTCTTCGCCCAGGACCTCTGTGATGAACGCCTTCAAGGATCCGGGCCTTTGCTCAAATTGGATCCTGAAATAATGCTTCAGGCCTTCATAGGCCAGCGAACGCTCCCGTATTTCCTCCATCCGCGTGACATCGTTATTCCCACCCGTCACTATGCATACGGCAACCTTGCCTTTTATTTCTTCCTTGTAATGGTCCAAAGCCGCTATGGCAAGCGCACCTGCCGGCTCCACTACCATTGCCTCTTCATTATAGAGGCGTAACAGTGTAGAACAGACTTTGCCTTCTGGAACCACCACTATGTCGTGCAGGCCCTCCCGGCAGATCGGAAAGGTCAATTCTCCTACACGTTTTACGGCGGCACCATCCACAAACCTGTCGATGGCTTCCAAGGTGGTATTGACGCCCTTTTCAACTGAGAGCTTCATTGAGGCGGCACCCGCAGGTTCTACTCCTATGATCTTGGTCTGAGGGCTTAATGCTGCGAAAGCTGTTACTATGCCCGACGCCAGGCCACCCCCGCCTATTGGGACGAACACATAATCAATAGGCACCTTCAGCGTTTCCATTATTTCCAAGCCCACGGTACCTTGGCCAGCTATGATCTTGTGGTCGTCGAAAGGGTGGATGAACATCCTATTGTTTGCCTTGGCCTCATACTGGGCCAGTTCGCAGGCATCATCGTAGGTCGCGCCACCCAATATGATCTCCACGTTACTTTTTCCGAACCTCTGTACCTGCTTCACTTTTTGCACCGTTGTGCCCAATGGCATGTAAATTTTTGCACTCAGGTTCAATAATTGACAGGAATAGGCCACTCCCTGTGCATGGTTGCCAGCACTGGCACAAACAATGCCTCTTGTCCTTTGTGCTTCTTCCAAGCTTTTGATCTTGTTGTAGGCACCCCGCAATTTATACGAGCGTACCACCTGCAGGTCTTCCCTCTTCAGATAGACGGAAGCACCAAACTCTGCCGACAGGTTGATATTGTAAGCAGTGGGCGTAGTGATGCCTAAATCGCCAAGGGTATCCCATGCTTCCACTATTTCCTTAAAAAGTAGTGTTTGATTGGTTGGTTGCATTATGAGGTAGTGGTATTTGTTAAATGTTGATTAAAGTTGCAGATGAAATGCGGAGGTGGATCGGTATTGGATCGATGGAAGCATACTGTAAAAAAAAATATTTAATGGGATCCTGTTAGGCTGTTACTTCCGCAAGCCCCAGAAGGGCAATAATGTGGTAAGATAGAGTTTTTCATTTAAATCGTTTTTATTGAGATGGTTATTGGTTGCTCATGCACAAGAGGAATGTGCCCGGCCAGATTCTTCTATGCAAACTACTACCATATCAAACCAAGAGGCTTTGATATTGCTCTTTTTTGTTCAATCCTGAGGGTCAGCGCTTGAGTGCAAAGTGTGCCTTGAATTCCTTCATCACACCGTTTTCGGGATAGGCAATGGTAAACCAGTAATCCGTTGAAGGCATAACTGCCCCGTTATAGGTGCCATCCCATCCCTGCGTATTCCTCGGGTCGAGCTGCTTCAACAGCTTGCCATAGCGATCAAAGATATAGATGGTCGATACCGGGAAATCAGGCAGTCCACTTATGTTCCAGGCGTCGTTGTAACCATCGCCGTTGGGCGTGAAGAACTTAGGGTAGTCTATGATCCTTATGTCCTCGATGTGCAGGATCAGGTCATCACAGGAATTGTCCGCGGAGACATGGACGGTGTGCAGTCCGGGACTTACATTGTAAAACACATTGCTGTACTGGTAGGGTCCGAAGTCCAGGCTGTACCGGTATTCTCCAAAGCCCTGCACAAATACCGTAATGGTCGGGTTGTCACTGAAGGCATTGGTTACCGTGTAGCCTGTACCAGTGGGGCTGGCAGGCCCGCTCTCCTCCACCTGTACAGGAGCAAGGGGTTCGGATACGCAGCCACCTGAAAGGGACGTGGCCACCATGCTGTAGCTTCCTGCCTGGGTCACCTCGAGGGTTCCGGTTGATGCACCAGCAACGAGCACACCGTCCCGGTACCACTCAAAACCGTATTGCGCTGCCGAAAGACCGCTGTCGAGGACATAGCTGCCCAACAGTTCTCCCGTTTCAAAATCCACACAGATGAATCCTCCTTCAAGGACAGGTTCAGGCAGTGGCTCCACATGCAATAGGAAGCTGGTGATATCCGGACAGCCGTTGGCGGTCGAAGTGTTCAATAGACGCACCCAGATCTCCTGCAAAAAAGGGATCCCGCTCTGGTAGGACGATGGGTTGCCTATGGCATTTTCCCCGGCTTGGGCATCTTCCAGAGAGGTATAGAAGGTGATATCATGGATCGATGGATCCTGTGCGCCAAGCACTTCTGCTTCCACAATGGCCAGGTCGAAGTGAAACAGCCCGTCGTTTGTCCCGTCTGTATCGCATTCCTTAAGGGCCCCCGGCTTATTGGCTATCGGGGCAGGGATTACTCCCAATCCTACCGGTACGATCCTCTCGCAGCCTGTTGCCAAAGTCTTTACAACGACATATATAGTACCCGTGCCAGACATATGGGGCGAGTCAAGTTCTTCATCAGGGATAGCACTTTCAGCCTGGGCCAGAGTGGCATAGAAGGCCACAGTATGGCCCAGGGCACCCCCGATAATGGCCGTGGCCATGCCATTCAAGTCAAACTCCCCCTGGCCTGGCGCTTCCTCGCACCCGTAGAACGGACCGGCATCTGCAATTGCAGGCAGCGGTGCTACCCTTACTACAAAACTTGTCGTGTTCTCACACGTGAATGAATTGCTGGTGGATACAAAGATCGTCTGCTGGACCGGTACGGTATTCTCAAAGGAGGCAGGATCATCGATGACCACCAGGCTTCCCGACTGCTCGTAGAAGTAGGTAAGGACATGTCCGGGCTCGCTTGTAATGGCATCATAGTACGTGCCAAGGTCAAATTCCTCCTTGCCGTTCCCGCCTCCATTATCATCACACAGGACATAGTCGGGAATGTTGCTGTACAGCAACGGGATGGGATGCACCACAAGGCCAAGCTCCCCTGTCGCAGAACAGTCGGGCGAACCGGCAGCGCTGGCCTTGAAGTACACCGTCTGGCCGTAGGGCGTGGAATTCATATACGCTGAGGGCGAGGCAATCGGGATGTTGAGGCCCATATCGGCGGCGGTCCTGAAAAACTGTACCTGGACACCGGCAGCACCACCTGTAATCTGCGGGATGGTTGCCGAAAGGTCAAAGGTGGCTTTTCCTTCACCCTGCTGCTGCTCGCAGCCAATAAGATCGTCAGGATCGGTGATGGTGGGTATAGGGATCACCTCTATCGCAAAACTGGCAAGATCGAAACAGCCCGTTGTGTTATTGGTAACCCGGACATAAACGACTTGTGGATTTTCTGTATTGGTATAGTTGGAAAGACCTGTTATAAAGATTTCACCTCCCTCAGCAAGTGCTTCCGAGCTGTAATAGGTTACCTGATAATCATCAGGGGACTGATTGCCCAAGATCCCGGGGGTTTGTTGGGCAAGGTCAAAGATCGCTTTTCCATCATTTGACAGTCCGTCACACTCCTTGAGGTTTCCCGGAAAATGGGCCTCTGGACTGGGAAGGATCTCTATAGTGTCGGTAAGTATAATGGGCTCACACGTAGAGGCCGTTGTATAGAACGATGCGGTGACCTGATAGGTTCCTGGGGCGCTAAAGACATGGCCGGGTACCAGTTCCGTAGAAGTGTTTTCGTTGCTATCGGGATCGCCAAAATCCCACTCGATACTCGTGATCTCTGACCGAGTTTCTATAGTTAACTGGGTTTCCTGGCCAAAACAGACAGGCTCATATTCCAGATTATATTGAAAATACGAAGTGATAAAGGGGGGAAGTCCAAAAGTCGATTGTTTACCATTCAGGTATATGTCATCTTGGACATAATTACAAGCTACTCCCAAATTATTGGGTTGTTTAATTACGCTTAAATAATCTTTGGGAATATGATTAAACCCAACAAGTTCACATTGAGCAATATAAAGTCTTCCGTCAATTGCTAATTGCATTCCGGCAGAATAGTTGCTTGAGGCGATTAAGATCTTAGAGTTCTGGATGCTTGCCGCATCCGATTGCGTGAGATCATATTGATAAATCGGACCACTAAAATTGGTATTGGCATATAAGACTTTACTGTTAGGTGAAAACTCGACCCCATAGGTACTGCCAGAATTTACAAGCATAGCATTCCCCACTTCCCCTGTATCCCTATTGAAGTCAAAGACCTCAAGCCCTGTATTGAAAAAGGTCTGGGCACAGACCAATCGATTGCCATCTGGAGAAGCTTTTAAATAGCCTATTGCACCATTTCCAAGGCCTCCTCCGATATGAGCCTGACCAACAGGACTAACGATTGGGGTAGGGTTGACTCCCGTTGCGCTTATCAGATAGGCAATGAACTCATTTGTTCCCATTCGATGGCTTATCACCCAAATATCCTCCCCATTGCCATGATAGACAGCGGTCAATTTTTCTGCTACGGGAGTCTCCAACTGGATGTTTTTCTCATTGGGCAATACACCTCCCAACCCGTTGTCCAACGACATATCCACTGTAGAATAAGTAAGTCCATTAGGCAGGGAATTACTATCAACGGCAAATACATAATAAAGCGTTGCATCACCTGGCTTGGGAATGACAATCGCAGATTGACTGCTGCTCGGTGAGCCCAGCAGACCTGTTCCATTTTGCATCAGCTGATGGTTGGAATTATAAATCTCCGTACCACTGGTATAGAGCAGCAGGTTGCCATTACTGTCGGAGATCGTGGCACAGCCTTCCAATTGGCCCATCTGGCTGTCTGTCAAGACAGTCGGAGAACAGCCTTCAAAATTGAGGCCAGCTTGAATCCCAAAATACCAGTTGGCTGCCTCCTTCTGAGCGTAACTAGAAAGTGCAGCTAGACATAAAGCCATATATAGTATTTTCTTTAGCATAGTAGTAGTAATTGTACGCATAATGGGGTGGCATTTCTAAAATTGTTGTCTTATCTGTTCTTATTATCAAAAAGGGGCAACCACAAAACGCCAACTCTAGTGTAATTAATTTATCTATATTTTAAAGGGAGCTGCTCGTGACTTCCTTCCAAGCGGCGGCCCCCAGCTCATTCTATTTTACAATAAGGAACTCGCTCCTCCTGTTCTGTGCGTGCTGCTCCTCGGTGCAGGCCTCGCCGCAGTCGACCTTCGGCTCGCTCTCGCCGTAGCCCCTGCCCGATATCCTGCCTGCAGGGATCCCCTTGGAGA